>Ga0193706_1000015_pt1 | contig 282014 bp, 267 predicted proteins | sample U3c1metaG_FD_160130 | JGI IMG/M metagenome (GOLD analysis project Ga0193706, IMG submission 160130) | Soil microbial communities from a riparian zone of the East river system, Colorado, United States - U3c1 | ecosystem: Environmental > Terrestrial > Soil > Riparian zone | place: USA: East...
TCAGGCACCACGGCTAGCATCTCGCTTCCCACGCTGCTGTCCATCCCATACCTCGCTCTCACGGTTGGGAGGAGGGGGGGATTTTTAGGTGATCCACGGGGGGGAATTTAGGACGATCGGTGACACAGCCTGGTACCTCCCCGAGGATTCGCTGAGCCAGGTGAGCGTTCCGATTCTCATGCTGGTCGCCGAGCATGACCCGTTTACTCCACGGTGGCACGCGGATCTGGTGCTGGACCGTGTTCCCGACCGCGCTCAGGTCACGTGCAGAGTGATTGAGAACGCGGGACATTTTTCGTTCTTGAGCCCATTCCCGCCTCAGATGAGGAATGCGAGCTTTCTCCCCTCCACGGACCCAGAGGGATTTGATCGCGAGAAGTTCCATGAACGACTCCCCGCGGAACTGCTCGACTATCTCGACGAAAAGCTGAAGGGCGCCTAACCCGGGAGAGGCGGATCAGCCGGCGTCTCGCGGTCACCGCGGGGATTCCTCGCCCTCTTCGGGACGATCGTGTCCCCAGGGTGAGGGTTTTCGCGCATTTCTTCGTTAGAGACCCATAAAGGCGGTAGCATCCGGCCCTGGATACCACCGGCCTCATCAACCCCTGCGCACCGGCCCTCGACGATTCCGTCGCCGAACGAAACCAAACCGGCCGCGGACGCATCTCAGAGGACAAGAGGAGAGTTCATGTTCGCGCTGAAACACAAGAATCTGTCCGGCTTCACCAGGATCGCCGCGCTCGCGGCCCTGGCCACCATCCTGCCGGGCTTCGCGGGAATCGCGATGGCGACGACGGCGCCGCTGACTTTCGAGGACGTCAGCCGGAAAATCCCCTTCTTTCATCGCAGTCAGGACATCGGCGGCAACGGCCTGGGCGGCGCCGTCTGGTTCGACTATGACCGCGACGGCAAGATCGACCTCTTCCTGGGCAACGGCCCGGGGCTGAAGTGCGCGCTCTACCACAATAACGGGGACGGCACCTTCACCGACCGGGCTCAAGGAGCGGGGCTCGCGATCACCAGCGGAGTCATGGCCGTGGTGGCCGGGGACCTCGACAACGACGGTTACCAGGAACTGCTGGTCTCCGGAGACGGCGGCTTCCTGAACCCCACGCCGGCGGTGATGCGCCTCTTCCGCAACAACCGCAACGGCACCTTCACCGACGTCACCCCCGCCTCGGGGCTCACCCTCCCCGAGGTGCAGACGGGAGCGGCGCTGGGCGACATCGACAATGACGGCCTGCTCGACATCTTCGTCGGCTCTCCCGGCAGCATGCCGCTCCAGGTGCAATACCGCAACCGCCTCTATCACAACGACGGCCACCTGCACTTCAGCGACATCAGCGCGTCGGCGGGCGTCGACTCCGCGATCGGTGCGTGCGTGGGCACCTTCTCTGACTACGACCGGGACGGCTGGATCGATCTCTTCGTAGCCAACTGCGGCACCGTGCAGGGTCAGCTCACGCCGATGGAGCTGTTCCGCAACAATGGCGACGGCACTTTCACCGAGGTGGCGCAGCAGGCGGGGCTCCACGGCCTCGGGCTCTGGATGGGGCTCGCCCTGGGCGACTTCGACAACGACGGCAACATCGACGTCTTCGTCTCCAACGGTGGCATCGCACCGCCGCTCGGCGTGCTGCCCCACGCCCTGTTCCACAACAACGGCGACGGTACTTTCACCGACCTCGGGCCGCAGCTCGGCTTCGACAAGCTCCGCTGGGGCTGGGGCAACGCGCTCCGCGATTTCGACAACGACGGCTACCCGGACCTCTTCTTCACCGGCGCCTTCCCGAACCCCTTCGATCCCTCGGTCTTCCTGGGGCCCAACGGCGAGGGCAACTATGGCGTGCTCATGCGGAACAACCGGAACGGCACCTGGACCGATCTCTCGGCCACGCTTCCGCACGACTTCCGGCATGACTACTCCTCCGGCGTAGCGGCGGGCGACTTCGACGGCGACGGCTTCGAGGATCTGGTCGTGATGCTCACCTATCTGCCGCCCCTCGCGAACACCAGCCAGCCGATCCTGATGCGCAACAAGGGCAACGGCAACCACTGGCTCAAGGTGCATGCGATCGGCACGGTGAGCAACCGCGACGGCGTCGGCGCCCGCGTCTCGATGAAGTCCGTCGGTCTCACGCAGACCCAGGAGATCTACGCCGGCTCGAGCATGAACTCCATGCACAGCCAGATCCTGAATTTTGGCCTGAGCAAGCAGACGGAGGGCACTGTGGACGTGCTCTGGCCGAGCGGCTTCCGCAACCGGATCTATCACGTCCAGGCCGGCGAGGAGCTCACCTTCCCGGAGATCCCGTGCAGCTATGACGAGCCGCACCAGAGCTCCCGCGACTACCGCCGGTGCGTGACCGACGCCCTGGGCCCCCTGGTGCGCAGCGGCATCGTGCAGCCGGATCAGCGCGGCCGCATCCTGAGCAGCGCGATTCGCGCCTGGCACGAAGCCCACTAAGACATCCGATGAGAGCCTCCCGGCCCTCCTGGATCGTGGCCTCTACACCGAGGCCACATCCTGGAGGGCCGTGAGGCGTCAATCCGTCTCCTTGTCACATCGACCGGGTTCCATCCGTCATCGCTGTGACCGGACAAGGAGACGAGATCATGAAAGCGAAAACCATCGGCTATTGGACGACCACCGCCATCGTCGCGTTCGTGCTGCTGTCAGGTGGCGCGGCGGAGCTGGCGCACCGGCGGGAAACCATCGAGGGCATGGCGCACCTCGGCTACCCGCTGTACTTCACCATCATCCTCGGGTTCTGGAAGGTGCTTGGAGGCGTCGCCCTGCTCGCGCCGCGTTTTCCGCGGCTCAAGGAATGGGCGTATGCCGGCGCCTTCTTTGATTTGACGGGTGCGGCCGCATCGCACGCGGCGCGCGGCGATGACGCGGCGCACCTGATCTGGCCCCTCCTCTTCGCGGCTCTCACGGTCGCCTCGTGGGCGCTTCGGCCACAGAGCCGCACCCTCGGAGCCCCTCTTTCCCGCCAAGACACCGCCGGGATCACCGCCATGGCACAATCCGCCGGAGGACTGTAACCATGGATGGACACGACGGACTGGCGGAGCGATTCGAGGAGCACCGCACCCACTTGCGGGCCGTGGCCTACCGGATGCTCGGCTCCCTGGGCGAAGCGGACGACGCCGTCCAGGAAGCCTGGCTCCGGCTCAGCCGCTCCGACACCAGCGGCGTCGAGAACCTGGGCGGATGGCTGACGGCCGTCGTCGCCCGGGTCTGCCTGGACATGCTGCGCTCGCGCAAGTCACGGCGTGAGGAGGCCCTGGACGAGCACCTGCCCGACCCGATCGACGGGATCGATCCCGGGGCTGATCCCGAGCAAGCGGTGCTCCTTGCCGACTCGATCGGTCCCGCGTTGCTCGTCGTCCTCGAAACACTGGCACCCGCCGAGCGGCTCGCCTTCGTGCTGCACGACATGTTCGCCGTGCCCTTCGAAGAGATCGCACCCATCGTGGGGCGCTCCCCAGCCGCGGCCAGGCAGCTCGCCAGCCGCGCGCGCCGCCGGGTCCAGGGAATGGCGACGGCTCCCAGCGCCGATCTCACCCGCAAGCGGGAAGTCGTCGAAGCCTTCCTCGCCGCCTCTCGCAACGGCAACTTCGACGCGCTCCTCGCGCTGCTCGACCCCGACGTCGTGCTGCGAGCCGACAGCGCCGCCGTGCGGATGGGCGCTTCGAGCGAGGTCCGTGGCGTGCAGACCGTGGCCACCACGTTCTCCGGGCGTGCCCAGGCCGCCCAACTGGCGCTCGTGAACGGCGCCGTGGGAGCCGTCTGGGCGCAGGGTGGACAGCCGCGCGTGGTCTTCAACTTTACGATCACGGACGGCAAGATCGTCGGAATCGACCTGCTCGCCGACCCCGAGCTCCTCGGCCAGCTCGACTGGGAGGCGCTCGGCGGATGAGGGGCTGACCGCAGCTCTCGTCCGCCTACCGCGATGTACAGATCAATGGACAGACGCCTCTAGGCCTGAGAGAATGGAGGTATGCGTGAAACCACATTCACCGAGTTGAGAAACCACGCCAAGGTCTTTTTCGACGCCGTCGAGGAGGGCGAGACGGTCCGCGTGTACCGCAACGGTCGGCCGGTCGCGGACATCGTTCCGGTCAAAACGGCGATACCGGCCTGGAAGAAGCCACCCCAGACCCGGCTCTCGCTGGGTACTCTGAGCCTCGGTGACGAGGTTCTGGCGGATCGCGACGACGAGAAACGATGAGGATCTTTTTCGACACCTCCGCGCTGACCAAGCGCTATGTCGAGGAGAAGGGATCGGAACAGGTGAGGGCACTCTGCACCGAGGCGGATACCCTCGGGGTCAGTGTCCTCCTGGTACCCGAACTGATCTCGACTCTGTGCCGACTGGTGCGCGAGGGCCAGCTTTCCTCCGAGGACTATCGGAGCCTCAAATCCGCCCTGCAGGCCGACCTTTCTGACGCCGATCTCTGCGACCTCTCCCAGGATGCCTTCGAGCAGGCCATCCGCTGCCTCGAACATCATTCCCTGCGGGCGCTCGATGCTCTTCATGTGGGGAGCGCTCTCGTATACCAGCCCGACCTTTTCGTCTCCGCGGATCGTCGTCAAGTCGAGGCAGCCGGCCGTGAAGGGCTTGCAGTGGTGGACCTCTCCCAGTGAGAGGTGGCCGCTAACCTGAAATCCCAAATGGTCAAGTTCATGGTGGTTCTCTATCGGCGGCCGGACCTCAGCGAAAGCGAGTTCCAGGCGTACCTGCGCGACGTGCACGGCCCCATGGCCGAGGCGATTCCGAACCTCCTCTATTACACGCAGAACTTCGTCGCCCATGACCTCACCCGAGAGCACCCCGGCTGGGACGCGATCGTGGAGCTCTTCTGGGCCGACCGAACGATCATGGAAGCCGCCTGGGCATCCCCCGAAGGCAAGGCGGCAACGGCGGATCTTGCCGAATTCGCCGACCTCGCAAGAACCACCTGGTCGATGGTCGACTCCTTGCGGCGTCGCTAGTCCGACACTCTCCCGAGATATAATCGGGTAAGTACTTACTCGGCTGCAAAGGAGATCGCAATGAAAGCACCGCGTTTCCCTCGGCTGTGGGTCCTTGCGCTGGCCCTGCCCGGACTTGGTGTAGCCCACGCCGGCACGATCTCGGGCCAGTTCGTGATCGGCGGAAAGACTGTGCCGGTACATGAGGTCGCGGCCTTCCGGATGCGCGATCAGTTCAACCCGCGCACTTTCGAGACCTATGTGATGCTGACCGCCAAGCCCGTGGACCGCGCGGCGATCGGCGCGTCGCTCGATCCTTACGCCGTGGCGATCAACGATCCCGCCGTGCACGACGACGACTATCTCGCCTTCAGCGTGCATGCCAACGGCGAGACCAGCGTGAACGCCCACGTGGGCGGCACCCAGTACCTCGACACTTCGGGCACGATGATGGGGCAGCGCGGCTCGCTGGTCGCGAATTGCCGCGAGAACACGCCGACACGCATCGCCTGCAGTGTAAAGACGGCGAAACCCGTGAAGTCGATGGATGGACCGACCTGGTCGATGGATTTGAGCTTCGAGGCCGACGTGCTGACCCGCGCGCCGGGCAAGCCCCTGGCGAAAGACGGCGAGGCTCCGGGCAAGGCGTTGCTGGCCCTGCGGGCCGCGGTCGGCGGCACGGATCTGGCGAAGATCCTGGCGCTCCTGACGCCGGGGGAGGCCAAGAGCTACCAGGAGGACTGGCGCACGCCGGCGGAGAATCTCGCCTCAGCGAAGGATATTCTGGACGTCCGGCTGCCGAAGAAGCCCAAGATCACCGGCGGCGAAATGGTGGCAAACGACCACGCGGTGCTCGAGGTCGAAGGCGTGCCGTACGAGAACGGCCGCATGCTCTATCTCGTCGAGATGCGGCTGGTCGACGGACGCTGGCTCTACGAGACCTCGGGCGTCGCCGGCATGTTGCGGGACGCCAAGAGCCCGCCTCACTGAGGCATCTACAACATCTCCAGGTTCGCGAACTTCGCCACCAGCTTCCGCTTCCCCGACTTCTCGAAGAAGACGGTGAGGCGGGCTTCGTCCCCCTCGCCTTCGAACTCCAGCACCACTCCGGGGCCCAGGGTGGGGTGGCGGACACGGCTGCCGCGCTTGATCGCGCGCTGCGGGGGCGCGGTGGGCGCGGAGGGGCGGGGCGGCGCCACGGCGGGACGGCCGTAGCTCGCGGGCGGTGAGGACGGGGCCGGGGCGGGCCGGAAAGGCGTTGCCGGAGCGGCGGGTGCGGAGGCCGGGCGGCCACCACCGCCGCCGAAGAAGGAGTAGACGCCTTGCGCCCGCTGGTCGATCCGGTCCGACATGTAGAGGTCCGGGCTCTGCGAGACGTCGAGGAGCTGATCCGGCAGCTCGGCCAGGAACGGCGACTCCGCCTGGTCCTGGTAGCGGCCGGCGATGCGGCGGCGGCGGCAGCAGGTCAGGTAGAGGCGCTCGCGGGCGCGGGTCATGCCGACGTAGAGCAGGCGGCGCTCCTCCTCGATGTCGTCCCGCGCGCCCTGGGAGTTGAAGTGCGGCAGCAGGCCGTCCTCCAGGCCCGCCACCACCACGGCCCGGAACTCGAGCCCCTTGGCGCTGTGGAAGGTCATCAGCGAGATTCCCTTCTCGGTCTGCAGCCCGTCGAGGTCCGAGACCAGCGCCACGTGATCGAGGAAGGCGGTCAGCAGATCCTGGTCGCCGGAGTTGTAGCTGTTCCCCTCGGTGAACTCCTGGGCGGCGGAGAGGAACTCGCGGATGTTCTCCACCCGCGCCTGGTCGTCCGGATCGTCCTGCTTGTAGAGCTCGGTGTAGGCGGTCGCCTCGAGCAGGCGGTCGAGCAGGGCGGGCAGGGGGAGGTCCCCCGAGGCCTGCTGCAACCCCACGATCAGGTCGCGGAACTTGCGCAGGGCGGTGGCGCTGCGGGCCGGCAGGTTCCCAAGGTCGTCCAGGTAGAGGACGTCCCAGAGCGGCTGGCCGAGTTGGACGGCGCGGTCGCGCAGCAGCTCCAGGGTCGACTTGCCGATGCCGCGCGGCGGCTGGTTGATGATCCGCATCAGGGAGAAATTGTCGCGCGGATTGCGCAGCACGCGCAGGTAGGCGACGAGGTCCTTGATCTCGGCGCGGTCGTAGAACCGCACGCCGCCCACCAGGGAGTACGGGATCTCCCGCGACAGCAGCTCGTCCTCGATCGCCCGGGTCTGGGCGTTGGTGCGCACCAGGACCGCCATGTCGCTCAGCTTGAAGTGCCCCCGCAGGCGCTGCAGGGTGCGCACGATCCAGGTGGCCTCGTCCCCCTCGTCGCTCGCCCGGTAGAGCTCCGCCTTCGGACCGGCGCCCTCCTCGGTCCACAGGCGCTTGCCGCGGCGGTTGATGTTGTTGGCGATCAGCGCGCCGGAGACGTCGAGGATGGTCTGGGTGGAGCGGTAGTTCTGCTCCAGCTTGCGGATGGCCGCTTCGGGGAAGGTCTTCTCGAACTCCAGGATGTTGCCGAGGTCGGCGCCGCGCCAGCGGTAGATCCCCTGGTCCTCGTCGCCGACGGCGGTCAGGTTGCCGTTCGGGCCGATGAGCTCCTGGATCAGCCGAAGCTGGGCGTGGTTGGTGTCCTGGTACTCGTCGACCAGCAGGTAGCGCATCCAGCGGCAGACCCGCTGCTTGATCTCCGGATCGGTCGACAAGAGCTTGACCGGCAGCGCGATCAGGTCGTCGAAGTCGACTCCCGAGGCGGTATTGAGCAGCCCCTGGTAGCGCCGGTAGAGGGCGGAGACCTTCTTCTCGAAGAAGTTCTGCGCCTGCGCCTCGTAGGCCGCGGGATCGATCAGCCGGTTCTTGGCGCCGCTGATCTGGCTGAGCACCGAGCGAGGGGAGAAGGCGGTCTCGGAGAGCCCCTCGGCGGTGAGGGCCTCCTTGACCAGCGCGATCTGGTCGCTGCCGTCGAGCACGTGGAAGTCGCGGCGCAGCCCCACCCGCTCACCGTAGCGGCGCATCATCAGCAGGCCATAGCGGTGGAAGGTGCCGACGGAGGTGGGGAGCGGGTGGAGGCCCAGGAGGTCCTCGACCCGGTCGCGCATCTCCCCCGCGGCCTTGTTGGTGAAGGTCATGGCGGCGATGGTGCCGGGATCGACGCCCATCTCCTCGACCAGCCAGTAGATGCGGTAGGTGATGACCCGGGTCTTGCCCGAGCCGGCGCCGGCGAGGACGAGCTGCGGCCCCTCGCCGTGGGTGACGGCCGCGATCTGCTCGGGGTTCAGCTTGCTTTCGAGCTCATGGGATACGGACTTCTTCACGCCGGGAGTTTGTCCGAGAGGGCGGGGAATGGCAAGGCGGGCTATCTGAGGTCCCCGGACCTCGGCAGTTCCGGGAATGCCCGGCCCCCCGGGTCGCTTAGGATATAAGGCTGGGGCAAAGACCAACATTCGCCCCGGTTCGTTCGTAGAAGGAATCCCGGCCGCAGAGTTGCGGCGGCGTCCAGGATAGAGGAAGACCCAGAATGTCCATGAAGCCCGTCGAGATCCATGAGTTCCTGTCCAGCAGCGTCATCGGCCAGGAGGAGACCCTGCGCTATGTCTCCGTGGCCATCTTCAAGCATCTGCAGGGGGAGAAGTACGGCAACCTCCTCCTGATCGGCAACTCGGGGACCGGCAAGACCACCATCATGCGGGGGATCGAGTCGCTCTATAACGCCCATCAGGAGTTCGCCGAGTACCGGGTCGTGCTGATCATGAACGCGAACACCTTCGCGACCGAGGAGGGCGCGGTCGATACCAGCCGCTTGTTCTCGCGCCTCGAGGAGCGCACCCGGCAGGTGCTCGGCGAGGGGGCCACGGCCGAGCAGATCGGCCGCTCGATGGAGCGCGCCACCGTCTGCCTGGACGAGATCGACAAGGTCTCCGGGATGATCGGCGGCAAGCCCTACGTGACCGGCATCAACATCCAGCAGGCCGTGCTGACCCTGATCGAGGGGGAGCGCGTGCCCCACCGGATCACCGCTCCCAACAAGGACGGGATCCTGGAGTCGGTCACCGTCTGGATCAACACCGGCCAGATGCTCTTCCTCTGCGCCGGCGCCTTCGAGACCCTCTACGACCAGGTCTTCCACCGGGTCACCTCGCCGAAGAGCGGCATCAAGCTGCCCACCACCACGACCTACGTCAACGGCAAGATCACCATCCGCGAGTACTTCACCCTCCGGCATCACTTCCGGCCGGAGGACCTCTTCGAGTACGGCATGCAGCCGCAGTTCCTCTCGCGCTTCGACAACGCCGTGATCCTGGAGGACCTGACCGCCACCACTCTGGCGCGCATCTTCAAGGAGCCCGCCGAGGGAGTGCTCCAGACATCGCAGCACTTCTTCCAGAAGTACGGCATCAAGCTCGAGGTCACCGACGACGCCGTGCAGAAGATCGCCGACGAGGCCTCGAAGAGCAGCCGCATCGGCGCCCGGGCGCTCAAGTCGGTCTACGGGCGGATCATCAAGCCGTTCGAGTTCGACCCTTTCTCCCGCCAGGAGGTGAAGCCGCTCAACGGCGACGGCGGTCCGCACCGGCTGGTGATCGACGACAAGCTGGTCTCCGAGGGGCTGAAGCCGGCCGTCTGATCACGTCTTTCCGGATCAGCGGGAAAAAAAGACCAGCACCTCCAGATCCTCCTCGATCGAGTGGAAGCGGTGTTCGACGTGGGCGGCCACGTAGAGCACCGCGCCGGCTTTCACGGCCAGATCCTCGCCGTCCACCGTGAAGCGGGCGCGGCCGCGGATGACATGGTAGACCTCGTCCTCCTCGTGCGGGGTCTGGGGGTCGGCGGTGCCCGCGGGCAGAACGTAGAGGCCGGCGTAGAGGGAGGGCACCCGCAGGAACTCCAGCCAGGGGTCGTCCCCCGCCTGGCGGCGGCGCTCCCCGATGTCCGCGAGATCGAAAGCGGCCCACTTCGAATCCATTCGCTTTTCTCCTCGCCCGGCGGAAGTGGACCCGGGCAGCGCCATCTTATTGGCAAAATCGTCGATAGAATCGCGGCATGAAGTCGCAAGTGATCGCCCCCGAAACCGTCCAACAGACCATCGACCCACTCATCCAACGGCACGGCTCCGAGCATGCCGCCCATATCCGTCGCGGCGTCGAGCAGGTCGCCCAGCGCTGGCGGCCGGAGGAGGATGGCTCCGCCGAGGACTTCGCCGCCTTCTGCGCGGACAACTTTCTTGCCGATCCCGAGGAGCTCGCCGCCACCTTCCGCCGCCTGGAGGAGGTCCTGGAGCAGATCGACGGCCATCTCCACGAGGTGCGCCGGGAGCTGACCTGGCCCATCGACGTCGATACGGGGCGCCCGCTCGGCACGGCCGACCGCCTGCTGGCCAACCTCGACCTCGCCTCCCACGTGGACGAGGACCTCTTCCGCACTCGTGTGGCCTTCCTCGCCCTGCTCAACTTCCCCGTCCATACCCTGGCGGAGCGGCTCGCCGAGGGGCCGGGCTGGGACCGCGAGACCTGGGCCCGCTCCCGCCTGATGGACCGCTTCGTCCTACGCGTGCCGGCGACGGTGCAGCAGGAGATCACCCGCGCCTCCACCGCCGCCGAGGAGTACATCTCCAGCTACAACCTGCGGCTGGACCGGCTCGTGACGACTTCGGAAGGGCCCGCCGGGGAGCGCCCGTTCCGCGAGGGCCTGCGGCTGATCAGCCACTGGGGGCTGCGCGACGAGCTGGCCTCCTACTATTCGGATCCTGGCTATTCCGGTTCCAGTCATGGCGGGCTTCCCCGCCAGCGGCTGATCCTCAAGGTGATGGAGCGCATCGTCCGGCAGGAGATCCCGGCGGCGGTGATCGACAACCCCGACCTGCTCTGGGACCCCGAGACCAACGCCGTCACTCCCCTGGAGGGCGCGGCGGCCGAAGCGGGCAGGGATCTCGCCGCCCGCGAGCCGGACACCCGCTATGCCACCCTGCTCGGCATCTTCCACGCGATGCGGACGATCGATCCCTACAGTCCGTCCGAGCCGACCTTCCTCGCCCGCCGCTTCGAGCGGGAGCGCCAGATCCCCGAGCGGGAGGTGGAGGATCTCCTGATCTCGGTGCTGACCGCGCCGGCGGTGGCGGACCTCGGGCGGCTGATCCAGCGGCGGCTCGGCCGGCCGCTCGAGCCGTTCGACATCTGGTACTCCGGCTTCAAGTCGCGGGCCGACCATCCGGAGGAGGAGCTCGACCGCGCCGCGCGGGAGCGCTACCCCGACCTCGACGCCTTCGCCCGCGGCCTTCCCGACCTCCTCGAGCGGCTGGGCTTCTCGGCGGAGCGGGCGGAGTGGCTCGCGGAGCGCATCGCGGTCGATCCGGCAAGGGGCGCCGGCCATGCCACCCAGGCGCTACGGCGGGAGGACAAGACCCACCTGCGGACCCGGGTCCCGCAGGGGGGCATGGACTACAAGGGGTACAACGTGGCGATGCACGAGCTCGGCCACAACGTCGAGCAGGTCTTCTCGCTCAACGCCATCGACCGCTGGCCGCTGGCGGGCGTGCCCAACATCGCGGCCACCGAGGCGTTCGCCTTCGTCTTCCAGCACCGCGATCTCGAGATGCTCGGCCTGCGCCCCTTCGACGCCGAAGCCAAGCGGCGGGAGGCGCTGGCGGTCCTTTGGAACACCTACGAGATCGCCGGAGTGTCACTGGTCGACATGGGGGTCTGGAACTGGCTCTACCAGCACCCTGAGGCCAACCCGGCGGAGCTGCGGGAGGCGACGCTCGCGATCGCCCGCGACATCTGGAACCGCTACTTCGCCCCGGTCTTCGGCGTCCGCGACTCGGAGATCCTGGCGATCTACTCCCACATGATCGTCTACGGGCTCTACCTGCCGGACTATGCGATCGGCCACATCCTCGCCTTCCAGATCGCCCAGCGGCTCTGGCAGGGGGACTTCGGTGCCGAGGTCGAGCGCATCACCCGCCAGGGGCGGCTCACCCCCGACGCCTGGATCCGCGGCGCCGTCGGCGGGCCCATCTCCGCCCACGCGCTGCTCGACGAGGCGAGGGAAGCGATCGCCGCCGAGCGTTAGAGTCCCGTGGACTCGAACCTCAAGGGAGATTTTCGATGAAAAAGACGCTTCAACTCGCCCTGCTCGCCCTCGCCGCCGCCGCGCTTCCGGCGCAGGGCCAGATCGGCGACATGACGAAATACGACATGCACCCGCTGATCCAGCTCCACCTCAACGGCGCGGACTTCATCGGCCGGCCGTTCCAGGGGGACATCTTTATCTACCGCGGCGGCCCGACCTTCCTCTCCTACAAGGGAGCGAACGGCGCCGATGTCCGGTCGGAGAGCGGCATCGCCACGCGGGAGGAGCTGGTGGCGCTGAACCAGGCCCTGGCCCGGGCTCGCGTCGGCCAGCAGCGAGGGAACTGCGGCACCCCCGCTCCGGACTTCGTGAGTCAATACGCGCTGACCTGGTACGGCGTTCAGCGGGTGAGGACGATCCCGGCGGGGGGCAACTTCTCGACCTGCCCGGCGGAAGTGGTCCAGATCTACAACACCACTTGTGAATTCATCTGGTCAGTACTTGGGCCATCACCCGAGGTCTGTGTGACGCCGAACTCCTGAACGGGAAAAGCAAGGGCGGCCCTGCGTGTGGCGCCCTTCTTCATACCCCTCAGCGTTTCGACTTTTATCCAGCCGTTACTTCTGGGAAGGGGGGAGGCCTGCCAAGTAGGCGATCAAAGCGCTTGCTTGTTCCGGCGGTAAGCGGCTACTTAGGTCTGTGGCCAGTTGCTCAAGGTCGGTACGGGAACGGCGGTCTTCCTCCCGATACCAGGGGCCGTAGAGACGATTGGTCTCATATTGGAGAACCACCGCGAGAAAGGAGAGTTCTATTTTAATGTTCGCGAAATCGGGACCCGTTACCCAGGATGCGAAGCCGGTCCGCATTTGGGCGATCACGGCTGGCGGAATTTTCCCTCCCCCGATCAGACCGTGCGGCCGGAGCTTCTCTTCGAATGAAGTCAAAGTCTCCTGGGGCTCAAGGATGTCAAGGACACGAGATATCTCCCGGTAGCCGAGATATTGAACGGCTTGGCCATAGAAGACAATCCAGCAATGCTGGATAAGCTGTTCACCATAGAGATCAGGGAGCAAAAAAGCTCCACCTTTTAATGTAAGCTCCCGCATTCTTTTGATGAAATACAGGGCATAATAGAACCCGCGGCTGAGGGGCTCCGCCGGGTCGGCGCCCGCCCTCAGCTTCCTGACTTGCTCACGCAAGCCGTTGGCCCCTCCGATGATCGGCAAGAAGTACTGAATGGCGTTGTCGGTAGCCTTGGTCAGGAAAAGATTATAGGTATCCTGGGCGCGAGACCGCTCTTGCTGCAGCCGCTGAAAAGCATAAGCGAGAAGAGCCAGGACAATCGATAGCCCCAGATCCTTGAAAAAGGTATAGACCGCCTCGCTGCTGCTCAACCACCCCGATGGAGAAGGTTCCGATACCTGGATAGGACCGATGAAGACCGCACCCTGAGCTTGGCCTCCTCCGGCCTTCGTCCACTCGGTTAAACCTGTGACGACCCAGTCTCCAGCCCCGCCGGCCGGCCTGAGTTGCGCACCGAGGCTCGTGACCTGATTGTTTTCGAGCCGGTCCGGAAGTCCTTTGGCCGCCGCATCTCCCGGCCGGCAAACTGGCCTTCTATCTCGCCAGCAGGCACCGACCTCAACAAAACCCGGATGCCGGAACTCACGGAAACCGAGACTCGCGATGTTGGTACCTGAGCGATTCTCGATGACGATCCAGAGATCAAAAGAGTCACCGGGACGAACTTTGCTCCGGTCCGCCCATCCGCGGAGGCGTACGCCATCTACCTCGGTCGTAATCGGCGGAGTAGGGCCGGAGGCGAGAGCTTCCGCGTGGCGACTGCGGACCAGTTCGTTAACGACGTGAAGAGACAAGAGAATTGCAAACAAGGCGATGCCGAAGAAAATCCACCAAGGACGGACTTCTCCGGTTCGGCGACGCCTTTTCAAGGGGAGCACCCGGTAGGGTTGTCAACGGGGGACTGGCGGAGCGCCATCTACCAAGTGGGGGGGGTTGCCATCGTCAAAACCTCCTGAAGGATACTACCACCTTCAATTGCCTGGAACCAGGGACGGCGGCACGGTATTCCTGCTCAGGTATTCACGGCTGCCAAGTGGGAGGGGTCGCCATACTCATCTCCATGGGAAGCATGTGGCAGAATTCCAGGAAAGTCAACCAAGCGTACGCCCGAAAGAGCCCATGAGCATCGAAAATGAGGGGGCGATCCGCAGCGCGCGGCGCCCCTCTCTTTTCAGGATCTCGCTGTCTCAGCGGCTGAACGAGCCACCGGTCGAGGAGCCGGCCGGAGTGTTCCCGCCGAGCGTCGAGCCGACGCCGGCCTTCTCGCGCTGGGCGCTGTGGCGCCAGGTCTCCTCGAGGTTCTTGACCGCGAGGTCGGCGGCGCCGGTATCGATCGAGTACCCCTCGAAGGAGAGCTCCTTGAGCACGACGCGGGGGATGGAGAGCCCCAGCTCCATGATCAGCGAGTTGATCTCCTCCAGGTTGCTCTTGGCGAGCTCCGCCACCGTCCCCTGGGAGAGCCCCAGGGCCGTGGTGTGGAGCATGCCGTAGCTGACCGAGGCCAGGGAGAGGGCGGTGTAGTCGTCGCGCAGGGCACGGCTCGCGGTGTCCTTGCGGACCTTGTCGTAGACGCCGGCGATGGCGCCCAGCACGCCGGTCACCGCCTCCTTGACGGCTCCGGCGGCGCCGCCGCCCGAATACCCCTCGAGCTGCCGGTCCAGGGTCTGGAGGTGGCTCTTCAAGGTGCTTTCGATCCGCCCCACGAGTTGCAGAGCTTCCGGGAACTGCTTGATGTCGTCATCGTCGCGCTGCCGCTCGACCGCCTCGAGGATGTGCTTCTCGACCGCGGACATGTCGGCAAGGTAAGGACGCAACGCTTCGCGATTGTCTTTCATCGGTGTACCTCCTGGTGTAATCCCAAGCCCGGCCAGTTCGGCCGGGACGATGAGAAGACGTAGCAAAAGCCGCGCCCAACACTTTTCAGGGCTGGCGCGTTTACCAGTCGTGAGCGCACCGCTGACCACGAGGGCGATCTTGGACACCTCCCGACAACGGACCACCACCGAGCGGCTGGCCGGACTCTTCGACGCCCACCATCAGCGCCTCTTCCGCCTCGCGCTCCGGCTCTCGCCGGACCGGGAGGAGGCGCACGACCTCGTCCAGGAAGCGTTCCTGCGGGCGGCGCGGCAGCCCGCGTCCATGCCGGACGGCGCCGAGGAGGCCTGGCTGGTCCGCACCCTGGTCAATCTCTGCCGCGATCGCTACCGGCGGCTCGGGGTCCGTTCGCGGGTCCACGAGTCGCTGCGGCGGGAGGAAGAAACGGCCCACCCGGAGGCGGCGGCGGTGGCCCGGGCGACGGTGCGCGCCGCCCTCGCCCGGCTCGCTCCCCGGCGGCGGGCGGTGATCGTGCTCCATGAACTGGAAGGTATGCCGGCACGCGAGGTGGCGCGGCTGCTCGGGATCGCCGAGGTGACGGTGCGCTGGCACCTGCTGACGGCCCGGCGCGAGCTCGCCCGCGTGCTGCTGGAGGACCGGAGATGAACGACGAACGGCTTCGCCAACGCCTGCGCGAGGGGGACCCCGCCACGGGCGAGAACGGCTTGAACCCCGGCGAGATCCACGCCATGCGCCGCGCCGTGCTGGCGGCGGCCCCGGAGCCCCGGCGGCGGCTCCTGCCGGCGCTCGCGCTGGCCGGAGCGGCGGCCGCAATCCTGATTGCCCTATTCGCACTGCGGCCGGGCCCTGTTCAGCCGCCGGCGCCGCCGCGGATCGCCGCCGTTCCGGCCCAGCCGCAAGTGCCGGCACCACCGGCCCTGCAGCAAGCTTCGGCACCCCGGACGGAACCGCCGGCTCCAGGGGAGAAGAAGAAGAGACCCATTCAGCGCCGGCGCCACCTCCGGGCCGCCCGGGAAGAGACCGCCACGCTGGCTTCCCGCGAGCCCGCCGGAAATCCGCCGGCAGAGCCCGGGGCACGACAGATCCAGTTCTCCACTCCCGGGGGAACGCGGATCATCTGGACGCTCACTTCGGGAAAAGCTTCCCGCTAAGGAGATAGGACCATGAGAAAGACCGTCATCCGTTCGATCCTTTCCCTCGCCCTGCTGCTGCTGCCGGGCTCCCTGCGGGCGGAACCGCCGACGGGGCTGCTTCTCCGGGAGCAGCGGGAAACCCAGTACGCGATCCGGTTCCTGGATCTCCACGCCGTCGAGGTCCTCGCCTGGGACCAGTGCGAGCAGAAGGAACGCTGCCGCGTGATAACCGTTCTCCCCCCGTCCGATTCGAAGCTCAAGGGGTATCTCGGAGTGACGGCCGATCCGGCCGTGCAGGAGAAGATCGCCCGCGCCCTGGCCAAGGCGGACGGCAACCCGCGCGACCAGAGTTTCCAGCTCCTCCTCCTCGCCGCTGGCGGCAAGGCCCGCAGCGGCGGCCCGGAGATTCCCGCCAACGTCCAGAAGGCGCTGGCGGAGCTGAAGGGTTTCCTCCCCTTCAAGGGGTACGAGCTCCTCGACTCGACCTGGATGCGCGGCACGCAGGACCGGGTGACGGAAGCGCGGCTGGTCGGCCGGGACGGCGCCGTCTACGACGTCACCCTGCTGTTTCGCGCCCCGAGCTCCGGGGACCTGTTCATCGACGGTTTCCGGCTGAAGGCGGAGCCCTTCACGCCCACCTCCCCCGGAGGTGCCAGGGAGACCAGGAACACGCGCCCCGGCCGTGAGCTGATCCAGACCACCTTCGGGATCAAGACCGGGGAGACCGTCGTCGTCGGCACCTCGAGGGTCGAGGACTCGGACGAGGCGCTGGTCGTGCTGCTGACCGCGGTGCCGGCCTCGTAGAAGCCTCTCCTGGCGCTCCGGCCGCCATGGCCGGGGCGCCCCCGTCTTGACACCCTCCTCCCCCTCTCCGTAGTCTGCCCTCCGGCTCTCGCCTGAGCCGCCTCACCTCATCCCGACAGGAAGACACGGCATGAAATCGATCCGTCCCCTTTTCTTCACCCTGCTGCTCGCCGCTTCCGGCCTCCTGGCTTTCCAGCAGCCTCCGGCCCCGCCGCCACCTTCCGAGCAGAAGCCGCCGGACGAGCAGCTCAAGGACAAGCAGAAGCGCGAGCAGGAGCCCGAGGAGAACGCGACCGAGGTCCAGAAGGAACAGAAGGAGGGGGGCAAGGGCGCCCCGCAGGAGATCTCCGCCAAGAAAGAGGAGAAGTGGGACGTCAACAAGCCGCCCGGACCGTCGGCCGAGGTGGCGATCGACGTCACCGAGGGGACCTGGCTGAGCCTCGACGTCAGCCCGGACGGCAGGGAGATCGCCTTCGACCTGCTGGGCGATCTCTACACGATCCCGATCGCCGGCGGCGAGGCCCGGGCGCTCACCCACGACGTCGCCTGGCAGATGCAGCCCCGCTACAGCCCGGACGGCAAGACCATCGCCTTCACCAGCGACCAGGGGGGCGGCGACAACATCTGGCTCGTCGACCGCGACGGCACGCACCCGCGCGCGGTCAGCAAGGAATCGTTCCGCCTGCTCAACAGCCCATCCTGGTCGCCCGACGGCCAGTACGTCGTCGCCCGCAAGCACTTCACCGCCCAGCGCTCCCTCGGCGCCGGCGAGATGTGGCTCTACCACCGCAGCGGCGGCGACGGCCTGCAGCTCACCAAACGCCCCAACGACCAGAAGGACGCCGGCGAGCCCGTCTTCTCCCCCGACGGCCGCTACGTCTACTTCAGCCAGGACATCACGCCCGGCCGCGTCTTCGAGTACAACAAAGACCCCAACACCGAGATCTTCGTCATCCAGCGGCTCGACCGGCAAACCGGCAACATCCAGCGCTTCGTCACCGGCGCGGGCGGCTCGGTCCGCCCCACCCCATCGCCGGACGGCAAGACCCTTGCCTTCATCCGCCGGGTGCGCAACAAGAGCGTGATCCACCTGATGGACCTGCGCTCCGGCGAGACCTGGCCGATCTATGACGGCCTCGACCGCGACATGCAGGAGACCTGGTCGATCCACGGCCTCTACCCGTCGATGGCCTGGACCCCCGACAACAAGTCGATCGTCTTCTGGGCCGGCGGCAAGTTCCACCGCATCGACGTCGCCAGCCGCAAGGTCGCGGAGATCCCCTTCCACGTCCGCACTACGCGGCGGGTCACCCAGGCCCTGCGCTTCCCCGTCGAGGTCGCCCCGAAGAGCTTCGAGACCCGGATGCTCCGCTGGGTGAACGTCTCCCCCAAGGGGGACCGCGTCGTCTACCAGGCGCTCGGGCACCTCTGGGTCCGCGATCTCCCGAACGGCAAGCCGCGGCGGCTGACCCGCCAGACGGATCACTGGGAGATCTTCCCCGCCTTCTCACGCGACGGCCGCCAAGTGGTCTACACCACCTGGGACGACGACAAGCTGGGCACCGTGCGCGTGGTCGCCGCCGACGGCGGTGAGGGGCGGGTGGTGGTCAAGCAGCCGGGACAGTACGTCGAGCCCGCCTTCAGCCCGGACGGCAAGCAGATCGTCTACCGCAGGATTGAGGGGGGGTATGTCCGCTCCGCCGCTTGGTCGCTCACTCCCGGGATCTATCGGGTCGCGGCCGGCGGCGGCGACTCCACACTGGTCACCGAGCAGGGGGAGCAGCCCCGCTTCGGCGCCGAGAGCGACCGCGTCTACCTGTTGCGCGAAGCCGACGAGGGGAAGCGCCAGCTCGTCTCACTCAGCCTCGACGGCAAGGATGAGCGCACCCACCTGATCAGCGAGAACGCGACCGAGTTCCAGCTCTCGCCGGACGGGCGCTGGGTGGCGTTCGTCGAGCGTTTCCACGCCTATGTGATGCCGTTCGTCGCCACCGGCAAGGCGATCGACGTGGGCCCCAAGGCCTCGACGCTGCCGCTGCGCAGGGTCACCCGCGACGCCGGCGAGTACCTCCACTGGTCCGGCGACTCCCAGAGCCTCCACTGGTCGCTCGGCCCCGAGCTCTACACCCTGGATCTCAAGAACGCCTTCACCTTCCTGGCGGGCGCTCCCGAGACCCTCCCCGATCCGCCGGCCCGCGGCATGGACATCGGCTTCCAGGCCGAGAGCGACGTCCCCCGCGGGACGGTCGCCGTCGTCGGCGGACGCGTCGTCACCCTGCGCGGCGACGAGGTGATCGAGGACGGCACGGTGATCCTGCAGGGGAACCGCATCACGGCCGTGGGCCCTCGGGGGAGCGTCAGCGTTCCCGCCGGCGCCTACGTCGTCGACGCCAAGGGGAAGACCGTCATCCCCGGGCTGATCGACGTCCACTGGCACGGCCCCTTCGGCTCGGACGGCATCATCCCGCAGCGCAACTGGGTCCCCTACGCCAGCCTGACCTACGGGGTGACCACCCTGCACGACCCGTCGAACGACACCGACACGGTCTTCGCCGCCTCCGAGCTCCAGCGGGCCGGCCTGATCACCGCGCCGCGGATCTTCTCCACCGGCACCATCCTCTACGGCGCCAACGCCCCGTTCACCGCCACCATCGACAACATCGAGGACGCCCGCTCGCACCTGCGCCGCATGAAGGCCGCGGGCGCCTTCAGCGTCAAGAGCTACAACCAGCCGCGCCGCGACCAGCGTCAGCAGGTCATCGCCGCCGCCCGCGAGCTCAACATGATGGTGGTCCCCGAAGGGGGCTCGCTGTTCGAGAAGAACATGAGCGAGGTGGTGGACGGCCACACCGGCATCGAGCACTCGATCCCGGTCGCCCGCGCCTACGCCGACGTGCACCAGCTCTGGAAAGGGACCCGGGTGGGCTACACCCCGACGCTGATCGTGGGCTACGGCGGCATCTGGGGGGAGAACTACTGGTACGACAAGACCCGGGTCTGGGAGAACGACCGCCTGGGGCGCTTCGTGCCGCGGGAGGTCCTCGACGAGCGCTCGCGCCGTCGGGTCACCGCCCCGGACGAGGAGTACAACCACTTCAACAACGCCCGCATCGCCACCGAGCTGTCGCGCGAAGGCGTCAGCGTCCAGCTCGGCGCCCACGGCCAGCGCGAGGGGCTGGGCGCCCACTGGGAGATGTGGATGCTGGCGCAAGGGGGCATGACGCCGATGGAGGTGCTGCGCGCCGCCACCCTCAACGGCGCCCGCTATCTCGGCCTCGACCGCGACCTCGGCTCGATCGAGACCGGCAAGCTCGGCGATCTCGTGGTGCTCGACGACAACCCGCTCGCCGACATCCGCAACTCGGACCATATCCGCTTCGTGATCCAGAACGGCCGCGTCTACGACTCCCTGACCCTCGATCAGCTCGCGCCCAACCCGCACAAGCGCGAGCCCTTCTTCTGGCAGAAGGACCGGCCCTCCTTCTCCTTCGGCCCGAGCGGGACGGCGATCCACGTGGACGACTGAGCGCCGGCGGGGTATCATCTCTCCGTCTCGGGCTGTCTCTGCAAAAGGGGAGGGCGTGTTTGCCCCACGCCCCCCCGAACGGTTTACGACTCTTGCGGGGTGGTCTCAGACGGAGAAGCCGGAGCCGGCTCCCCCGGCTTCGGCTTTTTGTTTTTGGAATCCGCCTTCCGGCTCCGTTTCCGGATCGGCGTCATCCCGTACTGGATCAGCCTCTCGCTCCTGGGGCCGAAATGAGCCTTGATCGCGGAGCGGAGCTTGGCGGCGGCATCCTTCCCCTCGACCATGACGGACCGGCGTTCAAGGGTCTCCTGTTGCTTGAACCCCCGCCGGGAGTGCGCGAGGGCGATCCCGTCCCTCGCTCGCTCCGCCAACTGCTCCAGGGCGGTCTTGTAGACATTCATGTCGGGGAGCTCCGTGGCGGTGTCCGTCACGTTCTTCAGCAGGGTTTCCCAATCGCTCATGAAATCAGCGAGAGATGATTTAGGCATCTGAGGTCTCCTTTCTTCCGTTTGGCTTCAGTTGAGCTGCCGGGCGAATGCGAGGACGCCCATGTCGAGAGCGGTGGCGCGGCCGTTGCGCGGCGGAGCGAACAGCTTCACCGTCAACGTCTTCTCCTCCAGGGTCAGGTGCACCGGCTGCCCCGCGTCCGTGGCCTGCGCCGAGATGAACGCCGCGTAGTGGACCGCCGAGGTCTCCGACTTGAACCGCAGGACGCGCTGGATGGCCTTGCCGCTGGAGAGCAGGCTCCAGCCCAGCAGGGTCTTCAGCTCCTCCTGGATCCGCTCCGGCTTCAGCCTCTCGTACATGGGCCGGGGGGGCCGCCGCAACCGGCTGACAAACTTCATGATGGCGATCGTCGTCTGCATGATGGACCTCCTTGGGTCGTGAAGTCCGGCGCCTTCATGGCGCCGGAAGGCTCGTCATTCCAGTCTTCTGGCCCTTCCGCGGGAGAGCCGCCGCAGAAACCCGCCCGCCACCTCGGCGGCCTTCTCCAGGTCTTCGCGCTTCGCGGCGGCGATCGCCTCGAAGGCGGAGAGCGCCACCAGCGCCCCGTCCGCGCCGGGGTGGACGGAGAACGCGGCGCTCAGCTCATGGATCAGCGGATGGATCTCCGCCACCCGCTCGTCCCGCGCCAGCAGCAGCGCGAGGTCGAGCGTGGCAAGGGCCGCCTCGTAGAGGTCCCCCTCCTTCAGAAGCCTGCCGCGGACCTTTTCGAGCAGGTCCACCGCCTCCGGAAGATTGCCGAGATGGGCGGAGACACGCCCCTCCAGCCAGTAGAAGCGCACCAGGTCTCCAAAGCTCCGCACCCTCGGGTAGAGCTCGCGAGCCTCCCGCACCAGCTCCAGGGCTCCCCCGCGGGCGAGCACGACCAGGCAGAGCGCCAGAGCGAGCCGCACACGGCAGGCATTCGCCGGATCTTCCTCGGCGTCCAGGATCTTTCGCGCCGTCACGAGAGGCCCAAAGGCGCCGGCGGCATCCCCCTCTTCCAGATGGAGGAAGCCGAGCTCCGCCAGGCACAGGCCCCGCTCGTGATCCTCGACGTTGAGCCCGTACAGGCCGGCGGCGTGGTCCAGCAGCGCGGAAGCCTCGTCGATCCTCCCCTGCTCGGCCCGCAGCCGGGCGAGCAGCCTCGCGAACAGCGCCCGGTCCGGGGCGTCCATCGGAGACCGCAGGTAGACGGCCGCCTGCCGGAACGAGGCGTCAGACTCCTCCCGCCGCCGGGCCCGCCGCAGGGCGTCCGCGGCGCGGGAGCAGGCCCGCGCCCGCAAGCTGTCCGCCCGCGCGGGGGGAATCCGGGCCGCGAGTTGAACCGCCAGCGTGAACGTCAGCCGCGCCAGCTCCTCGGCCCTGCCCGGGTCGGTGGCCGCCAAGCGCTCGCTCTCGGAGAGCGTCAGCTCGGCCAGCCGCTCGCTCTGGAACCGCGAGTCCCTCGTCACCGTCCGCGCGCGCTCGCCGGGCGACAAGCCCAGCAGCTCGCGCAGGAGGGCCTGGTCCTCGGCCCTCTGCCGCGCGAAGGCCTCCACCAGCCCCGGCGCCTTCCATTCCAGGCGGAGGAGATCCTCGGCCCCGGCCTTCTCTTCACCAGGATCTCCGGCGAGATCGACCCGCTCGGCGAGCCAACGCAGGGCTTCGGCATAGCAGTCCTCGCAGGTGAGCAGGTGGAGGACGGCCGGAACCTCCGCCTCGGACAGGCCCGCCAGAAGCTCGCGGGTCCTCTCATGATCACGCTTTGGGGTCACGTCGCTCCTCCCGAGCGCCCGGGTTTCCCCTGGGATCGCTCCATCAAGGGTTTCAAGAGCCGGATGAACCCGGCGATGTACATCCCCAGCTCGGTCCGTTCCGCCGGCGGCAGCATCGGCGGCGGGGGTGCCTGGCTCAGGACCAGCTCCCCCAGCGTCACCTCCAGCACGGCCGCCAGCATCGCGAGGTCTTCCAGCGGCGGCGCGTTCAATCCCTGCTCCCACTTCCCCAGGCGGGTGCGCGGCACCCGCAGGCGCTTCGCCAGATCCCCCTGCTTCCACCTCCGCGCCTTCCGCAGATCCACGATCCGCCGACCGAGCTCCTTCTGAAGGATTCCCTGCGGAATCCGCTCGGGGCCTCTGTTGCTTTCGCTCATCGTGTGCCAATAGTTCACTAGCATTGAGAATGTGTCAACACAGGGTCCGCATTGATCCCTTGCATGTTCCTACGGGCAGCGTGTTGACAGTCATGTAGCGGTGTGGATAAGTTTCCTCCACCAGAAACCGCGGTTGCGTGGGACCGTGCCGGATTTACGTCTTCGTGGATCGACGGCGGCGGGCGGAAAGGGGAGAATTACGCTCCTGAAGGGGAGAAATCCGCCCCTTTTCCATTCACTTGGTGCACTGAGCTTTGTGGGGAAGGTATCGCTCGCGGGCGCCCTGGCCATGACGGCCTCGGTTCGCCCCGCTGATCCTAGGGAGGTCCAGATGTCTCAGCAGATTCGACGTGTCCTCGTCGCCCTCGGCCTGATGGCGGCTCTCTTCTTGACAACCCCGGCCCCCTCCCAGGCCGCGGGGCTGCGGAACGCCTTGCCCGTCAACGACTTAGCGGCACGTCTCTGGGCCTGGGTGGAGGGTCTGTTGCCGGGAGCGGCAGCGCTGAGCCCGGCCTCCCCCAAGCCGGTAGCGGGGTTGCAGAAACAGGGCTCGATGATCGATCCGAATGGCCAGCAGGTTTCGAGCCCCTCGCCGCCTCCCACTCCTTCAGCGACCTCGGATCAGGGAAGCGCGATCGATCCTAACGGCGCCAAGTGAGGCATCAGGGGCGGTCCGATTCGGTCCGCCCCGCCTGTGTGCCTGAAAGTGGTAACGTGGTCCCCCTTGTGAGAGAATGCTGCGCACAAGGAGACCCCGCTTGAACGACCACCCGACTCCAGAAGATCTGGCAGGTTTCATATGGAACCGTGTGCCCTCGGACAGAGCCCGCGCCATCGTTTCGCATCTGGTCCGTGGCTGTGATCCTTGCCGGGCCGCGGTGGTTCCTCATTTGGCCAGTCTCTTCGGCAGGGCGGAGCCTCCCGAGCCTGTTCTCCTCCCAGGAGAGGATGCCGAGTACGAGGCCGCGCTGGATCGGGCCTTCGCCACCGCATCCCGTTGGTCCAGGGATTGGAAGGGAGAGAGCACGCGTGCGGCGCTCTCCCTGATCTCCGAGGCTTCGATGGAGAAGCTTCCGGAGGTTCCTCCACACCTCCAAGGCATGCCGCTCTTCGAGGCCCTTCTCGAGCGAAGTTGGGCGCTCCGCCACGAAAGCCCCGAAGAGATGGTGAAGGCTGCCGAGTGGGCCCGTGTCCTCGCCGAACGGCTGGAGCCCGACGAGTTGGAAGGCGCAACCGTGCCGGCGGACCTCCAATGCAGGGCTTGGATAGAGTTGGGGAATGCCTACCGAGTGGCGGACGATTTGCCGGAAGCCCAGAATGCCCTGGGTCGAGCCACAGAGCTTTATCTCGAAGGAACGCAGGATGAGCTCCTCGCGGCGCATCTTTTTGATATCCAAGCTTCTCTGTTAGGAGATTGCCGCCGCTTCGATCTGGCAGAGACGGCTCTTGACCTCGTCTTTGCCATTTACCAGCGCGCGGGAGACGAGTATCTGGCCGGTCGCGCTCTTATAAGCAAAGGAATGTGCGTCGGTTATCAAGGAAGGGCCGAACATGCGGTTGAACTAATCGGGCAGGGCTTAGCTCTTATTAACGAAAGTCGTGATCCTCGGCTCATGTATATAGCGCTCCACAACCAAGCTCGGTTTTTGATGGATTGTGGCCGCCTTCGAGACGCTCGGATTGCGCTCTGGACGTTGAAGGCTCGCGGACTTGATGCCGGCGGGCGAATTAACGAGCTGAAGGTGCGATGGCTGGAAGGCCAGATCAACGCCGCCCTGGGTGAATTGGAGCGGGCGGAAGCGGCCCTGCTCGAAGTGATGCTGGGCTTTGAAGAGGTGGAGTTGCCTTACAAAGCGGCGCTCGCGGGCCTGGAGCTGGGCCTGGTCATGTTCCGCCGGGGGCGCACCGACGCGGCGATTGAGGAGGTGCTGGCGGCGGTGCAGGTGTTCCAGGCCCTCGGCATCGCCCGCGAGGTGAGCGTCTCCGTGCTGCTCCTCCGGAAAGCGATCGATCGCGAGCTCCTGGACGTCAAACTGCTCGAGTATGTGATCGACCAGCTCCACCGGGCGGAGGAAGCGCGCGGCGGGCCGTTCGAGCCGCCGGCGGGGGAGTAGGGCCGGCCGCGCAAGCGTCATCTGATGCACCTCCTTCTGAAGTCTTAGGCTTTACCTCTCGCCTACCCTCAAATGTAGTTGCCGCCCGTCGCCTTGCCGCCTTCTTGCATTAATGCGATCTTAGATGTAAGCTGTGTGGCAGCTTCCTATACCCTGCTGCAAAGGTACTTTGCAAGGAGATCGCTATGAAGAAGAACGAAGAGTCTCTCAAAGGACGTGTTCTCGCCCGTGTCCATGCCGATGATCTTCGGAAAATCGCAGGAAGAGATGCCAAGCAGGTATCTACGAGCAATGGGCGAGATACCGAGATCGTTAGTGATCCTACGTGGGCACTCTCCGATCACGCGATCTGATTTAAGGAGCGGCGAACTTCCGGTCGCCGCTCCTTTGCTCTGCTATAAGCTATCGCGATGACCAAAAGTGTTGTGGTGCTGACAACACCTGGAGATCTCCAGGCTTTCGCGGTCATCGAGTCCCTTCGCCGACAAGGGCTTGATCCTTTTGTCTGGTTTCCTGCCGATTTTCCCACGAACTCGCGAGAAGTTGTCTCAATCTCTGGAGAGCGACTTAGCTTCACGCTCAAGGTAGGCAAACGGGAAATTAGCACCTTCCGAGCCGATACTGTCTGGCTCCGAAGGATCGGGTCAAACTCGGATGTCAGTGCCCTACATCCTGCGGATCGTATGTTTGGCTGGTCACAGCGCCAAGCTTTTCGCGAAGGCTCGCTGCAGGCCTTGTTTCCGGAAGCCTTTTGGGTCAATCCGCCCGCTACTGCGCGGCTCGCGGACAACAAGCTGTTTCAGCAGTCAGCCGCCGCCAGCCTGGGCTTTATGACGCCTCCCTCCCTCTATACGAATGACCCGGATGAAATTCGAGCGTTCCTTCAGTTCCATGGAGGGAACATAGTCTACAAGACCTTCCCAGCGGCGGCTTGGCGGAACAGCGAGGAGCTCCTCGCCTGTCATACGGTCTGCATCTCGGAAGAAGATCTGGTAGCAGACGAGTTGCTCGCCGCCACCCCTGGAATCTATCAAGCCCTCGTGCCGAAGCTTTACGAAATTCGTTTGACCCTGATGGGAACTCAACCCTTCGCTGTCAAGATCTTCTCCCAGGATACCGAAAAGGGGAAGCTGGATTGGCGCCGCGCCTATGACGAGATCAGGATGGAACCCACCGCTCTACCGGCCTGGCTGGTGGATACCTGCATCCTCCTGATGAAGAGGCTCAATCTTGTCTTTGGCTGCTTTGATTTCATCGTTGACACTACCGGTAATTACATTTTCCTCGAAGTCAACCAACAAGGCCAGTTCCTTTTCGTCGAGCGCTACGCGAATGTGCCTTTGCTGGATGCTTTTAGCCAATTTCTTATCCAGGGCCGCAGCTTCTCGTGGAGAGGCAGGGGATCCGGGATCCGTTATGAGGATGTAGTGGAAAGTGCGGAGGAGTTGTCCAATGCGGCGGCGATGGAGCATGTCAGCAATCCCATACCATCGGTTTCCGAGTAGGAAAGGCCAGTGAGCATGAGGAGACCAGCAGGTTTGTTCTTGATCTTCTTCGGCCTTTTGGCTCTTGTTCCGTCCGAAGGACAAGGGAAGGTCGCACTCCAGCCGGCCGGCGGCAATGTCGCCAGCCGGCATCTCGCGGGTGAGTGGCGCCTCCTTCCCGAGCTCAGCCAACGCCTCACCGGGGCACCAACTGGCGGACCTGACCTTGTCGCGATCACTTCCGATCCCTCCGTTCTGGATTCTCTGCCGCCGCAGATCGAGGTGATCCTTAAGCCAAGCCCTGTATACATGGCGGGGACACTCACCTTCGCGAAAGCCAGGTTCGTATTTCTCTTGACGGAACAGGAGGGCTCTCAGCGACTGCTCTGCTTTCAGTCCGGCACCTCCGGTTCTGGTGCTCTTTCCATATTCTTCGACGTGATCCCAGCCAAAGAGCCTCAGAACGATCTTCTCTTTCTCGGCGGAGACAAGGACGGCCAGCCGTTCTTCGCCTACGAGCGCGTTTCGCTGCCGAAGACTTCCGGTCTATCCGAGGCCACACGCACCCTGCTGCTCGACGCTTTGGCCAATACGTATTCACCCTCTCTCGAAAAGCTCACGGAATGCCCCGATTGGCAGGGAGCCGTCGATCTGCTGATCGAGGAGGTTCGAAGCGATCCAAACGGACCGCACAACAATCACTGTATCGTGCTCCAACACATGGTCACCCGTCATCTAGCGGAGATCCGGCTTGACGTCGAGCCTCTGCTGGCAGTGCTGCAGAGCCGATCGTGGACGAATCAGCAGAAGACCGCGGATGTGTTGGCCGAGGCCGTACGCCGTCCCGACCTCTTCAAAGGCAACGAGAAGAAGACGATCCGGTCGCTGATCCCTCTGACCGGCAGTCAGAGAGGTCCGGTCGTGAAACCGGCACTTCAGGTTCTCCATGCCCTGGCGGGAATGAATACTCCGCAGCGGGATCCCCTTGGCTGGGCGCGATGGTTCTACTCCCGCTTCGGCGAAAAAATCGATCTCAGCGGCTCCGTTTATGAATTGGTAGCGGTCATCGCCAGCGAGAACTCGCCAGACGGAACCACCCACTTCAAGCTTGAGGAGCAGCGCCTCAAGGACAAGGTGGAGTTGCGGAGCCGAATCCAGGCCTTCATCTCACGGGCTCGTACGGCGGGACTCCGGCCCCGCTTTGTAGCCCTGGTTCCGACTCCCGTAACGTCTACCGAGACCCAGGACAAGGCAATCCGTGACGCCCAGCCGATCCGTGATGTCCTGGGCACTCTGGGAATTGAGGAGATTACCCTCGCTCCAGAGGGCACAACGTTTTACCCTCCATTCGAGGCCGGATTTCCCGCCAGGCCTGTCAGCTGAAGCGTGGCGTAAATCTAAGCCGAGCCCTGGTCAGGTTCTTCCTCCGCGGAACTCTGGGAGGGGGGACCGACATGCAGCCGAAGAGCCTCAGCAGATTGTTCTTCAGCGGTTTGCGCCACATCGGCATAGCGGATGCAGGGGGTCCCCATAGGCCAGTCAAAGTCAACTCTTCCTTGGAGCAGGAACTCAGTGAACGCGTCCAATAGAGGGAGGCCCGTCTTCTGCTCGAGGAATAGGAACTGGCCCATCTCGTTGACTTCGAGAAAGACGTGATCCCCCTTGGGTGTGACGATGAAGTCAATGCACCCGAAAACAAGGCCGAGGCGCTTCAGAAGCGTGACGCAGCCCTCTTTGATCGAAAGTTGCAAATCGGAAGGTTCGAAGCGTAAGGCACTGCCGGACTTTCGCCAGTCCAGCTCGCCCGATTCCGTCTCCTGGGAGAAGATCTTGACAGCAAAGACCTGGTTTCCCATGACGGTTATTCGGAGCTCATGATCTTTGGGCACGACTTCTTGATAGATTCCTGGAGTGGCTCGCAGGAGGGAGTCTTCCACCAAGTCGCTCTCAGTCAACAATGACGTGAAGGAGAACCATCTCTCTTCGTCATTCTCCCAGGAAGATGCTTGAAACGTTTTATAGATGATTTTCCCGCCCTGGAGAGCCATGAACCGTCGTATCCATCGAGGATCGTTGGTAAAGATCGTCGCCGGCGCCTTCAGACCCATCTCGGCCGCCAGCTTGTGCTGGACCATCTTCCTGCCAGCGCTGACCGCCGCATCTGGAGGGTTGACCCAAAATGCTTCCTGGAAGACTATCGGTAGAAGCGACCTTCGGAAAATGGCGCATTCAAGCTGAGCAAATTCCCGGTCCGCAGGGTGCAAGCCGCTTTCATCAACGACATGCGCGGGTCTTCGCCGCCATACACTCTTAACGTCCGATGTGGAGAGATCAGAATCCAATCCTTCTACGTGCAGCGAGCATGCATCCCCATCGAAGCAGAGAGTCTCGCCCGATCGGGAAGGGAAATCTGTCGTGTGCCATATGAGGGGATTACCCCCCTTTCTCCGCAGGGCTTCCGCGACGGCATAGCTGTGCAGGTCTCCGGCAGAGGTGAGAATCAAAATCTGCGTGGGCATGGTCTCCTCAAGTGCTTATTACTCCCCCTTCAAATATACTCTATCCGCGTGGTATAGTGCTATCTTTGGACATAGCCTCAACGCCTACTTTCATCCTGCCGAGTGCACACGCACAAGGATGGTTCCAGATGCGCCAATTTCTTGTTTCATGCCTCGTGTCTTTTTCCATAAGTACGGCCGCCACCGCCGCCTGGGTTCCTACGGACTGCAGCGATAAGCCAGGCGAGTTGGAGAGATTTCATCAAGCTCTCGGGAGGAACAACGTCGGCAAGATCTGGAACGATTATCGCGAGGCGGTACGGAAGGCTACACCCGGCTCGCCTCTGTATGCGCCGCATCCGTACCCGCGGAATGACCAGGAAGTCATCGACAACTTCAGGTACGCATACTTCAACCGTCTGTTCCGAGAAACCTCCCTGGAAAAGCTTCCTTCCAGAGAGATTCCCATTTACAAAGCCTTGAGCGCGAATGCCCTGCGAGCCGAGGTCTTGAAGGTCGAAAATTGGGACCTCAGCCGCTGTACCGCCAATCACCCACACCCCTACTACAACCTCCTCCGCTTCTTCGACCCGGCGACCGGCGTGGAAGTAGCCCGCAGCGAGCAATTCGACACCGGCTTGATGGCCAGCTATCGCCATGTGTCGAGCAAAGAGGAGCCCCTACCGGCACTGGGCGCTCTTTCCACCCTTCTCCGCACTCGATTCAACCGTACGATTCCTGTTGAACAGCCGCAGTACGTGATGGTGGCCGGCTTGCCCTCCTGTGGGGAGAATCATCCGTGTGTGGCGTTCAAATCACAAGGCCAGGTCTACCTGCTCGACGACGGCAGGATCCTGTACCAGATCGATCCCACGATGCCGCGGACATCCGTCCAGAGCCGCATGCAACAGCAGGCCCGGGCAGGAATTCAAACTCTGGGAGCAACGGAGTTTGACCGGCCGATGATCACTCTCGGCTTCGAATGGGGAATGGCGCAGAGAATCGCGGGAGAGGCACCGAAGACGAGGAACCCGTGATGACTCAGCAGCCAGCCCATCGACCCAGTTGGAGCTCTGAGAGCGCGCCCTACTCCTTCTCGCTCTCGCCTTCCTTGCCCATGAGCTTGCGCAGGGTGGAGAGCAGCAGCTTCTCCATCTTCTCGTCGCTGAGGGGCTCCTCGCGCCGCTCCTCGGGCGGCGGCTGGAGGTCGCGCAAGGCGTCTCGCAGTTGAGCGGACGCCTTGCTGCTCGGCACGATCCGCTTGGGATAGGCGAGATGGAAGAACTCGGCCGGCTCCAGGCCGAGCGCCTTGGGGATCTCGATCAGATGCTCGGCCTTCAGCTCGATCCCTCCCGAGAATACCCGCGTCAGGTAGCTCGGGCTCATGCCGATCCGCCGCTCGACCTCCCGGTTGGTGACCCCCAGGATCCGCATGGCCGTGCGCAGGATGTTGATCAGCCGCTGAACTTCGGCATCCATGTTGAGAAGATTGTACTCCGGATTTCTCTGCCGCACAACACGGCGCAATGAGAATACATGTTGACTGTACCGAACACTTGATGTAGAAACACTCCCGACGCAGAGTTACCGGTCTCCGCGAATTTGGATCGTGAAGCGGCGACGCCACCCGCGAGAGGAGAAAGTCTCATGGCCGAAGATCCCAAGAGCCCCAACGCGTTTTCCCCGGAGTACCTCGAAACCGTCCGCGAGCGGGACGACCCCTCGACGACTCTGGAGGCAGACACGGCAGAACCCTGGGAGGTGCGCGAGGCGGGAAGCCATTTCGGACTGTTCCACCCCTGGGAGAGCCCCGAACAGGGGGACACCCCTCGGGGCAGGTTCTACTTTCGGGAAACCGCCCTTCTGTTCCGGTTGATCTGGCCGGCGCTCGGGCGCGACCGCCTGTTCCGGTTGAGCGGCACTCCCACCGCGGAGGGCTATCCGGTCGAGACCGCGGACCAGGTGGTGGGCTATTTGAGAGCGTTCAATCCCGATGCCATCTTCGGGGTCCACATCGGAAGCCACTTCCTGCGCTCGCCCTACTCCCTTGCCGTTCTCCTCTGGCTCTCGGGCCCAACGGCTCAGAAGGAGGTCGGCCGGATCCTGGGCGAGATGGCGAGAGATGGCGGGCCGGCGGAAGCGGACGGCGTCCTGCGCCCAAGGTAAGCGCACCCTTGCCCTCTGGAAACCGGGCCGAGCCCTCTGGAGCGCGGACCGGGCCCAGTCCTCCGCTCTGCCGCCGCACGGATCGTGGGAAAGCGCCCATTGGTTGCGCGTCAGCGCCCTCTCGTGCCGCCAAGCGGCCCCACGCCGCTGAGAGCCGGCCCTCCCGGCGGCGGAAGCGCGCGGCGCGAGGGCCACAGCAGGGTTCGGGAGGGCCGGAACGCGGACCGGGAGGGCCCGCCGAGCGATTCCGAGGGCAGATCCGCGGGGCGGGATCGCCTGGTTCGGGCTCTGGAGGGCTGAAGCCGCGGACCAGAGGGCCGCCAGCGGAATGCGGAAGGCGCTCCCGGAGATCCAGCGGGCAAAGCCTCACGATTCGTTCGCGGCCCCAGCGGTTCGCCTCGAAGGAGCCGCCGCGCAACCGGGCAAACCTCCGTGTTGACAGGCTCGTTCAACTACCGGTAGGTTCCCTCTCGAAGACACCCAGCTTTTGCTTTATGGAATCGACCACGGTGCGTGGAAAGGGGAAAATTGTGCCCTGCGGGGGGAGAACTGCCCCCTGTCCCGGTGACCTCGCGCACTCTGCTTTCGAGGGGACTTGCAATCGCGGGCGCCTGGACCATGCCGGCCCCGGCTCGTCCCGCTGAAACCAGGAGGTTCGATGTCTCAATACACTCGACGTGTCCTCGCCGCGCTCGGCCTGACGGCGGCCCTGCTCCTCGCGGCACCGCCGCCGTCCCGGGCCGCCGGGTTTCGGGAGCTCCCGTCCGTAACCGGGTTCGCGGCGCGCGCCTGGGCCTGGCTGGAGAACCTGTTGCCGAGCCCGCCGGAGGCGAAAGAGGCCGCCGGCACCCTCACCTCGCCGACGACTCCGCCCCCCACGGGCACCTCTGACGAGGGGAGCGCGGTCGATCCCAACGGCCGCAAATAACTCCTTCCGGGGCGGCTGCCGCCTCGGCCGTCCCGGATTGGTAACGCTCTCTTTGCTATGAGAGAATGTAGGGGTCAAGGAGGCCCCGCGTGAACGATCATCCCACTTTGGCGGAGCTGGAAGAGTTCGTCTGGAACCGCCTCTCCGCGGAACGCGCCCGCGCCGTGGTCGCTCACCTCGTCCAGGGGTGCGACACGTGCACGATCACGCTGGCTTCTCACCTGGAGGGGCTACTCGGCCTCGAGGCCCCTCCCGAGCTCACCCTCTCGCCCCGGGAGGATGCTGAATACGATGCCGCCATCGACCGCGCCCTGGCCACGGCTCTCCAGCTCGCGGGAAAACACCGGGAGAGAACCTTCCCGCCTCTCGCCGGCTCCCCTCTGGAGGCGGGCGCTCAGCCGGTTCCCTACCCGCGGGACATCCCCGCCTTCGAAGCCCTGCTCGAACAGAGCTGGGCCTTACGCCACGAAAACCCAGGGGAGATGGTGCGGCTCGCCGAGCTCGCCCTGGTGATGGCCGTGGGGGCCGATTCCCAGGCGCTGGGCGAGCGGCGCGTGGCCGACCTGCGGTGCCGGGCCTGGATGGAGCTGGGGAACGCCCACCGGGTCGCGGACGATCTGTCCAGCGCCGAGCAGGCGCTCGGCCACGCCACGGAGCTCTACCTCCAGGGCACCCAGGACGAGGTCCTCGCCGCCCGCCTCTTCGACGTCCAGGCTTCCCTGCTGGGCGCCTGCCGCCGCTTCGATCTGGCGGAGACCGCGCTCGACCTGGTTTTCGCCATTCACCGGCGGCGGGGAGATCATCACCTCGCCGGCCGCGCGCTGATCAGCAAGGGGACGTATGTCGGCTATCAGGGGGACGCGGAAGAATCGGTCCGCCTGATCGAGCAGGGGCTCGGGCTGATCGACGAGAACCAGGATCCCCGGCTTCTGTTCGTGGCTCTCCACAACCAGGCCCGCTTCCTCGTCGACTGCGGCCGGCTGCGGGAGGCCCGGATCGCGCTCTGGAAGCTGAAGGCGCGCCGGCTGGATCCGGGCGGCCGGATCAGCGAGCTGAAGGTCCGCTGGCTCGAAGGGCAGATCAACGCCGGGCTGGGCGAGCTGGACCGCGCCGAGCTGGCGCTGCTCGACGTCCGGCGCGGCTTCGCCGAAGCCGGCCTCGGCTACAAGGCGGCCCTGGCGGGGCTGGAGCTGGGGGCCGTGATGCTCCGCCGGGGGCGGACGGACGCGGCGATTGCGGAGGTGCTGGCGGCGGTCGATGTCTTCCAGTCCCTGGGGATCGCGCGCGAGGCGGGCGTCTCGGTGCTCCTCCTCAAGAAGGGGTGCGAGCGGCGGATCGCGGACGTGGCGCTGCTCGAGTACGTGATCGGCCTGCTGCGCAAGGCGGAGGAGCCGTCGGTCGGGCGGATCGAACCGCCGGTCGACCAGTAAGTTTCCCGAAAGAAGACAGCCGCTATTTCGTCCGCCGCTCGCGCTGGAGGACGGTCGCGAGCTGGGTGGCGAGGTCGGCGCTCAGCCGTTCCTCTTCGCAGGCGCTCTGGAAGAGGATGAGGGTGGCCACGGCCTCGCGGTGCACGTCGCGGGATTCGAAGACCTGAAGGATCTGGGCAGCGAGCCGTTTCAGGTCCTCGGTCCGATGCTCCTGGGCGAAGAGGATGGCGAGGTCGAGAGAGACGAGAGCGGCATCGTAGCCCATCCCCCGGGCCAGAAACTCCTTCTGGACCTGCCGAAACGACTCCTCGGCTTCCTGGAACCGGCCCATGCCGAAGGCGACCTTGCCCTCTGTCCAGTGAAGACGCAGGAGGTCCAGCGGCCTACCGCCCTGCTCGAACGCTGCTCGGATCTCCGGGAGGAGTCCATTGGCCTCCTCATACTGGTTCGCCACAGCCAAACCACTGAGGAGGTTGTGGCGAGCGTAAAGGCCCAGCCGTGAATGGGGGTCAACGATCCAGACCGCCTCTCGCAGGGAAACAATAGCGCTCTCAATCTCCCCCAACTCTTCCAGGATTTTGGCCTTCTTCAGGAGCACTTCCCCTACACCTTGGAAGTCCTCCTGCTCACGGTAGATCGCCAAGGCTTTCTCCACAAGCTCCATCGACTCAGGGAGACGCCGCTGAGCCCGCCGAAGGGAGGACTTCAATTGAATCACCTCGGCTGTGACGAGGTCGTTCCCAGTCATGCTGCGGGCGAGCAGCGATTCCGCCTCCCGAAAAGCCGTCTCCGCGCTCCGCAACTCACCCAGAACCCGCTGGCCGTTACCGAGATAGGCATAAGCCCTCGCTCGAAGGTCGAGCACCCAGTTTGGGTCGTAGGCGTCTCCAAGAGTTTGCGCCACCTTGACGCCCAGCTCAGCGAAATTAACCGCTCGTCCCGCGTCTTCCGAGGCTGCCTCCAGGCTCTCCTTGAGCAGCAGTTGACAGACGCCCCAGACCTGAAACGCCTCGTCGTCAGCGACCAGATTGAGTTGCTCGTCAAAAGGGAGATCCCTGAGGCTGGCGAAGCACTCCGCAGCCTGGGGCCCCTCAATAACGGCCACCTTCTCGTCCCAGTGGCCCACCTCCTTCTGAAGCCTGAGGATCTCTTCATACCGCTGCCGGCACTCCGGGCACCTCTCCAGATAGTGGGGGACCACCTCGGCGAGAAATTCTTCATGGCTGAGATCGCCAGCCAGCATCCTTGCCAGCGTTTCAATGGACGGATGATCCAAGACTATCTCCCTCGATTGGACAGAAAAAGGAGGCTCCAAACGAGTCTCCCACTTACATAAGTACCATGAGGGCGGAAAATCGTGTCATCCAGCGAAGACTTGGAAGCTTCCAGCTCTACCCATGAGTCACTCCGGAAGGATCGCCACTGGTTCCAGTCGTCCCGGTGCTCGTATTCGGATTCCCATGGGGATCGATCGTATTCCCTTCCTTCTCGAAGATCTGGCCCACACCTCGCCAGAGAATCTGCAGGAATCCCGGCTGCGACGTATGAGCCCTGGCAACCCGCGCCGTGGCTCTCCCAGCGGAGCGCGTGCCGGCCTGGGCCGCGGGGGTGAGGCCGAGCGCTACGAGCGCCACGACGAGCAAACAAAGACGTACGTATTTCGAGAACATTCAGCCCTCCTTTGCTGGAATCGACGACCGAACGGTAGGATCACCGCCGGCGATACCGTCCTTCAACAATAGAAGTACCTCATACCAGGAAGACTGGGACACGGCTCCTCCGTAAAGTACGATGCTTACTTTGGAAGGAGTCCGAATGTCCTGGATCGACGGCAGGCTACTGGGCACGCTGGCGGTGTTGATGCTGTTGCTCCAGGCCGTCTGCTGGTTGCTGGCGAAGGGTCTGGGGCTGAAGCTGGAGAGGATCGTCGTGATCTGCGGGTGGCTGGCGCCGCTGGTGGTGCTCGCGCCCTGGCTGACGGGCGGCGAGATCCTCATGCCGAGCGACATCCTGTGGAACGTTCCCGGGGCGCCGGTGATCGAGCGCACCCGCTCGCACGACCTGCTCAACGACACCGTCTACCAGATCCTCCCCTGGGAGCTGGAGGTCCGGCACGCCCTCGCGGACCGCCGACTCCCCTTCTGGGCCGACACTCTCGAAGGGGGGAGCTCCCCCTGGGCGAACCCCCAGGCCGGCGCCCTCTCCCCGCTGCAGATGGCCGCGCGCGCCGTTCCCATCCAGCACCACCTGCTGGCCGGGCTCGTCCTCAAGCTGCTCGTCGCCTTTCAGGGGACCTGGCTGCTCGCCCGCTCCACCGGCCGCGGCCGCGCCTCGTCGCTGCTGGCGGCCGCCGGCTTCTCCCTCGGCGGCGGCCTCTTCTCCTGGGCGCTGTTCCCGGTCACGGCGACGATGGCCTGGGTGCCCTGGCTGGCGGCCGGGGTGATCCGGCTCTTCCGCCATCCCGGGCCGCGGGTGGTCGCCACGACCGCCGCGATCACCGGCATCCTCCTGATCTCCGGCCACCCGGAGACCGCCGGCTTCGGCGGGCTCTTCGCCGCGGTCTGCGGCCTCGGCCTGCGCCGGAAGGCGACCGGACTGGCCAGGGGGTTCGGCGCCGCCGCCCTCGCCGCTCTGCTCGGGTTCGGCCTCGCCGCCCCGCAGCTCCTCCCCTTCCTGGCGGTGGTGCCGGACTCGCAGCGCGCCGGGGAGACGCTGGCCGAAACCGTCCGCTCCGGCCCCGTGCATCTCGCTTACCCGCCCTCCTGGTTCCAGCGGGGCTATGCCAGCTTCGTGCTCGCGCCGGTCAGCCCGCACGCCTACGGCCTCCCTTATCAGGGTCCGTTCAACGGTCCGATCAACTGGGCGGACTCGGAGCCCGGCTACACCGGCCTGGTGGCGTTCGCGGCGGCCCTGATCGCCCTCTTCGCGGCCCGCGACCGCCGCGTCTGGCCCTTCCTGGGATGCGCGGCGGCAGCCCTGCTGCTCGCGTCGCGGTTCCTGCCGCTCACCCATCTTCTCTATATGGTTCCGCCGCTGCGGGTCCCCGCCTACGCGCGCTGCCTGCTACCGGGCTCCCTGGCGCTCTGCATCGCCGGCGCCTTCGGCGTCGATCTCCTGCTCTCCCGGGCGCGCCGCCTGGGCGCCCGGGCCTGGGCCGGGCTCGCCCTCGCCGCCGCGGTGAGCCTCGCGGTGGCGGCGGACCGCTGGACCTTCTGGCTCTGGGGGCTCCTCGCCGCCGCCGCCCTGATCTCGCGCTGGCGGCCGCGCTGGGGCGCCGTGGCGCTCGCCGGAGTTCTGCTGCTCGACCTCATCCCCTGGTCCCGCAGCCTCCTCCCGCGCGGCCACCCATCGCTCTTCTATCCGCGGACGGAGTTCATGGCCCTGCTGACCCGCGAGGCCGGCGATCCGGCGGTCTGGCGCGGCGCCGGGGGGCACTATCTCGTCTATCCCAACCTGCTCTCGGTCTACGGGGTCGCGGACTTCCGGCCGCACAACCCGCTCGTCCCCGCGCGGTACCTGCGGGTGCTGACCGCCGCCTTCGGCTTCCACCCCACGATGACCCAGTATTTCGCCCCGCTGAGTAACCTCGACCACCCCCTGCTCGACTTCCTCGGGGTGCGGGCCATCGCCGGCAGCCCGGGCGTGCCCCCCAGCCGTACGCTCGTGGAGATCGATCCCGGCCGGTTCGCGCCGTACACCCTGCTGCGCAACCCGGACGCCCTGCCGCGCTGGTTCTTCCCGCGGGCCGTGGACGTGATCGCGAAGCAGGAGATCGACCGCTGGATCGCCGGGCTCGCGGACGCGCGCCGGGTGGCGATCTTCCAGGATGAAACGGGCTCCTGGCGCCCCGCCGGCAGTCAGGAGCCGCCGCCGCGCCCCGTCCTCACCAAGCCTGGGCACATCGTCCTGGACGTGCCCGCCGCCGGCGAGCGTCTCCTCGCCACCTCGATCGTCTGGTCGAAGGGGTGGTCGGCCCGCTCCGGCGACCGCCGCCTGCCGGTCCTGAAGGTGAACGGCGCCTTTGTGGGGGTGCGGCTCCCGGCCGGCGCGGCGCGGGTCGAGCTGCGCTTCCGGCCGCCCGGCCTGATCGCCGGCTGCGTTGCTTTCGCGATTTCGCTGATGGCCCTGCTCGTGCTGCTGGCGCCTATCGGCCGAACAGCTATCGTCCGAGCAGCGGCGCCAGCGCCTCGACGCCGCGGTCGATGACGTCGGGCGGAGCGGCGGTGAAGCAGAGCCTTACGTGGGTCGGATAGGGGCCGAAGCTCGGGCCGGGGGCGAGAAAGAGGCCGCGCTCCACGCAGCGCTCCAGGAAGCCGCCGAGCCCGGTCTCGTCGAGGACGTGGGCGACGTCGAAGAAGAGGAAGGTGCTGCCCAGCGGCGCCGGCAGCCCCAGGCGGGCGGCCACCCTGGCGCCGGTCGCCTTGTACTGCTCCCGGGCGCCGGCGATCCAGGTGTCTCCGGAACGGCCGAGCACCCGCTGGGCCGCGACCTGTGAGGCGGTAGGAGTGCTGTAAAAGCTGTGCATGCCGATCTTGCGCAGCTCGCGGACGGCCGGTTCCGGCCCGACTACATAGCCGCAGCGGTTGCCCGCCATGCCGTAAGCCTTGGAGAAGGAGTGGGCCGCGAAGGTGCGCTCGGGCGCCAGCGGGCGGGTGTAGACGTGCCCCCCCTCGTAGACGTAATCCTCGTAGACCTCGTCGGCGATGATCCAGAGATCCTCGCGCGCGGCCCACGCGACCAGCGCCTCGATCCACGGACGCGGGATCAACCGGCCCGTGGGGTTGCTCGGGGTGTTGAGATAGAGGGCGACGGTGCGGTCGGTCTTCAGCGCGCGCACGGCCTCGACGGCGGTCTCGGGGGAGTCCGCGGCGCCGAAGAAGGGAACGTCGACCGGCACGCCGCTGAAGGAGCGGATGATGCCGGTGATCAGCGGCCAGTGCGGGGCGAGCTGCAGCACCTCGTCCCCCGGCGCCAGGATCGCCCCCGCCACCGCTCCCAGCGCCCCGGTCGCCCCGGTCGCCACCAGGACGTTCTCGCGCCCGGTGGGCACCCCCGTGCGCTCCCGCACCCGCTCGACGATGGCATCGAGCAGCGACGGCATTCCCTGGGGCGGGGCATAGCGATGGAGCCCCGGATAGTCCGCGACGCGCAGGTCCTCCATGCGGCACCCCTCCGCCGGCTCCATCCAGGTATCCCCCACGTGCAGGGGGTAGACCTCCCCGCGGTAGGTGGCGAGCCGGTGGGCCAGCCCGGAGTAGACCGAGTCGGCGATGTCTTGCACGGAGGGCGAAAAGTGGGGGTGGCGCGGCATCAGGGCTCCCGTCGAATTGGCAGATCGTACAGCCACCCCGCCCGGGCCTCAAGGCCCGGTCGGGACGACGGAACACCTCTTTGCGGTACTATTCACCGTCCAACACGACGAGATCACCGGTTTGCGACTTCATAGAGTCTCTCGCGCCGCCCTTGGCTGGGCGATCGTCCTGGGGGTTTCAGGCCTCCTTTTCCTCCAGGCACGGGAAGCCGTGCGCGGCTCCGGCCGCCGGCTCGGCTTCCAGCCGGAGGCGGGGAAGCTGGGCGTGCGCGTCGCGCAGGTCAGCCCGGGCGATCCGGCGGACCGCGGCGGGTTGCGGGCCGGCGATGAGATCCTCTCCGCGGACGGCCGGCGGGTGGCGAGCGTGGCGGAGTACGAGACGGCGGCCGGAGGGTTCGAGCGCGGCCGGCCGGTGGCGCTGCGGATCGCGCGCGGGGACCGGATCCTCGTTCTCACGCCCGTCCCCGGCACCCTGCCCCGCTGGCTGCCGCTCCTCCTCACCAGCCTGACGGCCCTGGGCTTCCTCGCCGTGGCGCTCCTCGCCCTGGCGCAGGGGGACGATCTGCGGGTGGGCCTGCTGTTCGCCTTCTCCGCCGCGGCGGCGGTCGAGATCGCGCTGCCGGTCAGCCTGATCGGCCGGCCCCTCCTGAGCGCCGCCGCGTTCTCCTCGTACTACCTGCTGACCGGCCTGCAGATCGGCCTCGAGATGCACCTCACCTCGTTGATCCCGGAGCGTCCCGGCTGGCTCCGCCGGCGCCCCTGGATCGTGCCGCTCTACTACGGCGCCGGCCTCGGGATCGGGGTGGCGAGCGCCGCCACCTCGCTGACCGAGCAGGTCCTCGGCCGCCGCGTCTTCCCCTGGACGATGGAACAGGTGGATGGGCTGCTGCGGTTCGGCGTTCTCCCGGCCTGGGCGCTGGCGGTCACCCTGCTCCTGGCGTCCCAGGCCCTGCGCTCCCCAGAGCCCCGGGGGCGCCAGCAGGCCGGGCTGGTGCTGGCGGCGACGATCCCCTGGATGCTGTTCACGATCGCGAGCACGGCGCTCGAGCTGGCCGGCTTTCCGCTGCCGGACTGGACCGGACCGCTCGAGACGCTGGTCCTGCTCTGCTATCCGGTGGCCCTGTTCGCCGCGATCTTCCGCTATGACCTGTTCGACGTCGAGCTCGCCGTGCGGCGGGGCCTGATCTATACCCTGCTGACCGGCTCGCTGGTGCTGGTCTTCTACGCCGCCCTGGGCGCCGGCGGGGTGATCTTCTCGCGCCTGGTCGAGGGGCGGGAGTCGGTCTGGGCAGCCTCCGGCGCGACGCTGCTGCTGGGACTGCTGTTCGCGCCCCTGCGCCGCTGGCTCCAGCGGCTGATCGACCGCCGGTTCTTCCCCGAGCGCTACGCGCTGCGGCAGCGGCTGATCGCCCTCGCCGGCGAGCTACCCGCCCTCGGCAAGCTGCCGCGGATGGGGCAGTATCTGGTCGAACGGCTGACCGCGATCTTCCTCGCGCGCTCGGCGGCGCTGCTGACCGCCAATCCGGAGACCGGCCTGCTGACCGTCCTCGCCTCGACGCGGGACGCGATGGAAACCGGCCAGATCTTCCCGCTGGACGATCCCGGCATCGAGCACCTGCGGCGCGCCGGCCGCCCGCTCCCCGTAGCGCAGCTCGCGGTCCGCAGCCCGGCTTTCGCCCGATACTTCTCCCAACAGGGCCCTATGCCGGACGGCCTGGCGGTGCCGCTGCTCAGCCAGGGGCGGCTGATCGGACTGCTGATCGTGGGGCGCAAGGAGGGGAGCCGCGCCTATCCGGCCGAGGAGCTGGACCTGCTGAATCTCCTCGCCCACCACGTCGCCATCGTGTTCGAGAACGCCCGGCTGTTCGCGTCGGCCACCTACGAGGGGCTCACCGGCCTGCTGCGCCGCGAGGCGATCCTCGAGCAGCTCGACCGCGAGCTCGAACGGGCCTTACGCTACGGCCGGCCGCTGACCGTCGCCATGGCCGACCTCGACCACTTCAAGGCGATCAACGACCGCCACGGCCACTTGGCGGGGGACTCGCTGCTGCGGCGCATGGCGCAGGTGATCGCCGGTGGCCTGCGCGGCACCGACTGGATCGGCCGCTACGGCGGCGAGGAGTTCCTGCTGGTGCTGCCCGAGACCGGGATGGAGGGCGCCGCCGCGGTCGCCGAGAAGATCCGCCACGCGGTGCAGGGGACGCCGGTGCCGCTGGACGACGGCACGCCGGCGCGCGCGACGGTCTCGATCGGCCTCGCCTCCCTGGACGGCACCGCCGGGCAGGGGAAGGTCCTCGGGCGCGACCTGATCGCCGCCGCCGACCGTTCCCTCTACGAGGCCAAGCACGCCGGCAGGAACCGCGTCTTCCCCCGGGTGGCGTAAGATCGGGTCATGGAACCCGTTCTCACCGAGGCCCGCCGGCTCCCCGAGGAAGGCCGGCTGCGGCTGACCTGGAGCGACGGCCACGTCGCCGAATATCCCTACGAGTACCTGCGTGGCTGGTGCCCCTGCGCCGGCTGCCAAGGGCACTCCGGCCAAAAGATCGTCTACCACCCGCCGGCCCATCCGGTTACCGCCGAGTCGGTCCGGCCGGTGGGCAACTACGCCATCTCGATCGCCTTCTCGGACGGTCACGGCACCGGCATCTACCGCTACGATTTTCTGCGCGAGATCTGCCCCTGCGGGTCCTGCGGCGGAGCGCCCGGTTCCGTCGAGATGTAGCGCTCCCAGTCCTCCGGGGTGTTGAGATTGAGGAAGATCTCCCCGGGCTGGCCGAAGCGGGCGAGCTCATCCCCTTCCAGAACGCGCGCGGCGAGCCCCTCCTCGAACAGAGCGTGGAGGGCGAGCCGGCCGCGCTCAACCCGGCGGCCGAGCGCGGCGAGCGCCGCCGGTCCGTAGAGCGCGCAGAGCGGCTCGACGCCGCCGCTCCAGCGCGGGATCACCCAGTCGGCCGCCGGCGGGCGGGCGAGCTCGGCGAGCAGAGCGGGCGGCACCCGCGGGAGATCGCAGGCGAGCACCAGCAGCAGCCGCCCCGGATACGCCGCCGCTCCCCCCAGGATGCCGGCGGCGGGACCGCGGCCGGGGCCATCCGGCAGGGAGGGGAGCGCCGGCAGCAGACCCCGTCCGGCGTCCGCCACCGCCACCTCGGCGCAGACCGCCGCGAGCCGCCGCGCCGCCAGCGCCGGCAGGATACCCCCCCGGGCTTCGAGCAGGGCCTTGTCGCGCCCCATGCGGCTCGACGCGCCCCCGGCGAGGACGATGCCGACCGGATCGTCGAAACAGGACCCCGTGCTACCATCCGTCGCGTTATTCATTGCCAAAGGAGAATTCTTCAAATGAACGTGAGCATAGCCCCTCTGGTCTGCTTGCTGGCACTCCTGGTTCCGGCGGCGCCCCCCAAGAAGAGCCCGCACCCGCATCCGGCCGCACCCAAGAAGAGCGTGAGCGCGGCACCGGCCGCCAACCCCCGGGTCGCGCTGCAGACGACCAAGGGCCGGATCGTCATCGAGCTCTACGCCGACAAGGCCCCCAAGACTGTCAAGAACTTCCTCGCCTACACCCGGGCCGGCTTCTACAACGGCACTATCTTCCACCGGGTGATCCCCGGTTTCATGGTCCAGGCGGGCGGCTTCACCCCCGACATGACCGAGAAGCCCGCCCGGCCGTCGATCCCGAACGAGGCGGACAACGGCCTGCAAAACGAGCGCGGCACCCTCGCGATGGCACGGACGAGCGACCCGGACAGCGCCGCCGCCCAGTTTTTCATCAATGTGGCCAACAACGGCTCCCTCAACTTCCGCGGCAAGACCCCTGACGGTTGGGGCTACGCGGTGTTCGGCAAGGTCCTCGAGGGGATGGACGTGGTGGACGCTATCGTGCAGGTGCCGACGACCACCAAGGAGCAGTATGGGGACGTGCCGGTGCAGCCGATCGTGATCCAGAAAGCTGCGGTTCTACCCAACGCCAAGCCCGCCGCCAAGCCGACCACCCCCAAATAACCCGCCAACGAGCGAGAGGAGACACAACCATGGCGAACCCGACCGTCGCTCTGGACACCAACCATGGAACGATCGTCCTGGAGCTGTTCTCCACGGAGGCGCCCAAGACCGTCGAGAACTTCCTGCAGTATGTCGAGGCCGGCTTCTTCGACGGCACGCTGTTCCATCGCGTGATCCCGAACTTCATGATTCAGGGGGGCGGATTCGACGCCCAGCAGCGGCAGAAGCCGACGCGGGCGCAGATCCAGAACGAGGCGGACAACGGCCTCACCAATCAGCGCGGGACGGTGGCCATGGCGCGCACCAACGATCCGCACAGCGCCACCGCCCAGTTCTTCATCAACCTGAAGGACAACGGCTTCCTCAACCACTCGGGCAAGAACCCCCAGGGGTGGGGCTACACCGTCTTCGGCAAGGTGGTCGAGGGGATGGATGTGGTCGACAAGATCGCCAGGGTGAAGACGGGACCGGGGCCCATGGGCAACGACGTCCCGCAGGAGCAGGTGACGATCGACAAGGCGACGTCGCGGCCGGCGGCAGGATAGATCCCGGAACCAGCCCGGACCGTCAGCCGCGCAGGACGTTCCGGGCCTGGAGCCCCTTCGGCCCTTCCACGAGCTCGAAGCTCACCTTCTCACCCTGGTTGAGCGTCCTGAACCCCTCGGCAACGATGGCCGAGTGGTGGACGAAGATGTCCGCTCCACCCTCCTCGGTCTGGATGAAGCCGAACCCCTTTGCGTTATTGAACCACTTGACCGTTCCCTGCTGAGCCATCTGCCGCCACTCCTTTCCGCTGAAACAAGCAGGCGCGACCGGACCTTCACCGCAGGTCGAACTTCATCTCAGAATTTCAGGAATCGTCTCACCAGCGCAGGGGAAAAGCAAGCTGGTGCTGCCAGGAAAGATCTACAGGAGGGATCTGGAAAAAAAAGATGGTGCCCAAGGCCGGACTCGAACCGGCACGGGTTGCCCCACACGCCCCTCAAACGTGCGCGTCTACCAATTCCGCCACTTGGGCTCAAAGAACCTGCTGCTAAAACCTGCTTACTGCGGTTTGGCCGGCGCCGCCGGAGCCGGAGCCGGGCCGGGCTTGGCCGGCGCCGTCTTGGCCGCCGCGCTCTTGCCATGCCCCGCCATCACCGTGCCGCCACTCGGCCCCCCCTTGAAGAGAGCGATCGAGATGGTGGTCAGGATGAAGACCACGAACGAGGCCACAGTCAGCTTGTGGAGCATCGTCGTGGCGCTGCGGGCGCCAAAGGCGGTCTGCGTGCTGCCACCGCCGAAGACTGAAAGATCCGCACCCTTGCCCTGCTGGAGCAGAACGACGAGGATCAGAAACACACAGACGAGTACATGTACAACGTACAACAGATAGATCACGGTGCGAAGCCTCCAAATGGGCGCGTAGAACGTTCCCGACCCTAGCCGGAACTCCGAATGATAGCGAGAAATTTCTGTGGGTCAAGGCTTGCCCCGCCGACGAGGAAGCCGTCGAGGTCCGGCTGGACGATCAGATGGGGCGCATTGTCGGGGGTCACCGACCCGCCGTAGAGGATCGGCACCGCCGCCGCGGCTGCTTCGCCGAGCTCCTCGGCCAGCCGTCCGCGCAGGTAGCGATGGGCCTCCTGCGCGATCTCCGGGGTGGCCGTCTCGCCGGTGCCGATCGCCCAGATCGGCTCGTAGGCGAGGGCGAACGGCTCGGGGCCGCCGGCGAGGGCGGCGCCGAGCTGGCGCGCGAGCACCGTGAAGGTCTGGCCCGCCTTGCGCTCGTCGCGCGTCTCGCCGACGCAGATCAGCGGCGTCAGTTGATGGTGGCGCGCGGCGGCGGCGACCTTGAGGCCGACCCACTCGTCGCTCTCGCCATGGTTCTGCCGCCGCTCGCTGTGGCCGCACAGCACCCAGGTGCAGCCGGCGTCGACGAGCTGCGGACCCGAGACATCGCCGGTGTTCGCCCCCCTGTCTTCCGGATGGAGGTCCTGGCCGCCGACCTCGACCTCGCTGTCCACCAGCTCGCGGGCGACGATCGGGATCAGCGGGAACGAGGGGAAGATCACCACCCGGGCGTCCATCGTTCCCGTCCCGGCCGCCGCGGCGAGCCCGCGCCGCAGGTCGCGGCAGTACTCCACCGCGTCGGCCTTCAACAGGTTCATCTTCCAGTTGGCGGCGATCAGCGGCCGGCGCCGCTCGGCGCTCATCGTCCCCGCTCCAGCACGGCCACCCCGGGCAGGGTCTTGCCGGCGAGGAACTCGAGCGAGGCGCCGCCGCCCGTGGAGACGTGGCCGATGCGATCGACGACGCCGGCCTGCCGGGCGGCGGCCACCGTCTCGCCGCCGCCGATCACCGAAAAGCCGGGGCAGCCCGCCAGCGCCTGCGCCACCTCGCGGGTGCCGGCGTCGAAGGGGGGCTTCTCGAAGACTCCCAGCGGGCCGTTCCAGAACAGGGTGCGGGCGCGGCCGACCGCCGCCGCGAACGCCTTGCGGGTCTCCGGGCCGACGTCGACCGCCTTCATGCCGGCCGGGATGCGGTCGGCGGGGACGGTCTCGATCCGCCCCGGGGTGTCGAGGTCGTCGGTCACCACCACGTCGGTCGGCAGCAGGACCTCCGCCCCCTTCTCCTTGGCGCGGGCGAGGATCGCGCGGGCGAGGTCGAGGCGGTCCGGCTCGAACAGCGACGAGCCGAGCTCGTACCCCTCGGCGGCGAGGAAGGTGTTGGCCATGCCGCCGCCGAGCAGCAGCAGGTCGAGGCGCGGCAGCAGGTTCTCCAGGGTGTCGATCTTGCCTTCGATCTTGGCGCCGCCGAGGAGAGCGGCGAACGGGCGCTCCGGCTCGCCGAGCAGCCGGCCGAGAGCCGTCACCTCGCGCTCCATCAGCCGGCCCGCCGCCCGGGAGCCGAGCCGCTCGGGCACCCCGACCACCGAGGCGTGGGCGCGGTGGGCGGCGCCGAAGGCGTCGTCGACGTAGATCTCGGCCAGGGCCGCGAGCTGATCGGCGAAGGCAGGGCCGTTCTTCTCCTCCTCGGGATGGAAGCGGAGGTTCTCGAGCAGGACGACCTCGCCGGGGTCCATGTCGCGGATCAGCGCCTCGACCTCCGGGCCGACGCAGTCGTCGGCGAAGCGGACCGCCTGGCCGAGCAGGGGGACCAGCTCTTCGGCCACCGGCAGCAGGGTGTAGCGCGGATCGCGCTGCCCCTTGGGACGGCCGAGATGGGAGGCGAGGATCACCACGGCGCCGGCGCCGGCGAGCTCGCGGATGGTCGGGATCGCCTCCCGCAGGCGGGTGGCGTCCACCACCTTCTGGTCCTTGGAAAGGGGGACGTTGAAATCCACCCGCACGAAGACGCGCTTGCCTTCCAGATGGTCGAAGTCGAGATCGTCCAGGGTCAACAGGTCTGCCATCGATTCCCTCCCTCTCGTCAGCCCGAACACGATGAGAAACGCCTCAGCCGGAGGCGCAGTTTATCAGCGGTGTCCCGCCCTGGGGATTTATGACACCTCTACAGTGGGGTACTCTTGTCCCTCCAGCTTGAAACTCTTCAAGCACAGATACGGAACTGAAGACCAGCAGGAGAATCGACCAATGGCTGAAATGGGCAAATACTGCAAGGCATACCTGGCGAAGCAGTTCCGGGCCTACCCGGGCTGGAGCGAGAACGCCGCCAACGTGCGCAAGGAGAAGAAGGAGGTCGACGGCAAGGAGGTCGAGGTCGACCGCACGCTCGACGACGACTCGATCCTCTACCTCCAGGAGAACTTCGTCGTCACCGACGGCATCTTCAAAGACCAGAACATCATTTTCGACAACGTCACCGACGAGTGGCAGCAGTTCTGCCATCAGGACCTCGCCTTCGAGATCCCGGTCTACGAGCCGATCGAGATCCAGCGCGCCGAGCCGGTCGAGACGCCGGCTGCCAACGGCTAGGAGGTCCCTGTCTTCCGGGTGCGCATGGACCACCCGCTCGTCCTCGGCATCGAGACCTCCTGCGACGACACCGCCTGCGCCCTGCTCGACGGCGCCGGGCGGGTGCTGTCGTCGGTGGTCTCCAGCCAGCTCGCCGCGCACCGCCCCTACGGCGGGGTGGTGCCGGAGATCGCCTCGCGCGAGCACCTGGCCAACTGGCCGGCGGTGAGCGGCGAGGCGCTCGAACGGGCGGGGGTCCTGCTGCGCGACGTGGAGGTGGTGGCGGCGACCCGCGGTCCGGGGCTGGTGGGGGCGTTGCTGGTGGGGCTGTCGATCGGCAAGGCGATCGCCTTCGCCGGCGGCCGCCCCTTCCACGCCGTCCATCACCTGGAAGGGCACCTCTATTCCCCCTTCCTGCGCCCTCCGGGCGATCCCGCTCCTCCCGAGTTGCCGCCGTCCCAGTTCGTCGGCCTCGTCCTCTCCGGCGGGCACAGCTCCCTCTTCGCGGTCGAGGACGGCGCCGTCTCGACCCTCGCCGAGACCCGCGACGACGCCATCGGCGAGGTCTTCGACAAGGTGGGCAAGCGTCTCGGCCTCCCTTATCCGCAGGGACCCAAGGTGGACGAGCTGGCCGAGCGGGGCACCCCGGGCGCCCAGCGCTTCCCCGTCTCCCGCTTCGGCGAGACGCTCGACTTCTCCTACTCGGGTTTGAAGAGCCAGGCCCTGCTGGAGATCCAGCGCCTGGAGCGGACGCTGGGACCCATCGACCTGGGCGCCGGAGAGGATGTGCCCCAGCCCGTGCTCGACCTCCTCGCCGCCTTCCGCGCGTCCGCCGCCGGCCAGGTGCTCGACCGCCTGGAGCGTCTCCACGAGCGGCGCCCCTTCGGGCTGCTCGCCGTCTCCGGCGGCGCCGCCGCCAACCGGCTGCTGCGGCGGGAGCTCCCGGTCTGGGCCGGGCGCCATGGCGTCGACCTCCGCCTCGTCCCCCTCGTCTACTCGGGCGACAACGCCGCCATGATCGCCCACGCCGCCCTGCTCCGCCACCGCCGCGGCATCGCGGACGACCCCTTCGCCGCCGAGGCCGAGAGCCGGATTCCGCTCTAAATCAGTCGGAACGACGCCCCTGCGCCGAACAAAGATCGGCGATTCCGTCATTCTTCCGTCGATCGTTCTTGCCTTCCCTGCTCGCTGAGCAGTATCCTGTGAATGGGGAGAGATTCCGAATGATCAACGAAATAGATCGCCAGATCCTGAACATCCTTCAGCAGAACGCCCGGACTTCCAACGCCGAGATCGCCCGGCAGGTGGATATGGCGCCCTCCGCCGTGCTCGAGCGCATCCGCCGGCTCGAGGCCCGGGGCGTGATCCAGGGGTACGAGGCGCGGATCAACCCCGAGGCCCTGGGGCTCACCACACTGGCCTTCGTCTTCGTCCGCTCGACCGACTTCGACGGCGAGGCGAAGACCGCCGAGCTGCTGGCCAACATTCCGGAGGTGCTGGAAGCGCACCACATCGCGGGCGAGGACTGCTTCCTGATGAAGGTGCGGACGCGGGACACCAAGTCGCTCGGGCGGCTGCTGCGCGAGCGCATCGGATCGACCGGCACTGTGCAGTCGACCCGCACCACGATCGTGCTGGAGACGGTCCGCGAGAGCGGACAGCTACCGCTGGGGATCGCCCAGGAGGCCGCGGAGATCGCGGAGGAGGTGTCGGTTGAGTGATTCCAAGGGCGCGGGCGTGTCGATGTTGCGGGTGGCGATCGCCCTCGGCGCCGTCTACCTGATCTGGGGCTCGACCTATCTGGCGATCCGTTTCGCCATCGAGACGATCCCCCCCTTCCTGATGGCCGCCGCCCGGTACCTCACCGCCGGCGTGCTGCTCTACGGCTGGAGCCGGCTGCGCGGGGCGCCGCGGCCGAGCCTGGTCCACTGGCGCTCGGCGGTGATCATCGGCGCCCTGCTGCTGCTGGCGGGCAACGGCGGCGTGGTCTGGGCCGAGCAGCGGGTGAGCTCGGGGCTGGTGGCGCTGCTGATCTCGACGGAGCCGCTCTGGATCGTGCTAATGACCTGGCTGCGCGACCGCCGCCAGCGGCCGGGCGGGCGGGTGATCGCCGGCCTGCTCCTCGGCTTCACCGGCCTGATGCTGCTGGTGCGGCCCAGCTCCTCGGGTGGCCTCGATCCGCTCGGCGTGGTGGCCGTGCTGATCGCCTCGCTGAGCTGGGCCTGGGGTTCGCTCTACAGCCAGCGGGCGCGGCTACCCGCCTCGCCGCTGCTATCGACGTCCATGCAGATGCTCAGCGGCGGCGGCCTGCTCCTGCTCGCCGGCGCGCTCACCGGCGAGCCGGCGCGTTTCGCCCTCGCCGAGGTCTCGACGCGCTCGCTGCTCTCCCTGGCCTACCTGGTGATCTTCGGCGCCATCATCGCCTTCACCGCCTACGTCTGGCTGCTGCGGTCGGCCTCGGCGGTGCTGGTCTCGACCTACGCCTACGTGAACCCGGTGGTCGCCGTCCTCCTCGGCTGGGCCTTCGCCGGCGAGCCGATCACCCGGGGGACTCTGATCGGCGCCGCGGTGATCCTGACCGGCGTCGCCCTGATCTCCAGCGCGCAGGGGAAGAAGAAGGAGGAGGAGAGGGAGCCGGAGCCGGTTGCCGAGGAAGCGGAGGTTTGCGTGGCGCGGTAAGCAGCAACAAGGGACGAAAGGGACAGCAGGGACTCCAGGGACACCAGCACAGACCGCGTTTTCCCTGGTGTCTCTGTTGTCCCTGAGGTCCCTTTCGTCCCTTGTTTTTTGCCTTTTTCCCCTACGGCCGCTTCACCTCCACCTTTCCCAGATCCGGCAGCAGCCGCGCCCCCGCCGCGTCCGCGGACTTGCGGAAGGCGGCGACGTCGGTCTCGAAGAAGCGGTTGACGTCGGCCAGGGTGGCGTTGACCAGTTGCTCCGCCTGCCGGAGGTACTCGAGGTGCGTCGGGCTCGGCGGCGACGAGGAGGAGAGCACGTAGCCGGCGGCGTAGTTGACCCTCGACAGGGCGTCCGTCTCCGGCTGGATCCCCACCGCGTCGTAGGGCACCCAGAGCCGGCGCTCCAGCTTGACCAGATCCCCCTTCAGCTTGCCGGCGGCCTCGACCAGCGGGTCGGGCTTGGCGTCTTTCGCGCCGTCCGTGCCGGCGGCCTGCTTCCGGCTCTCCACCTTGGCCACCACCGCGTCGACGTCCGCCCGGGCATTGCGGATGCGCTCGACCGCCTCGGCCAGAGCTTCCCCGAGCGCCAGGGCCCGCTTGCCGGCGGCGTCGCGGGCGCGCCAGTCGGCCTCGGTGTTGCGCGACCGCGGATCGGGCACGACCTGCACGGTCCCCTTGGTTTCGTGGTCCCCCATCTTGACCGTCACCGTGTAGGGGCCGGGCGGGACCTCGACTCCCGACGAGGCGTGCGGGGTCGGCGGCTTCTCGCTCGGGAACGGCTTGGGACCGTCGGTGGTCAGATCCCAGGCGGCGCGATTCACCCCCTGCCGGGCCGGGGCGGTGAAGGTGCGGATCGTCTTGCCGGCGGCGTCGGCGACGCGGATCTCGACCTCCGGGGGCTTCCCTTCGTCCTTCTTCTCAGCCTCCTTGCCCTTGGTGGCCTCCTCGGCCGCGGGCTTGCCAGGGCCCGGCCTTTCGCTGGCCGCGAGCTCCCGCGCGGTCTGCGGCATCCCCTCGACCGGCCGGGCCTGCTCGGTCTTGAGCCGCGCCTCCCGCTCCCCGGCCTTGCGCTCTCGCTCCTTCTTCTCGTCGGGATAGGGGAGCCCCGGCCCGTTCAGCGAGAAGGTGAGGATCGCCCCGTAGGGCTCGTTCTCGCCGCGGAACTCACCGGAGCCGAACGCGAACCCCCCGGGCTCGGGCGAGTTCCAGTGCTGCTGGGCGGGGCCGGTCTCGTAGAGATGGACCGGCTCGGCCAGCGTCTTCTCGGAGAGCGTCCGCAACGGCCGGATGTCATCGACCACGTAGAGCGCCCGCCCATGGGTGGCGACCACCAGGTCGAGCTCCCGCGGCTGGATCGCGAGCCCCATCACCGGCGCGGGCGGCACGCCGTGCGTCCACTTCATCCACCGCCCGCCGCCGTCGTTGGAAATCCAGAGGCCGGACTCGGTGCCGAGGAAGAGGAGATCCCGGTCCCCCGGGTCCTGCTCCATGACGTGGGCATAGCCGCGCAGGTCCGCGGTCGCCAGGCTCTTCCAGGTCTTGCCGTAGTCGGCGGTGCGGTAGACGTAGGTCTTGAAGTCCTCCCGCCGGTGGTTGTCGAAGACCACGAACGCCGCGCCGGCGTCGAACCGGGAGGCGAGGACGTTGGGGATCCAGGTGTTCGCCGGCACTCCGGGGACGTTCTTCTCGACGCTCGTCCAGGTCTTGCCGCCGTCCCGCGTCACCTGCAGGCGGCCGTCGTCCGTTCCCACCCAGATCACCCCCTGCTGCACCGGGCTCGGGGCGATGGTGAGGATGGTCGTGTGGTTCTCGGCGTTGCTGGCGTCGGAGGTGATGCCGCCGCTCTCGCCGGCGTGCTGCCAGTCGGGGTTATTGGTCGTCAGGTCCGGGCTGATCGTCGTCCAGGTCTCGCCGCGGTCGGTGGACTTGTGGAGGAACTGGCTGCCGATGTAGATCGCGCCGGGGTCCAGCGGGTCGGTGGCGAAGCCGGCGTTCCAGTTGAAGCGGAGCGTCACCCCATCGGGCGGGCTCGGCTTGATCGCCCGCCCCTCGCCGGTGCGCACGTCGTAGCGGGAGAGGTTCCCCCCCTGCCACTCCGAGTAGACGTAGTTCGGATCGCCGCGGTCCGGCCGGGTCTCGAAGCCGTCGCCGCCCACCACGTTCACCCATTCATAGTTGCGGATCCCCCCCTGCTGCCAGACCGTGTTGGGACCGCGCCAGGCACCGTTGTCCTGCAGGCCGCCGTAGACGTTGTAGGGGATCTGGTCGTCGACCGCCACATGGTAGAACTGGGCGAGCGGCAGGGTGGAGACGAACTGCATGGTCTTCCCGCGGTCGCGCGTGAACGCCACGCCGCCGTCGTTGCCGAGGTAGAACCGGCTCGGGTCGCGGGGGTCGATCCAGATCGCATGGTAGTCGCCGTGGATCAGGTAGCCGGGGACCAGGTCCTCGAAGCTCTTGCCGCCGTCGTTCGAGACCCGGACGTTGAAGTCCAGGCTGTAGAGGCGGTTGGGGAGCTCGGGGTCGACCTCGATGTGGGCGAAGTAGAACGGCCGCGGGTTGGCGTCGTAGCGGTCGTTGACCGTCTGCCAGGTCCGGCCGCCGTCGTCCGAGCGCACCAGCGCGCTCTTGGCGGCCTCGACCGTGGCATAGACCACGTCGGGGTTGGAGCGCGAGACGGCGATGCCGATACGCCCGAGATCCCCCTTCGGCATCCCATCCTCCTCGGCGTACCGCTTCCAGGCGCGCCCGCCGTCGTAGGTCACGTAGAGCCCGGAGCCCGGGCCGCCCGACTTGAAGAACCAGGGCCAGCGCCGGTACTGCCACATGGCGGCGAACAGCTTGTTCGGGTTGCGCGGGTCGATCACCAGCTCGGCGGCGCCGGTCCGCGGATCGACGTAGAGCACGCGGCTCCAGGTCTTGCCGCCGTCCTCGGTCTTGTAGACCCCGCGCTCCGGGTTCTCCCCCCAGGCCTGGCCGAGCGCCGCCACCCAGGCGATGTCCGGATTGGTGGGGTGGACCACGATGCGGTCGATGCGCTCGGTCTTGTCGAGCCCCAGGTGGGTCCAGGTGCGGCCGGCGTCGAGCGAGCGGTAGACGCCGCCGCCGACGGAGACGCTGTTGCGCGGATTGCCCTCACCGGTGCCGACCCAGACGACGTCCGGATTCGACGGCGCGACGGCGATCGCGCCGATCGAGGCCACCGGCTGGTCGTCGAAGACCGGCGTCCAGGTGAGCCCCCCGTTGGTGGATTTCCAGACGCCTCCCGCGGCGCCGCCGGTATAGACGATGTTCGAGTTGGATTCGACCGCGGCGATGGCGGGCACGCGGCCGCTCGTCCCCGCCGGTCCGATCGAGCGCGCGCTGAACCCGGCGAGCAGGCCGGGATCGAGAGCGGCGCGGGCGGAGGTGGCGAGAAGGGCGAGGGCAAGGGCAAGGAGGACCGGTTTTCTCATGAAGCTCTCCCGGGTATCGACCCATCAAGACTCAAAAAAATGCGGGGAACTGCCCGGCACGGGCACAAGGATATCCCCTGGCTCCAGGGGGGAGCCTTGGCGGATACGCGAACGGCCGGGAAAGGTTGCGGCGCGGGGGCGGCCATCGGGCGAAAGATTGACATCCCATCGATGGTTGTGTATTTATCGTCTAGCCCAAAGCCGTCAGCATGCAGGGCCCGGAGCAGCGTTGCCGCTCCATGAGTTTTTTTTAGCGACCCCACCCAGACGGGAGGCACGTTTGCAGAGGAAGCGCGCGTTTTCGACCCTCTTCGCCCCAGTTCTTTCCCAGGTCCGGCAGCTCGGGAGAGGGTCCAACACCTTCTGCGTGGGTACCTTCGCGCTCAGCCTCGTCAACCTCTCGACCCTCGGGATGCAGCCCGCCGCCCCGGCCCTGCCCGCCGTACGGCCGCCCGCCCTGCAGGCCCACGCCGCGGCTCCGGCTCCCGCGACTCCCGCGACTTCCATAGCCTCCCCAACTCCCGCAACGGCAGCGCCGGCTCCCACGGTGGCGTCCCCTCTGACGGCCGCGCCGGCTCCCGTGGAGGCGCCGAAGCCGGCCGTCGTTCCCCAGAAGCCCACCGTGCCCGCCGTGGCTCACGTCGCCGTCCCGAAGCCTGAGGTCCTGAAGCCCGTGGACGAGGTGGAGCGCCTCCGCAAGGCCGCCGACCTGCTGGTGCAGGTGAATACGGCGCTCGGCGAGCCGCAGTCCCCCTACGGGAAGATCATCTACGACGTCGCGATCCGCCACTCGATCAATCCGCACCTGGTGGCGGCGCTGATCCACGTCGAGTCCTCCTTCAACCCCAGGGCGGTCTCGCCCAAGGGCGCGTACGGCCTCATGCAGCTCCTGCCGGAGACCGCGCGGCGCTTCGGGCTGACGAAGAAGAAGGATCTCTACGATCCGAAGAAGAACCTGGAGGCGGGCGTCCGTTATCTCAAGTGGCTGGCCAACCGGTTCGGCGGGGATGCCCAGAAGATCCTCGCCGCGTACAACGCGGGGGAGGGGGCGGTGCAGCGGTTCGGCGGCATCCCGCCCTATCAGGAGACCCAGAGCTACGTGCAGAAGATCTTCGGCCTTCTGGGGTTCTCCTCCACGCCCGCTCCGGCGGCGCCCCAGACCGCCGAGCTCGCGAGCGCCCAGGACTCCACGGCGACCCGCTGAAGAAGGAACCTGCAGGGCGGGGAGCTCGTCCCCGCCCTTCTCCTGTCAATCACCGGACTCTCGAGCACCGGACCCTCGAGGCCTAGCGGCCGTCGCGGTCGGCGTCGCCGGGGACGGCTCTCTCGACGCGGTGCCAGGCGTCCTTGGTGGCGAGCTTGGCCTCATCCCAGGTCTGGCGGGCGGCGCCGCGGTTGTAATCGTTCCAGTTGCGGCCGAGCTCGGGCTCGACCTCGTCCCAGCTCCGGTTGCCGGCCTGGGCGCGCGACTCCCAGCCATACCGGTAGGCCGGCTGATAGTCGTCATAGGTGCGGTCCGCCTTCACGTACGGACGGTTGCGATAGTTGTCGCGCCAGTAGGCGTCCTCCACCGTGGGATTGACACCCTCGGCGATGCCGTGGCCGACCAGCCCGCCGGCGATCGCGCCGACCGCCGCGCCCACCAGGGTCCCGACCGGACCGCCGACGGCCGTGCCGACCGCCGCGCCCGTAGCGGCACCCGCCGCCGCGCCGACGCCGCTGCCGACCGGATGAACCTTGTCGTGCGCGTCGTGAGCCTGAGTCTCGGTGTCCATCTCCTTGACGCTCGTACCCGTACCGTATTTCTCATCATTCATGGTGTACCTCCTGGTTGTCGTTCTTCCGGATCTCCCGGAGCACTTTTGTTCACTGCAAGGCAGGGGCCAACCTGGGGTCCATAGCCGGTTGTGCTAGCATCCGGCCCTCAAATTTCAGAAAGCGCGGAGAGCTCATGGAGATTTACGAGAACATCCTGGAAACCCTGGGGAACACCCCCCTGATCAAGCTCGGCCGGTTCCATGCCGGACCGGCGACGCTGGCGGCCAAGGTCGAGTCCTTCAATCCCGGCGGCAGCGTGAAGGACCGCATCGGCATCGCCATGATCGAGGCGGCCGAGAAGGCGGGGCTGCTGAAGCCCGGCGGCACGATCGTCGAGCCCACCTCCGGCAACACCGGCGTCGGCCTCGCCCTGGTGGCCAACCTGCGCGGCTACCGGCTGATCTGCACCTGCGCCGACAAGATCCCCAAGGAAAAGATCGCGCTGCTCGAGGCGATGGGCGCCACCGTCCTCCCCTGCCCGACCAACGTCGAGGCGGACGATCCGCGCTCTTATTACAAAGTGGCCGAGCGCATCCGCGACGAGGAGGGGGCCTTCCTCCCCTACCAGTATTACAACCAGGCCAACCCGGAGGCCCACTACCGCTCCACCGGCCCGGAGATCTGGCGGCAGACCGACGGCAAGGTCACCCACTGGGTGGTCGGCGTCGGCACCGGCGGCACCATCAGCGGCACGGCCAAGTTCCTGAAGGAGAAAAACCCGGACGTCCACGTGGTCGGGGTGGACACGGTGGGGAGCGTCTACGCCTACTATCACAAGCACCGCCAGCTCCCTCCCGCCGAGCAGATCCACCAGTACCTGATCGACGGCATCGGCGAGGATTTCATGCCCTCGGCCGTCTGGTGGGACTACATCGACGAGATCGTCACCATCGACGACAAGACCGCCTACCGGGCGACCATGGAGCTCGCCCGCCGGGAGTCGATCTTCACCGGCTCCTCGGGCGGCGCCGCCATCGCCGGCGCCCGCCAGGTCGCCGAGCGGCTGGGCGAGGACGCGCTGGTGGTCAGCCTGCTCCCCGACTCCGGCGAGCGCTACCTCTCGAAGCTCAACAAGGAGTGGATGGCGGCCAAGGGGTTGCTGGAGGATTGAGCGGAAGGGGGCGGAGCCTTTAGGATGGCGCTCATGCGCGCTCTTTCCTTCACCGCCCTCCTTCTGTCGCTCTCGCTCGCGGGCTGTGCCGGCGCCCCGGTATCCACAGCCCCGAAACCGGACACCCCCCCAAATCAGGCCGCCCCGGCCGAGGCCATCCCGCCGCTCGATCACGCCCCTCTGGTGCGGGCGAAGGCGGCGACCCACATGATGCCGGACGAGTTGATCCTCGGCGTGGAGCTCGGGGGGGACGCCCGCGCCTATCCCCTCCGCTTCCTCGAGGGGCACGGGGTGGCCAACGACACCATCAACGGCATCCCGGTCGCCCTCGCCTACTGCCGGCCCTGCGGCTCCGCCGTCCTCTACCGGACGGACACCCCGAAGGGCACCCTCACCCTCGCGCTCTCCGGCCGCTCCCGCGATGGCGACCCGCTGCTCGTCGACCGCCAGACTGGCACGCTCTGGCGACCGCTCACCGGCACTCCGGTGGAAGGCCCCCTCGCCGGCTCCGGGATCGAGCTCCAGCCCCTGCCCGTCGTGCTGACGTCCTGGAAACGCTGGTTCGAATCCCGCCTGGAGACGCGGGTGCTCGCCGGCTCCGGCAGCGAAGACAAGCCGGCGGCAGGATCCGGCGGCGATCCGGCGGCTCCCGGGGTGTTCGGACTGGTGCTGGGCGGCGCCGCCAGGGCGTACCCGGTCGATCTCGTGGCCAAACAGGGGGTGATCAACGACGAGCTCGGCGGGCGCCCGGTGGTGATCGTGGCCGAGCCGGGCGCCGATCCCGCGAACCGCACCATCCGCGCCTTCGAGCGGGGGGACCGCACCTTCACTCGCGGGCACGCCCTGCTGGGCGCGGACTTCCTCAACGACCAGAACGGCCACCCCTGGAAGATCGGCGAGGAATCGCTCACCGCCCCGGACGGCCGGCAGCTCCTCCGCCTCCCCGGCCGGCTCGCCGCGCCGGCCGCGTGGTCGGCGGCGTATCCGCGGGGGCAGGTGTACGGGGTGCCGTAGGGAAAGACCACGGACGTACACGGACTTACAAGGACGAACACGGACAAGGAAGCCCCGGACGGCAGTCTTCCTTTTTGTCCTTGCAAGTCCGTGTACGTCCGTGTCTTTGTCCGTGCCTTTTCCTCCTTGCCCCCCCGGCAAGCCTTTTGCAGTAAGCCTCGGGTCCGCTGCCTCTCCACACGGGGCAGGGTCCCCTATGCATCGGCCGAAACCCCAAAACATCTGGTACGTCACCCGCGAAACGATCGCCAACTGGAGCAAGCACGCGGCGACCACGCATAGCGCGGCGATCGCCTACCTGTCGCTATTCTCCCTGGCGCCGCTGCTGATCCTGGTGGTCGCGCTCTCCGGCTGGGCCTTCGGGGCCGAGGCGGCCCAGGGGGAGATCCAGCGGGAGCTCGGCCGCTTCATCGGGTCGGACGCGGCGGCGGCGGTGCAGGCGCTGGTGGCGGCGGCGAGCGCCCGGCCGCGGACAGGACGGATCGCCGCCGCCTTCGGCGCGGTAACCCTCCTGGTGAGCGCCACCGGCGTGCTGATGCAGCTCCAGGACACCCTCAACACGGTCTGGGAGGTGACGCCCAAGCCGGGCTTCTTCCTCAAGACCCTGTTCAAGAAGCGGCTCTTCTGCTTCCTGCTGATCCTCGGCGCCGGCGCCCTGCTGCTCCTCTCGCTCGCCGCCAGCGCCGGCCTCGCCGCCCTCCAGCGCCTCCTCGAGGCGCGGCTCGAGATCGGCCTCTCGACGCTCCTCGGCGGCGCGGACATCGTGCTCTCCTGGCTGGTGATGGCGCTGCTGCTCGCGATGGTCTACCGGCTCCTGCCGGACGTCGAGATCGGCTGGCGCGACGTGGCCTGGGGATCGGCGGTCACCGCCGTTCTGTTCACGCTCGGCAAGTACGCCATCGGTTTCTATCTCCAGCGCACCGGCGTCACCACCGCCTACGGCGCCGCCGGGTCGCTGGTGCTGATCCTGGTCTGGATCTATCTCTCCTCGATGATCTTCCTGCTCGGCGCCGAGTTCACCCGTGTCCACTCGCGCCGCTATCGCGAGGGCAAGGCGCCGGCCACGCCGGGCGCCGTGCGGGTGGAGACGATCCAGGTGCCCGTGGAGACCACCCCTCCCTCTTCTTCCGCTCCTGTTGCCGCTTCGAAGGGATGATGAACTTCAAATCTTTCGCCGCCCGCGTCCTGGCCCTCGGGGCCTGCCTCGTCTTCGCCCCCCCTCTCCACGCCGACAAGGTCAAGGTGGACGTCGACGGCGTCCGTCGGGAGCTCCGGCTCAACATCCTCTCGGCCCTCAGCCTGTCGCGCGAGAACGACGGCAAGCTGACCGAGGACCGCATCCGCAGCCTCCACGCCCAGGCTCCCGATGAGATCGGCGAGGCGCTCCAGCCCTATGGCTATTACAAGCCGCAGGTGCGCTCGGAGCTGCGCCAGGACGGGAAGACCTGGATCGCCCACTACGACGTCGACGCCGGCCCGGCGATCAAGATCGCCAGCGTCGATCTGCGGATCACCGGCGCCGGCGCCACCGATCCCCGTTTCCAGGAGGTCGAGAGCCACTTCCCCGTCCAGAAGGGGGAGATCCTGCACCATCCGGAGTACGAGCAGGGGAAGAAGCTGCTGACCGATCTCGCGGCGGAGCAGGGCTATCTCGACGCCACCTTCGAGGAGAACCAGGTCCGCGTCGATCTCGAGCGCTACCAGGCCGACGTCGTCCTCCACTACAGCACCGGCCCGCGCTACCTGTTCGGCCCGGTGTTCTTCCATCAGTCGGTCCTCGACGGGGCGCTGCTGACCGGCTACATCAACTTCAAGCCCGGCGAGCCGCTGGACGTCAACAAGGTCCTGCAGCTCCAGAACTCGCTCTCGGACAGCCCCTACTGGAGCCGCGTCGAGGTGGTGACCCGGCAGGACCAGGCCGAGGGGCTGGAGGTGCCGATCGACGTCAACCTAGTGCCCGCCAAGACCATGCGCTTCAGCGGCGGCGGCGGCTACGGCACGGACACCGGGCCGCGGGTGAAGGGGACCTGGGACCTGCGCCGGCTCAACCGCCGGGGGCACCGCGCCCACATCGAGGCCAGCGTCTCGCAGATCGAGCAGAGCTTCCTCTCGAGCTACCTGATCCCAGGGGCCTACCCACGCACCGACACCCTCGCCTTCAACCTTGCCTACGACCGGCAGATCACCAACACCCTCGACAGCAAGTCGGGGCTGGTCGGCGCCCAGTACACCCGGCTCCTCGGCAGTTGGAACGAGACGTTCGCCCTCAACTTCCAGCGCGAGAATTACAAAGTCGGGCTCGACAAGGGGGATTCGAACCTGCTGGTGCCGAGCGCCGGCCTGGAGCGGGTGCGGGCGGACGACCGGATCGACACCACCAACGGCGACCGCCTGCGCTTCACACTCCAGGGGACCGCGGAGAACCCGCTCTCCGACGCCACCTTCGTCCAGGGGCTGGTGGACGCCAAGGTGATCCGCACAGTGGGGGCCCGCAACCGGCTGATCGGCCGCGCCCAGGTCGGCTACACCGCCACCGACGACTTCCGCATCCTCCCCCCGCGCTTTCGCTACTTCGCCGGCGGCGACCAGAGCGTGCGCGGGTACCGCTATCAATCGCTCGGGACCAAGGACGAGGACGGCAACATCATCGGCGGCGAGGCCCTGGTGGTGGCGAGCCTCGAATACGAATACCGGTTCCGCCCCAAGTGGGGCGTGGCGGCTTTCTACGACACCGGCAACGCCTTCCACGATTTCAGCGGCCTCTCGCTGGCGCAGGGCGCCGGCTTCGGCGTCCGCTGGCGCTCGCCCATCGGCCCGGTCCGCGCCGACATCGCCTGGGGGCTCTCCGACGCCAATCACCCCATCGTGTTTCACCTCAATATTGGACCTGACCTATGAAGCCGGACAACATGACGGACGACCCGACTCTGACCCCGGCGCCGGCGGCGCCTGTATCCTCCGAGCCCCCGCGCAAGCGCCGCCGGCCTCTGCGCTGGCTGCTCGGCCTGCTGCTCGCGCTCCTCCTCCTGCTGGTCCTCGCCGCGGGGCTCGGGTGGTACGCGGTCTCCACCGAGGGGGGCACCCGCTTCCTCCTCGGCCACCTCGGCACGTATATCCCGGGCGAGCTGACGATCGGCTCCCAGAAGGGGCCGATCACCGGCCCGCTCGACCTGCGCGACGTGCGCTTCCGCAACGCCACCATCGACGCGCGGATCCAGCACCTCCACCTGGCCTGGAAGGCGGGCCGGCTGCGCCAGCGCATGCTGGACGTCGATCAGCTCCACGCCGAGGGGATCCGCGTCGCCCTGAAGAAGAGCGGGGACACGACCTCGAACGGCAAGCTGGTCGACCTCCACCTGCCGGTCAACATCATCGTGCGCGACGCGCTGATCCGCGACGTCGAGATCCTCCGCGAGGGGGAGCCCCCCTTCCGTCTCGACCGCATCGCGCTCGACGCCGTCAGCGAGCGTGCCAAGGACCTCCTCCACGTCCGCAGCCTGGCGGTGGACGGCCCGATCTTCCAGCTCCGGGCCAACGGCGACCTCAACCCGGTCGGCGACTACGCCGTCAACCTCCAGGCGCAGGCCACCTACAAGGATCCGAAGATGCCGCCCTTCGTGGTCGGCGGCCGGTTCAACGGCACCCTGGAGAAGCTCGGGATCGACGCCACCCTGAGCCAGCCCTTCGCCGCCCACGTGCGGGGGAACGTCCTCACCCCGATGCGCGAGCTGGGCATGGACCTCGCCGCCCAGGTGAGCGGGTTCAACGCCAAGACGATCAACCCGGAATGGCCGGTGGCCCAGATCCGCCAGGGCAACCTGACGATCAAGGGGCAGCTCGACGACTTCACCTCCGAGGGGCGGATCCTCGGCGCCTACGAGAACTACGGCGCCGGGCAGGCCGACTACCGCCTGGCCCGCAAGGGGGACGACCTCATCTTCGAGTACCTCAACCTGAAGACCGAGAAGGGGGCCGCCATCGCCGCCCGCGGCAAGGTCACCCTCCCCACCCCGCAGAGCGAGCTGGCGCTGGACGTCACCGCCCAGGCCCAGGGGATCAACGTCCAGGCGCTCAACCCGGAGTGGCCCCTGGTCCGCATCCGCCAGGCGGACGTCGCGATCCAGGGCAAGCTCACCGATTTCACCTCCCGCGGCCAGGTTTCCGGTTCCTACGAGGACCTCGCCACGGGCGTGATCGACTACAGCGTGGCTCGCAAAGGGGACGACTTCACCTTGGATACCGTGAAGCTCAGGACGCCTCAAGGGACCACCCTGAACGCCAGCGGCCGCGCCAGCCTCGCCAAGGGGGGGCGCCTCGACGTGACGGCCGGCTGGAATCATCTCGTCTACCCGCTCCAGGGAGGCGCGCCGGTGGTGGTCAGCCAGACCGGCAAGGGGCACGTGACCGGCACGCTCGCCGACTACCAGCTCACGGTGGACGCCCAGCTCGCGGGGCCGAACGTTCCGCCGGGGCACTGGGTGCTCGCCGGCCGCGGCAACCAGGAGCGGATGGACATCCGCTCGCTGCGCGGCGACGTCCTGCGCGGCCAGCTCGCGGCGGCGGGGAGCGTCGCCTGGAAGCCGCAGGTCGCCTGGAACGTGCGGCTGAACGGCGACGGTATCGATCCCGGCGTCCAGGTCCCCGACTACCCCGGCCGGATCACCTTCGCCGCCACCAGCGCCGGCAACCTGCGCGGCGACGCCATCTACGGCCGGGTGGACGTCAATCAGCTCAGCGGCAGTCTGCGGGGCAACCCGCTCGCCGGCCAGGTTCACCTGGAGATGGCGGGGGACAACTACCGCCTTCCCGGACTCGACCTGCGCTCCGGCACGGCCCGGGTCACCGCCAACGGCACCTTCACCAAGACCGCCGGCAACCTCGACTTCCGGCTCGCCGCGCCCAACCTCGCCGAGGCCCTGGCGAACGCCGGCGGCGCGGTCACCGCCCAGGGGCACCTCGCCGGCCCGTGGAAGACCCCGCGGGTCACCGCCCAGGCCACCGCCGACTCGCTCGTCTACCAGACCTACTCCGCCAGCAACGTGGGCCTCCAGGCCGACGTCGACCTCGGCGCCAACGGCCCGCTCGTGCTCAACGTCAAGGCCGCCAACGTCGGGCTCAACGGCCAGAAGTACGACACCGTCAATCTCACCAGCCAGGGGACCCGCCAAGCCCATCAGATCACTCTCGCCGTGCGGCAAACCGGGGGAGTGGGTGGGCCTGGGGCGCTCGATCTGGCCCTGGCCGGCGGCCTGCGGGGGACGACGGCCTGGAGCGGCGAGATCCGCCGCCTCGACCTCACCAATCAGCAGACCGGCAACTGGCGGCTCGCCGGCCCGGCCGGGCTGACCGCCGGCACCACCCAGGCGGCGCTGAAGGGGTTCTGCTGGACCTCCGGCGACGCCCGCCTGTGCGCTGACGGCCAGTGGGCCAAGAACGGGCCCTGGAGCGGCAACGGCACCGTCGCCAGCGTGCCGTTCTCGCTGCTGAAGCCCTTCCTGCCGGCCGACCTCCAGATCACCGGCGCGGTCGGCGGCACCTTCGCCGGGACGGGGAGCCCCACCGGCGTCGTCACCGCCAACCTCGATCTGCGCCCCGGCCCGGGGGAGATCCGCTATCCCACCAAGGGGGGGCAGACCGCCCAGATCCGCTTCGACCAGGGGACCGTCCGCATGGTCGCCGGCGCCGACGGGTTGACCGGCCACGCCGATCTCACCTTCGTCAACACCGGGGCGCTGCGGGCCGACCTGCGGCTGCCGCAGTACAACAAGATCGGCGCGCCGCTCCAGACCCAGGCGGTCAGCGGGCGCATCGTCGCCAACTTCTCCAACCTCGGCCTGGTCGAGGCCTTCGTGCCCGACCTCGACAACACCCGCGGCGCCCTCAACGCCGACCTGACGATCGGCGGCACCGTCGCCAAGCCGGCGGCCAACGGCACCGTCCAGCTCCAGCAGGCGCAGGTGGACGTGCCGAAATACGGCCTGCAGGTGCGGCAGATCCAGTTCACCGCCAGGGCCGCGGGCACCGGGCCGATCCAGCTCCAGGGCTCCGCCCGCTCCGGCACCGGCAACGTGACGATCGGCGGCGGCATCGCCCTCGACGGCAGCCCGAGCAAGGTCACGATCGAGGGCAGGAACTTCCTGGCTTCCAACACCAAGGAGATCAAGGCGCTCGTCTCGCCCAGCCTGCAGGTCGCGCTCAACGGGCCGCGGATGGATGTCACCGGCGACATCACCATCCCCGAGCTGGCGGTCAACCAGGAGAAGCAGAAGCGGGGGACGGTGCAGGTCTCCAAGGACGTGATCATCCTCCCCCCCTCGGCGGAGGCGGCCCAGGCGGCGCCCGCCGCGGCGTCGAAGCAGCTCTTCGCCCGGGTCCGCGTGATCCTGGGCGACAAGGTCACCGTCAAGGCCTCCGGCTTCAGCGGCGGCCTCACCGGCAGCGTGCTGGCGATCGAGCAGCCCGGCAAGGCCACCACGGCGGTCGGCGAGCTCGAGGTCAAAAACGGCGTCTACAAGTCCTACGGGCAGGATCTGACCCTCGACCGCGGCCGGGTGATCTTCGCTGGCGGGCCGATCGACAACCCCGGGCTCGACCTCAAGGCCTACCGCAAGGCGGACGACGGCACGGTCGCCGGCATCAACATCACGGGGACGCTGCGCTCGCCGCAGGCGACGATCTACTCCGACCCGCCGATGGACGAGGCCAACGCGCTCGCCTACCTCCTCCTCGGCCACCCCCTCGGGCAGGCCTCGCCGCAGGAGGGGGACCTGGTGGCGAACGCCGTCAACTCGCTGGGCCTGAAGGGCGGCAACCTGGTGGCGAAGAAGATCGCCTCGCGCTTCGGCCTGGAGGAGGCGCGGTTCGAATCCAAGGGGGGCATCAAGGAGGCCTCGGTGGTGGTGGGGAAGTACCTCTCGCCGCGGCTCTACGTCAACTACGGGATCGGCCTCTTCTCGCCGATCAACACCTTCACCATCCGCTACCTCCTGGGCCGCAACTGGAGCGTCCAGGCCCAGCAGGGAGCGGCCCTCAACGGTCAGGGGCAGGCGACCGGCGTGGACGTGCTCTACACGGTCGAGCGCGGCAAGGGAGGAGCCACCCCGCCGCCGCCCAAGCGCGAGCGGGGTGAGGACGTGAAGGGGCCGGAGGGGACGGGGACGGAGGGTGGCGGGCGGTAAAGATTCTCTCCGGTCCGCATCTCTAAGGCAGGTTGCGTAATGCTGTGCAGACCCGGCTCAGCACTCGGTCGAGCTCCAGATGGGTGGGAACTTTGTGCGCTTGATACCCTCCCCCGGAGGAAAGGGGCTCATAGGCCACCAGCCCCACCCCGTCCATCAACTGATTGGCCGCGTTGGCAAAGAACAGGGTCCGATCAAAATCGTTCGGATCCACCACCCGGATGGCGAGGAACAGGAAAGCACTGGGCCGACTGCGGTGCAGCCAACTCAATAGGTCGCTGGTAGGGCCTCCTCCCTGACCGGCCTTGCGGGCCCACTCGGCCTTGAGATCAATCGTCTTGAGGCCCGCTTCCTTGACGCGCTTATCCAGGTCTGAGCTCCCTGGCCGCCCTCTGGAATTCTTTTGCTTCGGATTGCGAACAGACTTCGGAGCGCCGGCGACCTTGGTCTCGATTAGAACTTCGACGGTCCCCTCCTCAGGGTAGGAGGTATCGAGGTGATGATTAGGAAAAATCAATCCCGGCACCGCACCTCGACCGTGAAGCTCTTTTCCCGAGCAGTTCTCCAGCAGCAACGCAATCAGGTCCGTAAAGAAGTCTCCCTTACCATTCTGATTGTCCCCCTGATCTGCGAGGCCCACCGCGAAAGACTGATCGAAGCTCCACATCGCTGACAGGAATTGGTCTTCAACCTGGGTCCAGCGAGACGGATTCGCCGTACCCGCCCATTGGTACATCTCGAGAAGGGACCGACAGCCGGGGCTGTTCGCGACACGAGGACTGGTTTTACGGGCCATAAACAGGGATGGCCGCTAATTTCGATTGCGGGAAGACCGGGCACGGGATTGGCGCCGCTCGTGAAGAGACATCCTGGCCGAAGCCATCTCTCCTCGCGCGCTCTCTTCCTTTTCGAACAGGATGGAATCGACGGCAGCCACAACGTCGTCCAAATCGCCTTCACGACCGTTCCGTAGCGTCGCATCCACCTTATCCCCCAACTTCATGAGTTCCTTCTTATGAAGGGCGACCAGATCCGCCGAAGGCACTAGAATCCGGTCCGCCTCACGAGGCTCGAGTTTCAAGACCCCTCCTCCGTAGCTCCGCCCGACTCGTTCACACGTCAGGAGAGTGGCGGAGTTATAGAAGGCAATGATGAACGCCTTTCGCAAGGACGCGGGAATCTTCGGCAAACGAACGGTGTGCAGCGTGTTGGAGGCGACGACCTGAGCGCAATTCAGGCATAGCCGCGGCACAATGTCACTCATGTAGGTCAGGAATGCATCGGGCGTGATGACTCCGGGAACGCGAAACCATGGCGACCGGACACGACATTTATACCGTTCGGCATAGCCTAGTTTTTCTCCCAACCGGACATAATCCTGCTCAGCCGGGGTTAGCCGCTCCCCGGGAGTCCAAAGCAGGCACCGCTCTCCGCGAGACCGTACGAGATCCACTTCGGCGGATGTGATCTGCAAGCCCGGTATTTGACGAGCCCGGATCAGGGCTGGCTGGAGAGAGGACTCAGGTAAACGCCAGTGGGCCGCTTCCTCTGAGGTTAATACAAAATACTCATTGGCTCCACTGACGAAACCGATATTTGCTTTACCCACAGTCCCGAGAGGACACAAGAATCCTTGGTTCTGCATTTCGTCAAGAGCAACCGCCCCAGGGTGGTCTGCATATCCCGGGACCCATTTCTTGGGTTCCTTACCCGGAATGAACATCTCGGAGCTGGCCAGGACGGTGGCTAAATCAGAGAGATCCGAGCTTGTCTCGACCTCAGTCAATCCGAGCCGGCTGGGCCCCTTATTTTTTCCTGCCGCAAGGAGCAGCACCACCTCTGCCTGAACTTCGGGAAACACTGCCTGCCGAAAAGAAACGATATGGACATCTTCGAACGAGCGACGCAAATGCTCCCGGAGCGGAGCAGCGTAAGAAGCATGGATCAGCTCGGCCGGCAAGATGAGGGCGAGGCGACCTCCCGGCTTCAGGAAGGCTACAGAATGAACAACAAAATGCGCCCACGAGGAGGCAAGGCGGTTGAGTTGCACGCCGGCGAACGCAGCTCGTTCCAGAGCGTCGAGGCGGGCTTCACCAGCAAACTCCTGGTAACGAATATAAGGTGGGTTGCCAATGATTACATCAAACCCATGCGACGAGCCGAACAGGTTGTTGGGAGAGAGCACTGAAAAGAAGCTGGTGATCTGGAGATTGGAAAAGGGTAGGCCAAGATCGGAGATCAGCTGGTCCCGTGTGACCCGAGCGGCGTCGGGATTGAGGTCAATACCGTATAGGAGGGAAGCGGCTTGTTCAGGACGAGCTCCCAGGCGACGAAGTCTACGGGCCGCGGACTGAAGAAAAATTCCGTCCCCGCAAGATGGATCGAGCACCGATTCGCCTGCGCTGCCGATGGCCCACTTGACCATGGGATCGACGAGAGACTGCGGCGAGTAAAAAGCTCCCAGGCTTTTGCGTTGACGCCGCTCTACAGGAGTGCTCGTCACCATCGTAGAAAGCATGTCACCTCCAGGTCCCTTCGGCCAAGCACTCTAGTTCGGAGACATGCTAGCACATTAACGCCTAAATACCGCCTCCTTACCTCAACCACCCGCGATAAAGCTCCGGCCGCCGGTCCCGCCAGAACAGCCGCCTTGCCGTGGAGGTCTCGCAGGCCCGGAGATCGACGTCCGTGACCACCAGATCTTCCTTCAGGCTCTTGCCGCGGGCGACCACCCTCCCCTCGGGGTCGACGACGAAGGATTCGCCCGCGAAGTGGAGGCCGGCTTCGGGGCCGACCCGGTTGGCGAGGGCGACGAAATAGCCGTTCTGGAAGGCGGCGGTGCGGACCTCGGCCTCGTAGAGCCCCTCGGGCCACTCGCCCACCGTGCCCGCCTGGGGGATCACCACCAGCTCGGCGCCGGCCACCCCCAGGGCACGCATCACCTCCGGGTAGTGGCGGTCGTAGCAGATGGCGACCCCGATCTTCCCCACCCAGGTCTCGTAGACCGGCACCCCGCGGTCCCCCGGATGGTAATAGTCCTGCTCGTGGAACCCCTCGTAGTCGGTGATGTGAATCATCCGGGTCACGCCCAGCAGGCGGCCGTCGGCGTCGATCACCGGCGAGCTGTCGAAGCGGCGGCCGTGCTCGTCGAGCTCGTAGAGGTTGAAGATGGTGACCAGCCCCAACTCGGCCGCGCGCTCGGCGATCCGCTCGGTCGTGGGGCCGGGGATCGGCTCGGCGAGGCTCAGGGCTTTTTCGTCTCCAGGGTATTGGGGGAAGAAGGGATCGAGGATCACCTCGGGGAAGGCGATCAGCTCGGCCCCGGCATGGCGGGCGACGGTCATCGTGTCCAGCGCCCGGGCGAGGTTGGCGGCGCGGTCCGGAGAGGCGGCGAGCTGCGCGAGGGCGATCCGCACGACTACCTCTTCGACCGCCGCTTGAACGACCAGGTGAAGGCGAAGCGGGCGACGACCGTGCCGTCCGGCGAGCGGCCGACCGTCTCCATCCGCGCCGTGGCGGGCTCGCCGCTGCGGACCGTCTCGGCCACGGCGGCGAACGCCTTCGGCCCGTCCTCGCAGGTGAAGGCGGTGAGGGCCTGCGCCTTCTTCTCGAAGCTCGCCTCCAGATTGACGATGATCAGCGCGACCGGGGCCTCGGCCAGCTCGGTCGCCATCATGGCGAGGGCGCCGGTCGACAGCTCGGCGGCCATGCTCAGGGCCGCGAAGTAGGTGGAGCGGAACGGGTTCGTGGTCCGCCAGCCGTAGGGGACGGTGACCACGCAGCGCCCGGCGTCCAGCTCCCGCACGCGCAGGCCGGCGACCAGGGCCAGCGGCAGCTTGGCGAGCATGAAGCCGCGGAACAGGACCGGGTTTTTCAGGCGAGCCGCGAGCTTGGCGACCTGGGGGGCGGGAACGGATAGAGCGACCGGTTCGGCCATAGGGGAATCCTCTCCCCGTGGACTATATCGCCTCTCGATGGCGACGCCCCCTCAGTGCCGAGCTGGGGGAGCACTTGTGGATAAGCTAGAATGCCCAGGCCGGGGGCCGGTCCCTGGCGCTACCAGGGGAGACGTCCATGAAGAAGCAGATCAAGAAGCTGGCGCTGTCGAAGGAGACGCTGAGAAGCCTGGAGGACTCGGGAGACCTCAAGAAGGTCGCGGGCGCCACCAAGCGCGATACCGCGTGCGCTGGCTGCGAAAGCGGCTTCTACACCTGTCCGTCCGCCGCTGGAGGCTGCGCGTCTTATCTCTGCTGACCTCTACCCACGGTGGGGTGGAAATCAAGCCGCCCCACCTGTCCTCTCTACCACCCACACTGAGCCAGAACACGCCCCCTCGTGGCCGGAACCGCGAAAGCCTCTGGCTTTAGCGCGGAGGCGAGGGGAGACGCTCAGGTCTCGAAAATCGCCACGACGGGCGCGTGGTCGCTCGTTCCGACGTCCGCCAGGACCTTGCTCGAGACAGGCTTCAGCGACTCGCTCGCCAGGATGTAGTCGATCCGCCAGCCGATGTTGCGCTCGCGCATCTTACGCCAGGGGGCCCACCAGGTGAAGAGGCCGTCGTTGTCCGGCTCGAGGGCGCGGCCGACGTCCACCAGGCCGTGGGCGAGAAGGCCGGCAAAGACCTCGCGCTCCTCGGGGCGCTGGCCGATGACGAACGGCTTGCGCTCCTTGGGATGGAGGTCCTGGTCGCTGCGGGTGACGTTCATGTCGCCGCAGAGGATGAGCCGCCGGCCGAGCGCCTCCTGCTCGCCGGCCCAGCGCTCGAGAGCGCGGAGGAAGTCCATCTTGGCCGCGAAGTCTTTCCCCCCGTTGGGGACGTAGATCGAAGCGAAGACGAGGTCACCAGCCGTGGCGGTGGTCGTGGCGGTGACAATGCGCGTCTCGAGGTCGAAGGCGGGGTGCTCGAAGCGGGGCTCCGCCGGGAAGACCTCGCGCCGCAGGTGGAGGCTCACCCCCGAGTAGCCCCCCGTCCCGTGCCAGTAGCACCAGTAGCCGTTCAGCTCGCAGAGCTCCTCGGCGAGCTGCGCGGGGGAGGCCTTGATCTCCTGCAGGCAGACGACGTCCGGCCGGTCGCGCTCCAGCCATTCGAGGAACTGCGCCTGCCGGGCGCGGATGCCGTTGACGTTCCAGGTGGCGACGGTCAGGCTCATGGCGCGATCATACCGAAAGATGATTTTTTCCGTCCGGAGGCAAAGGACCTCAGGGACAGCAGGCTCGGCCTTGTCCTGTCGTCCCTGCTGTCCCTGCCGTCCCTTGCCGCGTCTCTAAGGGTGCTTCGACGGGGCGATGATGTGCGTCAAGTCGCGGCTCAGGCGATTGCTGGGCTGGAGCACTCGCGTTCCATCCGGAGGGTTGAGAGGTTCGAGCTGCCTCAGGCTCACCTTGAAGTCACACCCCAGGGCGAAGCTCCAGAAGGCGGCCACCTTGCACTCGGGAGGAGCCGGAGGCGGAGGATTATCGGCGTTGGTGGCCGACCCCCACCATTCGGCCGCCGGCGGCCCGAAGTGTAACGGAACGGGAGAGCCGGTCGGGTCTTCGGTGACCATCGCGTGATACCCCGTCACGACGACCACAGTCCTAGACTTTTTGCATTCGTCAAGGCTTCGAGGCGGGTGATTGAGGACCGGACCATCGTAATAGGCGGTGTGGATCTCGACCCAACTGCCCACCGTCAGTTTCGCCGGGCACGCGCTCCCGCGGACGGCCGGTGCCGCGCTCTGCCTCGGGCACGCCTGGACGTTCTCGATCCCGCAGTGGTAGTGCTGGCTGCAGACATTGAGGGTCAAACTGACATCTGCACGCGGCTTGTATCTGATGGAGTTGGCGGAAATTTGCGAGACCGTCGGAATTCTTGACGTTTGGTTCCAATCCGTGGCGGTCAGACTACGGGGCGACTGCGGGTGATAGCAACAGGCCGCGCAGACCGATTCGGTCTGTGGTGCCGGCTGGGCCGAACCTTGGCCCGGAAAACCCACTGCCACCCATGCGACGGCGATCCACGCGATGCTTCGAGCTGCGCTTCGCATCATCGTCCTCTCCTTTCGGCCGGCCACCGGTGGCCCGGTGGCGTGGGCTCGCGTTTTCCAGAATTTGAGAGGACTTTACTCCATCTGGGTGGAGTGCGCTACGGCTGCGGCTCGTGGAGCTTCACCGGCTTGCCCTTCTTACTAGACCGCAGGTTGAGCATCTCGACGAAGACCGAGAACGCCATCGCGAAGTAGATGTACCCCTTGGGGATGTGGCGGCCGAGCCCCTCGGCGATCAGCGACATGCCGATCAGCAGGAGGAAGGAGAGGGCCAGCATCTTGATCGTGGGGTGCCGGGACACGAAGTTGCTGATCGGCCCGGCGGCGAACATCATCACTCCGACGGCGATCACCACCGCGGCGATCATCACCGGCAGGTGATCGGCCATGCCGACGGCGGTGATCACCGAGTCGAGCGAGAAGACGATGTCGAGCAGCAGGATCTGGATGATCACCGCCGTGAACGAGGCCACGGCGCGGGCGTTCGCCCCCTCCTCCTCCCCTTCCAGCCGGTCGTGGATCTCGCGCGTGGCCTTGAACAGCAGGAAGACGCCGCCGGTCAGCAGGATCAGGTCGCGCCCGGAGATCCCCTGGCCGAGCACGGTGAAGAACGGCGCGGTGAGCTTCGCCATCCAGGCGATGGAGGCGAGCAGGCCGATGCGCAGGAACATGGCGAGGAAGAGGCCGAGGCGCCGCGCCTTCGGCTGCTGCCTATCCGGCAGCTTCCCCACCAGGATGGAGATGAAAATGATGTTGTCGATGCCGAGGACGATCTCGAGCACCGTCAAGGTAAACAGCGCGATCCAGGCTTGGGGGTCCGACATCCACTCCATCAGAATCTCCTTCCGCTCCTCCGCCCCTCCCAGGGCGGGCGGATTCTATCCTGCCTGTGGAATAATCCGCCGCCATGAGCGACACGACGACCCGCGGCATCCGGGTCCAGGTTCAGAGTTTCTATGACGAGGAGCGCAGCTCTCCTCAGGAGAACTACTACTTCTTCGCCTACCAGGTAACGATCTCGAACGTCGGGCAGGAGACGGCGCAGCTCGTCAGCCGCGAGTGGATCATCACCGACGGCAACGGCGACATCCAGCGGGTGCAGGGGCCGGGGGTGGTTGGCGAGCAGCCCACGCTGACTCCGGGCGACGAGTTCGAGTACACCAGCTTCTGCCCCCTACCCACCCCCGTGGGCTCGATGCACGGCTCCTATCTGATGGCGCTCGGCAACGGCGAGCGCTTCGAGGCGGAGATCGCGCCGTTCCCGCTGTCGGTGCCCCACGTCGTGAACTGACAGGGCTGAACTGAGGGGTAAGCCTGAGGGGGCCTGCCGTTTGCAGTCCTCTCCCGCATGGCCAGACCCAAACCCGACCGCGTCACCGCCGCCGCCGTTCCCGCCGAGGAGCTTACGGGTGAGTTCCCGGAGCTCGACCTCCCCGTCCGCCCGCCGTTCCCGCCGATGGAGGCGAAGCCCGCGGCGCGCCTGCCCTCCGGCGAGGGGTGGCTCTACGAGCCGAAGTGGGACGGCTTCCGCTGCCTGGCGTTCCGCAAGGGGGATACGGTCGCCCTGCAATCGAAGAGCGGGCAGCCGCTCGATCGCTATTTCCCCGAGATGGTCGAGGCCCTCGCCGCCCTGCCGGTAAAGACGTTCGCGCTCGACGGCGAGATCGTCATCGAGACCGGCGGCGGGCTCGACTTCGACGCCCTGCTCCAGCGCATTCACCCGGCCGCCAGCCGCATCCGCAAGCTCGCCCGCGAGACCCCGGCGAGCTATCACGCCTTCGACCTGCTGGTGGACGCGCGCGGCCGGTCGCTGGCCGGGCGGCCGTTGCGCGAACGGCGGGCCGGTCTGGAGGAGCTGTTCGCGAAGCTCCCCGCCGGGGAGCGGGTCCTCCTCTCCCCGGCCACGCCGGACCGCAAGACCGCCGAGCGCTGGATGAAGGAGCTCGGCGCCGCCGGCCTCGACGGCGTGATCGCCAAGCTGGCCGATTCCCCCTACCTCACCGGCGAGCGCGAGGGCATGGTGAAGGTCAAGCGGGTGCGCACGGCCGACTGCGTCGTCGGCGGCTTCCGCTGGGCGCAGGCCGGCGGCAAGAACGAGGGTCAGATCGGCTCGCTCCTGCTCGGCCTCTACGACGAGGAGGGGCGGCTCGACCACGTCGGCTTCTCCTCCAGCTTCACCGCCGGGGAGCGCGGCGAGCTGGCGCCGATCCTCCTGCCGCTGCGCGAGCCCCCCGGCTTCACCGGCAAGGCGCCGGGGGGGCCCAGCCGCTGGAGCCAGGGGCGCTCGACCGAATGGGAGCCGCTGCGCCCGGCCCTGGTCTGCGAGGTCCGCTACGACCACTTCTCGGGCGGCCGCTTCCGCCACGGCACCAAGTTCCTCCGCTGGCGTCCGGAAAAGAGGCCGGACCAGTGCACCTTCGAGCAGGTGCGCTCGCGCGCCGTGCCGCTGTCGAAGCTGGGGCTGTGAAACTCCCGCGGTCCTCCCTCCGTAGTGACTCCCGGAGGTGACACAACCATGACCCTGATCGCCGGTTTCTTCCTGCTGCTCGCCCTCGCGGGGGTGGCCTGCGTGGCCTTCGCGGTGCTGGCGGGACTCCTGAAGCTGGTCTTCAACGTCGTTCTCTTTCCCTTGGCGCTGCTCTTCGGCGCCCTGAAACTGGTGCTGCTGGGCGTCGTCGGGCTGGTCCTGATGGCGGTGCTCGGCCCGGTGCTGCTGGTGGTGGCGGTGCCCCTGATGATCCTCGTCCTGCCTCTCCTCCTGCTCGGCGGGGTGGCCTGGGCGGCGGTCCATACCCTGGCCTAGTGGCACCCTTCTTGCTCCTCTCTGGTCGCAGGAACAAAACGGACCGGCACCGCCGCCGGTCCCTCCGAACCGAACGACCAGAGAGGAACTCTTATGAGAATAGCCAGCAGAACCATCGCTTCAGCCGCCGTCGTGGCGTTGCTCAGCCCGTTGATAGCTCAGCCGGCCCACGCGCAGCGGTCGGTCTCCAGGAATGACGTCGCCGGCATCCAGATCCTGGTGCGCGCCATCGACGACAAGACGGACGGCACCCGGATCAATCCGGGCGGCACCGTCAGCGTCGCCGAGGGGGCGCGGGTGCGCGTCAACGTGGAGGCCGCGCTCAACGGCTCCCGCACGCCGATGTACCCGGTGACCGAGTTCACCGACCTCGACCGCGGCGGCGTCCGCATCACTCGCGGCAACGCGGCGAACGCGGCGGTCGACCTCGAGGTGATCTCGAAGCGCAACCCCAACCGCATCCAGAGGATCGGCTACCGCATCACGGACAACCGGGTGCCGGCCAACCTGCGGACGGGGACCTTCAACATCCAGGTCGTCGCTCCCAACACGATCGGCTCGAACGATCAGAACGGGTCGGGCTATGGCCGCCCGGGCCGGCCGGGGAACGGCGACTGGGGCAATGACCGGGCCCGCGACCTCACCCGGGTGCTCTACCAGGGCATCCTGATGCGGGAGCCGGATCCGTCCTCCAGCGGCACGCTCAACACGATCCGCAATGGCGGCTATAACGCCGTCATCGCCGAGGCGGTCAACATCGCCAACAGCCGGGAGAGCCGCTACGAGATCCCCGGCCGGAGAGTCTCCGCCGAGGATCGGCTCGCGGCGATGTACCAGAGCCTGCTCGGCCTCTCCCCCCAGCAGGCCGATCCAGGCACCTGGCGCTCCGACCTGCGGCTGCTCAGCGACGGGCAGATCGCCCGGGTGGTCGAGGGGCTCGTGCGCTCGGACCGCTTCCGCTCGCACTACGGCCTGACGGGCTACTGATCGCCCGGCCCGCCAACCGTTGAAAGGCCCTCCTCCGGGAGGGCCTTTTTCTTGGCTCGAAGATGACGAGCCGTCCTCTATGAGGGACAAAATCCGCTCCCTCGCTTTCCGTCCGGATCGCTCTCAACTCCATCTGCCGTAAAGGTTTCGGCTCTTCGCGCCCGCCCTGGCACTTTCCTTGCCTTTGAGGGATTGCTGTCCTGTTTGCGGTAAAATCAGATCTGAAACGTTTTCAGGTCCAAAGTCAAAACCAATTGGAGGCGCCGACAAGAGAATCCGGCGCGAGCCAACCTGGGAGAAACAACCCTCCATGAGACGAACGTTCCGCGCCCTTGTCCCTCTTCTCGCCGTCCTCGCCCCCGCCCTCGCGGTCCATCCCGCCGCCACGGCCCGGGCGGCGGACACGCCCCCATCCTTCGGCGAGGCGATCGACGTCCGCGTCGTCAACCTCGAGGCGGTGGTGACCGACCGCTCCGGCAAACTGGTGACCGGCCTCAAGCCGGGTGATTTCCGGTTGCGCGTGGACGGCAAGGAGGTGCCGATCGAGTACTTCAGCGAGGTGCATGACGGGCAGGCCCTCTCCGCGCCGGCCGGAGCGCCCGAGGCCAAGCCGGAAGCCGCCGTGCAGGAGCTGGCCGAGGGGAGCGTGGGCACCTATTACCTGGTCTTCATCGACGACTACTTCTCGATCGCTCTCCACCGCGACCTGGTGCTCAAGGGACTCAAGAACGACCTCGGCCGCCTCGGGCCGAACGACCGCATGGCGATCGTCGCCTACGACGGCGGCCGGCTGGCCATGCTCTCGAACTGGTCGGGAGCGCAGGCCGACCTCGCGGGCGCCTTCGATCGGGCGATGGCGCGCAAAACCCACGGCCTGGAGCGCGTCGTCGAGCGCCGCGCCCTGCAGAGCGACCGGGCGTTCGCCAGCCAGATCGTCGGCGACAACGCGCCCCTCGACCTCTCCGTGACCCAGGGGGGGCTGAGCAACCTGCAGCTCGCCTACGCCGAAAACCTGGTCCGCCAGGTCAAGGGGGACGTCCAGGCGGCGGTGAGCGCCATGCGCGGCTTCGCGGCGCCCCGCGGGCGCAAAGTGATGCTGCTGCTCTCCGGCGGCTGGCCCTACTCGGTCTCCAGCTACACCTCCGGCGGCGGCACCCCCACCCGGGAGCTGCCCGAGGGGGAGCAGCTCTTCCGCCACCTGGCCAGCACGGCCAATCTCCTGGGCTACACCCTGTACCCGGTCGACGTCCCCGGGACGCAGACCGGGGCGGCGGACGCCGAGGCCACGGGCCCTACCGAGGCCGCCATCGGCAGCGCCGAGCAGGAGGTGGAGGGATCGCTCCATTACCTCGCCAAGGAGACCGGCGGCAAGGCGATCCTCAACAGCAACCGCGCCCTGGCCCTGGCCAGCGCCAAGGAGGATACCCGCTCCTTCTACTGGCTCGGCTTCTCGCCGAGCTGGCAGCGCAACGACAAGACCCACGACGTCAAGCTGGACACTCGGCGCGGCGATCTCAGGATCCGCACCCGCTCGGGGTTCCTCGACCTCTCGCGCAAGGCCGAGGTGACGATGAAGGTGGAGAGCGCGCTGCTGTTCGGCAACCCTCCGGACGGCTTGCAGATGCCGATGAAGGTGGGCACGCTGACGCGCTCGAGGGTGGGGGAGGTGGAGATCCCCCTCACCCTCGCCCTGCCGGTGGACGTGATGACGGTGCTGCCGGAAGGCAACAAGTTCGCCGCCCAGCTCGAGCTGCGGTTCGCCGCCTCGGACTCGTCGGGGAACACCGCCGAGATCCCGACCCTGCCGGTCAGCCTCAGCTCCGACCATCCTCCCGTCCCAGGCAAGTTCGTCAAATACGAGACCAAGGTCAAGCTGCGCGGCAAGGCCGACCATCTGGTGGTGGCGATCTACGATCCGCTGAGCGGCAAGCTCGCGACGGCGGAGACGGATGTGAAGCTGCCGTAGAGGTTACGCGCCCGGGCTTCAACGCCCGGGCGCCGTTCAGCCCCGCCCCCGCTGACTCAGGTACGCCTCCCGCAGCAGGGCATAGAGGAAGTTGTCCACCCGCCGGCCGCGGAGCTTGAAGTAGCCCTGCAGCCGCCCCTCGCGCTCGAAGCCGCTCTTCTCCAGCACCCGTTGCGAGCCGACGTTCTCGACCGCGCAGCGGGCCTCGACCCGCTCGAGGAGGGTGTTGTGGAAGAGGTCGTCGAGGAGGATCGCCAGCGCGTCGCTCATCACCCCGCGGCTCTGGAAGACGGTCGACAGCGCGTAGCCGACCTCGGCCAGGCCGTGCTCCCAGTTGCTCACCACCAGGGTGATCCAGCCGGCGGGCTGGCCGTCCACCTGCACGATCCACTGAAATTTCTCACCCCGGCCCCGGTAGAGGTCGGCCATGCGCTGGCTGGCGACGTCGGCGCGGAGCTGCGCGGTGGGCAGCTCGTTGAGAGGCTGATAGCGGCGCACGCTCGCTTCGGCGCGCCACTGTCGGAGGAGGTCGGCGTCCCGGGGCGCCGCCGGCCGTAACGTCACCTGGGGGCTGGACTGACGCTCGGGTAAAGCCATGGCGGTTATTTTAGCTGCAAGCGCCCGCAGATCGGGAACATTGCACGCTCTCCAGGGACTTCGCCTTCCCTAGCTGCCCGCCGCCGCCTCCCGTGCCTTCCCGCGTTCCCACCAATCCCGCCAGGAAGGCAGGTAGCTGAGGACCGCCATGTAGCCATACCCCTGGACGAAGAGGAGGAGGAAGGGGAGCGACATCCACATCCCCACCACCGCCGCGTAGATCGTGACCCCCAGGAAGTAGAGGGCGAGGAGCCCCTCGATGACGCGGGTGGGATCGGTGCCGGCCCGGTAGCGCTTGGACGACCAGCTCTCGCCGTCCTTCTCGATCCGGTACTTGGGCGTGCGGATGAACGTCCCGCCCTGCTGGAAGAGCCCGGAGATCACCGCCCGGGCATTGTTCACCGAGAGCCCGATGCCCACCGACATCAGCGCCGGCAGATAGCGCAGCTCATGGCGCCAGTCGTCGTTGCCCGCCACCTGGCTCATCAGATAGAAGGTCAGCACCGCGACGGTGGCCGAGAGGAACAGCGGCAGGTCGACCAGGAACAGCAGCGCGACCGGGGAGCCGCGGCGCAGCATCATGGCCGGAAAAATCAGCAGCGAGAGCAGGACCATCAACGGATAGCTGGCGTTGTTGGTCAGGTGCACCAGGGCCTCGAACTTGACCTTGAGGGGGATCGGAGCCCGCCAGACCTGGCCCAGCAGCTTGCGGCCGGTCTGCACCGCCCCCTTGGCCCACCGGTACTGCTGGCTCTTGAAGCCGTTGACGTCCACCGGCAGCTCCGAGGGGACCTTGAGCCCGGGCAGATAGAGGAACCGCCACCCCGCGAGCTGGGCGCGGAAGGAGAGGTCGAGGTCCTCGGTCAGCGTGTCGTGCTGCCAGCCGCCGGCGGCCGCGATGGCCTCCCGCCGCCAGATGCCGGCCGTGCCGTTGAAGTTGAAGAAGCGGCCGCTGCGGTTGCGCGCCGAGTGCTCGATCATGAAGTGGCCGTCGAGCAGGATGGCCTCGACCCGGGTGAGCAGCGAGTAGGAGCGGTTGATGTGGTCCCACCGCCCCTGGACCAGGCCGAGCCTGGGATCGGCTTGGAGATGGGGGACGCTACGCCGCAGGAAGTCGGGCGTGGGGACGAAGTCGGCGTCGAAGATGGCGAGGAGCTCGCCGCGCGCCCGGGCGAGGCCGGCCTCCAGCGCGCCGGCCTTGTAGCCGGTGCGGTCGGAGCGGTGCAGGTGATGGATGTCCACCCCCTGCGCCCGGTACTCCGCCACGGTGCGGGCGACGATCTCGCGGGTCTCGTCCGTCGAGTCGTCGAGCACCTGGATCTCCAGCCGGCCGGCCGGATAATCGAGCCGGCAGACGGCGTCGATCAGCCGCTCGGCCACATACATCTCGTTGTAGAGTGGCAGTTGTACCGTGACCACGGGCCAGGCCTGCGGATCGGCCGGCAGCTCGGGGGGTGGCACCCGCGGCCCCCGGGTGCGCAGGTAGATCACGACCAGCATCAGCCGGTGGAGCCCGAAGAACGACAGCACCACCAGGACGGAGTAATAGAGTGCCAGCAGGGCCGGCGCCCACGGGAAACCCATCGTCAGTGCCCGGCCGCCGGCTGGGGCCGGTCGCCTTCGCGCTGTTCGCGCTGCCAATATTGGCGCCAATATTGGCCCCAATAATGGCGGTGAACCTGGGTCTGCTTTTCGTCTTCGACTTGGCTCATCATCTGGCGTTGACGCTGGCCCTTCTCGGGGCGGCGTTCCTCGGGCTCCTGTTCGCGACGCCGCGGCTGGAAACCGCGAGCGTTCCCACCGGGGCGATCCTCCTGGGAGCCTTGCTGCTGCGGCTCCCACTCCTGCCGCTCCCGCCAACTTTATCCGATGACGTGCTGCGTTATCTCTGGGATGGGAAGGTGGCCGCCGCCGGACTGAACCCCTACGCGCTGGCCCCGGCGGCCGAAAAGCTCACTCCCCTCCGCGATGAAATCTGGCGGCGCATGCCTCACAAGCAGGTCCCGACCGTCTACCCGCCGCTCGCCATCGCGGCCTTCAGTATAGCGAGTCGGCTGCCGTTTCCGATGCTCGCCTGGAAGCTGACGGCGACCGCGGCCGATCTCGCCGCCTGCTGGCTGCTCCTGCTCCTCGCCCGCGGCGCCAATCTGCCGGCGGGGCGGACGGTATGGTACGCCTGGAATCCTCTGGTGGCGCTGGAGGTGGCGGGCATGGGGCACGTCGACGCCCTGGGGGTGGCGGCGGTGGTGGGCGCCGCGCTCTTCCTGCTGCCCGCGCTCCGCCGCCCTGGCACTGCCGCTACGCTCGCGGCGGCGGGGGTCCTCGCCAAGCTCGTCCCCTTCGCGGCGCTGCCGATGTGGGCGCGGCAGAGCGGCCGGCCGGGATGGTTCCTCACCGCCGCCCTGGGCCTCATCGCCGTGGCGGCGCTGCCGGTGGCGCTGGCCACCGGCGGAGTGCCGCCGGGGCTGGTGACCTACGGCGTCTCCTGGGAGTTCAACGGCCCGCTGTTCGAGCCGCTCTGGCGGCTGCTCGCCGCGGCCGGCGCCGCCCCCGCCCTCGCCCGCGGGGTCGACCATCTCAAGAGCCTGACCGGCATCCACCAGGGACTCAACCCCGTCTACCCCTATCTCTACCCCCAGTTCCTGGCCAAGCTCCTCCTCGCCGCCGGGATGGCCGCCGCGGTCGCCCTGTCGCTGCGCGAGCGCGATCCGGTGGCCGGCACCGGCCGCCTCTTCGGCCGCCTGCTGCTCTGCTCGGCGACCGTCTACCCCTGGTACCTCCTCTGGGTGCTCCCCTGGGCCGCCCTGCGCCGCGACGCCGCCTGGCTGGCCCTCTCGGGCCTGATCCTGCTCTCCTACCTCCCCCAGTTCGCGGGGGTGGCGCTATGGCCGTGGGTCTATCTGGGGATCTGGGGACCGTTCGCGATTCTGTTGCTGGCCGGGCGGCTGAGGGGGCCGGGGGGTGAGGGTCCGTAATGCCCACCTACCGCCTCACCCTCGCCTATCGCGGCGCCGCCTACGCCGGCTGGCAGCGCCAGGAGAACGCCATCGCCGTGCAGCAGGTGGTCGAGGAGGCGCTGGAGCGCCTGCTCGGCCGGCCGGCGCGGATCGTGGGGGCGAGCCGCACGGACGCCGGGGTCCACGCCCGCGGCCAGGCGGCGCACCTGGAGCTCGCGGACCCGTTCCCGGAGCGCGGGCTGGTCCATGGCACCAACCGCCACCTGCCCGCGGACGTGCGGGTGCTCGCCGCCGCCGCCATGCCGCCGGGGTTCCACGCCCGCAAGCACGCGGCGGGGAAGGAGTACCTCTACCGGCTGGGCCGCGCCGCCGTCCTCTCGCCGCTCGATTCCCTCTTCATGGCGCCGGCGCCGGCCGGGATCGACCCCGAACGGATGGCCAGAGCGGCGGACCTGCTGCCAGGACGGCACGACTTCTCCGCCTTCGCCCTCGCCGGGGGCTCGCATGGGCAGCCGTTCCGGCGTATCTTCTCCGCCCGCTGGGAAGCGCGCCCGGAGGAAGGAAACGGCGAGCTGGCCTTCCGCGTGGTGGGCGAGGGGTTCCTGCGCGGCATGGTTCGTGCTTTGGTCGGAACGCTGATCGAAGTAGGCACCGGCAAGCGGTCCGTGGAAAGCTTCGCGGGTCTGCTCGCCGGCCAGCCGCGGTCGGCGGCGGGGCCGACGGCGCCCGCCCACGGTCTTACGCTCCAACATGTGTTCTATCCGCCGCGGTGGCGGGCGGAAGGCGATCCGGCGATCCCCGATCCTGCGACGGATAAACCGCCTGTGATATTTTAAGGGCCCTCAACCATGGCAGATCTGTCCAAACTCGCCGCCCCGGGTTCCCCCGAAGAGCTTCTCGTCCGGCGGCTCGACCTGCAACGCCTGCCGCGCCACATCGCCATCATCATGGACGGCAACGGCCGCTGGGCGAAGGCGCGGAGCCTGCCGCGGGTCGAAGGGCACCGGGCCGGGGTCGCCTCGGTCCGCGAGGCGGTGGAGACGTCGGCGCGCCTGGGGCTCCAGGTCCTCACCCTCTACGCCTTCTCGGTGGAGAACTGGAAGCGCCCCCGGTTCGAGGTCTGGACCCTGATGAACCTGCTCAAGGAGTACGTCCGCAAGGAGCGCGAGGCGCTGGTCGAGAACGACATCCGCTTCAACGTGCTCGGCCGCTGGCGGGAGCTCGACCCCTCGGTAGTGCGCGAGCTGGAAGCGACGATCGCGGCCACCGCCCACTGCCGCGGCATGCGGTTCAACATCGCCCTCAACTACTCGGGCCGCTGCGAGATCGTGGACGCCTGCCGCAGCATCGTCGCCGACTGGGCCGCCGGCAAGCGGGCCGACATCGACGAGGAGACGATCGGCCGCTACCTCTATACCTCCGGCCAGCCCGACCCCGACCTGATGATCCGCACCTCGGGCGAGCTGCGGGTCTCCAACTTCCTGCTCTGGCAGATCGCCTACGCCGAGATCTGGGTGACCCAGACCCTCTGGCCCGACTTCCGGAGCCGCGACCTCTACGAGGCGATCCTCGACTATCAGCGGCGGGAGCGCCGCTTCGGCGGCGTCGCGCAGCCCGAGGAGGCGGACGTCTTCGCCTCCGGCCGGCTCTAGGCTTGCGATCGTCCACGAACGGCCCGCCATGAAACGGCTCCTGACCGCGGCCATCGGAGTGCCGCTCGTTCTCGCGGCGGTCTTCCTGACCCACAACTGGTGGTGGTTCGCCATCATGGCCGTGGTGATCGAGCTGGCGGTGTTCGAGTACGTGGAGATCTGCCGCCCGCAGGCGCCCCGGGCGCCGCTGCGGCTGCTGCTCGTCCTCGCGCCGGCCGCGGCGTTCGCCCTCAGCTACGCGCTGTCGGCGGGCACCGGCCCCGGCACGCTGCGCCTGCACCTCCTGGGCGGCGCGCTGCTGCTCTCGGTCGGCCTCGGCACGCTGATCCTGCTCAGCCGCACGCCGCTCGAGGAGGCGCTCCCCGCCCTCGGGATCTTCGGCTTCGGCATCCCCTACTTCGCCGTCTCCCTCTCCAGCCTCCACCTGATCCAGGGGATCGACCCCTGGGTGATCATCCTGCTGCTCGCCATCGTCTGGCTGGGGGACACCGCCGCCTACTACGTCGGGTCGCGGATCGGCCGCCACAAGCTGGCGCCGGTGATCAGCCCGAAGAAGAGCTGGGAGGGGGCGATCGCCAGCTTCGTGGTGGCGGTCGCCGCCGCCGCGATCTGGGACTTCTATCGCCGCGGCGCCCTGGAGCCCGGCCTGCTGACCGCCGCCGCCTTGACGGCGGTGGCGGCGCAGATCGGCGACCTCGTCGAATCGATGATCAAGCGCAGCTCGGGAGTGAAAGACTCCGGCAGCCTCCTCCCCGGGCACGGCGGCATGTTCGACCGCATCGACGCCCTGGTCTTCGCGGCGCCCGTGCTGCTGTTCAGCCTGTGGGCGTTCGGGATCGAATAAGAAAAAAGGGACGATGTCCTTTTCGCCCTTGTTCCCCTCGGGAATCGCCGGAGCGTTCCGGCCGTTGGGTATAATCGTCAGCTCCACCTTTGACCGGATTTGACCGGATCGGACCTCAAGCGGCATGAACTATTTGACCGGCACCCTCCTGACCCTTCTCTCTTTCGCCTTCGCGCTGGGCGTGATCATCGTCGTGCACGAGGCCGGGCATCTGCTGATGGCCAAGGCTTTCGGCGTGCGCGTGCTGACCTTCTCCGTCGGCTTCGGCAAGAAGCTCTGGGGGATCAAGCGCGGCGAGACCGAGTACCGCCTCTCGGCCGTCCCCCTCGGCGGCTACGTGCGCCTGGGCGGCGAGAGCCCCGAGGACGTCGATCCTGCCGATCCGCGCGAGTTCCTCAACAAGCCGCGCTGGCAGCGCGTCCTGGTCTATCTGGCCGGTCCGGCCGCCAACATCATCCTCGCCATCGCCGTCTTCGCCATCGTCTTCATGGTCGGCATCGAGGTGATGAACCTCCCCGACATGCCGGCCCTGATCGGCAACGTCGAGGCGAGCTCCTCGGCCGCCCAGGCGGGCCTGCAGCGGGGGGACATGATCCTCACCGTCAAGGGGGAGGCGGTCGACAACTGGCAGGACGTGCTGCTGACGCTGATGGGCTCCCCCGATAAGCCGGTGCCGCTCACCGTCCAGCGCGGCGAGCGCACGATGGACGTGACGGTGACGCCGAAGCTGATCCCCCGCTACGCGGTGGGGGACCTCGCCGGCCTGATCCCCAGCGTCCGGCCGCAGGTCATCGAGATCATCGCCGGCCAGCCCGCCGAGGCCGCCGGTTTCCGTCCCGGCGACGAGATCCGCAGCGTCGACGGCCGGCCGGTCCTCGACAGCCAGGCGTTCATCGACGCCATCTCGCCGCGCCCCGGCCAGCCGGTCCAGGTCGAGGTGGCGCGCGACGGCCGCCCGATGGTGCTCACCGTCACCCCGCGCAACGACGCCGGCAACGGCCGCATCGGCGTCAAGATCGGCTTCTTCCAGCGCTTCGGTCCCGTGCGGGCGGTCTACGAGGGGGCGCGCTACAGCGTCCAGACGGTGAAGCAGATCTTCCAGATCCTCGGCAAGATCTTCGCCCAGAAGCTCTCGGCCAAGAGCGCGTTCGCCGGCCCGCTCGAAATCGCCAAGCAGAGCGGCCAGGCGGCGCGGATGGGCTTCAAGTACCTGCTCCAGCTCATGGGGTTCATCAGCGTCAGCATCGCGGTGATGAACCTGATGCCGATCCCCATCCTCGACGGCGGCCAGATCTTCATCCTGATGGTCGAAGGGGTGATCCGGCGCGACCTGTCGCTGCGCCTCAAGGAGGTCATCAGCCAGGTCGGCTTCGTGATGATCCTGCTGCTGATGTTCGTGGTGATCTACTTCGACATCATGAAGAGCGACTTCATCCTGCATCTCAAGCCGGGGGGCTGACCAGCCCGCGCAGCGTCTCCAGGTCCCGCCGGTGCCCCTCCAGGTCGTCGCCGGTCTCGGTCTCGATGATCATCGGGACCGCGGCCAGGCGCGGGTCCTGAAGCAGGCGGGCGAAGGCGGCGAGGCCGATCTCCCCCTCGCCGATGTGGGCGTGGCGGTCGCGCCGGGAGCCGAACGGGCGCAGCGAGTCGTTGAGGTGCATGCACCCCAGGGCCGCGAGGCCGATCCGCTCCTCGATCTCGGCGAACATCTCCTCATAGCCGGCCGGCTCGTGGAGGGCATAGCCGGCCGCGAAGGCGTGGCAGGTGTCCAGGCAGATCCCGACGCGCGCGGGCTCGGCGACGCGGTCCCGGATCGCCGCCAAGTGCTCCAGGCGGTGCCCCATGCAGGAGCCCTGCCCCGCGGTGTTCTCGAGCAGCACGCGCACCGGGCCAGGGATCTCGGCGAGCACCGCGTCGAGCGACGCCGCGACCCGCTCCACCCCGGCCTCCTCCCCCGCTCCCAGGTGCGCCCCCGGGTGCAGCACCAGACCCCTGACCCCCAGCCGGGCGCAGCGCGCCAACTCGTCGGCCAGCGCCTCCCGCGACCGCGCCAGGATCACCGGATCGGCGCTGCACAGGTTGATCAGATAACTCGCGTGGGCGACCAGCGGACCGACCGCGCTCCCCGCGTGGGCGGTGCGGAACGCCGCGACCTCCTCCTCCTCCAGCTCCCGCCACCGCCACTGGGCGGCGTTCTTCACGAACACCTGGGCGGCCGTGCAGCCGAGCGAGGTAGCGCGCGCGATCGAATTCGGCATGCCGCCGGCTACCGAACAGTGGGCTCCGAGGGGAGGGAGGCCCCCACCCCGAGGCCTCACCCCCTGACCCCCTCTCCCACCGCACTCCCGCCACCCGGGAGAGGGGGAACGATCCACAACGGATGCCTCTCGTAGGGTGCGCTGTGCGCACCATCAACGATTCTGGTGCGCACAGCGCACCCTACAAGCGAGGTCTCTCCCGTCAAGCTCCCCTCTCCCGGTCGGCGGGAGGGCGGTGGGAGAGGGGCCGGGGGTGAGGATTCGGGGCGGGGGGCTTCTTCCATACGGCGCATCCGGCGGATTCTACCCCCCCGGCTTTGGTAGACTCCCCCTCATGCCGTCGAAGCTCCTTCGCGGGCTGGGCTTTCTCGCCTACCTCGCTCTCCTCTTCGTGATCTTCGGCCTTGCGGCCTATACCTCGTTCAGCGTCTTCGTGCGCAGCGGCGCCACGACCGTGCCGACCGTGGTGGGTCTGTCGCGCACCGACGCCACCAACCTCCTCGCCGACCATGGGCTGGTGCCGCGCGGCAACGACGACACCGGCCGCTATGACGACGAGGTCCCGGCCGGCCGCGTCGCCCGCCAGACCCCGGACCCGCGGACCCTGGTCAAGCGGGGAAGCCCGGTCACCGTTTTCCTGTCGCTCGGACCGCGGCGGGTCAAGGTGCCGGACCTCAAGGGCAAGACCCTGCCGGGAGCCCAGGCCGCCATCTCCGGCACCGGGCTCGCGCTCGGGCGCATCCTGGGCGCCCTCGCCCCCAACCACGAGGCGCCCGGCTCGGTGCTCGAGCAGGACCCGGACCACGGCACCGCCGTGGCGCCGGCCACCGGCGTCGACCTGCTGCTCGCCATGGGCACGCCGAGCGCGCGCTATGTGATGCCCGACCTCGTCTACCGCAATTACGACCAGGTGCGCCCCTACTTCGAGCAGCTCGGCTTCAAGTTCGGCAGCGTCAAGTTCGAGCGCTACGAAGGGGTGGCCGCCGGCGTGATCCTGCGCCAGTTCCCGCTCCCCGGCCACCCGCTGAGCCACGACGACTCGGTCTCGGTCGTGGTCGCCACCGCGGAAGGTGTCTCTTCTTCCGCCACCCCGGAAGGAGTGCCTTGATGCGGCTGGCCCCCTCGATCCTCGCCGCCGACCTCGCCGATATCGCGGGCGCCCTCGCCATCTGCGAGCGGGGGGGCGCGGACCTCGTGCACGTCGACGTGATGGACGGCCACTTCGTGCCCAACCTCAGCTTCGGCATCCCGGTGCTCAAGGCGATCAGCGCCCGCACCCGCCTGCCGCTCGACCTTCACCTGATGGTCGCCAACCCCGACCGCCTGCTCGACGAGTACCTGGCGGCCGGCGCGACGCGGGTGACCGTCCACTGGGAGGCGGCGACGCACCTCGACCGGCTGCTCGAGCGCATCCGCAGGGCCGGGGCCGAGGCCGGGGTCGCGGTCAACCCGGCGACGCCGGTAGAGTTCCTCGCCGACGCCCTGCCGCGGCTGGACTACGTCCTCGTGATGTCGGTCAACCCGGGCTTCTCCGGCCAGGCGTTTCTGCCCCACGCGCTCGACAAGGCGCGACGCCTGAAGCGGATGATCGAAATAAGTAGGCTGCCTGTAGAGATTGAGATGGATGGCGGCATCGACCGCGATAACATTGCCCAGGTGGTAGCCGCCGGCGTGGACGTGATCGTGGTGGGCTCCGCGATCTTCGCGACCGGCGACCCCGTGGCAACCATGTCCGAGCTGCGCGAGCGCACTCGGCCGGAGAGCGTATGAAAAGACTCCTTCCCCTGCTGGCGATCGCCGGCCTCCTCCTCGCGGGCGCCGGCTGCAAGAGCGGCGCGCCCAAAGATCCCATCCTGCGGCTCTCGGCCGAGGAGTCGCTCGCCCAGGGCAAGGACCTGCTGGCCAAGGAGAAGTACGACAAGGCCCGCCCCTTCTTCACCCACGCCTTCGAGGTGGAGCCCAACTCGACGACCGGCCGCGAGGCCCTGCTGCTCGCCGCCGACACCTACTACCTCCAGGGCGGCAACGCCAACTACATCCAGGCCGAGGCCAAGTACCGCGACTTCCTCAACCGCTTCCCCACCAGCGAGCAGTCGGCGTACGTGCAGTTCCAGATCGCCAACAGCCTCGCCAAGCGGATGGAGAAGCCGGACCGCGATCAGAACGTCACCCGCAAGGCGATGGAGTCCTACCAGGACCTGATCCGCCTCTATCCCACCAGCGAGTACGCGCCGCAGGCCCAGACGCAGATGCAGGCCGTGCTCGCCAACCTCGCCGAGCACGAGTTCATCGTCGGCCGCTTCTATTTCCGTTTCGGCGCCGCGGCGGCCGCGATTTCGCGCTTCGAGTGGATGCTCAACAACTACCCGCAGTACAAGGAGCGGGACAAGGTGATGTACAACCTCGGGCTCTCCTACCTGGCCGGCCGCCTGCCGGCCGACGCCACCAGGACCTTCGACATGCTGCGCAAGGAGTTCCCGCAGAGCCCCTACGTCCCGCAGATCCCCGACGTCAAAGCCACCCAGGCCCCTGAACCCAGCAAAGCCGCGACCCAAGCGGGAACCGGAGCCCCAGCAGGACAATGAAGCGATTCAGCATCACCCTCATCTCCCTGTGCCTCCTCCCTCTGTGCCTCGCCGGCGCCGGCTGTGCCGGCTCGGCCCTGCGTCCGGACGATACCCAGCAGCAGGAGATCCAGGCGCTCAAGTCGCGCCTGGTCGAGCTGCAGCGCGAGTCGGCCATGAACCAGGTGGAGATGGCCCAGCTCCGCCAGCAGGTGGCTGATCTCGAGGCCCGCAACGGCGGCGCCGCCCCGCGCCCCGCGGCGGCGCGCCCCACGCCCCCGCCGGCCTCCCCCGCGCGGCCTCCCGCGACCACCCCGGCGCCCGCTCCCCAGCCCCGGCGCGAGCCGGTCCGCCAGCCGGTCCGCCCGGAGATCGCTCCGGCCGAGCCGATCGAGGAGGTGGACATCGCGCTGCCCGAGAACGAGCCGAAGCCGCCGCCGGTCCGCCGCGCGCCGGCGACGACGACTCCCCGGCCGCAGCCGGCGCAGACGGCCCCCAAGACCGTGACGGCGCCGCCGTCCGCCGCGCCGAGGCCGGCCGCGCCGCGGGTCGTCACGCCACCCGCTCCCCAGCCGGCCGCGCCGACCTCCGCGCCTCCCAGCCCGGCGGCTCCGGCGCCGTCCTCCGATCCGGTCGAGGAGCCCGCGGCGTCCGACGCGCCCTCGCCCGCCAATCAGGCGCTCTACGACCGCGGCTATACGCTCTTCCACCAGGGGCACTACGTGGACGCCGAGGCGAGCTTCCAGCGCTTCCTGCAGGCGAACCCCGGCAGCGAGCTGGCCGACAACGCCCAGTACTGGATCGGCGAGTGCCGCTACTCGCGCAACGACATCAAGGGCGCCCTCGCCGCGTTCCGCGAGGTGGTGGAGAAGTTCTCCAAGGGAAACAAGGTGCCGGATGCGATGCTCAAGGCCGGTCAGTGCCTGGAGGCCATGGGCGACAAGGAAGGGGCCCGCGTGACCTACCGCGAGGTCAACCGCCGCTTCCCCGGCACCGCCGCCGCCGCCGTGGCGGAGGAGCGCCGCGTCAAGTTGCCGTAGGCGGCGCCTGGGAGCGCCGGCGGGACGCCGGCGCTCCCAGGAAATCCTCAACCCTCAACCACCCCTTGAGCTTCGCCCCGGTAAAACTTGACAGATCCAGGCGTTCATTCTATTTTTAAGCCATAGAAGCTCGACTATAGCTGTGTCCTCCAAGGGGTGCAGGAGGTCTTCATGAGAGTGCGGCGTACCAGTTTCGTGCTCGTGGCCCTTATTGTCGGAACCGTCTCCGCTCAGGCGTCAGACCGTCCGCCTCAGGGTCTTCATCTCGTCGGCGACCACTGGACCGCGTGGAATCCGCCGGCTCCCGGGGCGACCGACCAGATCCATGTCGTCGCCAAGGGGGACACGCTTTGGCAGCTTGCCGCGAAGTACTACGGCAACGCCTACCTGTGGCCCCAGATCTGGGAGAAGAACCAGTACATCAAGGACGCGCACTGGATCTACCCCGGCGATCCGCTGGTGCTGGGGCTGAACGTGGCGCCGGTGCAGGATCTCTCCCAGGGCGGCGGCACCGGTGGCGATGGCACCGGCCAGACCGGAGCCCCCACCGGCGAAGGGGCGATCCCCGCGCCGCCGGCGGGCGTCGTCGAGGCCGCCCGCGCCACCGGCACGCCGGTGCCGCTCGGCGCCGAGACCGACATCTACTGCCAGGGCTATATCGGCGATCTCGACGAGTCGTTCCCCTACGCGGTGATCGGTTCGGAGTACGACGCGCTGTCGCTGGACGGTTACGTCCGCGGCGCCACGGGCTGGAAGGTCGGCAGCTTCCGCAACAGCACGAATACCACCAAGATCGGCCTCACGATGGGCGACATCATCTATGTCGACGGCGGCCGGGAGCGGGGCCTGCTGCCCGGCAAGATGTTCTCGGCGGTCGTCCCCGAACGGCCGGTGGTGCATCCGGACCTCGGGCAGGTGGTGGGCCGGTACTACCGCTATGTCGGGCGCGTCCGCATCCTCTCGGTCCAGGACAGCACCGCGATCGCCGAGATCGTGCAGTCCTGCGATCCGCTCAGCACCGGCGCCCTGCTCTTCCCCTTCGAGCCCGAGCCGGTGCCGCTCGGCCGCAGCACCCCCTTGCGGCCGGTCAACTTCCCGGCGGCGGCGGAGAAGCTCGCCCACGCTCCCGCGATCATCTACTCGCGGGACGACATCCTCGCCCTGGGCGCCGACGCCGTCGTCCACATCGACGTCGGCGAGGAGGACACCACGCCCGGCGACGTCTTCACCATCTACCGCGAGAACCGGCCCGGTCTGCCGCCGATCGTCATGGGCGAGCTCGCCGTCCTCTCGGTCCACAAGCGGTTCTCGGTCGCGAAGATCATCGAGTCGCGGTACCCGATCAAGCTCGGCGACCGGCTCGATCCAAAGTAGTCGCGGAGCTCGCCACAGGCGCTTGGAAGGCGAGCGCCTGTGGTAAGCTGCCAGCTTCCGCTTTTGAGGGAAAAACGCTCTTGGCCGATCAGAATCTCAATGGGCGCTTGTACCAGATTGTCGATGAGCTCGTTCACCGGGGCCTGACTCTGGAGCAGGCGCGCCGGGAGTTTGAACGGCAGTTCATCGTGGCCTCGTTGAAATCCAACCGGGGCAACTTCTGCCGCTCCGCCCGCTCGCTCGGCGTGCATCGCAACACCCTGCGCAACAAGGTCTCCGACCTCGGCATCGGGGTCGAGGACTACGACCTGACCGGCCGCCGGCAGCCCCGCCGCAAGGCGCGGTCCGCGAACGGCCCGGCCGCCTCCGACCTGCCGACCTCCTGAGCTCCAGACCCGCGCTGGCACCGATCTCGCAACTCTAAATTCCCGTCATACGTGTCTGGTGCTACCCTGGCCCCCTGGCCGGGGTGTGCGCTTTTTCTGTTGACCAGCATGCGGCCGTGAGCCTGTCGCCTCTCCGGAGGGGACGGGTCCGCAGAGAGCAAAGAGGAAAAGCCGGCCCATGAAGCGATTACCCCGTCGATTACGAACCCCGCTGACCCTGATGGCAGCGGTCCTGTTCCTGGCGTTCATCTTCGAATCCACTCCCTCCGATACCGCGCCCACCGACCCCTATCTGATGCCGCCGCCCGCCGAGACGCAGGACATCGCGCGTTTCCTCGTCAACGGCGCCGGCACGTCCGACGGCCAGTTCCACGCCTTCCGGGCCGGCGACCTCGAGGGCGCCGTCAACCCGTCCCTGGAGCCGCGGCAGCTCTCCCTGCTCGATCCCGGCGCCAGTCCGGAATCGCGGCGGCGTCTCCTGCGCCGGATGCCCTATGGCAAGGACATCGTCCTCGCGGCCGAGCGCCACCAAGTGGACGGCCTGCTGCTCGCCGCCATCATCGCCGTCGAATCCGGCTTCACCCCCCGTGCCGTCTCCTCCCAGGGAGCGCTCGGCCTCATGCAGGTCATCCCCGAGCTGGCCGCCGACTACGGCGTGAAGGGGGACCTCCTGGATCCCCGCGTCAACGTGGAGGTGGGCAGCCGCTACGTGAGCGGTCTGATCAAGGACTACAAGGGGGATCTCGAGCGGACGCTCGCCGCTTACAACGCGGGCCCCGGAGCGGTGCAGCGCTACAAGGGGGTTCCTCCCTTCGCCGAGACGCGCGGCTTCGTCCGGGAGGTGCTCGCTCATTACGCCGAGTACAACCGCAGGGCCGATCGACAAGGGTCCCGGCAGGCCTCCCGGTCGCGGACGTCGGTAGCGAAGGTCGACTACGCCTCTGCCCAGGAGGCGAGCGCGCCAGTCCACAACAAAAAAGCAGCCCGCAACAAAGCAAAAAACCGGCTGAAGCCGGCTCAGGTCTGGCGCATCCAGTCGCAAATAACGCGATAAGCCGGCGTCAGCCGGCTTTTTCGTTCCCTCCTGGCCCGGACTATCGATGTCCGAGCCGCTTTGGCGCCAGATCGGCACGCGCCGGTGTCACCCCGGCACTGAATCTCATCGAATCCGAGGAAAACTACGGATTGGGGCCGGTCTTCTCAGGGATTCGAGTCGGCTCGTCCTCGCCGGCCTCCTTGATCCCCTTCTTGAAGTTGCGGATCCCCTCGCCGAGCCCCTTGCCGATCTGGGGGATCTTGCTGGCTCCGAAGAGAACGATGATGATCAGGAAGATGATCGCGAGCTCAGGTACACCGAGGGAAGGCATAACATTCTCCCGGGGCGTTGCTTCTACGCCCCTCAAGGCCGCCTCTATGGCGAAGCCAGTGTAGCAGATCCATAGTGTCCCGGAGTCTCCAGGGCAGGACTCCAGGACGCCCCCAGGCGCGCCGCGAGAAGCTCGCCTTCCGGGATCCTTGAAAAGTGCTTCACGAACTGGGCCAGGGTCGGAGCGATCAGCGGCAGGTGCCGGTCCGCCCCCATGCGGGCGAACTTGGCGTAGGTCCCCACCGCCTTCAGGCTCCGCTGGGCCGCGGCCCGATGGTAGCGGACGCGGTCGGCGGGCAGGGGCGCGGCCGCCGCGAGCAGCGCCTCCTCCGCGTCCGGCGGCGGGAAGAGCGTGTCGTTGAGCAGCGAGGCCAGATCGTAGAACGGCGGGCCCAGGCGCAGATCCTGGTGATCCAGCACCACCAGGCTGCCGTCCGCCAGCGGCATCAGGTTGCGCACCATGAAGTCGCGGTGGCACGGCACCGGCGGCTCGGCCCCGAGCGTCTCGCAGAGCATATCGAGCGCGGCGCGGAGATCCGCCCCCAGGGCGGGATCGCTCACCAGCCCCTGGGGCTCCAGGAAGAGGTCCCACGTCTGGCCGAGCTCCCTGGCGAGCAGCTCCCGGCCGAGGATCGGGTTGAGCTCCGCGAGGCCCTCCGCGGGCAGGCGCGAGATGCGCTCGCTGAGCCCGCGCGCGTGCTCGAACCAGCCGGCCAGCTCGCTCCACGGGCGACCGCGCCCCCACTCGCCCAGCGTGCGGGGACCGAGATCCTCGACCAGCATCCACCCCTCACCGCAGTCTCCCGCCAGCACGCGCGGCACCCGCACGCCCGCCGCGAGCAGAATCTCCGTCGTGCGCAGGAACCGCACGCAGACCTCGCGGATCTCCTCGGGATAATTGGCGAGGATCGCGGTGGTGCCGTCGGCGAGCACGGCGCGGAAATAGCGGCGCGGGGACACGTCCCCCGCCAGCGGCTGGATCTCGCGCGGGGGGGGCGACAGGGAACACCATGCCCCCGGCTGCCCCGGCCCGGACTCGATCGGCTGGGTCATCAGCTACTCCTCCTCAGCGACTCTTCTAAAGGCGGCTCCCGACCTGCTGTCCACCCGACAGGAAACCGCAAGGGTACCATGCCGAAGCGCGCGCGAAATGCCGGGGGAATGGGGGGTTGCCACCATCTGTTGCAGGCGAAGGAATGGTTTGACACCCTGTAGGACGGAGGCGATAATCGCCTCGGCTCCGTCCTGCAGAGCCGGAGGGACTTCAAGCTGGACGACAAGCTCCATACGATGCTGCGCGATCTGCGGCGAGCCCTCTCCGAGGCCATCTCGGAGTCGTCGGAGATCAACCGCACGCTGCGCAAGATCCGTGAGGAGGGCTACTCGCTCTACCTCCTGGTGGACTGCAAGCGCGAGGTCGAGGACGCCGAGGCGCTCTCCCTGACCGGGCCGCGCTGGCCTACCTCGGGCGAGCCCGCTTTCCAGATCGACGGCCGGGACCTGAACTTCCTGAAGTCGATCGGCATCGATCCCACGCGACGGCTGCGCCGCCGCCGGGTCAGCTAACCTCCTCCCCCTTCCGGTGTCCCCGCTCCGGACCAGGAGCGCACTCATGATTGAAAAGACAGACACCGACGCGCGCCCCGATCTGCTCGGGCTCTCGCGCGAGCGCCTGGCCGCGACGATCGCACCGGTCACCGACCGCCCGTTCCGCGCCAAGCAGATCTATCAGGCGCTCTACGAGCGGGCGATCGGCGATTTCTCCGAGATCACCGAGCTGCCGAAAGAGCTGCGCGACCGGCTCTCCGAACAGTTCCGCGTCGGCCTCCCCGAGATCACCTCGCGCCACCTCTCCGAGGACGGCACCGGCAAATACCTCTTCCGGCTGCGCGACGGCGCCACCATCGAGGCGGTCGACATCCCGGAACGCCACCGCCGCACCTTCTGCATCTCGAGCCAGGCCGGCTGCGCCCTCGCCTGCTCCTTCTGCGTCACCGGCTACTGGGGCGCGGGGCGGAATCTCACCGCCGGGGAGATCGTCGGCCAGGTGCTGGCCATCCGCGCCGACCGCGACCTGCCGATGGAGGGGCTGAACCTCGTCTTCATGGGCATGGGCGAGCCGCTGCTCAACGTCGAGAACGTCAAAGCCGCGCTCGACATCCTGACCGAGTGGATCTCGCCGCACCGCATCACCGTCTCGACCGTAGGCATCCTCCCCGGCCTGGAGGAGATGGCCCGCTGGGAGCGCCGGCCGAACCTGGCGATCTCTCTCCACGCGCCGGACGAGGAGCGCCGCGGCCAGATCATGCCGATCAACCGCACCTACCCCTTGGCCGAGTTGATGCCCGCCCTTGAGCGCTTCCCGCTGGAGAAAGGGCGCCGGCTTACCATCGAGTACATCCTGATCCGGGACGTCAACGACTCCGTCCGCGACGCCGACCAGCTCGTCCGCCTGCTCTCCAGCCTGCGCGCCAAGGTGAACCTGATCCCGGTCAACCCGGACGCCGTGCTCGGCGACCGCATGGTGCCGCCGAGCGATGAGCGCATCGAGGCCTTCAAGGAGCGCCTGCGCCAGCGCGGCCTGATCGCCACCATCCGCCGCCGCCGCGGCGACGACGTCAGCGCCGCCTGCGGCCAGCTCCGCGCCTTCGGCCGCGACCCGCGAGGAGTGCGGGCGCGGGCCAAAGCCGATTAGGTTCAGCCGCGTAGCCTTTTGCTTACGCTCAGTTTGTGCCACAATGATCGGGCTGTAAGGAGCCTCGGCTTACCCTGTTGCTAATAAAGTCAGGTCGTATAGGAGGTCTATGACGGATCTGAGCTTCCTGGGAATCGGGGTCTACAGCATCCCCGAAGCGGCAAGAATCAGTCGCGTCCCCGCCAGTTACATCAGGCGGTGGCTTTGGGGGTACAAGTACGTCGTCAAGGGGCAGGTCCATCGGACGGATCCGCTGTGGGCACCGCAATTGCCTGAGATTGACGATGCTCGGGCCCTCACTTTCAGGGATCTCATCGAAATCCAGTTTGTCTACCGGTTCCGGCAACGGGGCATCAGCCTGCAAACCATCCGGAAGACCATAGGGCTCGCCACCGAGCTGCTGGACAAAACTTTTCCGCTGTCGTCGGTAAAATTCAAGACTGACGGCAAGAAGGTCTTTGCCGAAGTCATCGAAGATCCCGCCGAGAGGGGTCATGTATTTGACCTGAGGACTGGCCAGTACCTGCTGAGCTATGTGCTGGACTACCTCTACGATGCCCTTGAGTATTCGGAATTCGATGAGCTGATCCGCTGGTGGCCTCTCGGCAAGAACAGGCGTGTGATCGTCGACCCCAAGCGCAGCTTTGGCCGCCCGATTGTTCCTGAGGGCGTTCAGACCAATATCCTGGCCAGCTCGTTTCGCACCGAAGGCGACGTCAAGGCTGTCGCAAGTTGGTTTGAGATCAGCGAGTCCTCGGTTTCCGACGCGCTTGAATTCGAGCGCAGCCTCATGGCCGCGTGAAGAGGTTCATCTTTGACCACAACCTTTCGCCCAACCTTGCTCGTGCACTTGGATTATTGGTTCATGGCGATGAGGTAACGTGTTTGAAGGACTTGGGGTGGCAGGCGGACCCGGACGAAGTATGGATTCCGCGCCTTACCAATGAGCAGGCCGTGGTCATCACCTGCGACCTCGACATCGTAAGAAACCCACATCGGCAGCTCATCTTCCGCAAGGCGAAGCTGACAGCGTTCTTCCTGCTTGAGGCATGGTCGAAGGACGACGTCGTCCGCGGCCCGGAGATAGCCTCTCGGCTGCTGAGACTCTGGCCAGAGATCTCCCGCCTGGCCCATACAAACCCCGCGGGTACGTGTTTCGCCGTACCCTTCAGGGGCTCGATCCGCCGTTTTCATCCCCAAGGCAAGCGGCCCATCTGAAGAGACGGGGCAAGCGGGACCGCACCCGCGATCTGGTCGAGCGCCAGACCCAGCTCCTGACCCGGATCGTCGACGGCCTGCTCGACATGGCGCGGATCAGCAAGGGCCAGGTCACACTCCAGCGCGAGCGGATCGATCTCGCGCGGCTCGTCCGCGAGAGCGCCGAGGACCGCCGGGGGCTCCTGGAGGCCGTCGGCGTCGCGCTCGATCTCGATCTGCCGCCGGCACCGCTCTGGATCCAGGGGGACCCCGTGCGGCTGGCCCAGGTTCTGGGCAACATCCTCGACAACGCCGGGAAATTCACTCCGGCGGGCGGCCGGGTGGCCGTGCGGCTGGCGACGGACGGCGCGTCCTGGCAGGCCGTCGTCACCCTGCGCACCGGCGTCGGCATCGAGCCGGAGGTGCTCCCGCACATCTTCGAGACCTTCGCCCAGGGACACCAGCCGCTGGACCGCAGCCAGGGCGGGCTCGGGCTGGGGCTGTCGGTCGCCCGGGAATTGCTGGAGCTGCATGGCGACTCGCTGGAGGCGACGAGCGACGGCCCCGGGAAAGGGGCGGAGTTCACCCTCCGGCTCCCCTGCGAAGAGCTGCCGGAGCCGGAGCCGGTCACGGAATCCGGCTCGCCCGGCAAAGAGCCCCGGCGAGTCCTGGTGGTGGAAGACAACCGGGATGCGGCCGAAAGCCTGGGGCTGTTCCTCGAGCTCTGCGGCTTCGGAGTCACGCTGGCCTACAACGGACCCGAAGGCCTGGAAGCCGCGAAATCCGTGCGGCCGGACATCGTGCTCTGCGACATCGGACTTCCCGGGATGGACGGCTTCCAGGTGGCCAGCGCCCTGTGGCAGGACCCGGAGACCGCCGACGTCCGCCTCATCGCCGTCACCGGCTACGGGCAGGAAGAAGACCGTAAGCGGGCCCTGGCGGCGGGCTTCGACGTCCACTGGGTGAAACCAGTCGACCCCGAGAAGCTGCTTGGATACATGGCCTGACCCGCCGTTCCGCGCGATGTGCCGCGGACGATCCGAAGATCCTTTCAATAACTTAGGGATACTTTCTGCCTGAGTCTTACACGACAACCCCCTTCGCTTGACGCCGACGCCAGCCGCCCCTACTCTTGAGGGAAGCTAAAGGGATCCAGAACTAATTGCGGGATAGCCACGTTCCCATTTCTGACCAGGCTATCAGGAACGTCAATATGGAAACCTGGACGGCGGGTTGAATACGAGGTTGGCCGACGCGGCGAGCAGCTGGGATCAAAACAGGCTCATTCCCACGCACTGATTGAACCATGCCTAAAATTTGGACCGGTTCCGAGTTCAAGATGCCGGAGCGGCTATACCGCTACAGGCCGCTTGCTGGTGAGAAGGATTGGGATTACCTTGAGCAGATACTGCTGAATTCTACTATGTACGGAGCGCCACCTGGAATCCTGCAGAAGATGGATCCCGAAGACTGCCGCGTGGCTGTAAATACCCTCTGCACGCTCGACGAGTTCAAGCGGAGCAGCTATGGTCAAGAGGTTACGCAGCAGCATTCGGATTGGTCCGAATCCGAATCCGATTCATACCTCCGCCAGTACCATAAGAACCTCATGAAGCCGGATTTCAATCTTGACGTGGTCAATGCGCTTCAGGGAAGCGCAGACCAATACGGCGTGATCTGCTTCTCCACCGATGGAGATATCCCAACCCAATGGCGGAGTTATGCCTCCGAGGGTCGAGGGGTATGTCTGGAACTAGACCCGCTCAAGGATGTGGACTTCTTCAGGAAGGTTAAACCGGTCAACTATGTCGACGTGCTCGAGCCAGCAAATGTTTTCACCGACACAACGGAAGTACAGGTCCGCAAGCGTCTGTACACGAAGCTCGACAAATACGAGAGTGAGGATGAGTTTCGTGCCCTTTTCGAGCGTGGAGCTGGTCAACAGATACCCTTCAGGCCCGAGGCGTTGGTAGAGGTTAAACCGGGTTTGGCAATGAACGAGGTGGATCGCAGGCGCCTCAAGGTGATTCTCCGGCGGCGAATGGGCGGAGCCCTAGCACGATCCCTGTGCACAGAGCATAAATCTCGCGGTATCATCAGCTCGGTAGATAAGGGCTAACGACTCATGCAAATCGCGCCGCGTAGAGAGGTAGAACAGAAATGAACACGGCTCTCCACCCAGGTAAGTTGATTCCGTTGCTATTCGTTGGTTCCTTGTGCCTAGGCGCATGGGCGTCGCCTGGACTAGGAAGTTCGACAATAGAGCCGGGTGCGTTTATGTGTATTTTTGATCGAGCCAAACTCCTGGCCTTAGACGAGTACTCCTTTGACCAGGACATGAATGGAGGCTGGCGCGCTGTAGCGCAGCACGAGGTCTGTACCGAGGTTGCCGCTGACTTAATCCGTGAATATAGGGAAGCTCGAGGGTTAGTATCGACTATCCTTTACTGGCACGAAGGGCAGTTACGGGCGACTGCAGGTTCAACCGACGAGGCCATTCGATTGTTTGAAAAGTCGCGTAAAGCAGACGACGCATTCGGGTGGAATTTGTACGTGGATGCTTCCATCGCCTTTTTGAAGCATGACAAGCCTGCATTATTGGCAGCGCGAGAAGCACTGGCGCGCCTGCCGCGCCCTAAAGACTTTGATCCGCGAGATGCACACGGAAAGGTGGTCGAAATCTCTTGGCCGCCAAACTTGAGCTTTGTAGACGGATTCATTACCTGTTTCGATCGTGGGTATAAGGAGGCCTATGGCGGCAACTGCCAGTGATAAGACCGTTCGAGCAGAGCGACTGCCGCCGCCGCTGAGGGCCATCCCCGTTGGGCGGACCCTCCGGGAGGACAGCGCGCGATCCCCTGAACGCAGTCACCACTCCTCGAAAGGAACATCGCAATGTCGAAGGTTGTCGCAATCATGTCCATGTCGCTCGACGGCTACGTCGCCGACCTCAACGATGGCGTGGCCGAAGTTTTCGACTGGTACTTCACCTCGGGGGACGTCGAAATCGACACCGGAGGGTCGGACCCCATGACGTTCAAGGTGTCCGGGCCGAGCGCCGAGCATATTCGCGGTCTCACGTCCGGACTTGGTGCCGTGCTCACCGGTCGACGCACTTTCGAGGTCGCCCACGGCTGGGGCGGAAATCACGCCTGGGGACCGGCATTCGTACTTACCCACCACGTCCCCGCCGGATGGCCGCGACCCGACTCGACGGTCCAATTCGTGACCGACGGCATCGAAAGCGCCGTGAACCAAGCCAAAGCCGCCGCCGCCGGGAAGTCCGTTGGGGTCCACGGCGCTGACACTATCCAGCAACTCCTGAATGCTGGCCTCCTCGACGAAATCAGCGTCGACATCGCGGCGGTTCTTCTTGGCTCCGGAGTTCGACTCTTTGACCACCTCGCCGGCACGCCAGCCGTCCTTGGCAACCCGACGGTGATCCCGGGCGTTGGCGTTACACACCTGCGCTACCCAGTACGCAAGGCGTAGTCCTACCCCACACCTTTCTCGCCCGGCGGTGAGCTTTGTCTCGATGAGACGTTCACGCGTGAAGCGCCAACGACATGTCCACAAGGTGCGGGCTTGGGATGTCGGAAAAGCGAAGGCCGCTCTGTAATGGAGCGGATACGGGTTTCAACGTCACCCGGCACGAAAGTGAGCCCACGTCCGACGGGTGCTTTTTCGCGAGAACGTATGGAGAACACCTTAAACGGCAAGAGCACAGAGAGATGGAGGTGGTTCGACCACCCGCCGGTGCAGCCCCTCCTCTGGCGTGCCCAGAGCCTGGTGCCTACCATGTTAGTATCGCGAAGGTTGTCCCGTGAAGGGACAACCGGGTTCGATCAAGGATCGGCCTTGAGGTGCTTGAGCCGTATGCGGGGAAACTCGCACGTACGGTTCTTAGAGGGGCTGGGATGGCCGGCTTCGCCGTCCGCCGGTGAAGCGCGTCACGTTGGCCGCGCAACAGCGTGTCTACATTTTGGATACTGACGATGATCAATGCGCACTTGAACGCACTTGAGGCCGTTCTCCTGGCCCAGAGCGCGATTGCCACCAACACCGGACATCCTAATCTCAGGGGTGGCCCACGGGAGTGGTTTGTCAGGGACTTCCTTGAGGCACACCTGCCATCGATGCTTGAAGTCGGTCAAGGAGAACTGATCTCGGCGCACTCAGTTCCAAGCCCAGGACAGAAAGCATATCGAGGCCAAGTCGATATCGTTCTATACCGACGAGACTTCCCAAAGCTCGCATACTCACGCACTGACACGGGATTTTTGATCGAGGGGGCGGTTGCAACGATTGAGTGCAAGTCCAATCTGACCAAGGCGGAGTTGGCAAAGGCCTGTGAAGCCCAGAAAGAGCATAAGGCCCTCGCTTACGTCTACATGGAGATCTCGGTCCCTTCAACGAAGGGGCCGCTCACCGCTATCCTCCCGTATCCGATATCCTACGTTGTCGCGTTCTCCGGACCCGCAGAGATCGAGACAGTAGCAAAGTGGATGCCCGAGATTATGAAAGAGAAAAACATTGCAGAGAAGGATATGGTAGACTTCGTAGCGATTCTCGGGAAGGGTTTTGTCATCAGGCTCGGAGGCTGGCCGACGATGCAGGTAACCAATACCCCGCCGGACCACCGGTGGGCGTACACTCCCGTTGAGGCAGGATGCTTGGCTGCATTGTTCCGGCACATGCTGATGTGGATGCCTGCTTCAATGAGGCTCCCGAAGCTCGACTACCATCCAGGCTACGCTGAACTCACAGGGCCATGTTACACGCTTTAGAGGCAGGGTCTCAACTAGTTCTTGTCCGAGCAAGAGCCGCGGCCAAACCATCCGCTACAGCTGACCCGGCCCGCGACAGCGCTTCGTGCGTGCCGTCCATAGCCTCTTGCATGCGGGCCGTACAATATCCGCAACGTATCGGTAGTGTGGCCAACCCCAGAGGTCGAGCGGACGAAAACCGCAAACACCGCGGTTCCCGCTCGCTCACCTTCAAAGGGCGTTATCTCGCCAAGGAGAGCCGCATGACACGGATCGCGAAACCGCGTGTGACGTCGCTGGCGCCGCAATTCCTCGTGGATGATCTGGGACGGGCGATCGCCTATTACCGCGAGGCGCTCGGCTTCACGTTCGACCAGCCGTGGGACGGGTTCTATGCCATCGGTCAGCTCGACGGCCTGGAGTTGCACCTGAAGGAAGCGCCAAAGAAATCCAGCGGAGCGGAAGCACCGCCGAGACAACGAGCATCTGGACGCGTCGGCAGGCGTCGAGGGCATCGAGGCGTTCTACCAGCAGTGCGTCGCCAACGGCGCTAAGATCATCAAGCCGCTGGCGGCGACGGAGTGGGGCACCAAGGACTTCTACGTCGAAGACCCCGACGGCTATATCATCTGCTTTGGCGGCGCGGTGGCGGGATAACCCGCCGATGCAGCGGACCGGCCGCGAGCGTTATGATTTAGTCGTGCGGCCGGCCGCTGATTGGCCTCACGGTACACGTCCTAGAGAGACCCATGAGACAACGTTTTAAGAAATCTCGAATTGAGGAGCTTGACCATCGGCGCCGTTGGCTTCTAATCAGGGGCATCTGCATGGGGAACTTCCTTTTATTCGCGCTGATCGGGCTTTTGATCGGCGGCACGGCTCCATTGGGTGCCTCTCATGGTCATCACTACTTCGTTGGCGACCATGGACGCTTAACGGAGGTACCCTTCGGTCTCTGGCTGTACAGTTGGGCGCACACGCTGTCGCAGGTCGTGACCTTCCCACTCGGCGTCGTAGCGGCATTCTATTCCAGGACTCCCGAGAAACCCTGGAGCAACCGTGGTGGAGGCACCGTGTAACCAGCGGCGTGCAGCGGACGGAAACCGCGCTACGCACGGTTCCCGTCGCTGAGGCCGAGGACCGTTAGGCCGCAGGGCAAACGCCACCCCCTAAACACCACACATCGGAGGTTCATATGAAGCGAGTCACTGGCATCGGCGGCATTTTCTTCAAGGCAAAGGACGCACCTGCGTTGCAGGCTTGGTACAAGCATCATCTCGGCATCGATGTCCAGGTGTGGGGCGGTGCCGCGTTCGACTGGGTCGACTCGGAGGGCAAGCCCACAGGCGGAACGACCGCCTGGTCCGTTTTTCCTGAGGCAGGCGACCAGTTTGCTCCGAGCAAAGCCTCGTTCATGGTCAACTACCGCGTTGAAGACCTTCACGCTCTGGTCGCGGCGCTCAAAGCGGAAGGCTGCAACGTCCTCGACAAGATCGATGACTCTGAGTACGGCAAATTTGCCTGGGTCATCGATCCTGAGGGAAACAAGGTCGAATTGTGGCAACCACCTGCCGGTCAATGAAACATGTCCACGCTCCCCTGCAGGAGTCGTCATGCTTGTTTCGCTAATGATTTCGCTCCTGCTCACGGTCCAGTCCGGGGCGGAGCAGACCCCGAAAGACGTACAGAGCTCGCACATTGAGGCAAACGTACCCGCACCGGGTGATTTCAATCGAATCCTGCTGCGCGATCTGGGTGACTATTTCGCCAGAGCTCGAAAGCAGAAAGCCGTGCCCATAGACGTCGAGTTGCTGCGCGACGGGCCAACCCAATCGGGGGTTTCGTATCCGAAGTTCTACGTCTGGGTACGCCTGGATGGTGGGAAATCTCTCGATGACCGAGGAGCTGTGCGCGTTGCCGCGATAGAGCGTAACCGTTTCGAGGTAACAGACTTCGTTTCCGAGCGAGCGATCCGAAGTGACAAGGCTGGCATTTACGCCATATTTCCAGGCCCCGTGTGCGAAAAGATTGAGGCGAAGCTCGGCACGGCACCGTGAATACTTCGAGTGAAGCCTCCACTCATCGGCACTGTTCACTCCCCCCGCGGCGGCATCCGTCTCGGGCGTTTTCAGGCACGCGGGCCTGGGGTCGATGGCGCACAAGGTGCCGAAGAACCGGCCATCCGGGCGGTAGATGGGAAAGGAGATGTAGCTCTGAAAGCCGTACATCGCCGGCGTGGGGTGGCCGCAGAAATTCTCGTCCTCCGCAACGTGGTCGATGATCACCGGCTGGCCGCTGTCGCGGATCTCGTCGCAGATGGTGGTCTTCAACTGGAGCTCGCCGCCCGGCACCGCGCAGGCGATCCAGCGATCCTCGCGCCACCGCGGCGAAGCCCATACCCGTCGTGCGGCACACGACGTCGAGGATCGTCGGCACGGCGTCGATCTGGGCTACGGCGGCCAGGTCGTCGGCAATCGCGTTCTCCACAACACTCCTCCCGTCCCTGGGCGAAGGACAATCTTCGGAGTGTCGGGATTGCAAGATCTGGGCAAACTCGGACAGTCCGGGTTCATTCTACTTTGCCCAGGTTCGGTGTTCCCGTTCCGTTGGCCCTCATCACCCCGGCCCTCTTCTCCCGGCCTCCCCCCCATCCGCCGGGAGAAGAGGGAGCAGTTAGTCGAAGAATGTTTTAGCCCCTCTCTCCCGGCGGTCGGGGGGAGGCTGGGAGAGAGGGGGTTGGGGGAGTGAGGGTTCAGCCCAGAAGGGGCGGCAGTCTCGCGCCGGACAATCTGACAAGAATGGAAGAGTTGGACCCGCGGTCCGGAGCTCCGGACCCGGGAATTGCGCCGTCGGACCCACGGTCCGAAGAGTTGGACCCGGGGGTCGGAGTTGTAGACCCAGGGGTCGCCGTCTCGGACCCACGGAGCGAAGAGCTGGACCCGCGGGTCGCGGAGTCGGACCCGTGGGTCGCGGTGTCGGGCCCGTGGGTCGGAGTTGTGGACCCGCGGGTCGCGGAGTTGGACCCGTGGGTCGGGGTTGTGGACCCCCGGGTCGCACTCTTGAAACCGCGGGTCGCGAAACCGGGAGATCGGGTCCGCTCCCCCCGATTTCGGGGTCAGCCGCCCGGCCGCCTCCAGATGAACCCCAGATCCCTTCCCGCGCGCTTCCCTTCCCGGCGGTAACTCCAGAGCGTCTCTTCGTCGCAACGCGTGCACCGGGTCAGGACGACGATATCGCCCACGCCGGCCCGCGCGAGTTGCAGGCGGGCGGCCCCGGGCAGATCCAGATGGGGCTTTCCGGCCGGTCCTGGGACCGCGATCCCGGGCCCGCTCGCGTCGACGATCTGCCCCGCCACGTCATCCCCCACCTCGTAGCAGCAGACCCCGATCGCCGGCCCCACCCAGGCGGTCCACTCCTCCGGCCTCCCCTTCATCTTTTCCAGAGCGGCGGGGATGATACCCCCCACGATCCCCCGCCACCCGGCATGAATGGTCGCGAGCCCCTCGGGCCCCGCGACCAGGACAGGCACGCAATCGGCGGTCATGATGGAGAGGACGAGCCCCGTCTCCTCAGTATAAAGGGCATCCCCCTCGCCGCAAAACCCCGGCCGGGCCGGCAGCGCGATCGCGGAGTGGATCTGCTTCGCCCAGGCCATCGGAGGCGCCTCCGGCTCCACCCGCCGCAGCACCTCCTCGCGCTCCCCCGCCGGCCCGCGTCCGGTGAACCGGACCTCGACGTCGCCATGGCGGGCCTTCCAGACCCAGGTGCCGGCCTGGAGGGTGGGGCCCTGGAGGAGGGGCGTGGTCTGCGGAGGGGCGGCGGGGGGCGGCATGCGAGGGATTCTAGCCGTCATTGTGTTGGCATTCTTCAAAACCGCTTCCTCGCGTAGCCCTCTGACCCAGGGCGATGCCCTGGGCTAAAGGAGCCCGGGCCTTCAGCTCGGAAATACGGCGATATTCAGCAATTCAGCGTCTCGCGCTCCGCGCTTTCAAGATCGGCGCGATCTCGCCGGCGATGGCGTCCGCCAGCACCTTCTGACCTTCCGCGTTGGGATGCACCGTGTCGCTCTTGAGGGAGCGGTCGCCGAGGATCTTCGAAATGGCGTCCTCGACGACGGGAACGTGGTACTCGTCGCCCAGCCGCTCGTAGATCTCCTTGTAGCGGCCGCCGAGGGGGGCATCCATCTCGACCAGGATGGGGACCACCCGGGCGGAGAGGAGCCGGTCCAGGATCTGCTGCAGGGAGCGCTCGGTCTCTTCGGGTGGCACCTGCCGGAGGATGTCGTTGCCGCCCAGCTCGACGATCACCATCCAGGGATCGTCCGCGAGCACCTGATCCATGCGGGCAAGGCCCTGCGCCGCAGTGTCGCCGGATTCCCCCTCGTTGATCACTTCGGTCCCGAGCCGCGCGGCGAGCAGATCCGGATAGGCCTCTCCCGCTCCCGATCCCACGCCGGCGGTGATCGAATCGCCGAGGCAGACGATCGTCTTGCCGGGCGAGTCCAGGTTGGGGACGTCGGGCCGGCAGGCGGCGAGGGAGAAAAGGAACGGAAGGAGCTTGCGCATGGCGGGGATTGTAGTCCTGCCCTACAATCGACAGGCGATGAAAGCCCTCCCCATGCTGTGGATCTTCCTGTTTCCCGGCACCGTTCCGGCGCTCGCCGCGCCGGCGCAACCCGCTCCGGTCGAAATCAAGCTGCAACATGGCGACGCCGCCGAAACGCGGACGCGGGACCAGCTCCTGCGGCTCCTCAAGACCTATGACGCCGGCAAGTGGATCTTCACCCGCACGGTGATCGTCGACAGCTCGCCGGAGACGATCCCGCACAGCCATCCCGTCCTCACCCTGAGCGTCCGCCATCTCAAGGACGACGACCTGCTGCTCTCGACGTTCCTGCACGAGAACCTGCATCACTTCCTGACCCAGAACCCCGAGAAGGCCGAGGCCGCCAAGAAGGAGCTCCACGCCGAGTTCCACAAGCTGCCGGTGGGCTACCCAGACGGGGCCGATTCCGAGGATTCGGGCTATACCCATCTGATCGTGAACTACCTGGAGTACCGGGCGGACAAGGAGCTGCTGGGCGAGCAGCGCGCCTTCCAGGTCTTCCAGTTCTGGATGGCCGACCACTACCGCTGGCTCTACCGCCAGATCCTGGAGTCGGGGTACCAGATCGGACCGGTGGTGCGGAAGAACGGCCTGATCCCGGGGGAGACGGCGAAACCGGCCGGTAAGTCGTAGTCGATTCCCCCGGACCGGCGGCGCGGGATGAGTTTTGCAGAGAGTCCTCCCGGAGGTGCTCGGGCACCGTTGGGGGCTCACAATGACTTTCGACATCCTCGGCGTGAAGCTGGTCGGACTGACGGCGGAGAACGGACGCAAGCTCCTGCTGACCCTGGTCTTCGTCGCGCTGTCGCTGCTGATCAGCCGCGGGCTGCAGGCGCTCGCGGGGGCCGTCTTCCATCAGCGGCGCAACCGAAAAGTGCAGTTCTGGACCCAGCAGACCACCAAGCTGCTGGGGGTGCTGGTTCTGGTGGTGGGCCTGATCTCCATCTGGTTCGACAATCCCGTCCGCCTGACCACCATCGCGGGCCTCCTCTCCGCGGGCCTCGCCGTGGCGCTCCAGCGGGTGGTGACGGCGATCGCCGCCTATTTCGTAATCCTGCGCGGCAAGGTGTTCCATATCGGCGACCGGATCGCGATGAGCGGCGTGCGCGGGGACGTGATCGATCTCGGGTTCGTCCGCACCACGATCATGGAGATGGGCCAGCCGCCGGCCGAGCAGGGGGACGAGCCGTCGGTCTGGGTCGAATCGCGGCAGTACACCGGGCGCATCGTCACGGTGACCAACGACAAGATCTTCGAGGCGCCGGTCTACAACTACAGCGGCGAGTTCCCCTATCTCTGGGACGAGATGCACGTGCCGATTCAATACACCGCCGACCGCAAGCGGGCCGAGCAGATCCTCCTGGAGACCGTCCGGCGCCACACGGTGAAGATGGAGGAGGTCGCCAAGAAGGATCTGGAGGAGCTGCGCCGGCGCTACTTCGTCGACCCGGTGAACCTGGATCCGCGGGTCTATCTCCGTCTGACCGACAACTGGATCGAGCTGACGGTGCGGTTCGTGGCGAAGACCCGCGGCATCCGCGAGCTCAAGGACAAGATGAGCCGGGAGATCCTCGACGCCTTCGACGCGGCGGGCATCCAGGTGGCCTCGGCGACGTACGAGATCGTGGGGTTGCCGCCGCTGAGGATCGAGGGTCCTGCGGTAAACTCGATCCCGCATGACGCACCCTGACTACGAGGCGGTGATCGGGCTGGAGGTCCATGTCCAGCTCCTGACCGGGACGAAGATGTTCTGCCGCTGCCCCAACCGGTTCGGGGCGGCCCCGAATACCCTCGTCTGCCCGGTCTGTCTCGGCTATCCGGGCACGCTGCCGGTGCCGAACCACCAGGCGGTCGACCTCGCGGTGCGGCTGGCGCTGGCGCTGGGGTTCGAGGTCCGCGAGACCTCGGTCTTCGCCCGCAAGAACTACTTCTATCCGGACCTCCCCAAGGGCTATCAGATCAGCCAGTTCGACCGCCCCCTGGCGGAGAACGGGCTGGTGCCGCTGGCGCAATCCGACAAGCAGGTGCGCGTCGAACGCCTCCATCTCGAGGAGGACGCCGGCAAGCTCCTGCACGAGGCGCCGGGCGGCGGTGCGCTGCCGGGCCAGAGCCTGGTGGACTTCAACCGCTGCGGCGTGCCGCTGGTCGAGATCGTCTCGCGGCCGGACATGTCGAGCGCCGCCGAAGCGCAGGACTATCTCCAGACCCTCCATCAGCTCCTCCTCTATACCCAGACCAGCGACGGCAACATGGAGGAGGGGAGCCTGCGCTGCGACGCCAACGTCTCGGTGCGCCGCCGCGGCGAGACCACGCTCGGCACCAAGGCCGAGGTCAAGAACCTCAATTCCTTCCGCAACGTCGCGCGGGCGATCGAGCACGAGATCGAGCGCCAGATCGCATTGATCGAGTCCGGCGGCCGGGTGGCGCAGGAGACCCGGAGCTTCGACGCGGCCACCGGCGCGACGCGGCTGATGCGGTCGAAGGAAGAGGCGCACGACTACCGCTATTTCCCCGATCCGGACCTGCCGCCGCTGGTGGTGACGGCGGAGCGGAGGGAGGCAATCCGCGCCGCCCTCCCCGAGCTCCCCTGGCAGCGGCGGGCGCGGCTCGCGGCACAGTACGGCCTGCCGGCTGCCGACGCCCAGGTGCTCACCGCCTCGCGCGAGCTGGCCGACTATTACGAGGCCGCGGTGATGGCTTCATCAGGTCGATCGCTGCCCGCCAATCCCAAGGGGATCGCCAACTGGGTGCAGGGCGAGGTGCTGCGCGACATCAAGGAGCGCCAGGTGGAGCTCGGCGGGACGATCGCCCCCGAGCGCCTGGCCGCCCTGGTGGCGATGGTGGACGCCGGGAAGATCTCGAACAGCGCCGCCAAGGAGGTCTTCGCGGCGGTGGCGCCGACCGGCGGCGATCCGGCGGCGGCGGTCGAGCGGCTCGGACTGGCCCAGGTCTCCGACAGCTCGCGGATCGAGCGCTGGATCGACGAGGTGATCGAGCAGAACCCCGCCCAGGTGGCGCAGTACCGGGCCGGCAAGGTCCAGATCGCCGGCTTCCTGGTGGGCCAGGTCATGAAGCTGTCGGGCGGCCGCGCCGAGCCGAAGATCGTGCAGCAGCTCATGCGCCAGGCGCTCGATCGAGTGCCGATGGAGCGGGAGCCGGTCGCGGGTCCGGCGGAATAGGCTTCCGGCGTTCCTCTTGATCCAGTTCTTCCACGTCAGCAAGCAGTATCCCGGGGGGCAGTCCGCCCTCGACGACGTCACGTTCGAGATCCCGCGCGGCCAGTTCGTCTTCATGACCGGCGCGAGCGGCGCCGGCAAGACGACGCTGCTGCGGATGATCTTCCGCGAGGAGACCCCCTCCTCCGGGCAGATCGTGGTCAACGGCCGCAACGTCTCCTCGATCCCTCGCAGCAAGATCCCCTACCTGCGGCGGACGATCGGCGTCGTCTTCCAGGACTTCCGCCTGATCCCCCGCAAGACGATCTTCGAGAACGTCACCTACCTGCCGCGGGTCCTCGGGGTCGACACCCAGGACCAGAAGAAGATGGCCTACCAGGCGTTGCGCCGGGTGGGGCTCGCCCATCGCCTGAACGCCTTTCCGCCCGAGCTCTCCGGCGGCGAACAGCAGCGGGTCGCCATCGCCCGGGCGCTGATCAATGAGCCGGACATCCTGATCGCGGACGAGCCCACCGGCAACCTCGACCCCGACCTCTCGCGGGAGATCCTGCGGCTGTTCCTGGAGGTCAATCTGCGGGGGACGACGGTGATCCTCGCCACCCACGACCGCGACACCATCCAGCGGGTGGGGCGGCGGGTGCTGACGCTGGATCGCGGCCGCCTGATCCAGGACCAGGAGCTGATCGGCACCGATCCCCCCGTCCTCGATCCCCTGGCGGGGACCGCCGAGGCCTCGATCCCGGATTTTGAGCCCCCGGACATCTCTGAATCGCCGGCCTCCGAAGCGCCTCCCGAGGAGCGCCCCGAGTGAGCATCCTCCAGGCGCTCCGCTATTTCTTTCGCGAGGCCGCGGTCAACCTGCTGCGGGGTTGGAAGGTGAGCCTGCTCGCGGTGCTCACGATCGCGGTGAGCCTGTTCATCGGCGGCGCGTTCCTGCTGGTGAGCGGCAACCTCTCGGCCTCGGTCGAGCGCTGGCGGGGGGAGATGCGGGTGGTGATCTATCTGAAGCCGGAGACCTCGGAGGCGGACCTGCGGCGGCTGGCCGCCGAGGCGGCGCGCGCGCCCGGGGTGAGCTCGGTCGAGCCGGTCGGCGCGGCGGCGGCCCGGAAGCGCTTCCAGGAGGTCTTCCCCAGCCTCTCGGACCTGGTGGCCGGCTGGCAGGAGGAGCCGCTGCCGGCCTCGCTCGAGATCGGGCTCGACTCGCGGACGACGGCGGCCGCGCCGGGGCGCGAGGCGTGGCTCGCGGGCTGGCGCCAGCGCCCGGAGGTGACGCTGATCGACGACGACCGGGAGTGGCTGGGCCAGCTCGAGACGGCGGTGGCGGTGGTGCGGGCGGTGGGAATCGCGCTGGTCGCCGGCCTGCTGGGAGCGGCCATCTTCACGATCGCCAGCGTCATCCGGCTGACCGCCTATCTGCACAGCGAGGAGACCGGGATCATGCGCCTGGTGGGAGCGACGGAGTTCTTCATCCGCGGTCCCTTCTATGTCGAGGGCCTGCTGCAGGGACTGCTCGGCGGGCTGCTCGCGAGCGGCGCTCTCTTCGGGGCCTTCCAGTTCCTGCACGCGCGGGGGCGGGGATCGTCGCTCTTCGCCACCATCCTGGCCCTCGATTTCCTGAACCCGCGGCAGGTGGCCTTCCTGATCCTCCTGGGCGGCGCCGCCGGATTGTTCGGAGCGGTGGCGTCGTTGCGGCGGGAAGAGTTGTAAGAGCTCCAATAATAAAAAAGGCCCCGCCGAAGCGGGGCCTCTCAACCAGCATCCGGGGTTACCGGCTACTGGATGCCGATCACGGGGTGATGGTGAGGACGACCGTGGCCGACCTGCTGTCCGTGACCTGACCCTGGGTGGTGATCCGGCTCGGGTCGATCCCGTGCCGCGTGACCAGGTAGTTCTTCACGGCCTGAGCGCGCTGCTCCGCGGACCGCTGGTTGCTCGCCTGCGAGCCGGACGAGCCATCGGCGTACCCGGTGACCTGCGCGGTCGAGGAGGTGTTCTGCTTCATCCGCAGACCGACCTCGTCGAGCTTGGCCTTGCAGATGTTGTCCAGCCGCGCGCTGCCCGACACGAACGAGCAGGACGCTTCCATCCGCTCCGGCGGAGCCGGAGGAGGCGGCGGCGGGGGAGGCGGCGGAGGCGGAGCCTCGACCGGCGGCGGCGGCGGAGCCTCGACCGGCGGAGGCGGCGGAGGCGGCGGCGGAGCCGGAGCTTCGCGACGAACCAGACGGGGGAAGTAGGTCAGACCGACCAGGCCGCCCAGGGGGCAGTGCTCGTCGATCGAGCTGATCTGGTTGAGGTCGGTCCGCAGGGCGAAGTTGAACGCCCAGTTCTCGGCCTCGCCGAACCAGACGCGGCCGCCGGTGGTGAAGTCGTACGAGTCTTCGTAGAAGTTGTCGTCGCCGGACCCGAACGTGGCGGAGACCTCGTTGATCCAGTCGAAGCGGTCGGTCACCCGGCCGACGTAGCCGATGCCGCCCGTGAAGGCCTTGCGCGAGAAGCCGCCGAGCGAAAGGCTGGTGCCCCGCAGCGGCAGATCGAAGTCGCCCAGGTCCTGGTAGCCGACGTTGATGACCCACTTGGAGAGACGCCAGTCGAGACCGACGCCGTACCCCATGTCGTCGGAGTCCACGGCCTCGTCGCCGGTTCCCAGCGTCACGAAGCCGTTGAGGGCCAGCGTGCTGGCGTCGCCGGGAGCGCCGGTCAGGCGGAACTTCGTGCCCACGCGGACGTTGCCCACGCCGCTGCCGTCGTCGGCGTCGAACAGAAGGTCGTTCTGGTCGTAGTTGACGTCGTCATAGGGGACCATGACGCTCAGCTCCCAGCGGTCGGTGATGCCGTACCCGACGCTGGCGCTCAGCCGGTTCCAGTCGAGGCTGAGCTGGCTGTCGTCATTGTTGCTGAACCCGTTGGGGATGTTTACCAAACGGTCCCAGTTGTTGTAATAAAGTCCGAACGACCACCCGCCGCGCGGCAAGGTATCGCCCGTGAACAGGCTGAACAAGCCTGTCTCTCCCGTGACGCTGGCGGCGTTGGCTTGCTCCGCCGCAGACGCCCAGGTTGGCGCGAGGCTAGCTAACGCCAAGATCCCTAAGCATTTCAGTTTCATTCGTTCTCCTCCGGCTGTAAGCCAAAACTTGCGAAGGCTGCGACGCAGCCTGCGCGACTTTCTTGACTGCAGCGAAGCTACCCCAAGCGTCCTCTCCTCTGCCAAGGCAACCCGCCCAACGCAATGCTCAGCGATACGACTTGACTGAGATCCGCGCCTCCAACCCCCCATTTCCTTTCAAAGCCTGTGCCACAATCCCGGAGAGAAAGAACCGGTATTTCCGAAGCCGGAAAGATGACTCGAAGCCGAGGCCGGCGTCGGGGTAATACGAGCTGAAATCCGTATAGATATTGTGCTTGAGCCCAATCGTGCCGAATCCCGTATAGACGACCCAGTACCAGTTATCCCAGGTCAGGCGCAAAAACTGGTGCTTGGCGTCCAGAAACCATGGAAAGAAATACTCCCATGTGGTGAAAAGCTCATCTGTCCCCCGGGTGCGGTCCCGCACCCCCTTCAGGTTCTCGCGGCCGTCGAGCTTGAACGCCTCGGACCGGGGGACCGCGAAGAAGTCGATGCCCTCGGGCTCCGGGGGGAGTGAATTCGCGGCCGCCTTGGCCAGATAGGGGAAGGTGCCGCCGCGCAGCCGGCCGACCAGGAAGGTCCGCGCGCTGACGTCGAACCGCTTCAGGGCCTCGAACTCGAACTTGAGGTAGTCGAAGTCCCCGGGCCCATAGGGGAAGCCGTAGGTGAGGGCGGCGGTCAGCGTCGCATCGCCGGGGCCGAACTCGCGGAAGGCCGAGAACAGCCGCTCGGTGCGCGCCCGGGTCTCACCGGCGATGGCGCTGGAGCGACCCTCGTCGGGCGTGCCCAACTGATAGCCCAGCCGGACGAAAGTGTTGACCTGGTCCCGCCGGACCAGGAAGTTGCTGCCGCGCATCCCCTTGTTGCTGCTGATCCCGTCGATCTCGGTCAGGAAGAAGGTCCGGTTGTTGTAGTTGTGCGGCCACTCCATCAGGAGCAGGGTGCCGCGCACCCGGTCGAAGTCCTGGGACACGTCCTCGTCGATGCGGTCGAACGAGATGGAATCGAACACGGTGAGCTGGGTCGTCCGCCGGTAGCCGTAATAGCGGTAGCGCAGAAAGGCGCTGATGTCGCCGTTGACGAAGTTGTACTTGACCTGCCCCTCGAAGAACGTCTTGTTGATCAGGCGGTTGACCCGCAGGTCGAGGTCCCCTTCCGGGAAGTAGATGTCGAGGCGGGGGAGGAACTGGTCGCTGCGCCGGGCGGGGAGCTCCACCCCTTCGATGCCGCCGCCGCCGGACGGCTCGGGCGCGACGGGGGTCTCGGGCACGGGAGCCGGCGCCGCCTGGGGCGAGTCGGCGGCCTTCTTGGGCGCGGCGGGCGCGGACGGAGCCGGACTCGCCGCGGCCGGATCCGCCGGCGCCGGCACCGTGGCCGGCGGCGTGACGGACGGCTCCGGTTGCTGGGCACCCGCCGGAATCGCGGCGAGCAGACACACCACGAGCAGAGGGAACGCGAGGAGACTGCGGGATGTCATGGCCGCATTCTAGCCCGGCCCCACCCCAAACCGCTCCTCAGCGGTTGAGAATCTGGGCGACCCGGTCGAGGAAGACCTTGCTCTGGTTGGGACCGAGGGCGGCGGAGACCATCTTTTCCTCGGCGCGGACGAGGTCGAGCACCGCCTCGACGGCGCGTCCGGAGTCCATCTCGGCCTTGCTCATGCGGAAGGGAACTTCGAGGTCCCCCTGCCGCGGGTGGCCGTTGAGCAGGCCGCGGGCCTGGTTGTGGACGGTCTCGGCCACGGCGGCGAGCTCCTCGGGGGGCATCGTGCGCAGGCGATCGGTGCGCAGACGGCTGAGGTCCTCGTTGAGGGCGACCAGCCCGGAGGTGATCAGGCCGTAGAGGAGCTTGCAGGTCTCGAAGGGGCTCATGTCGAGGCCGATCGCGACCTCCTCGATGGTGCGGCGCTCGTCGATCTTGCAGATCAGCGACCACTCCTGGGGGGTCAGCGAGACCGAGGTGGTGGTGGCGCGCTGGGTGAAGACGGGGACCAGCCGGGTCGAGGGGATGCGCTTGGAGAGGATCTGCCACTCGTCGATCCGGCGCGCCGCCTCCATCAGGAGGTTGGTGTTGGACTTGTGGATGGTGGTGAGCTCGGTCTCCATGCCGGGGGTGAAGACGAAGTCACCCTCCGGCCAGATGGCCAGCTCGTACATCGCCTCCTCCCCCTGGAGGTCGCCGACGAAGGCGTGGACGATCTGTCCGCCGCGCAGGTAGATCTCGCCGGACGAATCGCCGTTTCGACGCAGGGAGAACACCCCGGTCTTCCCTGAGACGGAAACCAGTTGGATGATGTCGGGTAGGGGGAGCTCTTTGAGCGAGCCTTGGAAGGCCATGGCTTACGGCTTCATTAGATTCACGGTCCAGTGGATCGACTGCAACGGAAACGGAGGCTCATGGTAGCACAGCCCAAAAAATGGAAGCAAGGGCTCGTTCGTCACGGCAAGCCTTGAGTTCACAAGAGCTTAGCGCTCGGCGAGGCGGTCGAGCCTGAGCCGCTGGGCGCAGCAGATGGCGAGGGCGAGAGCATCCGTCGCGTCGCTCGCCCAGCCCTCTCCCCGCGCGGCGAGCAGCAGGCGGACCATGCGGGCGACCTGCTCCTTGTCGGCGCGCCCGTTGCCGGTGACCGCCGACTTGACCTCGGCGGGGCTGTACTCGCGGATCTCGAGGCCGCGGCCGGCGAGCACGGCGAGCAGGGCGCCGCGGGCCTGGGCGAGCACGATCAGCGAGTGCGCGTTCATGCCGTGGAAGGGGGTCTCGAGGACGGCGAGGTCCGGCCGGCGGCGGTCGACCAGCTCGCCGAGGCAGCCGGCGAGATGGGCCAGCCGCCGGGGGAGGTCGAGGGTACGCGGGCAGGAGAAGCGGCCGGCATCGATGGCGTTGAGCGCGGAGCCGTTCTTCTCCACCAGGCCGTAGCCGGTGTGGAGGCTGCCCGGATCGATGCCGAGGATCAGCACGCTAGCGGGACTGCTCTTCGAGGACCTTGTCGTCGATGTTGAGATTGGCCCAGACCTTCTGGGCGTCGTCCAGGTCCTCGAGGGCCTCGACCAGGCGCAGCACCTGGCTCACCTTGTCGCGCGGCACGTCGAGGGTGGTCTGGGGGATCATCGCGAGCTCGCTGGCGGCCAGCGGAATGCCCCGGCGCTCGAGCTCCTCCTGGACGGCGACGAAGCTCTCCAGCGTGGTGTAGACCTCGTAGACGTCCTCCTCGATGGCGACGTCGTCGGCGCCCAGCTCGAGGGCGAGGTCCATGAACTTCTCCTCGTCCATGGCGCCGCGGTCGATCGCGAAGTAGCCGCGGCGGTTGAACATCCAGGCGACGCAGCCCGCCTCCCCGAGGTTGCCGCCGTTGCGGGCGAAGGCGTGCCGGATCTCGGCGGTGGTGCGGTTGCGGTTGTCGGTCGCCGCCTCGACCAGGACGGCGACGCCGCCGGGGCCGTACCCCTCGTAGGTGATCTCTTCATAGACCACGGACTCGAGCTCGCCGGTCCCCTTCTTGATGGCGCGGTCGATGTTGTCCCCCGGGACGCTGTTGGACCGCGCCTCGAGGAGGGCGGTGCGCAGGCGCGCGTTCCCCTTGGGGTCGCCGCCGCCCATGCGCGCGGCGACGGTGACCTCCTTGAGGATCTTGCTGAACATCTTTCCCCGGCGGGCATCGGTCGCCGCCTTCTTGTGCTTGATCGTGCTCCACTTGCTATGACCTGACATGCGGGCTCCTGACAAAAGAATCGCGGAAGGAGGGCGATTTTACAGGATTCCCGGACGTGTGGTTAAATCGCTCAAAAATCAGGGCCTTTTGATTGACTGGGGCGGGCGAGGATGTTAGAAAGGCTTGCTGTCTTCCTTCTGGAGAATCTGGTATGCCGTCCATCCTCGTCGTCGAGCAAGAACCGCACTATGTGGAACGGATCAGCGCGGCCCTGGGCGCGGAGGGATGGCGGGTGCGAGTGGTGGCGACGGTCGAGCAGGCCCTGCAGGCGGCCGCCGGGGAGCGGCCCGACCTGATCGTGGCCGGCACCGACGCGCCCGGGTTCGACGTGCTGACCTTCTCCTGCTCCCGCCGCGCCGGCGGCCCCGGAGTGCTGGCGCTCGAGGCCGGCGGCGGCGCGGCTGGCTCAGACGGAGCGGACGCCCGGCTCGCCAAGCCCTTCACCGACGAGCAGGTGGTCCTGGCCGTGCGGAAGGCCCTCCTGGCTCAACGGCCGGCCGCCGCGCCGCCGCCGCCGGTGGACCAGAAGCTCACCTCGCACGACATCTTCGGCGACGTGCTGGCCGAGGTGGAGGGGGACGCGCCGCCGCGCCCGGTGATCGCGCCGCCGCGGGCCGTGGCGCCGCCGCCACCGCTCCCGGCCGCCACGACCCCCCGGCCGGCGGCCTCCACCGGGGAGGACGTCCAGAGCCGCCTCGAAAAGACTCTCTCCGGGATGCTCGGGCCTGAGCCCAGGCCGCGGCCGGCCGCGCCGGCGCCGCCTCCACGGCGCGCCGAGCCGTCGTCCTCCGACAATGTGGACGCCCTGCTCAGCAGGACGCTGTCCAACCTGGATCTGGGGAAGACCAAGACCGGCCCGCGCCCGATCGTCGTTCCCCCGGCAGCGGCGGCTCCGCCGGCCGCTCCTCCCGCGACTCCTTCTCCCGTGGCTCCTTCTCCCGTGGCTACCCCCGCCGCTTCTTCCCCCCCAATAACGGAGGGGACGGGCGTGCGCAAGGGGCGGGCGGTGGGGGATTTCGATTTCGCCGAGCTCGAGGAGCTGGCCCGGCCCACCCGGGGCGGGACCTCCCCGGGGACGGCGACCGCGCGCCCCGCCGCGCCCCGGGCGCCCGAGCCGCTCCCGTTTATCGCTCCCGTACCCGCGCCGATTCCAGCGCCAGCGCCGCCGGCCGCCTTCACACCGCCCGCTCCCGTGCCCGTACCAGTGCCGGCTCCGGTCGGGACCTCGGTGGCCCTGAACCCCGCCGTCACCCAGCGGATCCCGGTCTTCGCCGACGAGGGGAGCGACCAGCCGGGCGAGCGCTTCGGCCAGTACACGCTGCTCGAGCGCATCGCGGTCGGCGGCATGGCCGAGGTCTGGAAGGCCCGGATGCGCGGCGTCGAGGGGTTCCAGAAGACGGTCGCGATCAAGCGCATCCTCCCCCACATGACGGACAACGCCGAGTTCGTGGGGATGTTCATCGACGAGGCGAAGCTCGCGGCGCAGCTCACCCATCCGAACATCGTCCACATCTACGACCTCGGCAAGCTGGGCCGCGACTACTACATCGCCATGGAGTACGTCGACGGCAGGGACCTGCGGTCGCTGCTCAACGCCGGCCGCCGCAAGGGGATGCCGCTGCCGCTCGGGCTCTCCCTGCTGATCGCGGCGCGGGTGGCGAGCGCCCTCGACTATGCCCACCGCAAGCGGGACTTCGAGGATCAGGAGCTGGGTCTGGTCCACCGCGACGTCTCGCCGCAGAACGTCCTGCTCACCGGCGACGGGGACGTCAAGCTCTGCGACTTCGGCATCGCCAAGGCGGTCTCGAAGGCGAGCCAGACGCAGATGGGCGCGCTGAAGGGGAAGCTGCAGTACATGTCCCCCGAGCAGGCCTGGGGGCGCCCCGTGGACTCCCGCTCCGACCTCTTCTCCCTCGGCGCGGTGCTGTTCGAGATGGTCACCGGCGAGCGCCTGTTCACCGGCGAGAGCGAGATCTCCGTGCTGGAGTCGGTGCGCCAGGGGCATACCCGGCGCCCGAGCCAGGTGGACCCCGCGGTTCCCCGCGAGGTGGACGAGATCGTGGCGCGCGCGCTGGGGATCGATCCCAAGGACCGGTTCCAAAGCGCCGGCGAGATGAAGCAGCGGCTGGAGGCGGCCCTGTCGGCACTCGCCCCGGCGACCAGCCCGACGGACCTCGGCCTCTACATAAGGCGGGTGATGGAGCCCGGCACCGTGGAGCGGGCCGAGCCTCTCGCGCCGCCGCCGGCGCCTTCCCCCTGGCCGGCCGAGCCGCCCGCCGCGACCCCCTTCGCCGCGGCGGCGCCGCCCGCTTACGCCCCGGATCCCGAGATGCCGGCCGAGGCGTTCCAGGCGGTGACCCCCGTCGGCCCAGTCAAGGTCGGGGAGGAGGGCGGGCGCAAGAGCCGTACGCTGCTCTACGCCGCCATCGCGGCCCTGATCGTGATCGCGATCCTGACCTTCTTCTTGCTGAACCGTAAGAGCGCCGCGCCGCCGCCGCCCGCCGGCGCGGCCACTCCCGCGGTGCCGGCGCCAGTACCTGCCGCGAACCCGGCCGCGAACCCCGTCACCGGTCAGGTCCCGTCGGCTCTCCCCGCCGGGCAGAACGCCCCGGCCGCGAACCCCGTCGATCTCAAAGCAATCATGGACCAGCAGCTCGCCGCCAAGGAGGCCGAGTTGCGGCAGAAGAGAGATCAGCAGCTCAAGGAGCTCGAGAAGCAGGTGGCCGCCGCCAAGGCCGCGGGACAGCCGCCGCCCGCGACCGTGCCGGCGCCCGCCGCCGCGGCCCCGGAGCAGTCGCCTCCCCAGCCCGCCCCGGTCGAAACGGCACCGCCGCCCGCCCCGGCGCCCGAGCCGGTGGCGCAGAAGGAGCCGGAGCCCCCTCCCAAGGTCCAGGAGAAAAAACCCGAGCCCGAAGCGCCTCGCACCAGGGCCGGCGAGCTGGTGGAAGCCGGCCCCGGAGTCTCCCCGCCTCAACTTGTCAGCTTTCCGAAACCAGAGTATCCTCCGATGGCCCGAACCCTGCGGGTCGAGGGAACCGTGGTAGTTACGGTTCTGGTGGACGAGAACGGTCAGGTTCAGGACGTGAGGATGGCGGAGCCGATCAGGCAGAAGGTCGGCCTGAACGAGGCCGCCCTCGCCGCGGCTCGTTCCGTACGTTACAAGCCCGCGAAGAAGGACGGGGTCCCGGTCAAGATGTGGACCCGCCTGAGAATTCCTTTCAAGCTATGATCCAGTCGACGATCACGTCATTGAGCCGGCCGGACGGCCTCGCCATTCGGAGGAAGAGGAGACGATGAGCCTCAGCGACCAGCAGAGAAAGTTCTACGAGAATACGCTCGCCGTGACCCGGCAGGAGATGGAAGAGCTCGATCGCCTGATCGAGGAAGAGCTGGCGAAGGTCAAGGACCGGCTCGCCGAGCTGCAGAACGCCAAGAAGGCCTCCCGCCAGATGTATGACGCGGCCTGCATGCGGCTCAACATCCAGAACGACCTCGAAGCCGAAGAGGGTCAGTCCGCCGACGCCTGACCGCCGGCGGAGGCTGTGGCGCCGGTCCCGCTCGGGACCGGTTTCCATTTCAGGAGCACGACAGGCCCTCTCGCCGCCAGCGGCGGCCGGGCTCGTCGCCGCGCCGCCTCACCCGATCTCTCATCATGGCCTGGTTCCGCAAGACCAAAAAGCCCAAGCCGATCCGCATGGACCGGCCGCGCAGCAACGTGCCCGAAGGGCTGTGGGTCAAGTGCGAGGGGTGCAAGGAGATCGTCTACTCCCGCGACCTCGACCGCAACCTGAAGGTCTGCCCCAAGTGCGGCTACCACTTCCGGATCGACGCCCGCGCCCGCGTCGCCCTGCTCCTCGACGAGCCCCAGCCGCGGGAGCTGTTCACCAGCATCTCGCCGGTGGACCCGCTCAACTTCCGTGACACCAAGCGCTACCGCGACCGCCTGAAGGCCTATCAGCAGGCGGTGGGCGAGCGCGACGCGGTGATGGTGGTCCAGGGCGCGGTCGAGGAGATCCCGGTGGTGATGGCGGTGATGGAGTACCGCTTCATGGGCGGCTCCATGGGCTCGGTCGTCGGCGAGAAGATCACCCGCGCCGCCGAGCGGGCCGTCGAGCGCAAGTGGCCGCTGATCGTCGTCTCCTCCTCGGGGGGCGCCCGCATGCAGGAAGGGGTGCTCTCACTGATGCAGATGGCCAAGATCTCGGCCGCCCTCGCCCGGCTGCGTACCGCCCGTCTCCCCTACGTCTCCGTGCTGACCGATCCGACGACTGGGGGCGTGACCGCCTCCTTCGCCATGCTGGGCGATCTCAACATCGCCGAGCCGGGCGCCCTGATCGGCTTCGCCGGTCCGCGCGTGATCGAGCAGACGATCCGCCAGAGTCTGCCCGAAGGGTTCCAGCGTAGCGAGTTCCTCCTCGAGCACGGCTTCCTCGACCTCGTGGTGCAGCGCTCGGAGCTCAAGGAGACGATCGCGCGGTGCCTGCGGCACCTGACGTAGCCCCGCTGTCCATCCTCTCGCGTCTCGAGGCCCTCGGCATCAAGCTGGGTCTCGAGCGCGCGCGCGCCGTGTTGACGGCGATGGGCGAGCCGCAGCGCCGCTTCCCCGCCGTGCTCGTGGCCGGCACCAACGGCAAGGGGTCGACCTCGGCGTTCCTGGCCGCCATCGCCCAGGCCGCCGGCTACCGCACCGGGCTCTACACCTCCCCGCATCTCGAATTCGTCGAGGAGCGGCTGCGCATCGACGGCCGGACGATCGAGCCCGGCCGCTTCGGCAGGCTGCTCCAGGACCTGGTCGACCTCGCCGAACACGAGACCGGAGTCCCCCCTACCTACTTCGAGGCGGTGACCCTCGCCGCCTTCCAGTGGTTCGCCGAGGAGAGGGTGGACCTCGCCGTGGTCGAGGTTGGCCTCGGCGGCCGTCTCGACGCCACCAACCTCTGCGATCCCATCCTCTCCCTGATCACCCCGATCGGCTTCGATCATCAGGAGTACCTGGGGGACACCCTCGCCGCCATTGCCCGCGAGAAGGCGGGCATCCTCCGTCCGGGGAAACCGGCGCTGATCTGGATCGGAGAGCCGGAGGCGGCGGAAGCGGTGCGGGAGGCCGCCGCCGGGATCGGAGCGGACCTCCGCTCCGCCGCGGATGAAGTCCGGATCGAGGCGATCGAGCCCGAAGGCTGGACCGGCCAGCGGATCCGGCTCGCCACGCCGGTCCGCTCCTACGACCTGGAGATCGCCCTGCTCGGCGCGCATCAGGCGATCAACCTCGGGCTGGCCGTGCGGGCGGCGGAGGCCCTGGCGGATCTTGGCTTCAACCGCATCGGTCCAGACGCGATCCGGGAGGGCGCCGCGGCCTGCCGCTGGCCGGGCCGGCTGGAGGCGATCGAGCTCCCCGGCGGCCGCCGCATCCTCCTCGACGCCGCCCACAACGAGGCGGGCGCCAGAGTCCTCGCGGAGTTCCTCGACCGCATGGGACAGCCGGTCGACCTCCTCTTCGGCGTCCTGGCCGACAAGGACTACGCCGGCATGCTCGGCCTCCTCGCCCCCCGCGCTCAGAGGATCGTCCTCACCACCCCGGCGAGCCCGCGCGCCAAGGACCCGGCGGAGCTGGCCGCGCTGCTCGTGGATCACCCTGGAGAGGTGATCGTGGAGCCGGACCGCGAGCGAGCGCTGGAGCGGGCGCTGGGGCTGGGCGGGGAGGTGCTGGTGGCGTGCGGATCGATTTTCTTGATCGGGGAGGTGCGGACGGGGGTGATTCACCGTCCTGACCCATAGCGTCTTTGGTGGCTGGGACGGCCTGCCCTCCGAGGCCTCACCCTCGGTCCCTCTCCCGGGGGGAGAGGGAGGGCTCTTCGTTCAAGGTTGTCGTTTCATCAGCGGGCCCTCCCTCTCCACGGAGTGGAGAGGGATTGAGGGTGAGGATTCGGAGGGCAGACGGCCCCAGCCACCAAGGGGCTTTGTTCTGGACCCTACATCAACGGGTCATACAGCGGGAACCGCTCGCACAGGTCCCGGATCTTCCCCTTCACGCCCGCCCGCACCTCCGCGTCCTCTGGGGTGCGCAGGATCTCGGCGATGAAGTCGCCGACGAGCTCCATCTCGGGCTCCTTCATGCCGCGGGTGGTGAGGGCCGGGGTGCCGATGCGGATGCCCGAGGCGACCAGCGGCGGATTGGGGTCGTAGGGGATGGTGTTCTTGTTGACCGTGATGTGGGCGGCGTCGAGCGCCTTCTCGGCGACCTTGCCGGTCAGCCCCGCCTTGGTGACGTCGAGCAGGAAAACGTGGTTGTCCGTGCCTTCCGAGACGATGCGGAAACCGAGGCCGGCGAGCCGCGCCGCCAGCGCCTTGGCGTTGGCCACGATCTGCTGCTGGTAGCCGCGGAAGTCGTCCGACAGCGCCTCCCGGAACGCCACCGCCTTGGCCGCGATGATGTGCATCAGCGGTCCGCCCTGGATGCCGGGGAAGACCGCGCGGTCGAGGTCCTTCGCGAACTCCTCCTTGCACATCACCATGCCGGCCCGCGGACCGCGCAGGGTCTTGTGGGTCGTCGTGGTGACGAAGTGGCAGTGGGGGACCGGGGACGGATGGAGTCCCGCCGCCACCAGCCCCGCGATGTGGGCGATATCCGCCATCAACAGAGCGCCGGCTTGGTCGGCGATGGCGCGGAAGCGCTCGAAGTCGATGATCCGGCTGTAGGCCGAGGCACCGCAGACAATCAGCTTCGGCCGCTCGGCCAGAGCCAGGCGCTCGGCCGCGTCATAGTCGATCCTCTCGGTCTCGCGGTCGACACCGTAGGGCACCACCTGGAAATCGCGCCCCGAGTAGGAGAGGCGGTGCCCGTGGGTGAGGTGGCCGCCGCTCGACAGGTCCATGCCCATCAGCTTGTCGCCCGGCTTGAGGAAGCCGAAGTAGACCGCCATGTTGGCCGACGTGCCGCTGTGCGGCTGCACGTTGACGTGCTCGGCGCCGAACAGCTCCTTGGCCCGCTCGATGGCGAGCCGCTCGGCGACGTCCACGAACTCGCAGCCGCCGTAGTAGCGCCGGCCGGGGTACCCCTCGGCGTACTTGTTGGTCATCACGCTGCCGGTGGCTTCCAGCACGGCGCGGCTGACGAAGTTCTCGGAGGCGATCAGCTCCAGCCCGAAATTCTGGCGGCCGCGCTCGTCGGCGATCGCCTGATGGATCTCGGGATCGACGGCTTTCAGGGAACGAAAATCGGCCATCGGTAGCTCAGGCTCCCTGCGGCTCTTCCGGTCCACCCTCTCCGGAGCCTTCGGGCTCGGCCGGGGGCGGGGGAGCGGGGGCCTTCTTCGCCGGGGCCTTCTTCGCCGCCGGCTTCTTCTTCGGCGCCTCGGCGGGAGGCTCGGCCAGAGCGGCATTCGCGGGGGAAGCGGAGGCTTCGCCCGGAGCCGCGGGGGGCTTCTTGATGGCGCGCTTCGACCCGCTCGCCCGCTCGGCGACCCGGTGCGCAGCCTCCTCCGCGGGCCGTTCCTTCAACCGCTTCGACCGGCGATGGCGCCGGCGCTTCAGTGCTCGATCTCGCTCTCTCATGGCCTCTCCTTGGGACCGAACCTGCCCGGTCTCACACCTCGATGACCTTCGTCGTTCGGCGTTTTCGGACGGTGCCAGCTTGCCGCACGCGCCGCCCGGATGTCAACAAAAACAGGGACTTCGGCTATATGGCCCTTACAAGGGGATATTGCCGTGCTTCTTGGCCGGCATGCTCGCCCGCTTCGACCCGAGTTGCCGCAGGGCGCGCACGATCTCCGGCCGCGTCCGGCGCGGCTCGATGATCGAGTCCACGAACCCGCGCTCGGCGGCGATGTAGGGGTTGGAGAACTTGGCCCGGTACTCGGCCACCTTCTCCGCCCGTACCCGCGGCGCGTCCTCCCCCGCCTCTTCCAGCTCGCGCCGGTAGAGGACGTTCACCGCCCCTTCCGGCCCCATCACCGCGATCTCCGCCGTGGGATAGGCGAAGTTGACGTCCGTCCGCAGGTGCTTGCTCGACATCACGCAGTAGGCGCCGCCGTAGGCCTTGCGGGTGATGACGGTGATCTTCGGCACCGTCGCCTCGGCATAGGCGTAGAGGAGCTTCGCCCCGTGCTTGATGATGCCGCCGTACTCCTGGGTGGTGCCGGGAAGGAAGCCCGGGACGTCCTCGAAGGTGACCAGCGGGATGTTGAACGCGTCGCAGAAGCGGACGAAGCGAGCCCCCTTGAGCGAGGCGTCGATGTCCAGCACCCCCGCCAGATAGGCCGGCTGGTTGGCCACGATCCCGACGCTGCGGTTGCCGATGCGGGCGAAGCCGACGACGATGTTGGCCGCGTACTGGGCGTGGACCTCGAAGAACCGGCCGTCGTCGACGACCTCGGCGATCAGCCGCTTGATGTCGTACGGCTTGTTGGGGTCCTCGGGCACCAGGGTGTCCAGCGCCTCGGACTCGCGGTTGGGGTCGTCTTCGCTGGTCCCGGCGGGCGGATCGTCGAGGTTGTTGCTGGGGAGGTAGGAGAGCAGCTCGCGGATGGCGACCAGGCAGGCGGCGTCGCTGGGCACGGTGAAATGCGAGACGCCGCTCTTGGCCGCGTGCGTCGAGGCCCCCCCCAGCTCCTCCATGGTGACCTCCTCGTGGGTCACCGTCCTGATGACCTCCGGCCCGGTCACGAACATGTAGCTGGTCCCCTCGACCATGAAGATGAAGTCGGTGATCGCCGGCGAGTAGACCGCGCCCCCCGCGCAGGGGCCGAGGATGGCGCTGATCTGCGGCACCACGCCCGAGGAGAGGGTATTGCGCAGGAAGATGTCGGCGTAGCCGCCGAGCGAGGCGACCCCCTCCTGGATGCGGGCGCCGCCCGAGTCGTTGAGGCCGATGACGGGGGCGCCGTTCTCGACGGCGAGGTCCATCACCTTGCAGATCTTCGCCGCGTTGGTCTCCGAGAGCGAGCCGCCGAAGACAGTGAAGTCCTGGGCGAAGAGGTAGACCAGCCGGCCGTCCACCGTGCCGTAGCCGCAGACCACGCCGTCGCCGGGGATGGTGACCTTCTCCATGCCGAAGTCGCGGCAGCGGTGGGTGACCAGCGCGTCAATCTCGACGAAGGAGCCGGCGTCGAGCAGCAATTCGATCCGTTCGCGGGCGGTGAGCTTGCCCGCCGCGTGCTGCTTCTCGATGCGCGCCTTGCCGCCCCCGAGCTCGGCGGCGGCGCGGCGGCGCTTCAATTCTTCGATTCGTTCGGACAGAACTTGAGCCATGGCGGACGGGATCTTATCTCAAGGGATAGAATCCGCGTCGCATGCCGTTTTCCAAGCTGGACACCGCCGCCGTCGCCCGCACCCTCTCCCAGATCGCAGAGCAGCCCACCGACGTGGTGGACGCCTTTTTCGAGCGCCGGGAGGAGGTGGAGCTCGCTCCCGAGGGGGAGGCCGGGGCCTTGCGGGTCTGGCGCGAGGAGGGGTTCGCCGTGCGCCTGGTCCGCGAGGGGCTCACCTGGATGGCGTCGCGGGACGCCATCGAGGCCCGCCCGTTCGCCGAGGCGCTGCGCCAGGTGGCGCGGGCGATCTCCGCCGCCAGCTATCCGGAGCCGACCCTGGAGGTGGCGCCCCCCGAGCCGGTCGTGGCGCCCGAGCTGCTCGACTTCCCCGCCGCCCTCTCGCGGGCCGTGCGGGCGCACCACGTGGGTTTCCCGCTGCGGGTGGCCGTCCGCCGGCACCGACGGTGGATCCAGGTGGTGGGGCCGCGCCTGGTGCCCGGGCCCGAGAGCGAAGCCTTCTACAGTTGCGCGGTCGAGTCCTCCTGGGGGCGCTACGGCGCCCTTCTGCCGCGGTTGTCCACGGGCGCCGGCGGGGCCGTCGAGGAGGTGGCAATGGCCGTAGTGGCGCTGTTCCGCGCCCGCCAGGCGCCGCCCCCCGCCCCGTTCCGCGGTCCCGCCGTGCTGGCGCCCGCGGCGGTGGCCGTGCTGCTCCACGAGGCGGTGGCCCATGCCCTGGAGGCCGACACCCTGTTCCAGGGGGGGAACCCCGAATCCGCGGTGGGCGTCGCCATGGCCGCTCCCTGTCTCGACGTGCTGGACGATCCGGCGGCGGCGCCGGAAGCGGTCCGCCGGACCACCGACGACGAGGGGGCGGCCGTCGTCCGTCGCTGGCTGCTGCGCGGCGGAGTGGTCGAGCAGCCGCTGGCGGACGCCCTCTGGGCCCGCACCTCGCCGGTGCTGCTCCCCGGAGCGGGCCGGCGGGGGACCCGCCACCTGCCGCCGGGGCCGCGCTCGACCCACCTCGAGATCCTGCCCGGGGGAGCGTCCGAATCCGACCTGCTCGCCGGCACCCTGGAGGGGCTCTACCTGCCGGAGGCGAGCCGCGGCGCGCTCGATCCGCTGTCGGGGGAGTTCGCCCTCTATCTCCCCTACGCCCGGCGCTTCCGGCGTGGCGCGCTCGCCGAGACGGTGGGCCCCTGCGTGCTGCGCGGCCGGGTGGCGGACCTGCTGACCCGGGTGGTGGCGGTGGGCGCCGAGGCGAGGCCGGCCGGCGCCGGCTGGTGCGCCAAGGGGGGGCAGAAGCTGCCGGTCTGGGCGACCGCCCCGGCGCTGCGCCTGGAAGACGTGGAGGTGACGCCGTGAGCCAGGCCCCTCATCTCGACGAGATCCTGCGCGCTCTCCTCAAGCGCCACCTGACGGACGCCGAGGTCTACGTCAAGCGGGGGCGCTCCCGCCGCCTGGAGCGGACCCCGGTCACCGAGACCTCCTCCACCAGCCAGGAGCGGGCCTGGGCGGTGCGCGCCGGCAACCGCCGCGCTTCCTTCTTCGCCGCCGCGACCGGCGATCCCTCGCCCGCCGGTCCATGGCCCGAGCCGGTGACCGGTCACGCCCTGGAGCTGCCTGAGCCGGAGCCGGTGCCGGCCTGGACCCTGCCCTCGGACTTCGACACCCCGCTGACCGGCGAGCGCGAGGGTCTGAAGCTCCTCGAGAGCCTCGGCCGCGAGCTCGAGGCCGAGCTCCCCAAGGCGCGCCTGCTGCGAGCCGTGCTGGAGGACGGCTCGAGCGAGGCCGAGCTGGCCAACAGCCGCGGCCTGCGGGCGCTCACCCGCAGCCGCATCTCGACGCTCTATCTCGAAGCCGCCGGCCCGGGCAGCCCGGCGGTCACCGCCTCGCTCTACGTGGCGGCCCGCGAGCCGCGGCGCTTCCACCCCACGGCCCTGGCCCGCCGGCTGGCCGACCGCCTGGCGGTCTCCGCGGCCGGGGCGCCGCCGGCGCGGGACTCGGGGGACGTGCTGCTCGCTCCGGGGGTCGCGGTGCGCATGGTCGCCGGCCTCCTGCCGCTCCTGGTGGGACCGGGGCCGGGCTCGCGGGTGATCGGCGCCCGCGGCCGCTTCGCCAGCGACCGCGTGACCCTGATCGACAACGGCCGCCTGGCCGGCGGCGCCTTCGAGGCGCCGGTGGACGGCGAGGGGGTGCCGACGCGCGAGGTGGTGCTGGTCGAGGAGGGGGTCTTCCGCCAGCCGCTGCTCGCCTGGTGGCAGGAGGGGGCCGCCCACGGCGAGACCTCGGGCTGCGTGCGCCGCTCCGGCTGGCGCGATCTCCCCATGCCCGGCCCCACCCATCTCTACCTCAAGCCCGAGCCGAAGACGCCGGTGGCGGCTCTCCTCGGCGCCATGTTGCAGGGGTACTACCTGATCGACGCCACCGGCCCCGGCCGCTTCGACCTGGCGACCGACCGCTTCGCCCTTCCCGTCTGCGGCTTCGCCGTCGAAGCCGGACGCGCCAGCGCTCCGGTGGCAAAGGCTTGGCTCTGCGGCGGCATTGGCGCCTTCCTGAAGGGGATCGTGGGCGTGGGCAGAGACCTGACGTTCCACCCCCTGGACGGAATGATCGGCTCGCCGACGCTGCTGGCGACCGGGCTGGAGCTGCGGGCGGGACCGGAGTAGCCGTGTCTCCGCCCCTTGTGCCGCTCGCCGGGGTTGATGCTACGATCCGCCTGCCTGGCCCTGGTACCGGGGTGGCACGCGTCTGTCATATCTCATCTCATGGAGGGAACCGGATGGCGAAGTTCGACGCCCTGGTCCGCTGGTTGATGCCGAAGGAGGAGCGGTTCCACGAGCTGTTCGACCGCGATACGGCGAACCTGCTCAGCGCAGCCCGTCTCTTCTCTGAATTCGTCCAGGCCGACCTCGGGACCCGGCGCACCCGGATGCGCGAGCTGCGCGACCTCGAGCACGCGGGCGACAGTATCACCCGCCAGATCTTCGACGCTCTGAACTCCTCCTTCATTACGCCCTTCGACCGTGAAGACATCCGCTCCCTCGCGACCGACCTCGACGACATCCTCGACTATCTGGAGGAGGTGGCCCAGCGGCTCATCAACTTCGAGCTCGCCGAGTCCCCCGCCGAGTTGCGCGAGTTCGCCGAGATCCTGGTCGCCATGGCGGCCGAGATCGAGAAGGCCACCGGGCGGATCTGGAATCTCGCCAATCAGAGCGAGATCCAGCAGGCGATCGTCCGCATCTCCGACCTGGAGAACAAGGCCGACGACCTCTACAACAAGGTCATCGCCGACCTCTTCCGGGCGAACGGCCGCGATCCCCTCCAGATCATGAAGTGGAAGGAGATCTACGATGGGCTCGAGAACGCCTGCGATCAGTGCAAGGACTACACGCACATCGTCGGCAACGTCATCGTCAAGAACGCCTGAGCGCCTGCGATGACCGCCGCTACCGCCCTCGTCGTCTTCATCATCATCGTCGCCCTCACATTCGATTTCCTGAACGGCTTCCACGACGCGGCGAACTCGATCGCCACCGTCGTCTCGACGCGGGTGCTCTCCCCCAACAAAGCCGTCGCCTGGGCGGCGTTCTTCAATTTCGTCGCCGCCTTCGTGCTCGGCACCCACGTCGCCAAGACGATCGGCAGCGGCATGATCGACCTCGCGGCGGTGACCAAGGACGTTGCGATGGCCGAGAAAGTGGCGGTGGCCCAGGAGGTGATCCTCGCCGGGCTGATAGGCGCCATCCTCTGGAACCTGATCACCTGGTACTACGGCCTGCCGGTCTCCTCCTCGCACGCCCTGATCGGCGGCTACGCGGGCGCCGCAATCATGAAAGCGAGAAGCTTCGGCGTGATCATCCCCTCGGGGTGGACGAAGACGCTCCTGTTCATCGTGCTCGCCCCTCTGATCGGCCTGATCGCCGGCTTCTTCCTGATGGTGGCGGTGAGCTGGATCGTCCGCCGCTGGCGCCCGTCCCGCGTGGACCGCCAATTCCGCAAGCTGCAGCTCCTCTCGGCGGCGGCCTACAGCCTGGGCCACGGTGGCAACGACGCCCAGAAGACCATGGGGATCATCACCGGCCTCCTCGTCGCCTCGGGGTTCCTCACCAGCTCCGAGGTGCCGCTCTGGGTCATCCTGCTGAGCCAGGCGGCGATCGCCCTGGGGACGCTGTTCGGCGGCTGGCGCATCGTCCAGACGATGGGCACCAAGATCACCAAGCTCCAGCCGGTCGGCGGCTTCTGCGCCGAGACCGCCGGGGCGCTGACCCTGGTGGGGGCCACGCTCGCGGGCATCCCGGTGTCGACCACCCACACGATCACCGGCGCGATCATCGGTGTCGGCTCCACCCGCCGCCTGTCGGCGGTCAAGTGGGGGGTCGCCGGCCGCATCGTCTGGGCCTGGGTGCTGACCATCCCGATCTCGGCGGCGATCGCGGCCGTGGCCTACCTGGTGGTCTCCCGCTTCATCTGACCTCTGAATCGAGGGTGGCGGGAAACGATCCCGCTATAATCGTCATTCACAACTATGACGACCATCGCCTTCCTCTCCCTGTTCTTCGGGCTGATCCGGGGTCCCCACCCGGTCGAGCTCGCCGTCGACGGCCCGGTCGCCGCCGTGGAGCTGCTGCTGGACGGAAAAAGCGTGCAGAAACTCCAGGCGCCATGGAAGACCGAGGTCGACTTCGGTCCGGACCTCCAACCGCACGAGATCGTAGCCCGGGCCCTCGATTCGGAAGGGCATGAGATCGGCCGGATCCAGGAGTGGGCGAACCTCCCTCATCCTCTGACCAAGGTCGAAGTCGCGCTGGAAGGGGGCCCGGCCGGCCCGCCGAAGGCGGTGAAGGTGACCTGGGCGGACGTCAAGGGGGAGAAACCGGTGTCGGCGGTCGTCGTCTTCGACGGCCGGAGCTTGCCGCTGGATGCCTCGGGCCGCGTTCCCCTCCCCCCGCACGACCTCCAGTCGCTCCATGTGCTGAGCGCCGAGATCGAGTTCTCCGGCTCCCGCAAGGTCCGCAAGGAGGTGGCCTATGGAGGCGATTATGGCAGCGAGGTCTCGACCGAGCTGACCGGGGTGCCGGTCCACGTGCGCCCCGGCGCGGCGCTGACGCCGGGAACGCTCGCGGGCTGGTTCACCGCCGCCGGGCAGCCCCTTGCCGTCGACGCCGTCGAGGAGGGGCCGGGGCAGCTCTACGTAGTGCGGTCGTCGGATCTCAGCGAGGCCTGGAAGGTAGGCGCCAAGGGGCACCTCCTCCGCCATCCCAACCTGCGGCTTGCCGAGGGGGACCAGGTCCGCTTCATGTTCCCCTACTCCGAGCGCTTCGAGTCCTCGGGTGCGATGACGGACCTCTTCGAGGTCTCGCCGGCGCTCGACACCCGCACGGCGAACCTCCCCGAGCTCGTGCAGAGGGTCGTGCGCGCCCCCCTCCGCAGCAGCAAGCGGCGGCGGATCGCGGACGCGGTGGCGGTCGCCGGCCTGGAGGCGATGACGGAGAACCGCCGCCGCGCCATTCTGCTGGTGCTCTCCGGCCATGAGAAGGATCAAGGCCGTCTCGACCCCGCCGCCGTCCGCCGGTTCCTCGCCGCCATCCACGTGCCGCTCTTCGTCTGGACCCTGGACAAACCGGCGCCGGGATCGGCGGCGACCGCCTGGGGGCACGCCAAAGACATTTCGGAGGTGGGGAACCTGGGGGGTGCGGTCGAGGAGATCCGGCAAGAGCTCGCCTCCCAGAGAATCGTGATGGTGGACGGCCGCCTCCTGCCGCAATCGATCGCCCTCTCTCCCAAGGCGTCGGGGGTGGAGCTGGTGGGCGGCGCCCAAGGACAGTCCTCACCATGACGACCATCGCCTTCCTCTCCCTGTTCTTCGGTTTGATCCGGGGTCCCCTCCCGGTCGAGCTCGCCGTCAACGGCCCGGTCGTCGCCGTGGAGCTGCTGGTGGACGGCAAGAGCGTCCAGACGCTCCAGGCGCCGCCATGGAAGACCACGATTGATTTCGGTCCGGACCTCCTGCCGCACGAGATCGTGGCCCGGGCCCTCGATGCCAAGGGGGCGGAGATCGCCCACACCCAGGAGTGGGCGAACCTCCCTCATTCTCTCGCCAAGGTCGAAATCCTGCTGGAGATGGACAAGCTCGGCCCGCCCAAGGCGGCGCGGGTGGTGTGGACGAATCTCCAGGGGGAAAAGCCGACCGCGATCTCGCTGGTGCTGGACGGCCTGCCGCTGGCGCTGGACTCCTCGGGGCGCGCCTCTCTGCCTGCCCAGGACCTCGCGTCCCTCCACGTGCTCACGGCGGAGGTGAGCTTCCCCTCCATACGGCCGGTGCGCCGGGAGATCGCCTATGGCGGCGAGTACGGCAGCGAGGTCTCGACCGAGCTGACCGCCGTGCCGGTCCGGACGCGCCGCGGCGATCTGCCCCCCCTGGAGAAGCTCACGGGGTGGCTCACCTCCGGCGGCAAGCCACTCCCCGTGGCGGCCGCCGAGCAGGGGCCCAAGCAGCTCTACGTGATCGCCGCTCCCGGCATCTCCCAGGCCCTGTCGCTGATCGCGAGCCAGAGACGCTCGCGCTGGAACATGGCCGATGTCATGCAGCTCGGCATGGACGACCGCCTCCGCTTCGTCCTCCCCTTCCCCAGACGGTTCACGACCTCCGGAGGAGAGCATAGCGACATCTTCGACATCTCCCCCGAGATCGAGGAGCACCATACCGGCCTGCTGTCGATGCTGCTCACCTCCCGTACGGCGCGAGCCCCGGAAGGGAGCCCGATGCGGACCGCGGAGGCGGCGGCGGTCGCCGGCCTGGAAGCGGTCACCGAGAACCGCCGGCGCGCCATCCTCATCGTCCTCCCCGGCGGCGCCAAAGAGGAGAGCCGCTTCGATCCCGCGATGGTCCGGCGCTACCTGGCGGCGCTGCGCGTGCCGCTCTTCATCTGGTCCATGGGCAAGCCGGAACCCGGCTCGGCGGCGGCGGCCTGGGGCAAGGTGGTGGTGGTGTCAGGGCTCTGGGACCTGCAGCGGGCGTACGCGGCTCTGCGGGACAACCTGGACTCGCAGCGGATCCTGCTGGTGGACGGCCGGGTCCTGCCGCAATCGATCGCGCTCTCCCCCGCGGCGGCGTCCAGGCTGGAGCTGGCCGGCAGCGTGCCCTGAGCACGGAGAGAGCTACAATCGCTCTCGCTCTCTCTCGAAGCCGGCGTCATGATCACCTTCGTCACCCTCATCCTCGGCCTCATTTCGGGTATCTATCCGATCGAGGTCGCGGTGGGCGGACCCGTGGCGGCTGTGGAGCTCACGCTCGACGGCGCGGCCGCGGGCCGGCTCGCGGGCCCCCCCTGGATCGCGCGCGTCGACCTGGGATCGGACCTGCGCCCGCACGAGCTCGTCGCCCGCGCCCTCGACGCCGAGGGGGGCGAGATCGGCCGCGCGGCCCAGTGGCTCAACCTGCCCCGGCCGCCGGCGGAGGTCGGGGTCGTGCTGGAGAACGACGCGAAGGGGGTCCCCCAGGCGGCGCGGCTCACCTGGCAGAGCGTCAACGGCGTCAACCCGGCCTCGATCGGCCTCACCCTGGACGGCCAAGCCCTGCAAGTGGACGGGACGGGGAGGGCCGCGCTGCCGCCGCGCGACCTCAAGAACCTGCACGTCCTCTCGGCCGAGCTCTGGTTTCCGCCGGGGTTGATGGCCCACCGGGACGTGGCCTACGGCGGGGAGTACGGCAGCGAGGTCTCGACCGAGCTGACCGCCGTACCGGTGCGGATACGCCCGGGAGCGGCCCTCCCGGCGCCCGCGGAGCTCGCGGGGTGGTTCACCGCCGGCGGCCGGCCACTGCCGGTCGCCGCCACCGAGAACGGGACCGGCAAGGTCATCCTGGTCCGCGTGCCGACCGGCCAGGAGATCCTCGGCAAGGTGCTCTCCCGCAGCCGGCTGCCGGCCTTCCCCGTTATCGATTCCAAAATGCGGCTCGGCCCCGAAGACCGGGTGCGCTTTCTCTCCCTCGCCAGCAGCTCCTTCAAGACCTCGAGGGTGCCCGCCGAGCTGTTCGACCTGTCGACGGAGCTGGCGCCGAAGGACGGCGGTCTGCTGGCGTTTCTGACCCGCTCCCGCATGCTCAAGGAGGACAGGGGGAAGGAGCGGCGCATCGCGGACGCGGTGGCGGTGGCCGGCCTCGAGGCGTCGGCCGAGAACGACCGCCGGGCCGTGGTGCTGGTGCTGGGCGGGGAGAACAAGGACATCAGCCGCTACGACCCAGCCACCGTGCGGCGCTATCTCGAATCGATCCGTGTGCCGCTTTTCGTCTGGAGCCTCTATGGGAAGGATACCCCCGCGGCCCTGGCCTGGGCCTCCTCGGGACAACCGGTGGAAGACATCTCCAGCATCTCCAGGCTGGAGCAGGCGGTGGACCGGCTGAAGGCCGAGATGGCGGATCAGCGGATCGTCTGGCTCGACGGCCGCCACCTGCCGCAGGCGATCGCGCTGGGGGCGGCGGCGAAAGGGGTGGAGCTGGTGGCGGAGGCGCCGGCGCGGTAGGCACCCCCTCCCAACCTCCCCCTGAAGGGAGAGGGGCTCACCCCTGGGCCAGCTCCTCCACCGCCGCCAGCAGCCGGTCGATCTCCTCCGCGGTGTTGTACATCGCGAGCCCGGTGCGGATCACCCCTCCCCGCTCGACCAGCCCCAGGACCTCGATCGCCCGCAGCGCGTAAAAGTGGCCGTCCCAGACCTGCAAACCCCTCTCGCCCAGGGCGCGGGCGGCGGCGAGCGGGAGGACGCCGTCGATGGTGATCGAGACCGTGGGCGCGCGCGGACCCGAGAAGTCCGTCCCCCAGACGGTGACCCCCGGAATCTGGCGGACGCTGTCGTAGTAGCGGAGCCCCAGGCCGTGCTCGTAGCCGGCGATCCCCTCCATCGCCGAGACGATCCGCTCGCGCGGCGTCCCGCCCTCCCCCCAGGAGGCGATGTACTCGACCGCTGCCTTCACTCCGACGAGAGCGGCATGGTTGAGCGTGCCCGTCTCGATACGGAAGGGGGCCTCGTCCTCCTGGACGCGGAGCTTGTCGGTGCGCAGCCGTTCGAGCAGGCCGGGCCGGGTGTAGAGGATGCCGACGTGCGGGCCGTAGAACTTGTAGGCCGAGCAGAGAAGGAAGTCGGCGTCGAGCGCCACCACGTCCACGGGGAGGTGGGCCGCGTAGTGGACGGCGTCGAGGAGCAGCCAGGCCCCGACCTCCCGCGAGAGCCGGCGGGCGAGCGCGGCGTCATTGACCGTGCCGAGCGCGTTCGAGGCGAGCCCCAGGGCCACCAGGCGCGTCCGCGCGGTCACCTGCCGCGCGAAGTCCTCCGGATCGAGCCGGCCGTCCGGACGCAGGGCGACCTCGCGGACGACGATTCCCCGCTCGCGCAGGTGCAGCCATGGCCCCCGGTTCGCCTCGTGGTCGAGCTGGGTGATGACGATCTCGTCCCCGGGCTCCATCTCCCGCACGAGCGCGTGGCTCAGCGCGAAGGTCAGCGTCGTCATGTTCTGGCCGAAGGAGATCTCCCGCCCGCTCGGCGCCCCGAGGAAGGCCGCCGCGGCCTCGCGGGCCGCGTGGACCAGGATATCGGTCTCCCGCGAGGTCGGGAACTCGCCGTGGGCATTGGCGTTCGAGGTGCGGTAGTAATCCGCCATCGCCGCGATGACCGGCTCCGGCACCTGGGTCCCCGCCGGCCCGTCCAGAAAGGCCAGGGGAAGACCGTTGAAGGTCCGCGCGAGCGATGGGAAATCCTGGCGCGAGCGCGCGCAATAGGCGGCTGTGAAAAGGGTGGAGGGCGTCATGGGGAGTACTTTATCCCCACCTGGGCATCGATGCCCGGGCGGCCCGTCCCCCTACAACCCCGCCGGCACCCCAACCTCCCCCGTCTTCACTTCCTTCTTCCGGTGCCCGCCGTCGAACATCTTCCTCGGATGCTCGGCCATCGCGGCGGCGAAGGCGCGGTCGAGCCGGCCGTCGACGCGGACCAGCGTCAGCTCGTCCTTCTCCAGGGAGACCACGAAGAGGTTCCGGATAGCTCCGTCGGGCGTGCTGCGGACATAGATCCAGGTGCTCTCGTGCTCCTCCCGGGTGCGTACCATCAGCGACCAGCCGTTCTGCTTGAGCTGGCTCTCGAAGCGGGTGTCGCTGGTGAGGCTGGTGAGGTCCGGCAGGTTGCGGACCTTGTAGCTGGCGAAGTCGACGCCGTGAATCTGGCGGACGAAGTCCCGCCCTTCCCGGTCGTCCTTGTCGCTGGCGGCCAGGTTGACGAACCCGTGCACCAGCCCCATCGAGATGCGGCCGAGGTGGACGTGCTCCTCCGGCTCGAACCGGGCCTCGGGGAAACGGCGCTGCAGCTCCCAGCGCACCTGCTGGACCGTGGGGGACCCGCCGCAGCCGGCGAGCAGGGAGCTCAGGGAGACCAGGGCGACGAACGACAAGAGACCGCGCTTCATGGCATACCTCCGTGAAAAAAGGGGCGATTTGATCCGGTGATCATCATTCCGGCTTTCTGGTAGCGGGGAGCTTCTTGAGCTGGGGCAGATTCAGGCTCTGGCCGATGCGGCCGATCTGGGCCGGATCGATCCGGCCGACGATGTTGATGACCACGGCCTCGTCCTTGGGATTGAACGACAGCAGGGTCAGCCCGTCGATCCTGTCGCCCGCCTGCTTGAGGTAGATGTAGGTCTCCTCCCCCTGGTCGCGGACCTTCAGCATCGACACCCAGCCGCGGTCCTCCAGCCAGTGGGCGGAGCGCCCGATCCTGGTCTTGATGACGTCCGCGTCCACCCCCTTGAGCGGGAAGACCTGGACCTTGATCGACTTCAGGCCCGCCAGCACCGCCGAGAAGCCGGGATCCTCCCGCTTCGTCGCCTCGGCGACCATGCGCAGCAGGGGGCCGTCGATGTTGATCTCGACGCTCAGCTTGTCGGCCGGGAAGAGGCCGAGCTCTTCGATCGGCACATACCCGGGCTGGCTCTCCAGCTTCTGGGCGCGGGCTCCCGCGGCGGCGAAGAAAAGCAGGGCGGTCAACAGAACAATCGGCTTACGCATCTCAAAACTCCTTCCGCGGCTCATCCGGGAGATCGCTCAGCGAGCGGGAGACGCTGCGGGTGGTGGGGATCACCAGCCGCTTCTGGAGGACCTCGTCGCGGACGTCGAGGCCGACCTTGTGGGTCGCCCTGCCGAGATAGGCGAGAGCGAAGCGGGCCTCCTGGGTAGCCTGGGCGACCTGCTGCTCCCGCTGGCTCTGGAGACGCTGGTTCTGGAGATGGACGAACAGCGATCCACCCCCCAGCGTCAGCGCCATGACGGCCGCCGCGGCGGCGATCCGCCAGCGCAGGGGCTGCTTCCTCCCCGGGAACGGGACGACCTCGCCTCTCCCCGCCCGGACCACCCGCTCGATCACTTCCGGCGGGCAGTCCGGCTGCGGCAGGGAGCGCAGCTCGCGCTGAATCCTCTCGGCCAGCGCCAGCTCCGCGGCACAGGCGGCGCAGCTCCCCAGGTGTTCGCGGAGGCGGTCCGCTTGCCCGGTGGGCAGATCGCCGTCCAGATAGGGCTCGAGGAAGTCAATGGCATCAGCGCAGGAAAATTCGTCATTCGGTCGCATGGTGCACATCCTCATTCAGTCGTTCCCGCAGCCGGCGCCGCCCCCGGTGGAGGTGGACGCGGACGGTGGCTTCGGGGATGCCCAGGGCCTCGCCGATCTCCCGGTGCGGGAGCCCCTGGACCTCGCGCAGGATGATGACGCTCTTGTAGGGCTCGCCGATCTTCGTGAGAGCGGCCAGCAGGCGCCGCCGGAAGTCGGAGGCCTCGGCCCGATCCTGTGGGCCGGGCTCGCCGCTCGCCACCTCCTGAGCCGCTTCGTCGTCGAAGGTCCGGACCCTCCCGGCCGCGGCCTCGCTCCGCCGCTTGCGCAGCAGGTCGTAGCAGGCGTTGCGGGTGACCCGCAGCAGCCAGGAGCCGAGGCGCTCCTCGTCCACCCCCTGGCGATGACGCCAAAGACGGAGCAGCACCTCCTGGGTCACATCCTCCGCCTCCTCCCGGCTGGAGAGCAGGTAGCGGGCGAAGGAGTAGACCCGGCGCTGGTAACGGTGCGCGGTATCCTCGAAAGCCGTCAGCATCCAAAGGAGAAGACGGACGAAGAGGAGGAACGTTTCAAAAACAGGCTGAGAGAAGCTTTTTTCATCGTTTGGAGCCTTTGGACATTGTTTGATGCTCTGAAACAATATTCTACGGCTTCAAACAATGTTCCAGCCGCTGAAACATTGTTCAGGATCGTCAGACATTGTTTTTTCGCCCCAAACATTGTTTAAAGCCGGAAAACGAAGTTTCAGGAGTTCCGTGGCTAGAATTCCCCGTGATCCGCCGGTTTATCCTCGCGCTGGCTCTCCTGCTCCCCGCCGCCGCCTTCGCGGCCGCTCCTTCCATCGACCATGCGATCGAGCTGCATACGGCCGGCCGGCTGCCGGAAGCCCTGCGGGAGTACCACGCCCTGGCGAAGGCTTCCGATCCGGCGGTCGCGGCTCTGGCACTCGGCAACGCCTGCGTCCTGCAAAACGACTTGGGAGATTACCGGGGGGCGCTGCCCGATTGCCGGCGAGCCCTGGAGCTGAGCCGCGCCCTGGGGGACCCGGAGACGCTCGGCCGGGCGCTCAACAATCTGGGCCTGGTGCTCGAAGGGCTCGGGGAGATGCCGGAGGCCGAGCGCTCTTTCCGCGAGGCCCTGGGGATCAACCGCGGGATGGGCGCTTTCGAATCCGAGGCGGTGAACCTCTCGAACCTCGGGGCGCTCGCCGTGGCGGCCGGACGCTATACGGCGGCGCTGGAGCTCCATGCCGAGGCAGCGGCGCTGGCGGCGCGGCACCCCGGCGAGCCCTGGGCGGCGGAGCAGGGCCGGGTCGCCCGCATCAACCAGGGGGTGGTGCTGGAGAAGGTGGGCGCCTACCGGGAAGCCCTGGATCTCTACAAGCAGGTGCTCGCCACCGGGGGGGAGCTGGACCCGGGCCGCCGCGCCGCCCTGCTCGTCAACACCGGCGTGATCTACAGGAATCTGGGGGACCCGGTGAAGGCGGAGGAGTCGTTCCGCGAGGCGATCGCGGTCTATCGCCAGACCGGCGACGTGGCGGGGCTCTCCAACGCTCATCTCAACCTCGCGCTCGCCCTGCACCTCAACCTGGAGCGGACGGCGGCGGCGGAGGCCGCCTACCGGGAGGCCCTGCGGCTGGCCGGGGAGAGCGGCGACCGCACGGAGGAGATCCAGGACCTCTTCTATCTCGGCCGGCTGCTGCTCGACCAGCACCGGTGGGGGGAGGCCGAGGCGGTCTTCCGCCGCTGTCTCGCGGCCGCCGAGGCGAGCGGCTCGCCCGAGGGGAGGTGGTCGGCCCGCGAGGGGCTGGGGCGGATCGCCCGCGCCCGCGGCGACCTCGCCGGCGCGCTCGCGGACTTCGAAGCCGCCCTCGGGGAGATCGAGCGGGTGCGCGCCGATCTCGCCCGCGGCTCCCGGCGGGCCGATTATTCTGGTAAATACTTCGGGGACAAGCGGGCGGTCTACGAGGCGGCGGTGGAGACTCTCGCCGAGCTCGAGCGGCGGCAGCCGGGGCGCGGCTGGGGCGAGCGGGCCCTCGGGATCGTGCAGCGCGCCAAGGTGCGCGACCTCCTCGATGCCCTGCGGGGAGGGCGGCGGCCGGCCGCCCCGCTGACCGCCGCCGCCCTGCGCGGGAAGGTCGGCGAGGGCGCCGTGCTCGAATACTTCCTGGGAGAGTCCAACCTCTATCTGTGGGTAATTCGCCGGGGGAGCGTCCGCTTCCACGACCTCGGACCGCGCCGGCCGGCGCTCGACGCGGCGGCGGCCGTCCATCGCGCCCTCTCCCATGGCGAGGAGCCGGCGCCCCAGGCCGTAGCGGCGCTCTCGCGGCTCCTCCTCGGCCCCGCCGGCCCGCTCCCCCGGGGGGACGCGCCCCTGCGGATCGCCCCGGACGGCGCCCTTCACTATCTGCCCTTCGAGATCCTCCCGGTTTCCGGCGGGCTCCTGGTCGAGCGGTCGCCGGTGAGCTACCTGCCGAGCGCCTCGGCGCTCGCCGGGCTCGGCCGGTCCGGACCGGGGGACCGCGACACCCGACTGCTCGGCTTCGGCGATCCTCTCCTCCACGCTGGAAGTAAGAACGCGACGCCGCGCGAGCTCCTGGTCGAGCGCTTCGGCCTCGCGCCATTGCCGGCCGCCACGGGGGAGCTGGCGGCCGTGGGGCGCCTCCTCGGCGGCCGGGCGGCGATCTTCACCCGGGGTCAGGCGACCGAGGGGGCTTTCCGCGCGGCGGTCGCCCGCGGCGCGCGGGTGGTCCATCTCGCCACCCACGCGGTGATCGACGAGCGCCCCGGCCGCGGCGCCGCCATCCTGCTCACCCCCACGGCGGAGGACGACGGCCTCCTCTCCCCCGAGGAGATCGCCGGCCTCGACGACCGCTCCGACCTGACAGTGGTCGCCGCCTGCCGCACCGCCCTGGGACCGGGGGAGAACGGCCAGGCGCTCGCCTCGCTGACCGGCTCCTTCCTGGCCGCCGGCTCGCGGGCGGTCGTCGCCACCCTCTGGGACGTGGGGGACGCCGCGACCGCGGTCTTCATGGAGCAGTTCTACTGGGAGCTGTCGCGGGGGCTCACCCCGGCCGAGGCCCTGCGCGAGGCGAAACGGCGGCTGCGGGCCGATCCGCGCTGGAACCGGCCGGCCCTCTGGGCAGGATACGTGCTGATCGGGGACGCGCCGCCGCTGGTGCCGAAGCGGCGGCCGTGGGGGTGGTGGGCCGCGGCCGTCCTGGCGATCCTGGTCCTGGCCGTTCTGTGGAGGCGGTCCGGACCCTCTACTCGATCTGGATCCTCCCGCTCTGCAGCTTCAGCGGAATCTTCTTCCCCCGGCGGTTGAGGAAGAAGGTCTCCGCGGGGTCGAGCCTGAACGGCGAGGCGGTCCCGATCCCCGCCGACGCCGAGATCGGCATGGTGATCGCCACGATCGTGCCAGGGACGCTGTTGAAGGAGGCGTCCGGAGACTTGAAATTCACCACCAGCCGGCCCGGCTTCGAGGTGTCCACCGTGGAGGTGGACTTCCCATAGCGCGGGTCGAGCTTGACGGTGGGAGCGCCCCCGGCGACCCCCGGATTCCAGGTCAGCGTGACGCGCCCGCCGCTCACCGCGAAGGGCTCGAAGGTGTTCACCCCCAGCTCGGCCACTTCGCCGGGCTGGACCTTGTCGCCATCCGCCTCCAGCCGGAACGGGTCCTTGGGCGCCCGCACGGTCAACGTGTCGCTCCGCGGGGTGATCGTGATCGGCTGGCTCGTCGCCCCGTCGGTCAGGGAGATCTGGAGAGGATCGAGAGTGAGGTCGAAGACGTCCCCCGGCTTCACCGAGGGATCGAGCTTGAAGCGGAAGACGGCGAGCGGGCCGTCGACGGAGTTCACCGAGCCCGACGGCGACTGGAAGGTCACCTTGGCGAGCTGGCTGTCCGTCAGGCCGCTGAGGAGGCCTTGCGCCAGGGCGTCGTTGCGCGGGCTGTAGACCACCGCGGAGAGCAGGGTCAGCGGGCGGACGGGCGCGGTGAGATCCTCCAGGGTGAGGCCGAGCTTGGCCGGCCGCGGCCGGCGGACGACCCGGATGCTGATCTGCCCCTGGCGGATCGGCCGCGGCGCGTAGGTGCGCAGCACCACGGCCACGATGCCGCCCGGCGCGCCGATGGCCGGGTTGACCCGCAATACGAGCGATTTGTCGCCTCCTCCACCACCGCCGCCGTTGCCCCCGCTGCCGCTGCCGCCCCCGTCGTCGGAGCCCCCGCCGCCGCTACCACTGCCACCGCCGCTGCCACGCTCGGCCATCGCCGCCGGGGCTCCCGCGAGAAGGAGAAACACCGCCAGCAGAGCGGCGAGAGAGAAGCCATATCGGGATCGTTGCATCATCGAAGTACCCTCCAGACCAAGGCGGCAGACTACATGTCCATTCCTTTCAACAGCATTACAAGCCGCGATCCTTCCCCGGGAGCCCTTCAGGGCGCCGGCCGGGCGCGGAAACGGACCGGCTCGGAAATGGCGATCCGGGCTCCCGAGGCGTCGAGCGCCTCGACGGTCCAGAGATAGCTGACCGCCCGGTGGAGCCCCCGCGCGACCTCGTCCGGCAGCCGGGCCGGCGGCGCGGGCACCGTGCCCTCCCATAGCACCGTGTCGTCCACCGCCGAGAGCCGCACCCGGTAGAGGCGGGCCCCCTCGCGCGGGGTCCAGCGCAGCTCCAGCGGGACCTCGCCGACATCGCCCACCGGGGAGACCGCCTCGATCTCGCCGCCGCGCACGGGACCGCCCACCGCGGGCGGCGGCAGCGGCGGCGCGCCGGGCTGCGCGAGCCGGAAGAGAAGACCGCCCCCTAGAACCAGGATCAGCGCCGCGGCGATCTTCCAGATCTGGCGGTCGGAGCGGCGCGGCTCCGGCTTGGCGGCCGGGGCGGGTACCCGGAACGGCACCACCTGACCGGAGGATCGGATGGGCGAGGCGGCCTCGAGGCGGCCGACGACGAAGTCCACGTCTTCACCGGAGACCTCCGCAGCTCCCGGCGCGCCCGCGAACAGCCGGGCCAGATCCCGCTCGGCGGCGCAGGCCGGGCAGCGTTCGGCGTGCTCGTCGAGCCGCCGCCGCTCCTCGGGGGCGAGCGCCTCGGCTTCCAGGAAGGCCTCGGGGGGCGGGCAGCCGGCCGCGGTCCCCTCATCAGCGGCATAGGCGGCGCGGAGCCACTCGTCCAGAGGGAGGTTCGGGGCGTTCTCGCGGTCGTTGGGATTCATGACGGGGTCCTTCCGGCGGACTGCCGGGCGAGCCAGCGGCCGAAGCGGCGCTCGAGCTTGCGCCTGCCGCCGACGATGTAGGCCTTGGCGCCCGACTTGTTCTCGAGCTTCAGGAGATCGGTGATGGCGGCGAGCTCCAGGCCATCCACGTAATGGAGATAGAGGACCCTGGCCTCGAGCGGCTCCAGATCCCGCTCCATGGCTTGGCGGAGCTCGCTCAGGATCTGGTCCCTGGCGACCACCTCGTCCGCTCCCGGCGCGGGCTCGACGGGCTCGGGGGCGCCTTCCTCGTCGAGCGGGTCCATCTGTCGCCGCCGGGCGGCGACGCCGCGGTTGATGACGATGCTGCGGGTCACGGTATACAGCCAGGTGGAGAACCGGCTCTCGCTGCGGAAGGAGCCGAGGCGCTCGTGGACGCGGAGGAAGACCTCCTGGGCGAGGTCCGCCGCCCCCTGCCGGTCGCCGCTGATGCGCAGGCACCAGGCGGCCACCTTCGGGTAGTACCGCCGGTAGAGGACGGCGAGGCAGGCGTCGGCCGCGGCATCGGCGGCGTGGCGCACCCGCTCGATCAGCTCCTCGTCGCTCAGTCGGTCCAGATCCATGGCGTGGGCAAATCGGGCTCGGGGTGCTTGGCGAACCCTCACGGAATGAAGGGGTTCGATCCGAAGGATATCCGAGCCCGCGCGCGGAGAGCCAGGGAACGGAACGGCGAGCGCGGCGGCGGTCATGTCTGTTGAGACAAGCGAAGGGGGCGGAGGGAACAGAAAAAACGAAAAAAGGCCCCGCCTGGCGGCGGGGCCCTCATCAACAACCCGGCCTTTCTCAGTGCCCCGGAGCCGCCGGGGCGGCGTTCTCCATCCCCTGCATCTGTACGACGCCGCAGGCCAGCCGGTCGCCGGAGTTGCCGGTCGGCTGGGTGGTGCAGTCGTCCGTGCCGGTGTGGAGGATCACCGCCTTGCCGGCGACCGGGTTGGCGCCGGTCAGCGAGAGCGTGCTGAGATCGAGCTCCAGATGGCCGCTGCCGTCCGCGCCGACCGTGATGTTGCCGAAGTCGCCGGCGTGCCGGGCGGCGGTGGGGGGGCAGGCATGGGGCGAGCCGGTGGGGTTGAAGTGCCCGCCCGCCGAACCGAAGTGCTTGCCCGACGGATCGTCATGGGTGCACTGGCCGTTCTCGTGGAGGTGAATGCCGTGCGTCCCCGGCGGCACGCCCTTGACGTCTGCCACCAGGTGGACGCCGTTGGCGGTCGGGGTGAAGGTGACGGTGCCGGAGAAGCCCGGGACCTCGGGGCCGGCCTGAAGCGCGGCCGCGCCGCTGATCGGACTGTTGGACATCATCGGCTTGTGGTCCGGCTGATCCTGCGGCCTGCCGTCCTGCTGCATTGTCGCCGTCTGCTTCGTCATGTCCGCGGTGTTCGCCGTATTTGCGGTGTTCGCGGTGCTCGGGGCCATCGCGTCATCGACGGTGCGGGCCCTCTCGATCCGCGGGCCGCAGGCCACCATGACGACAGCTATCAGGACGATGAGACTGGTAAGGGCGAGACTGGAAGCGCTCCTCAATCGATGCATGCTTCTCCTCCTGTAAGGATGATGAAGGCACTGTTACAGCGAGTTCAGCTCCAGGTGTACGTCGGCGAGGTTGCGGGAGAGCAGGATCTCGACCGGCGTCGCCGCCTCATCGCGCGCCAGCCAGAGGTCGAGCTTCCCCTTCCACTTGTTGCCGCGCTCGGGCACGTCGACCCCGCGGATCGAGTAGTGCCGGACGTCGACCTTTTTGCCGTTGCGCGTCCGGCGGCTTTCGATCCCCAGGGGGATCACCACCACGGGGTAGATCTTGCCGTCGGACCAGATCTCCATCCGCCGGGTCTTCTCGGGCGGGTCCTGCCGGATGGAGTAGATGCCGGAGGCGATGTCGAGCACCCCGATCTGCTCGATCGGCGCGCTCTTGGACTTGGTCTCGCCGCGCCAGGAGTAGGAGCTCCAGGCCCGGATCGGCTGCAGGGTGCGGGTGTCGATCTCCGAGCCGTAGCGGAAGTACTCCCCCTGCTTGGCCGCGCCCGAGGTGATGGTCAGCTCGCTCTGCAGATGCCCGTTGCCCAGGGACTTGAAGGTGAGGGAACCCTCCCCCTGACGGGGCAGGAACAGCCCGACCAGGGTGCCAAGGAAATTACGGAGTTGCCAGTGGTACTGAAACTCCTCGTTCTGTGGCTTCGCCTGGCCGGAAGCCATGGGACCGGCCGCCAGCAGCGTCAGGACGACGAGGAGAAGAATCTTTCGTAAGCTCGATTTCATTCGATTACCTTGTCAGGGGGTTCCCACGGCGAGGCAGCCGCGGCGTCTGTAGCTGTTATAACAGAAGCAAGCGGCACGCCATGCCAGAAATCGCTGGATTGTAAGAATTCCGCGAGGAGTCGTCCCTAGTCCCCCCCTTCGAGGATCTCGCGGAGCTTGATGGCCAGCTCGCGGCCACTGAAGGGTTTCTTGAGCAGATTCGCCTCGCCGGCGAGCTTCGCCCCCTCGGTGAGGCCGGCGGGGTAGCCGGTGGCGAAGAGGACCCGCATCTCCGGCCGCTTGAAGGAGAGCCGCTCGGCCAGCTCCACGCCGCTCATGCCGTCCATCAGGATGTCGGTGATCATCAGGTGGATCGGCCCCGAGTGCGCCTGGCTGATCTGGATCGCCTCCAGGGCGTCGGCGGCCGAGAGGACGTTGTAGCCGCGGTTGCTCAGGATCTGGGCGAGCGGCTGGCGGACGTTCTCCTCGTCCTCCACCAGCAGCAGGGTCTCCCACTCCCCGCTCTCCTGGCCGGGATTGGCGCCCGCGGCCATGAAGGCCTGTTCGGCGCTGGGGAGATAGATGTGGAAGCGGGTGCCGCTGCCTGGCTCGCTGTCGGCCAGGATCTGGCCGCCGCTCTGGGTGACGATGCCGTAGGCGGTGGAGAGCCCCAGGCCGGTGATCTCCATCCCCCCCTTGGTGCTGAAGAACGGCTCGAAGGCGTGCCGCCGCACCTCGTCCGGCATGCCGGGGCCGGTGTCGCTCACCTTGAGGAGCACGTAGCGCCCGGTGTTGGCCAGCCGGGGGTGGACCGTGCTCTCCTCGTCGACATCCTCGTTCATCGTCTCCAGGGTCAGCCGGCCGCCGTCGGGCATGACGTCGCGGGCGTTGGAGACCAGGTTCATGATCACGTGCTCGAACTGCTCCGCGTCGAGGAGCACCCGGTCGAGATCGGGGTGGAGCTCCAGCCGGAGCTCGATCTCGGGACCGAGAAAGCGGCGGACGCGATCCTCCAGTCCGGTCAGCAGATGGTTGAGCTGCAGGACCTTGGGGTGGAGCACCTGGCGGCCGCTGAAGGCCAGGAGCTGGCGCGCCAGGGCGGCGCCGCGCTGGCCGACCTTCTCGATCTCCCGCAGGTTCTTACGGGCGGGCTCATCGCCGGGCAGCCGGGCGAGCGCCAGCTCGGTTTCACAGGCGATGGCGGTGAGCAGGTTGTTGAACACGTGGGCGATGCCGCCCGCCAGCCGGCCCATCGCGTCCATGCTCTGCGGCTGGGGGGCGATCTCCCCCAGGCGGCGGCTCCCCGCCAGCCGGGCCGCGTTCTTCGCCTCTTCCGGGCTGAGGTCTTCCACCGCCCTTACTGCAGGGTTGCTGCTGTTCGGATGTGTGCGCATGGGTCTCTTTCCTTCGGCACCCCTGAAACGGGACGCCGGTTGCGGGGACAGCGGGTCTCCTCTCTGCCTCCGGGAGATTCATCAGTCCCTGCTTTTGAAGATATGCAGAATCCGGTCCAGCTTGGCGGCGGGAGGCTGCCGAATGGAGACTACCGGGTGGGATCGTCAGGCGCCGGCGGAGCCCCCACCTGCTTCTGCAGGCGGGCCAGGCTGCGGGTGGTGAGCTTGCGGATGCTGGAGGGGTTGTAGCCGAGCCGCCGGGCCACCTCGGCGGTATCGAGCCCTACCCCGAATCGAAGCCAGAGGGCCGCCCGGTGCCGCTTGTCGACCCCGCGGGTGAGGCTGTTCAGATCGAGGCCGACCTCCCTCTGCTCCTGCTCCGGCGCCTGCGCCGGGGAGAGCTCCACGAGCACGAGGGGTTCCACGGCCAGGATGCGGTCATTGCGCATCTTCTTCCAGTAGTTCGAGCACTTGACGCGGACGGCGCCGAGGATCCAGGCCTCTTTGTGGCGGATCGTGTCCCACTTGCTGATCGCCACGAGGAGCGCGTCCTGGAGGACGTCCTCGGCGTCCTGCAGCGGGATGTCATAGCTCCGCAGGAGCTTCTTGATCTGCGGGCGGACCCTCTCCAGGTGCTCTTCGAGGGTATCGAGGCTGGATTCGGGGGGAGGGAGTGGTTGGTTCTGGGTCACGGTTCGGGCGCGGCGTCTGGCGGGATGACGCCAGAACCGCGAGCCCGGACTTTATCACCGAGTCAGGTAAACTCGTTCCGTCTTCTCAGAACATTCCCAGCTCGAGACGTGCCGCCTCCGACATCATCGAGGGATTCCAGCTCGGGTCCCAGACCAGTTCGACGTCGACGGACGTAACGCCGGGGACTCCCGCCACCTTGTCCTTCACCTCGCCAGGGAGGCTGCCGGCCACCGGGCACCCCGGGGAGGTGAGGGTCATCTTGACCTGAACGGCCCCCTCCGCCTGAATGTCGATGTCGTAGATCAGGCCCAGCTCGTAGATGTTGACCGGGATCTCGGGGTCGAAGACGCTCTTCAGGGCCTCGACGATCCCATTCTCGACCTCGGACGGCTCGGAGGAGGGCTCAAAGGGGCCGGTCGCCGTGGCGGTGCCCTCGGCGCTCTCCAGGTTCGGCTCGGGGGTTTGGATTTCCTGCTCGATCTTCATCATTCCTACTCCGTGGTGACGGGCAGATCCTGCGCGTCCAGCGCCGCCATCAGGGCGTGCCAGGCGAGGGTGGCGCACTTGACCCGCATCGGGTACTCGCGCACGCCGGTGAACACGGCGAGCTTGCCCAGATCCGGCGAACCCTCGCCGGCTCCGAGGGTGACCAGGTCGTGGAAGCCCTTGAACAGGTCGCGGGCGTCCTCCAGGGTGAGCCCCTTGAGCGCCTCGGTCATCAGTGAGGCGGAGGCGGTCGAAATGGCACATCCTGAGCCTTCGAACCGAACAGCTCCGATGTGGCCGTCCGCGACGTTCAGGTAGACCGTCACGCGGTCGCCGCAGAGCGGGTTGTGCCCTTCCGCCCGGCGGTTGGCGTTGGGGAGGGGCCCGAAGTTGCGGGGGCGCCGGTTGTGATCGAGGATGACCTCCTGGTAGAGGTCGCGCAGGTCGTTCATGCGAACAGCTCCCGCGCCCGGTGGAGGGCGGCGGCCAGGATCTCCACCTCCTCTACGGTGTTGTAGAAGGCGAAGGAGGCGCGGGCCGTCGCCGGCACGCCGAAGCGCTCCATCACCGGCTGGGCGCAGTGATGGCCGGCGCGGATGGCGACCCCCTGGTGGTCGAGGATGGTCCCGAGGTCGTGCGGGTGGATCCCCTCCATGGTGAAGGAGAGCACCGCCGCCTTGGCGCGCGCCGTGCCGACGATCCGCAGCCCGGGGATCGCCGCCAGCCGCTCGGTGGCCAGGGCGAGCAGCTCCCCCTCCCAGGCGGCGACGGCGGGGAGCCCCAGCGCGGTCAGGTAATCGAGGGCCGCCGCGAGACCGGCCGCCCCTTCGATGAACGGCGTGCCCCCCTCGAAGCGGTGGGGGGGCGGCGCGTAGGTCGTGCGCTCGAAGCTGACGGAGTGGACCATGCCGCCGCCGCTCTGCCAGGGGGGCATGGCGGCGAGCAGCTCCGCCCGCCCCCAGAGCACGCCGATGCCGCTCGGCCCATAGACCTTGTGGCCGGAGAAGGCGTAGAAGTCGCACCCCAGTTCCTGGACGTCCACCGTCAGATGGGGGACCGCCTGCGCGCCGTCCACCAGCACGATGGCGCCGGCGCGGCGGGCCATCGCGGCCATCTCGCGCACCGGGTTGACCGTGCCGAGGGCGTTCGAGACGTGGGCGAAGGCGGCGACGCGGGTGCGCGGGGAGAGCAGGCGCTCGAACTCGTCGAGGCGGACCTCGCCACGGTCGTCGAGCGCCGCGACGCGAAGGAGCGCGCCGCGCTCCTCGCAGAGCCGCTGCCAGGGGACCAGGTTGGAGTGGTGCTCGAGGCCGGTGATCAGGATCTCGTCGCCGGGGCCGACGTTTTGGTTTCCCCAAGAGGCAACCACGAGGTTGATCGCCTCGGTGGTGCCGCGCACGAAGACCACCTCGCCGGCGCTCGGCGCGTTGAGGAAGCGCCGCACGGTCTCGCGCGCCCGCTCGCGGGCCGCGGTGGCGAGCTGCGACAGGGTGTGCACCCCGCGCTCGACGTTGGCGTACCACCCCTCGTAGCAGTCGACGATCGCCGCCGCCACCGCCCGCGGCTTCTGGGTGGAGGCGGCGTTGTCGAGGTAGACCAGCGGATGGCCGTTGATCTCGCGGGAGAGGATCGGAAAATCGGCCCGCGCCCGCGCGAGGTCGTAGGCGGGAGCCACCGAGACCGCTGACGCCGCCGTGGCCATCCTCAAACCGCCTGGCGGACGACCTCGCCCATCGGCAGGCGGGCGAAGAGGAACTCCTCGAGATCCCGGCGAACCGGCACGACCTTGATCCGCTCGACGATGTCGCTGGCGAAGGCGTAGGTCAGCAGGCTGCGCGCCGCCTCGGCGCCGATGCCGCGGGAGCGCAGGTAGAAGACCGCGTCCTCGTCGAGCTGGCCGACCGTCGAGCCGTGGGTGCACTTGACGTCGTCGGCGTAGATCTCGAGCTGCGGGTTGGAGTTGGCGATCGCGTCGCGCGACAGCAGCAGGTTGCGGTTCGACTGCTTGGCGTCGGTCTTCTGCGCGCCCTTGTGGACGTGGATCAGGCCGTTGAACACCGCCCGCGACTTGCCGTCCAGCACCCCCTTGTAGAGCTCGTGGCTGGCGCAGTGCGGCTTGGCGTGCTCGACCCGCATGTGGTTGTCCACCACCTGCCGGCCGTCGCCGAAGTAGAGGCCGTTCAGGATGCAGTCGATCCCCTCGCCGTCGAGCACCGCGTTGACGTCGTTGCGCACCAGGGCGCCGCCGATCGAGATCGAGTGCGAGCTGGGCACGCAGGCGCGCTCCCCCTGCACCTGGAAGGTCGCCATATGGAAGGCCGCGAGGCTCTCCCGCTGCACCTTGTAGTGGTCGATGACCGCGCCCGGGCCGGCGAACAGCTCGGTCACCGGGGAGGTGAAGTAGGCCCCCTCGCCGGCGTAGGTCTCGACGATCGTCGTCTGGCTGCTCTCGTCGGCGACGAACAGGTTGCGCGGGAACGACAGCGTCGCCCGCCCCGCTTCGCCGGCGGAGAGGAACAGCAACTGGATCGGTCCGGTCACCGCGCCGCGGGGGATGTAGAGGAAGGCGCCGTCGCTCAGGAACGCCGTGTTGAGCGCCACGAACGGGTGGCGGTCGAACTTCGCGGAGCGGGCGAGCCAGGGCTCCACCAGACCGGGGGAGCGCGCCAGGATCTCGGCGAGGCTGGCGACGATCGTCCCCGCCGGCAGCTCGCCCACCGATGACAGCCGGGGGGAGAAGCGGCCGTCGACGAACACCAGCCGGGCGGCGGCATCGAAGACGTGGGGTGCGATCAGCCCAGGGGCTACCGCGCCGGGATCCCCCTGCGGCCAGTGGAAGGTCCCCTGGACGATCGGGGCGACGTTGGTCAGCCGCCACTCCTCCTGCCGGAGGGTGGGGAACCCCAGGTCCGCGAAGCGCTCGATGGCGGCCCGGCGCAACGCCTGAAGCCCGGCGGGCTCCCCCGCGCGCTCGCGCCGGAAGCGCTCGAACTCGGCGAGATAGCGATCGACGCCCACCACGGCCTGCTCCTGAATCTCGGTCGCCGGCATGACCCTCAGGCTCCCACCGGCTGCGCCGCCGGCTCCCGCGCCACCTCGAGCCAGGAGTACCCCTTCTCCTCCAGCTCGAAGGCGAGCTCCTTGCCGCCCGAGCGCACGATGCGGCCGTCCACCAGCACGTGGACGCGATCCGGCACGATGTAGTTGAGCAGCCGCTGGTAGTGGGTGATCACCAGGAACGAGCGGTTCTGCGAGCGCAGGGCGTTGACGCCGTCGGAGACGACGCGCAGGGCGTCGATGTCGAGCCCGGAGTCGGTCTCGTCCAGGATGCACAGGCTCGGCTCCAGCACCGCCATGTGGAAGATCTCGTTGCGCTTCTTCTCGCCGCCCGAGAACCCCTCGTTGACCGGCCGGTTGAGGAGGCTCTCCTCCATCTGCACCAGCTTCATCTTGCCGCGCACCATCTTGAGGAATTCGAGGGCGTCCATCTCCGGCAGCCCGCGGTGCTTGCGCACGGCGTTGAGCGCCGCCTTGAGGAAGTAGGTGTTGCCCACGCCCGGGATCTCGACCGGGTACTGGAAGGCCATGAACACCCCCTCGCGGGCCCGCTCCTCGGGGTCCATGTCGAGCAGGTCCTTGCCCTCGTACAGCACCTGGCCGCCGGTGACCTCGTAGGCGTCCTGGCCGGCGAGCACCCGCGCGAGCGTGCTCTTGCCGGAGCCGTTCGGCCCCATGATGGCGTGCACCTCGCCCGCCTGAATCGTCAGATCGATCCCCTTGAGGATCTCGTTGCCCTCCACCGAAGCGTGGAGGTTCCTGATCTCGAGCATTGCCGTCTCCCTCTCCATGATTTCTTTCAACTTACCCGACGCTCCCCTCGAGGTTCACCGCCAGCAGCTTCTGGGCCTCCACCGCGAACTCCATCGGCAGCTCGCGGAAGACCTCCTTGCAGAAGCCGTTGACGATCATCGACACCGCGTCCTCCGTGGCGATTCCGCGCTGGTTGCAGTAGAAGATCTGGTCCTCGCCGATCTTCGAGGTCGTCGCCTCGTGCTCCATGCGGGCCGTCGGGTTCTGCACGTCGATGTAGGGGAACGTGTGCGCCCCGCACTGATCGCCGATCAGCATCGAGTCGCACTGCGAGAAGTTGCGGGCGCCGTCCGCGCCCTTGAGGATGCGGACCGCGCCGCGATAGGTGTTCTGGCCATGGCCGGCCGAGATCCCCTTCGACACGATGGTGCTCGTGGTGTTCTTGCCGATGTGGATCATCTTGGTGCCGGTGTCCGCCTGCTGGTACCCCTTGGTCAGGGCCACCGAGTAGAACTCGCCGACCGAGCGGTCTCCCTTGAGGATCACGCTCGGGTACTTCCAGGTGATCGCTGAGCCGGTCTCGACCTGGGTCCAGGAGATCTTCGAGTTCGCCCCCTCGCACTTGCCGCGCTTGGTGACGAAGTTGTAGATCCCCCCCTTGCCGTTCTCGTCGCCCGGGTACCAGTTCTGGACCGTCGAGTACTTGATCGTGGCGTCCTTGAGCGCCACCAGCTCGACCACCGCGGCGTGGAGCTGGTTCTCGTCGCGCATCGGCGCCGTGCAACCCTCCAGGTAAGAGACGTGGGCCCCCTCGTCGGCGATGATCAGCGTGCGCTCGAACTGCCCCGAGTTCCGGGCGTTGATCCGGAAGTAGGTCGACAGCTCCATCGGGCAGCGCACCCCCTTCGGGATGTAGACGAACGAGCCGTCGGAGAACACCGCCGCGTTGAGGGTGGCGAAGTAGTTGTCCGTGTACGGCACCACCGACCCCATGTACTCCTGGATCAGCTCGGGGTGATTGCGGATCGCCTCCGAGAAGGAGCAGAAGATGATCCCCACCTCGGCGAGCTTGGACTTGAAGGTCGTCGCCACCGAGACGCTGTCGAACACCGCGTCCACCGCGACGCCGGCGAGGATCGCCCGCTCGTGCAGCGGGATGCCGAGCTTCTCGTAGGTCTTGAGGATCTCGGGATCGACCTCGTCCAGGCTCTTCGGCCCCGAGCCCTTCGGCTTCGGCCCCGCGTAGTAGGAGATCGACTGGTAGTCGATCGGCGTGTAGTGGATGTTGGCCCAGGTCGGCTCGGTCATGGTGAGCCAGTGGCGGAAGGCCTTGAGGCGCCACTCGAGCATCCATTCGGGCTCCTCCTTCTTGGCCGACAGCCGGGCGATGACTTCCTCGTTCAGCCCGGGCGGAAAGGTCTCCTGCTCGACGTCGGTGACGAAGCCGAACTGGTACTCCTGCGTCGCGAACTGCTCGATGGTGTTGGTCTCTGTCTGCATGATTTTCCTCGATAGCTGCCAAGTCCCCCCTAGGGACTGAATTCAAGCTTCCTGGAGCTGCGCCGTGCCGAACACGCCGCGTCCGAGCGTGACCAGCTTCTGCATTTTGGGCTGGGCCATCTCGGCGAGCGAGATCCCCTCCAGGGCGGTACGCACCGCGTCGTTGATCCGGCGCCAGTTGCCGCTCACTGGACAGAGGGCCTCGTGCGAGCAGCCGCTCTCGACGCTGACGCACTCGGTGATCGCGATCGGCCCCTCGAGCGCGGCGATGATCTCCGCCATCGAGATCTCCTCCGCCGACCGCGCCAAGCTGTAACCCCCCTTGACCCCGCGATGCGAGGCCAGGAGCCCGTCGCGCGCCAGCATCTTCAGCACCTTGCTGACCATCGGCAGCGGCAGCCGCGTCTCGACGGACAGCTCCGGAGCGGCATACTGCCGGTCGGCGTTGGCCGCCAGGTGAGTGAGGAGGACGATCCCGTAGTCTGTCTGTTTGGTGATGCGGATCATTGTCGCCTCGGCCCTCTGTTCTTCCCGATTCTGAAAACAGTACCTTATCAGTACTAATTCCAGCAAATCATAGCAGGCGAGTGGGGATTGTCAACCGGAGGGGGCCTGGGGGAAGGAGTCCCTTGTTCCTAGAAAAACACCCGCTCCACCGACCAGTACAGCCCCACCGCCGCGATCAGGCAGGAGGCGGGGACGACCACCCGCTGGCGGTACCAGCTCTGCCTTCGAAAAGGGAGGCCGACCAGCAGGAAGGCGATGGCGATCACCGTCAATTGGCCCCCCTCGACCCCGACGTTGAAGCTCAGCAGGGCGGTGAGGAACTCCGCGCGCGGTAGCCCCAACTCGGAGAGGACGCCCGCGAAGCCCAGGCCGTGGAGCAGGCCGAAGCAGAAGACGAGCGCGATCCGCGACGGCCGCAGCTCCGGGGTGAGGATGTTCTCCACCGCCACGAAGACGATCGACAGCGCGATCAGCGGCTCGACGATCGAGGGGGGCAGCCGCACGATGCCGTAGATGCTGAGCGCCAGGGTCAGCGTGTGGGCCACCGTGAAGGCGGTCACCTGCTGCAGGATCGGCTTCACCCGGCGGGAGAGCAGGAAGATGCCGAGCACGAACAGGATGTGGTCCGGCCCCCCCGGCACGATGTGGGTGAAGCCGAGCGTCAGATACTGTCGCACCACCTGCGAGCGGGTGGGGGGCACGGCCGCCTTCGCCAGCGAGAAGGGGGGGCTGGTGGCCCCCGCGTCGAGCCACTGCCAGACGGAGCTCTCCTCCCCCTCGATCAGGAGGACGAGGGGGAAGGTGCCGAGCGGCACCTCCTCCCTGAAGGTGAAGGCCCGCGCTCCGGGGGGGATGGGGCCGGCGAGGCGGAGGGTGGTCCGCCCGGGCGGCTCGTCGGTGGCCGGCGGAGGGATCGCCAGCTTCGGCTGGACGGCGGCGCCGAAGGAGACCGTGGCGCCGTTCGCGAGGTCGCGCAGGAATTTGCCGAACTGCCGGTCGACTTCCGGGGTCAGGCCGGCGATCGCTCCGTAGCGCGTCTCCCCCTCGGCGCTCCCCTTGTCGCCCGGCCACAGGTGGGCGGGGTCGACCGGGATGTCGATCCGGTAGGTGCCGTCCTTCAGGAAGGTGGCGTAGATCTGGATCTTCCCCAGCTCGTGGGCACGGGCGGCGGCCCCCGGCAGGATCAGGAGGGCGGCGAGGAGAAGGGGGCGAAGGGTCGTAGGGCGCAAGTGTCGGTCTCTCAGCAGAAGGTACGGGCGCGGGCGCGCCGCGGATGATCCGGCTCAGAGTGATCCCGCCCTAGATCAGCCGCCCGAGAGGTCCCAAATCGAGGTTCAGATCGTCGGGTTTGAGCCCGAAACGGGCCGCGATGCCGTGCAGGGTCTCCTCGAGCTTCATCAGGGCGAGGCCGACGTTCTCGACCTCTTCGTCAGTCAGGGTGCCCGCCTCCATGCGCCGGATGGCCTGCTTCTCCATCAGCTTGCGCAGGAACTCGACGAGCGCCAGAACGAGCTTGGCGACCGATTTCTGCACCTCCTCGGGATCGGCGTTCCAGCGTGGGGCCGTCGCCGCGGCCTGGCGCTCGATCTCGGCGCGCAGGGCGTCGAGCTCCTCGATCTCCAGGCGTACCGCATCGCTCTGGCTCATGGCGCCGGCTCCGGAGCGAAGGCGTAGGGGGGCCAGGGGCCGGTGGCGGCGACACGGCGGCCGCCGATCCGTCCCCTCGCCGACTCCAGGACTTCCAGGTAGGCCCCGGCCTGCGCGCGCGGAATGAGGTGATAGGCGGTGCCGACCAGCGGTCCTGGAGCCCCGTGCCGCTCGATCCGCTCGGCGCGGAGCAGGGGGTGCAGGGCCGCGCGCAACGGGTCGATCTCGGGGAGCGAATGCGCCCATTCGCGCTGCCGCCGCCGGGCGGCGAGGTGGCGCGTGCCGGGACCGCCGGCCGTGTCCGGCTCCGGGGCGGGCTCCGGCTCGCCGAAGACCCGCAACGTCATCTGCACGCAGCCGCGGACCAGGGCGAGGGCTTCGGCGATCTCCCGCTCGCGGGGGTCGAGACGGCTGGCGAGCGCGGCCTCGTTCGCGAAAGCCTCGCCGAAACGGGCGGGGAGGATGGCGCCGAAGCGCTCGGCGAGCCGGCGCACCACGGCGTCCTGTTGCTCGAGGGTCTCGCGGTCGGGGTTCGGGCGCGCGGGGAGATCGCCGGTCACGGCCGAGATGCCGCCGCGCGGCAGGAGGCGGAGCGGCTCGCCGGCGATCCCTTCCCCGAGAGGGCCGGAAGGCTCCCCGTCCACCAGCGCGTAGAGATAAAGGATGGCGCTCACTCCTCGGCCTTCCTGGGGAGGACCCGGTCGGCGGCGCAGAGGAGAGCCGAGAGGCGGAGATAGATCAGGTCGACGCCGGCCAGGCCGATGACCACCTCGCCGGTGAGCACCAGCCCCTTGTTGAGCAGGTTGTCGACCGTATCGAGCAGGGAGGTGTCGGAGCGCTCGAGCAGCTCCAGCGGCTCGCTCATCGCGCCTCCTCGATAAAGTTGTAGGGCGGCCAGGGTCCGGTCAGGGTGAGGTCGCAGGCCCGGGGCGCGAGGCGCGAGGCGCACCGCTCGACGATCGCCTCGAACTCCGCGTTGCCCTGAACCGGCACGAGGAAGGCGGCGTCGAGCAGCAGCCGCCCGCCGGATTCCGGCGCCGCCACGGGCTCGCGGCGGACCGCCTCGGAAGCCCCCGCGGCGAGCTCGGCGAAAGTGGCGTCCATCTCGGCGTGGAGCCGGCCGGCGAGCTCGCGGGAGGCGTCCTGTTCCAGCTTCTTGCGCAGCAGAAAGGCCTTGCCCGAGCTCTGCGCCCCGCTCTCGCGAGCCTCGGCGGCGAGCACCTCGCGGGCGCGGACGTCGTCCATGCGGATCCGCACCCCCCACTCGGCCCGCCCCTCCACCCGGTCGAGGGTGCGGTCGAGCCGCTCGCGGTGATCGCGGATGTTGGCGATCGCCCGCTCGTCGGAGGCGAAGAGGGTGAAGAGCTTCATCGGCAGCACGGCGCCGATGGCGGAGAAGTGCTCGATCATGGCCTCATGGGCCAGGGCGCGGTCGGAGACCCAGGAGAGGTCGGAGAGCTGGCGCTGGATCTCCGCGCTGCCGTACTCGGAGAGCAGAGCGCCGGCGACGATCAGCCAGAGACCTTCCCCGACCGCGAGCGCCCGCGGCGGCGAGAGGCCGGGCAGCCCCGGGGGAACCTCCGCGGACAGCGGATTCCTCGGGGTGCGCACCAGGCAGTAGAGGTAGGTCGCTTCGTTCATCCGGTCAGTTTTTCCCACCTCTGGACCCACGCGGCAAGGCGCGCGACGCCGCGGGGCGGCGGAAACAGGGCAGGGGCGTTCATGATAGCGCACCGGTCGAGACCCAGCCCCCGGAGATCTTTGCGCAGCAGCTCCGCCTCCCCGGCGGAGCCGCCGCAACGGGCGCACCCGGCGGGCGGCAGGGCGTTGAGGACGACCGCCGGCACGGCGATCTCGAGGCGCCCGAGGGAGCGCAGCAGGCGGACCGTCTCGCGGCGGGGGAGCTCGGCCGCCCGCGTCACCGCCACGAAGCGGGCGCGGGCGGGGTCGCGCAGCAGGGTCTCCAGCCGCTTGAGGCTGCGGGAGAGCTCGACCAGCTCGGCGGCGAGATCCCCCAGGCCCACGGCCTCGCGGTACTTGAGGAGCAGGGAGAGGAGATAGTGGTCCCAGGAGAGGGCGAGCTCCGGCATTTCCAGCAGGCGCAGGGCATGCCCGGTAGGGGCGGTGTCCACCACCACCAGGTCGTAGGCCGGCTCGGCACCCTCGGCGCCATTCTCCACCCCAAAGACGGCGTCGAGCAGGGAGGAGACGGCGATCAGCTCGTCGACCCCCGGCGGCGTCAGATCGAGGAGATCCTGGACCCCGCCGCCCTCCTGGGTAAAAGCTTCGGCAGCCTCCTCGACCCGATCCCGGTAGCGGTCGCGCCACGCCGCGAAGGCGTGGCCGGCGTCCAGCTCCCGGGCGCGCAGCCCCGGGGGAGCGCCGGGCACCGCCCGCTCGTCGTCCCCGAGCGGGACCTCCAGGACGTCGGCCACAGAGTGGGCGGGATCGGTGGAGATCAGGAGCACCCGCGCCTCCGGCCGCCGCTCCGCAAGCGCCAGAGCCACGGCCGCCGAGCAGGTCGTCTTCCCCACCCCCCCTTTGCCGCCGAAGAACAGGAGCTGAACGCCGGAGGGAGCGAGCTCGTCGAGCCAGGGAAGGTTTTTTTCCTCCCCCGGAACGGGGGAGGCCAGGAGGGGGGGTTCCGGAGTCCGGGACCTCTCCTTGGTTGAAGCGCCCCCTCCTGGCCTCCCCCTGAAGGGGGAGGAAAAAGCCTGCCCCACCAACCCCCGCGCCAGCCGCCGCAAAGCCACCTTCCCCCGCGGCTCGCTCTCCTCCTGGAGCAAAAACCGAATCGTCCGCCCCGCCAGCGTCTCTTGAATCCTCCGGATCGCCGCCGCCTCGGCCCGGTGCCGCTCGCGGCAGAGCGGGCAGTCGTCCCCTCCCGGCGGCAGGACCCGGTTTACGATCACCTCGCGCACGGGGATGCCGGCGCCGTCGAGGGCCGCCAGGGCGTCGCGGGTCTCCTCCAGCGAAAGGATCTCGGGGAGCATCACCCAGAAGATGTGGCAGCGCTCCGGGTCGCGCAGCCGCTCCTCGATCTCCCTTCCCTGGTCTTCGAGACTGGCGATCAGGGCGTCGCCCTCCCCCGGCCGGTAGGCGCCGCCGAAGCGCTCGGCCATCCAGCGGTGGCGCTCCTGGAGGCGGTCGAGGACGCCGGCGAACCGGCGCAGCGCCTCCGGCATGGCGAGCAGGCGCAGGGTGTGGGCGGTGGGCGCGGCGTCCACTATGACCTCGTCAAATACCTCGTCGCGGGCGGTCTCACGCGCGAGGCTGGCGATCTCCAGCCAAGCCATCAACTCGTCGGCGCCCGGCAGCGAGAGGCCGAGGAAGCGGTCCACGTCCTCGGCATCCAGGTAGGTGCCGCGGGCGGCGATCTCGCGCAGGGCCTCGCGGTGCTCCTCCGTCCAGCGGCCAGCGGCCGGGCCGGCGGCGAGCTCGGCGGCCAGGAGAGCGCCGCGGCGGGTGGGTATGCGGCTTGGCTCGGCCGTGAGGCGCGCCCGCAGGGCATCGCCGAGAGAGGGAGCGGGATCGGTGGAGACGACCAGGACGCGGCGGCCCGGTCCGACGGAGAAACTGGCGGCGGCGAGAGCGGCGGCGGCGGCGCAGGTGGTCTTGCCGACGCCCCCCTTGCCGCCGAAGAGGCGGAGGGGAGGAAGGGGGGGCCCTACGATTCCTCGTCCCCTCCCCGGAAGCTGACGTCCACCTCGAAGCCGCCGCCCAGGGAGACGGCGCCGCTGGACTCGCCGCGCTGGGCGTCGCGGATTTCGCGCAGCCGGGCGAGGATGTCGCGCTCGAGCACCACGAAATCCTCCTCGTCCATCTCGCCCAGCTCCAAGCGCATCTGGGCGGCTAGCAGCTCCTCGCGCAGCGACCCCTCGTCGTTCATCTCCTCGTTGACCGCCGAGGCGACCTTGTCGAGGACGAACTTGATGCCGCCGATCAGCAGGCTATCCAGAATGATCATTCGGCTTCCGAGGCGCGCTCGAGCTTCAGCCGGATGTTGACGAAGTTGTACGGCGGCCAGGGGCCGGTGTACTTGAAGATCAGGTTCTCGTAGCGGGCGTCGATCTCCTTGACCGCGGCGTCGAAGTCCGCCTCGCGGTCGCGCGAGACGAGGAAGGCGCCGTTGAGGATCATCTTGTCGCCGATCGGCTTGTTGGTGCGCGAGGCGACGCAGACGCCGCTCAGGGTGTCGATGATCTCCGAGACCAGCTTCTCCGAGCGGTCCTGGAGCAGCGAGTCGACGAGCCGTCCGTACTGCATGCGGGCGAAGTAGGTGGAGCCCTTCTGGTGCGAGATCTCCTGCCGCAGCAGGCGGAGGTTCTCGTCCTCCTTCTCGATCTCGCGGATGATCGTCTCGGGCTCCCAGAGCACCTTGAGACCGAACTCGAGCTTGTCCTGCATCTTGACCAGCACGTCGCGGAAGGCGTCGTAGGCGCTGCGCAGCAGCTCGACGATGTCCTCGGAGGTCTTGAAGACGGTGCTGAAGGACATCGGGATCACCGTGAAGTCGCGCATCACGACCTCGTTGACCCGCTCATGGGCGAGCACGTTCTCCCGCGTCGGGTCGTAGACCTCGAGCGGCGTGTCGGAGACCACGGCGGCGATCTCCCTGTAGTTGACCGTGTGCACCTCGGCGGGCTCGCTGCCGATGCCGATCGGCCCGAAGCGGCAGGGCTCCCCGGTCTGGATGATGCAGTAGACGTACTTGCCGCTGCGCCCTCCCGGGCGGGACGAGGGATCCGGGAAGGCGAGCAGGTCCGAGGCGGGCTCGGCGGCGGGCGGCCTGGCCGCCGCCTTCTTTGGCTTCACCGGCTTCGCCGTCTTCTCTGCCTTCGCCGCCGGGGCGGCCGCGACCTTGCCGGCAGGCTTCGCCTTGCCGGCCGGCGGCTTGGCCGTCTTCCTGGCGGGCGGGACCGCCACGGCCTTCTTCGCCGTTTGGGCGGCGGGGGTCGCCTTCACCGGCTTTCCGGCCGGTTTCTTCGGGGTGTCGGTCTTGTCGGCTTTGCTCATTCGGTGGTCTTCGCCTCGAGCTGGCGGCGAACCTCCTGCTCGAGATCCTTGGGAAGACAGGGCTTGGTCACGACGGCGTTGCAGCCGACCTCGCGAGCCTTGTCGTGTGCGGCGGCGAGCGCGTGAGCGGTCAGCGCGATGATCGGAATGTCGCGGGTGCGGTCGTCCTGCTTCAGGCGCCGGGTGGCTTCCCAGCCGTCGATGCCGGGCAGCGAGAGATCCATGAGGATGACGTCCGGCAGAAGCTCGAACGCCTTCTCCAGGGCCTCCAGCCCGTCGGCGGCGGTGGCGACGCGGAACCCGCGAAACTCCAGATATTCGGCAAAGATCTCGCGGCCGTGATCGACGTCGTCGACCACGAGCACGAGCGGGGCGGGGGTTGCGTCTCCGCGGGTCATGCCGTCCTCGGCTTGCTGGGTAGATACAAGGTGAAAGTGGACCCTTCTCCGAGCCGGCTGACCAGGGTGATGCGGCCGTCGAGGGTATGGGCGAGGCGGCGGCAGATCGACAGGCCCAGCCCGGTGCCACCCTGGCGCCGGGCATAGGAGCTGTTGGCCTGCTCGAAGGCCTCGAAGATCGTCTTCTGGTTCTCTTCCGCGACACCGATGCCGGTGTCGGTTACCGCGATCAGGATCTCGCCCGACCCGCGCTCGTGCTCCAGACGGATGGAGACCGCCCCCTCGGGGGTGAACTTGAGGGCGTTCGACAGCAGGTTGAGCACGATCTGCTTGACCTTCTGACGGTCGGTCTCGATCTCCGGCAGCTCCGGCGCCAGCATGCGGTTCACCGCCAAACGGGTGCCGGCGATCACCGGCTCGACCTCGGTCATCACCTCGTCGATCAGCTCGGGAAGGAGGACGCGCTCGATCTGCACCGGCATCTTGCCCGACTCGATGCGGGCGATGTCCAGGAGGTCGTTGATGACGGCGAGCAGGTGGCGGGCATTGGCGTCGACGCGCCCTAGCTTGTCGTGTTGGGCTTGCGTCATTTCGCCCGACACCCCCTCCAGCATCAGGTGGGTGTAGCCCATGATGGCGTTGAGGGGCGTGCGCAGCTCGTGCGAGACGTTGGCGAGGAACTGCGACTTCATCGCCGAGGCCTGCTCGAGCTGGAAGGCCTGCCGGCGCAGCAGCTCGTTCTGCTCGGCGAGCTCGGCCGTGGCCTCGCGGACCCGTTCGCGCAGCTCGTCCGAGTGGCGCTTGACCTGCTCGTAGAGGCGCGCCTTCTCCTCCGCCTCGGTGAGGTCGTGGAGAATGGTGACGATCGCCGTCTCCTCGCCGTGCTTGGAGACCACCTTGCCCGAGATCGCCTCGACGGGGACGGTGGCCCCGGTCTGCGGATCGATCAGGCTCAGCGTGCGCCGCCAGTGCCGCGCCTGGCCGGCGTAGAGGCTGGAGACGAACGAGGAGAAGACCGCGTCGTTGGTCCGCACGCGCCGCTCCACCTCGACGTTGCGCTTGCCCGGCGGGAAGGTGAACATGCGCTCGGCGGGAGGGTTCATGCGCGCGATGTTCCCCTCCGCGTCGGTGACCAGGATGGGGTCGAGCACCGAGTTGAGGATCAGGTCGAGGCGGTCGCGCTGGGCGCGGGTCGCGGCCTCGGCCACCCGCAGCCGGCGGTAGTTCTCCTCGATCTCCTCGGTGGCCCGGCGCAGGTCGGTGACGTTGCGCAGCACCGACACCAGCCCGGTCTCGCCGAGGCGGATCGGCACCGGCGTGCTCAGCACCTCGAACGGCAGATCCTTCCCTTCCGAGGGGTCGACCAGCAGCAGCTCCCGGCGGGTCGGTCCGCTCTCCGCCGCGTTGGTGAACAGCGAGGCCGAGAACAGCATGTTGTTGAGGGCCACCGCCCGGCGCCACCCCTCGCGCTTGTCGTCGCCGGCCGTCAGCAGCATCTCCGCCCCCGCGTTGGCGACCAGGATGCGGCCGTCGGCGTCGGTCAGCAGGATGGGATCAGTGACGGCGTTGATGGTCGAGAACAGCCAGCTCCGCTCCCGCTTGTGGCGCCGCTCTTCGGCCTGAGCGCGGCGGTACCAGAGCGAGGCCAGGCGGACGCCGAGCAGCTCGGCGACCCAGAGGATGTCGTCAGAGACCAGCCCGTCCTCGAGGCCGGTGAGCAGGAGCAGGCCGGGGCCGATCTCCTCTTTGGAGCTGCCCAGCGGAACGGCGTGGAACGAGAGATTGCCCAGCGGGGTCTCGAGGGCACGCAGCAGCGGCTGGCTGGAGTCGTGGAAGACCACCGGCTCGCCCCCGGAGAGGGCGACCACCAGCGGATGGGCGCGATCCCCGAGGTCGAGGCCGAAGGAGTCGACCGAAGAGACCGACACCCCGATCCCGGTCAGGCCGAGCAGGCGGCCGCTCTCGCTGTCGGCTACCGCGCAGACGGCCCGCTCCACCCCGGCGTGGCGCACCAGCCAGCGCAACGCCACCACGGCGCAGGGGCGCGCCTCCTCCTCGGCGAGCAGGGCGCTGACCAGCCCGAGCTTCGCCTTGGAGCCGACGCTGCCGCCCCGGGAACGGGGGGGCGGGAGCACGTCGAGGTGCGCGAGGCTGACCACGGCAGCCTAGACCTTCGGGGAGCGGGGCCTGGGCCTGCGGGCCGGCACATGCTCGCGTGAGATCGAGGCGGCGAGTTGGGCACGCAGAGAGGTGTTCTCGGCCAGGAGGTCCTCGGACGTACGGGCCTCGAGCGCCGTCGGACGCGACACCGAGGAAACCTGCGAGACAGCTTCCGAGTACTTGAGGTAGGTATCGATGGACGCCACCACGACGCGGGCCTCGACGGTGAGCAGGTCGATGCCCACCAGCGAGACCCGGACCCAGGCATCGATCACGATGCCTTTGTCCAGGACTCGGTCCAGGACGTCGATGAGACTGGTTCCACCGGAAGCTCGTTCAACCGGCATGTTATTACCCCCTGGGGTTCGGCTTTGTTTCAGATCGCTGCGCTCGGGCCCGCGGCGCCGGACGCTCGGTTTTCAACGCCAGCGAGGCGACTCGTTCTTCCAGCGCCCGCACCTGGTCGCGCAAAACTTCGTTCTCGGCCGTCAGGTGCCGGGCGGCCACGGAAAGATTGGGATCCTGGCGCCACCAGTCCAGACCGATCTGCTCCGCCTTGTCGATCGAGCAGACGAGCAGGCGGATGCGGATGGTGATGAGCTCGACCTCCGCCAGGGAGATCCGGATATCGCCGGCGATGACCAGTCCCTTGTCCAGGACGCGGTCCAGGACGTCGACCAGCCCCGAGGAGCGGCGATAGGACGGTTCGATCGGAGAATTCATGCTCGTCTTAGCAGCAAAGTTGAGTTCCTGAGGTCGTGATCCTAGCCGACTATGAAGCCACTTTCAATGCAAGACGTCTGCCCCGGGCTGCTACCATGAGGCGCCTGTTCACGAAGGAGCCATGAAAGAGGAGACGCCATGGTGAGAATCCGGATCGCGCGCCGGGCGGGCGCGCTGCTGGCGGTCCTGCTGACAGCCGCCCTTCCCGCCCTGCGCGGCCAGGAGCCCGCGGCCGCCACGCCCGATCTTGCCGCGGCGAGGGCCGTCTTTGAGAAAAATCTGCAAGCGATCCGCGACAAGAGCCGCGACGCCTACCTTTCCTGCTACCTCGAATCGGAGCGCCTGGCGCGCACCGGCGCGGAAGGATTCGAGCTCGGCTACGCCGGGCTCGCCGCCTCGGCCGGCCAGGGGTGGCCCGACCACATCGAGGCCGACGACATCCACCTGACCCCGGTCCAGCCCGGCATCGTCTACGCCACCTACCGTTACCGCGTCCGCTACGGCGGCCGGGAGGACGCCGGGATCTCCGAGCGGCTGTTCGTCAATACTCCCGGCAAAGGCTGGAAGATCGCCGTCTCCACCGCCTTCTCCAGTCTCCCCGGCGTGCCGCCGCCGCCGCGCGCGCTGGTCGGAGCCACGCTGGTCGACGGCACCGGCGCCCCCGCGGTCCGCGACGCCGTGGTGGTAATCCGCGAGGGGAAGATCGACTGCGCCGGTCCGCGCGCCGCCTGCCCGGTGCCCGCCGGGGTGGACGCGACCGACGTCTCCGGTCTCTGGATCACCCCCGGTCTGGTCGACGCCCACGTCCACTTCTCGCAGACCGGCTGGGCGGACGGCCGCCCGGACTCCCTCGACGTGCGCGACCGCTACCCGTACGACAAGACCATCGCCGACCTCGCGCGCCACCCCGAGCGCTTCGGCCGCAGCTATCTCTGCTCCGGGGTGACTTCAGTGTTCGACGTCGGCGGCTATGCCTGGACCCTCGGCCTGCCGGCCTGGGCCGAGCCCGACCTCGAGGTGCCGCGGATCGCCGCCGCCGGACCCCTCCTGTCGACCATTGACCACTGGCTCAACCTCCCCGCCGAGCGGCAGTTCATGCTCCTCGCCGACGCCGAAAGCGCCCGCGATGGCGTCCGCTATCTGGCCGAGCGGGGGTCCGCGGCGGTCAAGGTCTGGTACATCGTCGACAAGGACCACCCGGTCGAGAAGTCCGCGCCCGCCGTCCAGGCCGCGGGAGCGGCGGCCCGCGAGCGCAACCTGCCGCTGATCGTCCACGCCACCGGCCTCGCCGAGGCCAAGGAGGCGCTGCGGGCGGGGGCGAAGCTGCTGGTCCACGGCGTCGGCGACAAGCCGGTGGACGGCGAGTTCCTCGACCTCGCGAAGAAGAGCGGGGCGATCTACTGCCCCACCCTCACCGTCTTCAGCGGCTATTACCGGATGTACACCGACGCCGCCCGGCATCAGGCCCCGGCGGTGGACGACCCCAACGGCTGCGTCGATCCGCTCACCCGCGCCAAGGTCGCCGAGACCGCGCAGGCGACGACGGCGCCGGTCTCCGCCGACCGGATCAAGGCCCTGGAAGCCCGGGTCAACGACGGTCAGCGCCTCGCCGCCGCCAACCTCAAGCGGGTCCTCGACGCCGGCATCCCGATCGCCATGGGCACCGACGCCGGCAACCCGCTGACCCTGCACGGCCCCTCGGTCTACGCCGAGATGGAGGCCATGCAGGCGGCCGGCCTGTCCCCGCTACAGGTCCTGACCGCCTCCACCCGCGGCGGCGCCACCGCCATGGGCCGGGCCAAGGATTTCGGCACCGTCGAAAAGGGCAAGCTCGCCGACTTGCTGGTCGTCGGCGCCGACCCCACCGCCGACATCGCCAACCTGCGCAAGGTCCGCTACGTGGTGCGGGGAGGGGCGGTGAGGTCGATCGCCGAGCTCAAGGCGCTGGCGACCACCGCGGCAGCGGAGGGCGGAGAGTAGGACTTTAAACCAGCCGCGCCAGGATCACGTCTTCAAGGTTCCTGCGGCTGTCGAAGCAGGCAACGACGAGGACCCGTTTGCCGTCGATACGGTAGAGAAGCCGGTAAGGCCGGATTACAAGCTCGCGATACGTCGTGATCTCGAATCGGGCGAGCTCTGGGACAACCCGGCCTCTGCGGGGTAGAGCCTCCAAGGCTCTGGATTTCTCGGCAATGTCGTCGAACAGCCGTTGGGCTGCGAGAGGGGCTTCCTGGGCGATAAAGTCGACGATCTGCTCAAGATCGCGGATTGCCGTCTCCGCCCAGAAAACCTCGAAGCCGCCACGGCTCATCGGCTGCGGAGGCGAGAGCGGACCCGGGCCAGGGCCTCGTTCTGAGAAAGGACTCTTCCCTCCTGGAGGTCTGCTTCGCCCTGCGCCGCGAGTTGGAGGAGCATCGTGGCATCCCGCAGGGCCTCGTAGCTGTCCACATCGAGAACGACTGCCCTGGCCTCCCCATCTTCGGTGATGACGACGGGGCGGCGCGAATCGTTGACCTGCTTCAGCAGCTCCGTCGCCTGATTCTGCAAGTAGGTAACGGGTTTAATGTCTTCCTTCAGGCGCATAGGAACCTCCGAAGGAGAGTCTAGCACCCTGGGGAATCCCCTCCCCCCCTCTCGCGTTTTCATGCGCAGGAGCTCTGAAGCATGAAAGACGCACCCGTCACCGGCACAACCGTTCCCACCAAATACTGGCACGCGCTCGAGAATGGCCGCATTCAGTGCGACCTCTGCCCGCGCTTCTGCAAGCTGCTCGAGGGGCAGCGGGGGCTCTGCTTCGTGCGGGCTCGCGAGAACGACCAGATCGTGCTCACCACCTGGGGGCGGTCGAGCGGCTTCTGCGTCGACCCGATCGAGAAGAAGCCTTTGAACCACTTCCTGCCCGGCACGCCCGTGCTCTCCTTCGGCACCGCCGGCTGCAACCTGGCCTGCAAGTTCTGCCAGAACTGGGACATCAGCAAGTCGCGCGAGTTCGACACCCTGGCCGATCAGGCCACCCCCGAGGTCATCGCTCAGGCGGCCCGGCGGCTCGGCTGCGCCAGCGTCGCCTTCACCTACAACGATCCGGTGATCTTCCACGAGTACGCGATCGACGTCGCCGCCGCCTGCCACGAGCACGGAATCCGCACGGTGGCGGTGACCGCCGGCGAGATCTGCCCCGAGCCGCGGGAGGAGTTCTTCCGCCACATGGACGCCGCCAACGTCGACCTCAAGGGGTTCACCGAGGATTTCTACCGCAAGATCTGCGGCGCCGAGTTGGGGCCGGTGCTCGACACGCTGACCTATCTCAAGCACGAAACCGACGTCTGGTTCGAGATCACCACCCTGCTGATCCCAGGCGAGAACGACTCCGACGCCGAGCTCGACCGGATGACCCGCTGGGTGGCCGACAAGCTCGGGCCGGACGTGCCGATCCACTTCACGGCCTTTCATCCCGACTACAAGATGCTCGACAAGCCGCCCACCCCGCCGGCGACCCTCGCCCGGGCCCGCCGGATCGCGCTCGCCAACGGCCTGCGCTACGCCTACACCGGCAACGTCCACGACGAGGACGGCGGCAGCACCGCCTGCCACGCCTGCGGCGAGCGCCTGGTCGGCCGCGACTGGTTCGTGCTCACTGCGTGGAACCTCACCCCCGAGGGGGCCTGCGTCGCCTGCGGCACCCCCTGCGCCGGCCGCTTCCAGGCCGCCCCGGGCACCTGGGGCTCGCGCCGCCTGCCGGTACGGCTGCGGGACTTCGCGGTGGGTGCTGGAGGAGCATAAAAAGGGCGGGGACAAACCCCGCCCCTACATTCCACCTTGGAAGGGTGAGAGTCCTACGGGAAGATCCCCAGATCCTGGTAGCAGATCGCGATCTTGTTGATGGCTTCGATGAAGGCCGCCGTGCGCAGGTCCACCTTGTGCTGGGCGCGGATCTCGCGCAGGCGGTGGTAGGCGGGTCCCATCGTGTCCTCGAGGCCGGAGTGGACGAGATCCGCCTCGTCGGCGCCGTGGGCGAGGGCCCTGAGCTCGTCGTCCGAGAATGACTTACCGGTGCGGACCGCGATGGCTTCGAGGATCCGCCGGTAGGCCTGCTCCTCGAACCGCCTCTCCAGGCGGCCGAAGCGGACGTGGGCGAGGTTCTTCAGCCACTCGAAGTAGGAGACCAGCACGCCGCCGGCGTTGGCATAGTGGTCTGGGACGACCAGCACGCCGCGCCCGTCCAGCGCCTCGCTGGCGCCGCTGGTCACCGGCCCGTTGGCGCCCTCGACGATGATCCTGGCCTTGATCTGGGCGACGTTGTCGTCGGTGATCTGGTTCTCCAGCGCCGCCGGGATCAGGATGTCGCAGTCGAGCTCCAGCCCGTCCGCGGGATTGGCCAGCTTCTGGATGCCGTCGGGGAGGACCAGCTTCTGCATCGACTTTTCCCCCCGGCGCAACGCGTTCCACTGGTTCACGATCGCCTGGGCGTCGAGCCCCTTCGGATCGTAGATCCCGCCGTCGAACTCCAGCAGGCCGACGATCGTCGCCCCCATCTCCTGCAGGAAGGTGGCGGCGTAGGAGCCGACGTTGCCGAGCCCCTGGACGACCACCCGCTTGCCCGCGATCCCGGGCGACAGGCCGAGCGCCTTCATGTCCTCGGCGACGGAGCAGACCTCGCGGGTGACGAAGGCCACACCGCGGCCGGTTGCCTCGGTCCGCCCCCGGATGCCCCCCTGGGCGATCGGCTTGCCGGTGACGCAGGCCGCCCCTTCCAGCTTGTCGTTCGCCAGGGCCGTGTAGGTGTCGACGATCCAGGCCATCTCCCGCGGGCCGGTGCCGAAGTCCGGCGCCGGCACGTCGATGCCGGGGCCGATGAAGTTCTTCTTGACCAGCTCGAAGGTGTAGCGCCGGGTGATCCGCTCCAGCTCATGCTTGCTGTACTTCTTGCCGTCGATCTTGATGCCGCCCTTGGCGCCGCCGAACGGGGCGTCGACCACCGCGCACTTGTAGGTCATCAGCGCGGCGAGCGCCATCACCTCGTCCTCGTTGACGTCGAGGCTGTAGCGGATGCCCCCCTTGGTGGGGAGCTTGTGGTGGCTGTGCTCCGCGCGCCAGGCGTGGATCACCTCGACCTCGCCGTTGTCACGCTCGAGGGGGAAGGTGAAATGGTAGACGCTGTTGCAGGTCTTGATGATCTGGAGCAGGCCGGAGGGGTGGCTGGTGTAGGCGGCGGCCCGGTCGAAGTTCCGGTTGACCTGGTCAAAGAAGCTGACGTGTTCGTTCGGCATGCGGATGGTTTCCCTTCGAAATTGGATCGAAATGGAAGGCGTGGCCTCTTTTTGGAGCCCAAGCGACGGGGAGTGATAGCATTCTTGCACGGCCGCCGCAACCCCTGGGGCGGTCCTGCCGTGTTTCTGAGCGAACACTTCTTCTGACTCCTGACCCTGCCTTGCTGATCGCCCTCGGGATCGCCGCCGCCGTCTTCCTGGCGCTGCTGGGCCTGCGCGAGCTCGTCGTCCGCTGGCTGGGAAAGCGGGCGGAGCGGACCGCGAACGGCCTCGACGACCTCGTCGTCAGCCTCGGCCGGCGCACGCAGCTTCTGGTGGTCGCCGTCGTCGCCCTCTACTTCGGAAGCCTGTACATCACCCTGCAGCCCCGGCAGGAGAGGACCCTCCACGGCCTGGCCGAGGTGGCGGTCTTCCTGCAGATCGCCCTCTGGGCCTCGGTCGCCATCGACTTCTGGCTCGCCCGCCAGCGGCGGCGGATGGACCAGGACCCTACCTCGGTGGCCCTCGCGGGCGTCCTCCGGTTCGTCGCCAAGCTGGTCCTCTGGGCGCTCCTCCTGCTGATGGCGCTGGACAACCTGGGCGTCAACGTCACCGCCCTGATCACCGGCCTCGGGATCGGCGGCGTGGCGGTCGCCCTCGCCCTCCAGAACGTCCTCAGCGATCTGCTGGCCTCGCTCTCGATCGTCCTCGACAAGCCGTTCGTGATCGGCGACGCGATCACCGTGGACACCCTGACCGGCACGGTCGAGAGCATCGGCCTCAAGACCACCCGCCTGCGCGCCGTCTCGGGCGAGCAGCTCGTGTTCGCCAACAGCGACCTGCTCAAAAGCCGCATCCACAACTGGCGGCGGCTGGCCGAGCGCCGGGCTGTCCTCGCCTTCGGCGTCCCCCAGGACACCTCGCCGGATGCCGTCGAGCGCATCCCCAGGGTGATCCGCGCGCTGGTCGAGGGGCAGGACCTCACCCGCTTCGACCGCGCCCACTTCAAGGGGTTCGGCGCCTCGTCCCTCGACTTCGAGGCGGTCTACTGGATCCTGACCCCCGACTACAACGCCTTCATGGACCGGCAGCAGGCGATCAACCTCGGGCTGCTGCGGGCCTTCGAGCGCGAGGGGATCGCCCTGGCGTCCGCCGCGCCGACGTTGCAGATGACGCTGCCGAAGCCGGACGCCGCCGCGAAAACTTCCTGATGAACCTCCCGTAGAACTCTCCGGGAGAGACTGTGTCTTTTTGAAAGGAGACCTCGTGCGTAGATCGATCTGGATGGCGGCCCTCCTGCTGCTCCTGCCGGGGCTGGCCGCCGCGCAACCCCAGGGGGAGACCAGCCTCCTGCGCTACCCCGATATCTGTGGCAATACCGTCGCCTTCGTCTATGGCGCCGACGTCTGGCTGGTCGACGCCGCGGGCGGCCAGGCCCGCCGGCTGACCTCGGGCGAGGGGGACGAGCTCGCCCCCAAATTCTCGCCCGACTGCAAATCGATCGCCTTCACCGGCCAGTACACCGGCACCCGCCAGGTCTACGTCATCCCGGTCGGCGGCGGCTCCCCGCGGCAGCTCACCTTCCACAACGACGTGGGGGTGATCCCGCCCCGCGGCGGTTTCGATAACCAGGTTCTGGGCTGGACCCCGGACGGCAAGCAGATCCTCTTCAACGCTCACCGTACCCCTTACAGCGAGCGCAACGCCCGGCCCTACCTGATCCCCGCGGCCGGGGGGACGGAGACGCCGCTGGCGATCCGCGAGGGTTCGGCCGGAGTCTTCTCGCCGGACGGCAACCGCTATGTCTTCGCTCCCATCATGCGGGAGTTCCGCACCTGGAAGCACTACCGCGGCGGCCGCGCTCCCGAGCTCTGGATCTATGACCTCAAGGCGAACACCGCCGAGCAGATCACCAGCAACCCGGCCAACGACTACATGCCGGTCTGGATCGGCGACACCGTCTACTTCGTCTCCGACCGCGACAAGGTGGGGAGCACCACCGTCAACAACCTTTTCGCCTACGACACGAAGACCAAGGCCGTCCGCCGGGTGACCAACCACGACACCTTCGACGTCTACTGGCCGAGCAGCGCCGACCGCCGGCGCCTGGTCTACGAGGATGGCGGCTCGATCTACCTCTTCGATCCCGCCTCCGGGAAGAGCGGCCGGATCCCTATCCGGGTCGAGGGGGATCTGCCGAAGACCCTCCCCTACTTCAAGAACGTCACCGAGGACATCGACGCGATCACCCTCTCCCCGACCGGCAAGCGGGCCCTGCTCACCGCCCGTGGCGACGTCTTCTCGGTGCCGGCCGAGAAGGGGGAGATCCGCAATCTCACCCAGTCCCCGGGGGTGCGGGAGGTGGCCGCCACTTGGTCGCCCGACGGCCGCTGGGTCGCCTACCTCTCCGACCGCTCCGGCGAATACGAGGTCTGGCTGCGGCCGGCTGACGGCTCGGGCGCCGAGCGGCGGGTCACCACCGACGGCAACACCTGGCGCTTCCCCCTCGCCTGGTCCCCCGACTCCAGGAAGCTCGCGTTCGGCGACAAGAACCGCCGGCTGCGCTGGGTGGACGCCGCCACCGGCAAGGTGACCGACGCCGACCGCGGGACACGCGGCGACATCCAGGACTACAAGTGGTCCCCCGACAGCCGCTATCTCGCCTACACCAAGGTGGGGGAGAACCAGTTCCCCTCGATCTGGATCTACGAGCTCGACGGCGGCATGGCCCGCCAGCTCACCAGCGACCTGACCGCCGAGGCCGAGCCCACCTGGGACCCCAAGGGGCACTACCTCTACTTCCTGTCCAACCGCGACTACAACCTGACCTTCAGCGGCTACGAGTTCGACTACGTCTACACCAACCCCACCCGGGTCTACGTGGGGCTGCTCTCCAAGGAAGGACCGCCCCTGCTGCTGCCCGAGAGCGACGAGGAGACCCCCAAGCCGGAGGAGACGGCGGCGACCGCGTCCAAGGACGAGTCCAAGGCCGACGCCAAGGCCGCGGCCCAGAAGGTCGCCGACGAAGCTGCCGGCGACAAGCCCGACAAGGCGCCGAAATCAGGGGTGCGGGTCAAGATCGACTTCGACGGCTTCGAGCAGCGGGTCCGCGCCCTGCCGGCCCCCCCGGGCAACTACCAGGGGCTGACCGCCAACGCCGACTCCGTCTTCTTCCTGCGCGGCACTCCCGGCGGCGGTCCGCAGTCGCTCCGCGTGTTCAGCTTCAAGGACCGCAAGGAGGACGCGGTCGTCGACGGCATCGCCGGCTACGACCTCTCCGCCGACGGCAAGAAGATCATCTACCAGCAGCGGGACAGCTACAGCATCATCGACGCCCGGCCGGGGCAGAAGCCGGGGGACGGCAAGCTCGACCTGGAGAAGCTGACCCTCCGCATCCAGCCCCGCGAGGAGTGGCGCCAGGAGTTCGTGGACGCCTGGAGGATCTTCCGCGACTGGTTCTACGATCCCAACCTCCACGGCGTGGCCTGGCTGGGCATCCGGGACCGCTATGCCCAGATGCTCCCCTACATGTCCAACCGCTCCGACCTCGACTACCTGCTCGGCGAGATCGGCGCCGAGGTCTCGGTCGGTCACGCCTACTTGCAGCCGGGCAACGCGCCGGCGCCCAAGCGGGTCGAAGGCGCCCTGCTCGGCGCGGAGATCGTGGCCGATTCCTCCGGCTACTTCCGGGTCGATCACATCTTCCCGGGGGAGAACTGGCATGCGAGCTTCCGCTCGCCGCTGACCGAGCCCGGCGTCCACGTCGAGAGGGGGGACTACATCCTGGCGGTGGACGGCCAGACCACCAAGGGTGTGGACAACTTCTACCGCCTGCTGGAGGGGAAGGCCGACCGGGTGCTCACCCTGCTGGTGAACGGCAAGCCCTCCACCCAGGGGGCCCGCGAGGAGAGGGTCCGGCCCGTCGACAACGAGCAGAACCTCCGTTATCTCGACTGGGTGCAGACCAACCGCGCCAAGGTCGACAAGCTCTCGGGCGGCCGCATCGGCTACATCCACCTGCCGGACACCGCCGTCGCCGGCAACCGCGAGCTGTTCAAGTACTTCTATCCGCTCGCCAGCAAGGACGCCCAGGTCTTCGACGACCGCTATAACCAGGGTGGCTTCATCCCCGACCGGATGATCGCGCTGATCTCCCGGCCGCTGCTGAACTACTTCGTCGGCCGCCCGGGCGTCGCCAATCCAACGCCGCAGTTCGCCAACAACGGACCGAAGGTGGCCTTGATCAACGGCCAGGCGGGCTCGGGCGGCGACGCCTTCCCCTACTACTTCCGGGAGATGAAGCTCGGGCCGCTGATCGGCACCCGTACCTGGGGGGGCCTCGCCGGCCTCTCGGGCAACCCGCCCCTGGTGGACGGCGGCACCCTCACCGTGCCCACCTTCCGCATCCTCACCACCGAGGGAAAGTGGGCGGTCGAGAACGAGGGCGTCTCGCCGGACATCGAAGTGATCGACGCGCCGGACGCCCTGGCCCGGGGCGAGGACCCGAGCCTCGAGCGGGGCATCAAGTACCTTCTGGACCAGCTCCAGAAGAACCCGCCCAAGAAGGTCGTCGTGCCCCCGCCGCCGGTCGGCGGCGCGCCGCGCTAGTCACGGACTATCGAGAAGCAAAAGGCGGGGACTCAGGTCCCCGCCTTTTCCGTTCTGGGGCCGCTACGAGCAGTACTTGACGTGGTATTGGCCGCAGGAGGTGAACCCGCCGTGTTTCAGATCCCGGCATCCCAGGCTGCTCGTGGAGTTCGTGCAGAGATTGCAACTGCAGATGAAGTCGATCGCCGGAGCCGGCGCCGAGGCGGCGACTCCGACTCCGCAGACGAGGGCGGCGATTGCGAAGAGCCTCTTGACCATGGATTCCTCCTGCTTCCTGGGAGCGCGAATTCGCTCAAGCTGAAATAGTAATACAGCTCTTTGCCGCCATGGACGTGCCGGTTCAGGACTTCGCCGTCGAGTTGTAGAGGGGAATCCCGGCGACCGCTCCGCTGAGGACATTGGCGAACACGGAGTCCACCACGCCGTTGAAGTTGGAGTAGTAGTCCGAGAGATCGTCGTTGAAGAACTGGATGACCGCCTTCTGGAAAATCGGGAAGACCACCTCCTGCTTGGACCCCGGCGTCAAGCCGCGGCTCTGGACCTCCACGAACCAGCCGTTGCCGCCGAGCGCCGTCTGGACCACCTTCGCGAGCTGCTGGGCCGAGCCGATGGCCATGGGCACGGCCGGCTGGCCCTGGTAGAGGATCTGGACCTGGACCCCGACGTTGCCGAAGGCCTGATTGCGCTGGACGATGGTGGCGAGGGCATTGGCCTTGTTCTGATCCGAGACCGTGACCTTGATCACGTAAGGATTGCTCGACGTGTCCAGCTGCCCCACAGAGACATTCGGGTCTTTGCCGAGAGCCGAGTTGACCTTGTTCCAGAACGTATACCAGGGGGGTGAGAGTAGGGGCATCGACTTCTCCTTGTCAGTGAGCGTTCCCTCCCTGAAAGAGCAATCGCCGGGCCACCGGCCCGGCTTGCTGGAAACCCTTCCGAATCAGTGTCTTAGGCTCCTGACCCCGCTCGCTGGAGCCGCGCCGACGCGTCGGCTGGCGCGTCGGTGACGCGTCAGCCGCCAGGGTCCCGGCGACAGTCACCGCGACGCAGCCGCCGGCGAACGCCGGCGCAGGGCGGCCTTGATCCAGAGAAAGCCGATACCGAGGAAGGGCAGGACGTAGACCAGCGAGGCGAACGGGCCGATGATGCCGTCCGGCGTGGGCTCGACGTCGGCCTTCAGCTCGACGCCGTCGATCAGGATGCGGGTGTGCCACATCCCGCCCTTGTCGAACTTCACCTTGGTGAAGTAGCGCGCGCCCTCCTTGACGGACTGCGGCTCGGCCTCGTAGACGACCTCCGGCAGCCGCTTCGACACCGGTTGCACGCCGATCCGCACCGCCGCCTTCGCCGGCAGGCTTCCCCCTTTCGGCGCCTCCAGGATCACGAAGAAGGTGCCCATCCCGATGTCCGGATCGGTCCAGACCGAGGCGATATAGGGGCCGACCCGCTGGTCGACGAGGATCGGGAAGGGGGGCCCCGAGTGACCGTAGCTCGGCAGGGCACCGAGAAGGAAGGCGAGGAGGAGAGTCCGCCGGATCGGTTTGGCCATCGCCGCCATCGTCAGCTCGCCATGCCGCGCATGTCCATCGGCTGCGCGAGAAGCCAGATCGCGGAAGCCCAGAGCAGGAGGCAGAGCCCGGCCCAGGGGATGAAGGCGAGGGCCGCGCGGCCCGGAACCTCGCGCTCCGCGATCCGCCAGGCGACGAGCAGCGAGCCGAGCAGGCCCAGCGCCAGGAAGCCCAGCTCCAGCGGATGGATGAAGCCCGGAGGGATGCCGCGCAGGCTCCAGAGCGGCGGGCCGAGCAGCGGCAGGCCGGCGTCGGCGAGCGCGCTCTGGGTCACCGGAATGAAGGTGAACAGGCCGGTGAACAGGTGGAAGCTGTAGTGCGCCAGCCAGATCCCCGAGCCGAGGGGGACGAGGGCATAGGCGAAGCGGGTCGCCAGCGGCAGCAGCGGCTCCCGCGTGCCGGCCGCCCGGCGCGTCAGCCAGGCCGCCAGGCCGAGCAGCAGCAGAGGCTCGACGACGAGCAGCAGCAGGAAGACGGTGCCCAGCACCGGCGCCTCGTGCGCCGTCCCCATCCGGGCGCCCAGCCAGGATTCCAGGGCATAGATCGGGCTCACCATGCCGAAGGCGTTCAGCAGCGCGCCGAAGGTGAAGACGAGCACCAGCGCCGCCAGGTCCTTGCGCTGCGAGAAGAATCCGATCCCGGACCGCCGCGGATCGGTCCACAGCTCGCTCGCCGGCAGCCGCGTCGTGAGCGCGACGTTCTCGTGCGGGCAGGCGTAGACGCAGTCGAGACAGAACGTGCAGTCCATGTTGCCCACCTTGCGCGGCTGGAAGAGCGCCAGCTCGCACCCCCGCTGCCGGACGACCTCGCGGTTCTCCGGGTCGCGGGTGCCGACGATGCAGTCGAGGGTCGTGCAACTGGCGCAGACATCGGTGTCGCGCACCTTCACCTCGAGCGGCGAGAGGGTCGAGGCGACGAAGTTGAACTGGCCGATCGGGCAGACCCACTTGCAGAACGACGCCTTCTTGAAGACGCCGTCGACGACGAGGGCGGCGGCGAAGTAGCCGAGGATCAGCCAGGCCGTCCACCAGGGGGAGCTCCAGAGGTCGAACAGCTCGTAGGCGAAGAGGACGAGGACGAAGAGGGCGATCGCGATCCATTTCGAGCGCAGCCGGCGGGGCCAGTGCAGCGCCGGCTTGAAGAAGCGCCGGGCGAGCTCGCGGGGGAGCATGAAGGGACATGCCATGCAGAAGAGATTGCCGGCGCCGAGGAGCACGATCATCAGCAACCCCCGGTAGTGGACCCAGGTCAGCAGGCTCGCCAGGTTCCGTGGTGCGAGCTGGGGGCCGAAGAGGCCGTGGACGATCATCGCCACGGCCACCGCGAACACCGGGATCTGCATCGCCGTCCGCGAGTGGCGCCAGCGCAGGAAGCGCCCGAGCACCGGCACCCGGAGCCAGTCGGTCAGGCCGTCACCACGCGCGGATGGACGGCGCAGGTGCAGCGCATCTGGGTCTCCTCGGCCGCGGGAGGGAACATGTGGTAGTACATCGCGATCACCATCGGGATGAACACGATCGTGTTGTAGATCAGGTGCAGCTCGACGCGGGGGATCCAGATCTGGGCGATGCTGGTCGGCACCGGCCGGTTCAGCAGGTTCTGGCCGACGATGACCTGCCCCTGCAGCAGCGCGTGCTCGATGTGATGCCAGAACTGGATGATCAGGGCGACGTTCCACCACGTCCGCGAGGTGCCGGTGAACCCCGGGCGCAGCAGCCAGATGCCGATCAGCATCACCAGGGCGTAGGAGTAGTGGAGCACCTCGGTCTTGATCAGCCAGGGGTACCAGAGGCCGAGCACGCCGCCCGCCTTGGCGGCGGGCCATCCGAGCCCGTAGATCTGGAACGCCTGCGTCAGATGCTCGGACCAGTGGCCCAGCACGACGAGCATGAAGACCTGCAAGGCGCGCTCGTGCCACTCGGTATTCAGGCGCTCCCGCAGGGTACGGGGATGGGTGCTCTCGATTTCAGAAGATGTGACCGTCGCCAGCTCCATGCCGCGTCCTTTCCGCGTAAATGCTAATTATAGCCGGGGGGGACGAGCCCGCCTAGAGTGCTTCCTAAAATGTAAGTGCGTCTAAGCTAGCCAAACGAGCCGCTGGCCAGCAGCTCGCGAAGCAGGGCGAACCCCTGCGGCCAGGAGCCGAGCCGGGAGGCGGAGTTGATGTGGCCAAGCGGGCCGGCGATCTCGAGACGCGAGCCCCAAGCGGCCGCGAACTGCTCGGTGCGGGCAAGGGTGACGTACTCGTCGTCGGTGCTGGCGACCACAATGCTGGGAAACGGCAGGCGCGCGAGCGGCATCGGGGTGAAGCCGGTGGTGCCTGGAGGGTAGCTCGGCGCCTCGACGTCGCTCGGCGCGACGAGCAGCGCCCCCTGGACGTTCCCCCCTCCATGGGGATAGACCGCCGCCGCCCAGTGCGCCACCAGGCAGCACCCGAGGGAGTGGGCGGCGAGGACCACGGGTCTCGGGTCAGCCACGATGGCCTGGTGGAGCGTCTCCACCCACTCCTGGCGATCGGGGGTTTCCCAGTCCCGTTGCCGGATACGGACGAACGACGGATGCTCGGCCTTCCAATAGGTCTGCCAATGCTCGGGACCCGAGTCCCAGAGACCGGGGATCAGCACGACGCGAGGTGTGGCGCTCATCGGTTCAAGGTCCTCATTCCTCAGGATGGGAGCTCCGGGGTCGGCAGGCTGACGAGCACGGCGGTGACCACCAGCACGAGCCCTGCGAACAGGAGCTCCCGGGTCGCGGAGCGCTGGAGCTCGTGCGCCGCGCCTTCGGCGCCGAGATGGGGGCGCATGCGCCGCCAGTTCCAGCCGCCGATGGCGGCGACGATCAGGACGAGGCAGAGCTTGACGTCGAAGGCCCAGCCGTAGGGGGTTGTCCAGAGGGCCGCCACGAACTTGAGGTGGCGCCAGGCGGTGATCACCCCGGTCACACCGAGCAGGGCCGCGGCGCCGAGCGCGAGGTTCGAGAAGCGCGACACCATCTCGGCGACCAGCCCCTCCCGCCCCTCGGGCGGAACGGAGCCGCGCAGGACGGCCGGCAGCCCCGCCACCACGAGCACCAGGAGCGAGCCGATCCAGAGCGAGGCGGCGGTCACGTGCAGAGGGTTCACCAGAGACGCCCACCGTCCGGTCACGACGTTGCGCAGCGCGAGCGCCACGGCGACCACCGCCCCCAGGGCCCAGAAGCCTCGCAGGCGCCAGAGGGCGAAGGCGGCGCAGAGGAGTACCCCGCAGACGACCTGGATCGTGATCTGCGGTCCGCTCCGCCCGTTGCTCATCGCCCGGAAGGTCATGACGAGCAGGAGCACCGAGCCCGCGAACCCGATCCAGCTCGCCCGGCGCGCGGCGGCCGCGAAGGCCTCTGTATCCGCGGGAAGGCCGGCGGTCCGCCGCAGCACCAGGAAGTAGAAGCCGAGCGCGCCGTAGATCGCGAAGAACGGCAGGAACCCGACGAACTGCAGCGCGACCTTGCCGGCCGCGAGGGAGCCTTCTTCCTGCAGGAGGATCAAGCACGCCAGTCCTGGCATAGGGGGAGCGGACTCCTTCGTGGGCCTGGATGCCCTGGACTGGGCGCCAGCCGTCCGGAGAAGAGTAGTCGCCTGCCGCCGGACGTCAAGCGGGGCACCGGCTGGCCCCGGTTTTGCTCTAGGGCTTCTGCAGATGGCCCCGATCCATCTTCCATCCCATGGGGCCTCATCAAGGAGGACACAGCATGCAGAGCAGAACTCGTTCACTGGCCCTCGGCCTGATCGCCGGCGTGGCGCTCACGCTGGCGGCAGTGGCCCAGGACACCACGGGCACGACTCAGGGCACTATGAGCACCACCCAGGACACGACCCAGGGCACTATGGGCACGACCGGGACGGGCACCGGGGTGACTTTCGTCAACGGGAGCAACCGTCGTATCGACGTCTATACCCAATACGGGTCGGACGCCTCGTGCGGGTCGAAGCCCGAGGCCAAGAGGATCACCATCGACGCCGGACAGAGCGGCGTGCTCGATTCCGGCAGCTCGAAAGCCTGCTTCTGCCTGAAGGTACCGAACCGTGGCACCTGCCCGAGCGGCGGCTGGACCGAGGTCAAAGCCGGCGCCACGCGGCGTCTGATGTAAGCGCTTCAGAGGGGGCGCGGGCCGGGTCAACCCGGCCCCGCACCCCGTCAATTTTGCACTTTCAAAGCGTCAGAGTGGCATCTCTGGCCGAGTTCCCGAGACTTCCAGAAGGTCTTAAAGCTCTCCTTACATTACCGCAGCCTGCTCGATCTGCGGGGTCCCGAGGTAACGCTGTACTGTGGCTTTGAGCGTCGCGGCATGCTTGTAGAGGTCGGAGACCTCGGTAAGAAGCACTCTGGCCTCGGTCCTGTTCTCGTCGAAGAGGCCCACGTAGCGCTTGGACCGGGCGTTGAAGTGCAATCGGCAGATGGGGCGCCGGTTGTTGTCGTCAAACAGGATCGCGCAATAGCTCTGCTGGTCGCGGATGACCGCCCGCCTTGGATCCATGACCTCAGCGAGGATGGCACGAACGATCATCCAGCCCTCCTTCTCCTCGTCGGTGGGCTCGGTCTTCTCCTCAATTACAGTGGCCTTGGAAGGCTCGGTTGGATTCTCGGCCGTCGGCGGGCGGACGGACTCGGTGGCTAACGCGGACTGGAGGCGATCACGGACCCGATCGCTGATGAACTCTGCAAGAGAGCGGCGGACAAGTTGGGAAAACTGCTCGCGCACTGCTGTTGTAGCGCGCCCTTCATAGACCCGGCTCAGGAAAAACCGGACCAGATCCTCTGAAGGCTGCTGCATCTCCATGGCGAGCACCCGCTTGATTTCCTTCATGTACTTGAGCTCACTCGCTGTAGCGAGGATCGAGCTCACATCGAAGGCCGCTTTCGAGAATCTCGTCAACTCAGTGATCGCGATGTCGTCCAGTGACAGCATGTTGATCTCGAGAAACGGCTTGGCATCCATCTTATTGGGCGCGTCCAGATCCGAATAAAAATGATAATTGATGCCGTTTGTCAGGATTCCGAAGCGGGCCTCGGTCACCGAGAAATAACGGTAGAGCTGAGAGGCGTGCGCCAAGTCGAGGTCACAGCCGCAAGGCTTGCATTCGAAGAGCATGATGGGCTTGCCCTCTCGCAGAATGGCGTAGTCGACCTTTTCTCCCTTTTTGGTTCCTACGTCAGCTACCAACTCGGGCGTTACCTCCCGAGGATCGAAGACGTTGTAGCCCAGGGCATTGATGAAGGGCATGACGAGGGCGCTTTTACAGGCCTCCTCCGTCCGGATGTGTTCTCGCTGGCCTGGGATGCGAGCCGCCAACTCGCGAACCTTATCGTCGAATTCACCCATAGCAATGATCTCCTTAGAGTCCTTCTCTGAACAGAAACGCGGCAAAATTTAGTTCATTATAGAGGATGACGACCGCTTTCTTCTACGCTTTTCGCTTACTGATGCCTGGCTGATAAAATTCAATGGCACGCCCTGGCAACATCACCGCACTTCCGCCAGGAAGATGTAATAGATTGCGCGATCTCCTGTAACCGCACGGGGTGACGGTCTCGCTGGCCGTTATGCGGAGGTATGGATAGACTAAGCCCATGGCCGCGCTCCCCTCCAACCCGTTCGCCGTCCTCTCCTTCATCGTGGCGCCGGCGGTACTGACGAACGCGGCGTCGGTGCTGATCCTGAGCACCAGCAACCAGGTCGACCGGATGCGGGCGCTGAGCCGGGAGCTGGAGGCGAACGGGGAACTGGACTCGCCATGGCCACGTAGCGCCTGCGGGAGCTCAACGTGGTGGAGCAGCGCTCGCTGCTGCTGGTGCTGCGGGTCTTCTACCTGGCGGTCAGCGGCTTCGCGGGGGCGGTCCTGGCGCTGAGCGCGCCCGCGGACCTCGCCACCCTCCTGGGATTCGTCGTCATCGCGGCCGGCCTGGTGGCGGTGGGGAGCATCGTGTTCGGCTCCGTGCTGCTCGTCCGCGAGACCCAGATGGCGGTCGCCATTCTCAGCGAGCAGACGGAGAGCCTGCGCTTCCGCGCGGCGCACCGGGATCAGGGTGGGCGTTAGGCTCCTCGGAGACGCTTCAACTCTTCTTCCAGAGCCTGGAGTCGTTCCTCGGCGGCTTGCCGTGCGGCCGCCTCGCGGGTGTAGGCCGCGTCGACTTCCTCCGGCCACAGCATGGGCCTCCCCGTGACGGCATCCACCAGACGCAACCTCTCTCCCTCGGGCTGGAGCCGAAGGCCCGTGGTGCGGCTCAGCAGTGAGCCGTCCTCCAGCCGGATGGGCTGATAGCGTCCCCGGGAGAGCCGAAACCCTTGGAGTCGAGGCGTGAGGTACTCATCCAGAGGATCGAAAAGGATGTACTCCTCGACGCCGATCCGTTCGTAGAGCGACTTCTTGAAGTACTGGTCCTTCCGCTGGGTCTTCCGCGACGTCACTTCCACGATCAGGCTCGGAGCCCTCTCCTTCCAGAGCAGGTAGTTGGGGCGATTCCACTTTCCCACTCCCTTGGCCAGCAGCACGTCGGGAGCCACGCAGGCCCTCGGATTGCCCCTCTCGTAGCAGAGGAAGAAGTTGCCCCCCACGAGCACGTCGGGCACCGCGGCGTAACGCTGGCGCAGACCAAGGATGAGGTCGATCATCACCGTCTGGTGTTCGGGGGTTTCGGCCATGGGCTGGCCGTCGGAGGTGGGGTATTCGATCTCCTGCTCGAGCGGAAGAGCGCCCATACGTGCCTACCTTTCCCCGACGGGTCGCGGGATCACAGCACTAAACCCGTCGTAACGCAACTCCTCGGCCATTGATGGTAGCACGGCCCCGGCGCCCCCAGTCCCCCGGTTGTATACTCGGACGGATTGGAGGCCTTATGTCCAAGAGAAACACCCGGCTCACCACCCCGCTCGTTCGTGAGAACGGCGCCCTGCGTCCGGCGTCCTGGGACGAGGCGCTCGACCGCGCGGCGGCGGGGTTCCGTTCGGCGGTGGAGAAGCATGGCCCGACCACGTTCGGGCTGTTCAGTTGCTCCAAGACCACGAACGAAATGAACTATCTGGCGCAGAAGTTCGCGCGGACGGTGGTGGGCAGCAACAACATCGATAGCTGCAACCGCACCTGACACGCTCCCAGCGTCGTCGGTCTGGCGACGGTCTTTGGAATGGGCGGCGGCACCACCTCCTACCGGGAGATGGAGGAGACGGATCTCGTCGTCCTCTGGGGGAGCAACGCCCGGGACGCGCATCCGATCTTCTTCCACCACGTGCTGAAGGGGATCCATAACGGCGCGAAGCTCTACGCGGTGGATCCGCGGCAGAGCCCGTCCGCTCAGTGGGCGGTCCCCGGGAGCGGGCACCTGCAGCTCCACGTCGGCACCGACATCCCGCTGGCCAACGCCGTGGCGCGGGAGATCCTCGCGGCGGGCCTCGAGAACCGCAGCTTCATCGAGCACGCGACCAGCGGCTTCGCGGAGCTCCGCCGCCACCTCGAGCCCTGGACGCTGGAGCGCGCCGAGGCTCTCACCGGCGTGCCGGCGGCGCAGATCCGCGAGCTGGCCCATGCCTATGCCCGCGCCGACCGCGCCGTGATCTGCTGGACCCTCGGCATCACCGAGCATCACAACGCGGTGGACAACGTCCGCGCGCTGATCAACCTCAGCCTGCTCACCGGCCACGTCGGGCGCTACGGCTCCGGCGTCGCCCCCCTGCGCGGACAGAACAACGTCCAGGGGGGCGGCGACATGGGCGCCCTGCCCGACCGGCTGCCCGGCTTCCAGCACGTGGAGAACGATGAGCTGCGGGCCAATTTCGAGCGCGCCTGGGGTGTGCCGGTACCCCCCCGGTGCGGCTGGCATCTCTCCGGGATGTTCGAGGCCATGGAGAGCGGCGAGCTGACCGCCCTCTACGTGATCGGCGAGAACCCGGCCAACTCCGAGGCGGACCAGCACCGCACCGTCGAGCGGCTGCGCGGGCTGGAGACCCTGGTGGTGCAGGACATGCTCCTCACCGCCACCGCCGAGCTGGCGGACGTGGTGCTGCCGGCCGCCGCGGGCTGGTGCGAGTCCGAGGGGACGGTGACCAACAGCGAGCGCCGCGTCCAGCGGGTGCGCCGGGCGGTGCCGCCGCCGCCGGGCGTGCGCGACGACATCGAGATCCTCTGCGAGCTCGCCCGCCGCATGGGCCGCGACCTCGGCAACCCGACCGCCGAGGAGCTGTGGAACGAGTTGCGCGCGCTTTCGCCGGCCCACGCCGGCATGTCCTACGCGCGGCTGGAGGCGGAGCAGGGGCTGCAATGGCCCTGCTACGACGAGTCGCACCCCGGCGAGATGTACCTGCACGGCCGGCTCTGGCAGCGGCCGGTGGTGGGGCCGCGGGCGCCCTTCGCCTGTGCGGATCACTCGCCGCCGGTCGACGAGCTGACCGCCGAGTTCCCGCTCCGCCTGACCACCGGCCGGCACCTGGATTCCTACAACACCGGCGTGCAGACCGGCCTCTATTCCTCGCCGAACCGCCGGCCCGCCGGGATCGATCTCCATCCCGAGGACGGCGGGCGGCTGGGCATCGCCGCCGGGGATCTGGTGCGCGTGGTCTCGCGGCGCGGCGCGGTGGTCGCCCCGGTGCGCTTCGACGCCGGGCTGCGGCCTGGGCTCGCCTTCATGACCCTCCACTTCCCCGAGCAGGTGGCGACCAACGAGCTGACGATCGACGCCGTCGATCCGCTCTCCGGCACCTCGGAGTTCAAAGCGACGGCGGTGCGGATCGAGCCGGTGGGCCAGCCGGCGCTGGTCTAGACTGACGACACGAATGGATCTGCACTTCACAGCCGACGTAGCCGACCCGGAAGAGACGGAGGCCGTCGATCTCTGTCTCGCGGGTCTTTCCGTGGATCTCCCTTCGAACGGCGGCGACCGTCGGCAGTATCTGATCCCGGTCCTCCACGCCATTCAGGACCGCAAGGGGTGGATCAGCCCGGGGGCGCTCAACTACGCCTGCCTACGGCTGGAGGTGCCCCCCGCCGAGGCGTTCGGGGTCGCCGATTTCTACGCCCTGTTCCAGACCCGGCCGCACCCGCCGGTGACCGTGCACGTCTGCGACGACATCGCCTGCCGGACGCGCGGGGCCGAGGAGCTCTGCGCCGAGGTCGAGGCGATGCTCGGCCCCCAGGGCGAGAGCCGGGACGGCCACGCCACCTGGCACCGCAGCCCCTGCCTCGGCCTCTGCGAGCGGGCGCCGGCGGCGCTCGTGGTGGCGGCGGGCAGCCCGCCGAGGGACCGCGACCTGGCGCCGGCCACCGGCGGGGACATCCTCACCGCCGTGGTGGGCGCGCCGGTGCCGCAGCCGGACCTCGCGGTCTCCGTTCCGCAGATGGGACAACCGGGCCTGAAGCTGCTCGCCCGCGTCGGCCGGGTGGATCCCACCAGCCTCGACGACTACCGCGCCGCCGGCGGCTTCCACGCCCTGCGCCGCGCCTTCGAGATGGGCCCCGCGGCAGTGGTCAAGGAAGTCGTCGAGGCCAAGCTCGTGGGGCGCGGCGGCGCCGCCTTCCCCACCGGAGTGAAGTGGCAGGGGGCGCGCTCGACGGCGCTGCCGCGCTACCTGATCTGCAATGCCGACGAGTCCGAGCCCGGCACCTTCAAGGACCGCGTCCTGATGGAGCACGATCCGTTCGCGCTGATCGAGGCGATGACCATCGCGGGCTTCGCCACCGGCTGCGAGAAGGGGTACCTCTACCTCCGCGGCGAGTACCCGCTGGCGCTGGCGCGGATCGCGAACGCCATCCACCGCTGCCGCGACCGCGGCTTCCTCGGCGACAACATCCTGGGCGACGGCGTGCGCTTCGACATCGAGCTGCGGCGCGGCGCCGGGGCCTACATCTGCGGCGAGGAGACGGCGCTGATGAACTCGCTGGAGGGGCGCCGCGGCGAGCCGCGCAACAAGCCGCCGTTCCCCACCGAGGCCGGCCTGTTCGGCAGACCGACGGTGATCAACAACGTCGAGACCCTGGTCAACGTGCTCCCCATCGTGATCGAGGGGGGGAAGGCGTTCGCCGCCATCGGCACCGAGCGCTCGACCGGTCCCAAGCTCTTCTGTGTCTCCGGGCACGTGAACCGCCCCGGAGTCTACGAGGCGCAGTTCGGCATCACGCTCGGCGAGCTGCTCGATCTGGCCGGCGGCATCGGCGGCAGCGGACGCTTGCAAGCCGTGCTGCTGGGCGGCGCGGCCGGCGCCTTCGTGACCCCCGATCAACTCGACATCCCCCTCACCTTCGAGGGGACGCGCGCGGCTGGGGCGACCCTCGGCTCGGCGGTGGTGATGCCGTTCGACGACACCGTCGACCTGCGCCAGATCCTGCGGCGCATCGCCCAGTTCTTCCGCGACGAGTCGTGCGGCCAGTGTGTCCCCTGCCGGGTCGGCACCGTGCGCCAGGAAGAGCTGCTCCACCGGCTGGCGACCGACCTGCCGCTGGGCTCGGTGGCGGCGGAGGTGGCCCTGCTCCAGGAGCTGGGGCAGGCGATGCGCGACGCCTCCATCTGCGGCCTCGGCCAGACCGCCTCGGGCGCCATCGAGTCGGCGCTCGCGAGGTTTCCCATCTTTCAGGAGAGGCGATGAGCCAGGACGCGCCCGAGGCCAAGATCCCCGTCCCCCGCGGTCCGCTGCCGGTGGCGCCGCCGCCGCGCCCGCGGCGCGTGGTGGAGGTCACGATCGACGGCCAGAGCGTCGCCGTGCCCGAGGGGGCGACGCTGCTCGAGGCCGCACGCCAGCTCGGGATCGAGACGCCGACCCTCTGCTATCTGGAGAACCTGACGCCGGTCAACGTCTGCCGCATCTGCGTGGTGGAGGTCGAGGGCTCGCGCGTGCTGGTCCCCGCCTGCTCGCGCAAGGCCGAGGCGGGAATGGTGATCCATACGGATTCCGAGCGCGTGCGCCTGAGCCGGCGGATGGTGCTCGAGCTGCTGGCCTCGTCGGTGGATCTCTCCACCGCGCCGCAGATCCAGGGCTATATGGAGCGCTACGACGCCCATCCGGAGCGCTTCGGTCCGCCCGCGCCGCCGGCCCGCGCCGGAGAGCGCGACGCCGCCCGGCCCGGCCATCATCATCCTCCCCATGACGGCTGCGCGGCCACCGTCGGCCAGCCGGTGAAGGTGGACAACGACCTCTACGTCCGCGACTACTCGAAGTGCATCGTCTGCTACAAGTGCGTCGAGGCGTGCGGCACGGACGCGCAGAACACCTTCGCCATCGCGCTCGCCGGCCGCGGCTTCGACGCCCGCATCTCCACCGAATACGATGTTCCGCTGACCGACTCCGCCTGCGTCTACTGCGGCAACTGCATCGGCGTCTGCCCCACCGGCGCGCTGATGTTCAAGAGCGAGTTCGACATGCGCCAGGAAGGCACCTGGGACGAGCCCCGCCAGACCGCGACCGACACCATCTGCCCCTACTGCGGCGTCGGCTGCACGCTCACCGTGCACGTTCAGGACGAGAAGATCGTCAAGGTCACCTCCCCCACCGACAACGACGTCACCCGCGGCCACCTCTGCATCAAGGGGCGGTTCGGGTGGGAGTGGGTGAACCAGGGGAAGTAGGACGGCGACCTCCGAAGTTCCCCCGCGAGACAATTTGGGAGGGGGAGGCTCCCCCGCGAAATCTTCCAGGAAAATCTGCCGGGGGACGTCTCCCCTCCGAAAGCCGCGCAGAAGTTCTGGAAGGGGAAGCCTCCCCTCTGGGAGATTTCCAGGAAGGTTGGGAGGGGAAGGCTCCCCCGTGAGATTTCGGGAGAATCTTTGGCAGGGGAGCCTTCCCCTCCCAGATCTTTCCCTTCCAGAGAACGGAGCGGAGCTACTCTTTCTTGAACGCGGCGACGGCAGGCTTCGGCGGCGAATCGCCACGGGCGAGCGGCCGCGGCTTGACGCCGAAGCGGATGATCTGAGGGTTGGTGTATCCGTAGACCCCCTTGAGCTTGGAGCGGATCCGGCTGGCGATCGTCTTGGCCTGCTCGGTGGTCTCGGCGAGCGCCTGCGCGGCCGCCCGCCGCTCGCCCTCCAGGCGCATCCGTAGCGCGTAGAGCTCTTTCGCCTGCTCGAGGAGGGTCCGCAGCTCTTCGAGGTTCTCGCCCAGCAGAGCGTCGTCGAGCGGGACACTGCCCGCGCTAGTGAGGAGCCCCTCCCAGTCGGACAAGGATTCGGCGATCGAGACCTTCGGCATGGCTCCCCTTTCATGCTCCAGAGCGAGACGAGTTTACCGAAATCATACGCGAGAGGATTTCATGCGTCATCCCTCTGATGGCGCCGTTGGCGCTTTAGGCCTGTTCTTGAATCAAGTCGAAGATCCTACTCTTGGCCAGGGAGGGCTTACCGCGAAGTATTACGACATGATCCGGCTCCGCCATGAACCAGACGAGCGTATTCCAGGCGATGGTTCCAAAGGTCTTCTTGAAAGCCGCTTCGTTGCGGTCGCGGTAGGCGGTGACGAACGCAATCCGCTCCGCCGATATCTGGGCTCCCTTCGCAATCTCCAGCAAGGCCTGCTTCCGGCTTTCGGTGATCGGGCCATCGGTGGCCACGACCTCGACGAAAACGAGCAACCCTCTGCCGGTCTCCAGATCGAAGAGAAGGATGTCGGGGAGCAGCTTCGCCCGATCGATTTTCAAGCCGATACTAGACATCAGTTGCTCTTCCTGAGTCACGATCTTGTCCCCGCTTTCACTCAGCAGGAGAACGGCAGGCTGGTAGAGGAACGCCGGAGCAAAGACTTCGACGACAGCTTTAGATATTACCGAGCTCGGCCCCGGAGCCAACTGTCGTACCGCACGATTTGGGAAAACCACTTCAACCCGGTCCGTGTTGTTCGCCGCCGCACCCTGGCGCAGCAGCGCGATGCGGGCAATCGCGAGCGGATCGAGGCGCTCGTCCTGCCAACGCTTCACCGCCATGGCCAAGGGCTCATCCCGCAGGGCGGGATCAAACAACGCCGCGAAGTCGTCGCGCAGGGCATACCTTGGCAGACCGGAAGTTGTGGCTACCGACCTTTGCACCGCCGCTCCGATCCGGACGAAGCCGTCCCGCAGAGTTTCGTCCCGGATCGGCTCACGTGTCGTATCCGCGTACCATCGCTCTCCGATTGACTTGAAGCCGGGTTTCCAGGCGTTGTCGCCATACGAAAGGCGTTCCGGCTCCTCCAGGATCTTCGCTTGCGCATCGCTCATGCCATACACATGCTTGGGGCCGAGCCATCTGCCGAGCCGCTCTATCGCGCCGGTGTAAAGCATTACGAAGACGACTTTGGCGGCCATCTCGCGAGTGAAGTAAAGGCGGTTGGGAATTCCCTCTGGAAAGATTGTCGCCAATCTCTCCTTGATCCCAGAGATTGGCGGCAGATCAGGCAGCGACATGGGCCTGCTCTCGCATGTAGAGATCGCGAATGTGATTCTGGATGGCGTCCGGAGTGGCTCCCGCCTCCAGAAGCTCCTCCAGGTGCCGCGCTGCCGCAGGAGTCGGCAGGGGCAATGCCTCCAACTCTGTCGCCGAGACCGCGACGCTGCCGCTGATACAACGAAACGTGGCATCGACGACTTCGCTGTTGAGGAGGGCGGCGATCACCCGCAGCGAGACCGCTGGCTCTTCAACCACCGGCCGGACCATGTTTAGATGATTTTCGACCGCAACGGCTCCGAACTTGCGGATGAGCTTGCCAGGCAACACGGCGGCGATCAGTCTTCGCCGCTGCTCCTTGGCGGTCGTCCTTTGAACCAGCACGCAGGGCTCTGTCGTCAGTAACCACTCTTGACCTTTCTTCGGTCTCAGATAGGGCTTGTGATTTTTCTTCTCTGTACGGTGCTCGAAGCGTCCATCCGAGGTGACGCACTCGGCCCAGAGGATCGGATAGGAGCCGCTGACCGGGTTGGCGTGCAATTGCGGCTTGTGCCGGTTCCAGACCAAAGGGCCTGTCGAGATCTTGTAGCCGTAGTCTGACAATCGATGCGGCATGTTGCGAAGCCGCACGATGAGCTCTGCCTGATGACCGCTCCTCGGAATCAACCATGGATCAGTCGTTCTCCCAGGAAGCGAAAAAGTGCCAGCCAAGCTCGCATCCAGAGCGGTCTCGCTTTGCAACGAAAGGATGTGCACGCTCGCCTGACGAGGTTTCCCGCCCTTTCGGTAGGCGGCCAGCAGGGTTTCCTGCAGGACGTCCGAGAAAACGCCTTTCCTGCTGGTGACGAGGTCGATAGCCAGCGGTGGCGCCTCCTCCGCCATCAGCTTGCGCAGTTCTTTGAAGTAATGGCCACCCAGGAATCCCGTCGGCGTGATGTATGCGATGACCCCCCCGGATCGAGCCCAACGGACCCCCAGATCCATGAATAAACCATATGCGTTGGCATGGCCATGAAGACTGCGTTGATAATGGGCTCGAAGCTCAGGCTCCAGCGTCAGACGGCCATAGGGTGGATTCCCTATCACAAGGTCGAATCCTTCCTTGTCGGGTTGTCGGGAGAGAGCATCACAAACCGTGATGACTCCAGGCAATCTCTTTCCAGCGCCTCGGCAGACCTCGATGAGGGCGGACTCCAGGACGACCTGAGAAATCCACGCACTGAACCGGTCCAGCTCAAATCCGCGAACGTGGGTGGAGATGTGATCCAAGATAGCAGCCGGGTCCTTCACATCGAGCGAGGACAGGATCTTGAGCGCGACCGGCGTCAAGAACGCACCCCCTCCGCACCCCGGATCCAGGACGCGGGCCTGCGCCCAGTCCACTCCTGCCTTCGAGGCGAGATGTAGCAGGCGTTGGGTCAGTGCCGGTGGGGTATAGAAAACGCCGTGCTTCGCACGAAAATCAGCAGGCAGCAGGGCCGTATAGATTTCGCCGATTCTGTATCCAGCCGAGATCGGCTCATACTGAGCAAGGATCGCTCCGATCTCCTCGGCCAGCTTGCGCACCTGCCGTCCCAGAGCCAGTAAGGGCTCATCCCACTCCAAGAGGGGCAACGGCCAAGGTTCCTCATAATCTCTCTGCAGGTGAGCCCAATAAGCCGCGATGGCGCGATGTGTTGTCGCGCAGGCGACCAGATACCCGTGCTCGGCTGAGAGGTTCTCTTGCGAGCTCGCTTTGAGTCGCTGCAGTTGCTGCCGGAAGACGGCCGCCCTTTCGCCAAGCGGGAGGCGGGGCACTTGCAAAGTGAGATGTCGCGCCACTGCGTCTCCGCTTCCTTGATGACCAAACGGCATTTTCAACTGATTCCAGGCCAGCTCTTCGGATAGCACAGGATAGTCCCCCCCGGTAGCGAGACACAAGTGGATCGACAGCGTCAGCCTAGGGCGGCAGAGAGGCGGAAGTCAAGCGCTGTGCCTGAAGCTAGGGGAGCGGGGTCGTCCTGTGGAAAGATGTCGGGTAACTTGCCTGGGAGGTCATGATGAGCCGGTTCGTCGAGATTCGTTCCTACAACCTGAAGCCTGGATCGCGCGACACGTCGGTGGTCCTGGAGATGGACGAGGCGACGGTACAGGGGCTGCGGCGGTGAGCGGTCCGCCCTTGAAGGATGCCGAGGATCGCCTGCGGGAGCTCGCGCTCGCCTTCCCCGAGGTCCGCGAGGAGTTCCCGTGGGGGCACAGCGCCATGAAGGTGAAGGGCAAGGCGTTCGTCTTCATCTCCTCGAGCGAGGAGGGGCTGAGCCTGTCGATGAAGCTCCCGTCCTCGAGCGTGATGGCCCTGATGCTGCCGTTCGCGTCGCCCACCGGCTACGGCCTCGGCAAGAGCGGCTGGGTCACCTGCAAGTTCGCGCCGGGCGACGAGATCCCCTTCGAGCTGCTCCAGGAGTGGCTCGACGAGAGCTACCGGGCGATCGCGCCGAAGAAGTTGGTGGCGAAGCTGGCGAGTTCCGGCGATCCGGGCTAAGTTGACAGTCCCGTCGCGTCGCCCACAGGGCGGAAGCTATCCAGCCTGGGGTGTCAACCCCAGGTAGGCGACCACCCATGATCTCAAGCCCCCGAAGGGGTCGGCAGAAAACTTCTGCTGACCCAAGGCCACCGTCAGTCGAAGAGATCCCTCAGGTCGAACTCGATCCGGTGCTTCTTCAGGAGCCCGATCAGTTCCTGCTCGTAGCTTGCCTGCCGGTGATGAGCCTCCTGCTTGAGATGTAGGACCGCACGACCGCCTCCTTGGACTGGCTGACGGAGAACGCGGCGTAGCCCTTCTGCCATGCGAATTCGGGGACGGGCTCGGGTCGTTCGTGAAGCCATTTCGAGGATCCGGCCTTGAGAGACCGAACCAGATCCGACAGTCTGAGATCCGCCTTGAGACGAAGGAGAGCATGGACGTGGTCTGGCATGCCGCCGAGGGCGTGCAGGGTACCTCCCATCTGGGCGGACGATTCCCGCCATGTAGGGATAGAGATCGGCTTTCAGGGTGGCGTCGATGAGCGGCGCCCGATTCTTGGTGCTGAAGACGATGTGGACCAGAACCTTCACCAGTGACGTGGCCATGCCGCGTTCCCTCCCATGGGGTATCCGGAGCCGGCCGGAATGGTCCGGTTCCACCCCAGATAAGACGTAAAAAATAGCCCTGGAGAACAAAGCCTTTGGATGCAGATGTTTAGGAGGGTATTTTTGAGAGTTTCGGAATTTCCCTCGCCCGCAGGGCGGCATTTATCCAGCCTGGGGTGTCAACCCCAGGTGGGAAGACCGGCCGCCAGGGCCGATCCATGACATCAAGGTCGCCATGCATGGCCGAACGAGTCTGCCGGCCCCTTCGGGGGCTTGGGGAGGTGGGGTGGCGCCTACCTGGGGTTGACACCCCAGGCTGGATAAATTCCGCCCGGCAGGCGGACAAAGAAGAGGCCGACACCCCTCGTTCCGAGATACCCTGTAACAAATACCCAGGAGGTGCGTTCCATGGGCGAAGGAGAAAGGAGGGCAGGAGGCGTGCAAGCAGCAGCTTATGACCAACCCCCACCGCTTACGAGCCCCCCGGGCGCCCTGGAAGCACTGTTCCGGGAACACCATGGGGCGGTCTACCGCGCGGCGTACCGGATCACCGGCAATGCCATGGACGCGGAGGATGTTTTGCAGACCGTTTTCACCCGTCTACTGCGGCGAGAGGAGCAGCCGGACCTTTCCGAGAGCGCGGGGAGCTATCTACATCGCGCGGCCGTCAATGCCGCGCTCGACCTGATGCGGCGTCGCAAGCGGTCCCGGAGGGTCGACCTCGACGAGGTCGGCGAGGATCTGGTGGACACCAGCGATCCAGGGCCGGAACGCACGCAGGGGAGCCGGGAGCTGAAAGTCCGGCTGCGGGAGGCGATGTCCCGCCTCTCCCCCCGCCAGGCCGAGATTTTCTCGCTCCGCTATCTCGAAGGGTTGGGCAACCTGGAGATCGCCAAGATGCTCGGCGCCTCCCAGACCTCCATCGCCGTCTTATTGCACCGCGCGCGGCACCGGCTTCAGAAAGAGCTCGGGTCGCTTGAAGGAGAAATGTCATGAGCCTGTTCAAGAACAACTCCGACCGCCTGGACGAGGCGGTCCACCAGGTGGCCGACGATCCGATCGATCCGCGGCAGGTCGAAGAGGCCGCCGCTCGCGTCTGGGCCCGGCTGTCGCAGGAGAGTGCCTCTATGACGCAGACGGCGCAGGCGGCCGCTCCGGCCGCCGTTCAGGCTGCCGCCGCTCCGGCGACCGGCAGCCTGCACGGCTGCGAGGATTTCCAGTCCCTGATCCCCGCCTACGTGCGGGGTGAGCTGTCCACGGCGCGCGCCCTGCTCGTCGAGGACCATACCCGTAGCTGCGTCCCCTGCCGCCGGGCGCTCCGCGAGGCCCAGGGCGGAAAAGCCGCCGAGCGCCACACGGTCAACACGGCCTCCCAGCCGCGGAGCCGGGTGGTCTGGATGAGTCTGGCCGCGGTGCTGGCGATCGCCATCGGCTTCGGCCTGGTGACGATGGTCCAGGAGATGCTGGCCGGCGGCGCGAAGATGGCCCGCATCGAATCGGTCGAGGGCACCCTCTACCGCGTGGCCGGCGATTCCAGCCGGGCGATCGGCGCTGGCGAGACGATCGACGAGGGGGAGGAGGTCCGCACCGCCAAGGGCTCGACCGCCATGGTGCGGATGGCCGACGGCTCGCTGATCGAGATGAGCGAGCGGGCCGGCTTCTCGCTCGACGCCAGCCGCAAGGGGAACACCATTCAGCTCGAGCGCGGCCGGATCATCGTCAAGGCCGCCAAGCAGCGCAACCGCCACCTCTACGTCGCCACCCGCGACGCCGAGGTCTCGGTGGTCGGCACGATCTTCGCCGTCAACAGCGGCACCAAGGGTTCGCGCGTGTCGGTGGTCGAGGGGGAGGTCCACGTGCAGCAGGGGAAGAAGGACTCCGTCCTCCACCCCGGCGACCAGATGACGACCCACGCCAGCGTCGAGCGGGTGCCGGTCAAGAACGAGGTCGCCTGGAGCCGCAACGCCAAAGAGTATGACCAGCTCCTCGCCGAGCTGACCGCCCTGGGGCGTGACATCGACGCCCGCGTCGAGCGTCCCGGCCTGCGCTACTCGACCCGCCTGCTCGACCTCGCCCCGGCGGGGACGACGGTCTGGATCGCGCTGCCGAACCTCTCGAAGAGCCTGGCGCAGACGCAGCAGATCCTCGACGAGCGGATCAGCGAGAGCCCGTCGCTCGCCCAGTGGTGGACCGAGACGCTGCGCTCGAGCCAGAACGAGCAGAAGTTCCGCGAGATGATCGCCAAGCTCGGCGCCCTGGGCCAGAACCTGGGCGACGAGGTGGCGGTGGCGATGAACGCCGGCGGCGGCGACAATGGCGGCAATGACGGCGATAAGTGCTCGCCGGTGCTGCTCGCCGAGGTGACCAACGAGGCGTCCTTCCGGGCCACGGTGGCCCAGGAGATCGCCGCGCTCACCCACGGCAAGAAGTCGATCCTGATCGTCGACGATCCGGCGACGGCTCCTGCTGAAGGGGACGCGATGCTGCTCTGGATCCACGACGGCCTGCTGGTGGCCTCGCCGAGCGGCGCCGAGCTGCGCAAGGTGGCCGCCCTCATCGCGGGGGGTGCCAATCCGTTCAAGGCCACCCCCTTCTACGGCCGGATCGCCCAGGACTACCAGGATGGCGCCGGCTGGCTGTTCGCGGCCGACCTCCACTCGCTGGTGGCCAAGGGGCAGGCCGGGAGGACCCCGGAAGAGCAGCAGACGGCCGAGAAGCTCGGCGTGCTCGACCTCGACCAGTTCATCATCGACCGCCGGGAGATCGACGGCCGGGCCGAGACCCGCGCCGCCCTCACCTTCGCCCAGACGCGGCGCGGACTGGCCGCCTGGCTGGCCGCTCCGGCGCCGATGGGGAGCTTGAGCTTTTTCTCCCCGGACGCAAACTTCGTGTCGGCTTTCGTCGTAAAGAGTCCGGTGAGCATCCTGGACGAAATGCTGTCGATCAAGCCCGAGCTCGCCCAGGAGCTGGCCGACGCCCAGGCCAAGCATGGCTTCGACCTGCGCAACGATCTCGTGGCGCCGCTCGGCGGCGAGGTCGCGATGGGGGTGGACGGTCCGCTGCTGCCGACGCCCTCCTGGAAGATGGTGGCCGAGGTGTATGACACCGCGCGCCTTCAGCAGACCTTCCAGAAGGCGGTGACGCAGCTCGACGCCGAGCTGCGGGCCCACGGCAAGCCGGGGGTGCAGCTCACCAGCCAGCAGGCCGGCGGCCGCACGTACTACATGATCGGCTCGGCGGACGCCAAGCTCTCGATCAGCTACCTGTATGAGGACGGCTACCTGATCGCCGGCCCCAGCCGGGCGCTGCTCGAGCAGGCCATCCAGCTCCGGGATTCCGGAGTGACGATCGCCACCACGGCCAAGTTCCGCGACCTGCTCGGTCCGGACGGCCAGGTGAACGTCTCGGCGCTGGTCTACACCAACATCGCGCCGATCGCGAAGTCGGCCTCCGCGGTGCTGCCGGACGGTGCGGCCAACGGGCACGGCAAGGGCGGCCCGGGGCAGATCGCCAAGATGCTCGTCGGGCAGGGACCGACGCTCTACTACGCCTACGCGGAGGCGGACCGCATCGTCTTCGCCGGCAGCAATCAGAACCCCCTGGGTCTGAACCTCGGCACGCTGGCCAGCTTCGGCGGCATGCTCGGCGGGATGCACCAGGCTGAAGAGGACGCCGCCCACTAAGGCGGCTTACGGGCCCTGGAGATACGATCATGTCGAATCCAACTGTCATCGAGCTCCAGGGCCTGGAGGTCCGGTTCGGGGGGCGTCCGATCCTCAAGGGGTTGAACGCCTCCCTCTCCGGCCGGTGCATCGGCCTTCTCGGGCCGAACGGAGCGGGCAAGACCACGCTCCTGCACACGATTCTCGGCTTCCACCCCCCAGCGGCGGGGACCGCCCGCGTCTTCGGCAAGGACATCCAGACGGAGGCGCGGGCCATCCGCGGCCAGATGGGCTACATGCCGGAGAACGACGCCTTCATCTCCGGCATGACCGCGGTGCGGTTCATCCGGCTGATGGGGGAGATCTCGGGGCTCCCCTCGGAGCGGGCGCTGGAGCGCGCCCACGAGGCGCTCTTCTACGTCGGCCTCGGCGAGGCCCGCTACCGCAAGGTCGAGACCTACTCGCTGGGCATGAAGCAGCTCGCCAAGCTGGCCCAGGCGCTGGTCCACGGGCCGCGGCTGATCTTCCTCGACGAGCCGACCAACGGCCTCGATCCCGACGCCCGCGAGCGGATGCTGCGGCTGATCCACGACATCCGCGACACCGGCGAGGTCAACATCATTCTCTCCTCGCACCTCCTGCGCGACGTCGAGGAGTGCTGCGACGAGGTGCTGGTACTGAAGGGCGGAACCATCGCCACCTACTGCAACCTCGAGGAGGAGCGGCGGGGCAACCGGCGGTTCCTCGAGCTCGAGACCCGCGGCGGCGACGAGGCGTCGTTCACCGCCGCCGTCGAGGCCCTGGGGGTCGAGATGGCGACGGCGGGCAAGACCAAGGTCAAGCTGGTGTTGCCAGAGGGGGTCGAGGTGCGCGACCTCTACCGGCTGGCGGCGGAGCGCCAGGTGCAGATCCGCCACCTCGACTACAAGAAGGACTCCTTGCAGGACATCTTCCTCAAGGCGATGGAGACGGAGGTCGCCGACCATGGCCGTGTATGAGCGCAATTACGGGCGGTACCAGGGCCCACTGACCCCTCCCTGGTCGCGCTTCCTGATCCTGCCGCGTTACGCCGCGAAGGACGTCTTCGACAGCCGGCTGTTCGTGGCCTTCTATGCCCTCTGTTTCCTGCTGCCGTTCGCCGGGCTGTTGATGATCTACCTGCATCACAACCTGGCGGCGCTGAAGTTCATCGAGCTGCCGCTCGACGAGTTGAAGGAGGCGCTGCCGATCAACGCCACCTTCTTCCGCAAGGGGATCGAGTTCCAGAGCTGGCTCTGCTTCCTGATGGCGCTCTTCGTGGGGCCTGCCCTGGTGGCGCCCGACCTGCGCAACAACGGGCTGCCGCTCTACCTCTCCCGCCCGTTCTCGCGCTCCGAGTACGTCCTCGGCAAGATGACGGTGCTGGTGGTGCTGATGTCGCTGGTCACCTGGATTCCGGGCCTGCTGCTCTTCTTCTTCCAGGGGTATCTGGAGGGGGGCGGCTGGCTGGGGAACAACCTGCGGATCGGCGCCGCGATCTTCGCCGGGAGCTGGGCCTGGCTCCTGGCGGTCTCGCTGGTCGCGCTCGCCATCTCGGCGTGGGTGAAGTGGAAGCCGGTGGCGCGGGTGTCGCTGCTGATCGTCTTTTTCGTGCTCGCCGGTTTCGCGGAGGCGCTCAACGTGGCGCTCGACACCTGGTGGGGGAACCTGCTGTCGCTGTCGACCGCGATGAACAAGCTCTGGTTCTTCCTGTTCGGCCAGGAGGATACCCAGCGCTGGACACAGCCGGTCTGGGCCGCCTGGCTGACGATCATCCTCGGCTGCGCGCTCTCCCTCTGGCTGCTCTCCCGGCGCGTCCGCGCCTATGAGGTGGTCCGATGACGCCCGAACCGCGGAAGAAGAGCACCCCCGACCGCCGGGTGGTATTCGAGCACGTCTCCAAGTTCTACGGCGACGTCCTGGGGGTCAACCGGGTCAACCTGTCGATCCCGCCTGGGATTACCGGCCTGGTGGGGCCGAACGGCTCCGGCAAGACGACCCTGATGAACATGATGGTCGGGCTGATCCGGCCGTCGCGCGGGCGGGTCTCGGTGCTCGGGCTGACGCCGGAGAATCCCGAGGAGCTGTTCCGCCACGTCGGCTACGCCGCGCAGTACGACGCCTTCCCGCCGGGCCTGACCGGCTATCAGTTCGTCGAGGCCTACCTGCGGGTGCACGGCTTCCCGGCCAAACAGGCCGAGGCGATGGCCTGGAAGGCGATCGAGCGGGTGGGGCTGGTCGAGGCCGCGAAGCGCAAGGTCGCGGGCTACAGCAAGGGGATGCGCCAGCGGGTGCGGCTCGCCCAGGCGCTCGCCCACGAGCCGTCGGTGATGGTGCTCGACGAGCCGCTCAACGGCCTCGACCCGATGGCTCGCGCCGAGGTGATCGATCTCTTCCGCGAGCTGGCCGATGGCGGTCTGCACGTGATCGTCTCCAGCCACATCCTGCACGAGGTGGACCTGATCTCGGACCAGGTGGTGCTGATCAACGGCGGCTACATCGTGGCCGAGGGGGAGATCGGCGACGTCCGCGACGAGATGGAGGAGGAGCATCCGATGCAGGTGCTGGTGCGCTGCGACCGGCCGTCGCTGCTCGCCTCGCGGGTTTTCGAGGCGGACCACGTGGTCGAGGCCCGCCTGCTGGAGGACGGCCGCAGCCTGCTCATCCGCACCCGCGACGCCGACAAGTTCCACCTCGCCCTCAACGAGATCGTGCTCGCCAACGGCTTCGCGATCGAAGCGGTGGCGCCGGCCGACTCCGACGTCAACGCGGTTTACCAGTACCTGATCGGCGCGAATGGAGACAAGTCGTGAGCGAACTCATCACCTCGGCGGCCCCCGCCACCACCCGCTCCGGCCTCCCCTGGGGGCAGTGGTGGATCCAGCTCCGGGCGATCGTCCGGCTCGAGCTCCGCAAGGGGTTCCGGCGCCCTTATGGCCTGCTGCTGCTGGCGCTCGCGCCGCTCTTCATCCTGACGCTGCGGATGGTCGTCCCGCACGCCATCCAGGACTCGGCCGACATCGCCGGCGCGACCCAGTTCTTCGCCGGGCTCTACCAGGCGTTCATCCTGCGGATCGTGATCTTCCTCGGCTGCATCGCGATCTTCGGCAACCTGATCCGCCGCGAGACGCTCGACCGCAGCCTCCATTACTACTTCCTCTCGCCGATCCGGCGGGAGCTGCTGGTGGTCGCCAAGTACGTGACCGCGCTGATCGTCTCCCTCGGCCTCTTCGGCCTCACGACGGTCCTCTCCTTCGGGCTGACTTATCTGCCGAACGACTCGACGGCGGTATCGCACTTCCTCTTCCACGGGCCGGGCCTGGGGCACCTCGGGGCCTATCTGCTGACGACCGTCCTCGCCTGCGTGGGGTACGGCGCGGTCTTCCTCTTCTTCGGGTTCTTCTTCAAGAGCCCGGCGATTCCGGCACTGGTGGTGTTCGGCTGGGAGGGGATCCACTTCCTGCTGCCGCCGCTGCTCAAGCAGGTGAGCGTCGTCCATTATCTGCAGTCGCTCTGCCCGGTACCGGTCTCCGAGGGGCCGCTCGCCACCATGTCCGACGCCCCGGCGCCCTGGGTCTCGGTGGTCGGGATTCTCGCGCTGGCCGTGGTGCTGGTCGGCGTCTCGGCGTGGAAGATCCGGCGGATGGAGATCAGCTACGACGAGTCGTAAAGACAGGATCTCTCTGTAGGGGCGGCCCTATGTGGCCGCCCTGCTGGCAGGGCTCACCCAATGCAGGGCGGCCACATAGGGCCGCCCCTACATTGTCTCTACCCTCCGTTTCGGATACCCTCCCCGCTCCACCCGGATTTTCCCCTGGCTCCCGACGGTTATCCCTGTGCCATGACTCCGCCCGACCGCATCCGCAACTTCTCCATCATCGCCCACATCGACCACGGGAAATCGACCCTGGCCGACCGCATCCTCCAGATGACGCACGCCGTCTCGGAGCGGGAGATGAAGGACCAGCTCCTCGACGACATGGATCTCGAGCGCGAGCGGGGGATCACCATCAAGGCGCGCGCCGTGCGCCTCTTCTATGAGGCGAAGGACGGCGGCGGCACCTATCAGTTCAACCTGATCGACACCCCCGGGCACGTCGACTTCGCCTACGAGGTGTCGCGCAGCCTCGCCGCCTGCGAGGGGGCGCTGCTGGTGGTCGACGCCGCGCAGGGGGTAGAGGCGCAGACGCTCGCCAACGCCTACCTGGCGGTGAACGGCAACCTCCACCTGGTGCCGGTGATCAACAAGATCGACCTCCCCGCCGCCGACCCCGACCGCGTCAAGGAGCAGATCGAGAGCGTCGTCGGCATCGACGCCCACGACGCCGTGCTGACCTCGGCCAAGTCGGGGCTCGGCATCGAGGAGGTGCTGGAGCGGATCATCCGCGACATCCCGGCGCCGCAGGGGGACCCCGCGGCGCCGCTCAAGGCGCTGCTCTTCGACTCCTGGTACGACCCCTACCGCGGGGTCGCCTGCATGGTGCGGGTGGTGGACGGGACGCTCCGCCGCGGGGACAAGATCCTCTTCATGGCTTCCGGGCGGGCCTACGAGATCGACGAGCTGGGGGTCTTCTCGCCGAAGCCGACCCCGGTCGAGGAGCTCTCGGTCGGCGAGGCCGGCTTCTTCTACGCCGGCATCAAGGACCTGATCCAGGCGCAGATCGGCGACACCATCACCCACGCCTCCCGCCCCACGGCGGCGGCCTACCCGGGGTTCAAGGAGGTCAAGCCGGTGGTCTTCGCCGGCCTCTACCCGGTGACCGCCGACGACTACGAGGGGCTGCGCGACGCGGTCGAGAAGCTGCGGCTGAACGACGCCTCCTTCTCCTTCGAGCCGGAGAGCTCGGGCGCGCTCGGCTTCGGCTTCCGCTGCGGCTTCCTCGGGCTGCTCCACATGGAGATCATCCAGGCGCGGCTGGAGCGCGAGTTCGACCTCGAGCTGATCACCACCGCCCCCGGGGTGCGCTACATCGCCCACACCTCCGACGGCAAGTCGCAGGAGATCGAGAGCCCGTCGAAGCTCCCCGACCCTGGCCGGCTCGCGTATCTGGAGGAACCGTACATCTCGGCGACCCTGGTCACCCGCTCGGAGTACGTGGGGGGCCTGCTGCAGCTCGCCGAGGAGCGCCGGGGGGTGCAGCGCGGCTTGCAGTACCTGACCACCGACCGCGTGCTGATCGAGTACGACTTCCCGCTGGCCGAGGTGATCCACGACTTCTACGACCGCCTGAAGTCGATCTCGCGGGGGTACGCCTCGTTCGACTACCAGCTCGGCGGCTACCGGCGCAGCGAGCTGGTCAAGCTCGACATCCTGGTCAACGGCGAGCCGGTGGATGCGCTGTCGCTGATCGTCCACCGCGACAAGGCGTACGCGCGCGGCAAGCTGCTGGTGGAGAAGATGAAGGAGCTGATCCCGCGCCAGCTCTTCGAGGTCGTACTGCAGGCGGCGATCGGCTCGCGCATCATCGCCCGCGAGTCGGTGCGGCCGATCAGCAAGAACGTCATCGCCAAGTGCTACGGCGGCGACATCTCGCGCAAGCGCAAGCTGATCGAGAAGCAGAAGGAAGGCAAGAAGCGGATGAAGCGGGTGGGGCGGGTCGACATCCCCCAGGAAGCGTTCCTGGCCGTGCTGCGGGTGGATTGACGGTAACTTTTTGTCCCCCTTCACGTATCAGCGGTGGGGGCGGGCGTGACGTTCGCCCATGACTCGGCTATTCTGATCTGGTTCACAAACTGACGATTTCGATTCGAACCCGAGGAGGATTCATGATTCGCAAGACTTTCGCGTGGCTGCTCGTCGCCGGCCTGGCGGGCGCCGCGGTGCAGGCCCAGACCGCCGACGAGATCATCGCCAAGAATATCGAGGCCCGGGGCGGCAAGGACAAGATCAAGTCCGTCCAGTCCATCCGCATGACCGGCAAGATCGCCATGGGCCAGGGGATGGAAGCCCCGATCTCCATGGAAGTGGCGCGGCCGAACAAGCTGCGCATGGAGTTCACCATGCAGGGGATGACCGGCGTCCAGGCCTACGACGGCAAGACCGGCTGGTCGGTGATGCCCTTCATGGGCAAGACGGATCCGGAGACGATGTCGGCCGACGAGATCAAGCAGACCGAGGACCAGGCGGACCTGGACGGCGTGCTGGTCGACTACAAGGAGAAGGGGCACCAGGTCGAGTACGCCGGCAAGGAGGACGTCGAGGGCACGCCGGCTCACAAGCTGAAGGTGACCAAGAAGAACGGCGACGTCGTCAACGTCTACATCGACGCCGAGTCGTACATGGACATCAAGGAGGCCGGCAAGATCAACATCCGCGGGCAGGAGATCGAGAACGAGGTCACGTTCAGCGACTTCAAGCCGGTGGAGGGCGTAATCTTCCCCTTCTCGCTCGAGCAGAAGCCCAAGGGAGCGCCGGCGGGAACGGTGATCACGATCTCCAAGATCGAGGTCAATCCGACCCTCGACGCCTCCCGCTTCGCCATGCCGGCCGCCGCCGCGAAACCGGCGATGGAGAAGCCGATGGAGAAGAAGGAGCCCGCTCCGCCCAAGCCCCCGCGGTGGTAGTCGCGGCACAGCAAGTCACCGCACAGCCTTGAAGGGGGTGTCTCCGGGCACCCCCTTTTCACGAAGCTCTTCCCTTTCTTTTTATGTCTTCCCTGGAGACGTATATGCGACGCAGATTCCATTCGATCCTCTGTCTGGCGGCCTCGGGCCTGCTGGCCGGCGCCGCCGTGGCGCGGGCGGCCGACGTCGAGATCGATTCCAATACCTTCGGCGGCATCGAGGCCCGCTCCCTCGGTCCGGCCAATATGGGCGGCCGCATCGCGGCGATCGACGCCGTGGGCTCGGATCCGCTCACCATCTATGTCGGAGCGGCCGGCGGCGGCGTCTGGAAGTCGACCGACGGCGGCCTCGTCTTCAAGCCCGTCTTCGACGAGCACACCCAGTCGATCGGCGCCATCATGATCGATCCCAAGGACCCGAAGAAGGTCTGGGTGGGCACCGGCGAATCGTGGACCCGCAACAGCACCTCGGTCGGGGACGGCCTCTACAAGACCACCGACGGCGGCGACTCCTGGCAGCGGGTCGGCCTCGAGAACACCGAGCGCATCGCCCGCGTCCAGGTGAGCCCGGCCGACGGCAACACGGTCTGGGCCTGCGCCACCGGCCATCTCTGGGACAGCCACCCGGACCGCGGCGTCTACAAGACGGCGGACGGCGGCAAGACCTGGAAGAAGGTGCTCTACGTCGACGCCGACACCGGCTGCTCCGACCTCGCGGTCGATCCCCAGGACCCGTCGATCCTCTATGCCGGCATGTGGCAGTTCCGCCGCACGCCGCACTCCTTCTCGTCCGGCGGCAAGGGGAGCGGCCTCTACAAGTCGAGCGACGGCGGCGAGACCTGGAAGCCGCTCAAGGCCGGGCTGCCCACGGGGGAGAAGGGGCGCATCGCGGTAGCGGTCGCGCCGTCGCGGGCGAACGTGGTCTACGCCCTGGTGGAGTCCACGGACACCGCCCTCTTCCGCTCGGACGACACGGGGGAGAACTGGCGGCAGGTCAACAACGCCTTCAACCTGCAGGTGCGGCCGTTCTACTTCGCCCGCATCGTCGTCGACCCCACCGACTTCAACACGATCTACAAGCCGGGCCTGTCGCTGGCGATGAGCTCGGACGGCGGCAAATCGTTCAACGCCGCGATCAGCCTCAACAGCTTCGGCGCCGGACCGCACAGCGACCACCATGCGCTATGGATCAACCCCAGGAACCCGAACGAGCTCCTGCTCGGCACTGACGGCGGCGTCTACATGTCCTACAGCCAGGGGCGCGGATGGCACCACATGGGAACGCTGCCGGTGTCGCAGTTCTACCATGTGAGCTACGACATGGGCCGGCCGTACCGGGTCTACGGCGGCTTGCAGGACAACGGCTCCTGGTCCGGCCCGTCCGTGGGGCTCGGCGGCGGCGTCCAGAACAAGGACTGGGTCAACGTCGGCGGCGGCGACGGCTTCTGGGCGTTCAGCGATCCGACGGATCCCGACGTGGTCTACTCCGAGTCCCAGGGGGGCGAGGCGACGCGCCGGCAGGTGTCGACCGGCGAGGAAAAGTCGATCAAGCCGCTGCCGGGGGCGGGCGATCCGCCCTACCGGTTCAACTGGAACACGCCGATCCATCTGAGCCCGAACGATCCGAAGACGATGTACATCGGCGCGCAGTTCCTCTTCCGCTCGCGCGACCGCGGCGACTCCTGGGAGCGCATCTCCCCCGACCTGACGACCAACGATCCGAAGAAGCAGAAGCAGCAGCAGTCAGGCGGCCTCTCGGTCGACAACTCGAGCGCCGAGAACCACACCACGATCTACTCGATCGCCGAGTCGCCGAAGAACGCCCAGGTGATATGGGTGGGCACCGACGACGGCAACCTGCAGGTGACCCGCGACGGCGGCAAGGCCTGGACGAACGTGGCGCCGAACGTCGCCGGCCTGCCGAAGGGGACCTGGGTCTCGACCGTCGAGGCCGGCCGCTTCGAAGAGGGGACCGCCTTCGCCACCTTCGACGGCCACGCGACCGGCGACATGAAGACCTACGTCTACCGGACGGCGGACTTCGGCAAGACCTGGAAGCCGCTGGCGAGCGACACCCTGTCGGGCTACGCCCACGTGGTGCGGCAGGACCTGGTGAACCCGGACCTCCTCTTCCTCGGTACCGAATACGGCCTCTTCGTCTCGGTGGACGGCGGCGGGCGCTGGGCCCGGTTCACCGGCAGGCTGCCGAAGGTGGCGGTGCGCGACATCGCCATCCACTCCCGCGACGGCGACCTGCTGCTCGCCACCCACGGGCGGGGCGTCTATGTGGTGGATGACCTCACCCCGCTGCGCAAGCTGACCCGCCAGACGCTCGAGTCCGACGTGACGATGCTCGGATCGCGGCCGACCCCGGTGGCGATCCCCGCCAGCGTCCAGGACTTCCCGGGCGATGACGAATACATAGCGTTCAACCCGGACGACTCGGCCGCCATCACCTACTATCTGAAGAAACGCCACCTCTTCGGCGACATCAAGGTCGAGGTCTACGACCCCAAGGGGCAGCTCGTCTCGACGCTGCCCGCGGGCAAGCGGCGGGGGATCAACCGCGTGAGCTGGCCGATGCGCCTGCCGCCGCCGAAGCTGCCGCCCGCCAACTCGCTGGTGCTGGGCTCGCAGTACGGCCTGCTCGGGCCGCGGGTCCCCCTCGGCACCTACACGGTGAAGCTGATCGACGGCGACAAGACCTACACCAGCGAGGTGCAACTCGTCGCGGACCCCCGCTCCAGGCATTCGGACGCGGACCGGGCCGCGCAACGCGATACGGCGATGGCTCTCTACGGCATGCTCGGCCGGCTCACCTACGTGGCCGACACGGTGAAGTCGCTCGAGGACGGGGCTCAAGCGCGGGCCGGAAAACTCGCCGCGGGCGACCGCCTGCGGCGTCAGCTCGAAACGCTGGCGACCTCGCTGGAGGGTTTCCGCGCCACGCTCGTCGCCACCGGCCCGGGCGGCTGGCTCTCCGGCGAGGAGCAATTGCGGGAGAAGATGACCAAGGTCTACGGCGGCGTCAACGGCTACGACGGCCGGCCGAGCTCGGCACAGGTCGACCAGGTGAAGGTGCTGGGCGACCAGCTCAGCCTGGCCGAGGCCCGGCTGGCCACGGTGCAGAGCGGCGAGGTGGCCGCGGTGAACCGGGAGCTCGAGAAGCGCAAGCTCGAGCCGATCAAGGCCAAGACCAAGGACGAATGGGAGAAGCAGGATGGCCATCGCGCCACCGCCCTGCCGGCCTTCCTGCCGTTCACGTTCACCCCGCTGGGGACCGCCGAGAACGACTGACGGCTGTCTGCCGATCCGTGGTGTAGGGGCGCCCCTGTGTGGGCGCCCTTTTCTTTTTTGCGGCCCCAAAAGCAAAACGGGAGAAGCCACGAAGGCTCCTCCCGTTCGGGGTGGTGCGCGGACTGGGGCTTAAGCCAGGCCTTGGCGACGCTCTTCCAGCAGCTTCCGCATGATCTTCTTGCGGGCCTGCACGGCCTTGCGCTTGCGCTTCACCGAGGGCTTCTCGAAGTGCTGCCGTTTCCGCAACTCGGTCAAGATTCCAGATTTCTCGACTTTGCGCTTGAAACGGCGCAAGGCGTTCTCAAAGCTCTCCTCCTCGCGCACATGCACAACGGGCATCGACACTCACCTCTTTTCGTTTACGGATAGAAGCGCCCCCCGTGCTTCGGGGGGCGCGGGGAGGAAATTTCGCTCAAATCCGGCGAAAAGTCAAGTTTCAAGCCGCGCTGCGGCGCGTTTCCGAGGGCGGCGGCGGCGCCGGCTGCGGCGGGGATTGCGGGTTCAGGGCCTCGAAATCGGTGAGGTAGACGACGAGCCTGCCGTCCTCTTTGTGGAACCAGATGGCCGCGGCGGTGCCGCCGGTGTCGCGGGGGTAGAACCAGCCGACCACGTCGCGGTCCGGGTAGGCCCGCACGTTGTTGAGGTTGGGCTGGCCGAGCAGGCGGCGCACCTCGTCCTGGTCCATTCCCTTCCGCGCCTGGGAGAAGACCTCGAGCGTCATGTAGCGCCGCGCCTCGGCATGGGCGAGCTCTTCCTTGAGGCGCGGGTTGTCGGGGTCCACCAGCATCGCTTCCTTGTAGATGTCGATCGCGCGCTGATAGTCACCCCCCCGCTCGATGTAGGTGCGGGCGAGATGGATCTCCTCCTCGCTCTTCATGCGCAGGGCGGCCTTCTGGCTCGGCTTGAGCGGCTCCCCCTGGACCGGCGGATCGGCGTTGAGGAACTCGGCCAGCCGGCGGTTGAACTCGTCGGCGAGGCCTTCCGTTTCCTTCTGCAGCCGTGGATCGGGGGTGCCGGCGAGGCGCGTCCGCCGCTCGCCGAGCTGGCGCTCGGTCCGCTGCAGCCAGCTCCACTCGGCTTGAGAAGCGGTTCCCGGCCGCGCCGCCGCCGCTTCCTCGCCGCGCGGACCGCAGCCCGGGGCTCCGGCGGCCAGCAGCAGAGTGGCACAGAGGGTCAATATGGGGCCTGATAAGCGTCCGCGGGGCCTGCGGCGATGCATCGAAACTCTCCTATGACTTGCCCGAATCGACCGTACCACAGGCTCCGGGAGCGGACAAGGCGCCGGGCCCCGGCGACCTAAGCCCTTGTTCCCAGAGGGGTTTTTCCTTGACACCACGCGGCGGGTCCAGAATAATCAAGCTCCCTTAGTTCGGTTTACGTTCAGAGGACGGCCGCGGAGAGCAACGGATGTCCCTTTCGGAAAGAATTCACCAGTTGAACAGCGAGATCGGCGCCTCCGTGGAGCGCGCCCTCGCCGAGCTGCGTCAGGAGATCTCCCAGCGCCTGCGCGCCGGCAACGAAGAGATCCAGCGACGGCTGGACGAGATCACCCCGTCGCTGCCGCCCTCCTATCTCAACCACGACGACTTCGCGCCCCACGAGCGCGCGCTGGGCACCAACGCCCGGCAGAGCGCCCATCGCGATCTGCGCGACGCCCTCGCCGGCATCGACCGCGCCCGCTCGCAGACCGAGGTCCTCTCGGCGCTGCTGCGCGAGTCGGCGCGCTACGCGTCGCGGACGGCGGTGCTGCTGGTCCGCGGCGGCGAGCTGCGGGGTTGGGGGAGCGAAGGGTTCGGCGATGCCGAGGCGGCGCTCCGCGGCGTCGTCCTCGACGGCGAGGGTGGCGCCTGGGGGCGCCTGGCCCAGTCGCAGAGCGCCGAGCTGCTCAGCGCCGGCGACTGCGCCGTCCTGGTCAGCCGTGTCGGCAGCCCGCTGCCGCACGACGGCGCCCTGGTGCCGGTCGTGCTGCGCGACCGCGTCGCCGCCGGCCTCTACGCCGACCGCCTCGACGACCGCGAGCTCGGGGTCGAGGCGCTCCAGATCCTCGCCCACGCCGCGGCGCAGGCGATCGAGACGCTCCCCTTCCGCGAGCGCTCCTCCACCCCCACGCTGGCCCTCGAAGGGGGCGCGAACGGGGTGGGGGTCGAGCCCGCGCCGGCCGCCGCCGTCGAGGCGGCTCCCGCCGAGGCCCCCGAGCCCGAGGCTCAGGCCGCGGAGCCGGGGTACGAAGAGCCGGAGCCGACCGCCTGGACCGCCTCTCCCGCTCAGGAAGAGGAGACGGTCGAGGCCGCGCAGACCGCCGCCCTGCCGGCCAATTTAGCGGCCGATCTGCCGGAGGCGCCGCAAGAGGAGACCTCCGTCGCCGGGGATTGGGGCCGGTCGTCGATTCCCAGTGTCACCGAGGCGATGCCGCTCCCCGGCTTCCCCGTGCAGTCCGCCAGCCCGGCGGCCATGGAAGAGGAGGTTCCCCGCTATCCGCGGTCTGTGGAGGAGCCCCCCGCGCCGACGCGGACTCCGGATCAGAGCCCGGACGCGACCGTGCTGCTCCAGCGCTCCAGCCTTACGGGTGAGTCCGCCATTGCTCCCACGCCAGCGGCCGCCACCCCGCTGCGGCCGGTGCCGGCCCCCGAGGAGCCCGCGGCGCCGTTCGAACGTGCCGCGGGCACGCCCGAGGTGCGCCCGCCGAGCGGCGTCGACGGCCCGGGCTGGGCGTTCGCGACCACCCGCGTGCCGGTGAATCCCGACAACCAGGCCCTGCACGAGGAGGCCCGGCGCTTGGCCCGGCTGCTCGTGAGCGAGATCAAGCTCTACAATGAGGAGCAGGTCGAGGAGGGACGGCGCAACCGCGACGTCTACGAGCGCCTGCGGGAGGACATCGACCGCTCGCGCCAGATGTACGACGAGCGCGTCGACCCGCAGATTCTGCGCTCGACCGACTACTTCTACCAGGAGCTGGTGCGCATCCTGGCCGCCGGGGATTCGAAGGCACTGGGCATCTGACCCCTGTGGACTCCGGAGCGGTCCGGACCCGTTGTCCGGCCGTTGCTTGGAGTGCCGTGAGAAGTTTGGAGTACCGTGAGAAGTAAAAAGCCGATTCGGCATCGCGCCGCGCTCGTCCTGCTATTCCCTCTCCTGCTGGGTTCCGCCACCACCTCGCCTCCGCGCTCCGGCGCCGCCGGTCCGCTCCCGGGGCACTCCGACCGCGCCGCCCTCGCCTACTCCGAGGCGGCGGCGGCGGTGCGCCGGAACGACTGCGCCGCCGCCTACAAGGCGCTATCGCCGATCCTCGCGGGCCGGGATTCCGAGGCCGCCTTCAGTCAGCTCCTCCTCGGCTTCTACGCTCACTCCTGCGAGCAGGTGGCCTATGCCGAGGAGCGGCTGTTCGCGGCGAGGAACCCCAAGGGCCCGCTGGAGGACTGGCGCCTCTACCTGCTGAGCGACACCGCCGCGGCGCGCGGGCACGTCCTGCTCGCCCAGACCTCGCTCGCCAAGCTCCTCGGGGACTACCCCGGCTCGGCGCTGCGCCCGCGCGCCCTGCTGAAAGCGGCGGCGATCGCCTGGCAGCGCGGCGACCGGCAGCGGGCCCTGGACCTGGTCGGGGCCTCGCGCAGCGAGGAGCTGCGCGGCGACGAAGCGTCGCAGCTCGAAGCTCTCGCCTGGCAGATCGGCGTCCAGACCGGCGACCGCGAGGCGCAGGCCGAGGCCGCCCGCCGCCTGCTCGTCAACTTCCCTCTCAAGGCCGCCGAGCTCAAGGTGATCGATCTCTTCCGCGGCCCGGACGGCGTTCTCTCCTGGTCGCGGGTGCTGACCGGCGACCAGCTCAAGCGGCGGGCGCAGGCCCTGCTGGACCTGAAGCTCGAGGGCAATGCCCTGGCGACGCTCGATTCCGTCGCGCTCGCCGACCGCGGCTTCGATTGGCAGCTCCTGGAAGCCGAGACCCTGACCCGCCTCCACCGTGGCAGCGACGCCCTCGACCTGCTCGCCGGCCGCGAGGCCGCCGAGCCCGGCCAGGCCGCCGCCCTCGCCTGGGCCCGCGCCCAGGCCGCTGACGACGCCGCCACCGCTCAGCGCGGCCGGGCGAACCTCGGCTCGGCCGAACGCCAGCAACTCCGCCTGCTCTCGCAGCAGTACCTGGAGAAGGTGGCCCAGATCGGCACCGACCGCGAGCTGGCCGCCAAGGCCCTGAAGTCGCTCTACGCCGACTATCAGACCGACGGGCTGTTCGACCGCGCCGTCGAGACCCTGCGCCGCCTGCGCCGCTTCGATCCCAAGGACACCACCGGGGCGACCAATCTCTGGCAGGTGGGGTGGCAGGAGTACGGCAAGGGGAACTACACCGGGGCGATCGGCACCTGGACCGAGCTCTACGCGCTCTATCCCGAGGATTCGAGCGCCCGCCGCGGGCGCTACTGGACGGGGCGGGCCTTCGACCTCCTGGGCGAAGGGGAGCGGGCGCAGCAGATCTACAACGAGATCGCCCAGGCCGACACCGCCGATTTCTACCGCCGCAACGCCCAGGCCCGGCTGCGCGGCAGGCCGGCGGCCGCGCTGGCCACCGCGGCGCAGGCCCGGGAGCCCTGGCCGGCCGACCCGGCGCTCGACCGCGCGCGGCTGCTCACCGATCTCGGGCTCGATAACCTCGCGCTCTCCGAGGTCGAGCTGGTGCGCGGCAAGGCGCAGCCACGGTCGCTGCGCGCCCTGGAGGCGGTGATCCTCGCCCACCAGGGGAATCACCGCAAGAGCACGCTGGTGATCCGCGACGCCTTCCCGGCCCTGGGCGGACCCTTCCAGGCCGCCCTGCCGGAGGAGGCCCGCCGGCTCTACTACCCGCTGGAGTACCAGGACACGATCCGCACCTGGGCGGTGACCAACCGGCTGCCGACCTACCTGGTGTTCGGGATCATCCGCCAGGAGAGCGCCTTCGACGCCAACGCCCAGAGCTGGGCGGGGGCCCGCGGCCTGATGCAGCTCATGCCCGCCACCGCGCGCGAGCTGGCGGCGAAGAATGGCCTCCCCTGGACGCAGAACATGCTTGCCGATCCCGCCATCAACGTGCGGCTGGGGACCACCTACTTCCGGCAGGTGTTCAGCATGTTCAACGAGAATCTCGAGCTCTCGCTCGCCGGTTACAACGGCGGTCCCTACCGCATCAAGCGGCTCTGGCAGGAGTCCGGCAACGACGAGATCGACCGTTTCCTCGAGAACCTGGGTCTCGAGGAGTCCAAGACCTACGTCAAGCGGATCCTGGTCCTCTCCGACAGCTACCGCCAGCTCTATCCCACGGCCGGGTGAGACAAGCCCTGCGCAGAATCCTCGGCCTCAGTCTTCTGGTCTCCTGCCTGGCCTCCTGCCGCGGCTCCGCGCCGCCGCAGGAGGGCCCGATCATCCTCATCACCTTCGATTCCCTGCGGGCCGACGTGGTCGGCGGGCTCGGCGGCGAGCGCGGGCTGACGCCGAACCTCGACGCCCTGATGCGCCAGGCCAGTTGGGCGGGCCGGGCGGTCGCGCCATCGAGCTGGGGCTCGCCCGCGATGGCCTCGCTGTTCACCGGGCTGCGCCCCTGGCAGCATCAGGTGCTCCAGGAGGAGAGCCGCCTTGCCCCCGCGCTCTTCACCCTGCCGGAGGCCCTCCAGGCTCTGGGATACGAGACCAGCGGCTTCACCGGCGAGGCCGCCTACTCGAAGCAGGGCGGGTACGAACAGGGGTTCGACCGGCTCGAAGAGCTCGCCAAGGGTGCCGCGGCCGCCAAGCGGCTCGAGCGGATCGGCGGCCGCCGGCGGTTCGTCTGGATCCACATCCCCGAGCCGCAGGCGCCCTACTTCCACCGCCCGCGGTTCGACGACCGGATCGACACCGGGCGGCTCGAGCTCCCCGAGCGGGTGCTGCCGAACCAGCTCGCGCTCTACTTCGACCCCGCCAACCCCCTGCCGCCGGCCAGGCGGCGCCTGTTCTGGGCGATGTACCGCTTCAACGTCGCCTGGGCGGACGACCGGCTGGGCCGGCTGATCCAGGCGTTGCGGTCGAGCGGGGAGTGGGACCGCACGCTCCTGGTGGTGACCTCCACGCACGGCGAGGAATTCGGCGAGAAGGGGCAGATCCTGAACGGCGGCAACCTCGGGCGGCAGCTCCTGGAGGTGCCGTTCGCCATCAAGCTTCCCCTCGGCTTCCGCCGCAAAATCGCGGAGCCGAAAGAAGGGCGGATCGCCTCGGCGCGTCTCTGGGCCACCCTGGTGGAGGCCGCCGGCGGCGAGGTGCCGCCGGCGGTGGCGCCCAGCCTGTTCCGGCGCGCCCCGGGGGGCGTGCTCTCCGAGCTCTACCTGGCCAACGGCACCAACCAGTTCTCGCTCGTCGACGGCGACGATCAGCTCCTCTGGGAATCGCGCTTCGCGCCGCCGCAGCCGGAGTACTACCTGGCCCGCCTGGCGATGATGAACCGGGGCAACGCGCGGCTCGCCCGCGCCGAGCTCCCGGTGCCGCCGGAAGAGATCCTGGGCCGGCTGCGCGCGGCCTTCGCCGCCGCCCCGCCGCTCGACGGCGATGGACCGCCCCGGCTGACCCTCGAGCGCTGGGGCGCCGAGGGGGGGAGCCAGCCGCTGGCGGACCCGCGGCGCGCGGCCGAGCTGGCCCACCGGCTGGCGCGGACCTGGAACTCGTTCATCCCGGCGGAGCGGCCGCCGGGGGAGGAAGCTCGTGAATGGTATACTGCCGAGTCGCCCTGAAAAGGGCGTTTCCCCGGGTCCATAGCTCAGCGGTTAGAGCATCCGGCTCATAACCGGTTGGTCCCTGGTTCAAATCCAGGTGGACCCACTTTGCAGCCTCCGCACCCATGAACAGATGGAATCCGCGGTCGCTGGGAGGGGAGGTGCGATGGTATTTCTTCGGAGAGGAGCGGACGTTTTCCCATGAATCAGAATCTCCAGAACATCCTGGAGCTGCAGACAGCCCTCACCCAACTCAACGAGGCCGACCAGAGACTGCACGGGATTCCCGATTGGATGCGTGAGCTCCACGAGGAGCACACGGTGCAGACGAAAGAGATCGAGCGCCTCGAGGAGACGGCGGCAGAGGCTGCCCGGCAGCGGCGAGCGGCGGAAGCAGCGGTCCAGGACGCGCAGGAAAAGCTCAAGAAGTACCAGCAGCAGATCAACAAGGTCAGCACGCAGCGCGAGTACGGCGCGATCCTCCAGGAGATCGACACCGTCAAGGGGCAGATCACGACCAGCGAGGAGGCCGCCTTCTCGGCCCTCGATCAGCACGAGAAAGCCGACAAGGAGCTCGCCGCCCTGCGCGAGAGCTTCCGCGCCACCGAGGAGCGCTACGCCGAGGAGATGGCCCGCTGGGAGGGGGAGAAGCCCGGGGTGGCGCGCCAGGTGGAGGCCCTCAAGGGGCGGGTCGCCGATCTCAAGAAGGGCCTGTCGCGCGGCCTGGTCGCGCAGTTCGAGCGCATCCTCGACCGCTACCCCGGCGGCGCGACGGCGCCGGTGCGGCCGATCGAGCGGCCCGGCCTGAAGCAGCGCGAGTGGCACTGCTCGGCCTGCAACTACCGCGTGCGGCCGCAGGTGGTGGTCGAGATCCGCAACGGCGACACCCTGGTCCAGTGCGACTCCTGCAAGCGCATCCTCTTTTTCCCCGAGGAGGAGCAGGCCTGAGCGGCGAGCCGTCACCGCAGGAAGGGCTGGCGGAGCGACTGGCCCGGATTCGCGGCCGCATCGAGGACGCCTGCGGCCGTGCCGGCCGCCCGGCCGGCGGCGTGACCCTGCTGGGCGCCAGCAAGACCCAGCCGGCTCCCGTGCTTGCCGAGGCGTTCCATGCCGGTCTTCGGGTCTTCGGCGAGAACCGGGTCCAGGAGGGGCTCGCCAAGAGCCGCGAGCTGCCGCCCGAGATCGCCGGCCAGATCGACTGGCATCTGATCGGTCCCCTGCAGTCCAACAAGGTCCGCTCCGCTCTCGAGCTCTTCCGCACCATCCACTCCGTCGACCGCTCCCGGATCGCCGCGGCGATCGACCGCGAGGCGGGCGCGCGTGGGCTCGCCGTCGCCGGCTTCCTCGAGGTGAACCTCGGCGGCGAGGAGAGCAAGCACGGCTTCCCGCTGGCGGGTCTCGCCGAGGCGATCCTTCCGCTGAGCCGCCTTCAGCACCTGCGGATCGTCGGCCTGATGGCGATCCCTCCCCTGGGGGAGGTGGCCGAGGCGTCCCGTCCCTGGTTCCGCCGTCTTCGCGAGCTGCGCGACGACCTCGCCGCCCGCCCCGAGTGGGCCGGCTTCCCCGGCTGGCTCTCGATGGGGATGAGCGACGATTTCGAGGTGGCGATCGAAGAGGGGGCGACCCACGTGCGGGTGGGCACGGCGCTGTTCGGCCCACGGCAGGGGTGGGTGCCGGACCGGTAGAAGGCTTGCGGGACGGGCGTTTCTCTTTGTTTATGCTAGGATGGCTATTCATTTCCGAGGTTGATTCGCAGGATTGCCGGCTCGACGCCGGGTCGTAAGGAGGTACCAGGAATGGCCATCACTCCGCTCGAGATCCAGAAGATGCGCTTCTCGCAGAAAATGCGGGGGTATGACCCGACCGAGGTCGAGGGATTCCTCGCGCTGCTCGCCGAGGAGCTGGCCGGCCGCATCGCCCAGGCCGACAAGCTGGAGCGCGAGAACCGCTACTACCGGCAGCGCCTGGAAGAGACCGAGCACCGCGAGCACCAGCTCCAGCAGACGCTGCTGCGGGCGCAGAAGGTGGCGGACGACATCACGGTCAACGCCCGCCGCGAGGCGGAGCTGATGGTCCGGGAGGCCGAGATGGCGGCCGACAAGATCGTGCAGCAGGCGATCGAGCAGTCGACCCGCTTCGAGGCCAAGATCACCGATCTGCGCACCGCCCGCCGCGAGCTGCAGCTCAAGTTCAAGAACACCCTCGACCTCTTCGAGCGCATCCTGGAAGCCGAGATGGAGGACGAGCGCAACACCGCGACCGTCACCACCCTGCCGCGCAAGCGGCGGGAAGCCGCCGGAGCGTGAGCCTCCCGGCCGGAGCGCGCCGCCTCTTCGCCGCCTATGACGAAGAGGACCTCGTTCCGGAGCGCGCCTCCTCCCTGCTGCTCGCCCGCCTGCTGGAGGACGGCGACGCCGCCGATCTCGCCTGGCTGACGGCGACGTTCCCGGAGCCGGAGATCGCCGCCTGGCTAGCCCGCCACGGCGGGCGGCAACTTTCGCGCCGCAGCCGCGCCTTCTGGCAGGTCGTGCTGGGAGTCGAGGCCGTTCCGGCCCGCCCGGAGGCCGAGGCGCTGTGGCCGCTCTGACCCTCGCGCACCCCGAGTCCCTCTCCCCCCGGGCGCAGGAGCTGATCCCCCGCCTCGCCGCCCGCCCCTGGAGCGAGGAGCTCTACCTCGCGGGCTCGGCCGCCCTGGCCCTCTACACCGGCCACCGCCCGGTGACCGACCTCGACCTGATGAGCAACGCCAACCGGCTCGCCAGCGCGGACCGGCGCGACCTGCTCGCCGAGCTGCTGGCGGCCGATCCGTCGACGGCGGTCGAGACCGCCCGCGACGGCTATCTCTCCACACGCCTCGCCAGCGGTGCTGTGGGGCTCCGGCTCTTCTACTATCCCTACCCCCTGGTGCAGCCGTTCGAGGAGATCGCCGGGCTCGCGGTCGCCTCCGCGGCCGATCTCGGGCTGATGAAGCTCGGAGCCATCATCAGCCGCGGCAGCCGCCGTGATTTCGTGGACCTCTATCTTCTCTGCCGCCGGCTCCCGCTCGCCACCCTCCTCGACCTCGCCGAGGACAAGTTCGGCCACGTTCGCGACTTCCCCCTCCAGGCGCTGAAGGGGCTCGCCGATCTCTCCGAGATCAAAGGCGAGCCCATGCCCCGCCTGGCGATGCCGCTCGACTGGAGCGCGGTGGAGGATTGGCTGCGCGGCGAGGTGCGGGAAATGGGGCGGGCGCGGGTGGGGCTTTAGCTTATTGGGGACTTTCGATTTTTAATTTTAGAGGGGAAGGGTCACAATCCCCAGCCGTGACGGATCTCCTGATTCACAATCTCGCCGAGGTCGCTACGCCGGAGGGCTCGGAGCCCCTGCGCGGTGCTGAGCAGCGGCGAGTGCGCCGGACGGCCGGCGCGGAGGTGGTCTGCCGCGACGGCAGGATCGTCTTCGTGGGTGCTCCCGAGGAGCGGCGGCACCAGCTCGGCGAGCTTGCTGACGCCGAACGGCTCGACGGCCGCGGGGGCACGCTGATCCCGGGGTTCGTCGATCCCCACACCCATCTCCCCTGGGCCGGCAGCCGCGAGGAGGAGTTCGCGGCGCGGCTGGCGGGCAAGACCTATCAGGAGATCGCGGCGGCCGGCGGCGGCATCCTCTCCTCCGTAGCCGCCACCCGCCGGGCGAGCGAGGAGGAGCTGGTCGCCAACGTCCTCCGGCGGATGGACCAGATGCTCGCCTGGGGCACCACCACCGCCGAGGCGAAGAGCGGCTACGGCCTCAACAAGGAGGACGAGCTCAAGCAACTGCGCGCCATCCGCCAGGCCTCCGGCCGGCATCCGGTGGACCTGGTGCCGACCCTGCTCGCCGCCCACGAGGTGCCACCTGAATATCGAGGACCAAAATACCCGGGAGAAGCCGGGCAGGGCCGCCGGCGCTGGGTCGACCAGATCTGCGACGAGATCGTGCCGGCCACGGCCGAGGCCGGGCTCGCCCGCTTCTGCGACGTCTTCTGCGAGGAAGGGGTGTTCTCCGCCGAGGAGTCGCGCCGGGTGCTCGAGGCCGGCGTCCGCCACGGCCTCGCGCCCCGCCTGCACGCCGACGAGTTCGTCGACTCGGGGGGCGCCGCCCTCGCCGCCGAACTGGGCGCGCTCTCGGCGGACCACCTGATGGCGGTCTCGCCGGCCGGGGTCGAGGCCCTCGCGGGCTCGGGCGTGACCGCCGTGCTCCTCCCCGGCACCAGCTTCTTCCTGAAGAAGCAGCACTACGCCCCCGCCCGGCAGCTCGTCCAGGCCGGCGTGCCGGTGGCGCTCGCGACGGACTGCAATCCCGGCTCGTCCTACACCGAATCGATGCCCATGGTGGTGCTGCTCGCCGTCTTCCAGCTCGGCCTCACCATCGAGGAGAGCCTCACCGCGGCCACCCTGAACTCCGCCTGCTGCCTCGGCCTCGGACGCGAGATCGGCTCGATCGAGGCCGGCAAGCGGGCCGACCTCGTGCTGCTCGACGCCCCCAACCTGCTCCACCTCGTCTATCACTACGGGATCAATCCGGTCGCCGCCGTGGTCAAGGACGGGAAGGTGGTCCGGCGAGCGGGCTGACGTACAATCGGCATCTCCAAATCGAAAACGTCGATTCCAGAAGGAGATCGACCCCATGCACCCGAAGACCCTTCACCGCGCCGTTTTCGCGACCTTGCTGGCCACCCTGGGGCCGCTGCTCCTGCCTGCCTTCGCCGAGCAGGGGAAGGGCCATTCCGACGCCGCCTCCACCGGCCGGGAGGTGGTCAACCCCTCGGGCCTGCGCTACCTGGATCTGCGGCTGGGCCAGGGGGATGAGGCCCGGCTCGGCAAGATCGTCGAGGTCCACTACGTCGGATGGCTGGACGACGGCACCCGGTTCGACTCCAGCCGCAACGACGACCGCCCCTTCACCTTCCGTCTCGGCGCCGGCGACGCCATCAAGGGGTGGGACGAGGGGCTCGTCGGCATGAAGGTGGGCGGCAAGCGCAAGCTGACCATCCCCCCCGACCTCGGGTTCGGCAAGCAGGGGGTCGGCACCGTCGTGCCGAAGGACGCGATCCTCTACTACGAGTTCGAGCTGCTGGGAGTGCGGTAAGCTCGCCGGCCTGGACGGGGATGCCCCCGGTCCAGGTAGGAACTCGGGAGGAGCCCATGGCAGACCAGGCTGACCAGGAAAACACCATCACGACCGCTTCCGGCCTCAAGTACACCGATCTCCAGACCGGCGAGGGCCCGGAGGCCAAGGCCGGCCAGACTGTGAACGTGCACTACACCGGCTGGCTCGAGAACGGCACCAAGTTCGACTCCAGCCTCGACCGCAAGAGCCCCTTCAGCTTCGCTCTCGGCGCCGGCCAGGTAATCCGCGGCTGGGACGAGGGGGTGGCCGGCATGAAGGTCGGCGGCAAGCGCCGCCTCACCATTCCCGCCGACCTCGGCTATGGCGCCCGCGGCGCCGGAGGGGTGATCCCACCGAACGCGACGCTGATCTTCGAGGTGGAGTTGCTGGGGGTACGGTAAGGGGAGAAACAGAAAGGGCGCCCGCTGGGCGCCCTTTCAACTTGGTTCGTGTGAGGGAAGCCTAGTAGCCGCCGCGACCGCCGCCGCCGCCGTAGCCGCCACGACCGCCACCACCACCACCACCACCCCGGCCACCGCCGCCGCCACCGTAACCACCACCGCCGCCCCGGCCGCCACCGCCGCCGCCACGACCGCCCTCTTCCTTGGGACGAGCCTCGTTGACCGTCAGGTTCCGGCCATCCAGCTCCTTGCCGTTGAGCGCGGAAATGGCGGCCTGCGCCTCCTGGTCACTGCTCATCTCAACGAACCCAAACCCCTTGGAACGCCCAGTGTCCCGATCCATGATCACCTGGGCGGAGTCCACGGTGCCATGGGCCGCGAACAGGTCTTCCAGGTCGCTGTCCCTGACGCTGTAGGCCAAGTTGCCTACGTATAACTTTCTACCCATTGCGTGCTCCTCTTGACCGTCGTCCGATTCGGTCGTGACGACCCTGTGAATGCCTGACTTCTTCTTCTACGTAGCCTGCGGGGCTATCCAAGATCGCGGTACTACGAACGAATCTGGATCTGGTACCGGAGTCTTCACGCCTGGGCTTTCCGAACGTGTGAGCCTCAAGGCCCCTTACCCGATCTTACCACCCTCGCTGAGGAACGGATACCGAGTTGGGGCTGCTTTGGAGTTCCGGTGCCTCCGCCATACGCCAAAATTTTTATGCAGTATCGGTGCCCAGTCTTTGGCGGCCCCAAAAGCCCCGAATTCAGCCCTCAGGAGGGATTCAGGGCGCCTCCCGAGTGAAATCGCGCAAAGTCCCGTGTAACTCGTGCAATGCTGCTACGTGGCGGAGCGGCTGTAGGAGCCGCCGACCGTCTCGACCTGGCTCACGAACTCGTCCAGCAGGTGGTTGAAGACCTCGGGCCGGTCCATCATCAGCCAGTGGCCGGTGCCGGTCATCAGGCGGACGGGGAGGTCCGGGAGGAGGTTGTGGAGGCTGTAGGGGAGGCGGTTCATGTCGCTGATGATCGACAGCCGCGGCCCCGGGTAGCGCTCCAGCGCCGGCAGGGGCTCGTACCGGGCCGCGTCGGCGAGCGCGCCGAGGACGGCGTCCTCATGGGTGACGTGGAGGTCCTCGAGCACCCAGCGGGAGGCGTCGGGGTCCCCTCCGATCACCATCTGGCGGAAGTAGGACTCGAGCTCGGCCAGCGGGTCGGAGCGCAGGGACTCCAGGTACTGCTCCACCTCCCGGGCCGGGACGCGGCTCTGATCGCCGCCGGGATCGACCAGCAGGAGGCCGGCGACCCGCTCGGGGTGGCGGCTGGCGTACTCGATGGCCGCCGCGGCGCCCAGGCTGTGGCCGGCGAGGAGGAAGCGGCGCAGGCCGAGCTGGTCGGCCGCCGCGGCCACGTCGGCGGCGAAGCCGGGGACCGAGTAGTCGCCGTCCTCGGCCGGGTCGGACTCGCCGTGGCCGCGGAAGTCGAGGGCCACCGCCCGGCGGTGCCGGCGCAGGTGGTCGAGCTGCAGCGACCACTGGCCGCCGTTGCCCGCGAGGCTGTGGAGGAAGAGGACGGGCAGGGCGTCCGCGTCCTCGCCGCCGTCCCGGACGTACAGGTTGCCGGCGGGGCCGGCGATCCAGAGCGATTCACCCGGGACCGGCTCGGGAGGCTCGGGATCGGAGCCGCCTCCTCGCGCCGGCTCGGGCTCCGCGTCCTCCGGGAAGACCGGCCGCCGGCTGGCGAGGATCGTGGCCAGCGCGCCCAGCGTGAGCAGGCTGAGGAGGGTCCAGAGGAACCCTCTCGGACGCCGCCGGCGCGGGTAGCTGGATCTCCGCAGTCGCCTCGAGCTCATCACGTCTCCCTCCCCCTAAGAAGCTAGCATGCCCGGACCGGCTATTCCCCTTCCCAGTCCCAGAAGAAGTCCTTGTTGGTGAGGGCCTCCTCCTCCTCGCGGACGGTCTCCTCGTCGGGACGCGCCGCCACCTCCTCGGGGGTGGCCTCGCCGCGGATCACCGCGAGCTGCTCCTCGAGATCCTGGGTCTCGCGCTCCCAGTATTCGGGGGTGCCGAACTGCGGCCAGGCGGCCGGGAAGGCCGGATCGTGCCAGCGGCGGGCGAGCCAGGCGGCGTAGTGGATGATCCGCATCGCCCGCAGGGTCTCGATCAGCGGCAGGGTCGAACGATCGAAGTCGCGGAACTGGAGATACCCTTCGAGAAAGCGATCGCGCAGGGTCTGTGTATAGCTGTCGCGGCCGGGCAGGGCGAGCCAGAGGTCCTGCACGGCCGGACCCACCACCATGTCGTCGAAATCCAGTACGTTCAGCAGACCGTCGCGGAAGAGGATGTTCCCCAGGTGGAGGTCGCCGTGGATGCGATGGACGGGCACCCCGGCCAGCCGGCGGTCGGCGATCGCCGCGATCGAGAGCGCGGTGTCGAAGTACCGCTCCCGCAGGTGCTGCGGCACCACCTCGTGCGCCTCCAGCCAGTCGATGTTCTGGCGGATGTAGGTGTCGGCGTCGAGCGGCAGCCGGTGCTCGGACTCCCGCCGGGCACCGACGTTGTGCATCCGCCCCACCAGCATGCCGAGCCGCCGGGCTCCGGCCTCGTCGAGCTCGTCGGGGGCGCGCCCCCCCCGCCGGTCGGAGAGGCAGTAGAAGATGTTGTCGACCCGCCGCAGCGTGCCGCCATCCGGGAACGGCCGCATGGTGCAGACCGGGATCTCCTGCCAGGCGAGATCCTTCAAGAACAGGTGCTCTTCGAGGATCTGCTCCTCGCTCCAGCGCCCCGGGCGGTAGAACTTGGCCACCACGCGGGAGCGGTCCGCCAGCTCCACCTCGTAGACCCGGTTCTCGAACGAGTTGAGGGGGTAGCAGACGGGGTTGCACTCGAGACCGCCCGCCTCGACGGCGGCGAGCACCTTCTCGGGAGTCAGAGAGAGGAAGAGGTCGTTTCCGGGGTCGCCTTGGTCCTGCATCGGGCCAATGTAACAAAAAAGGGGCGAGGACAAATCCCCGCCCCTTCTGAAGCGCCCTTCGCCCGAGCTACGGCTTGGTGACCACCAGCGCGAAGCGGAAGTTGAAGTTGGTGACCTGGGTCCACGTCGCACCGTCGGTGGAGAGATAGGAGAAGCCGTTGATCGGCACGTCGTTGGTGGCGTTGCCGCCGTCGAGCCCGATCACCGGCGGCAGCCCCGAGACGCCCGGGAACGGCGTGGTCGTCGGCAGCCGCAGGACGATGAAAAGGTTCTGAATTTTGCCGTGCTCGATCCCCCGCTGTACCTGCCGCCCCAGCAGATTGGGGAAGGGGAAGTAGAACGGCGCGAAGTCGTTGTCCTGGCCGACGAAGCGGGTCACCCTCGCCAGCGGATGGGCGAGGTCGAGGGTGGCCGTGGCGCCGCTGACTGTGCCGGTGACGAGAGACGCCTCGGCGAAGACCACCGGCACCGACGCGTCGAAGTGGAAGGTGTCGTAGAGCGCCTCCTGGATGTAGAGGTCGCCGCCGGGGTTGATCGCGGAGATCTGGCTCGCCGGGACGCGGACGGCGTAGTAGCTCCCCGCCGCCTGGCCGGTGAAGCCGACGAAATCGCGCGAGCCGAAGTTGGCGATGTTGATCTGGTCGTTGGTGGTGACGTCGATGTGCCCCACGGTCAGGCCGGGCGCCCCGACCACCGGCAGCGCGAAGCCGGGCTGGACCTCGGTCGCGGAATCCCCGGCGTTCCAGAACTCCTCGTTGAAGTCCTGCTGGCCAAAGGCGGAGCCGATCAGCGCGTTGAAATTCACCGAGCTGGCCGGCACCGGCGTGCCGTCGACCGCCTCGATGCCGATCGAGTAGAGGCCGAGCTTGACCGGCAGCGTGTAGTCGCCGTTGATGATGTTGTACTCCGGGCTGAGCAGGAAGATGCCGCCGGTCGCCGGGTCATAGGAGAGCTGAGTCGTGCCGCTGAACGCGGTGGCGAACAGCTCGCCGTTCAGCACGTTGGTGGCCGAGACGCTGGCTCCCGCGATCGGTTGGCCGAGCACGCCGTGGGTGGCCGACCCCTTGATCAGGCCGTAGACGAGGCCAAAGGGGAAATCCCCCGGCTGGATCGCCGCCGGGCCGGTCGCGGCCGTCCCTTCGGGGTAGTAGTAGGAGGCGAAGGCGATGTCGTCGCTGTCGAGCGAGCGCTGCGCGAGCTCGGAGGCCGGATCCCCCGTATCGATGAACGGGAACATCGTCGCCGCGGTGCCGTCCGTCGGGCTCTTCTGGTTGTTGAGCACGTGGGACAGGCCGAGGCTGTGGCCGAACTCGTGGGTGGCGGTTCCCTGGAGGTCCGTCGACCGGGTGTTGGTGTCGGCGTCGGCGGCCGCTACCGTAAAGCGGACGCCGTTGCTGGCGCTGACGTTGAACTCGACGTCGACGTCCAGGATCGTGCCCGCCTTGTAGAAGCCGGCGGGGAATTCGATATCGCCGTCGTTGTCCACGTCCTTGCAGGTGGCGATCGCGCTCGATACGTCGGAATCGCCGTCGCCGTCGATGTCATCCCCATTGTCGAGCTGTACGTCGGAGCTCAGGGTCATCGAGGGGGTGTTGGCGATCGCCCCGAAGCCGACCGGGGTGCGGAAGGTCAGCTCGTTGACCATGTCGAAGCCCCGCGTGTTGGGATTGGCGACCGTGCCGACGATCTGCTCGTTGATGTACGAGGTCGGGATCTGGTTCCAGGTGTCCAAAGATCTCTGGAGGGCTGTCCTGGCGTCCGCCAGCGACAGGACCGGCGCGCCGAGCGGGTTGGGGATCGGGTCCTGGGTGTTGTTGACCCGCCACTGGACCGGGATGCACCGGGGGTCGTGGAAGATCCGGACGAGCCGGGCGTTGATGTGGCCCGGGAACGGCGAGGGGACATTGCCGGTGATGTCGAGGCTCTCGAGGAAGCCGCCGGCCAGGGCCGGGGCGGAGCCCAGGGCGGCCGCGAGCAGGGCGGCCAGGGAGTAATTAAAAATTTTTCCTCTCATGGCGTCTCTTCTCCACATTCGCGAACCGTTGGACATCACCGCTCCCTCCCGGCGGCCGGGGCCTGCCGGATCCGCGCGCGCAGCTCGTCGAGCTGGATCGCCTTGCCCTGGCCGCGGCGGAGCGAGCCGTTATGCCCCTGCAGGTTCAGGCCGCTCAGGTCCTGCGTGGCCACTTTCTTCCCGTCGTCCACGGCCAGCGAGAACTTGCCCTGGGAAAAGCCGACGACCGAGTAGCCGCCGGCCACCAGGTCCTCGGGAGTGAGGAAGAGCAGCACGTTCTCCTGCTGGAAAATCTCCGGTGCCGCGGGGTAGCTCATCGCGACGGGGATGCGGCGATTCGAATCGACGCCGCCCGGCAGGACCACCGTCACCTGCGACCCCGCGTCGCCCTTGAGCACCTCGGAGACCTGAATGGTGGCGAGCGTCACCAGGGTCCTGCCGACCCACTGGCTCTGCAGGTGCGTACAGTGCCCGGTGACGATGATCGCGGCTTCCTGGACCATTTCATTCTCCGTGCGCTCTACCGCCGTGGTCGCCCAGAGCGCTGGGACAGCCAGGGTGGCGACGAGGAGGCCGATAGCGGCCCTGACAGTGCTTCTCAACATGTCCTCTCCTTTGTTTGGGGGAGCTGCAGCTGAACGAACGGACACCGCCCGACTCTGCGGCTGGTACTACTCTAGTGAGTGCCGGGAGCCGCTCAATAGGGACACTCGCCAGGCTCGCCCAAGGCCCATGGAGATTCCCGCCCATTACCTTATTCGGATATAGAAATCAAGTTGATTTGACCCGGCTCGGCCCGCTACAGTGGCTTTCGCTCGGCCCGCCGCGGTGGCGGGTCAACGCTGAGAAGGAGCTCCCCATGACCCGAGCCAGTTTCATTCCGAAGATCGCCTTCGCCATCGCTCTCACCGGCGCGATCGGCGCGGGCTCCGTTTCCTTCGCCGCTCCCAAGTGCAAGCCGGACCCCAACGCGATCTGCCCCTTCATCTACAGCCCGGTGATCTGCAGCAACGGCCAGGTCTACTCCAACCAGTGCTTCGCCAACGCGGCGTGCGCCACCGGTTGCGTGCCGTACAACGAAGTCTAGTAACCTGATTCAGCTCGTCGCCGGTCGTCAGCGACCGGCGACGGGCGTTCGCTCCCGTGGAGCGCTGACCGGAGGAGGAGGGGTGAGATGCGCGTGATCGATCAGACCATCATGAACCTTCTCTTCGAGGTCACGGACGAGATCCCCCTCGATCGCGAGGCGATCCAGGTACCACTCGTCATGACAGGGGAAGGAAAGGTCGGACGGACCAGGAACGGCAGGATCGAGATCACCCTGCCGGACACGGACGACCTTGGGCCGTTCCTGGCGGCTTTGCCGGAGCGGTTGCGGGCGCTGGTCGCGGCGGAGCCCTGAGAGCCTCGCGAGGCTCCCTCTACGACGGCGTCTCGGACGACGTCTCGCCGGTCTCGCCCTCTCCCTGGGGTCCCTGAAGCGGCTGGAGGTTCTCCTCCTCGCCGGGGGAGTTCTTCTTCTCCGCCTTGCGCAGTCTCTTCTCTTCCGCCTTTTTCTTCTTCGCCAGATCCTTCTGACGTCTCTCGTGCTGGTAGTTCGGCTTGGCCAATGTGCCTCCTTTCGGCAGATGCCGCATTCATCAGATCAGGAGATCCCGATCCTACAGGACCTTCAGGCTTCCGTCGAATCGTCGAGGGCCGGCGGCGCCGGGGCCGGGGCCGGCGTGGCGCCCGGGCGGTCGCTGGGCATCGTCGGGCGCGACCTCATGTCCCTCTGCTCCTGCACCTGCCGCATCTGGGTGACGACCTCCTGGCCGCTGTAGAACAGGGGCGCGAGCTCGTTGCCGGGCTCGCCCAGGGCCTCGCGGCCAGTCTCGGTGGTGAAGACCCCGCGCGGGGTCAGCACGTAGAATCGGACGCGGTCTTCCTGGGGCACGGGATAGCTGGTGACCCGGCTCATCCGCGGCAGAGCCTTGCGGGCCAAGCCGGAGAACTCCTGGGCGGCCTTGCGCACCTTCTCGTGACTGATCCCGCCGACCATCCCGCCGCCGGTCTTGTAATAGAGACGGGCGTCGCCGTTGGCGAAGCAGGCGAGCGTCACCACCGAGTTCGGGATCCCCATCTCCATCAGGATGCCGTAGGGCTCACCGGGCTTGAGCTCGCCGGCCAGGCCGAGGCTCGCGGCGGGGGTCTCGATCGACTCCTGGCGGAGCCTCATGAAGGTCTCCGCGGGGGTTTCCTTCGCCTTCCGGGCGACGGCCGCCGACTCCTGCCGGCTCTGCTTCTTGCGGAAGTAGAGGACGAACGCCACGAGGGCGATCACGAGGATCACCTCCCATGGGTAGATGTGGTATTTCTCCATAGACCCCTTCTGAGCCTCCGCGATCGGGAATGGGAACGGCCGGTCAGCGACTGAGCAATCGGCTTAGCTGAGCCAAGTTTAGCCTTTTGCGGATCGCGGGTCACCCCCCGGAAGGCCGGAGCCCCGCAGCTTCTCCAGCGCCCGCTCCAGCACTCCGCGGTCGACCTCCGAGAGGATCTCCACGATCCCGCCGCGGACGGTTTCCATCCGCCGCGCGCCGGCGGCATGGCGCTCCCGTCCAAGGTCGGTGAGATCGGCCCGCATGCAGCGGCGATCCCTGGGGTCCTCCACCCGGCGGACCAGGCAGTCCGCCTCCAGCCGGTCGACGAGCTGCGAGACGTTCGAGCGCACGCAGACCAGCCGCGCCGCCAGCTCGCTGAAGGAGAGCGGCTCGTCCGCCAGCGCGAGCTGCTTGAGGGCGCTGTACTTCGCCACCGAGAGCTCCACGCCCTCCAGGGCCGTCTCCAGGCGATCCTCGATCGCCTGCGCGGTCTGCAGGAACAACCGGATGACCGGATCGTCCTTCATGGCTGTCTTCATGGCTGCGCCCCCTGCTGCCCTCCGGTCCACTGGGGATCGGTGAGCTGCCAGCCGCCGCCCAGGGTGCGGTAGAGCTGGACGAGGGTGGCCAGGCGGTTGTAGCGCGCCTGCGCGAGCAGGATCTCGGCGGGGAAGAGCTGCTGCTGGGTCTGCAGCACCTCCAGGTAGTCCGAGAGACCGGCCACGTAGCGCAGGTTCGACAAGCGGAACGCCTCCCGGTAGGCATTCACCTCCCGCGCCCGCTCGCGCTCGACCTCGGCGAACTTCTGGTAGGCCACCAGGGCGGTCGAGACCTCGCCGAAGGCGTTGGTCACACTCTGCTCGTAGAGCACCCGCGCCTGCTCCCAGCGGGCTACCGCCGCCCGGTACTGCTCGCGCAGGCGCCGCCCCTGGAAGACCGGAGTCAGGAGCCCGCCGCCGATCGTCCAGGTCCGTCCCGCCGGAAAGAGCTGCGAGATCTGCGGGGCGACGCCGCCGAAGGCGCCGGTCAGGCTGATGCTGGGGAAGAAATCGGCGTTGGCGACGCCGACGCCGGCGTTGGCCGCGATCAGGTTCTGCTCGGCCTCGCGCAGGTCGGGGCGCCGCCGGAGCAGGTCGGAAGGGAGACCGGGCGGCACCGCCGGCGGCAGGAACTGGTCGTTCAATGCCGCGCCGCGCGGGATCGGCCCCGGATTGCGGCCGAGCAGGAACGCCAGCTCGTTCTCCTGCTCCACGATCTGCCGCTCGAGGTCCGGGATGTTGGCGGCGGTCGAGGCGAGCAGCGCCTCGGCGCTGGTGGTCTCCAGGGCCGAGGCGGCGCCCCCCTGGAGCCGCTTGTCGAACAGGTCGTAGGTCTCCTGGAACGCGCCGGACGTCCGGCGGGCGATCGCGAGCTGGAGATCGAGCTCGCGGAGCAGGAAGTAGCGCGTGGCGACCTCGGACGCGAGCGAGAGGAAGACCCCGCGCCGCGCCTCCTCCGAAGCCAGGAACTGCGCCAGCGCCGCCTCATTGGAGCGCCGGATGCGCCCCCAGAGGTCGAATTCCCAGGAGGCGTTGACGTTGAATTGCAGCAGGGTGCCTTCGACGCCCGACTGTCGGCCGTGCCCCGCCGCCACCTGCCCCTGGAACGCCGGGAAGACCGCCGAGCGGGCGATCCCGGCGTTGGCCCGCGCCTCCTCGATCCGCCAGGCCGCGAGCCGGACGTCGTAGCCGTTGGCGAGCGCCTCGCGAATCAGCCCTCTCAGGGCATCGTCCTGGAAGACCTCCCACCAGGCCTGATCGGCCAGCGAGGCGGCCTCGGCGGCGCCGGCCTGCCCCCGGTGCTGCTCGGGGGGATTCAACGGCGGCCGCCGGTAGTTCGGACCGACGGTGCAGCCGGCCAGTACAGCCGCTGCCAGAAGAGCGATGAGCCGCCTCATGAGTGCGTCTCCTCGGCCACCGGCAGGGCGGCGGCCTCGCGTTCCGCGCGCCGGGCATGCCTTCGCTCCGCCCCCCCGATCTTCTCCACCAGGACGTAGAGCGCGGGGATCAGGAACACCGCCAGGCAGGTGGCGGCGAGCATCCCGGCCACCACCACGGTCCCCAGGATCTGGCGCGAGGTGGCCCCCGCGCCGGTAGCGATCCAGAGCGGCACGCAGCCGAGGATGAAGGCGAACGAGGTCATCAGGATCGGCCGCAGGCGCAGCCTCGCCCCCTCCAGCGCGGCGTCGGCGAGGTCGCGCCCCTTCTCCGACTCCGCCTTGGCGAACTCTACGATCAGGATCGCGTTCTTGGCCGCGAGGCCGATCAGCACCACGATCCCGATCTGGCCGAAGACGTCGAAATTGAACTTCCGGAGCAGCAGCCCGAGGAAGGCGCCGAAGATCGCCACCGGCACCGAGAGCAGGACGCTGAAAGGGAGCGACCAGCTCTCGTAGAGGGCGGCGAGGATCAGGAAGACGAAGAGGATCGAGAGCACGAAGACTTTCCCCGCGGTGCCCGACGCCTTCTTCTCCTGGTAGGAAAGGTCGGACCAGTCGTAGCCCATCTCGCGTGGCAGGATCTGCTTCGCCACCTCCTCGATGGCGTCCAGCGCCTGCCCCGAGCTGTAGCCGGGCGCCGCGGCGCCAGTGACCTGGGCGGCCCGGAACAGGTTGAAGCGCTGCGTGTACTCGGGCCCCGTGGTGGTCCGGATCGTGGTGATCGCCGAGAGCGGGACCATGTTGCCGTCGTTGTTGCGGACGTAGAACTGGCCGATGTCCTCGGGGCGCGTGCGCTCCGTCCCCTCCCCCTGGAGGTAGACGCGCCACTGCCGGCCGAAGCGATTGAACTGGTTGACGAAGGAGCCGCCGAGGAACGCCTGCAAGGTCTGGTAGACCTCGTTGATCGGCACCCCCTGCTTCAGCGCCTTGTCGCGGTCGACGTCGACGAATACCTGCGGCACCGCGGCGCGGAAGCTGCTGTTGACGTTCTGGAGCTCGGGCCGCTTGCGCGCCGCCTCGAGGAAGGCCTGGAGGTTCTGGTTGAGGAAGTCGACCGAGCCGCCGCTGCGGTCCTGCACCCAGAGCGAGAAGCCGCCCGAGGTGCCGAGGCCGGGGATCGCCGGCGGCAGGAAGGCGAACGCCGTCGCCTCCGGGATCTGGGCGCGGAAGGCGCCGTTGAGCTCGGCCGAGATCTCCTTGGCCGACAGCCCGGGGCCCCCCCGCTCGTCCCACGGCGCGAGCGAGACGAAGAAGAAGGCGTTGTAGGACGACGACACGTAGGAGAGCAGGCTGAAGCCCGCCACCGTGTTGTAGTACTTCACACCCTTGGTCTTGGCCAGGATCGCCTCCACCTTGCGACAGACGGCATCCGTCCGCTGCAGCGACGAGGCGTCGGGGAGCTGCACGTTGAGGAAGAAGTACCCGGAGTCCTCGTCGGGGAGGAAGCTGGTGGGGACCGCCTTGCCGAGCCCCCCCGCCAGCAGGGTGAAACCGACCAGGATCGCCACCGCGAGCACCGCCTTGCGGACCAGGAAGCCCGACGTCCTCAGATAGCCGTTCCGCGCCCTGTCGAAGCCCCGGTTGAAGCCGCCGAAGAAGCGGGCGAGCAACCCCGTGGACGCCTTGCGGGGGCGCAGCAGCAGCGCCGAGAGCGCCGGCGAGAGGGAGAGGGCGTTGAACGCCGAGATCAGCACCGAGATGGCGATGGTGAGCGCGAACTGCCGGTTGAGCCGCCCCTGGATGCCGCCCAGGAAGGCGACCGGCAGGAAGACCGAGGAGAGGATCAGGGCGATCGCGACCACCGGCCCCGAGACCTCCTTCATCGCCTGCAGCGTGGCGGCGCGCGGCGCCATCCCCTGCTCGATGTGGTGCTCCACCGCCTCGACGACGACGATCGCGTCGTCGACCACCAGGCCGATCGCCAGCACCAGTCCGAACAGCGACAGCGCGTTGATCGAAAAGCCGAGCAGCGGGAAGAGCGCGAAGGTGCCGATCAGCGACACCGGCACCGCGATCAACGGGATCAGCGTCGCCCGCCAGTTCTGCAGGAAGAGGAAGACGACCAGGATCACCAGCACCATCGCCTCGGCGAGCGTCTTCAGGATCTCGTTGATCCCCTCGGTCACCGGCCGGGTGGTGTCCACCGAGATGGCGTAGTCGAGGTCCTGGGGGAAGCGGGACTTCAGCTCGGCCATCGTCTTCTTCACCCCCTCGGCCACCGCGAGGGCGTTCGAGCCGGGGGCCTGGTAGATGCCGATGATGCTCGACGGCCGGCCGTTGAAGCGCCCGATCTGCTTGTAGCTCAGGGCGCCCAGCTCGATGCGCGCGACGTCCTTCATGCGCACCGCCGAGCCGTCCGGGTTCAGGCGCACGACGATATTGCCGAACTGCTCCGGGTTCGCGAGCCGCCCCTGGGCGCGCACGGCATAGGTGAACTCCTGCCCCGGCGGCGCCGGCTCGGCCCCGATCTGCCCCGAGGGGTTCACGGTGTTCTGCTGCTGAATCGCCTTCAGGAGGTCCGCGACGGTCAGGCTAAGGCTCGCGAGCTGGTCCGGCCGGACCCAGACCCGCATCGCGTACTCCGAGGCGCCGAAGTTGTTCACCTGGCCGACCCCGGGCACCCGGTAGATGGCGTCGTTGATGTTGATCAACGCGTAGTTGCCGAGGAACAGCCCCTTGTAGGTCCCCTTTGGCGAGAACAGCGAGATCAGCATCAGGGGGCTGCCCTGCGTCTTCCTATAGGTGAGGCCGATCGCGTTGACGTCCGCCGGCAGGCTCGGCACCGCCTGCGAGACCCGGTTCTGGGCGTTGACCTGGTCGGCGTTGCGGTCGGTGCCGACGTCGAAGGTGACCCGCAGGGTGACCGTGCCGTCGTTGGCGTTGACCGACTGCATGTAGAGCTGGTCCTCGACGCCGTTCATCTGCTGCTCGAGCGGCGTCGCCACCGACTGCTCGACGGTGACCGCGTCGGCGCCCGGGAAGTTCCCCTGGATCTGGATCAGCGGCGGCACGATGTCCGGGTACTGGGCGATCGGAAGCCCGGTCAATGCCACCAGCCCGAGGAGGATGGTGAGGACGGCGATGACGATGGCGACGATCGGCCGGTCGATAAAGAAGCGAGCCATGGCGTCATTTCCCTCCCTGCGTGGGAGAGGACGGAGAGGCGAACGTCTCCACCTCGGCCGCTTCCGCCGGCGCCTCCTGGGGACGGACCTCGGCGCCCGCCTTGACGCGCGAGAACCCCTCGACCACGACGCGGTCGCCGGGAGTCAGCCCCGAGTCGATCTCCCACAGGGTCCCCACCCGGACGCCGGGCGTCACCGGCCGGAGCTCGGCCTTGTTGTCGGCGCCCACCACGGCCACCTGGAACCCGCCCTGCAGCTCGTTGACCGCGCGCTGGGGGACCAGGAGCGCCGCCTTCTTGACCTCGGTCATGGCGCGGACCTTGGCGTACTGCCCCGGGCGCAGCAGGTTCCCCGGATTGGGGAAGACGGCCACGGTGCTGATGGTGCCCGTCTTGACGTCGACCTGCCGGTCCGAGAAGAGCAGATGCCCCTTGTGGGGGAAGACCGAGCCATTGGCGAGGATCAGCTCCAGGTTGTCGCCGCGGGCGGCGGCGGGGTCCTGTCGCAGCCGCTCCTGAAGCGCCAGATACTCCTGCTCGCTGAGCGGATAGGCGACGCGGATCGGGTCGCACTGCGAGACCACGGCGAGGACGGTCGAGGGGCTGACCAGGTTGCCCACCTGCGCCTGCGAGGCGCCGGCGATGCCGCTGATCGGCGCGGTGACGCGGCTCCAGCCGAGGTTGAGACGGGCCTGGTGCACGGCCGCCTGCCGGGCGTCCACCACCGCCTTGGCGGCGGCCGCGGACGACAGCGCGTTGTCGAGCTCCTGCTGGCTGATCGCCTTCTGTGCGGCCAGGGGGCGGAAGCGGTTGACGTCCTGCTGCGCCTTGGCGAGCTGGGCCTGGGCCTCCGCCAAGTCCCCCTGCACCGCCTGAAGCTGCGCCTGGGTCTGCCGGGCGTCGATCTCGAACATCAGATCCCCCCGGTTCACGAAGCTCCCCTCGGTATAGACCCGCCGCAGCAGATAGCCGTCGGCCTGCGGCCGGATCTCGGCGTTGACGTTCCCCTGCGTCGTGCCGATCCACTCCTGAAAGACCGGCACGTCCCGCTGGACGACCGGAGTGACGACCACCGCCGGGGGTGGCGGCGGAGGCGGCGGAGCCTCCTTGCCATGGCATCCGGCCGCCAAGGCGAGGACGACCCCCAATCCAGCAACCGATGAAAGCTTCATTGTTGATCTCCCTCAAAGCAAAGCAGAGCCCGGCCGGAATCCCGGGCGCTTGGCGTAAATCGCTGATTCTGTTGGATCGAGCTCGAGGACGCGGCTCGCCCGCGCTTCCCGCTCACCCGGTCATGAGAACAAGAAGAACCGCCTCCCCGGGCTGGGAGGGCGGTTCATTCATATATGGACAATACGCCGGGCGAGCGGGGGTGTCAAGCCGTGAGGACTTCTGCTGACGCTCCTATGGGTGCTCTCAGCTCTATTACACCAGCAGAACGGGCGTTACCAACCCGCGTAGTCAAGGTGCCCGACGGCCACCCGCGCGAGTCCGTGGAAATCACTCGCATCCTCGACCACGCTTAGGGCCCGTTTCAAGGAACCCTGCGGGTGACCAATACCGAAGGCTTGCGATGCACTTGAAAGCTCGGAGGCGAACAGCTCGTTTCAGCTCACGGATCTGCAGTCGGGGCACTGCGCCCCTGGAGGCTGGCACTGGCTAGTGTAGTGCATCTCAGAAGGCGCAACTTTTGTTATCCTTCTCGAAGTTATCCTACTGCGAGGAGGGAACATGCGAGTAGCGCCGCCAGTCATTTTCTCGGAAGAGCAGCGCGAGGAGCTCGGAAAGCTCTCGCGAGGACGGCGTACGGCCGTGCGTGTGGTGGAGAGGGCGAGGATCATCTTGTTGTGCGCCGAGGGCAAGCAGAACCGCGAGATCGCTGAGATCCTCGGCACGACACGCAGGACGGTCGGTCTTTGGCGCCGCCGCTTTGTCCAGAAGGGGATCGCTGGCATTGAGAAAGATGCCCCTCGGCCGGGGCGGCAGAAGCCGATTGCCGAAGTGGTGGTTCAGGAGGTGGTGCGCAAGACCACGCAAGAGAAGCCTGCAAAGGGGACCCACTGGAGCAGTCGCAGCTTGGCCAAGGTGATGGGGCTGAGTGCGAGCACCATCCGCCGGATCTGGAAACGCCATGGCCTGAAGCCTCACCTGGTCCGGACCTTCAAGCTCAGTAAAGATCCGAAGTTCGTCGAGAAGTTGGAGGACATCATCGGCCTATACCTCAATCCTCCGGAGCACGCCTTGGTGTTTTCGGTCGATGAGAAGAGCCAGATCCAAGCTCTGGACCGGACGCAGCCCGGACTGCCGTTGAAGAAAGGCTGCTGCGGCACAATGACTCATGACTACAAGCGTCACGGGACGACCACCTTGTTTGCGGCCTTGAACACGCTGGACGGAACGGTGATCGGGACCTGCATGCCAAAGCATCGCCACCAGGAGTGGAGCCAATTCCTGAGACTCATCGATCGGGAGACTCCCAAGGACCAATCCATTCATCTGATTGCGGACAACTATGCCACCCATAAGCATCCAGAAGTCCAGGCCTGGATGGCCCAGCACCCCCGATTTACGATTCACTTCACTCCAACCAGCGCCTCATGGCTCAACATGGTCGAGCGTTTTTTCCGTGACCTGACCCAGAAGCAGTTGCGTCGAGGAATCTTCCGCAGTGTTGAGGAACTGATCGCGTCCATCAAGGACTATCTGGGTCAGCACAACGCAGATCCGAATCCCTTCATTTGGACCAAGTCAGCTAGCGATATCCTTGAGAAGGTCACTCGCGCACGCCAAGCTCTGGTTAAGGACATGCCCCTGTGACGCACTACACTAGTGTAATGGGTCAATCAACCAGAGCTTGTTGGGCGCGTGTGACGGACCTGTATGCCGCGCGACATCGCCACCAGGAGTGAGGGCCGGGGGAGCCCTCTTTCCGGAGGAGGGAAAGAAGCGGAGCGCGCGCGGGGCTTCGCGCAAGCAACTCTAAGTGCGGACGGGCGCCTGCGCTCAATGGGGGGTTAATTCGCTTGGAGGAGAAGGAGAGCTCGTCTGAGGAACTGGCCCTCTTCCTCTTGGCACATCTTCTTTGGGTGCTTCTCCTTGGGGCTTTTCGTCTCTTTGCTTCAAAATGGAGGGCCTTCCCAGATATCTTATGCTCAGCTCGTTCCGAGGCTCTCTCAAAGCTCCATTCATCTGCCTATATGCCTCGCCGAAGGCATAGTAATAATCCAGTGTCTCGTAGAAGAGTTGAGCAGTCCTGCGGTCGATCAGGTGCCTTCGCGTTTCCAGGTCTTCCCGCGTTGGGAGGACAAGCTCACGCCCGACATGGAAAGCACGAAGGGTTCGCGGAAAGGTGGCGCTGTCGTTAATCTCGAGCAGCCTCTTGAGAGTCAGGACGCTCTGAAGCAGCGCAATGGGGTTGCGCGAACGGCCCCCACAGAATGTCCGATTGAGGAGAATTGCGTGCCATCCGCTATCCCTTTCATTACACTCGCGAAGTTTTTTTATATATTCTGCATCACTTAGCGGCATGCACACCAAGCGGACGTTGGGCGGCGAAAAGCTAGTAAATGCGGCTGGGGCTAGAGGCATCTCGACGTCCTTCGCCACGCTGCAGGATCGCCTGAATTCCTTATACAAGTCCTGGTATTTCTCGTAAAACGACTTCTCGACCGGCTCTTGCAGAGGCCGTGTCAGGTCTGGCGGAAAAGCCATGACAATGGTCTTGTTGGCTTTCAAGCAATTGCGGACAAATCCGTTATCAGTAAGATACTTAGGATGAATCAAACTCTCGTCCGGGTCCTGGCTGAAAAAAATGACGTGATCCGGCGGGACGAAGCCGCTGAATCCCAATTTTTCAATAACGCGGATTAACATGTTGTTGACAAAGACTTCTTCCCCGGGTATGTCGCCGTCAAAGAGGGTCAGGAACGTATGTATCTGCTCCGAAGTGAGAGCGCAACCTATCCCTTCTTCGTCTCCACAGATCACTCTCCTGAGGCGCCTGGACACCTCTTTCTCGAGATCTTTAGGATCGATCCGCGGAAGCTCATTGAACTGGGCGGATGTCAATTTCTTTGCTATATCCTGTACCTCGCGAAGATCTTCCTTGACTCTGGGGTTTTCACGAATAAAGTCAAGATCGAAGATATCCCCGCTGCGCACACGATAGGTATTGCGGAAGAGCTGCGCGTCGAAGGAATCAAATATCGACTCTCTCTCCGCCGGGGTGCTCTGCTTGCGGGGCGCGAAGATTGAGTTCTCAGGGCCCGCCTCGCAACTCTCGGCCGTGATTCCTGTCAAGGCTCCCTTTTCTTTCGAGGCACTCGAGGCGCTTGCACCCTGAGCGTCCCTGGCAATGGAATAAGCGAGAGTGGGGTCGCTCTCCCTAACGATATGCGGAGTGATAACGATGATGACTTCTCTGCGGTCCTTCACCGAGTTTTCTTTGCGGAAGAGAGCACCAATCAGGGGAATACTAGATAATCCAGGAATTCCGTTAGTATTCTTCTGGTCGGTTTGTGCGACCAGGCCACCGATTACGAAGGGTGTATCATTGGCAACCCTCACCAGAGTCTGGACTAGGCGGCTCTGAACCGTTGGTGCAACCAGGATGCCGTCGGACAAAGCCCGCGTCGTCGGCCCAGGAGAGCTAATGATGGTCTCCACTTGCATTGTAACTTCTGAATTATCGGAGGCAGCCCGGGGGCGGAGATTCAAGATGATGCCCGTTTTGAGGAAGCTGGTCACAACGTTTACGACACCTCCAACGGTAATCGACCGCCCAGAGGTGTACGGTATGTTGTCACCCACCTTGATCTTCGCTTGCCGACCATCGAGGACAAAGACAGAAGGTCTTGACAACACCTTGGCCTTACCACGTTCCACAAGCGCCCGAATCTTTGCTGTAAGGTTAAGAAGAGTTATCGGATGCGGCCTGGCAAAATTAAATATAAATGGCTGAGCCATGCCATCAGCCTCATCGAACGAGAAATTATAGCCGTTCTTGCTACCCGTGAAGTCGACTCCAAGGTCCAAAAGTCGATTGTCTTCCAACTCGACGACCAAGGCCTCTATCAGGATTTGCCGCGCGGGGACGTCGATGTACTTCTGCAGGCGCGCCAGCAAAACGTCCAGCGATGCAATGTCACCCTTGTCATAAACGATTAACAAACGTTGCTGCGGCGCACTGTCAGTTACACTGCTCAGCCTTTGTCCGCCCGAAATTTCTGTATCGAAACCAGTGATCTCAGGATCTGTGGCTTGAACGAGAGAGGTATCCTCAGAATCTATAAGCTTGATGACAACAGGACGGCTCAGCAAGCCACCAGAAAACGGAGAGGCCGAAGAAAGCACAGAAGGTTTTTGATCGAAAATCTCGGGAGGTTTTTCGAGATTTTTCGCCGAACCCGATTCGCTCCCAGCTTGACTTCCGCTCTTCGTATATTCAATCACGGGATAACCGAACGTCTTCAGCACGGCGACGGCGCGATCAGCCTGCATGTTGCTCAGTTGGTAGGACAGGATCCCGTCACTCGCGGTACCAAGGGGAGCAGACTTGAGCTCGCCTACAAGCGTCTCGAAATCTTTCTTAAGATCGGCGACCTCGGGATTCGGCTTGTCACCGCCAGCCTTGTCGGCGATTCTTCCGAAGAGGTGGAGTTCGTATCCCCCGTCCATGGAAGGGACTATAACAATCTTCAGGCTCCGGGCCGGTTCCTGCCCAGCCCTTTTGACGAACCTCGCGCTACACCTACCCTCGCCAGAGTCGGCGTCCTGAGCGCAGAGCATGTCGTTTGCGCCGTCGGAGAGCGAGTAGCCTCGCGGATACACGTAGCGCAAGATGGCAACTTCGAGGAACCAGTGGGCGCGCGTGGCAGACCGGAACGGGAGAGTCAGAAAGCTGCCCGGGTTGTCGTCGGCCGGAGAATGGGGTGCTGTCGTGACGATGGTTTGGCTGGTGGAGATTGCTCCTGGAAAACCGACAGTGACCGTCGCCTGACTTGCAGAGGCCGAGGCTGGAAAGCCGACTGTAACGGTGGCCGGACTAACAGAGGCTGCGCCTGGAAAACTATGGCCAGGGGATACACCAAGTCCCATGAGGAGCGACAGTGGGAGCAGAGACCGTCCCATTTTCCGTTGCTTGAGCTGTTTCATGGGTTTTTCGGTACCATGACGGATTTAGACACAGTTGCCTGCTCCATGGTGGAGCCTCCACTCACCGTTCTCATCACCGTCAGCGTAACGGTGTAGTCCTTGGGCTCGGAATATTTGTGTACAGGGTTGCGGTCCATAACCGGGTTAGAGCCGTCGCCAAAGCTCCAAGCGAAGCTCGTGGGCTCGCCGGCAGATTGATCGGTAAAGACGACTGTTGCGTGATCGCCCTGCGCCACGAAGCTGAAATCCGCAATCAATTGACCGCGGACTACGATAAAATCCGTGTGGGTCGATTGACCCGCAAGGTTGCCGGCGGTAAGGCTCACCCTGTAGGTGCCGGTCTTGGCATACATGTGAGTTGGATTGCGGTCCGTGACCTTCGCGGTGTTGTCGCCGAAGTCCCACTCCCAGCGCGTCGGGTTGTTGGTGGAGGTATCGGCGAACAGAACCCGGCGGACATCGACTTCCCGAGAAGTAAAGTTCGCGACGGGTGCCTGGGATGTGGGGACAGTCACCGATTTGCTTGCCGTGCTCGAGCCGGCGGCGTTGCTGACGATGAGGGTAACCGAGTAGATTCCCGGCTGGCCATAGATATGCATGGCGTGCTGGACCGTGGTCCGGGAGCCATCGCCGAAATCCCACTGCCAGCTCCTGACCGTCCCTTTGGAGGTATCGGTGAACGCCGCCTTAAGGCCGTCAACCGCCACGTCAAAACTCGCTACCGGAGCCATCGCCTCCGAAGCGGGAACCGTGATTACTTTACTCAAGGTATCCTGGCCTTCGGGGTTACGCACCTTTAAAGTCACCACGTAGGACGCGGCCGTGGCATAGGTATGGGAGGGGCTTCGCTGGGTGCTCCCACGGCCATCGCCGAAGCTCCACTCCCAACTCGTCGGATTGCCCATGGACCTATCTTGGAAAACGACCGTAAGCGATTCTCCAACCGTCACATCGAAGCCCGCCTTCAGCGTCGAAGCGCCGATTACCACCGATGCCGGGGTAGCAGCCGTGATCTTGCCGGAGCTCGCCTTGACCGTCGCCGTCCCGGCACGTCCGTCGGCTCGCAGGGTCGCATGAGCGATCCCTCGACTATCAGTGCTGACCCGATCCTCAATGGTGCCCAGATTGGTGGTTAGAAGGACCTCCGTGCCGGCAGGGGCTGGAACCCCACTGGAGTCAATGGCCGTGACGGTGATCGCCGAGCTGCCCGTGACAGTAATCGAGGTGGGGTTCGCGTCAATACGCAGCGTCGTGCCGTCAGGAGCCACCGGCGAGGTGCCTGAATCACATCCGAGACAGGCGAATAGGGCTACCAATAGGACGAGACCAATTAATGTTTTCACGGTTAGTGCACAACGCTACTACGAATGAATGCCGGGCGCAAGTACCAAGAAGAGTGGATTTAAGGTGAGCTTATCCGATTGTCCAATAATATGTTATTGGCAATATACATCTGTATCAAAAGTACTCCTTTACATCAAGGGGTCCGTTCCTATTGTCAAGCCGTCCAGAAGCCGCGCGGAAGCGCCCAACGGCACTTCGGTGCGCCTACTTACGAATTGGTTGTCCGAAATTCACGCCAGATCGCTCCACCGCGCACATATCCTTATTTCGCACTGCTCTGGGCGGAGACGGAGGAGGATCTGCCAACGAATATACCGCCGTTGGTTATCGAGAGAACCGGGGAGACTCGGTGCCATGTTCTCAGACACAGACAGGGTCTTCGTGGGCCAGAGGCTTCCTGCTCCAGGATGCGGTGCGGGGAGAGACTAGTACGACGTCCCCGAAGTTCGTATCTGGTTTGCGGCCCCTGCCCCAAGTAGAGTCGGCGGCGGGCGCGGTGGCTTTAGGCTAAGGGAGTAGCTGTTGCCGGCGGAGACTAGGTGCCAGCGGGACTACGTTCCAACCCGGGACCGGGACCGGGACCGGGACCGTGGGACTACGTGCCACGTCAGTGGATAAGTCCTCATCCTCTTCCTCCCCCCAAGTGCCACGTCCCTGGAGATAATCGCTCCTCGTCGAGGAGCTTTTCGACTTGTCAAGCTCTCAGGAAGCAGCCTGGGGGATGTCGAGAGGCCTCTCGTAACGGCAACTTACGACAACGGTTTCTGAAATTCACGCCAAATCGGCCTCCTGGATGCACCTTCTCCTTCCCTCGGCCGGTGAAGGTCGAGATCGCCAGATAGCCGATCAGGATCTGCCGCGGCGGTCGTGTCCTACCCGCCGACGAACGGCAACGCCGGCGGGAAGCTCCCGAGGGGAAAGCGCGGGTCGGGGTCTCCCTTCTGGAGCTTCTCGGCCGCCGTGCGGTAGGCGGCCACGAACCAGGAGAAGCCTTCGTAGAAGTAGTGGCGCATGGCCTGGCTCGCCGCGTGGAAGAGCGGGGCCGGCGACTTCTTCAGCCGCTTGGGTCGGCTCGTCGGAGCCTGGGCCAGGATCGCCGCGACTCCGAAGGGTTCGGTTCCCGTCCGTTTCCTGACCGCGGCGGCGTCCCCCTCGATTTCAGTGGCCATGTTGGCGACGCGTTGCCGGTAGGCTTCCGGGGAGAGATTCTTCCAGCAGGGCAGGGGCGAGAAGGTCACGGTCTCGGGAGTGGCGTGGCGGAGACGATCGACGGTCTCTCCCTTGCGGCGGGCGAGGTATTCCTGGGTGCGATCGAACCAGGTGCCGGCGAGAGGCTGGCCGTCCGCGAGCTGCCGGACGGACTGGAGACCGGGCCATTGCCGGAGTTGGGCGACAAGGTTCTCTTTGACCCCATGTCCAAGGACATAGCGAAATCGGGCGACCTGCACTTCTTCCTCGTTGCTGATCAGGATCGCTTGGTAGCGCCGGTCCCAGATCTTCCCCGTCCAGCCGGAGAGACGGCTCACCTCGCGCGCCAGGTTCGAGTTGAAGTAGCCCACGAACCGCGCCAGCCGCTTGGCGCTCTCCGCCCGCACGATCATGTGGTAGTGGTTCGACAGCAGGCTGAGCGCCATGAGATCGACCGGATAGAGCCGCTGGGCCCTACCGAGCACTCCGGCGGCGATGTCGTTGAGCTCCGGGCTCGGCCGGAGCAGCAGGCGTCCTTGCAGGGTCCGGCAGGTGACCTCGACCAGGGCGCCCTCCTCGGGAAGGTAGCGAAGTTTTCGTCCCATGCCCCTAATAAGACGTAAAATCTCGCTCCTTCTGACAAATCCTTTAATGCCATAGGGTTACAGAGGCATTTTTGCCGCTTCGAATCAGGTGCCACCGTCCAGTCGCCGTCTGCGTCCGGAGCCTCTCCGTCCCGGTCCAGCGTCTCGCCGTCTGCGTCCGGAGCCTCTCCGTCCCGGTCCAGCGTCTCGCCGTCTGCGTCCGGAGCCTCTCCGTCCCGGTCCAGCGTCTCTCCGTCTGCGGACGGAGCCTCTCCGTCCCGATCCAGCGTCTCTCCGTCTGCGGACGGAGCCTCTCCGTCCCAGTCCGGCGTCTCTCCGTCCGCGTCCGAAGCCTCTCCGTCCCGGTCCGGCGTCCGCCGTCTGCGGACGAAGCCTCTCCGTCCCAGTCCGGCGTCTCTCCGTCCGCGTCCGGAGCCTCTCCGTCCCGGTCCCCGGCAGAACAGGTTACAACCTATTCGAACGGCAACGCCGGCGGGAAGCTCCCGATCGGTAATCGCGGGTTGAGATCTCCCCGCTGCAGCGCCAGGACCGTGCGGACAGCGACCACGATGGGATCGACGGTCGTCTGCGGCGAGGCGCCGTCGCCCCCCTTGCCGTAGATCGTCAGGTCGACCCGGAGCTCGCCAGGGTGTAGCCCAAGGTGACGCCGAGCTGGCCGGCCGCGAGGTTCGGGTGTCGTAGAGCGCCAAGGCGGGGAAGTCCTCCCAGGCGGCAGGCGTAGGGGCGCGCTCGAGGGATGCGGCGGATTGTGTCCTAAATCAGCCCTTCCCCTGGGGAAGACCATCCGGGAATCAAGTGCATCAGGGTGAGCTAGAATGTCCGGGCCGGGGGCGGGTCCCCGGCGCTACGAGGAGACCCCCATGAAAAAGCAGGCGAAGAAGCTGGTGCTGGCGAAGGAGACGCTGATCTGTCTCGAACATAGCGCTGTGGAGATCGCGAGAGGCGCTGCTACTGGTTATGCCGGCTGCCCAGATTGGACCAACCTGCGCACCTGCGCGACGTGCGACCGCAACACCTGCACGTCTAATCTTTGCTGACCCAATAAGGGGGGTGGCGGCTCGATCCCGCCCCCCTCTACCACCCACATTGAGTCAGGACACGACCATGCGCGGGCCGAGCGGAACCTGAAGGTCCTGACCTTCCCGCGAGGCCCCTCCCCTACGGCTTTCCCAGCAGATCCATCAACACGGCCACCTCCGCCTCCACCCCGGTCGCGATCGTCGGATCGCGGTCGGGGGCGAAGAGGCTGGAGTGGAGGGAGGGGGGCTGCTTGCCGGCCGCCGCGAGCTCCTTGAGCTTCACGGGATCGCCGGCGCCCAGGCTCCACTGGACCGCCGGGACTCCCGCCAGACCATACTCGCTGAAGTCCTCGGAGGCCATCTGCGGCGGCACGTCGACGACGTTGCCGTCCCCGAAGGTCCGGCGGAGCGCCGCCGCGATCCGGGCGGTCAGCTTGGGGTCGTTGTAGGTCGCGGGGCAGCTCTCGACGACCGCGAAGGCCGGCTCCTTCGGCGCTCCCGCCGCCACCGCCTCGGCCTTGGCGATGCGCTCGATGGCGGCGAGGATGTGCTTCCGGACCTCCTGCTTGTAGGCGCGGACGGTGATCTGCAGCTTCACCTCGTCGGGGATGATGTTGTGCTTGTTGCCGCCGTGGATCGAGCCCACGGTGACCACCGCCGGGTCCTGCGGGTCCTTCTCGCGGGCGACGATGGTCTGCAGCGCCAGGACCGTGCGGGCGGCGATCACGATGGGATCGACGGTCGTCTGCGGCGAGGCGCCGTGGCCCCCCTTGCCGTAGATCGTCAGGTCGACCGAGTCGGAGCTCGCCAGGGTGAAGCCCGAGGTGACGCCGAGCTGGCCGGCCGGGAGGTTCGGGGTATCGTGGAGCGCCACCACGAAGTCGGGCTTGGGGAAGCGGGTGAAGAGCCCGTCCTTGAGCATCGCCCGGGCGCCCCGGATCCGCTCCTCGGCGGGCTGGCCAATGAAGACGAGGGTGCCGCGCCAGTCACCCTTTCGGCGCGCCATCTCGGCCGCGGTCCCCACCAGGGCCGTCATGTGGACGTCGTGCCCGCAGGCGTGCATGACCGGCACCTCGGCGCCCGCGTCGTCCTTGACCCGCACGGTGCTGGCGTAGGCGAGGCCGGTCTTCTCCTCGACCGGCAGGGCGTCGAGCTCGGTCCGCAGCATCACGGTGGGGCCGGAGCCGTTCTTGAGCACTCCCACGATCCCGGTGCCGCCGACCCCGGCCGTCACCTCGAAACCCGCCTGGCGGAGCCGGGCGGCGACCTTGGCGGCCGTCTTCTCCTCGTGCAGCGAAAGCTCCGGGTTGCGGTGGAGGTCGACGTAGAAATCCCGGAGATCCGCCGGCAGGGCCTTGGAAGCCGGAGCCGCCGGTCCGGGCAGGGCGCGAAGCAGGGAGAGGAGAGCAATCGAGGCCACGACGGGAAAGCGAGCCATAGCAGGTCTCCACGGGAAAATGGATTCGGCCAGGGAGCCTACCAGGAGCGTCCCTGGCCGTCCATTCTCGATCCGGCATGGCCTGACTTCCAAAGCAGTGGAAAGGCCTTCTCCGCTTCTTCATCACCGGTTCATACTCCCTCCTTTTGTGAACGGCAGAGTAGCTCCATGGCAAGGCTACTTCCTGCCTGCCGAGGAGAATGAAATGAACCGGTTTTGCAAGGCAGTCTTTCTGATTTTTGGGCTGGCGCTTCTGGTCGTTCGCCCGGGTGCCGCCGCGGATACCACCCCGGATCGAACCCTTTCGCCGTACTTCTTCGTCGAGAACGGCGATCCCGCGGTCGATCGGCTGCCACTCAAGGAGACCCGGGCCGACGTCCACATCGCGGGGGTGATCGCCGACGTCCTCGTCACCCAGGTCTACCGCAACGAGGGCAGCCGCCCCCTGAACGCGCGGTACGTCTTCCCGGCCTCCACCCGGGCCGCGGTGCACGGCATGACGATGGTGGTGGGCGATCAGCGCATCCGCGCCAAAATCCGTGAAAAGCAGGCGGCGAAGCGGGAGTTCGAGGCGGCTCGCGAGGCGGGGAAGAGCGCGGCGCTGCTGGAGCAGCAGCGGCCCAACGTCTTCACCATGAACGTCGCCAACGTCCTGCCGCAGGACGAGATCCGCGTCGAGCTCCACTATAGCGAGATGCTCGTGCCGACCGAGGGCATCTATGAGTTCGTCTATCCCACCGTAGTGGGCCCCCGTTATTCGAAAGAGCCAGAAACGGAAGTGCAGAGCTCTTATTTGCACCAGAACGAGGCCCCCGTCTCCAAATTCGAGATCGAGACGCGGATCGCCGCCGGCATGCCGGTCGACGAGTTGCTCTGCCCCTCCCACCGGACGCGGGTCGACTGGGAGGACGGCGACACGGCGCGGGTCCGCCTCGACCCAGGAGAAACGAACGGCGGCAACCGGGACTACATCCTGCGCTACCGCTTGCAGGGGAAGCAGGTGCAGACCGGTCTGTTGCTTTATCCGGGCCAGCCGGGCCAGGACGAGAATTTCTTTCTGTTGATGGTGCAGCCGCCCCGGCGGGTGGAGCCCCGGCAGATCCCGCCGCGCGAGTACATCTTCGTGCTCGACGTGTCGGGCTCGATGAACGGCTTCCCGCTCGATACGGCGAAGACGCTGATGCGGGAGCTGATCGGCGGTCTGCGCCCGAGAGACAGCTTCAACATCATCCTGTTCGCGGGGGGCTCGCGATTGCTGGCGCCACGGTCGCTGCCCGCCACGGCAAAGAACGTCCAGGAAGCGATCGCCGAGATCGAGCGCGAGCAGGGGGGAGGCGGAACGGAGCTCGGCGCGGCGCTGGACCAGGCGATGGCGCTGCCGGAAACGAAAGGCGTGTCGCGTTCGACGATCGTCGTCACCGACGGTCTCATCGACGCCGAGGCCGCCGTCTTCGAGCAGATCCGGACGCGTCTGAACCGCTCCAACCTGTTCGCCTTCGGCATCGGCTCCTCGGTGAACCGCCACCTCATCGAGGGCCTGGCGCACGCGGGGCAGGGCGAGCCGTTCGTGGTGACCGAGCCCGCCGAGGCGCAGGCGATCGCGAAGAGCTTCCAGGACTACGTGCGATCGCCGGTGCTCACGCACGTGGCGGTCGAGCCCACGGATTTCGAGGCGTACGACGTCGAGCCGCTGTCGGTCCCGGATCTGTTCGCCGACCGCCCGCTGGTGGTCTTCGGCAAGTGGCGCGGCAAGCCGTCCGGCACGATCCGCGTCACCGGTCTGGGGGGCGAGGGGCAGTACGAAAAGGTTTTCGACGTGGCCGAGGCAGAGCCTGCCGCCGACAACCAGGCGCTGCGCTATCTGTGGGCTCGGGCGCGGGTGGCGCGCCTCTCCGACTACGGAGCGGACGATAGCGACGACACCCGCAACGCGGTCACGGCGCTCGGGCTGAAGTACGAGATGCTGACCGCCTATACGTCCTTCGTCGCGATCCACGAAAAGGTGCGCAATGCGGATGATCCGGCACAGGCGGTCGAGCAGCCGCTGCCCATGCCGCAGGGAGTTTCGGACCTTGCCGTCCCTGAGCCGGAGCTGCCGCTGCTGGTGGCCCTCGTTCTCCTGCTCCTCGGCCTGGCGACCACCCGGCGGGCGTGGCTGCGATGAGGACGGCCGGAGGCGGCCGGCCCGGGCTCTCCTGGCCCTGGCTGTCCTGGACGACCGCGATGCTCGCCGCGTACGGCTTGAAGCTGGCCTACAGCCGGGCCTCGGTGGAGGATCTCGGATGGATCCTCATGCCGACCGCCCGCGCGGTGGGGTGGCTGCGCAGCGAGACGCTGACCCTGAGCCCCGGCGCGGGCTGGGTGGCGCCGGGCGGTGTCTACGTCATCGCTCCGGCCTGCGCGGGGGTGAACTTCATGATCCTCGCGCTGACCGTTTCCGTGCTCGGCTTCTCGCACCGGCTCCGCTCCCGGGGTGAGCGGCTCACCTGGTGGCTGGCCTCGCTGGCCGGGGCCTACGTCCTCACGATCGCCGTCAACACGCTGCGCATCGTGGCCGCGGTGGAGCTCTACCGCCTCGGCCCCGTCGCGGGGCTCGACCCCGGACAGATGCACCGGCTGCTCGGTACCGTGCTCTACCTGGGAGCCCTCTGGAGCCTGTTCGGCGTGCTCGACAGGCTCACGGCGCGCCACTCCGCGGGGAACGGCTCCAGGCTTGCCGCGGGCCTCCTGGTGGCGGGCCTCTATCTCGGCATGACCGTGGTGGCGCCGCTCCTGAACGGGCACCCGGGCGCGCGGTACGCCGAGCATGCCATGATGGTATCCCTGATCACGATGTCATTCCTGGCGTACCGTTTCGTGATCGCCTGGCGGGAGAAAAACGCTGATGGACAGACCGACGATCCTGGTGGTCGAGGACGAGCCGGCGATCGCCGACACGATCCAGTACGCCCTCGAATCTGAGGGCTTCCAGTGCCACCGCCTGGAGGTGGGCGCGGCCGTGGTCGAGGAGCTCGACCGGCAACCGGTGGCACTGGTGGTGCTCGACATCGGCCTGCCGGATCTGAGCGGCATCGAGGTCTGCCGCAGAATCCGGCAGCGGCACGACGTACCGATCATCTTTCTCACCGCGCGGGCCGACGAGGTGGACCGCGTCGTGGGGTTGGAGCTGGGGGCGGACGACTATGTGACCAAACCGTTCAGCCCGCGCGAGCTGGCGGCCCGCGTCAAGGCGGTGCTGCGGCGCGCCGGCCGCGGCGGTCCGCCTCCCGGCGCCACCTTCGCGCTCGACGAGGAGCGGCTTCAGATCACTTATTTCGGCAAGCCCCTCGACCTCTCGCGCTACGAGTACCGGCTGCTCGCCGTCCTGCTCAAGAAGCCGGGCCGCGTCTACAGCCGCGATCAGCTCCTGGAGCTCGTATGGGACGAGCCCGAGGCCAGCCTCGACCGCACGGTCGACGCGCACGTCAAGAATCTCCGGGCGAAGCTCCGCGATATCCGCCCCGACGTCGATCCGATCGCGACCCATCGCGGCACAGGCTACTCGCTGAAGGAAGGCTTGTAGGGGGGATCATGAAGCTCGGCCTGAGGATCTTCCTTTTCTATCTCGCGATTTTCACCGCCTGCCTCTACTTCACCACCGACTGGATCTGGACGACGCTGCGCACGCGCTACCTGGAGAGCGTGGAGGAGCCGCTCGTCGACTCCGCCAACCTGCTGGCGAGCTTGGTCGAGCGCGAGATGGCGCGCCCGGATTTCGACTTCGCCGGCCTGGAAGCCACCCTGGCCAGGACGCATGCCCGCCGGCTCTCCGCCCGCATCTACGACCTCCGGAAATCCACCGTGGACTTGCAGATCTACATCACCGACGCCAGGGGCACGGTCGTGCTCGATACGCGGCGCCCCCGGGCCGTGGGCCAGAGCTATATCCGATTCCACGACGTATGGATGACCCTGTGGGGGCATTACGGCGCGCGCTCCACGCTCCGGGATCCGGGCGATCCGTTCTCGACCGCGCTCTACGTCGCCGCGCCGATCTATCGCAACGGCCGCACCGCCGGCGTGCTGACCGTGGTCGAGCCGACCGCCAGCATCGACGCCTTCCTCCGGCTCGCCCGCCCCGCCTTCATCCGCGCCGGGCTGCTCACCATCGGCGCCGTGGCCCTGCTCAGCCTCCTGCTCTCCTACCTGCTGACCCGCCCCATCAATCGCCTCGCGCGCTACGCGGACGGTATCCGCCTGGGGAAGCGGCCGCCCTTCCCCAAGCTCGGGCGCACCGAGATCGCCGATCTCGGCCTGGCGCTGCGCCGCATGCAGGAGGCGCTGGAGGGGAGGCAGTACGCGGAAGAGTACGTCCAGACGCTCACGCACGAATTGAAAAGTCCGCTCTCCGCGATCCGCGGCGCGGCGGAGCTGCTGCAGGAGGAGATGCCCGTCCAGCAGCAGGCCCGCTTCATCGCCAACATCCGCACCGAGGCCGAGCGGATCGCGCGCATCGTGGATCGCATGCTGGAGCTGGCGCGGCTGGAGAACCGCCGCGAGAAGCCGGAGATGGAGCCAGTGGAGTTGGACGCTATGGTGCGCACCGTGGCCGAGAGCCAGCTGCTGGCCGGCAAGGATCTGAAGATGGAGATCGCCGTTCCGGACCGGCTGACGATCAACGGCAATCCGTTCCTTCTGCATCAGGCCCTGGAAAATCTCGTGCACAACGCGATCGAGTTCAGTCCCGCCGGCGGGACGGTGAGGGTCGAGGTGATCCCGGAAGGCGACCGGGTGACGGTCTCAATCACCGACGAGGGTCCGGGTATCCCCGAATACGCGCTCGACCGGATCTTCGAACGCTTCTACTCCCTGGGCCGCCCCGATACTGGCAGGAAGAGCACCGGGCTGGGGCTGAACCTGGTCCGCGAGGTGGCGAAGTCGCACGGCGGAACCATCCGCGTCGTCAACCGGCCGGAGGGGGGAGCGCTCGCGGAGCTCATCTTGCCGCGGGGGTGACGTTACGGCTTGCAGGTGTTGCCGACCGTCGAGAGGGTCGCCGCGCCACCGCCCCGGTCCGGACGAGTGCCAGCCGATCCTCGAGACTCTCTCCTCCGGATCGGCTGGCACCTGGCCATCTGACGGCCGCCTGCAAGCGAGAGTCGAGGCAGCTATGGACAGATGCTTCCGGCGCAGCTGCTATCTGTACAGAACCTCGTTTGCGTACAGGCCGAGGTAGCGCCCCCGGCCGCCCACTTCACCTCTTGCGGGTCGAGCTGGCGGATCGACTCTTTGTGCAATTCGAGCTTCCGCATCGTCTTCTTCACCATTTTTGTGCCTCTCCAAAGAGGTAGGGCCTCAATATCGCGACCCTACTTTCAAGAGTGCGCACCAGCGAAAGAAATGAGCCCGATGACCTCATCGCTCTCGACGTCAAGGCGTGCTCCTCCTCGTCCGTTGCCGGCTCACGCCGTTCCTTGTAGACTACGCCCACTGCGGATTTTTTCATTCCGGGAGGAGTGTTGATGGTGGGATCTCCCCGCGGCGATGGCCTGGGATCAAGGTTTCTCGCACGCGACCGCGTGCTGGTGGGAGCCTTCCTCCTGGCGAGGCTCTTCTCGGCTTCCGGTGCCGCGGCCCAGGACCCCTGCGCCCCACCGGCGGGCGACACGGGGTTCGCGGAGGTCAGCGTCAATCTCAATGCCGGGACCTTCAACCAAGTCCTTCCGTTCGACGTTCCCGTGAGGGTCTGCGGCACCGTGCCGGCGGGGACCACCTCGGTCGCCGTCCAGTACGTGGCATCGAAGACCGCTGATCTTTCGATCGATCAGAACTGCAAGGTGCTGGCGCCCCCAGGAGCCCAGTTGCAGCCCGCCACGCCGATCCCCGCCCGGCTCGACGGCACCACCGTCCGGGTGATCCTGCCGCCGCTCGAAGCCGAGCGCTATTACGCGTTCTGCTTCGAGCGCCGGGCCCAGGTGCCGGAAGGCGTCGCGGCGCGGTTCAAGATGAACGCACGGGACGTCCTCGACCGCGGTTTCGCGCAGGTCGGCACCGGCAACCTGTCCCCGGAGCAGAGCCGGCAGCTCCGCAACGAGCTCTACCAGGAGCTGCTCGAAGCCACCGGCGCCGATATCGCCATCGTCCAGGGCACGGTTTTCGACACCGGCACCGAGTACGACGAGCTGAGGGGCAAATTCCGGGACCAGGTGCAGAAGATCCTGGCTCCGCAACGCCGCCGGGACCGGATCGTCGAGGGGAATCCCAGCCAGGGCCTGCCATCCTTGAGCGAACAGCAGCGCGACTTCAACGAGGCGCTCAACGCGGTTCACGACAGCCCGCCGCTGGCGGGCCTCGCCGCTCAGCTCGAGAAGAATGCTCAGGCGGACCCCACCCTGCAGGCGATGCTCGCGGGCAAGAATCTCTCGGCGGCCCTGGCGCTGACCCGGGCGGACGACGATCAGCTCGCCCTGATCGCCCAGGGACGCGAGCCCGGAGAGGCGCCCCCGGATCTCACGAGCCCGGACCAGGCCGTGACGATGGCGAGCCGCTATGACGACTCTTCCGCGGCGCTCGGGAGCCTCGCCAGCCTGATCCGGAAAGTGGTGGATGCGCCCGCGGCGTCGAATCTCCGCGCCGGCTTGAGCGCGGACGACATCGCGGCTCTCCGCGGTCTGATCGATCCCGCCAGCGGGCCGCTCGCCAAGGCCAACAATCTGGCGTTCACCCTGAGCGGCCTCGCGCAGGATCTCCAGACCAGCCTCGTCGAGCGTTCGGCGGCCCTCGACAGCCTGGCCGACAAGGTGAGGATCGAGGCCGCGGGGGTGCAGGTGGTCGACGGCTCGACAACGGGAAACTTCGCCACGTCGCAGAGCAATTACATCAGTGCCGACGCCGGGCTCGTCTTCGCTCCCGAGCTCAGTACCGGAGTGAGCTATGTCGGGGTGAACTTCTACTTCCGCCCCGTCAACAAGAACGCCGACCTCTCACAGTTCGGGAGCTTCTCGCGGCGTTTCGCGCTCACTCTGGGTCTCACGGTCCAGAGCCTCGCCGACGGCGGCTCCGGGGTCGCCCAGACCCGCGACAACCTGTTCGGGAATCAGTCGCTGATCCTGGGGGGCGGCCTGCGCGTCACCAACTCGCTCCGCGTCGGGACCGGCGCCGTGGTGTTCAAGGAAAGGGATCCCAATCCGCTGGTCGGCAAGTACTCCCTGACCACGACCTACTACTTCACTCTCTCGTTTGACCTCAACGTCGCGAGAGTCTTCCAGGGCGGCCTGGGCAGTCTTTTCGGAGGCTGAAGGGAGATCCCATCATGGCGATTCAGATCCGGTCCCATCTCACGGCTTCGCCGAATCCGACCACCCTGCCGCGCCGGATCGATTTCCGGCAGACGCTGCGCAGCAACATGGACGAGGAAGAGATCGTCGTGGTCTATCAGTTGGACCCCGATCACCAGATCTGGTTCGTGGACGGCGACGGCAAGCCGGCCAAGACCATCCAGCGCAACCTGGAGGTCTCGCGGGCCGACCAGCCGGTCCTCACCCGGATCACGCTGCAGAAGGGCCCCGGCACCGGTCCGCTGACGCTGGTCGAGATCGATCAGACGATCACCGACTCGTCGGGCATCAAGATCCCGGACAGTTGCGAGCTGGGGATCGACTGAACCATGAAATCCACTGGACGCTCGCGCAAGGGACTGCTGCTCGCGATCCTCCTGCTGGTCGCGGGAGGTTGCTACAAGGAGAGCAGCTACTCGCCCACCGACCCGCAGGTGACCGGGGCGTTGACCCTGGCGCCGGCGGACGGCACCCTCTCGATCCCCGCGGACGGCGTCTCCCGGCTGACCATGGTGGCCACGATCTCCGCCGACGCCGACAGCGACAAACGAGTGATCACCTTTACGACGTCGAGCGGCAGCTTCGTCGGTGCGGGCAACGGCACGACCGTCGACGTCACCGCCGGCTCGGACGGCCGGGCGCTGGTCATCCTGCAGAGCTCCCAGAGGGTGGAGACGGCGATCGTGACGGCCGTCGTCAAGGGCTCGGCGAACGTTTCCGCCCAGCGCCAGATCCAGTTCACGGCGCCGAACCCGGACGATGTTCTGCGCTTCGTCACGGCTCCGGCCGCGGCCCCCGCCGACGGCCAGACGATCACGCTGTTCAAGGTGGCCGTATCGCCGTCCGTGACGACGGGGACGGTGACCTTTTCCTCGACCGCCGGCACGTTCCCGGTGGCGACGGTGCAGATCGGAATCGATCATACGGCGACCGCCGGCCTGATGAGCTCGAAGGTCCCCGGCGTGGGGACGGTCAGCGCGACCCTGAACAGCGGCGGCGGGACCGGCGGGTTCAGCCGGCAGATTCCCTTCCGGTTCGACGTCGCCCTGCCGAACGTGATCTCGGTCGTCGTGGACAGCCTGACGGTGATGCCCGGCGGCAAGGTTCACGTCACGGCGCACCTGACCCGGCCCGTGGGACAGGTCACCGCCAACACGGTGGCCGTGTTCAGCGCCACGGACGCGAACGGCAATGACGTGGGGGGCTTCGAGAACGTCACCGTGGTGCAGCCGGGCGCCAGCGACAGCGACAGCATCGCCACCGCGGATTTTCTGCCCGGCGCGACCGCCGCGCCCGGCCCGGTGACGATCTTCGTCGGCACCGAGCCACTGTCGGTGACGGGCTCGACGACGATCACCGTCGTTCCCTGAGCCCTACTCGGAGATCGCGGTAGCGGGCTGGACATGCCCCGCCGCGTACTCCTCCGCTTCCACCCCTTTCACGTCGGCCAGGACGAGGCGGGCGCGGTCGACGTCGAGCTCCCCTTCCCAGCGCGAGACGACGACGGTGGCGACGCCGTTGCCGATCAGGTTGGTGATCGCCCGCGCCTCGGACATGAAACGGTCGATGCCGAGCAGGAGGGCGAGACCGGCGACCGGAATGTTGCCGACAGCCGACAGGGTCGCCGCCAGGGTGATGAATCCGCCGCCGGTCACCGCCGCCGCTCCCTTTGAAGTGAGGAGCAGCACCGCCAGGATCTCGAGCTCCTGCGCCAGCGTCACGTGCGTGTTGGTGGCCTGGGCGATGAACAGGGTCGCCAGCGTGAGATAGATCGATGTGCCGTCGAGATTGAACGAATAACCCATCGGCACCAGCAGGCCGACCACCGGCTCCGGGCAGCCGAGCCGTTCCAGCTTGCGCATCAGCAGGGGGAGCGCCGACTCCGAGGAGGAGGTGCCGAGGACGATCAGGATCTCCTCGCGGAGAAAGCGCAGAAAGCGGAAGATGTTGAGCCCCGCCCAGCGCAGCACCAGGCCGAGGACGATCAGCACGAACAGCAGGCTGGTGGCGTAAAAGGTTGCCATCAGCTTGCCGAGGCTGAGCAGGCTGGCGATCCCGTACTTGCCGACGGTGAACGCCATGGCGCCGAAGGCCCCGATCGGAGCCACCCGCATGACGATGGCGACGATGCGGAAGAGCACCTGCGACAGCTCCTCGACGAAGCGCAGCACGAGCGAGCCCTTTTCCTTGAAGGCCGCGAGCGCCACCCCGAAGAGGATCGAAAACAGCAGCACCTGGAGAATGTCGCCGCGCGCGAACGCGTCGGCGACGTCCTTGGGGATGACATTGAGCAGAAAATCGGTGGTGCTGAGGGAGTGCCCGGAGGAGGTGTAGCTGGCGATCGCGCTGGTGTCGAGCGCCGCCGCGTTGACGTTCATCCCGGCGCCCGGTTGCACGAGCTTGCCGACCAGCAGGCCGAGAGCGAGCGCGAAGGTGGTCAGGACCTCGAAGTAGACGATCCCCTTGAAACCGATCCGCCCCACCCGCTTCAGATCGCCCATCTTGGCGATGCCCGTCACCACCGTCGCGAAGACGATCGGGGCGATGAGCATCTTGACCAGCTTGATGAAGCCGTCGCCGAGCGGCTTCATCGCCGCGCCGAGCGAAGGGTTGAGAAACCCGAGGAGGGCCCCGAGGGCGACCGCCACCAGGACCTGAAGGTAAAGGCTGCGGAATAACCTTTTCATGGGGCGGCCTCTCGGGGTTTGACTTCTATTTTTCGGCAGCGTACTCGGGCTTGATATCCACCGGCACGGCGTTCAACCGGGCGATCGCGTCGCGCATCGCCTGGGTGGGCTTGCCGTAGGTGTCGAGGAACTGCTTGGTGCCGTTGTAATCCCCCCGCGCCTGCAAGGCCAGCATGTCGTGCAGCAGGTCGCGGATGGCGGCCGGGAACTTCTCGGAGACGGCGTGCACGCGCCCGTTGGCGTCGGTCACCAGCGCTCCCTTCTGCGTCAGATAATTGAACTGCGCCACCACTCCCTGCCCGTGGGCCTCGTCGACGCCGAAGCGGGCGGAGCGGAAGAGGCCGGCCACGTAGGTCGGCTCCAGCGAGTGGCGGAGCGCGGCCGGCATGTCCCCCTGCTCGATCAGGGCGAGGATGTTGTAGACGCCCATCACGTCCGCCTTGGCCTCTTCCAGGGTCGAGAACAGCTCCTTGAGCTCCAGCCGCACCTCGGTCTTGCGGCCGTTCACCGTGATCGTGCCGGGCCCGAGGCCGTGCGAGAGCTCATGGTGGAGGACCTCGTTGAAGTAGGCGTCGAAGGAGACGTCCTTGACCTGCGCCGGGTCGAGCACCTGCTGCGCGATCGGGATCAGGATCTTGTCGTACTTGGCCTGCATGATGTTGTGCAGCAGCACCTTTTTCGACCCCTTGGCCTCGCGCACCCGCTCGTCGTTCGGCAGGTTGAAGGCGACCGTCTGCACGCCGGCCCGGGTGTCCCCCGCGCTGTAGACGGTGTCGACCACCCGGATCGGGCTGTCGGTGCCCCGGTGGAGGTTCTTGTCGGCGTCCGGGATCGGCAGGTTCTTCTCCAGCCAGGGCAGCCGCTCCTTGTAGCGGGTGAGGGCGGCCGACTGCTCCGGCAGGTTGACGGTGACGAACGACTCGAAGGCCGCCTTGTAGCCGAAGAGGTCGTCCTCGTAGGTCTCGTAGGGGCCGATGGTGACCTCGACCGGCGCGTCGAGGTCCATCCACGCGAAGTCGCTCGCGTAGTAGTCGTCGTTCTCGAAGGCGTCGGCCCGCAGCTCGAGGTACTTCTTGAGCGAGGCGTTTTTGGCCAGGGCCGCGGCCTCGCGCAGGAGCTTGGCGGCCGGCTTGAGCCACTCGGCGTACTCCTGCGAATAGGGGATGGCCACCAGGCCGCCGTCCGGACCGCGGCGGATCACCGTCACGGTGGAGGTGAGCTTCTCCTTGTCGCCGGGGTGCTTGGCGATCCAGTCCTCGAAGGCTTCCTTGGTGAGGTCCTCGGGGTAGTAGCCGGCGCCGCGCGGGTGGGGCTGGTCGCCGATGAACGGCTCGCGCTCTTTCAGGCGGTCCCACGGGCCGAAATTGATGGTGAAGTACTGGCGGGCCGCGTCGGCGTGCGGTCCGGTGTAGGCCTGGAGCTGATCCCGCATCGTGGGGTTGTCGGTCCAGGCCTGGCGCAGGTAGATCTCGTTCATCAGCCGGGAGGCTTCGACCAGCTTGTCGAGCACCTGGCGGTCCTCGGCCGTGAGCGCCGAGAGGTCGGCGTTGAGCGGGGTCGGGGCGAACTGCGCGACCCGCTTGTCGATGTCAGACACGATCCGCAACTCCTTCCCGGCCGTGCCGGTCGCGGTCTGTTCGGGCTTCGGGGTGTCGGAGGCCGGCTTGCACCCGGCCTGGAAGGCCAGCGTGGTTCCTAGAGCGAGTCCGGCCAGACAGGTCAGCGTGAGGCGCATTCCTTCTCCTTTTGGGCGATTCCGTTCGTGGCATCGGCGTAGGATGGCACACCCCTCGCATCAGGGCCAAGCGAGTGCCGCCTCCGCTCCCGGGGGCCGCGCACAGGAACGAGGGATCGACTTATGGCCGAGCGAGTGAATCCCGAGAAAGTCGCGCTCAACTACTGGCTGCTGGCGACGGATCCGGAGGAGTACAGCTACGACGACCTGGAGCGTGACACCGAGACCGTCTGGGACGGCGTCACCGAGTACTCCTCCCTGAAGAACCTGCGGGATATCGAGCCCGGCGAGGAGGTGCTCATCTTCCACGCCGGGACCGAGCTCGCCATCGTCGGCATCGCGCGCATCACCTCCGATACCTATCCGGCGCCGCGGGGCGCCAGCGCCGACGAGGTGGCGGTGGACATCGCCCCCGAGCGGCGTCTGGCGAGGCCGGTGGCGCTGGCGGAGATCGAGGATCTCCCCGAGTTCCAGGACTTCGACCTGGTCACCGATCCGGACCTCACGGTGATGCCGGTCACGCCGGAGGTCTGGAACCGCATCCTGGAGCTGAGCCAGGCGGCGCTGGCGTTCTCGACGCAGGAGGATCAGGAGTAGGGGGGAGGACTACCGCCGCACCGCCGCCCGCGCCGCCATCTCCAGGAATCTCTCCCCGTCGATCAGGTCGGTCCGCTGGCCTTCGGCCGTGAAGACGAGCACGACCTCGGAGACGGGGTCGTCCTGCTGAAGGATCTGCTGGAGGGCCGGGGAGAGCTCGCCGGCGGGGTAGACCCAGGTCTCCATCGGCAGCGTGTGGGTCTGGACGGCGGGCGGGCCGCCCACGCGGCCCGGGTCCCAGGCGGGGACCTTCTTCTGGCCGTAGCGCAGCACGGGGGGCGGGCCGAGGAGGACCAGCGCCCGGCCGCGACCGGTCAGGCTGCCGCGGGTGCCGCCCTCGGAATAGAGATTGTCGGCCGCCTCGACCCGCTCGTAGAAGGCCTTCGCGAATTCGTTGCCCGGCTTGTCCGGGTCAGGGTCCCGCCGGCGCCAGAACGCCTCGACGAAATCGACCACCTCGCGGGTGTTCTGCAGGCGCCGGTACTGGCGCGCCTCGTCGGGGAGCATCAGCCAGCGGGTGGGGCCCTCGTCCAGGCCGGCGCCGTTGCCCGGACGGCGCGGCGGGGCCGACTGGCAGCCCAGGCCCAGCGAGGAGAGTACGACCAGAGCGGCGGCGAGCCGCCTGTGCGCGCGATTGCCCTCAGCCATTCGGATCCGGAGGCCTCACCTCAGGTCGATCTTAGTGCACGCTGTTGTCGTCGGTCGTCTCCGGCTCTTCCGGAATGACGCCGTAGGCCTTCTCGTAGCGTTCGATGTTCACGCTCAAGGCGCGAAGAATCCGCTTCAGGTGCGCCGGGCTGGCCACCACCCGGGCGGTGACGATCCCCTGCGGAGGCACCAGGTTGATGAAGTCGAGGATGAACTCCTCCCGCGTGTGTGTGATGCGGAGCAGGTTGGAGTAACGGCCCTTCAGCTCGTCATCCGTGATCTTGACGTTGAAGCCTTCCCCGGCCTCGTCCATGGAGAACCCCCTGTCGTGCGTTCCTTGGATGCTATCCCAACACGGGGGCAGTAGTTACATGGAGGTGCGCAGATAGACCGCCAGATCGCCCACGTTGGTCCCGGTCGGGCCGGTCTCCAGCAGCGCGCCGGGCACGGCGGCGAGAGCCGTGCGCGAATCGTGCCGCGCCAGGGCCGCTTGCGGGTCGATCCCCGCCCGCCGGATCGCTTCCCAGGTGTTGCCGTCCACGGTCGCCCCGGCGGAGCGGGTCGGCCCATCCTGGCCGTCGGTCGCCAGGGTGAAGACCAACTCGCCCCCGCCGCCCGCCAGCGTCCGCGCCGCGGCAAGGGCCAGCTCCTGGTTGCGGCCGCCACAGCCCGCTTCTCCCTGAAAGGCCCCGCGCAAGGTGACGGTGGTCTCGCCGCCGAGCACCAGGGCGATCGCGGCTCCTTCCAAGGCGCGCCCGCGCTCGATCAATTCGCGGGCGGCGCGGACGGCCTCCCCCTCCAGCTCCCCCTCCACGGTGTGGAACCCCTGGCGCCGCGCCAGGGAGACGGCGGCGGCCATGGCGGTCTTCACACTCGCCAGCAGCACAGTCTCGACCTCCGGAGGGTCCGCCTTCAGAGTTTCGGGCCGCTCCCCGCGGGCGCCGGCCGCGAGGTGGCGCCGCACCGCCTCCGGTACATCGAGCCCCTCGACGGCGGCGAGCGCCTCGGCGTAGGTGGTGGGGTCGGCGGCGAAGGGGCCGGAAGCGATGGCCGCCGGATCGTCCCCCGGCACGTCGGAGAGGAGCAGGGCGAGGACGTGGGGGAGCCGTCCGGTTATCGCGGGCAGGGCGCGCAGGGCGCCGCCCCCCTTGAGGCGGGAAAGGTGCTTGCGGACGGCGTTGACCGTCTGGATCGGGAGGCCCGAGGCGAGCAGGGCGCGCTGGGTGGCGGCGAGGTCCTCCAGCGTGAGATCCGCGGCCGAGGCTTCGACGCAGGCCGAGGCGCCGCCCGAGATCAGGGCCAGGAGCGGCCGGGGGGCGATCTCCGCCAGCCACCGTTCGAGCCGCTCGCCGGCGGCGGCGCTCCGGCGGTCGGGTAGGGGGTGGCCGCCCGTCATCTGTTCCCACCCCGGATCGAGGAGCCCCGGCGTGTCATGGGGGCGGATCAGCAGCCGCGGCGCCGCGGGCTCCAGGGCCCTCCGCGCGCCGCGGGCGAGCGCCGCCGCGGCCTTGCCGATCGCCACCGCCGCGCCGAAGCGCTCCCCGCGCCGTGCCAGCTCCTCGCGCGCCAGCCGTTCCGGGTTAACGGCCGCGAGGGCCGCCGCGGTCATCCGCCGGGCGAGGTCGTGGAGGGGCATGGGATTAGATCAGCGGCCCAGATCCTTCCACTCCAACCCACCCCCGAACTCCCATCGGTGCTCGGGGGCGTAGACCCCGACGCCGCTCGCCGTCGCGGTCACCGTGAAGGCGAGCGCCCGGCGCTGGTAGTCGTAGGGAGCCCCCTCCTTGGAGTGGATGGCGACATCCACCACGTATTCGCCGGGGGCGAGGCGGAGGGCCGGGCAGGCGAGGCGCACGGTGGCCTCGCCTTCGAAATGGCCCGCCGCATACCCCTCGATGTCGGTGTTGGTCCCCCAGACCTCGAAGTCCCGCGGCGTCGAGATCGCCACGCCGAACACGAAGTCGTCGAGCGGCTTCTCCGCTCGGGCGCGGATCTCGAAGACGACGTCCTCGCCGGTGGTGACGAGATAGCGCTCCTCGCCACCGGCGAGCATCCGGAGGGCGACGATCTCCGCCTCCCGCGATCCCCAGCGCAGCTCCTCCGAGACCTCCTCGCCCGACTGCTCGCGCTGCCGCTTGGCCGCCAGGTGCTCCTCCCCCTCGCGCTCCGCCACTTCCTGGCGATAGGCGTCGATCACCCGCCGGGGCTCGCCGACCAGGCGCTGGCGGCCGTTGTCGAGCCAGAGCACGCGGTCGCAGACCCCTTCCACGAGGTCGAGCGAATGGCTGACCAGCAGCAGCGTCTTGCCGGCGGCGAGGAACTCCTCGATCCGCCGCAGGCAGCGGTGGGCGAAGGCCTCGTCCCCCACGGCGAGCACCTCGTCGACCAGCAGCACGTCGGGATCGGTGTTGACCGCCACCGCGAACCCCAGGCGCACGTACATCCCCGAGGAGTAGTTCTTGACCGGCTCCTCCATGAAGTCGCCGAGACCGGAGAACTCCACGATCTCCGCGTACCGGCTCTCGATCTGCCTGCGGGTGAGGCCGAGCACGGCGCCGTTGATGAAGACGTTCTCCCGCCCCGAGATCTCGGGGTGGAAGCCGGCCCCCAGCTCGATCAGCGCCGCCACCCGGCCGGCCACGGTGATCCGCCCGGTGGTGGGCTTGAGCATGCCGGCCACCATCTTGAGCAGGGTCGACTTGCCCGAGCCGTTGCCACCGATCACTCCGAAGGCCTCGCCGTGGTGGACGGCGAAGTCCACCGCCTCCAGCGCCGCGATCGACTCCTCGGGCTTCAAGCCGCTCGCCAGGCTGCGGCCGACCAGGGCGCTCTTGAGCGTGCGCAGCCGGTCCCCGGGCAGGGTGCGGCGGTAGAGCTTGGAGACCCCCTCGACGCGGATCACCTCCGCGGGCTCGACGGGCGTCGGGCTGTCCCCGGTTTGATCCCCGGTCTTGTCCGCGGTCTTGTCCGCAATCATGCGACCTCCACCAGCGTCTCGCGCAGCCGCTCGAACAGGCCCGCCCCGAAGGCCCAGAAGACGAGGCTCACCAGGGCCATCTGCACCCACAGCAGGGGGTCGGGGAAGCGGCCGCGGAACAGCACGTCCTGATAGGCGAGGATGAACGGGGTGAAGGGGTCGAGCCGCACCGCCCACCAGACGAGGATGTGGCCGCGGATGCTGTCGAGCGAGAACAGGATCGGGGTGAGAAAGAAGAGCAGGGTCAGCAGGTTGGCCAGCAGGTCGCGCACGTCCTTGAAATGGACGGTGAGCGCCGCCACCCCGAGCGCCAGCCCGGCGGCCATCGGCAGGTGGAGCAGGATGACCGCAGGCAGGGCCACGATCGAGAGGCCGCCGACCGGATAGCCAAGGATGCGCCCGGTCAGGATGGCCGCGATCACGATCGGCAGCGCGAACAGGAAGTGAACCAGGTTCGAGAGCACCGACACCATCGGCAGCAGCTCGGCCGGGAACACCGCCTTGCGGATCAGCCCGGAGTTGGCGATCAGCGACATCGAGCCCTCGAGCGCGGAGGCCGAGGTCCAGATCCAGGGGAACAGCCCGCTGACCAGGAAGAGGGCGTAGGGGGTCATGCCGCCGCGGTCGTCCGGCTTGAAGACGACGCTGAAGACGAAGGTGTAGACGGCGAGCAGCAGCAGCGGATTGACCAGCGACCAGAGGAAGCCGAGCCCCGAGCCGCGGTACCGCGCCTTGAGCTCGCGGGAGGTCAGCGTCGCGAGGAGCCCGCGAAAGCGGAAGAGCTGGTAGGCGACCCGGAACATAGTAGAGAGGGAATCTATCATCCTCCCCCTGCTACACTGCCCGCCCGTGGCCGACTGGAGTCCGGTGGACCTGCTGCCCGCCCTCTGGGTCGGGGCGCTCGGAGCGTCGCTCGCCTGGGCGCTCCGGCGGTGGTATGACCCGGTTCCGGCGCGGGTGCTCGGCGTCTTCGCCGTGGCGCTGCTGATCCTCCTCGGTCCGGTCCTCTGTGGCGGCGGCATCCTGCTGCCGCTCGACACTCTTCGCGGCCAGGTCCCCTTCCAGCGGGTCGAGCCCACCGAGCCGCAGGGCAATCTCCTCCAGGGGGACCTGATCCAGCTCGTCACCCCGTCGCTCGCCGCCGTGCGCGGCGCCTGGTCGGAGGGGCGCTGGCCGCTCTGGAACCGGCAGGCGGGGGCGGGCATGCCGCTGCTCGCCGATCCCCAGGCGCAGGCCCTGCAACCGCTGGTGCTGCTGGGGTATCCGTTCCCCCTGGCGCGGGCCGCCGGGGTGGTGGCGGCGCTGCGGGTGCTCCTGGCGTTGATCTTCGGCTTCCTCTGGATACGCCGGCAGGGTTTGGGCGAGGCCCCCGCGCTCGCCGGCGCCCTCGCCTTCGGATTCGGCGGCTTCCTCCTGCTCTGGCTGGGCTGGCCGCTGGCGAATTCGGCGGCGCTCCTGCCGCTCGTCCTCTACGCCGTGGCCCGCTGCGACGATGCCGCCGGCCGCCGGGACGCGCTCCTCCTCGCCCTCGGGACCCTCGCCCTGCTGCTCGGCGGACATCCGGAGACGATCGCCTATGCGCTCGGGATGGCGGCCCTCTTCCTCCTCGACCTCCTGCGCCGCCGCCCTCGGGGATTGCGCTGGGCGCTGGCCCGCCGGGCGGGGCTGGCGATGGCGATCGCCGGGATGGTGGCCGCCCCCCTCCTGCTGCCGGCGATCGAATATCTCCCCAAGACGATGCGGGCGGTGCGGATGGCAGCGGGGGACCGGGGCGCGGCGGCAGGGGTCCCCGTTGGAAACCGCGCCGCCCAGACCTATCTCCCGCTCGCCGCCCCCAACGCCTTCGGCGACAGCCGCGTCGCCGCGTACTGGGGGCTGGTCAACTCCAACGAGGACGCGAGCGGGTTCGTGGGCACGGCGGCGCTGCTCGCCGCCCTGCTCGCCGCGCGGGCGCGGCGGCGGTTCGCGCAGGAGCGGCTGGCGCTGGGGATTGCCGCCGTCTGCCTGCTGCTGATCGCTCCCCTCCCGGGCGGCCCGTCGCTGGCGAGCCACCGCCTCCTGCTGCCGCTGTCGCTCTGCCTCGCCTATCTCGCGGCCTGCACCCTGGAGCGGTTTCAGCGCGGCGAGATCCGGCGGTGGCCGCTGCTGATCGCGGCCGCCGGGCTGGGAGCGATCATCGTCTGGGGGTATCTCGCCCATCCCGATCCTACGGACCCGGAGCGTCTCGCGATTCTCCGCTTCGGCTGGCTCCGCTGGCAGCTCCGTTTCCTCGGGCTCGCCACCCTGCTGCTCGCCGGGACCGCGTCCTGGCGGCGGCGGTCCGGCCGATCCCTGGCCGTCGCGGGGGTCGCGGCGGCGATCCTGGCCGAGCTCCTGCTCCTGCACCGGCCGGCCAACCCTCCGATGCCGCGCCAGATGCCCCTGCCGGTGAACGGGCCGATCGCCTTCCTCCAGTGGAAGCTCGGGCAGAACCCCCATCGCGGCCCCGGCTACCGGATGGCGGCGCTCGACCGGGACTTCCCGCCCAACCTCGCGACGCTCTACGGGCTGACCGACGCGCGGATCTACAACCCCATGGCGCCGCAGGCCTACGTCGCGCGGCTGGCGCCGATCCTCGCCGGCTGGCAGGGGGAGGCGCCGGAGCTCGGCGCGCCGGGCCACCCGCTCTACAGCCGTCTCGGGGTGCGCTATCTCCTGGCGTCCCCGGACGCCCGGCTCCCGCCCCCGCTCGAGCGAGTCTTCGCGGACGCGGACGGCTCCGTCTGGGAGCACCCCGGAGCGCGGCCGCGCCTTTACGTCGACGCCGGTCCCCGGATCGGACGCATCGCCATCCCCCGCTCCGAAGACACGTGGCTCACCGCCGAGGTCGGCCTCAACCGCCCCCGCCGCCTCGCCTCCGTGGTCTACCAGGACGGCGGCTGGCGGGTCCTGGTGAACGGCGAGGCACGGCCGCCGGAGCGGGAGCCGGGGGTTTTCCTCTCGGCGGAGCTGCCGGCGGGGGAGAGCCGGGTGGATGTCCTCTACCGGCCGGCGGGTTTTCTGTGGGGGTGCGTGATCGCGGCGCTGGGGCTGGCGGCGGGGGCGGCGCTGCTGATGAGCGTCCCCCGCCCGAGCCCTCACCCTAACTTCGGGCGGACGATCTAAGGACGCGGTCAGGGCTCAGCACAGAAGAGCGGGCAGCCCGAGCCGCAGAATCGCGCGCTATCGTTGTAGAAGCAGCACTCTGATCCGTTCCCGCCTCGCGCCCAGGACTCGTGAAAACACTCGATGGCGTCACAGTAGACCTGGTCATAACAGCTTTGTGAACAATTCGGACCGGGATACCCGTACGAGCAGGATGCGGTGGCCGGCTTGGGTGGGAGCGCGAACACAAAGACGACCATGGCCACAACGAACGAGAGCTTCAACAGCGGTGTTCGGGAATCAGTAGACATGTTTACCTCCTGGATGAGCCTGCGTTCCTTCAGCAGAGCCTACTATAAGAAATAGCATGTCAGGCGGCAAGAGCAGGGAAGCGCCGTCGCCCGGTCCCTACAACCCCAGCCGCCCCGACTCCGCCTGCAGGGCCTTGATCACGTTCTCGATGTGCTCGTCGAGCGGCAGGCCGATCTCCTCGGCGCCGTTGTAGACGTCCTCGCGGTGGACGCCGCGGGCGAAGGACTTCTCCTTCAGGCGCTTCCTGACCGAAGGGAGGTCGACGTCGGCGAGCGACTTGCTCGGCTTGATCAGGGCCACGGCGGTGACGAAGCCGGCGAGCTCGTCGCAGGCGTAGAGAGCCTTGGCGAGGCGGGTCTCGCGGGGCGTCCCGGTATAGGGGGCATGGCCCATGATGGCCGTGCGCATCGCCTCGGGATAGCCGCGCCCGGCGAGCAGCTCGACGCCGCGGTAGGGGTGGTTCTGCTCGTCGGGCCAGCGCTCGTAGTCGAAGTCGTGGAGCAGGCCGGTCTGGCCCCAGAGCTCCTCGTCCTCATCCCAGAGCTTCGCGTAGTAGCGCATGGCGGCCTCGACGGCCAGGGCATGCTTGCGCAGCCCTTCCTTTTCCGTGTACTCGCAGAGGAGGTCCCAGGCTTCGTCGCGGCTGGCGAGGCGTTCGGTCTCAGGCATGGCGCGTACGCTAGCAGAAAGTGACTACAATGGAGCCATGGCCGACGAACCCCGCAAGCTGACCGTCCGCTGCCCCGATTGCAGCTCCGATCTGGTGATCGACGCCGCCACGGGCACGGTCCTCTCCCACCGCAAGGCCAAGCAGCCGCTCGCCGGCGGCAAGGACTTCGACGCTCTGCTCAGAGGGCTCGACGACGACAAGAACCGGGCCGAGGACGTCTTCCAGCGCGAGGTCGCCTCCCTGAAGGACCGCGACCGCATCCTCGAGGAGAAGTTCCGCGAGGCCCTGCGCCGCGCCGAGGAAGATCCCGACCAGGGGCCGCCCCCCCGGCCGTTCGATCTGGATTAGGGGCCCGGCGCCAAAATTCGTGCCCTGGGAAGCCTATGGTAGAATCCGTCCCCGGCCTGTCGGGTCCTCCTCCCGCCTCTGTGCCCGAGCTTCAACCCCGGTCCGTTGCCGCTCGAAGCGACTGAACGCTTACCTGTTTGATCATGACCGATGGACGAGCCCTCCCCGGGCTCGCCAAGAAGGAGTCAAATCTTGAGTCCATGGTGGATGCGCCCTACGGCAGAGGGCCTCGAAGAAGAGAGCCGCAACAAGCCGAAACCCGAACCCCTGCCGGCTCCCGTGCAGGAGACAACCCCCGCCGAGCCCCTCCCCGCCGTCCTCCCGCCCCCCCCGGAGCCTGAGCGCGAACGGCCAACCTATTCGGAGACGCCGCGCGAGTGGTACGCCGAGACGGTCTCCCCGGAGCCCATCTTCCACGAAGAGGTGGAGCCGATCGCCGCCGTGGCCGCCCCCCGGGCGCTGCCGGTCGAGGAGCCCGCCGACGAGGAGCCCGAGGAACTGTACGACGACGACGAGGAATCCGACGAGGAGCTCGAGGCGAGCGAGGCTGAACCCGAGCCGGGCGCCGAGGGGAAGGAAGAAGACGACAAGGACGCCGAGAGCCGCCGCCGGCGCCGTTCCCGGGGCCGCCGCGGTGGCCGCCGCCGCAACGGCAAGACCGCGGTCGCCGGCGCTCCCGCGACCGCCGAGCCGGCCGAGGAAGAGGACGACGAGGAGGCCTGGCGCGAGGAGCCGGCCGAGGAGCCCATTCCCGTCGCCGCTCCCGCTCCCCGCCGCATCGCTCCCGTCCCCTCCCCCTCCCGCTACGTGATCTCCCCCTCCGAGGTGGAGTCGATGGCGCGCGAGATCATCATCTCGGTCCCCGACCGCCAGCGCGCCGAGCACGAGCGCAAGATCGCCATGTTCTGCGACTTCGAGAACATCGCCCTCGGCGTCCGCGACTCCGAGATCAGCAAGTTCGACATCACCCTGGTGCTCGAGCGGCTGGTCGAGAAGGGCAAGATCATCGTCAAGAAGGCCTACGCCGACTGGGAGCGCTACAGCGACTACAAGCGCCCCTTCCACGAGGCCGCCATCGAGCTGATCGACATCCCGCAGAAGTACTATTCGGGCAAGAACAGCGCCGACATCAAGATGGTCGTCGACGCGATGGACCTCTCCTACTCCAAGGAGCACCTCGACACCTTCGTGCTCCTCTCGGGCGACAGCGACTTCTCGCCGCTGGTCTCGAAGCTCAAGGAGAACAACAAGTACGTCATCGGCATCGGGGTCAAGAACTCCTCCTCGAACCTGCTGGTCGACAACTGCGACGAGTTCATCTACTACGAGGACGTCTGGCGCGACTCGCAGAAGGGTCCGAAGCTCGACGGCCTCAACAAGAAGACCGCCGAGGCGTTCAGCCTGATGATCGAGTCGATCCAGGCGCTGATCCGCGAGAACAAGGACGTGCTCTGGGGCTCGATGATCAAGCAGACCATGCAGCGCAAGAAGCCCTCCTTCAACGAGGGCTACTACGGCTACAGCACCTTCTCGGAGCTGCTGGAGGACGCCGAGCGCAAGCAGATCATCAAGCTGAAGAAGGACCAGCGCTCGGGCACCTACATCGTCACCGGCTTCGCCAAGACCGGCGAAGGCATGACGGCCACGAGCCGCCGGTAACCTCCTACAACGGCACCACACCCACCTTCCCCTCCTCTCCCCCGGCGATGGCTCGCCGCGGAGGGGAGGGGTTCGTTTTTTCTGGGCCTACACCACCTCCACCCACTCCAGCGTCACCCCGTCGTCCTTCAGGATCGTCCGCGCCAGACGCTGGAACGTCTGGCCGGAGTCGGTGACGCAGAAATGGTGGCTGGGCGTGTGGGTGGATTCGAGGCCCTGCTCCGCGAGACCGGCGGCGACCATCTCCGCGACCTGCTCGGCGGAGTCGACCAGGATCACGCCCGGCCCGGCGACCCGCTGGAGCACCGGCTTGAGCAGCGGGTAATGGGTGCAGCCGAGGACCAGGGTGTCCACCCCGGCGGCGAGCAGCGGGCGCAGGTAGCGCTCGGCCACCTCCTCGGTAACCGGATCGTCGTGCCACCCCTCCTCGACCAGGGGGACGAACAGCGGGCAGGGCTGGCTGAGGATCTCGAGGTCCGGCCGGAGCGTGCGCAGGGCCCGCGGATAGGCGTCGGAACGCACGGTGGCCTCGGTCGCGATCACCCCCACCTTGCCGCGGCTCACCGCCGCCGCCGCGCGGGCGCCCGGCTCGATCACCCCCCAGGTGGGCACGCCGCGCAGATCGAGATCCGGCAGCGCCAGCGCCGACGCCGTGTTGCAGGCCACCACCACCGCCTTGACCCCGCGCTCGGTCAGGAACTCGATGTTGCGGCGGGTGTAGCGGGTGACCGTGTCGGGCGACTTGCTGCCGTAGGGGAGGCGCGCGGTGTCCCCCAGGTAGAGGATCGACTCCCCCGGCAGCCGCCGGCGGAGGGCGGAAACCACGGTCAGGCCGCCGACGCCGGAGTCGAAGACGCCGATCGCGTCCATCGTCGCCTTCAAGGCTGGCGCGTCCGCCATGCTACGGAGCGGCGGCCAGCTCGGGGTTCGGCTCGAGCGGGACGGAGAGGTCGAGATGGCCCGAGAAGGTCTCCCGCTGGACGCCGTTCCAGAGCAGCACGACGCGGGAGGCCTGCGGGATGTTGAGAGCGATCGAGTGGACCACGCTGTAGATCCGCTGGATCTCCTCGGTCGACCCGCCCGGCGGCGGGTCCGGATGATCCTGCCAGTGCAGGTCGACGTAGGCCGTGCCGTCGGGGCTGAGCAGGACGGCGCCGAGCACCACGCCCTCCGGGAAAGGACGGGCCAGCCCCGGCGCCTTGGGTCCGGCGAGCAGCGCCTCCACGATCCTGCGGATGCGGTCGCGCGGGGACTCGGAGACCTGGAGCGCGCGCTTCTCGGGGCGCAGCCCGCCGCCATCCGACGGGAAATAGAGATCGAAGTCCACCGGCACGCCTTTCGGGACAGCCGCCGCCGGCGCGCCCCCTCCGGACCGGCGTGGTCCGTGGCCGGAGAGCCACCACCAGAGCCCGCCGCCCAGGACCAGGGCCAGCGCCAGGCCGAGGACGAAGCTCGCCGCGCGGCGGTTCATGAGGGCTTACCCGGATTCGCCGGCCGGGCCGGCGGCTTCGTGGCGGGCGGCGTGGCCGGAGGGGGCGAGGCGGGAGCCGAAGCTCCCGGAGCCGGAGCCCCCGGCGGCGTGGCGGCCGGCGCGGGCGCCGGCTCGATCGACGACCGGTAGCGCGCGATGGCGGTGACCAGCGAGTCCAGGAGCTGATCGCGGTAGGCGGGATCCTGGAGCTTCTTCTCCTCCTCCGGGTTGCTGATGAAGCCGAGCTCGACCAGCACCGCCGGCATGGTGGCCCCCTTCAGCACGCGGAAGGGGGCCTGCTTGACCCCGCGGTCCTTGAGCTGCAGGGCGGTGTTGAACTCCCCCTGGATCAGGTTGGCGAGCCGCTGGCTCTCGGACAGGTGATGGCTCTGGGCGAGATCCCAGAGGATCAGGTCGACGTCCTCCTGCTCGGCCGCGGCGCCGGCCCCCGGGGCGGTCGCCGTGGACCCGGCCGCCGGCGGCGTGGCGTTCTCGGCGGCGGCCGCCCGGGCGGCGCGCGCGTCGGTCGCCTGCGGGCTGAGGAAGTAGGTCTCCGTGCCGTGGGCGCCGGCGCCGAGCGAGGAGTTGAGGTGGATCGAGATGAACAGGTCCGCCTTGTTCTGGTTGGCGAGCGCCGGGCGCGCGTCGTGCGGCACGGTGGCGTCGTCGTTGCGGGTGAGCAGGGTCTGCACGCCGAGGCGCCCGAGCTTGCCGGCGAGCTCGCGGGCGAACTCCAGCGTCAGGTCCTTCTCCATCACGCCGCCCGGGCCGACGGCCCCCGACTCGGCGCCGCCATGGCCGGGATCGATGACGATCATGTGGATGCCCGGCGCCCGCCGCGCCCTCTCCAGCGGCTGCGCGGGCACCTCGACCGACGACGTCGAATGGATGTCGAACACCAGCCGGAAGGGGTTCTCGAGCACGTAGTTCTCGGCCTGCGCCCCCGCCGCGAGCTGGATGCGGACCCGCTGCGGCTCGATGACCACCGCCTGCACCAGCGGGTCCTGCACCTCCTTGGCCGGCGGCGGCGTCAGCCGGTCCGACAGCATCTGGACCATGATCGCCCCCGGCTGCGAGCGGTCGATCTGGTAGTGCGGCTCCTCGGGGAACTGCAGCACGACCGTCGTCATCCCCTGCAGATGGACGACGTCGAGCGTCACCCCCAGCTCGCGGCTGCCGCGGCGGGCGATGGTCAGACGCGAGGTCTCGGGGTGCCACTCGAAGGCGTAGCCCAGCAGGTCGCCGAAGGTCTTCCTGAGGAAGTCGACCGGCACCTGGAGCCCCCCCTCGCCCCGCGACGGCGGCTGCGAGAGCGAGACGATGCTGTCGCCGATGGTGATGATGGCGTTGCCGGGGCCGATCACCACGTCCTTGTCGGCGATGCGCAGAGTGATGCTCTCGCCCGACTCGTCGCTGGTCATCTTGCCGCCGAGCGCCTCGGCGATCGGCGACAGGCCGAACACCGGGCCGCTCTGATTGATCGTCACCGGCACGGCGATCTCCCGCCCCTCGAGCGTGACCGAGGAGCGGGCCGGCGGCGCCACCGTGCCCGGCGGCGCGGCATAGGGGGTTGAGGCGCCCGGAGGCACGGGCGCGGGCGGTCGCTGGCCCTGGGCCGCGACGAGCACCGGCAGGAGCAATGCGAGGAAGAGGAAATAGGCCCGGAAACGGCGGTCTTTCACGCCGGAGAGGATACCATCGGTGAGAAAGCCAGGGACGCAAGGGACATCAGGGACAAGCAGGAACCGCCGCTTTTCTTGGTACCATCCCCTGCAGACTTTAAACAACACCACCTCATGAAGCGCTCCCGCTCGCCCCGCGACCTCTGGGCCTCCCTGCTGCCCACGGCCGGGGGCGTCTTGGCTCTCGCCATCGCGTCCCGGGTGCCGGCGCTCGTCCGCGGCGAGCCGATGCCGGCATGGCTGCTGGTCACCCTGCTCCTCGCCGGCACCGCCGCGGCGTGCCACCGGCCGGCGGTGGGCATCGCCACCCTCGGCCTCGGGACGATGATCCTGCCGGCCGCCTTCCGGCTCTCCGGCGCCGCGCCCGCGGCGGCGCTGGCGGCGGGGCTGCTGCTGGTCGTCGAGCTGTCGCTCCGCATCGTCCATCGCCTCGCGGCTCTGCACCCCCAGGAGCGCCGGGGGTTCCTCCCCCGCGCCCTGGAGAGCACCGGCCGCGCCATCCTGGCGACCCTCGCCGCGGGCGGCGCCTGGGCGGGGCTCGCCGGCCGCTGGAGCCCGGTGCTGGCGCTGCTCGCCGCGGCGGCGGTCTATCTCCTCCTCTGGACCGGCCTCGAAGTGGCCGACCGCAAGATCCGGCGGCCCGAGACCCCGTTCAAGCTCCGGCCGATCCTCCTCCCCCTCTCGCTCGACGCGGGGGGCTGGATCGCCGGCGGCGTCATCCTCCTCGCCGGCGACCGGGCCGGCTGGCCGCTCGCCGCCCTGATCGCCGGCTGCCTGGGGGGGCTCGCCGTCGAGACCACCCGCCACGAGATGCTCCGGCGCAAGGCGCAGCACCGCGCCCGCGACCTCGAGCGGCTCCGGCGCGCCAGCTACCGGATGACCACCCCGCTCGAGGAGATGACCTCGATCGCGGACCGCATCCATGTCGAGTGCGGCAACGTCATCCAGTTCTTCTGGTTCCAGTTCGAGGCCCTGGCGCCGGGGAGCGAGTTCAAGAGCTGGTGGTGGGGTCCCGGCTCCGAGACCCTGGAAGAGGGGGTTCCCGAGCCGGACCGCTACCCCCCCGCGCTGCCGGGCGTCCACCGCCGCACCCCCTGGCAGCTCATCGAGCGGCTGCTCCGCTCGCGGCCGGACGGCACCGTGCTCGGCCGCCTCCGCCTCTGGTGCGACCCGCGCCGCATCACCCCCCGCGAGATCGAGCTGCTCGACCGCCTGCTGCCGCAGATGACCGCCTCCATCCAGCGCTGTCTGCTCGACCGCGAGGCCCGTGAGGACCCCCTGACCGGCGTCGCCATGCGGCGGGTGCTGGAGAAGAGCCTGCATGCGGCGCACGCCCGCTGCTGCGAGACGGGGGGATCGATGGCCCTCCTCCTCTGCGACCTCGACCACTTCAAGCGGATCAACGACACCTACGGCCACCCGGCCGGGGACGCCGCCCTGGTCGCGGTCGCCGGGGTGCTCAAATCCCTGCGCCGCGGCGAGGACCTCTGCTGCCGTTACGGCGGCGAGGAGTTCATCCTCCTGCTGGAAGGGATGAACGGCGAGGACGGACTGAGAGTCGCGGAGCGCCTTCGCCGCGCCATCGAGACCCTGGAGTTCATGGTCGACGGCCAGCGCGTCCCGCTCACCTTAAGCGCCGGCGTCTCCTCCTTCCCCGAGCTCTACATCAAGACCGCCGCCGAGCTGATCCTCTTCGCCGACGAGGCCCTCTACGAAGCCAAGCGCCGGGGGCGCAACCGCTGCCTCCTCGACGTCGGCCAAGGGCGCTACATGGATGTCGAAGGGGGAGTCCTCGCCACCGAAGAGGCCACCCCGGCGGCCGAGGCGCCGCGGATCTTCGCGTAGGATTGCGCCCGCCTAAACATCGGTTAAAATAAAGCATCCTGTAAGAGAAATCCCTTGTGGCCGGCTATGTGGACGGTCCGCAGGACTCGGGTGGGGAGAAACGCATTCGGCTTCCAGGGAGCCGCCCGTGAAGAGATTTCCGACTTTCGCCAGGAAGTTTTCAGATCTTCTGCCATGGGCGCGGAAAAACGCCCGCATGCTGTTCCTCCGGACGGCCGTCACCGGCATGGGGGCGCTCGCGGCCGGACCGAGCCTCCCCGTTTCGGCCGCAACCCCCGATATGGCCCCCGCGCCGGTGGCCGTGGCGATTCTGAATCGGGACCGGCGATCCTCCGTTCGCAAGCTCATGCTGCAGATCGGCCACCAGGCGGGCGCGGCGCTGTTTGCCTCGCATCGATCCCACAGCTCGCACAGTTCCCATAGCTCACACTCATCCCACTACTCTTCGAGCACGGGAAGCTCGCCGTCCTACACCCCGCCGGCGCCTTCCCCGAGGCCGCGGCCGGCTCCTGAGCCTTCCGGATCTTCCTCGGATTCCAGCCAGGAGCCGGCAGCCGGGACGCCCACCATCTCCCGAGGCGCGGTCAAGGGCTTCATGTCGGAGGACCGGGCCGAGAGCGTGGCGATCAAGATCACCGATCTCGACATCAAGCCCGACTTCAGAGGTTCTTTCCTGATCGGGAAGGACAAGACCGGCGCGGAGTTTCGTTTCGCCCTCAGGCCGGACACCCTGGTTCGGAAATTGAGTCCGGCCGAAAGCAACCTGTTGCTGAGCGACATCCTGCGCCAGACCTCTTCTCCCCCCTTCCGGATCGGCGAAACGGTCGTCGTCTCGTGGAAGATCGATCCGTCCACCTACCAGAAGACGGCCGTCAAAATCACGGCTCTCGAGTAGACGATGCAAGGCATTCGCGCATCGACGGCAGAGCCGCGGGCCTTCGCCCTCGGCCCGTCTCTTCTCGCGGTGGAGGTGGATCTATCCCTCTATAGCCTGCAGGCGGTCTTTCGCGCTTGTTACAAGCTGACCGGCCGCTGCTACGTCGTCATGGCTCGAACCGAGGAACCGGGCTGGCTCACGGTCACTCTTCTAGCCAAGACCTCGGAGCCGATCGCCGGTTCCCTCGCGGGCGAGCTCTACAACGAGCTCCTCGATCAACAGATCCGCGAAAGCCTGGAGAGCGAGATGGGCTCGGTCCGCGAGCTGATCGTCGCTCAGGCCTTTGCGGAAGGAAACCTCCTGGACCCACTTCGCGATGAAGGAAACTACGAAGAAGATCCTCTCGGCATTGGCCGGCGTCGATAGCGGCGAGATCCACGGCCTGGCGCTCGACCGCGGTCTCTATCCGGAGGCCAGCGTCAACGCGGCCGTCGAAGCATTCCGCGAGCACTGCCTGTTCGCGGAGGCGGCCGGCACCGGCGGCATGGACATCCACGTGCGCCCCGAGCAACGATCGGAAAGCCGGCAGATCCTTGGCGCTTTCCTCAATTTTCTCTTGTGCGACGCGCTGTCCCGTCGAGCGTCGTAGATCGCCGGCGAGCCATGGCCGTTTCATCCGCCTTCCAGCTCCGTGAACGATATGCCCCGCGCGATGCGGGTTATCGCCTTCTGCCCTTCCGTTTCATGCGCTGGACCTCGGAGGAGCTGCTGCTCGTCAACGAGGTGGGAGAGTTCCTCTTCCTGGAAGCGGAATGCTTCCGGAATCTCGCCGCTCACCGGCTGCCGCCCCATCACCCCCGGTACCTCGACCTGAAGTCGAAGCACTTTCTAGGGGACGGCACTTCCAATGTTCCGATCGAGCTGCTGGCCACCAAGTACCGGACCAGGAAAAGCTTCCTCGACGGCTTCACCAAGCTTCACATGTTCGTCGTCACCCTGCGCTGCGATCACTCGTGCCATTACTGCCAGGTTTCCCGAGTGAGCACGAACCGGACCCGGTACGACATGTCGGAGGAGACGGCGCGCAGGGCGGTCGACCTGATGTTTCAATCCCCCTCGCCCGCCCTGAAGGTCGAGTTCCAGGGCGGCGAGCCGCTGCTCAACTTCGACGTGATCCGATCCATCGTCGAGTATGCCGAGGAGAGAAACCAGCGCGAAGGGCGGGACCTGGAATTCGTCGTCACCACCAATCTCGTACCGTTGACGGACGACATCCTGGCCTTCCTCAAGGAGCATTCGATTCTCGTCTCGACCTCTTTGGATGGTCCGGACTTCATTCACAATGCAAACCGGGCGCGGAAGGGAAACGACAGCCACGAGATCACGATTCGGAACCTGGAGCGCGTCCGCCAGGCTCTGGGACACGACCGCGTTTCGGCCATCATGACTACGACGAAGGCCAGCCTCGAGCACCCGCGCGAGATCGTCGACGAGTACGTCCGCCAGGGGTTCCCTGCCATCTTCCTGCGGTCGATAAGCCCTTACGGGTTCGCGACCCGGACGGGGGAGGCGGCCCGCTACGAGATGACTGAATTCCTCTCCTTCTACAAGGTGGCCCTGGACCGCATCATCGAGATCAACCGCTCTGGCCTGGACTTCACCGAAATTTTTGCCCAGATCCTGCTCAGAAAGATCCTGACCCCCTTTCCCACGGGGTACGTGGATCTCCAGTCCCCCGCGGGCGCCGGGCTGGGGGCGGTCGCCTACAACTACAACGGCGAGGTCTACGCCTCCGACGAAGCCCGCATGCTGTCGGAGATGGGAGACGAGAGCTTCAGGCTGGGCAACGTACACACCGACAGCCATGCGGAGATCTTCGGCGGCGAGACGCTACGGTCCCTGGTGGCGGCATCCATCCTGGAGACGCTCCCCGGGTGCTCGGATTGCGCCTTCGTGCCCTACTGCGGCGCCGATCCGATCTTCCACCACCGGACGCAAGGTGACGTCATGGGGCACCGGCCGACCAGCGCTTTCTGCCTCAAGAACATGTCCATCCTCCGGCACCTGTTCGATCTTCTTCGCGGAAACGATCCGTTCGTCCGGGATCTCTTTACCCGCTGGGCGACAGGGGTTCGCCTGGATCGGCAAGCGGAGGTCATCGCGTGAGCTTGAGCCTGGGCTCGCACGGGAGTCCGCTCCCCACCCTGAACCGCACCGTGCTTGGAAGGGTGACGTCAATACCCACGGAGGCGCCGCTCCGAAAGGACCACGTCCTCCTGGCCAGAAGCCTCGAGAGCCTCTCGGAGATCCAGGGCTACGCGGGAGTGTTGACGTCGCAAGCGCTCCCACCGGACGGCGTCCTCACAGCCGATACGCCCGTCGTTCATGGCCTCTCATCTCTCGATCATCTCGAAGATGGGGATGTCGTGGCGCTGAGCCCGAACGGCTATGTGCGCACCTTGTATCGCCTCCGATCGCCTCACAACAGCCTGTTTACGACGGATCAATGCAACAGCTTCTGCCTGATGTGCTCTCAGCCTCCCAAGCCGGTCGACGACCGCCACCGTATCGCCGAGCACTTGCGCTTAGTCGAGCTCATGGACCCGTCGACCCCGGAGTTGGGAATCACCGGAGGCGAGCCGACTCTGCTGAAGGATGACCTCCTGATCCTCATCGAGCGCTGCCGCGAGCTGCTTCCACAGACCGCGCTTCATGTGCTCTCCAACGGACGGCTCTTCTACTACGGCTCCTTCGCCAGAAAGCTCGCCGGCATCGGGCACCCGGATCTGATGATTGGCGTTCCTCTCTACTCCGACGTCGATTCCGAGCACGACTACGTGGTCCAGTCGACGGGAGCGTTCGACCAGACCCTGATCGGCTTGCAGAACCTCGGAAGATACGGCGTTCCGATCGAGATCCGGATCGTGATCCACCGGCTCACCTATGCAAGGCTTCCGCGGCTCGCGGAGTTCATCTACAGAAATCTACCCTTTGCCTCCCATGTGGCCCTGATGGGCTTGGAGGTCATGGGTTTCGCCGTCCCGAACCTGGCGGACCTTTGGATCGATCCCGCCGAGTACGGCCGGGAGCTCGTGGCATCCGTCGACTTCCTCGCGCGGCACGGCATGAGGGTTTCCATCTACAACCATCAGCTCTGCGTCGTGCCCAGAGAGGTCTGGGGGTACTGCCGGAGATCGATTTCGGATTGGAAAAACGATTACCTTCCGGTCTGTGACGCCTGCGCGGTACGCAGTCACTGCGGAGGCTTCTTCTCTTCCTCCCTCCGGCGCGGCCACAGCTCCCGCATCCGCCCCGTCAACGCCGGTGAGACAACGACGAATTTAGCCTGGACAACGCCGCGTTAGCCTTCCGGCCCAGAGCAACCTCGGCTTCGGCATCAAGCCGCGCCGGCCGCGCCGGAAGAAGACGCCGAAAGAGCCCGCCACCCCGCCGCCGGCGCCGTAGGTAGTCCAGGCATGAGGCAGTAGAAGGAGGAGAGGGAGCCGCGAGGCCCCCTCTTTTACGCCGCCTTGACGCCTATCCGCGATTTAGGTATGTTCGACGACGACAGGTTCCCGCTTGCCGCAAACGCCGCATCATGTTCAGAGGTTGGCAGGTTCGCCCCTTCCCTGTAGACTCTTTGTAGAGCCGGAGGGGCCCAATGAGAACAAGAATCCAACGATGGGGAAATAGCTTGGCGGTCAGAATCCCGAAACCCTTCGCGTCTGAAGCCGGCCTGGATCAGCAGTCCGAGGTGGATGTTTCCGTTGTCGACGGCGCCCTGGTCATCAAATTGTGCCCGGAACCGGCATGGTCCCTCGAAGAGCTGCTCTCTGGGGTGACAGACGAGAACATCCACGAAGAATTTGATACCGGCCCGCCCGTCGGGCGCGAAATCTGGTAGCCGGTCATGACCTATGTCCCCGATCGTGGTGATGTAGTCCGCATCTCTTTCGATCCTCAAAAAGGTCATGAGCAGGCAGGATTCCGGCCGGCCGTCGTTCTATCCCCGAAGTCTTACAACGCCAGGCTGGGGATGGCGCTGCTTTGTCCTGTCACGAGCCAGGTCAAAGGCTATCCTTTCGAAGTCAGATTCCCGAAGGTCTACCTGTCACGGGAGTCATCCTGGCGGACCAGATAAAGAATCTGGATTGGCAAGCAAGACGCGTCGAGTTCTGGTGCAAGCTGCACCCCGGCGTTTGCCAAGAGGTTCTGCGCAAGCTGGGAACTCTGCTTTCCTGAGCTTCGCAACCGATCTCTTCTCCATCTTCCTTCCAAAACAAAAGCCCCTCTTCACCAGGAGAGGGGCCGGATCTCGGAGCGACGGAGTCTGCATTTTTGGCGCGCATAGCCTGCACGATTGTCGCCGAATTGCCAGCATATCTGCTTGACCATCACTCCTTCATTCGTCACACTAATGCATACCTTAGGAGTGGGTCATGCCTAGCGACCGTGAGCACCAGGACCACCGCCGCCGAGCCATCCTCGCGCTTCTGGCGGAGAGGCCGATGAGCCGGCAGATCGAGATCGGGCGCGCGTTGCGCAAGCAGGGCTTCAAGGTGACGCAGTCGAGCGTCAGCCGCGACCTGCAGGCCCTCGGCATCGTTCGCCGGGACGGGGCCTACCGCCCGCCCATTCCGCAGGGGGACGAGAAGTCGATGGGGAAGATCGAGGAGTTCATCCGCGCGGTGCGCAGCGCCGGGCCCTACCTGCTGGTCTTCGACACCAGCCCGGGGACGGCGAAGGCAGTGGCGGTGGCCCTCAAAAACGCCGCCTGGCCCGAGGTGCGGGGGGTGATCGCCGAGAACGACACCCTCCTCGTCGCCACCGACAACGTGTACGACTCGCGCCTGCTGATGCAGCGACTCAAGAGGGTCGTCAGTTCATCTTGACCGGGTAGCCCCAAAGGGCCGGCAGAAAGCCTCCGCCGCCCAGTCCGCGCCGGCGTCCAGGGTCGAATGGGTCTGCCGGCCCTTTCGGGGGCTTGGGATTTTGGCGCCACCTACCTGGGGTTAACACCCCAGGCTGGATAAATTCCGCCCTGCGGGCGGGTTGACCCTCGGAATCCTCTGCCTCAAGCAGAGTAGCGGAGGGTGTCACCCCTCGGAGTTCGGGTTTGCCGCGTCAGTCGCGATCCCCCAGCGCTGCATGAACGAGAAGTCCGTTTCGGTCGCCGGCACCAGGGTCCAGCGAAAGTCGATGCGCGATGAGCGCCGGACGGACTCGCCGTTACGGCGGAGGTGGTGGCGGGTCCGACGTCGGAGGCGCGTCCGGCGGCGGCTCCGTGGCCTGCCCTTCGGGCGCGTCGGGCTTCTCCTCAGCGCCGCCGAAGAGCCCCCCGAAGCGGCGCTTGAAGAAGTCTCCCAGGCGCTGGCCGAAATCGCGCTGCGCCTCCTCGAAGCGCGGCTCGTGCCGCAGGTTGCAGATCTGGGTCGGCTTCTGGCCGGCCAGGAAGACCTCGTCGACGCGCGAGGGGCAGATCGGCCGGGCGAGCAGGCCGCTGTCGCGGCAGATGACGGCATGCTCCAGGCCGGCGGGCTCGGCGAACTGGCCGTGCTCGGTGTCGCCGAGAGCGGCCTTCATGTAGCGCCCCCAGATCGGGAGAGCGGCCCGCGAGCCGGAGAGGGTGGTGGCGCCGGGATTGTCCCTCCCCACCCAGACGACGGTCACGCGATCGGGCCGGTAGCCGGCGAACCAACTGTCCCGCGCCTCGTTGGTCGTCCCCGTCTTGCCGGCCAGCGGGCCGGGGATGCCGTAGCGGCGCACCCCGCGGGCCGTCCCGCGCTCGACCACCCCTTCGAGGACGGAAGTGGTGATGTACGCGACCTGGGGGTTGATCACCTGCTCCGGCTTCCTCGGCTTCGGTTCGGCCACCGGCTTGCCCTCGGGGTCGAGCACCAGGGCGAGCCCGTGCAGGATGGGGCGCGCACCGCCGTTGGCGAGGGTCGCGTAGACGGTCGCGAGCTCGCGCGGCGTCACCTCGGCGGAGCCCAGGGCAGTGGCGGGGAGCTGCTGGACCTCGGATTCGATCCCCATCCGGTGCGCCGTCGCCGCCACCTTGTCGAGCCCCACGGCCATGGCGAGGCGGATCAGCGGCACGTTGCGGCTCTGCTCGAGCGCCCGGCGAGCGGTGATCTCGCCCAGGTAGTCGCCGTCGGCGTTCTTCGGCGTCCAGCGGCTGCCGCCGGTCTTCAGGGTCAGCGGCGTGTCCTTCAGCTTCGAGGCCGGCGAGAACTTGCCGCTCTCCAGCGCGGCCACGAAGACGATCGGCTTGAAGCAGCTCCCGGCCTGGCGGTGGGCCTGAGAGACGCGGTCGAACTCGCTCTTCGCGAAGTCCCGGCCGCCGACGTAGGCGAGGATGGCGCCGGTCTTGGGATCGACCGAGATCAGCGCCGCCTCGAGCGGATCGGCGCCGCGGCGCCCCTGGCGGTCGAGGTTGCGCAGGGTGTCGATGACCGCCTCGCGGGCGATCCCCTGGTCCCGCATCGAGAGCGTCGAGAAGAGGTGATAGCCGCGGTTGCCCAGCCGGCTCAGGCCGAAGCGGTCGCGGGCCTCGCTCGCCATGGCATCGGCGAAGTGCGGGGCCGGGCGGGCGCCCAGGCGCATCGGAGCCGTCTCGACCGGCGCGGCGAGGGCGCTCGCCAGAGTGCCGACGTCGATCCAGCCCAGATCGGCCATGCGGCGGAGCACCTCGTCCCGGCGCTCGCGCGCGTGGTCGGGGTGGGCCGCGGGCGAGTAGAAGCCGGGCGACTTGATCATGCCGGCAAGCGCGGCGGCCTCGGGCAGAGTCAGCTCGCTCGCGTCCTTGCCGAAGTAGGCCCGCGCCGCGGTGCCGAGGCCGTAGTACTGGATGCCGTTGGCGCCGCCGAGGTAGATGCCGTTGAGATACCCCTGGAGGATGCTCTTCTTGCTGTGATGGACCTCGACGGCCACGGCGATGAACGCCTCGCGGATCTTGCGGAAGAAGCTCCGTTCGGAGGTCAGGAAGACGTTCTTGACGAGCTGCTGGGTGAGCGTACTCCCCCCCTGCGTCACCTCGCCGTGCCGAAGGTTGACGAACAGGGCGCGCAGGATGCCGGTCGGCGAGACGCCGGGGTGCCAGTAGAAGGAGTCGTCCTCGGCGGCGAGCACCGCCCGCACGACGTGCTCGGGGAGGTCCTTGATCCGCACCGGCCACTTCTCCCGCGACTCGTCGCCATAATAGGTGGCGAGCACCGGCGCCTCCAGCTCGGCCTGCTCGACGGGCTGGCCGCCTGTACGGATCTCGGCGATCTTCCCCTTCTTGATCTGGATCAGCAGCAGCTCGCCGGCGACGGTCCCCCGCGGTGTCATATGCCGGCGGAGGTGGATGGCGAGAGCGTCGTCCCCAATGCGATACCGGCCATTGGGAAGTGCCTCACCGTCGTAAGAGCTGTAGCTCAGCTCCTGGAGCTCCCCGGCGAGGTCGGCGAGGCGGGTCTCGTCGCCCACCCGGATCATGGCCGCCGCGCCGTAGATCCGCGACGGCGCGTTCCCGGGTCCGGCGCCGATGTCGCCGAAAGCCCTGAGATAGGGGAAGAGGAGCCAGATGAGGCCGCCGAGGAGCAGGACGCAGACGGCGGCGGCGCCGATCAGCAGCCGGCGGAGCCGCGGATGGGCTCGAAGCAGGCGGCGCAGGACCGCGATACGGGGAATCCGGATCCTCATGACGGGTGAGCGAATGATGCCACAGCCGGCGTCAGGGGAGCGGCAGCAAGGGGGACCAGGTCCATTCCGGCCGCTCGGCCTCGACGCGGGCCATCTCCAGCCGCTCGTCCATCAGGTCGAGCGGCTCATCCGCCTTGCGCAGGCTCTCGTGCTCGGCGCGGTTGTCGCGAGCGGCCTCGGCGAGCCAGGGGGGGAGATGAGGGGAGGCGAGGTGCTCGGCGAGCTCCAGGGGAAGAAAAAAAGCGTCGTCGGCATCGCCCAGCAGACCGCGCTCGGCGGCGGCGCGGCCGAGCGCGCGGTAGATCGGCGAGACTTGGCTGAGGACGGCCCGGTAAGCCTCGCGGAACCGGCCACGATGGCGGTCGCGCCCGGGAACGGTGTGGGGAGCCAGGGCGTGCCGGGCGGCGAGCGCGAGGTCCGGCTCCTCGGCCCAGGAGGGAGCCATCAGGTCGGGCAGGCCGAAACAGCGGAGATCCCCGCGGCCGCGGGTGCGCAAGGCCCAGGCCGACTCGCTCAGCACGGGCCAAGCCTCCTCGTTGCCCGCCCGCAATGCCCGGCGGTCGATGGCGGCGACGAGGTCGGCGAGCAGGGCGTCGTTGAGGATCGGGAGGGCGCGGGAGAAGCGGTCGCGGAACGTGCGCCAAAGATCCTCCGGGGGTGCGTCCCCGTGCAGAGCGACCGGCCGGCGGCCGGGCAGGCGGAAGGGGCGGAGCCGGACGCGATGGAAAGAGAGCGCGGCTTCGAGCTCGCGCGGCGTGGCCGGACGCGAGGCGACGCCACCGGGCTCCAGCAGCGCGGCCACCACCTCGGCGCCGCCGGGGACGGGGGTGAGGCGCGGGCGCAGCTTGCGGGCGTCGAAATAGAGCCGCAGCCGGATCTCCTCCAGGGGGGAGAATTCGGGCGACGGCAGGCCGAGGTGGTAGAGCGAGTAGCGGAGGCCGGACTCGACAGTCTCGCGCAGGAGGCTCAAGCCGAGGTGCGAGAGGGGGGGCAGGGGACCGGGGGTCAGCAGGGCGCGGCTGAAAACGGGCCGCGGCTCGGGAGGAAGATCTAAGGCCCTCATGGATTTACGGTACCACGGGGGCGCGCCTGGATTTGACTCGACCGCGCCGCCTGACCTACACTGTGCCGCCTGCGCGTTTCCGTCGGGGCGTAGCGCAGCCTGGTAGCGCACCTGCCTTGGGCGCAGGGGGTCCCCAGTTCAAATCTGGGCGCCCCGATACCGACGCGCCTCTGGAAGGGTCGGACCAAAAGCCCCGCACCGGCTGCCTGTAGCTCAGTTGGATAGAGCGGCGGCCTTCTAAGCCGCGGGTCGGGGGTTCGAATCCCTCCAGGCAGGCCACTTCGTTCCTTACATACCGCGCACTTCCTTACGCGCGCCCTTAGCTCAGCTGGATAGAGCGGCAGCCTCCGAAGCTGTAGGTCAGAGGTTCGAATCCTCTAGGGCGCACCATCTAAGTCCTCTAAAATCAATAGTTTGTGGCGTGAGCCTGAATCAGGCTCCGGGGTACCCTTTTGCAAAAGGACCACTGGAGGACCACTGGAGCAGGTTCTTCCCGTGCTTCCGGCTGGCCGTCCGGCCCCGGGGCTTTCTCGTTTCGACTCACCCGAAAAGACGACCGGAGCCATTGCGGCTCCGGATTCAACCTCCGTCTCCCCATACGGGGAGCGGACCAACAAGCGGCCCGGCGGGGTGCAGCAACACGTCCGCCGGACCTGAGCCCAGCAGAGGAGTTAGCCAATGCCGGACCTACCCGAAGTCTACCGCACGCCCCCCGACCTCACCCGCTACACCGAGAGCACCCGCCGCGACCTCTATGACCGGCTGGTAGCGATCCAATTTACCGCCCCGGACCCCGCCACCATCGAGCACCCGGAGGACGTATTCACCCCCTATGACCCGGACGCGGCCGGGTTGGTCGTCTTCCACGTCCTGGGACGATGGTTCGCCACCTGGACCGATCTGGACGCCGCCCCCGAGCTGCCGGGGGATCGCCGCCGCGAGCTGGTGCGCATCCAAGCCTCCCCGGATTCCCCGGACGGCATCGTCTTGTACGAGATCTGAGTCATGGGATGGCCCAAGATGGCAAGCCGTTTCGACAAAGCGGTGAGCTTCACGGTGGACGCCGACCGAGAGCAGGCGCAGCGGTGGGAGGCGGCGGCGGTCGAGCGGTGCATGGCGGTCCCCTCCTGGCTCGCGGACACGGCGGATGCGCACGTCCGGGAGCTGGCGAGATCGAGCCGCGCTACGCCGCTCCTTTGGGATCGTGGCCGCTTCCTGGTCCGGTTGACGGACACCACCCGGCGCCCCGAGATCGTCTCGGAGGTCTCGGTCCAAGGCTTTATCTCGGGGCCGTTCGCCGTCTTCCGGGGGAGCGGCCGGGGGACGGGTGCCCCTGGTAGTGGGGAGCATTCCCTTGCGCACCTCCCAACCCGGCGGATCATCGCCACCCTCCCCCTCCGGAAGTCCTGTATGGCGCTGGCGGCGGAGCTGGCCGGCCTACGGGTTGACTGGCAGGAGACGGACCCGGAGAAGGTGCTCGCGGGCGCCCCGGACCAGGGGAAGGCGCAAGCGCTCCTCCGGCTATACGAGAAGGTCACCCGCACGTAGCAGGATCGACGTAGCAAGAATCGGGGGGCGGTTCCTTTATTGGGCCGTCCTCCATTTGTGAATCTCCCTTATAAGTCCCATTTCTCTCCGTAGGAAATGGTGGTCTCCGATCCGTCTCCCGTTAATAGTATCTGGATGCGCCGTTTCCTGTCTGAACTATCAGCAGTCACGGTAGCAACGCTATCTATTGCCTTGGTGACCGAAACGCTAAAGCCGAGAGTTTGAAGCTGGTTTTGGTAGAAAGCTAGCACCTTATCAATTGGGTCTTTGGCAACGAGCACCTGCTCCATTGTTCTCTTTAACTCGTCCCAGTGTTCACCAATAATACTGTCTGCACCTGGATAGTTTGGCAACCGCGCGACACCAAGCTTAAACTTTCCGAGTACTTCCCCGGTTCCTTTGTCGTATGCCCAAACGGTAGTTTCTCCAGCAAAGATGTATCGATCGGTTGTCATCACCTCGTAAGGATAATCAACTGTTGGGCTTGAATAACCGGATGCTGTTGTCGTGAGGCCGGCATCTCCAATTGGCTCTGGCTTGAAGACTAATAAGAATGCAACCTTAGTGGAGGGAGCCCGATCTAGGGATACAGGTATATTGAAGTTCCGAGCGATGTCATCGTTACATAGATGCGATATAACTATCGCGTCTTCGACCAGCTTAACTTTAGTCACCCTGGCCTTGACTCCAAACGCATTTGAGCCTAAGTATTTTCCGGACTCCGCCCTAGTCTGCTTGACGACAATTACAGGCTGAATACTACTATGCATGTCGAGGACAAGAGCCGCTTCGCTTTGGAGCTTCTCGGTTTCTATTAGCGTTGTAAATTCTTGTTTGTCAGCATCGTATTTGACAGAAAGGTCGAGCGCAACGGCAAAGAAGCTATCTCCGCTGATTGTCTTTAGTCGCTCGCGGTAGTGGTCGCTGGTTTCAAACTCCCCCTTTGGAGCCGCACTCCTCGACTTGAATAGAGTTCCGAAGTCACAACCTTTGAAGTTTGGCGGAAGCTGCTTGACTGTGGGATCGAAAATTTCTAGTGACGATCTGCTCGGTGTCGTTGCTTTGCTGGCCTTCTTGCCCGCTGAGGTACTCTGCGCCGGTCGTGACGGCTGTGGAGAGGAGAGGGGTAGGGCAAGAGCATTTAAATCGGCGGCGAGAGTTGACGGCGCCAAGAGCATGAGAAAAGCACTGAATAAGAGTGAAGTGCGCATCTCTCTACCTTTCTGAAGATATCACTTAGACTATTACATATCCCGCGCGCCTTGTATACCCGTCTCACTACCGCCGAACCATGCACGCCCATCAATAGCCTTGTGGGGAGAAAGTCTGGCAGCTAGGCTTTTAACCCAGATTCAAGATTCCAATAGGGAAAATGGCAGAACCCAGGGAGGAATTAGCGAAATGGACACGAGCATTACCAAAGAGGTGATCCGCGTCATCAGAGACGAGACGAAAAGGCGTATAGATCTGGCAGCACAAGACCCCGACGTGAGGTGGACCGCCGAAGATGAAATCTTCATTAACGAGCTTTGGTTGATGCTACTCGTTACGATTCACCATGGGGTTGAGAGAGAGTTGGTGCAAGTAGCCGCTCGGATTACCAGAAGAAGCAGCATTGAAGGCGAGCAAAGAATCAGGGATGAACGGGAAAATCTAAGAAGGAGAAAGGGTCAATTCATTGCCGACTTGCAACTCTCCACCCTCCCTGAGTGGTGCTCCATGGAAACACTTCGGCTTTTGGCTAACTCGTATAAACATGACCCCTGGACTGAGCCGGCCCAAGATCTGCTGGACTACCTTGAGCCGCACCTTAAGCCCATTAGGGAAAAAATAAGGAGAAATTTTGGACTTCTTGACTCTGACCAAATCGCATTCGCTTCGCTGCCGGAGAGTCCAGCCCTTCAGGCGGGATTGGCGGCGTCTCTCGGCCTCAAAGACAACGCGGACTATTCCGAGATCGCAGACGAATTCCTAGTTCGTGCCGGTCGGTTCCTCACAGAGTTGAAAGATCAGTTACAGAAGCAATCCCGCCTTAGTCCGATCCAATGGGCGGTGGCGTCCCTCGATCCCAAAGACATGGCTCATTGATGCTCCTCTTTGTCTAAATACGACTTTGAAGTCGCCTTGTATTCCGGTCTAATTTCCGCGCTATCGATTTCCGCCATAATTCCCTCCGCTAATTGCTTCGAGAGCTTACCGCCGCTTAGCTCAAAGAGGATTAACTTCTTCACGTGGAAAGAGAGCGATTCAACAGGAATCGTCTTAGAGGATTCAGTTTCAATAGGCCCGCCATCTTTCCCCGTCAACTCAATAGTTTGTGACGGATGAAAGCCGCAACGGTCTAGAACAATTTGACTTGCCCGCACAATCGAAGGTAGCTCATTCGATTTCAGAGCCTTGTGCAGTCCCTCAAGTGCGGGCTCTACCAATTCGGCGAGACGTTCCTTTGCAGACCGCTGGACCTGTGGCGCTCTGCCGCCGTGAGTCGCACAGACGCCGCCGCCATTGATCGCCCACCGTTCGCACGGGCGGGAGCCGTCTGAGATTCGGGCCGTGCATCGCTGTCTACGGGCTTTCATAGGTCGCCGCCTTTCTTAGGTCTGTCGCAGGTGTCGCAGTCGCAGCTAGAGGCTAACTGGACGTTCACGGGGTCTCTCCGTCGCAACTGTCGCAGTCGCAGAGCGTGTATAGGTCCGCGCGGCGCCCCGATTGTTGGGAACGCTCCGCCAGACCTGCGGCGACTAGATCGGCGAGCACCTCTCCCGCCCTCTTGCGGAACCGGTAAGGGCCGCCGTTGGCGAGATCGCGCTGAGTGGTAGATCCCCCACGCCTCACTATCCAGCCATACACCTCCCGGCGGTCCCGTTCCTGTGCCGTCTCTTCAAAGCCCTGATATATCCGTCGAGCTTGACCCTCAAACCAATTGCTGATAGCAATTCCGGCCTCCATTGCCTCTGCATCTACCGCAACCGATTGCGGATCTTCCGCAAGCTGAATTACCAGAGCAAGCCGGGCCGTTGCACCTTCTAGCTTACTCATGGCCGCTCTCAACGGGCCGTCTTCCTCAGCCTCACGCTGTGCATGCTCGTCATAGTTGTTTACCCATGCGATCGTAGCTTTATCAGTCATTGGGAGGTCTATTGGTGTTCCGTCTTGATGCGGTTGCAACTCCAAAAGCTCGTCTAGCAGATTATTCCATTCCTTCCGGGAATCATCACTAATCAATTCGTTGTTCCATTTCTTCGGCCGTTCAGGAACAGCGACGAATAGGACTCGGGAGGCTATTCCGTTATAGAGGTGCTCCCCGCTAAGTGCATTTCGGAGTAACTCGGGCTGGATTCCGCCAACAATGGAGACAGCCGCACGCGGTACGCTCAAGGTCCCGCTTCCCTTACGGTCTATCAAGCAGGGATTCCCCTGGTACATCTCTGTCCACGTCTGGGCGTCAGCTCCCTTTCCGCTCTTGTACTGATCGAAGCCTTTAAGCCATCCTCCCAACTCATCCCGATACAGCAGGAGTCCCATAGGGGCTTTCGCATGTACCGCCAATAGTCCCTCTGTGGTGATGTCTGACACGAGTAGCCTATTCGGTGGCTCGGGTTCCTCTCCGCGCTCATCTTTAGGTAGGGCTTTCCACTTCTCTATCTTCTCCGCGTTCTCAGAAAGCGCTGCAACCTCTGATTCTTGGAGATGGTGTAGTACCAGATTGATAGCAGGAGTCTTCTTACTCCCTGATGGCATGACAGTAGCTACCCACAAGACGCATGCCTCAGACCAGGAGTCCGGTTTTAGTTCAATCTTTCGCCGGTTGCCGATACAGCCCGCGAGGGTGGCCAAGCAAGGACCCGCGATCAAGGCCGGATCTACGTCGAGAGCATTGGACGCCTCCAGGACAAAATAATAGACGTGCCAGGGGAGCGCTTCTATCGGAAACTTCTCCGGTTGCGACTGCGACAATTGCGACACTTCACCGCCCGCCGCCTTTGTCGCAGGGCCTGCGACGGTTTGCGACCGCAATTTCACGCTAACCCCGGCCGCCACGGGGAGCGGCATCAATAAAGGCCGCAAGATCCTCTTCTTTCCAGCCGCTTGTACCAGGGCCGAGAATTACTCGTGGTGCCAGCCGGCCACTTTTTTCCCATCTATATAAAGTGGCTCGCGAGATACCTAGCAGGCGCGCGGCCTGGGCTGGACGGATAATGCGGGAAAGGGGGAGGGTGTTTTGCATGGCGCGAAAGACTCCTTTTTAAGAAGCTCACGCGCCACGAGGACCGCGCGAGCAGGCAAAGCAGTTCAATAGTCGGCGTTGGCCCACACCACGCTGGAGGGGCGCCCCGTCGTCTCTTGTTCCTGCCTGCCTACCTTGCGCGATTGCTCGCGTTTTACCTAAGCATAGGATCGCACGCTGCGGTAACCCGCGTCAAGCCGACTCACGACAAAAACCTGTTAGTTGTAAGGTATTATGCAATCTTCACCACGTTGGAACGCTCCTCGCCCGCGAGGACACTTTCCACAAGTTCCCCGAGCAGAATCACCGCTTGCCGCTTCTCCGCGTCGTATCCCGCACGGTTGTAGGTGCGGGTGATGCGGCCGGCGGCATGGTTTAGGAGTTGGTCGATGGTATCGGGACGGACCCCGGATCGCCCGAGCCACGTTGCAGCCGTCCGGCGCAAGTCGTGCGGGGTAAAGTGAGCCAGGCCGGACCACTCCCGCAGGCGGGCGGAACTGTGGGAGAGCCAAGTGAGCCGCTTGCCGTCCGCCCGGGAGGCGAGCACCCATTCCGTAGTGCCCGAGAGAGGACGCAGGGCCTCGATCACCGCGAGAGCTTGCGGCGACAGGGGCACGCGGTGGGCGCGGTTGGTTTTCGTCAGCTCGGCGGGAATGTTCCACCACGTGCCCCGGGAGTCGCGCTCAAGGTCCCGCCAGTGCGTATTCCGGTCCAAGGCGGCCGCCTGTTCCGACGTGAAGGCGGCCACTTTTCGGCCATCGTCGGAATGGGTGGCCGGCTTGCCGTCGGAATGAGCGACGCGAAGGGCTCCGACCGCCATGGCAT
>Ga0193706_1000016_pt1 | contig 278211 bp, 239 predicted proteins | sample U3c1metaG_FD_160130 | JGI IMG/M metagenome (GOLD analysis project Ga0193706, IMG submission 160130) | Soil microbial communities from a riparian zone of the East river system, Colorado, United States - U3c1 | ecosystem: Environmental > Terrestrial > Soil > Riparian zone | place: USA: East...
TGATCCCGGTTGCTGCCTGTAAACATAACGGCTGCAAAGCTACAGAGAATCCTACTGTATCTCCTCAAACGTATTCCCTTGGCTGAGATCACCTGTGTCGAACCCCTTCTTAAACCAATACATCCTTTGTTTCGACGTACCATGTGTAAATGCATCGGGAACGACATACCCTTGTGACTGCCGTTGCAGACGATCGTCGCCTATGGCATTCGCTGCATTCAAAGCTTCTTCGATGTCGCCCGGTTCCAGAATGTTCTTCATCTCCTGCGCGTGATGAGCCCACACGCCCGCATAGAAGTCGGCCTGCAGCTCGAGCTTCACCGACAGTGCATTCATTTGCTTTTCGTTGATGCGCCCGCGTTGTGCATCGAGCTTGCCGGTAGTGCCCATGAGATTCTGGATATGATGCCCGACCTCGTGTGCAACGACATATGCCATCGCGAAATCTCCCGGTGCGCCGAAGCGGCTTTGCAGGTCGTCGTAAAATGAAAGATCGATATAGACTTTGGAGTCAGTAGGGCAGTAGAACGGCCCTGTCGCGGCGCTGGCGTAGCCGCAACCCGAATCAGTGCTGTTGGTAAACAAAACCAGGCCGGGTTCGGTGTAATTGCCGCCTTGTGCCTCGATCAGCTGATGCCATACGTCTTCAGTGTCTTTAAGAACGACGGATACGAATTGAGCTTTTTCGTTTTCCTCCCCGGTAGGCGTGTATGATTGTTGATCGGAAACTCCGTTGTCGACGTTGAGGTCGTCGGGTGAGAAATTGCCGTCACCGAAGAACATAGTGAGGAGTAAAATAACCAGTCCGCCGAGTCCGCCGCCTATGGCGACGCGACCACCCATTCCGCGCCGGTCTTCTACGTTACCGCTTCCTTGCCTGCCAGACCATTTCATAGTTATGTGATTTCCGACGGGATATCGAAATCTATGCCAATATCAATACTGAGTACGATGTACGATGTAGTCTAACGAATGGCCGACAGCCAAAAATCGTAAATCGTAAATCGTAAATCGTACATTCCTAAAGCGGTGGATCTCAGAGTACAGTGGAAAGTATTTGGACTGGGGGCCGATGCGAACCTGAATATTCATTCCCCGTACTTTGGATTTAAGGTGTTTACAAGGATTCGCATTAAGAAGGAGGTTACGACGGACTTTGATCATTAAGGAATAATCCGTCTTTCGCGTGCGACTTTCAACAGCATCTGGACGCTGTTGGCGTTGAGCTTCTTGCAAAGATTTTTTCGGTGCGTTTCGACAGTCAGCGGGCTGAGGAACAACTTTTCGGCAATGTCGGGGCCCTTCAAACCATCGGCGAGCAACAACAGTATCTCTTTTTCACGACGGGTCAGCAGCGGTCCTTCCTCTGTCGCCGCTTTCTGGTTGTGGAATTGAGCGAGGATCGATTCGTTGGCTGCATCGCTGAGGAAGATCTTGCCTTTTAGTACCGTCTGCATTGCCCGGATGAGCTCCGAACGTTCCATATTTTTAAGAAGGTAACCATTGCCTCCCCGTTGCAGGAGGCTGCTGATCATACCGGCCTCATTGAACGAGGTCAATCCGATGATCTTGGATTTCTTGTTGGTGGTTCGGATCTCCTGGCATAGCTGTAGTCCATCTTTGTCGGGAAGAGAGATATCGAGAAGAATAATGTCCGGTGTGTTTTCTTCCAGGAATGACAATGCTTCTGCTGCGTTTCGGGCAGTGCCCACAATCCGGAAACCAGGTTCGTCCTTCAGCATCGTCTTGATGCCGTCGAGGACAATAGGATGATCGTCGATTACAAGGATATCGGTTGCCGCTGCGGTCACAACGGGTAAGTTACGTCATTGCCCTTCATTGATCAGAAAGTCCATCATGACGGTAGTTCCTACATTTTTCTGCGAGTCGATGGTCATACTGCCCTTCAGGTAGTCGACCCGGTTTTTAACAGTGGCAATACCGGCGTGCGTTTGAGCTTCCGCATCGGCTGTGTTGAAACCCTGCCCGTTATCTTCCACGATGAGACTCAACCTCGACTGGTCGCGCACACACTGGATGATGACCTCCGTGGCGTTTGCATGTTTAATGATATTGTTCAAAAGTTCCTGGACGATCCGAAACAGCATGATCTCGGTGGTGCTGCTGAGTCGTCCGTTCATTCCATGCACTTCAAGTGAAACGGTCAGCAGTTTTGCCGAACTGATGCTGTCGCAAAGATCTTTGAGCGCGTTGACTAGCCCAAGCTTCATCAGAACCTCCGGCATCATGTTGTGGGCAATACGTCGTACTTCCACCGATGCGGTATCGATGATCGAATATCCTTTTTGGAAGAGCTCGTCTTTGCCGAGGTGAGGATTGTTGTGCTGCAGTGTGCTGAAATACATCTTCACGGTTGAAAACAAGCCGCCCAATCCGTCATGAAGGTCTTTGGCGATCCGTGTCCGTTCTGTTTCCTGGCCGTTGATCATACTCTGAAGCGATACCACTTGCTGCTGCCGTTCGAGGAACCTTATTTGTTCCTGCTGAAGGGTCTGCTCTTTTTCAGCGATCGCGCGCCGTTGTTTGCTGTTGCGATATGAGAGTGCAAGAATAATGATGATGGCTACCGATAAAACGGACCCACCGATCAGCATGCGGTTCTTCTTCACCACATCGAGCTCGCGGACGACACTGGCCGACGTGAGTGCGGCAATTTCCCTTTGGCGTTTTTGATGCTGATAACGGTTCTCCAATGCAACAGTCGTTTGCTGGGTCTCCTGGTTAGTGGCGCTGTCGGCGTACATTTTGTAGAGCTCCGAATACTCCAGCGCCTTTCTGAAATCGTTCCGGCCCGACATGACCTGACTAAGGGTGTTGTAAGTGCCCGCCACTACTTTTAATTGACTGAGGCGGCGGCCTATCGTATTACCTTCCAGTGCAAATTTTTCCGCGAGCGCGGGGTTGCCTTGCTTCATGTGAAGGATGGCTAGGTTTTCAGCCGCTTCAGCCCTGAAATAATCGTTGCCTGAGCGCGTACTCAATTCGTATGCCTCTTGAAAGGCTGCGAGTGCCTGGGGAATGTCGTTGATTGTTTGGTAGTAAATACCCTTGTTGCTTGCGACCAGCCCGCTTACTGCAATGTTGTTGAGAGCCTTATTTCCGTCGACGGCCGAGTCGAGGTAAGGGCGCGCCTTCGACAGATCGCCGAGCTTGACGTATGCATCAAAAATATCCAGGTGGATCAATACACGATATCGTCCCTCGTGGGGATAGCCTTTCAGCAACAGTGCCTTTTGCTCATACTCGATACCTTTTTCAATTTGCTTTTCAGCAATCAGATTATGACCGATGTTTCCATATGTCTGCGGCAGCATGTTCCTCACAGATGCCGATCGTGACGCTTCGATCAATTCGGCCGCCTTCATTAAAGCTTCTACCGCCGTGGCATAGTCAGACCTGTAGTTGCTGAGAAGTGCGCGGGTATTGTAGGCGCCGATGCGAATTGAAGTGTCGTTCAATTGTGGCATGAGCTCATCGATACGATCGAGATGAGCGTTCGCGCTGTCGTACTCTAAAAGCTGAGTGTACACCAGGCTGAGGTTGTGATGTGACTTAGCGATGTTTTTGATATCGTTCAACTGAATCGCCATCGGAAGAGCTTTCTTCGAATAGACCAGCGTGGAGTCGTACTCGCCCTTCTCAAAATAAAACCGTTGTAGATTAACCAGCGCGTTGAAGCTTACCGTGTCGTGAGGCAAACGGTTGGCGATAGCCAGGAGACTGTCGCGACGCCCATTTCCGGCTTGCCCCGAAGCAGGTAGGTACAAGCTGCAAAAGAACAAACACAGGGCGAGAGGGATTACCCGGAAAACCTTCATCTCACCCAAAATACGATTCCACCCGATCAGTTTTTCTACCTGAATCGGTGTATTTTTTCGATATCAGAATCATGGCTTTCAGGTATTGAGCCCACTTGGGCCATTACCTATTTTCAACCAGGAAAACTCCTGTCATAAAATACCTGACACCATGAAAAAAATAATGATCCTGGCGATGACCTTGTGTGCTGCGTTGGTTGCAACGGCCACGGTTCGAACTGTAAGCAGCAACCCGGCGACACTTGGTCAATTCAACACGATCCAGGCCGCGATCGATGCCAGCAATTCAGGCGATACCGTCTATGTGTACGGAAGCCCGAACAACTATCCCTCCTTTACCATTGCCGACAAGGTGATCACCGTGATCGGTCCAGGCTGGGCGCCTGATAAAAATTTGCCGCTTCTGGCGGTGGTAGAGGGTGCGTCGATACGCAACAGTCCTGCGGGCGGCTCACCCGACGGATCGGAGCTTCATGGACTTCTTTTCACGACGACGGTGATCGTATCCAGAAATGCCGTGGGTGGTGACTTCGGCACTAACAATATCCGGCTTGTACGATGCCAATTCAATGGCGTCGTTCAGTGGGACCTGAGCTCGAGTGGCTTTCTTATTGAGGGATGTATTTTTTTAAACTCAATAAATTTTAGCGGCTCAAGCACTTATCAAAATTTTCTCTTTCAAAACAACATGTTCTTCCTTTCGGTGTGCTGCGTTAGCTCACAAGTCAATTCTCTTGTCAATAGCGTCAATGTCCGTTTTGATCACAACCTCTTTTCCAGCAGCAACAATTCGGGTGGTGCGACGGCGTCCGGGTTTGGCGGTAATAGCAGGTTTTTAACATTTACGAATAATGTCTTCAACCAGGTGAATGTCGGGGGTAACGTCAGCTTCAGCTCTTTCAACAACAACATCACGAACAATATCACTCTCAATTCATTGAATGCTGCGGAAAATGGCACACCGTGGGCGGTGAACTCCAATGTGGACAGTGGAGGTAATGTTGCAAACCAGAGTCCCCTGCTTTCTGCGCAAACATCTGTCAATGGCGGAAATGCAAATCCCCTACTGGATTTTACGATTGCATCCGGACCGGCGAATAACTCGGGCAGTGACGGGAAAGACATGGGCCTGTTGTTCGACGTATCCGGCAGTCTCAACTGGACCAATAGCCGGAACGGTCGCGTGCCACGCATCTTCAGTATGAACATAACGACTCCGTCTGTCGCACCCGGGGGAACACTTTCTGTTACGGTCGACGCACGCAAGAGCAACTGAGTATCTGCATGGCGCGTGGATCGAAGTTGATTGTCTTCATTCTGGTCATTGCGCTTTCGGCGGTGACCCGAGCCTACGCGCAGAACCTTGCGAAGGCGGAATATTTTTTTGATACCGATCCCGGTCAGGGAAACGGCACCAACCTTCCGGTAACCCCAGGGACCAGTCTCAATTTTACATCGAACATTTCTGTTGCCGCGCTTCCTGCAGGTTTTCATATACTCGGCCTTCGTGTCAAACAGAACGGAGGTATCTGGAGCTTGTTCGAAGCAAGAGGGTTCTACATCTCTACCGCTTCACCGAATACGACGAACATTTCAAAAGCGGAGTATTTTATAGACACGGATCCAGGACAGGGAAACGGTACGCCGATCACGGTGTCTACAGGCACCAACGTCAATTTCGCTTTCAGTGTGCCGACCACAAGCCTCTCCGCCGGATTTCATTTTCTCTCTGTTCGGGTACGCGATATTTCCGGGCACTGGAGTTTATTCGAGGCAAGAGGGTTCTTCATCACTACGTCAACCACCAATGTAACCAACATCGCTGCCGCGGAATATTTTTATGACGCAGATCCCGGCAACGGCAGCGGCATACCTATTTCAGTTACACCAGGGCCCACGGTTAATTTCACAGTACCTCTTCCCGTCGGGGGGCTCACGCCCGGTTTTCATTTTCTCGGCGTCCGCGTAAAAGCGTTGGGTGGAAGGTGGGGCATCTTCGAGGGACGTGGATTTTATGTTTCAGGATCTACCAGCAATGCAGCTGCCATTGCCGGCGCCGAATATTTCTTCGACACCGATCCGGGATCCGGCAACGGCACGTCATTGACAATCCCGTCAGGTGATGTCTCCAACTTCAATGTCAATCTTCCGATCGCAGGCCTTACCCCAGGCTTCCATTTTCTGACGATCAGGGTCAAGGATTCTGCGGGCAGATGGGGACAGTTCGAAAGCCGTGGGTTTTATGTTTATCCCGGTGGCCTGGCTGCCGGTGATATCGACGCGGCCGAATATTTTATCGACACGGATCCCGGGCAGGGACTCGCATTACCGACAACCGTCACCACACCGGGGCTGAACATCAACCAGGTGTTCCCGCTACTGATCTCCGGCATACCCGCAGGACTTCACAAGCTCGGCTTCCGCGTTCGCGATTCCGAAGGTGTTTGGAGCGAGCCAAAGATCTCGGACATAACCGTATTGAATTGCACACCACCTCCGTCGCCCGTCGCAGTATCATCCAGCCGTTGCAATGCCGGTACCGTGAAGCTCACGGCGGCGGGCGCTCTTTCGGGCCATGAATATAAATGGTATACCGAAGAATTCGTTGGGTCACCCATATTCACCGGGTCAGAGCTCACGACACCCGTTCTTTCTGTAACCACAGATTACTACGTCAGCATTTACGATCCCGCCACGACGTGCGAAAGCGCGAGGGTTAAAGCAACGGCCACCGTGCTTATCATCGCAAAACCCGTTATCAACGCTTCGGGAACAGTGACGTTGTGCGAAGGAACAAGCTTTCTGCTTTCAGCGCCGGATGGTTTCGCCAGCTACAAATGGTCGGATGGATCGTTGACGCAACAAGTGCTTGTTACAGAAAGCGGAAAATATTCCGTTATCATCAACAACGGTACCTGTGAGCTGCCCGTGTCGGATGAGGTCACATTCAACTTCCTCACCAGACCCGGGACGCCAACGATAACGGTTACGGGCACGACTAACATCTGCAATAGCGGAAGTGTGACCCTTCAAGGACCAACCGGCGCCGACTCGTATGCGTGGTCGAATGGTGCAACAACCGAGTCGATCACGGTGAGCGCAACCGGCAGCTATCAATTGACGGTGGGCAATGTTGCCGGATGCAAGAGCGCATCATCGGTGGCTGTATCCATCAACGTGTACTCCACACCCGCTACGCCGGTGATCGCCGTAACCGGGTTGACTGCGCTTTGCACCAACGGGTTCATAGTATTGTCGGCTCCTTCGGGCTTTGCACATTACGAATGGTCGGGTGGAGAAACAACACAGACCATTATCGTTAAAAATGCAGGAACCTATTCTGTTAAAGTTGCGGATGGCCCGGGTTGTTTCAGTGCGTTGTCGGCTGCGGTGAGTGTAACCCAGACCGGCCAACCTTGCACATCTGGCCCCGGCGGGCCGGTCAATCCCGACAACATTCCCCCCGAGATCGAACATGCTGCAATAACAACCGCCGTTCGCGGGAAGGCCACACTCGATCTGATCCCATTGATCTCGGACCACAACGGAGCAGACGATATCGTGTTGACCAGTCTCAAGATCACAGGGCCACCGTCAAGCGGAGCGAAAGCCGATATTGATGGTGCCGGTATACTAACCCTTGATTATAGTCAAACCGGTTTTTCAGGATCTGAATTTCTTACCATCCAGGTATGTGATGTTTCCGCCAGTTGCACGCAGGAGGACATCGATATTAACGTAGCCGGCGACATTACACCTTTCAACGCGCTGTCTCCCAATGGCGATGGGAAGAACGAATCGCTGTACCTGGAGTTCATCGAGATCATCCCCGATACCAAAACCAATAAGGTGACGATCTTCAACAGGTGGGGAAGCCCGGTGTTTGAGATCGCCGACTACAATAACAACGACCGTGTATTTAAAGGCATGGATCAAAGCGGGAAAGAGTTGCCCAACGGCACCTATTTCTATCGCGTTGAATTTGAGAGCGGCAAGAAAACCAAAGACGGATTTATAACCCTGCGACGATGAGAAGACATGAGCTTTTAATATCGGTTCTTCGCGCATTCCTCCTGTCGCTGCCGCTGAGTGTCTCGGCGCAACAGGATCCGATCTATGCGCTATACTTCAACAACCCGCTCACTATCAATCCGGCATATGCGGGAGCCAATAGCATGCTGAACGCGACCGTACAATACAGAACTCAATGGGCCGGTATCGACTCCAAGCCCTCGACGATCAATTTCAACAGTCACATGTCGGTGCTGAACAACAAAGGAGGCGTGGGACTCATGGTGCTACAGGATCGTATCGGAGAAACGAAGAGTACCGAGGTCAGCACGATGTACGCCTACAAGATCAAGCTCAACTGGGCTACGATGTCTTTTGGTATGCAGGCCGGTTTTACCCGGTACACGTCCGATCCGGCGCTACTGACAATTCGCGATAGTGGCGATCCTTCCTTTAATCCCATTCGGGCTACGAATTTCAATGTAGGATCAGGACTCCTCTTCAAAGGAGAGCAATGGGTGGCGGGGATTTCCGCGCCACGAATGCTTCCCGCGAGTGTTACTCAGTCCGGTACTACGATCAATCTGTATGACCAGAATTACTACCTCTTCGGATCCTATGGCTTTTTTGTTTCTGAAAAATTCAGAATACGGCCATCGGTATTGCTGAGAGCAGCGAAAGGACTGCCGTTGTCGGCGGACATAAACGCGAGCGTCGTGATCCAGGAAAATTATTCTGCCGGTCTGCTTACAAGAGGTTTCAAGACTTATGGCTTCCAGTTCGTTGCAGTGATCAATGATCTGAAGCTGGGATATGTGCTGGAGCTGCCGGGGTCGTCGGCATCCAGTCTTCATTTTACGAGTCACGAGTTTATGCTGTCGCTCTCGATGGGTGTGATGAGATATCACGACAGGGTCAACAAACTCTAAGAAGCTCTGAAAAAAACTAAGACTTTTTCCTATTTCCAATCCAGAAAACCCGATCCAACACCCGCTACCGCATTTTCACACGGCAGACTCGCCTCCCTCCCACCCGTTTATCCCTACCTTCCGCACCCTCATTTTTGAGGTGAGCTAACCGGAAGTTTTAGTGGCAGGATTTCCTTTCATTGGTCAGCACGACCAGCTGGATTGCGGACCCACATGTCTCAAAATGATAGCGAAACATTTTGGGAAAGAATACAGCATTCAACGACTTCGTGCATTGTGTGGGATGACACGAAACGGTGTGACCATGCTCGATCTGAGCGAGGCTGCCGAGAAAATCGGGTTTCGTGCTCATGGCGCCAAAATAACGCCCGATCAAATTCATGAGGTCGAGCTGCCATGCATACTTCATTGGCGCAAAAATCATTTCGTCGTCCTTTATAAAATTGCAAACGGCAAGTATCATATAGCCGACCCTGCCTTTAACAAGCAAGCGCTGAAAGAACGCGACTTCATGGTCAACTGGATGGGCTCGGGCGAAGTGGACGATGGCATTGTGCTCCTCCTGGGCGTCACGCCGAAATTTCACGAGCTGGCGGAAGACAAGAAGAGCGACGAGAAGGCCGCAAGTGGATGGCGTTTCACAATTCGGTACCTGCTGGCATACAAGCAGCTGTTGATCCAGCTCGCGATGGCGTTCGCAGTCGGAACACTTCTCCAGCTCATCACCCCGTTGTTCACACAATCGATCGTCGACCTCGGTGTGCGAAGCAAGAACCTGAATTTCATTCAACTCATTTTGATCGCACAGATCGTCTTGATACTCGGAAGCTCGTCCGTCGACTTTATCCGCGCCTGGATCATGTTGCACATCAGCGCACGCATGAACATCTCGATCCTCACCGACCTCCTTGTAAAACTGATGAAGCTGCCTATGAGCTTCTTCGACACGAAAACACCGGGTGACATCATTCAACGGGTAGCCGACGAAAAACGGATCGAGACGTTCCTGACAAGCTCGACACTCAGTACGGCATTCTCCATGGTCAGCTTCATCGGCCTCTCGATCATGCTGGCGCTGTACGACATCCGGATATTCGCGGTCTTCGCCTTCTCAACGGTATTGTATTTTACGTGGATCTCAGTATTCCTGAAGAGACGCAAGGAGCTCGACTACCGTCAGTTTTCAAGCCAAAGCCGCAATCACGATAACCTGATCGAGATGATCACCGGTATGCACGAGATCAAGCTCAACAACGCGGAAACCAGAAAACGATGGAGTTGGGAGCGAGTCCAGGCAAAACTGTTCAAAACATACATCAGCTCCCTGGCGCTCACGCAATACCAGCAGATCGGCGCTGTATTGATCAACCAGGGAAAAAATGTGGTGATCACATTTCTGGCTGCGAAAGCAGTGATCGACGACGAGCTCACGCTGGGCGCTATGATGGCCATCCAGTTCATCATCGGTCAGTTGAACAGCCCCGTCGATCAATTCCTGTCGTTCACCCGAAGCTACCAGGATGCGAAGATCAGCATCGAACGGATCAATGAGATCCATAACCTCGACGATGAAGAGCCGGTGGACAAAGCACTGATCGACCAATTGCCGCCCGACAGGACGATCACGATGACGAACATCAATTTCAGATACCCCGGAGCCGGCAATGCTCCTGTGCTGAAAGATCTGAGCCTGACGATACCGGGCGGAAAAACAACTGCTATCGTTGGAATGAGTGGTAGCGGGAAAACAACCCTGATAAAGTTGCTGCTCCGGTTTTACCAACCTGAATCGGGGTCTTTAAAGGTTGGCGGGACCGAGCTCGACAGTGTTCGCTTCAGGCTGTGGCGTTCGCAGTCGAGCGCCGTTATGCAGGATGGATATTTGTTTACTGATACCATTGCTAACAATATCGCGTTCGGAGACGGCGAAGTCGATGACGTTAAACTTGCTGCCTGCGTGAAAATGGCAAACCTCGACGATCTCATCTCCAATTTACATTATGGAATGAATACAGTGATCAACGCCGGGGCGAGCGTGAGCCAGGGTCAGAAACAACGAATACTTATTGCAAGGGCGCTGTATAAAAATCCTGAATATCTTTTTCTCGACGAAGCGACAAACGCGCTCGATGCCAATAATGAACGGGTGATCGTCGAAAACCTGAAAACATTCTTTGAGAATAAAACAGTAGTTGTCGTAGCCCATCGCCTGAGCACGGTAAAAAATGCGGACAACATCATTGTCCTTTCACGGGGAGAGATCACCGAACAGGGCAGCCACGATCAATTGATCGCAAAAAAAGGAGAATACTATAACCTGATCCGGAACCAGCTGGAATTGGGTATGTAAAATGAGTCAACTGAAGAAACATAGCGACGAGATCGAAGAGATCATCACGGCGCCGCCACGCTGGATCACGCGGTGGGGCGTAACTCTCGTGATCTTTCTTTTGATCGTGATCGCCGGTTTCACGGTCATCATCCGGTACCCTGATATCATACGGATACCCGTTACGATCCGTCCGGAAACCCAGGTTATTGTCAGTGCTAATGCAGCTGGCGTGATCTCAAAGGTCTCAGCAGTCGACGAACAGGTCGTTAAAAAAGGCGACACGCTATTCACGACATCATCCGGGGCCGCCACTCACTACATCCTAAGTCCAGTAGCTGGAACGGTTCGCTTGCTTGGTTTCCCGGACGGCGGACAATCAGTTAGCGAAGGGCAATCATTATTAGCGATCAGAGATGCAGGCGCCAAGGCCTGGTACGCCGAGCTCCGCGGCGATCGCGCAGCTATGAAAAACGTCAGGCTAAATCAGCCGGTGACTCTGATCTTAGCGTCGGGCACAGCATTCGGCCAGGTCGAAGCCATCCGGATAGCTGCCGGTGACAGTTCCATGGTGGCGAAGGTGAAGATCACTCAGCTACCGGCCGGCGTCCAGCTAAACGACGACACCCGGGCCGAAGCAGAGATAAGGTTGAATGAACGGTCGGTCTTTGAAAGGCTCACCGGCAAACTTGCCCGGAAGATCAGTATTGAAGAATAAGCTCCTCCTGTTTTAATCTCACTCCCAGCAGCGAAGGAAAACGCGCCTGCGAGGCCTTCACTTCGAGATCGATCTCTGCTTTCATTCTGCGGATGTTCTCAGCAAACTCCGGCGACAACAGCACGCGATTGGTTTTCTCACGAATGTCCGGTTCCGACGCATCGATACGACAGCTCAGACCGATCCGATGGTGAACGATCCTGGCCGCATTCCCGATGGTGTCCGTTTGCTGATGGGCCGGGTTGACGATCCCCAGCATCGGAACCCCTGCATAGATACATTCCTTCACCGAATTCAATCCGCAGTGTGTGATCATCATCGAGCAATAAGGCAACAGAGCTTTTTGTGGAACCCGTTCGAAAACATAAACCCGCTTGCCCTTTGTTTGCTTCCGGAGGAATTCAGAGAATGAAGAATTCCCGGTGGCCACAATGATCTCACAACACGGGTCGTTCATCATCGAATTCACAAACCTGCGAATGAAGCTGACATACAATGGATCGCCGGTCAGCATGGAACCCATTGCAATATAGATCAGCTTTCGAGCCGGTGACAATGAATCGACGATCGTACGAAGCTCCGGGCTAAGGTCGGACTCCGGCGTATTCCAGTAATGAAGGTTGATCTCGCATGCGGCTGGCTTCCTCCAGCGATAATTGAATTTTCCCGACATCAGAACAATCGTAGGCGCATCGACAATATTGTCATAATCAAGCATCGAGCTGAATGCAGTGTACCGGAGGTCAGTTTCCAACCGGGCGACATACCGTGAATGAAAAAAATTACTGCTGTATCGGCCGAACGCAACTGAATCGAAAAATCTCTTCATCTTCTTCCTCAGGAAAACACCCGACCATATCGTGTCACAGATCAGCTTGCTCACGAAGTTATGTTTCGGAACAAATGTTGAATTCAATGGAGGCACATTATCCGACTTTCCGGACGGCAGCTTGGTATTGATGAGAAAAGTCTTCGCCGTCGTATGATGACGATATGCATAATAATGACTGAGATGCTCGTCGATAAAAATGAAGTCGGGATTGATCCGCTGTACGGTGTTGGTATAGACATCCACATCGCGCATGAATTCGCGAAAACGCGATCTCACCTGGCCATTGCCTGTAATCGTGTTGAGCAACGTACCGGCAAACGACCGGATGCCGCGGACCTCGTAGCTCATCATGTACCGGAACAGCTCATACGAGAATCCGTTTGATGTAACGAATTCTTCAGATGAGCCGCCGCCGGTAAAAACAACTTCAAAACCGAGGGACTGCAGTTGCCGCGCGAGCGGAAAGCAGGAGATATAGTGGCTTCGCGCCGGCAACAGGACAAATAATACCTTCATGTCAATGCATTCCCTTGTCTGCTTGGTCGCCTATTGCTGTATCAGCATTGCCGCTTCCTCGATCTCGTATTCCTTCGGGCTCATGAAGCCGTTCACGAAGACGTACGGAGTATGCGGAATATGTGAGCTCTTTGCCCAATCGCAATGAGCATCTGCCTGCGCTTGATACCGGTCCGGATCTTCGACAGGAAAACGCGCCGCGAATGTCTTGTAGTCCTTACCCGAGGTATACCAGGCAGCCATTGCCTCGCCAACGTCGAGACCTTGCTCGTACATGGCAATCATGTGCTTCGAAACGGCCTTACCGTGAGGACTGCAGGCATAAAAGATAACGTGAACCTGCAGGTCAAGCGACGACTCCAGTATCGACTCCAGTTTCTTGTGTACTTGTGAGCATGGTGTGCAGTAAGGATTCGTCACCATGGTGATCACATTTGCCGACTCGGGGTTTCCGATAACCACCGGCCGGAATTGCTCGGGCGGCTGCTCGAGATGAGGTTGCGACTTCAGGAATGCGTTGAATATCTCTTTGTTGTTCTTAAGTTGCACGTAGAGGCGTTTCCACGTCTTCGCCTGCAAAGACTGACTGTAAACAGGTTTCACGAGCAACCAGATGGCGCCGGCGCCGGCAAGAACAGCGAGTGAATTCAGCACCGCGCCGATGGAAGGTGTCGTACCGAAATCAACGATAGCCATGAGAACGCCGAAGTTGATCCAAAGTAGAGCCTGAACGGAAAGACAAAGGATACACCACGCTTTCACAACACGCCATTGATAAATCACGGAGAACACCGTGTAGGGCAAGCTGGCAATGCCTGCCACGGTCAGTATGGTGAAATAAAACGATGAAGCCCCACCGCTCAATAGTACGATTGCGAAGTTCGTGAAGAAGAAAAGTAAGCCGATGTCGGAAGCGCTGACGCCGAAGATCTTCGCCGCCGGAGAGTCCAGCACCTTTTTGCAGTTAAAATTTCCGCCCGCCTGGCAAATACCCGGGCCGTTGGTAGAGTCCGAAACAGTAACGCGGACGAGCACCCAAGCCATGACGAGCCCGGTTAAATTGACACCGAGCAGCGTCAACGGCAGGATGTTGAAGTCGCTCCAGCTGTACAGCGCGGCGGCCACGACCAGCAACCCGAGTGCGGCGACCAATGTCGATTTCCCGGATCTTAATTTTTCGCTTCGCCTTTTTGTTTCAAAGTCTTTTTCGCCCGACTTCTCGTTCGTCTCCGCCAGTAACGCGGTGCCGCGCCAATTACTGAGAAACTCGCCGATGGGTACTTTACGGATACCCGTTTCGTCGATCACTTCGGCCGAGTCGGGAGCAAGTTCACGAACCACAACGAATTGCATTGAGTTGTTGATGGCAATGCCTGCCATGAACGGGGTGCTGAGCTCATGTATGTTTTTAGTGTCGTCGATCTGAAGGGCCGCATTCTCGATACTCCACGCGGTGAGGCAATCGCTTACACTGAGAATACTGGGGTAGTTCGGGTGACGAAGTAATTCATCTTCGATGGTGGTGCCGGTAACCCGGACACCGAGACATTCGATATATCGTTTCGTTGCGAAGACGAGATTGTCTTCGGGTTCATCAAAAAGGGACTTGAGTGACGCCATAGATATTTCTTGTAAGAATGATCATTGAATAGTTTGCATGAAGAAAAGAACAGCGGCAGGATGACCCACCGCTGTTCAATTTTGCCTAGCAGCCTGTTGCGCAACAGCCGCAATGGTCTCCACCATTACACCACCAGGCGCAGTCGTGACCTGATCCATCCGGGAAAGCGTGCAACTGGCCATCCTGACAAACACAGTAAAGAACACCACCCTTGATGCCCTTCATCTGTTCCTTCGTTAATAACGAAGCCGCGAGTTTTCTCAAAGTTTTCTTCATGGCTTATATTGTTTGTTTAACATGTTGAAATTTACATGCACCTCTGACCGGAAATCACGATGGCATTAAACCGTCCAAAACGTAGTCCGTCGAAAACAGCATTAGAAGGTTCATGAAACGTAGTTTATTGCGGCCTCTAAGAAATTTTCTTACGTGAAATTCAGATTGATGCGTAACCCTGGAATTAAGTTGTGAGGCACGCGAATTGGTACTTTTCTACCATTCCTATAGTAAGTTTGTACTACTCCCAAAAAAGTATTCAACACGAACAACGCTGATTTCCCGTTGTACATGTGAGGGTGATAGTGAAATCACGATAGCTCGAACGTTTTGTTTTTATGTAGCTTTTCAATCGACATTAAATCGACATTAAACAGTGATGGACTAAATGAATGTGTATCGGAAACTCGGTGTCTGTATTGTTGGTGAATACACATTGATGAGAAAAGGGATCGCTTTGCTACTCGAGAGCTTTTCGAGAGTCGGGCGGGTATCCCAGGCAACAAATGAACGCGAGTTAATTCGAGCGCTCCGGGGGAACGAAGCGCCCGATCTCGTGTTGATCGACGCCGACATGCAAATCCCGGGGGCGACGTTGCTCGCGGGACATCTCTATCGAGATTTTCCCGAGGTAAAGATTGTCGCCGTCGGGGTATCCGGAAACCCGGACAGCATCGTACACCTGATCGAGTCAGGCGTGCACGGGTGTCTGCTTCGAAGTGCAGACGAGACAGAGATCGAGAAAGCGATCTATTCGGTTGTCGACAACGACTTTTACCAGGACGAAACAGTTTCAAAGATCATCCGGGAGCATGTGGCCTGTAGTAAAGTCGGCCATAATCACGGAAGAACAATGCTCTCGGTCCGCGAGCAGGAAATACTCCAGCTGATCTGCAAAGAATACGACGCCCGGCAGATCGGGGAGATGTTGTATATCAGCGAGAAAACTGTTCACGCACACAGGCTCAACATTCTGAAAAAAACAAAAGTCAAGGGATCTATCGGCCTGATAAAATTCGCCCTCGCTAACGGCTTTCTCACCCTCACCAGCACGAACGAGATACTCATACACTAAATCGGGAATTCGATGTTGTACGTTGTTTCTCCGCATATCGACGATGCTATTCTGAGTATCGGCGGAATAATCGCCGGCCTCAAAGGGAAACAGGATCTCGTGATCAAATATGTGTTCTCGACTTCGAATTGGGTAAACCCGGAGATAACGTTCGTTGCCGGATTGCTGGGAAAGACTGAGCTGGTGACGGAGCAACGGGTGAAAGAAGAAGCGGCGCTGAGTGCGCTTTACGACTACAAGACCGACATGATGGGCTTTCTCGATCTTCCGCTGCGGCAAGGCATTTCGATAGAGAAGACAGCCATCGATGTCCAGAAGAAGCTAGCCGGATCGATCACAAAAAAAGACACCTGCATTTTTCCGATGGGGATAGGTCATCCCGATCATGTGCTTGTAAGCGCCGTGGGGTTCTACCTACGAAAAAAAGGTTTCAGAACTTTATTCTACGAAGACCTCCCCTACGCTTCATCGGCAACCGATGCGGTCATGCACATCGCGACGGGCCAGAAGCTCGAACCGGTCGACTACAAGATCGACCTCGAAGAAAAGCTCCGCGCCATACGGATGTACGAAAGCCAGGTTCCTGAATCCTGGTCTCAGCTGGTGAGCCGCCATTCGACCGGCCATGTGCCGGGTGCAACTATCGAACGTTTGTGGAAGCCCGCCGGAACAAACCGACAGTATGAGCTCACACAGTTAAGATCATAATTATGTTTCAACTGGAGTGGGCGAAGAAAGAAAAGTGGTCGGCGGAAGACAACCCGGATCGTTACAGGAGCAAACTTTCGGTACAAGACGTCAGTCACCTGCTACAACTGCGATGGGAAGAACATTGTGTCGAGTGCGCCGTGCCCGAATGCTATACGTCGTGCTCGTTGTACCAGCGTCGTGACGACGGTCAGTGTGCGCGGTTCGAGTACGGCATTGTTCCCAACCGGAATTTCCGCGGACGATACGACTTCGGCGCCGACATCCGCTTTCGAAAGTGGGGCAAGCTCGAAGCGAACCTGTACAAAGCCTTTCCAATCGGCACAAAAGACAGATTGATGCATTGGTTATGGAAGATCCTTCCCGCATCCATTCAAAGAAAGCTTGAGTACGCGCTGCGGGAAACCTGGTTCGAAGGTGTTATGGATCTGGATTATTTTATCATTGAATGCCATTCACCGTCAACGGAACCAATCGAGCTGATCGTAGAGTGTTTCACATACAACGACGACAGGACGCGAAGACCGTTGTATCGAACGTCCCTCAACGTAGCTCATGGGATCAACCAGTTCAGGATCGCGTTCCGTGAAATGAACATTAAGGACCTGGAGGGATACGTTTATCTCTATCCCCGTGAACAATCGAAGCCGGTGCGTTTGATCTTCACGTGGCTCGACTTCGTGAAGCTGCAACCCATAGCTGTAACGAAGGAAAAGGTTAAGTGCGTTGTATGGGATCTTGACGAGACTCTGTGGTCGGGAATTCTTTCGGACAACGGAGGTATCCGGGTGAAAGAGAACGTGATCGGATTGATCCGCAGTCTCGACGAACGAGGTATCCTGCAGACGATCGCGAGCAAGAACGATCACGATACCGCCTGGGCGAAGATCCGGGAGCTCGATCTCCAGGATTATTTTCTATACCCGCAGATCAACTGGAATCCGAAAAGCGGCAACATAAAAGCGATCGCACAACAATTGAACATCGGAATAAATACGTTTGCGATGATCGACGATTCGGCGTTCGAGCGCGCTGAGATCAAGTCGGCGTTACCGGACGTGCGAGTGTATGCAGACACGGAGCTCGATCAATTACTCAGCTACGCAGAGTTCAACGTACCGACGACAACCACCAGCAGAAAACGACGGTTACTTTACCAGGAGGGAATTCAACGGGAGCGATCCCAGGAAACGCATAACGGAAGTTACGAAGATTTTCTCCGCAGCTGCAAGATGCAGGTGCGGGTGTTCACACCGCAATCGAGCGATGACATTGAACGATGTCATGAGCTGATCCAGAGGAGCAACCAGTTGAACCTTAGCATGCACCGGTACACGAAAGAGGAGTTCGGCCGGTTAATGTTGGATGAGCGGGTGCTGTCGTTGGCTATCAGTTGTCGCGATCGCTTTGGTGATTACGGGATTGTTGGATTTTGTTCGCTGGATCTCAGCGCTGATAACCCGGTGATGAAAGACTTTGTGCTCTCGTGCAGGGCGGCGCAGAAAAAGATCGAGGAGGCTTTCTTCGGAAGCCTGCTGAGCCGTCTGAATGAGACCAAAGAAACTGTGGTCGATGTCGTGTTTCATCCAAACGCGAAGAACACGGCGATGCGCCGTGTCTTCGAGGGACTGGGGTTTATTCGTGAGGGTACGAATGAGACTGAGTATAGATTTCAAATGACGGGAAAGGATTTCAATTCCCTTACCAACATCTTCGAGGTCACCTTTCTTCCGTCGAGCCACACGGATACAAAGTACAGTCCGGGATGTATGACATGATCGCCCGTAAGCGGGATGCGGTTTGTTTCGCGGCACACAACGGGTGAGGAAGCAACCCTTGTGGCCGGTCACATCTGTAACATCGAGGGTGGTATGGAATTCTTTCCACGAAGGCGCGCGACTGGTTTCTTCATTTCTGTTCGATCATACCAACAAGTCGAATAGTGGTCAGGATGTCACGATTATTTCCAATGATTTCAGTTCGACGCTTTCGATGCCAAGTCAAGTGGTTCCTCTAAGTCTTGTAAATGGCCGTCTAAAGGCAACTGGCGCGCAGACTGGTCATTATGTATACAAGAGCATATCCACTGTCGCCGGAAAAACCTATAGTGTCAGCTGCGATGTCGACCTCGCATCGGGCGGGGCATTAACGTTTTATGTACTCGATCAAAATTTAACGCCAATCACTCCGAACATCCTATCCAAAGATGTGACCAGCAACCCGAATATTTTATCAAGAACATTGTTTCCTACAACGCCGGCCGAGTGACGAATCTTATCAAGTCATTTTTACAGGAAACCACGCGATCAGAAATTACTAAGTCATTTCATATTCCGGTTCGAATTAACTTTTCTGAAGCAAAGCACACAACACTATACGAGGCACAAATTCAATATCTCTCAGAGTTGGTTTTGTCCGGATCCGAAGCAATTAGGATCCATGGAACAATCTGCAAAGCGTGTGGATTTGACTTCGAAAAATTATACGGCAGAAGAGGATACAAGTATATCGAGGTGCATCATTTAGTCCCCTTGAGCAAAGTCAAAGGCGGAGTGATCGTTAATCCAACTTATGATATGACCGTCCTATGCTCGAATTGTCATAGAATGATCCATAGGCTTATGCGTGACATATTATCAATGGACCAATTGGTAGAACTTATTCACGAACAGAAATCGAAAACTTAGTTTTGAATTTCAAAGGGCGCTCTTAGTAAATTGTCCTTGATCATTTTAATTGTATCTGGATCAATTCGACCTGCTTTGAAATACGCCTTCCATTCGGAAACTCCGTCATAGGTGCAGTGCCTCAGAAAATTCAAAATACTCTCTGTGCCGTTCAAGTGCTTCCAGTGAGGATGGCTCTTGTTAACAATAACAACCACTGTAGTCCTGCTTTTTGTGGATTCGATTATCACGTAAGGGTCAAATGGCGACATTTCATCAACGACATATAACCATACTTCAATTTCACCTATCTTCGATTTTATTGTCGGTTTGACTCTTTTCATAACCGAACCCTTCACAGTATCGTTTGATTCGTTAATTAGCTTCAAAGAGGGAACCTCGTATGTGGAGATTGCCTCCCGAACTTGATTTGATCGAAGTTCTATTTCTAACTCTGCTATTGCCGCGCTACAATCATCAATTGTAGGTTCCCTTTCGTCGGCCTGATACTTCCGGTAGGATAATGCTAGCTTTCTCAGTGTTGAGCATTGTTCTAAAAGTTTTGATTCTAATTCGTCATATTCGTCGTTCTTATACAAAATCTCATCTTTGGTGTGACTCACATCGAATCCATCCATAAACAATTCACCAACAAGCCGTTGATTCACCAAATCATTTGATCCACCTTCTTGAGCCCCAAAAAGCGTGTCGGGTCTGAAAGAATCTGGCCAACCCACGATCACTCTCTTCGATTGGATGATAGAAAATCCCGCATCTTTCCGACTTCCCTTTTCAAATACCCCAACCCATCCAGTTACTCTCTTCCCGCCAACTGTGAAATTCAAATTTTCTCTCTCTAAGGTGCCGTCTGCTCTTTCTATCAAGCGGGATTCAATAATGGCTTTCCTGTCCCAATTCAACTCCTCGCCCTGCCATAGTAACCTTAACCCTGATTCAATGTCAAATCGATACATCGACATCAAATAGTTACGTATTTTTCCGGAAGTCCGCCCTGCCCTCAAATTTCGATGCAGGTTCCTGATCTCAATAATTGTGTAATGTTCGTTTGGGTCGTTGTTACCAACCTCTGTGTAATGCAGATCTTTATTACCCTTTGCAATAATGGGAACATCTACTGTAATCGTACGCTCAATTGTTTCATTGATCGTTTTGGTCTTCACTGTCCAGTAGTCCCCTAACCAACAAGCTGCAGTCTTCATTCCAAGTCCATACTTATTCCTACCACTCGTATCGACAGGTGGTTTGCCAATTATTACAGCCTGCTCCAGAACGGCCTTAGACATACCAATTGAGTTGTCGGAAATCCTGATAAAGTCACCTTTCGCATCCGAATCTACGTCGATAGATATCGTAATTTTCTTTCCAAGCTTGGCAAGACTCTCATCCAATAGCTTTTTATTGTCTGCGTACGCTTGCGTGGAATTGTCAACAAACTCCGCAAGAGCATACCATTCCTTATATGACAGTCGCTTATATGAATTGATGACCTCAATGCCAAGCTCTATATCCATGCTAGTTGTGTTTTAGGTAAAGCTTAAAACTACTGTCCGAATACAATTGATAAGTATTAACTACTGGCACCTTGTTATTTCCAATTGGCTTCAGATACAATTTTTCCTCGTCCTGGATAACACGCCATTTACTAACTTTGCCAACGAAGTCCACCTCTATTTCCCTACCGTCGATCACCACCGGCAGTGAAGAAGTCTTACTTTTAAATAGGTTCGACCAATCTGTACCTGAAAAAAGATTAAAACTTCTTTTTTGTAGAATTACTTGACCTTTTATGCCAGCAATCAGCCAATCGGGATCGTTGACCCTTAATGTGTTGCCGGGTGATTTTAGAAACTCACAATGCGATTTTTTGTTGCTAAGTATCTTGGGGTAGTCGCCATTAATTCGAAAAGCATGCGAACCGTCTTTGTTTTTGTAAACTTGAAAAACGCAAATCGTCGCGCCGAGTTTCTTTATCTCATCGTTCCAAACTTCGCTTACCTCATCAACCATAACCAAAACCTGTGGTTTGATGTCCCTGACCATTTTTATCAATTCATTAAGCTGCAGAAATTTTGTTTCATCTTTCGAATGCATATACTTAGCTACTTCATAATTGTTATAGTCATAGCTGGTGAAAACTTGGAGTTGTGATTTCACATGCACAAGGTCATCCTCATCGGTCTCCACCTCAATTATCCACCACTCCTTGTAATCACGACTGATAATAGCCAGGTCCGGAGCTTTGCCCTTCTTTACTGATGGGATATTTAAAACTTTCTTAAAAGGTATTGTGACATAGTTCGGAAAGACTGTATCCACATGCGAAAGAATCATCTTTTCGAGTTCAGATTCTGAATAGGAAGAGATGATCTTCAATTCATCAAACCAGGGATCATCAGAAGGGAATAGAAGTCTTGCCATTATCCGATAAAATATTTCGTGCTTTTTTGAACAAACTTGTAATCCAATTTATCCATTTTCCCAATGTCCTTTTTACCCAAAAAGGGATTTATATCTGATAGAAACACGACGCGGTCAGTAGCCGTTGCATTCCCCTTTGTGTCGGCCCAAATTCTAGTGGTTTTGTCGGTGTCGGAAATTGCATCGTTAATGCACCATACATTCTTAAAAAGCTTAGTCTCTCTAACCATTAGAGCAAATTCCCGAGCCAAGGGCACAACGCTTGTGCGGGACTTCGCAACATCGCCTATTATAAATATTGCCACACCGTCTTTCTTCATGAATTTCTTAAGCTGTATAACGACTGCTTTCGAAAAAGCTATCCATTCTTCTAGGTTTAGGTCGTCGTCGAGATTCTTTGAGACCATTTCAGGGTTCTCATTTAGAAACCAAGATCTGATCCAATTTTGCTTCGCATAATTCACGATGCCTAGATAGGGAGGAGATGTTAAAATCAAACTTACCTTCTTATGATACTTTTTTAGCGCGGGAATTTCAGCCAACGATTTTGCATCTGCTTTCACGACTATGCCTTCCTGTCTAAGTCCCGCATGCTTCTTATAAAGTCTATCCGTTTTCTCTTTTAGAATTGCAAAAACATCTCGTGAAAGGCGATTCAATTGATTTGACTGAACAAATTTGCGCACGTAATCTGGCGACATACTAAAGGTGTTAGGCATATCGATTGATAGGTAGCCTGAAGTTCCGTTTTGCCGTTCACTACCGTGCAATATTCCTAATGTTATTCCAATAAGATACTTATCTACAGGCTTCGCGGAATCCAGCAATTTTCGTTTAAGATAACATAGTTGCGCAAGTGTCCTTGGATGAAAAATCAAATGGATTGCATCGGCCTGAGCGTTTGCTTCTGGTTGGTAAAGAGCGGCGTCGTACTTGGATTCTAATAGGTCGATTCGTGCAAAGATCTCATCCTTTGTTAATCTGACATTCTTAGCTTCTGACAAAGCGATGGCAATTGGATTTAGGTCAGAGGCAATCGACCTCCTGTTTAAGACGCGAGCTTCAAGAGCAGTTGTCCCTCTGCCCGAAAATGGATCCATAACGATGTCTCTTTCTTTCGTGAAGGATCGAACTAAATAATTGGCTAATGACGGAGGAAAGGCCCCAAGATACGAGCACATAGAATGCCATGAATCAAAATCTCTAGGGTTTAACTTGGCCCACGGTGTAACAAAACTATCAGCCCTCATCGTCAATCCTCCTTGGTTTCAATACGTACGTAATCAAAAAAATCGGTAATCATACCACAGACTGTTTCGCAAGCATTCTCTAGATCTGCTTTTTTAATTTGTTCAACTTGATCGATCGAAATGACCTTACCATCATCTGATTGGAGTCGGTCTTCAACCTTATTTTTACTAATCATAAATGAGCAAAACCCTACGTGCTCTCTATATCTGTTTTTGACAGATTCAACCGCTTGAGTGCTGTATTGCTGAGCTCGTTCGATCAGTTTAGTTAGCTGCCTATTTGAGTCATTAATGTAGATGTAGACTGTGTCTTGATCATCGGCTACTTCGGCGACTGTATCATAGTTCCAGTTGTGCTCTTTGTAGTACGCATCACTTTCTCCAATTGCAATCACCTCAATGTTGGGCGTTCCTTTGTTTCCGGATTTTTTGGAATCTGTGTCGTCTGGGAAGACAGTTGCAACTACACTTACTGAATCACTCAGAGTCTTTTGGCGTGGGGGCCTTAACTCCAGAGTGATCCTTGCCTTCACGCCATCCTCTATCGTTTCTCTTGCCTTGAAGTAGGCAATGCCATAACCATCGACGACACGTGCGGAGCCTGTATAGCTACCAAAGGAATGAGGCTCAATAACCGCTAGAAACCAATCAGGATTGTTAAATAGATTTGGATGAGCATCGGTCTTAAACTTTATACTAAAAGTCTTTCCAATATAAACCTCTTTCTTTTTTGGAGTAGTTATTTCAATGAATGTTGGCGGATCATTAACCGGGATTGGCGGAAGCTTCTTTGGTTTCACTGTCTCGCCAGTATCTGTTGCTTTAACTCCCTTTCCGCCACTTGCAACTTTTAGGAAAGAATTGATTCTGCTGGCTAATCTCTTCCTCAGTTTATCAAGAACCTCGGTTTCGTCTTTCTTCAAATATCTATCCCTTCGTTCCTTATCAAGTCTCTTCAGTTCATCATCCGCATCAAGTGTGTCAATCGTTGTCCTCCGCAGCTCTTCGAGAATTGAAGTATCTCTAAGCGATTCTCGCGTTGTACTAAATAATTGACGTTTGGATTCATTGTCAAGATGATCACACTCGATTTGAACCACTAAATACTTTTCCAGGAATGGAAGCTTTAAATCGGACTTAATAATGGAATTAGGTAAGTAACCTTGTTTCTGTCCGTTGAAAGTGATCACGATAGGTTGAGAGGGGAGCACATAATTTTTTATGCGGTCCCATGGCTTATCGCCTTCAATAGTAAGTACCCAATAGTAAATAACAACCTTGCCATCCTTAAATGTTAGCGTCGCTTCGCGTGAATACTGCGTTAGCTCTTTTTCATCACCGCCGCCGCGTGTTAATCGGCGGTTATTTCCTAAAACACTCCTATTCTCAATCTTGCCTTTGTTAAGGTCTTTTTGTCTTTCTCCACTGATCGTAAAAGGGAAGATGGGATCAAACATGTTGTGGTGAACGAGATACCACAGTGAAGAGGTTGGTCCCGTCATTTTAGAAGTATATTTACCAAGTTCCATTCCAATGTGTCGTACCAATGTTCCTGGATGAAACTTGTCATCGTCCACATCTAAGGTGAACGGTTGTCCATTCTTTCCGTCAACACAGTACTCGTACCATGGATGTTTGTCAAGATCAACGTTCCCAAGATTTATCCGAACAACGGTAAACGCCACTAACTGTTTCACTCCCTTTTCCTTCAAGCTAGATTTGGAAATTACGATCGTGAAGTTGCTGAAAGATAACGCGGTGGAACCTCCCTGACCGTAGGCTCCCATCAAGTAAAGCTTATCAAGCTTATTTTCTCCATGAAGGCTTAAGATCGTCCGAGAAAATTGTTCAGATTTCAATCCAATTCCCGAGTCGCGAATTTCCATAGTTGGAAAACTCTCTTTCTCGGAATCCTTCAGGGTCACCTTAATTCTCCTTGACAAGTCCTGAACTGATTTATCAGATGCATTCACAATATTTTTCAACTTACCCTGCGGTGTACCGAACCATTGTTCCACAGCAGTTCGCGGATTCTTTATATCCTTTGGCTTTCCTTGCTTGTTCCATTCCATCTCAAGCACGGCATCGATAGCATTCGTTATCCTTTCAGTGAGGCCTGCTGCTGGGTCCGTACCAATATTGATCGTTGCTATATTGTCCTTTTTTCCGCCAACAGGCAGCCATTTTACGTCCTCTGCGTCAATCAATTTCTCAAGAACATCCGTTACCTGCTTAGACGTATTCGCCTTAAGAAGAAGTTCAAAGATTTTTTTCATGTGGTGTTTAATTAGAATTGAAAGCTGATCGTTGCGGATTTGGTGTTCGATGTGTAAGCGGCTTCCAGAATCTTCACCTTCTCTTTAATGGCTTTCATCATCTTAATCACATCTTCATCACTGTATTCGTAATTGTTACGATTGGAGCATTTCGACAATTTATCCAGGCTTTCCAACACCTTATGGACTCGCCTCCCTCCCACACTTAGAAAACGCTCGCGCTTCAAAGTTTGATTTCTCTTACTCATAAATACTGGGCTTCTTACTTATAAGATAATATACGATACTACATAATGTAAAATGTAGTGGCAATTATTCAGCTAAATATTTTATAATTTGTAGATGAATGCTGAGTATTGTGTCGTGGTGCCCGCTGTGTTTTCTTTGATCCGGGAGAAGTACCCTCTTTATTGATGTCGCTTTCTGATATGAAAACTCAATAAATTTTGAAATTGTACTTCCGTTTCCGCCCCGTTTCCGCACACCATTCCCCAAAAATCAAAAACCGCCAGAAAAATCCCTCTCGGGCATTCTGACGGTTCTTCTCGTAGCGGGGGTAAGACTCGAACTTACGACCTTTGGGTTATGAGCCCAACGAGCTACCAACTGCTCCACCCCGCGATGTAAGATTCATTGGAATCGGGCCCGCATGGCCCTTTTTTTGGGAATCGAAGGGGACAAAAGTATGGGCAACCGGGCTAAAAACCAAATCGATCCTGTTTCTTTTCGATCAATTGCATGGCAATAAAAAAGGCGATCAAAATTGATCGCCCTCCAAAAAACTTCGTTTTGCGTGTTACTTAACCGGGATCGGAACCTCAAGATTGTCCCATATCAAAGAAATTCCGTCGGCATTAACGACATACTTCAACCCTTCATTCATGCTGGCAGATTTCTTCGAGGTCACCTTCACTTCCGCTACGTCCTTAGCAGCATCGCGTGTGGTCTCGCCTGCGCGGGTAATACCCCACTGGCCAGTCTGTGAGTTCAGGTAAATCGTCCAGTCTTTTTCACTTGTCGGCATCGCGTAAAGGCTGTATTTGCCTTTCGGCAAAGTCTTACCTCCAACGGTAATGTCCTTGTCGGTTTCAACGATCGTGGCCTCATTGGCGCCAGCTCTCCACACCTTTCCGTATGGAACAAGCTCACCCCAAACCTTCCTTCCTTTAACAGAAGGACTTGAATACTTAACAGTAATGTTTGCACCGCTTGAAAGTTTTCCGGTAGCAGTCGCAGCCGGGCTCTGCGCCCAGGTTGTCACACACACAAGCATTGCAGCAATCGACAGGAATGCTGTAAGCGTAATAGACTTCGTTTTCATGCGCTAATGATTTTGATAGTTAATTGAGATAGGTAAAAGTAAATAAGAATGCTGATCGTTAGCAAGAATCGAACCAGCCAGGGGTATGCGAATCCGGGTAATTGACCTGCAGAAGGGTCGAAATGGGTGTTTTATCAGCCGAAGAATGAGATTTGAATGGAAGATGCTCCGATTTTGAACCGCCAAACTGATGTCGGGAATGAATTCGTCCGACAATTTCCCTCACGAAAAACACCTAGAGTAAAATTTTTCCTAACGCGCAACAAAATCTGCAAACCCCGGTTTACCCCCGGCGCAATCGTAACCATAAGTCTCACCCTTTTTTGATTTTCTATTACATGTAAGAAATAGCCCCCAGCTTTAGTTTGCCGGTGTTCCGGCAGGACTAAAAACTAATACCTTTGCCCGCCTAAAATCCCCGGTAAGGCCCCTGATGAACAGACTGCGGAACTATTTCATTGGCGACTATCTCGCCTCCGAAAGCGATATGCTCAAACGGGCCAGCATCACGCTGATGTATCACCTACTGCTGCTGGTGGTTTTGACCCTGCTGGTCTTCATTTCGATTTATACCATCAACCTCTACCCCTTACAGGTCCTCAAGAGCTCGCTGATCCTCTTGCTTTTCGCCGGATGCCTTTTCTACATAAAATTCTTCCGGAAAATAGAACCGGTCTGCCACTTCATGATCCTCATCTCGTGGAGTAACATACTGCTGAACATGTTTTTCATGTTTCACAACATAACCATGTTTGCGGTACTTACCGCAACTCTAAACATCATTTTTTCTTTCCATGTCCTTGGAAACCGGGGCGGTTTCTTTTACTCGTTCATTCACTTCGGAACATTCTTTGGATTTCTCACACTGAGAGCCCTGAATGTTATTCCTGAACAGACGCCACATCGTATTCTCTCGCCAATAGAAAGCCTTATCTCCTTCTCACTGATTTTCTCGATACTGATATACCTCATTTATCATTATCACCAGGCTTTTCAAATGGCTAAAAAAAGCCTCGACATTTCGATCAGCGAATTGAGACGCGCAAAGGAAATGGCCGAAGAAATGAACCGGCTCAAAAGCAACTTCCTGGCGAACATGTCGCACGAGATCCGCACACCCATCAACGGCATTCTCGGCATCAGCCAGGTGATCGAGCTGGAGTCCAAAGATCAGACAATACAGGAATACGTTCAGCTTCAAAAGAAAAGCGGACGAAGACTTCTCGACACCATCAACAGCATACTAAGTCTTTCACGCATCGAAGCGCAGAAGGAACAATTGCTTCTGAGTGTTGTCGACATGAACAGAGTCGTCCAGGAAAGCGCTACTGCCCTCGAAGAGATCGCCCGTTACAAAGGGCTGAAGTTCAAAGTCAACCAGCACACCGAGAAATTGCTGTGCCTCTCCGACGAGACGATGCTCTACCAGGTGGTTCACAACATCGTCGGCAATGCCATCAAGTTCACAGAACAAGGCGAGGTGGCCATTACGCTCACCGTATGTCCCGAAAGCAACCGCGTGAGCATTGAAGTGGCCGACACCGGCATCGGCATCTCCAAAGAATTCCTCCCCAAAGTATTCAACTCATTCGAACAGGAAAGTACCGGCCATAGCCGCGGTTACGAAGGATCGGGACTCGGCCTGTCCATCTCCAAAAAATATATCGAGCTCCTCGGCGGCGAGATCAACGTGGAATCGGAAAAACAGAAAGGAAGCACATTTCAGATCTTATTACCAAGGTATACCATGCCATGAAGAGACTTTTGTACGTGGAGGATGATCCGATCAACGCACTCGTGATCCGGAAACTGTTGGCAAATCATTATACAACCGAACACGTGGAGGACGGCGAGACCTGCCTTGCCATTCTCGAAAACGAAACGTTCGACCTCATCCTGATGGATATCAACCTGGGTCACGGAAAAATGGACGGCGTGCAGACGATGAAGAAAATAAAAGCAATGCCTCTATTTGAAAAGCTGCCTATCGTTGCCATCACGTCTTACGCAATGCCGGAAGATAAAGACAGGTTTTTGGCAAAGGGATTCAACGGGTATTTGTCGAAGCCTGTAGAGCGGCCGGTGTTGTTGGAATATTTGGGAACATTCTTCCAATAGTTGGATATTGGGAATTGGTATCGGGTATTGGACGTTTTAAATACCCAATCGCCAATACCAATGACCAATACCCAACAAATGAAAATAGACCTTCGAAGCGACACGGTGACGTTACCCACTCCCGGCATGCGCGATGCCATGATGAGCGCACCCATCGGCGACGATGTTTTTGGGGAAGATCCAACTGTCAATCAGCTGGAGAAAAAAATAGCAGCGCTCTTCGGAAAAGAAGCCGCCGTCTATTGCCCTTCCGGAACGATGACCAACCAGGTCGGCATTCGTATTCTCACCAATCCGTTCGAGGAAATGATCTGCTATTCCGGCGCCCACATTTACCGGTACGAAGGCGGTGGACTCGCCGGCAACAGTCAACTGAGCGTTCGTCTTCTCGACGGCGACCGCGGACGGTTCACGGTGAAAGAGATCGAACAGAATATCAACAACAGCGCCGACCCCCACCAGCCCTTCACCACGTTGATCGCACTCGAGAATACCGTCGTTCGCGGCGGTGGCAGCGTGTGGTCCATGGCTCAGCTTCGCGACATCCGCACTCTTGCAGTTTCCAAAGGTATCAAGACCCACCTCGATGGCGCAAGGGTGTTCAATGCCTTGGCCGAAACCGGCGACAACCCGGCTGATCTTGCAGCCAACTTCGACACCGTCTCTGTGTGCCTTTCGAAGGGCCTGGGCGCCCCGGTAGGCTCCGTCCTGCTCTGCAACAAAGACGTGGAATACAAGGCCCGCAGGGCCCGGAAAGCCTTCGGAGGCGGCATGAGACAAGTCGGATTCCTGGCGGCCGCCGGCATCTACGCGCTCGACAACCACGTTGCGCGCCTCAAGGACGACCACCGGAGGGCGAAAGCGATCGGCAACGCCTTGGAAGACCTCCCCTGGATCGACAATGTCGTGCCGGTGGACACGAACATTATTATCTTTAGTGTCATTGATCCCCTAACTCCCGACCAGGTGCTCGCCGAATTGTCGAACCAGAATATCAGGGCTGTGAAATTCCGCGGGCCGAAGGAGATCCGCATGGTTACGCATCTTGACTTCAACGATGACATGCTCGACCGCACCGTCACCGCACTTAAGAAACTTCGTTTCAACTGATGGACGAGCTTGGTAAATCATTCCCTGCCGCCGAAGGTATGGTCGATGCCGAATCGAATACCGGCAACAAACCACACCCGAATGAATTCTGCCTGAATTGCGGAACGAAGCTGGAGGATTTATACTGTCACCATTGCGGTCAGAAAGATATTCCCAGGAGACAAACTCTTGGCGAGCTGTTCTCGAATTTCATCTCTTCATTCTGGAGCTACGAAGGAAAATTCTTTCTGACGACGAAGTATATTTTCCTGAAACCCGGATTCCTCGCGGTAGAATACAACAAAGGCAAACGTGAATCATATTTCCATCCGGCGAGAATGTATGTGTTCGTCAGCTTCCTGTTCTTCCTGTTGTTCTTTTCCCTTCCCGACGCAGACAACGATGCAGCGGATGCTGGTCTCAGTGAAGAAGAGAAGAAGGAGTTGGCGAACGTCGTGCTGGATTCGAGTTTCGTGTCCGGTGACTCACTTAGAGTCCGTCAGCAGCTGTCGAAATACGGACTGGACTCAACGCTGAAATTTCTTGATACTCTCAAGTACGACAACGTCGACAAGAAGAAAAAGAAGCAGCTGAACTGGAGTTTTAAGGATACTCAATACAAGTCCATTGAAGAATACGACTCGGTGCAAAACACCCTCCCCGAAGACGAACGCGACAGCTATACAGGAAGGATGATGCAAAAAAGGACGATCGAGCTTCAGAAAAAATATGGGAACGATGCCAATGCCCTGGGTAAGGATTTTCTTGCCTCATTCTCTGACAATTTCTCGAAAGTCCTTTTTTATCTGATGCCGTTCATGGCGCTTGTGTTGAAGCTCCTTTACGTCCGGCGCGACTATTTCTACTCCGAGCACCTCGTGTTTACAATCTATTACTACGACTTCTTCTATCTGGCGGGCTGCCTGATGATGATCTTCAATCTTATACCCGGGTTAGGATTTGTTTCTGTACTTCTCGGCTTCTGGATATACTTCTACCTGTTGTTCGCCATGAAACGCGCCTACGGCCAAAGCTGGAAAAAAACGATACTCAAGTTTGTTCTCTTCACCGGGTTGTTCTCGATACTGGTGCTGATTGGAGTTACGATTAACGCGTTGGCTACGTTGATGTTGATTTGAGTCTATATTTGTGAATGCTTTCAAATTCCTTACCTCCACTCGCCGAACGCATGCGTCCTTCGAAGCTCGAAGACCTTGTGGGACAGGAACATCTTGTTGGGAAGAATGGCATCATCAGGCAGGCGATCAGTACCGGCAACGTGCCGTCGATGATCCTGTGGGGACCTCCAGGCGTGGGGAAGACGACCATCGCGAACATTATTGCTAACGAAGTCAAGCGGCCGTTTTATATTCTGAGTGCCATTAGTGCGGGAGTAAAGGATGTACGTGAGATCATCGAAAAAGCCCGACAGACGACCCGGGTCATTCTGTTCATCGACGAGATCCATCGCTTCAATAAATCGCAGCAGGATGCACTACTTGGGGCTGTAGAAAAGGGGATCATCACACTGATCGGTGCCACAACCGAAAACCCCTCCTTCGAAGTAAACTCGGCCTTGCTTTCAAGATGCCAGGTTTACACCCTGAAAGCTCTCGAAGAGAATGACCTGCTCAGGCTGGTCGATCATGTGATCAGCACAGACCAGGAACTGAAGAAGCGATCCATAAAAATTAAAGAACACGGGGCTCTGCTCAATATCTCCGGCGGCGATGCGAGGAAGTTGCTCAACCTGGTCGATCTCATCAGTGAATCGATCACAGGCGACATCGAGATCACGGATGAGCTGGTCATCAACGTAGCACAGAAGCATATCGCCATCTACGACAAGAGTGGCGAACAACACTACGATATCATTTCCGCTTTCATAAAATCATTACGCGGAAGCGACCCGAATGCGGCGCTGTACTACCTGGCCCGCATGATAGAAGGAGGCGAGGACGTGAAGTTCATTGCGCGCAGGATGCTTATTCTTGCAAGCGAGGATATCGGCAATGCCAATCCCACCGCGCTGGTGCTGGCAAACGCTACTTTCCAGGCTGTGGACGTGATCGGCTACCCGGAAGCCCAGCTGATCCTCGCCCAGTGTGCGGTATATCTCGCATCGTCGGCCAAGAGCAACTCGACGCTGATAGGTATCGTCGGTGCGCTGGGCGCTGTTCGTGAAACCGGTGATCTTCCCGTGCCGTTGGCCATTCGTAATGCGCCGACCAAACTGATGAAAAACATGGACTACGGAAAAGATTATCAATATGCTCACGATTTCAAGAATAACTTCGTTAGCATGGAGTTCCTGCCCGATAAGATCAAAGGCACCAAGTTCTACGAGCCCGGACCGAACCCGCGCGAAGAAGAGCTGAGGAATTACCTGAAAAGGTTGTGGAAGGAAAAATATAATTATTGATTTGTAGTCCATGCAACGGCTGATCTTCGAATCGTCTCCCGCTTTTATAATCGTGTGCCTCGCGCTGGGCCTCGGTTACGCATGGCTTCTGTATCGTACCAAGCACACCTGGGGACAGGGTGTAAACCGGATCCTGTTCGTGATCCGCGCACTGGCCGTCGCTCTCGCTGCCTTCCTCCTCATCGGACCTATTTTAAAACTCACCACCAATCAGTTCGAGAAACCCGCCGTCGTTTTTTTAGTCGACAACTCCCAGTCGGTAAGCGAAGTGCTGGGTCAGGAGAAGAAAGACGCGCTTGTAGCCAATCTCACGACACAATCGAAAGCCCTGGAAGACAACGGATACCAGGTGCAGGTTCGGGGACTCGATGGACCGAACGTGAGCACTCAAACACAAACTTCCGACATCCACGGCGCCCTCCGGTCGATCACCGCGGACTACGAAGGAAAGAATCTCGCAAGGATCGTGCTGGTTTCCGACGGTGTATACAACTCCGGCCCGTCTCCTTTATATACCACGCTTCGCATCCCCGTGTACACGGTTGGTGTCGGCGACACGACACAGCGGACAGACCTGGCGTTAAAGAACATTGCATTCAACAAGATCGCCTACCAGGGAAACAGGTTCCCGGTGCGAACAGAAGTTCTCGTAAAGGGCCTCACCAACCAGGACGTACGCGTGAGCGTGTCGATGGGCGGAAAAGTGATTGCCTCGCAGAATAAAAATTCGGGCACGAAAGGTCTTATCGATTTCGACTTCGTCATCGATGCAAATGAAAAGGGTATTCAACGACTCGATGTCGCGATCGATCCATTGAAACAGGAAACGAATCAGAAGAACAACCGGACTGCCATTTACGTGGAAGTTGTCGAAGGAAAGAAAAAGATACTCGTCGTTGCTCCGGCGCCACATCCCGACATCAAGGCGATCCGTGCAGCTATCGAAAAAAATTCAAACTATGAGTTTCACCTCCACATGCCCGGCGTGAAGGAAGAAGTCAACCAGGACATCCTGCAAGTGGGCAAAGCCGACCTCATCATTTTCTCCCAGGTACTCGACAACGAAGGCAAAACCCTTCCTCTCGTACAAAAGCTCCTAAAGAGCCGCGCGGGAATGCTGTTCATGGTCGGTGCAAAAACAAATCTCAGGCAGTTCGCAAACATCGGCGTACCGCTCGTCTTCGAGAACATAGGGCAAAAAGATGAAGTGATTCCCAATTTCAACACACAGTTCCGCGACTTCGCATTCAGCGACAACCTGGCCGGCAGATTCTCCCGGTATCCTCCAATTACAGTTCCTTTCGGAAAATTCACTTACCCCGCCGATGCCGCTGTGTTGTTGTACCAACGGATCGGAAGCGTGGCAACCAACAGGCCGCTGCTGCTGAGCTGGAATGGTCCCGACAACCGGATCGCCGTTCTTCTTGGTGAAGGCATCTGGAAATGGAGACTCAATGAGTTTGCCGAAACCGAAAAGAGCGAAGCATTCGACGAGGTTTTCTCGAAGCTCATTCAGTACTTGAGCACTGCCGATGACAAGCGCAGGTTCCGCGCGTTTCCCGTCCAGAACGAGTTCACCGATTCGGAGCCTGTAACATTCGAAAGTCAGCTGTACAATGACCTGTTCGAGCCGATCTATGGCAACACCGTTCAGATAGAATTGCGTGACGAGACCGGAAAGGCAACGCAATACACCTACGTCACAAGCCAGTCGGGCTCACGCTACAGGATTGGTGGTTTGAAAGAAGGCATTTATCGTTACACGGCAAGCACCCAGTTGAGCACCGGAAAAGAACAGGTTTCGGGAGAGTTTTTAATGACCGCGCAAAACATCGAATCACAAAACCTGACGGCTGACTTTAGTTTGTTGAGAAAGCTGGCGGCGGAGAGCGGAGGGAAATTTTATACGGAGGGCAATTCGGGAAACCTGAACAACGACCTGACCACGTTACAGGCAAAGACACTCATTCACTCAGAGGATTCGTTTCACCCGATGATCAATCTAAAAGCTGTTTTCTTTTTGCTGCTGTTCTTGTTAAGCCTGGAGTGGTTTACGAGGAAATTTTTTGGGTCATATTAAGCGGATCACGCTCGGTTGCATTCGCGTTCCTATGAAATGTCATTGCACGGCGAGGCCCGGGCAATCCCGTGGAAGGCAACGTGGAAGAGGACACTGAAACTCGTTTGCACTTTGATTTCTTCGGGGTTGCCCAGACTTCGCCGTGCATGACACTCTGTAGAAAAGCTTTGTACGTCTGAACGAGGGGAAATTAAGACTCTGGAACAGTCTTCGTGAGGCGGCAGATATTCTTGCCATTCTTATTGAAGTACTCGACAGAATCCATAATGGATCTCACGAGACGAATACCCAGTCCTCCTTTTCTTTTTTCATGAACGAGATTATCCAGGCCAGGCGTCTCGAAGCTGTTGATGTCGAACACATCTCCGTCGTCGATGATCTCGAATATGAATCTCCTTCCATTGTCGGCTTCGATATGAAGCTCCAGCAGATGCTCGGGATTGCAGTGGTGTGCGTGGATCATCAGGTTTGAACACATCTCATCGAGCGCGAGCACGATAGCGCTCACTTCGACTTCAGGCATACCATGTGCTTTCAGCGACGTTCGGATAAAGTCGCGGATACCTTTTAGGTTAGTAAGACTGCAACCGATGCTATACTGATAGTTCATTCGCCAGTTGCTTTGCTTCCTGCCTGTCGGCCCTGATGTGCAACAGGTCGGCCAGGCCTAATATTGTGAACGTGTTCATTACCTTCTCCTTCATTCCATACAACACCATGGTCACATTCTTGTCCTTGAACTCCTCGATGTAAGACATAAAGACGCCTAAACCGGCAGAGGATATGTATTCGAGGGCACTGCAATCGACCAGTATCTTCCGGAACCCCTCTCCTACACTTTTGGCAATAGCCAGGTCCAATTCTATGGAGGAACTTGCGTCAATTTCACCTATTACGGCGATTATATCGGCTCCGTCCTCCTGCAGTCTTTTGATGTGAACCATGTGATTTTAACGGTTTTTAGTGTTTTTGGTTTTCTGCCCCAGTGGCCCTTTCTGTTTGTCAAAAAGTGCCTTTCTGTGGCCGTTTTTTGCTATTTAAACCCGCCCTTCGGCGGAGCATGCTTCAATACTTTCACGTGAATTTTACAATCATAGTCGTATAATCGTCATTGATCATGTGGGTTCCGGAATACTCATACAACTGCGAGATCAGGTATTCGGAGATGTCGCGGGGCTCCTTATCGGTCACCTGCATCAGCGTATCTTTTAATCTGTCGTCGCCATATTCCTCGCCCTTCGGATCTTTTGCTTCGGTGATACCATCGGTATACAACACCATGATATCGCCCGTCGAATAAGAGATCACATTCGTGTCTATGTAGTTGCAATAATCCTTTGTCTTGATCATCCCCAGGGCGGTGCCGCGGTCCTTCAGGTATTCCGCCTTTTGTGTGTTGGCCCGGTAGAACAACACGGGGCAGTGACCGGCTCTCGCGTAACGGATCTTCTTGGTCGTTGTGTCGATGGCGAAGTAGGTGGCCGAAATAAACGATCCGCGTTCAAGGCAATGTACCAACGCACGGTTCGCACGCTGCATGAATTCCTTCGGGTCGAGATCTTGCTGCGCCAGGCTATGGAAGATCCCCTTCATCTGCGACATATGGAAGGCAGCCGTCGTTCCTTTACCCGACACGTCGGCGATGATCAGCGCGACCTGGTGATCGTCAATGCGGATGGTATCGTAGTAGTCACCTCCCACTTCATCGGCCGATTGTGAGAATGCAGCTACTTCGAAGTCGGGATCTTTTTCGAGCTTATCGGGAAGGAGACTCTTCTGCACGGTCTTCGCGATCTTCAGCTCTTCCTTGTAACGTTCGTTCTGGAATGCTTCCTCCATCAACCGGAAGTTCTCGATCGAGATACCGGCCTGGTTGGAGAATGCCGTCACGATGCGGGTCATTTCCTTGTTGAAACCTTCCGGGAGCTCTTTCAGCAATGCCAGTGTCCCGATCGTGTCGCCCTTCACGTGTATAGGGAACGACAGTATCGAGCGGAACCGGGTGCCTTTAAGGCCAGACAAGTGCTTCGAGAGATTCTTTGTCCTGTCGGTGTTTTGATCAAGCACACCTTTCACGTTGCTCGATTTGAGATGGGCTGCGATGTTCCTCGACTCCTCTTCCGTGATCTGGTAAGTAAAGAAACGGGCTTCGTTGTTCGCTCCCCTGATCTCGAGCCAGGCTGCATCGGCGAACACGGAGCTCACCGAGCTCTCGAGCAATATTTTGTAAACGCTCTCTTCATTCTGCTCCGTTTGTATCGACTGGCTGATACGCTGGAAGTTCACAACCTCCTCGAGCTTCTGCTCGAACACGGACGACGTCGGAAGATTGAACAGGATCACAAGGAACGAGAATATGCTGTATGTGATCACGAAGAAGAAAAGGCAGAGGTTAAAGAAATGATCCTTGAAGGCCAGGAACATCCCCGAGCGCGCCTCTAATTCAGCCGGCAGGCTTATGAACACCGACCAGAAGAAATATCCGATATAGAACAGCGTGAGCAGTAAGATCAGAATGCTCGTCCACTTTTGGCGGAAGTTCAGATAGGCCACCCACTTCATGTTGGCCGACAGCATGATGATCAGAATTCCGAAAAGGATCATGAGTATGACACTCAGCTCTTCGGTCATCGAGACCTGCAGGATATTATAAAGCAATATAACCAGCAATGCGAACTCGAATAAAGTCCACATACGGATCAGCCACTTCGATTTCTGGTAAAGGATCAGTCGCTTCCACGAGGCATATCCCGCCAACAGGAAACTGAGGAACAACGCAAAGTGTATCTGGTACAGCACATCCTGGAAGAGGATGTTTGTCGACAGTGTGGTGTTGCCGAGGATATTAAGTATAAGACGAATGGCGAGAGAGAGCACGGTGGATATCAACCCCGTTGCAAACACCTTCCAGAGAAGGTCGGTGAAGTTCAGAGACTCATCGCGCTCGATCCTGAACTTATAGTAATAGAACAGGCATAAGATGTACAGGTCGAGCATGACCCGAGGAAGCCAGAGAGGCACGCCGGGGTCGAGGCCTTTGTCGCTGCTGAACAGCACAGTTACATCCGAAAATACCAACACAAGCCAGCAGATGACTGCGGAGAGGAAGGTTAAACGGATGAGGGCTTTGGTGCGCACGGAGGGCAAATATAAGTAGGCAGTAGCAAGTAGTAAGTAGCAAGTAGTACTGATTTCGAGGCTGGCGGGTGTCCAATTTTGGTCCGGACACTTTACTGCTTACTACCGGCTACTTACTACTGGCTTCACTACTTCCTGCTATAGTTCGGCGCTTCGCGAGTAATTACGACATCGTGAGGATGGCTTTCGGTGACCCCCGCCGCTGTAATGCGCACGAATTTAGCTGATTTTAGTTTTTCGAGGGTTTTTGCGCCACAATAGCCCATCCCCGCACGGAGACCGCCGACCAGCTGGTACAGCACTTCCGACACGAGTCCCTTGAACGGAACCCTTCCGGAGATCCCCTCGGGCACGAGCTTCTTGATGTCATCCTCCACGTCCTGGAAATAGCGGTCCTTCGAGCCGTCGTCCATAGCTTCGAGACTGCCCATGCCGCGGTATGACTTGAACTTTCTGCCTTCGTAAATGATCATCTCTCCCGGAGCCTCATCGGTACCGGCGAGGAGTGAACCGATCATCACGGTATCCGCGCCGGCGGCGAGCGCTTTGACGATGTCGCCCGAAAAACGAATACCACCGTCGGCGATGACCTTCACGGGACTTCCTTTAAGTGCCCTGGCCGATTCATAGACTGCAGACAATTGAGGAAGACCTATGCCGGCAACGATACGTGTGGTGCAAATGCTTCCCGGTCCCACGCCGACTTTAACCGCGTCGACGCCTATTTTCGCGAGAGCTTTCGCCGCTTCGCCGGTAGCGATGTTGCCCACGATGAGCTCCATCTCCGGGTATTTCTTTTTTACCTTCTTTGCTGCGTTGATCACGTACACGGAGTGACCATGTGCAGTGTCGATGCTGATGACATCCACGCCGGAAGTTTTCAGTGCGTCAATACGCTCGAAGATATCCGGGGTGATACCCACGGCAGCGCCGGCTCGAAGACGGCCGTACTCGTCCTGGGAAGCGAGGGGTTTGTTCCTTTGCTTCAGGATGTCTTTGTAAGTAACGAGCCCTACCAGCTTCCCTTTCTTATCGACGATAGGGAGTTTCTCGATCTTGTATTTCTGCAATATCCCTTCGGCCTTCGCGAGTGTGATGCCTTCACGGGCGGTGATCAGGTTCTCTTTGGTCATGATCTGCTCGATGGGTATGCTCATGTCTTTCTGAAAACGCAAGTCCCGATTGGTGATAATGCCGACGAGCTTACCGTTCTGGTCGACCACCGGGATACCGCCGATCTTGAATTCGCGCATGATCTTTTCGGCATCGCGGATCTTGGCGTTGACTTGAAGAGTAATGGGGTCGAGGATCAGTCCGCTTTGCGAACGCTTCACTTTTCGCACCTGAGCGGCCTGTTCTTCGATCGACATATTTTTATGGATCATGCCGATCCCTCCCTCCAACGCCATAGCGATCGCCAGGGCGGCTTCGGTCACTGTATCCATCGCTGCCGAAATGACAGGAACGTTCAGCTTAATGTTTTGGGTTAACTGACTGGTGGTATCTGCCTCACGCGGAAGAATTTCGCTGTACGCGGGTACAAGCAAAACATCATCGTAAGTCAGAGCGTCGTAAAGAAATTTAGAAGAGTGGAGTGGCATGGCAAATAATATTAGGATTCATTATTTGCCGGGCAAAGGTAAATGTATTTTTGGGGAAACCAAGTGAAATGTAAAGGGTACAGAGTACAGTGTTCAGGGTACAGAGTACAGGGTACAGCGAGTGGATAACCCTGTACATTGTACCCTGTACCCTGTACCCTGTACCCTGTACCCTGAACGCTGAACAGCAAAACAAGCCCCAATGAGAAACCTAGAAATCGTCTGCTTCTTGTGTCTGCTATCGACAGCAGCCTTCGCTCAAACCCAAACAGGCAAAGCCTCATTCTACGCCGACAAGTTTGACGGCGCCATGACTGCCTCGGGAGAAAAATACAGACATTCGAAAGCAACCGCAGCCCACAAGACACTCCCTTTCGGAACGAAAATCCGTGTGACCAACCTGGAGAACAACAAGACCGTCGAAGTGGTGATCAATGACAGGGGACCTTATGTTGAAGGGCGCATCGTCGACCTTTCGAGATCGGCCGCCGAAGAGCTCGGGTACATCAACAAGGGCCTCGCCGACGTGAAGATCGAAGTGATCGATGCTGGCGACGGCAAAGGCGGTGGACAGGTAGTTCCCATCGACCGCGTGATGGTCGACGAAAAAGAATTTTACGATTTCGAGATCAAACGCTTCGAACCGAACGGCTGGGGTGTACAGATCGGAACCTACCAGGAGCTGGTTAACCTGATGCGTCTCGCCGACAACCTGAAGAATTCATATAAAAAGAAGGTGAACGTGCAGGTGAAGGTCGTGAATGGCATCAAGTATTACAGCATTTGCCTCGGTGAGTTCTCATCGAGGTCGAAAGCAGAAGATTTCATCGGGGAAGTGAAAAGGAAATTTCCGGATGCATTCCTGGTGGAGTACGCCAAGATCAAATGATCGGTGAGGTTATCGGATATTTTTCAGCGGTGATCGTTGGCGTCGTCCTCGGGCTTCTCGGCGGCGGCGGATCTATTCTTTCGATACCGATACTCGTTTACCTGTTTCACATTGAGCCTGCGTTGGCGGGTGCATATTCATTGTTCATCGTTGGCGTAACGAGCTTTGTAGGAGCCATTCCCAAATACAAACAACAATTGGTTCACCTGAAGACGGGACTGGTCTTCGGGCTTCCTTCCATCATCAGCATTTTCCTCACACGATCGCTTGTGGTGCCGGCCATTCCCGATGAGATCATGCTGATCGGCGGGTTCATGCTCACGAAGCGAATGCTGCTGCTGGGTGTGTTCGCCGTCCTGATGGTGCTGGCTTCGATACCGATGATCCGCGGCAAAAGGGATATCGTCTCGCATAGCAAGAAATTTCGTACGGTGCTGGTGATCCTGGAAGGAGTTGTGATCGGATTTCTCACCGGTCTCGTCGGAGCCGGTGGAGGATTTCTCATCATACCTGCACTGGTATTCCTGACAGGCCTTCACTTCAAGACCGCAGTCGGCACGTCGTTGTTTATCATCAGCATCAACTCGATGGCAGGATTTCTCGGGGATGCTATGCATCATGAAATGAACTGGCCGCTGTTGTTGAGCCTCACTGCCCTGGCGATACTCGGTATCCTGATCGGAAATAATTATTCCAGGAAGATCTCCGGAATAAGATTAAGAATAGCGTTCGGATGGTTTACTCTTGTGACCGGCGCTTACATTATCCTGAGAGAAATTGTGTTATAACAATTTCTCGATAATGCCGTCCACAGACACGCCGTCAGCTTCCGCTTTGAAGTTTCTTACGATACGGTGACGCAGCACGGGCTTCGCAACAGCCCTCACGTCTTCGATGTCTGGAGAGTACTTTCCGTTCAGCAGCGCATTGCACTTCGCGCCGAGGGTCAGGTATTGTGAAGCACGGGGACCGGCGCCCCACTCGAGGTAGTCGTTAGCGACAGCCGACCCATTTTGGTGCGGCCTGGTAAGGTGCGCGAGCTTTACAGCATACTCGACAACATTGTCGGCAACGGGCACACGGCGAACCAGGTGCTGAAATCCTACGATGTCTTCGCCACTGAGAACATGCGTTACTTTTTTGATATCGTCGGCGGTCGTGTTCTTCACGATCGACACTTCCTGTTCGTACGAGGGATAGTTCAATAAAATATTGAACATGAAGCGGTCGAGTTGCGCTTCCGGCAGCGGGTAAGTTCCTTCCTGCTCGATGGGGTTTTGCGTGGCGAGAACGAAGAAAGGCCGGGGCAGCTCATAGCGCTCTCCTGCTATCGTTACGGCATACTCCTGCATCGACTCGAGCAACGCTGCTTGTGTCTTCGGAGGGGTACGGTTGATCTCGTCGGCGAGAACGATGTTCGCAAACACTGGGCCTCTCACAAAATGAAAGTTCCGGTCCTTGTCCATTGTTTCGGAACCAACGATGTCGGACGGCATAAGGTCGGGCGTAAACTGGATGCGTTTGAACTGAAGATCGAGCGCGCTGGCGATCGTTTGGATGAGCAGCGTTTTCGCAAGACCGGGAACGCCTACCAGCAACGAGTGCCCCTGGCAGAATATTCCTGTCAGCACAAGGCGAACAACCTCATCCTGGCCAACTACAACTTTGGCTATTTCGTCTCTCAGTTTCTTGTAAGACACAGCTAGTGCATCTGCTGCTTCTACATCGTTGGCTAGTTGCGCCATAGTACAATTATGGGTTTTATATCTTAAGTCTTACTCCATGATGCCGCATGCTTTGTATGCGGGGTCAACATTGATGAACACGTCGCCCCTGGCTTTAAAAAACCATTTGTCGAGCGCCTTATCTTTTTTCTCCGCGAGTGCAGCTGCCTGTATACGATGCCAATCGTCGTTCAGGTTTGCTGCGTGAGGCGAGAGCTTAGTTTTGAAATAAAGTATCCGGACCGCGTCCTTTCCGTCGTCGGTCCGATAGGAAATGGGTGGAGTGATGTTGCCGAGCTTCATTGTATCGATGGCGAAGTATACAACGGGATCGAGCTCTTTGATCGACACTTTCGTTCCGCCGTCGGCGTCTGTAAAAAAACCTCCGGTCTGCTTGGTTCCTGCGTCGTCGGAAAATTCCTTCGCTGCTGCATCGAACTTCAGCTTTCCTTCCTGGACCTGGATCTTAAGGCTGTCGAGAAATTTCTCGGCACGTTTCAGATCTTCGGGTGACGGCGCTGCGGATATAAGAATGTGCTGACTATGATATTCATTACCCCTGCGATCGAGGAGCTGCATGACGTGAAAACCGTATGGTGATTCGAAGGGAATTGATATCTCGCCTTTCTTCAGTCTGAACGCCATGGCTTCGTATTGAGGAACCATCGAACCGCGGCCGACCCAATTCATGTCACCGCCGTTGTATTCAGCCGAAGGATCCTCGGAGTGCTTTCTCGCAAGCTCCTTCCAGTCGGCGCCCGCCACCAGTTGCGCTCTCAATTCATTGAGGAACTTGCGTGTCTCCTCCTTCTGCGCGTCACTTACTTTGGCCACTTTCACGATCTGCGCCACTTCAACATCGGAGGAATAAAATGGAAGACTGTCGATAGGTATCCTGCCGAAGAACTTACGCACCTCTGAAGGAGTGATGGTGATCCCTTTGGTGATCTCCATCTGCATTTCGCGGCCCAGCAGCTGTTCCCGTACCTGGTCGCGTAGCTCGCTCTGGATCTCGGCGAATGATTTTCCGTAAAGACGCTCCAATTGCTCCTGCGAGTTACCCGAATTCTGCAGGATCACCTGCATACGTTGCTGTGTATTCTGATCTACTTCGGAGTCGGTAACAACTACGGAGTCGATCTCAGCTTTAGCCACCATGAGCTTATTTACAACGAGGCTGTTCAGTATGTTACATCTGGCCTCGTCGGCGGGAGAATTCCCATTCGCGAGCCAGCCCTGATATGCGTTCTCGAGATCCGACTTGAGCACGATATAATTGTCCACTTTCACGATGATCTTGTCGATCACCGTGCCCTTGGGTTCGGGCTGAGCGGGTGGTTGAGCGCCTTGCGCCCATGCCATTGCAGATACCAATATCAGCAATCCGCTAATTGTAAACTTCGAAGTCTTTTCGTTTGGCCGCATTCTCATACACATCATCTTCTAATTTTTTTGCAAGCTCAACTTTGCGCTTGTTTAATATAATATTCTTGATCTCCCCTCTGACGAACTCGAGTGGCGATACGTTGTCGGAGATCTTGTATTCATCCACTTTCAGAAAATACATCGACTCCGCGTCGCTGGTTTCGTAGTAGGGATTGCTTTTCAGGAACTGAACCTTGTTCGGTATTTCGGAGAGCGGCGATCCAACGACAAGCTTATCGAATTCCATCCAGGTGGAATCGGCAAGGTGGTACGCTGTTGAAAAGCTCAGGCAGAAGGATCTCAGCTCCGTCAGGTCTTTGTCCTTCGTAGAATAAATAAGGTCCTTCACCCGGTTTGTCCGGGGAGCTCCCTTGGGCACGACGATGAATGTCCCGCGCACAATATTCTGTTTGAGGATGAAATTATCGATATGTTCGTTGTGATACTTCAGCACATCCGCGTCCGAAACGCTGTCGTTAAGATTCTTGTTGATATAAAAATTCTGATACTCGTAGCCGATCAGGGAGTAACGGTATTCAAGAACCTTACGTTCCACTTCGGCTTCGTTGATATCGATGGTCCTCATCGCCTGGCTGATGAGCAACTGCTTGCGTATCCAGCTGTCGATGTAAGTGCTCACCCTTACGGCGCTGTCTTCCTTCGAAATGTTTTCCGACGCAATGCCCGCCAGCTCATCCTGGTAAAGGTACACATCGTTCACTCTCGCTATGGCCTTCCGGCCCTGTCCGTCCGGGGTATCTTTCTTCATCCGGATGAGGTCACAGGAGGAAAAATATACCGCCAGCAGAGGGATCAGCCCGTTTTTAACGATGGAAAGTCCATATCGGCGTGTCAGGTCCCTCATTGTTTTTCGAGCTGTTGAATAACTGTCTTCACCGTCCTTTTATTGACTTTGACCGGGTACTTTTTCCGAAGGCCAGCCACCCATTTCTGTTCGAGCTCTTCCTGGAAGTCGGATATCACGCCTGCCCTCGCTTCCTGGAACGATTTCGTGCCCGGTGGTATCAAACGCTCAATTTCCACAAGATAATACATCCCGTCAGCTTCGGCTTCATGAATTCCAGCGGCCCAGCTGACCTTATCCACGACCTTATTGTCTCCTTTTCCGAAAGCCCGGAAGTTGGTCACTGATTTGAATTTCTTCATGTCGGCCTGCGTCAGCGAATCGCCTTTACCGGCCCCCTCCTTCACCTGCTGCACGAATTGCTTGTCGGACGACGAATAAATGCGGGCGTAAACCCGGTCGCCACCCATGTATTTATCTTTATGGCTTTCGTAATAAGCGCGCTGGCCAACGGTATCCGCCGAGCCTTGATTCCACACTTCCTTTTCCATGATGCTGAAGAACATAATACCCTCGCGATACTCTCTTACCAGGTTCCGGTATTCCGGATTTTCGATCTGGAGCTTTGCGTCTTCGGCTTCACCGATCTTTATATCGGCAAACTGATCATAAAGTTGTCTAAAGTACATGACCGGGCTTAATGCCGATGGTCTTTGAGAGCCTTTAACATATTTTAAGAAATCGGCTACGGGAACAGGCTTACCCGATATCGTGAACAAAGGCTCTGCGGCAAAGCTCGTCACCGCGTTGGTGTTCCACCGGCCCTGCACCAGTGACGTGTCGGCCGCGCTTTCGAGTTTCATTTTAACAGCGCCGTTTTCCGAAAAGCCAAAGTTTGCCTTGCGGCGATTGAGCTGGGCGGTTTGACTGATCTGAAGTCTTTCATCCCGCGCGATCCTTCGCTTCAACATAGGCTCCGCCTCGGCGAATTCGGGCACGGGTATTTTTCTTTCGAGCTTCACCAGGTGCCAGCCTAGTCGCGACTTGAACGGATCGGAGATATCGCCTGGTTTCTCGAGCGAGAACGCCATTGCTTCGAACTCCGGCACCCCGGGCAATGCACCCACCCCGAACGGAGGAAGTTTGCCTCCACGCTCTTTTGTGTTTGTATCGACCGAATATTCCTTGCAGAGATCTTCCCATTTTCTGCCGCCTTTGAGCTGGTCGTAGATCTCGAACGCCTTATTCTTTGTCTGGTCGTCGGTGCCGCCGAGAAGTATGTGTGATACTTCCACTTCACCACTGGCGGGACGGCGATCGAATACTTTAATAATATGATAGCCGAACCGCGTTCTTATGGGTTGTGAGACTTCGCCGACTTTCGTCTTGAATGCTGCATCCTCGAAGGCATATACCATTGCCATGGCTGTAAAGTATCCGAGACTTCCGCCGTTTTCCTTTGCCGATGGGTCGTTGGAAAATTCGGAGGCAAGTTTACCGAAGTCTTCACCGTTCATCACGCGGTCACGAAGGGCCTGGATCTTCTTCCACGCTACAAGCGTATCGGCAGGCAGTGCATCGGGTGACGTGTTGATCAATATGTGGGATGCTTTCACTTCTTCGTGGAGCCTGTCGTATGCTTCTCTCACCAGCCGGGCCAGCTCGTCGGACGAAGCCACGAAAGGTTTTTTAAGCTCGTCGCGGTAGGTTGTGAACTCTTTGATGAATGCCTGGGTGGTGTCGATGCCGCGGTGGTGTGCTTCGGCAACTTTGAGCTTGAAGGCGATCACCAGGTCGAGGTACTCCCTGATCTTATCTTCCTTCATTTCCTCGGGTTTGCCCTGGTTGTTTTTGCGAAAGAGGTAGAGGAACTCGCTCGCGTAAATGTCCTTCTTATCTACGGAAAACAGGACCTTATCGGGGGTTTCGGATTTCTTTTGTGAGAAACCGGCAACAGCCATTAACAAGAGCCCTGTCGCGCACAAGACGCGCTTCATTTGTGTAATCATAAGCCTGCAAAAATAACGGTCGGAATTCAAACTAAAAACCGACATTTTTCTTGGGATGTTCGGAACCTGAACTTAAAGTCGTTTATTTCGTTTCCCCATAAATTGTGCGAAGTGCGATGTGCGGTGACTGCTCTTCGCACCCCGCACATCGCACTATTAATATGAAAGAACTCTCTTACCTCAATAAATACTTACTAAAGTACAAGTGGCAACTCATCCTCGGACTGGTGTTTGTCATCATTTCCACGGCATTTCAGATACTGCCGGCGCCCCTGGTGCGGATGTCGATCGACCTGGTGATTGAGAACCTTCGTATCTACGACAGCTTCGAAAAAACATCGTTGCAAGAGAGTTTCTTCGACACCATTGCATGGCAGATCCTCATCCTGTCGGTGCTTACACTGATCATGGCGCTTCTGCGCGGATTGTTCCTGTATTTTGTCAGGCAGACGCTGATCGTAATGAGCCGGCTCGTTGAATACGATCTAAAGAATGACATCTTCGAACACTACGAAACATTGCCGCTCAGTTTTTACCGTCGCAATAACACGGGAGATCTCATGAACCGCATCAGCGAAGATGTCGGGCGCGTAAGGATGTATCTCGGCCCGTCGATCATGTACGGCTTGCAACTGGTAACGCTGTTCGTGATGCTGATACCGTTCATGTTCAGCATCAGCCCGGTGCTCACGTTGTACGCGCTGATACCGTTACCGCTTCTTTCGATAGGAATATTTTATGTGAACAACATTGTCGAGCATCGTGCTGAAATGATACAGCGAAGCCAATCGAAGCTGAGCACGTTTGTCCAGGAAGCATTCTCCGGCATACGTGTGCTGAAATCATTCACCAGAGAAAAAGAGTCGTCTTCCAAATTCGAGCTCGAGAGCAACGAGTACAAAGACCAGTCGATGAAGCTCACCAAAGTACAGTCGATGTTCTTTCCGTTGATAACAGGTTTGATCGGCTTGAGCACGATACTAACCGTTTATGCCGGCAGCGTGGGCGTGATCAACGGCACGTTGACGTTCGGTAAGATCGCGGAGTTCATCATTTATGTCAATATGCTTACATGGCCCGTGGCATCGCTCGGCTGGACGACCAGCCTCGTTCAGCGGGCCGAAGCTTCACAAAAACGAATCAACGAATTCCTCCGCACGAAGACAGACATTGTTTCCGAGCAACAGCTCGTGCAGCAGATCGAAGGCAAGGTGGAGTTCAACGACGTCTCATTCGTTTATCCCGACACTGCTATCAGAGCGCTGAATCATGTGTCGTTCACGATCAATCCCGGCGAATCGCTGGCCATCATCGGCACAACGGGTTCCGGAAAAAGCACGATCTCCAGCCTGATCACGAGACTCTATGATGCCACCGAAGGACAGGTATTGATCGATGGCATCCCGATCTCCCATTATGACCTCGTCAATCTTCGCGGCCAGATGGGCGTAGTTCCCCAGGATGTGTTTCTCTTCAGCGATACCATTTATAACAACATAGGTTTCGGGCTTCGTGATCATGACGAAGCGAAGATCGTACAGGCGGCGAAAGACGCCGATGTATACAACAACATCGTCGCATTTCCGCAAGGTTTCAACACCCGTGTAGGCGAACGCGGCATTACACTTTCCGGCGGACAAAAGCAGCGTGTTTCTATTGCACGCGCCATCGTTCGCGAGCCGCGCATCCTCATTCTCGACGATGCCCTTTCGGCAGTGGATACGAAAACAGAGAACACGATTCTGAATGCGATGAAGAAGGTGATGATAGGAAGAACTTCTATCGTGATCTCTCACAGGGTGTCATCCGCACGGCTTGCCAGCAAGGTCATCGTTCTCGACGACGGCAATATTGTCGAAGAAGGAACGCATGAGGCGTTGATCGCGAAGGGGGGAGTTTATACGGAGTTGTACGATAAACAGATACAGGCGGAAGCGGCGAGCACCGAGACTAAATAAGGCCTTAGACCAGCACGCTACTGAAGAAAGTGATAACGGACGCCAAGAGCGCCGAACAGCCTGCCGCCGACCCGGTCGAAAACCTCGAGCATCGCGCTGCCTTCACCGTAAAATGAGAACGGCGTGTCTTCGAGCCAGTACTCGGCTCCGAGGATGGCTTCAGGACCGAAGTTGATGTCCAATCGGTCATCGGATTGCGTGGCCGGAACGGCATCGACATCGGTATAACGATAAGTTACTCTGGCGAACTTTGCAACAACTCCTGCACCACAATACCAGTTGAGTGCGCCTTCCATACCTGTAGTCGGTATCGGGAAGTCTTTCAGATAGCGGGCTTGCAGGTAGAGCGCATTTTGCACGGTATGATCGATGTACTTGAACTTGTCGTACTTCGAAATGGAATTGAATGAGTTGATATAATAGTGCTTCGCCCAGTTCGGCCCTGCGCTTCCGATCCCGAATTCCAGAGCAGCCCTTTTGGTTGTGTACGTCTTGTAAGTGAGCGCCGTAGGAACACCAAGACGCAATGAGACACTATGCACCGGCTGACTTTGTGCAGATGCAGAAAAGTTGATAGCCAGGGTGATCAGCAAAATCAAAAAAAATTTCACACGGAAAACACGGAAATCACGGAAGCGCGTTAAAAAAAGCTCCTGCATTTTTCCGTGTTTTCCGTGAGAGATCATGCGCATGAATTATCAAAAAATATACCGCAGTCCGACGCCACCCTGGAAGCGGTTATATCCCGGGTCGAGAAGGGCATCGGTAAACCACTCAATTTCTATAAACGCAGATAGTGGAAGTGAGAAATAAGAATATTCGAAGCCCACGATCGCGCTGGGTCCGTATGTAAACCTCGATCTCCTGAACTTACCAAGCTCAGTCTCAAACAAACCGTCCTCGTAGATGTAATCGTATTCGAGCTTGGTGTTTCTCCATTGCCATCCGAGTCCTGCGTAAAGCTGAAGGCCCGGCGATATATTTTCCGCGTTCCATTGGTAAAGGAACTTTGCTTCGAGATACCAGTCGGTTATCGCACGATGCGAAAGTTGTTTGATGGATTCTTCACCCTGAAGTGTGTCGGGCAGATAATCCACTTCGAATTTCTTACGATAATATTTACTATAAAGTCCACTGGCGACCTTGCCAACATCGGCACCGAACGCCCAGTGTTTATTGGGATAATATTTATATGACAAGGCTACAGGGTCGCCGAGCTTTATTCCGAGCCCCTGGTAAGGGTATTGGCTTTGCTCGAAGATGGGACATATCACCCGCGACTTGGCTTTGGAGATCGAAGGTGCCCGAAGACTCTTGTTTTTAGGGCTTCTTTTGAGGGTGGTGTGACGGGCCTGCTGCGAATAGCCTTCGGTACAAGTGATCAGAAAGAGGACTGTTGCTATCGCCAGGGGAATCCGCATTCAACAAATATACTGGATTTAAGAAAGATGTTGCAGGGCTTAGATGGCTTTCAGGGCCGCGTCATAATCGGGTTCCTGCCCAATTACAGGTACTACTTCCGTGTGTTTTACTTCGCCAAATTCGTCGATCACGATGACAACCCTGGCGAAGAGGCCCCTCATAGGTCCATCCAACATTTCAACATGATAATCGTTGCCGAAATCCTTCGAACGAAAGTCTGATAGCGTGATGACCCGCTCAATGCCTTCGGTTGCACAGAACCTTCTCATGGCATACGGGAGATCTTTTGCGATACAAAGAACGACAGTGCGCGAGAGGGCGGCCGCGCGACGGTTGAATTCGCGCACCGATTCCGCACACGTACTCGTATCGATGCTGGGGAAAATATTCAACACAACCGACCGGCCCAGGAAATCTTTCAGGGAAACGTCTTCGAGTTTGTTGTTGGTAAGAGTAAAGTCGGGCGCAGGCTTGCCGACGGCAGGAACATCGCCGTTTGTATGAACAGGAATGTTACGTACAAGCAGTTTTGACATGGCGTTATTATCCGGCCTTATCTGAGTCTTTCAGAATCTTTCACGATCCGTTCATCTCTGCGAATGAATCGCATGGCGACCCAGTTCATCGCGACACCTGCGAAGATGGTCCACAGGGCTCCGCGCGACAGTCCTTCATGCTGAAAATCTGCAGTAAACTTGGACCCGAAGTACACGACGGCGCCCATGACGCCCATGAGAAGAAGGGTATTGAAGGCGGCGAGTTTTATCTGTAACAAGCGGTTGTCGTACCGGCGAATCGTCTGTACAGCGACAGATGCGGCAGCGATCATGAGGACGGCGGTAATTGAATACGGTATGTAATCGACGGTTCGTTGGTCCCCATTGATGATAGAGTATTGAAGCGGATACAGCTCGTATCTCACACCGCCGGAATCGACATGCTTCCAGATTGGAAAGAACATGCTTACGATCATGACGATGACGACGAGAGCGAGGAAGATGGTTTGGATGCGTTGCCACATGGGGTAAAATTAGTTAGGTTTTCCTGACGGTCAATGATTACGGAGGCGAAAATTTGTTGGATACTAAGCGGAAAGTAGTAAGTAGCCAGTAGCCAGTAGTAAGGAGGCAGTAGGTTATGGAGTCGGCACGGAGTTTTAGAGATTTGATTGTCTGGCAGAAGGCACACCGGCTTGTGCTGTGTGCGTATGCTTACTCCGGGGCGTTTCCGCGAGACGAAACTTTCGGATTGAGAAGTCAATTTCGGAGATCGGCGGTGTCAGTTGCTGCTAATATCGCGGAGGGGTTTGCCAAGAAGACAGTGCCTGAAAAAATACGATTTATGAATATCGCCCAAGGGTCACTTGAGGAAACAAGGTATTACCTTGTGTTGGCAAAAGACCTTGGTTATGGTGACAATCATGAGTTGACTCTCCTCGCCACTGAGGTAAGTAAGCTCCTCAATGCCTTCATAAGTTCTATCTACCGAAACCACCATTGACTCGCCGACCTCCAAAGAACCTCTAAACCTAACTCCTTACTACTTACTACTGGCTACTTACTACTGGCTACTTACTACTGACTACTTACTACTGACCCCCGATGCGCTTCCTCTTCCAAATCTCCTACCTCGGCACCAATTTCTCCGGCTGGCAATCGCAACTAAACGCCACCGGCATCCAGGAAATCGTCGAAAAATGCCTCAGCACCATCCTCCGCCAGAAACTCACTATCGTCGCCAGCGGACGAACCGATACCGGAGTCCACTGTGTCCAGCAATTCTTCCACGTCGACATCGAAAAATCATTCGAGCGAGAAAAGCTCATCATTCAGATGAACTCGTTTCTCCCTTCCGATATCGCCATCCGCACGATTTCACAAATAAAACCCGACGCCAGCGCGAGGTACAATGCCACCGAACGCAGCTACGAGTATATCATCACCCGAAAGAAAGACCCGCTCCGCAAAGGACTCGCCTTCTATTATTTTAAGGAGATCGATATCAAAACCATGAATAAGGCCGCCGCGTTATTAGTCGGTACTCATGACTTCGAGACTTTCAGTAAAGTAAAGACGGACGTAAATCACTTTATTTGCACGGTTAAGGAGGCAGAATGGAATCAAAAGGGCGACTTGTTGGTTTTTAACATCACGGCGAACAGGTTCCTGAGAGGAATGGTCAGGGCCGTGGTCGGAACACTGCTCGATGCAGGCTCCGGCAAGATCACCCTGAAGACGTTCCAGGAAATATTGAAAAGTAAAGACAGGAAGAAGGCTGGGATGAATGTGCCTCCCGAAGGTTTGTACCTGGTGAGGGTGAAATACCCGAAAGCGATTTTTATCGATTGATGGAAAAGGAAAAAGTAAGCAGCGGCAACATTATCGACTTCAAGGTGCTTGGCCGCATCCTGCAGTTCGTAAAACCATACAAGGTCCACTTCTATATCGTCATCGCGCTGACGTTCGCGCTGGGAGTGCTCAGTCCGCTGAAGGTTATCCTAATTCAATATACACTCGACAATCATGTAGCGAACGGCAACTACCAGGCGATGCTGTACATGATCATGCTCATGGTCGGCGTCCTCGTCGCACACTCCGCGTTTCAATACGTGCATACTTATATCTCCGGCCGCATCGGCCAGCATGTGATCCGCGACATCCGCGTGAAGCTATATCAGCACCTCATCGGACTACGTCTGAAGTTCTTCGACAAAACGCCCATCGGGCGCCTCGTGACCCGAACGATCTCCGACGTCGAAAGTCTTGCGGATGTTTTCAGTGAGGGTCTTGCCGCGATGGCCGGCGATCTTCTGCAGATCGTATTCATCCTGGCATTTATGTTCTGGCACGACTGGCGGCTGGCGCTCGTAAGTCTTTCAACGATACCATTCATGCTGTTGTCGACCTACATGTTCAAAGAAAAGATCAAGGTCGCATTCAATGATGTACGGAACGCTGTCTCGAACCTGAATGCGTTTGTGCAGGAACATATCACGGGCATGAGCATCGTGCAGATCTTCGGCAGCGAGAAACGTGAGTTTGGCAAGTTCATCGAGATCAACAAAGAACATCGCGATGCCAATCTCCGCTCCGTCCTTTACTATTCGATCTATTATCCGGTTGCTGATATCATCTCAGCTACGGGTATCGGCTTGCTGATCTGGTACGGTGCGAGAGGCGTGATCCACTTCGAACAGACTGGGATCTCCGTCGGCACGCTCATCGCGTTCATCATGTACATTCAGATGTTCTTCCGGCCCATCCGGATGCTTGCCGACCGTTACAACACCCTCCAGATGGGTATCGTGGCATCTTCACGTATCATCAACCTTCTCGACGACAAGGAATACATTGCAGAAACAGGGACACACAAACCTGCGGAGCTGCGCGGCGAAGTTGTTTTCGACAACGTGTTCTTTGCATACAACGAATCCAATTATGTATTGAAAGATATCAGCTTCCACATACGGCCGGGCGCGACCGTGGCATTCGTGGGAGCGACAGGCGCAGGCAAGTCGTCGATCATCAATCTTCTCAACCGGTTTTACGAGATCAACAGCGGCACCATCAAAGTCGACGGTGTCGACATCCGTGAGTTCGACGTGTCGGTGCTGAGACGTGAGATCGGCGTCGTTCTGCAAGATGTTTTCCTGTTTTCCGATACTATTCGCAACAACGTGACACTCGGCGACAAAGAGGTGACGGACGAAATGATCTGGCATGCTGCCGATCTGGTCGGTGCGAGAAAATTTATCGAAAGGCTGCCGGGCGACCTCGACTACAACGTGATGGAACGGGGAGCGACCTTGTCCGTCGGGCAACGTCAACTGTTGTCATTCATCCGCGCAATGGTCTACGATCCGCGCATCCTCGTGCTCGACGAAGCCACGTCTTCGATCGATAGCGAGACCGAAGAAATGGTACAGTCGGCTATCGCCAAAATGATGAAGAACAGAACGGCCATCGTCATCGCCCACAGGCTGTCGACCATTCAGAAAGCAGATACAATCATCGTTCTGGAAAAAGGCGAAATCCGCGAAACCGGCAGGCATGAAGAGCTTTTAAGCCAGGACGGATATTACTCACAACTGTACAAGATGCAGTATAAGGAAGTTGTGTAATATTACTTCATGAGACTTCTATTGGTGTTCCTAATCCTGGGAACAGTTTGCCTCGCGCAGAAAAAAGACACCGGTTACTTACTCCAGCCCGATCGTGTTTTCGATGGTGAAAAGTTGATAACCGGCGTTTCCGTTTTTGTTCATAACGACAAAATCGTTGCCATCGGACCAACCGCCAGCATGAAGCCGACCGGCGACGTCATCGTCATCAAGCTTCCCGGATGTACGTTGCTACCCGGATTGATCGAAGGTCATTCGCACCTGCTCCTGCATCCATACAATGAAACATCCTGGAACGACCAGGTGATGAAAGAACCCGACGCTTACCGCGTTGCAAGAGCGACCGTGCACGCGAAGAATACGCTCATGGCCGGTTTCACAACAGTGCGCGACCTCGGAACGGAAGGCGCAGGGTACGCTGACGTCGGATTGAAAATGGCGATTGAAGACGGCATTATTCCCGGGCCGCGAATGATCGTCGCGGGACGCGCTATCGTAGCGACGGGATCTTATGGTCCGAAAGGATTCGATACAGACTTTACAGTCATGCTCGGCGCTGAGCCTGCCGACGGAAACAACCTGATCCACGTTGTTCGTGATCAGATCGGCAAAGGCGCCGACGTCGTAAAGGTATACGCCGACTATCGGTGGGGTCTCAACGATGAAGCGAGGCCATCGTTCTCCATCGACGAGCTGAAGTTGATCGTCGAGACCGCAACAAGCTCCGGCAGACCTGTTGTAGCTCATGCATCAACAGCCGAAGGTATGCGCCGGGCGATCATGGCGGGTGTGTCTACCATTGAACACGGCGATGGAGGAACGCTCGAAATATTTCAGCTGATGAAGGAAAAGGGAGTGGCATTATGCCCGACCATCGCTGCAGGTTACGCGGTAGCACAGTACAAAGGCTGGCAGGCCGGCACATTACCCGAACCCGATGGGGTGAAGCAAAAACGCACCAGTTACCAGGCAGCGATCCAGGCAGAAGTGAAAATATGCGCCGGCGGCGATGTCGGTGTTTTTGCACATGGCGACAACGTGCGCGAGCTGGAGATGATGACCGAATACGGAATGATGGCCGATGCGGTACTTCGTTCTGCAACAAGCGTGAATGCCGACGTGTTTGGGATCGGCGAGCTTACCGGCAGAATAAAAGAAAACCTGAAGGCAGACATACTCGTCGTGCAGGGCGACCCCACCAAAAATATTTCGGACCTGAGAAAAGTGAGGATCGTCCTGAAAGATGGTTTCCTGTACCGGAACGAATCCGAGATAAAATCGAAATGATTTCTGCTGAAAAAAGCGTAAATAGTACAGTTATTAAATCATCGTAGTATGAACCGCAAACAAGCGTTAAAGTCTATTGCCGCAGGTTCCGCCGGCGTCGTTGGCCTGCCGTCCATAGCAAAGGCATTTTCCCTCCTTCCTGAAGCCTTGAAGGGGAATATCAATCATTCCGCGTGCCGCTGGTGCTACCAGGACATACCGCTGGAGGATCTCGTCATCGCTGCCAAGCAAATGGGTATGGGATCGATCGAGCTGCTTGGCGAGAAAGACTGGGCAGTTGTGAACAAACACGGGATCACCTGCGCGATGGGCTACGGTACCGACACTGGATTGAATAAAGGATTCAACGACCCTTCGCTGCACGAAAAGCTCTTAAAAGACTATTCGGTAAGTATTCCCAAGGCTGCCGACGCGGGACTTAAGAATATTATTTGCTTTAGCGGTAACTCGAACGGAATGAGTTCTGAAACAGGTATCGAAAATTGCGCGAAGGGACTGGATCCTGTAGCGAAGATCGCGGAGAAGTATAACATCACCATATCGATGGAACTTCTAAACAGCAAAGTCAATCACAAGGATTACCAGTGCGATCATACGGAATGGGGCGTTAAGCTGGCCGATAAGCTCGGTTCCAACAACTTCAAGCTGCTGTACGATATCTATCACATGCAGATCATGGAAGGCGACGTTATCGCCACCATCAAGAAGCACATCAAATACATTTCACATTTCCACACGGGCGGCGTTCCCGGTCGTCACGAGATCGACGAAACCCAGGAGTTGCAATATCCTGCAATCATGAAGGCGATCGTCGAGACCGGCTTTAAAGGCTTCGTGGCGCAGGAATTTGTACCGGCAAGGGCCGATAAGCTCGCGTCGTTAAAGCAAGGAGTAGAGATATGTGATATCTGATGATCGAGCCGACCTAGCGCTTCGCTAGTCTTATACTCCCATCATCCGCTCTGATATCGACTTTCGCGTTTCCGCTCGTGAGCGTGAACCTTGAGCGGTCTTCCGTTTCCTCTACGGCAGAGAAGTTGCCATCGGCGCGCACACTTGTATCGTCGTGACGGATGTCGAAACGGCCGCCGCCACTGATCACCGTGAATACCACGCGCCCGTCTTGCATGTTGATATAATAATCACCGGTATCGGCGAGAGAAGTCTCCACGACGAAGTCACCGTCGTCGATGTCGGCGCTGATCTTTGTGAACGCAGCGTCTTTGATCTGAATGTTTGTGTCGTCGCCGTCGATCTCGAGTGACCCCCTGCCCTTGTCCATCTTTATATCTGCATCATCGAGCTTGAAACGGAAGTCATCGCCATTGCAGCTGATCAGCTCAACGTCGGCATCGTCAAGGTCGGCATCGATAGCGCCGTCGATAGATTCTATGAAGTAATCGCCATCGTCACCATTGATAATGAGACTGACGCCCTTCGGCGCTTGTATTTTGATCGTATAATGTTCATTGTGATATCCTACTATACCTACTTGCGTGGAATTCGATCTTTCGCGTATGGTGATGTTTCCGTCGTTCTCATCGATGTCGACAGAAAATTCTTCGGTGCCGAAAGAAAAGCCTTTGGTCTCCACTTCGCGATCGACCTTAACGTTCACATTCGTACGGTCGGAGCCAGTAATGAACACTTTAGCGTCGGAGCAGGTGAGGCGGATCGTGCCTTTCGATGATACTTTGTAATCCTGGTCTATGTGGTAATTGCCGGTTTTTGTGGTCTGGGCCCAGGAAATCGTCGTAACTAATATGAGACTAAAGGTAAGGAGGTTTTTCATCTTCGTGGGATTTACAGAGGTTAGACGCAAAGGGAGGACCGAAGGTTGCTCGGGCGTTTGCACGGAACGAGTTTCAAGGTTCAAATATTTATTGGGTAGATGGATTTACAGACCATGGAGAAATCATCAGGTTGAGATCGCAACAACATGGTTGCTCCATAATGAGTAATGTCAGCTAACGAACAGATCTCTGAACTTTGAACCTTGAACAAATTACAGACTGGCGATTAGTGCTACGTAAAGCTTCGTAAGTCTCGGCTCCGCTTTCGAAGCCACCCCTATTATCTCTCTAATATCAACACGTTTCAAATCATCCGGATCACAATCATCCGTCAGCACCGATATCGCGCAACACGGAAGTCCCATATGGTTGGCGACGAGCACTTCGGGAACCGTACTCATTCCGACAGCATCGGCGCCCGCCATTCGAAGGAACCTGTATTCCGCACGTGTCTCCAGCTGCGGCCCCATCACGGCAGCATAAACTCCTTTGTTGAGCTTGATCTTATTCTTCTTGGCGATGTCTATCAGTAGCTTGTTGAGCTTTTTTGAATACGGTTGACTCATGTCGGGGAAACGGGAGCCGAGTGTTTCAAAGTTTTGGCCGCGTAGCGGATTGTCGGGCTGAAAGCTGATGTGATCGTCGATAAGCATCAGCTCGCCTTTCGCCCACTTCATGTTCATGTTACCTGCTGCATTGGAGATGAGCAGATGTTGCACACCGAGAAATTTCATGACACGAACAGGCAACGTGATCTGTTGCATGGAATAGCCTTCGTAAAAGTGAAAGCGTCCCTGCATGGCGAGGACCTTCTTCCCTTTCACTTCACCGTAGATGAGCTGTCCTTTATGAAACTCGACAGTAGATATCGGAAAGTGTGGTATCGAATTATAGTTGACGAACACCGGGTTCCTGATCTCTTTCACGAACTGGCTGCCCAGCCCCGTGCCGAGGATGATGCCGACCTCGGGGTCCGTGATTCCTCGCTTTTTGAGGTAGGCGACAACCTCCTTGATTATTTGTAGCATTTCCGACTCCATTTGACATGCAAAAGTCGCATTTCATAACATCCACAGCAACGTTTCCCGCCTTCTCGCCTATATTTATCATGCAAACCAATCCCTATGAAAAAGCTGTTCCTGCTGGCCGCTATCGCCCTTTCAGTCCAGGCGTTTAGCCAATCTTTCAACAATCTCCCTGTTGTTACCCAAAAACCTCCGCTTCACGGGCGCCATTGGATGGCCGTTACCGGCAAGCCACTCGCGGCTACAGCGGGCGCTATGACCTTCGCGAAAGGCGGCAACGCCGTCGACGCGGCGTGCGCAATGCTCGCGGCCACATGTACAATGTGGGACGTGCTGGCGTGGGGAGGTGAGACACAGGCGCTCATCTACAATCCGAAAACAAAAAAAGTTATTGCCATCAACGCGCTCGGCGTCGCACCCACCGGAGCGACTGCAGATTTCTTCAAAGGCAAGAACATGAAATATCCTCCCGAGTACGGCCCGCTCGCCGCGGTAACACCCGGCACTCCCGGCGGACTGATGACCATGCTTGCCGAGTATGGAACCATGAGCCTGAAAGATGTCCTCGCCCCCGCGATGCAGATGGCGGAGGGATACCCGATCGAAGCACAAACTGCCAACTCCATCGAGCGCGGAAAGGATCTGATCAAACAATGGCCTTATTCCAAAAAAGTATTTCTACCTCATCTCGGTGAAAAAAGAGAAGCACCCGATGCCGGCGAAGTCTTCGTACAGAAAGACCTCCTCGAAACATTGAAGAAACTTGTAGAGTCTGAACAGCAAGCGCTCAAGAAAGGAAAGAACAGGAAAGAAGCTATCTACGCAGCTTACGACCGGTTCTACAAAGGCGACATCGCCAAAGAAATTGCACGTGGCTGCCAGGAGCAAGGCGGACTCATCACAGAACAAGATCTTGCAAACTGGAAAGTTAAGATCGAAGAGCCGATGATGACAACGTACCGCGGTATCGATGTTTACAAATGCCAGCAATGGACCCAGGGCCCCGCTTTTCTTCAGACACTCAACATACTGGAGAACTTCGACCTGAAAAGCATGGGATATAATTCACCCCGTTACGTCCACACATTATACCAGGCTATGAACCTTGCGTTTGCCGACCGTGACTTCTACTATGGCGATCCTGCCTTTGCTCCGGAAGAGCCCATGAAAGGACTGCTTTCAAAAGAGTATGCGAAAGATCGTTCGAAGCAGATCAATTGGGAAGCGAACGATCCCAAAGCCGGCCCCGGCGATCCATATCCTTTCGAAGGAAAACAAAATCCGTATGCCGACCTGTTGAAGACATGGGGCAACACACAAGCAGCGAACTTCAAACCCGGAAGCCCGCTCGATGACAAGTACATGGAAACATTCACGGCAGGAACAACCTCTGTCGAAGCAGCCGATAAGGAAGGATGGGTTGTGTCGATCACACCGAGTGGCGGCTGGGTGCCGTCGTGCATCGCGGGGAACACCGGCGTTGGAATGAGCCAGCGTATGCAGTCGTTCGTTACAGATCCCAAAGAAAATCCTTTCAACGTGGTGGAACCCGGCAAGCGGCCGCGCGTGACACTCACACCGAGTATGGCATTGAAAGACGGCAAGCCTTACCTCTCCTTCGCCAAACAAGCAGGTGACGAGCAGGATCAGCTGTTGCTACAGTTCTTCCTGAACATGGTTGAATTCAACATGACGGTCCAGGAGTCGACCGAAGCGCCGAGCTTTAAAACATTACAGATGTATTCGAGCTTTGGCGAACACGAAAAAGTGCCGGGCGGACTTATACTGAACAGTGAAATGCCGGCGTGGACACGCAAGGATCTCAGCCGCATGGGATATAAGCTATCGTATCAAGACCGCACCAGTGGACCGATCAACGCTATCTTCTTCGATTGGGCACATGGGACCTTCTGGGGAGGTTCGAGTAATCACGGAGAGGATTACGGGATCGGATGGTAATTTGGTTTGGGCGCCCTCCGGCGCCCAAACTATTCATAAAGGTCGCTGTTCGCTGTCTTGCACACCTGTTCAAAATATACCGACACCTTTTCGGTAACTGCTTTAAAATAAGCCTCGCCTTTTTCCTTCGTTGCTTTTCTTGGATCGCCCACACCGGTATCCTTCGTTACCTGCATCCATTTCCTTTCGGCCCAGGCCCAACCTTCGCGAATGCCTGTAATACGGAATTTCTTTGCGGCGCCGTCGCCTGCAAGAGAAAGGTTGACAAGGTCGGGTCTGAGATGAAGCATCAAGCTTGTCTCCATCTCGCCGGCATGATCATCTTTGTTTTCAAAGAATTGTTTCTGATCGACAGCCTGATACCAGTTACAGGAAGTGAGGAACATCTTCGGAAATTTCAATCCCAGCTCGCGGATCATCGTGCGGAAGTCATTACCACCATGACTATTAAGAATGATTAATTTATAGATGCCCTGCCGGTCGAGCACCTCGATAACATCTTTCAGTATCATGAACTGCGTGCTGGGGTTCATATTGATATCCAGCTTCACATCGAACTGCCCGGTGTTGACACCGAAAGGTATCGGGGGAAGAACAGTCAGTTTTGCTCCGCGGTCCCACGCAAGGCGCGCGGCTTCGGCAGAAATATATTCCGATTCAAGAATGTCGGTGCCATACGGCATATGGTAGTTGTGGGCTTCACAAGCTCCCCAGGGGAGCACAGCTGCTTCGAAGTTTGCATCCTTGATGTACTTCCAGTTCGATTCGGCGAGAATATAGGGTCGCATAAGTGGCGGAAATTAGTATTTTCTTATACCCCGAAAGCAAAAAAGTCAGCTGCGTTTTGAATCGCAACTGACTGATTGATAGTGACCCCGGAGAGATTCGAACTCTCGACCCAATGATTAAGAGTCATTTGCTCTACCAGCTGAGCTACGGAGTCTTTTTTGCCTTCTTTTTCTAAAGAAGAGTCGCAAATTTATAAAAGTTTTCCGTTAAGATGCCGGCAGTGCAATCTTATATCCTTTCCCTTTTTTGATGGTCAGTTTTTCTTCGCGAAGCCACGGATTTAAACGCTTTAGCAGCTTATAGCTGGTGCCCTGCGCGATCGAAAATTCCACCAGGTCTTTCACAGTCTCGTTGACTTCCAGGTACCGCACCGGCTCCGGCTTGTATGTGTGCTTTTCGCTGATGTTGAACCCATACTTTGTGGGATGCTCCATGATCTCTTTGAGCGCCAGCAGGCGGAAGATGTAACGCGCAGTTTCGTCATTCAGGAAAAGGTCATAATAAGATTTCACCTTTTGATTTTCCAGGGCGCGGTCGAGGCCACCCATTCCACGGTCGTACGAAGCGGCCGCCAGGGTCCAGCTGCCGAACTTAGCGTAAGCTTTCTTCAGGTACTTGCAGGCCGCCTGGGTAGCCTTCAGTGGATCATATCGCTCGTCCACTTCTTTCCTTATCTCGAGTCCAAGCTCTTTGCCTGCATCCTCCATGATCTGCCAGAAACCAACGGCTCCCCGCGGCGAAACATCGTTCAGTAGCGCAGATTCTATCAACGCCATGTATTTGAAATCATCCGGAATGCCATGCTCTTTCAGAATAGGTTCGATCTGTGGAAGCCAACGGCCGGCGCGCTTCATAATGAAGATCGTGCTGTTGTGCATATACGAATTGATATGCAGTTCGCGGTCGAACCGTTCGTAAACGTCGGGTGTCAGCAAAGGCACTTCCTCTCCTGCGAAGCTCATACTCTTGGGAACCTCCAGTGAAACGGCAGGCATCCAGGAGCCCTGCGCATCGGCCGACTGCTCCAGCTCTTTCTCGTCGGTGATCTCTTCGGCGATTCCCGGATCATCGGCATGACGCGCCTGCGGCGAACGCCCGATGACCTCAGTCTCCAGCTTCACCAACCTTTTGTTCGTCGACCAGAAATTGATCAACAGTGCAACCAGTATAACCCCGGATAAAATTGCCGACAGATTTTTCATGCTCCCCTCAACGTTAGAAATTCGGTGACAACATATACTTCGAATAGAACTCGTCTATCACGTGAACAGCCTGCTCCGGCGTGTCTACCACGCTGAAGAGATTGAGATCATCCGCGTGGATCATTCCTTCCGCCACCAATGCCTTATTGATCCAGTCCATCAGTCCGGCCCAGTATTTTTTTCCGACCAGTACAATTGGAAACCGTCCGATCTTTTTTGTCTGGATGAGGGTAAGCGCTTCCGATAGCTCGTCGAGTGTACCGAAGCCTCCGGGCATCACAATAAAACCCTGCGAGTATTTCATGAACATCACTTTTCGCACAAAGAAATAATCAAAAGTGATAAGCTTATCGGGATCGATATAGGCATTGCCTTTCTGTTCGTGCGGCAGGTAGATATTCAGTCCGACCGACTTTCCGCCTGCCCGGTTTGCACCACGGTTGCCCGCCTCCATGATGCCGGGACCGCCGCCCGTCACCACACCGTAGCCGTGAAGGACAAGCTGGTAGGCGATCTCCTCCGCGGTCTTATAGTATGGGTTGGTGGCCTTGGTGCGGGCAGATCCGAATATGGTCACACAAGGGCCTATCTTTGAAAGCTTTTCGAAGCCTTCCACGAACTCGGCCATCACTTTGAAGATCACCCAGGAGTCGGAACTCTTGATCTCAGCCCAATCTTTATCTTTGAATGCTTTACGTATCCGATGTTCGTCGTCAATGGATTCATTGAAGATGCCACTTGTTATTCTTTTCTTTTTTGACGCCTTTCCACCCTTTACCTTCATATCTTGAATTTTAATCAAAAACAGATGAAATATAGCAGGTTTTTAACTGTATTGCTTCTCGTCTCCGTGTGTACGCTGTTGCTGAACAGCTGCGGTAAAGGCGGGGAAAACGGCGACACCAACGACTGGGCTTTGGTTCCATTCGTGAAGGCCGACGAGGCAAATCCGGTTCTCGTAGCCGACAGTAACGAGTTCATGGACCCTATCCTCAACCAGCTGGTGCGTTGGGACGAAAAAGACGTTTTCAATCCTGCAGTTGTCGTGCGTGAAAACAAAGTGTTTATGATCTTCCGCGCCGAAGACAAGATCGGAAAGTACGCGGGCACATCGCGACTCGGACTGGCCATGAGCGACGACGGACTTCATTTCACCAAACGCACCACCCCCGTCTTCTATCCGTCGGACGACAGCATGAAAATTTATGAATGGGAAGGTGGCATCGAAGATCCCAGGATCGTGGAAAGCGAAGACAGCATTTATTACATGACCTATACAGCTTACGATGGAAACCTCGCCCGTCTTTGCCTGGCAACTTCTCCCGATCTGAATACATGGAACAAACAAGGACTGGTCCTTAGAGGAAAATATACCAACACCTGGAGCAAATCCGGAGCGATTGTCGCACGCCGCGAGGGCAACAGGATCATCGCTGCGAAAATCAACGGTAAGTACTGGATGTACTTCGGCGATACCAACCTGTTCATGGCTACTTCCCAAGACCTTATTCATTGGACACCGGTAGAAGAGAACGGTGCGCTGAAACCTGTACTGACACCACGCCCAAAGCAATTCGACAGCAGGCTGGTGGAGAGCGGACCTTATGCACTCATAACAGACGACGGCATCCTGTTGCTCTACAACGGCATGAATCTCGACGAAGGCGGCGACCCGAGGCTCGCGAAGGGCGCGTATTGTTCCGGTCAGGCATTGTTCGATCTCAACGACCCCACGAAACTGATCGACCGCCTTGACGACTATTTTATGATGCCCGATAAGCCTTATGAGCTCACCGGACAAGTAAACCAGGTTTGCTTCATCGAAGGCATGGTGCCGTTCAATGGAAAGTGGTATCTGTATTACGGAACTGCCGACTCTAAAATTGCCGCTGCGGTCGGTCCGGAGGTCGACTGACATGTCGCAGACCACCCGGTTCATTCTTGCTGGAATATTGTTTTCCATGCTGTGGGCATCAGCGTCCATCGCCGGCAAGTTTGGATTGCTATCGTCGGAGCCGCTCACTCTTTTTACCATCAGGTTTCTCATGGCGGGGGCAATTCTTCTCGGGTACGTACTGATCGCACGAAAGTGGCAAACGCCTACAGGGAAAGAGTGGGTGCACCTGACAGTATTCGGAGCATTCAACACCGCTCTTTATCTCGGCATATTCATCATCGCCCTTCAAGAAGTAGCTGCCGGGATCACCGCCCTTATGATTGCGCTCAATCCACTCCTCATCAGCATGCTTTCTTCGATTTGGATGAAGCGACCGGTTTCTCCGAGGGAATGGTTGAGTATCGTACTGGGTATGGCCGGTGTCGGAATAGCAACATATCCATTATTGGAAGACGGCTACGCAACAATGTTCGGAGTTGTATTGCTGGTCATCAGCATGCTGACGTATTCGATCGGCGCCGTGTATTATGCGTCGATCAAATGGACACTCAGCCGGAGTGTTATCAATGGATGGCAGGTACTCATCGGAGGCCTGTTGCTGCTCCCGTTCACACTCATCTTCGAAGGCGGTGGCACGACCTACGATACCGTATTCTGGTTGTCGGAGGCATGGCTGGTCATTCCTGTGTCGATTGCAGCAGTACAGCTCTGGCTTTACATTTTGAAAGAGGACGCCGTCAAGGCTTCGATATGGCTGTTCGTTTGCCCGATCTTCGGGCTGCTGTACTCCACCTGGCTGCTGGACGAGCCTTTTACACTCTTTACATCTGCCGGCGCCCTGCTCGTTCTCGTGAGTCTGTATTTCGGTCAGCAGCCGAAATCATAAATTCCACCAGTAAGTAAATTTCAATACGATCGCCCTGCTCTTTACGGCCCAGTTCTCCGGTAAATAGTTATCAGTGTATACTATGAACAAGTCGCTGGCGGGTTTGAATCTCCATTGAAGCCTGGCGTTGATGTTGACGTTATCAAGCTGTTCGTTGTATTGCAAAAAAGTAGTGAGGAACAACTTATTGGTCATAGTCACGTCCAATCTCGGGCTGATCAGCCAGAACGGCCTTCGTCCCCAGGGTTCCGGCAAACGGATATCATTATACGTTGTGCTAAAAAGGAAATTCAAATAGGGCTGAAACCGGTATCCCAAATCGGCGCTGACCAGCAGGCGGGTTCCATCTGCATAGTAACCGCCGTAGCGAAGAGACGTCGTTAACGTGAGAAGCTTTTGTGGCCGTGATGAATAGTCGATGCCGATGGTAGCCCACGAATGTTCGCTGCCGGTTTCGAGTGTCTCCATGCCGGAGTTCGTAGGATCGAACGGACGGAGCAGCCTCACATAATTCTTAATGACTCCAAACGACAGTATACTCAGCTTGCGAAAGTTGAACGAGTATGAATACGTGGTCTCGTCGTCGGTACGATTGAAGTTGGTGTCGAAGAATATCGACGAGATGACTTTGGGGCCGTGGCTCAGTATGTTCTTGCTCTTCGGAAAGAACAGGTAACCTGCCTGGGGACCAATGCGGGCAAAGTTGACACGAGGCACGTATCCGACCTCCGCGATGTAATCGGGTCCAACCCGTTCTATCTGCATCGAGTTCTGCCAATGACGGCTGAAATATTGAAGGTTCCCGGCGTACACCCAGTTGTCCGCACCGGCTTTTGTCCCGGGGCTCATCGATTTAAACACAAGTCCCTTTCCGGTCCATTGATTATTGCGTGAAGCGAGATTGTATTCCAAACCGGCGTTACGATTGTACAATGAATATGCCGGCACAGTAGGGTCCGTCGGCGTATCGTAGTTCATCGATTCTTTGTTGATGAAGAACGCCCCGACATAAGATCTGGCGAACAACCTTCGTTGCACCGCGGCTACGGCGAAGTTCTGTGCTGGACGCGCAGTAGAGTCATCGACAGCGGACGTTTGCATGTCCATCGCCCCGATCCGCCAGTTGCGGTTGATCCTTCCGCTCAACCTTGCTGCAGCATCGATCGGCACACCGAGACCGATCCTTCGTGAAAAGAACGGCCTGATGGTTGTGTATCCGAAGTTCGCGAAGATGTCTCCGTTCTCCAGGAAGAACTGCCGTCGCTCGGGAAAGAATAATTCGTAACGATCGAGGTTCGTCACCTGGCGATCGACGTCAACCTGCGAGAAGTCGGGGTTAACGGTAAGGTCGAGATTCAACGAGCTGGTGAGTGCGATCTTCGCATCCATGCCGACCTGTAAGGTATTGTCGGGCGGGGTGTCCTTCGTGAAATTCTTAGAACGTCTTGTAAGGCCGTACGGGATCAGCGAGACATTCATGCGCGGAGCCGGAGGAGCTTCGTCCCACACCAAAAATCCAGTGTGTGAAAGGGATGCTGTCGCAAATTGGCGTGGTATCGGCGTCCAGCTGGATTTCTCCGTGGTCTTCAGGTCGAGACGACTGAAGTTGATACCCCATTTCGTAATATCTTTTTTGTATCGAATGGTCTTGAATGGAATGGCCATCTCGAACACCCACCGGTCAGGGAAGTTTTTCACAGCCGATATCCATTTGTTGTCCCAGCTGAGGTCCACCTTACTGCCTTCGTACATTATGCCGTCCCATTGTGCACCTGCCGCGCTTACGCCGAACGAAAAACCGTTTGTCTGATCGTCGAACGTATCTACGAACAACAGGAAGTTGTCGTTCTTACCAAAGGCGAAGTCGCGCTTCAATGATTCGACCGTGTACTTGGTGTCGGTGCTGTGATAGCAAATGCCTTGTAAATAAACGTTCTTCTGATCATAGGTCATCCGTATCTCCGTGAGCACGGTTGCCATGCTGGTGTCCATGGGGAGCACCATGTAAAAATCTTTCGCTACCTCGCACGACTTCCAGGCTTCGTCATCGTCGACTCCGTCGATATTGAGAGCACCGGAAATTTTCTGGATATGGTATTCGAAGCGCGCGTTGACTTTTTCCGTCTGCGCCAATGCAGCTGACACTAAGAAGAAAAATATTACAGCTAAAAAAACCTTTTCAATCACGGGGATCTGCGACGTAGTCGCTAAGGTATTCAAAATGCCCGGTCAAACGACCGTTAGCCGCAATGGTTCCACGATCAATTATATGTGTGGCATCGTCCGCGAGCAGCGGCTTCAATATCCTGTCGATCAAGTCGCGCCCGAACTCTTCGGAGGCGCTGCGCGGCAATTCGCAAGGCAGATTATCGATAGCCATGACCGTCACGAAACGCGGATCATTCAGCGGCGGCTGAATGCTGTTGGTAGCCGGATCGTAGTCGTATATCGGGTCGGCAATGCTGGTTGCCCGCTTGGTGCTGGGAACCGATCCTTCGATGTCGCAGGTGATGTCGGCAATGACTTTTATTTTGAAATCAGCCGACAGCATATCTTCTCTTTTGAACAGGACGGGGGCTTTCGGATTCCAGAACGCGCCGGCCATGAGCAGGTCCGTCACTTTTGTGAACTCGAGGAAACGGGAAGAATACTTTTCCGGAGAAGTGTGAAATTCTTCGCGATTGAAATGACCCCCTTCCTTACGGGTGTGATACTCGCCGCTGCTAAGCTGTACGTAGACCGGCTCGTCGTAGGTCTTTTGAAGGTAGTCCGTGGGACTCACCTTGCGGATACCGGCGGTGTCGAGCGTCTCCATGGCGCCCTTGGCCACTCGCCCTGTGCCGGTAAGAGCTATCCTGACCGGGGGCAGCTTCACTTTACGAAGCTCGAGCTTCAGGTCGTTCACGTCGAAGCATTCAAACGCCCTTCGTAAAGAAAACAGGTTGAATCTTTTTCCATAGGTAAGAAGGCCATTGTAAGCTCCTACCATTCCCGCGTACCGCCCGAATGCCACGAGCCTGTTACCTTGCAGGTCTTTCAGCGCTTCGTAGTCGATCAGTCTTATTTTCTTGCGGATGACTTCCTGGAGAAGCTTCCGATTGTAGGGCTGCTTCTTGATCGTATGTGAAAAGATGAGGTATGTTTTGTTCGGAATGAGGTCTTCGGGCGGAAGTTCTTTTATCCCCATGAGGATATCGCAGGAAGACATGTCGGATATCACGGGAACGTCAAGCTCCGAATACTCGCTGTCTTTGAAGCAGCGGATCGGGCTTTCCTCGACTTTAACTTTCACATGAGGGAATCGCTGTTCGATCTCTTCGACCTGCAAAGGCGTGAAAGGCACTCTTTTATCCGGCGGATCTTTGCGTTCACGAATCAGGCCGATAATCATTCACTAAAGTTAACTAATATTTACCTTTGCCCTATGAACGAATACCTGTTACTGGTTGTGGGCTGGATCGTATACTTCACGCTTCACAGCGTCCTGGCGACCGATAGCGTAAAATCAAAATTTCCGCCCAGGGTGTTCAGGATATTTTACGTGTTGTTTTCAACGGCAGGATTACTGGCGCTTCTCTTCTACAACGCAAGCATTCCCTCCCTGAAATTCTTCGTGAGCGAAGGACCGCTTCGTTACATCAGCCTGATGCTGACGACCTTCGGTGTCATGACTATTCAGAGCTCGTTCAGACAATACAGCTTCAAAGGATTTATCGGATTCGGTGACGAAACCAAAGAGCTTCGCAAGGACGGTGTTTTGAAATATGTTCGTCACCCGATACTGGCAGGACTGATATTGATCGTGCTGGGATTTTTCTTTTTTATACCCAATCTGCCTACGCTGATCTCATGCGTTTGCGTGCTGATTTATGTTCCTATCGGAATTTATTTTGAAGAAAAGAAACTAGTGGCTATTTACGGAGATGCGTATGTAGAATATCAGAAGAAGGTTCCGGCAATCTTTCCAAAGGCAATCTCTCACGGATCGCGCGGATAGCACAGATCAATTGCGTTTTCTATCCGTGCGATCCTTGTGATCCGTGAGAGATTATTCCAGAAAATTTCCCAAAATAGAGCTTGCCTCTTTACCACGATTCCTTCCATAAGGCGACAGCGCCTGTACCAGCTTACGGATCGGCATAGATTGGAGCCAGATCTTTCCGGTACCACGAAGCGTTGCGAGAAATATCCCCTCACCTCCGAAGATCATTGAGCGAAGGCTGCCGGTCGTCTCAACGTCAAAATCGATATGTGATTCGAAGGCCACTACGCAGCCGGTATCCACACGGAGTGTCTCGTTGTTGAGTGTTCGTTCGATCACCGTTCCGCCTGCGTGAACAAATGCCTTTCCGTCGCCCTGGAGTTTCTGGAGGATAAATCCTTCCCCGCCTACTAGGCCGGTTCCGATCTTCCGGTTGAAGACCATCGTAAGCTTGGTGCCGAATGCAGCACAGAGAAATCCATCTTTCTGTACAGTGAGCTCATTGCCGCGTTGTGCTTTGAGATCGATAGGAATAATAGTTCCGGGATATGGAGCGGAGAATCCCACTTTCGCCTTGCGATTACTCCGGTTCGTGAAATGAGTCATGAACAACGACTCTCCCGTGAGCAACCGGCTGCCGGCTGAAAGGACTTTATCGAACAAACCCTGGCGGGGATTCGATCCATCGCCCATCTTCGTTTCGAACTGGATGCCCTCATCCATAAAAAGCATGGCGCCTGCTTCGGCGATCACCGTCTCCGTCGGGTCCAATTCAACTTCAACGATCTGAATGCTTTCTCCTTTGATCTGGTAGTCGATCTCGTGTGAATTCATAGGGAAAATTATTTCGTATAGTACTTAAATACGGGATATACGATCGGCTTGTTATGCTGTTTTTGCTTTTCGATGCTTTGGTCGAAAAAATTCCATGCTACCAATCCATCGTCAGACTCCGGTTCGAGTAGGTAAAAAGCAAGGTTGCCAAGGGGCTGCGACAGGCGCACGATAAAATCGCCGTTTCTGACACGTTTTTTTGCCGGAACGAATTTTCCGACTGCCCGGGCCATCGTGTGCCCTTCAAATTTTCGCTGGGCTTTATCGTATTTCTCCACCACGAATTCGTCACCCGAATAGATATCCTTTTTCTGCAATTCCTCCACTACGATCCCATGCTTTCGAAGATTCGCGGCTATTTCCGGCAGACTGCGCGGTATCACGTACCCCCCCGGTATCGTGGCTTCGACTTCCGCATTAAAACCCCCGTAGTACACGACACTATCGAGCGTCGTCATCCAGCGTGCGGGCTTGTACTCCATTTTTCCATCCACACCAATCTCCGGCTCATAGGCATACGAAGGCATGTTGCGAAGGACCTCGCTGGGCACCATGCGGTAGCGAACACCCTTTTTAACAATGCCGGGTTTTTGTTCCATGACCTTTGCCTCGGCCTGCTTGTTTATCGATCTTATTTGCGAAGCGTGACCAGCCGCGTACGTTAGAATTTCCGTGACAAACGCATTCGTCGAGTAGATCCGGTTTTTGAATGGCTTATGTGAAAACGCTTCACTTAAGATGGCCATCCTGTTTCTCAACCCAAACTGGTTGACGAGATAGCGTGGATGATGATTGTACGTATAAAAGTTCTTTACCGGCCAGCCCTGCGTGAGGTCGTAATCGCCGAACGGACCGAATTTCACTCCATACTTATCCGGAACGATCGCGCTGATCTCCTTTAGCATCTTTACCGTGAAATCATACGGCGCCTTTTCCCCGGCAGAGTGATAGCTCGGAGCCCAGGTGAGATCCCAGCCATGCCATGTTCCATTGGTCGTATGGAGATCGACGAACAGCTGCGGATCCCATTCGTTGATGATCTTGAACAGACCGTTTGTTTCAATAGCCTCCATCTTCATGCCGTCGCGGTTAAGGTCGAGGCCCTGGCTGTTCTCACGAATGCCGACGTCAGGCGGACTGTTCTCCTGCGATGGACGCCGGCCGAAAACCATACGGTCGTTGCTGTCGGTGTTGTAGATCGGAACAAACAGAATTATCAGGCTATCCAGAAACGGGTGGTGTTCCAGAGCTAAAATTTCCCTGATCTGCATCATCACAACTTCCTTTCCTTCGACTTCACCTGCGTGAATGTTGCCTTGCACGTATACGATCAGCTTGCCGCTTGCCTTCGCTTCTTCGGCGGTTTTCACCATTGGACGTGCGACTATTGCCACGGGAATATCTTTCCCTTCAAGGCTTTTGCCCATCGGGATCACACGTATGTTTTTTGATTTCGAAGATTGCTTTTCCAGGAACGACATCACATCGGCGTGGGTGGATGTCTTTTCGTACCTGGTTATCTCGGGGACCAGGAGAAGGTCTTCCGGCCAGCCGGGCTGAGCAGAAGATAGAGTGGTCAGGAGAACACAGAGGGAGACTAAGAGAACTCTCACAACTTAAGAATCCTTCTTTTTAGGACGGCCTTTCTTCTTTATCTCTTCTATGTCTTCACGTTCCTGCAGCTTTTTGTCGTCGACATTTTTGTTAAGGAACTCGTTGATCTTTTCGATGTTCATGTTGCCCCGGATCTCTCCGAATTCATTGATGGAGACTTCGAAACCGGAAAGATCTTGATGAACGCGTGGTTTTGGCGTGGGCTTAACTTTCTTTTCTTTCTTGGCCATATTCGTTGTTCGTTGTTCGTTGTTCGCGGCAAACTTAGATCATTCAGGCGACGCGGATCTTTAGGGTCGCAACAGCTGTGTCGATGCGCCTGGCTACTTCTGCTGTGCCCAGGATTTCCATGGACGCTGTCAGATCGGGGCCTGCTGTACCACCGGTGATCGAAATTCTTAACGCTTGCATCATTTGGCCGGATTTTACACCGGCAGCTGTCGCCGCGTCCTCGATAGCTGTTTTGAAATTCGTAGCGCCATTTTGCAACAGCTCAGCCAGCTTACTCATAAACATCTCAGTCGCCGCTGTCCATTTCTTGTTGATTGCTTCGTCGTACTTCAAAGGTGCAGCGAAGAAGAACTTTCCTTGCTCGAAGAAATCTGCAGGGAACGTCACGCGGTCTTTCAACACCTCGACGATCTTCTCCGCTTTCTCTTTTGTACAATCGATGGATTCACTCTTCAGTCTCGCCAGCAAGGGATCTACCATTGCCGGCGTGTTCTTGCGGATATACTGTTGATTGAACCATTGAGCTTTCAGTATGTCAAATTTCGCGCCCGCTTTTCCGATGCGCTCCATTGTAAATGCTTCGACGAGCTCATCCATACTGAATATTTCTTGCTCCGTGCCGGGATTCCATCCCAGGAATGCAAGAAAATTAATAATGGCCTCGGGTAAATAGCCAGCCTCCCGATAGCCTGTCGCGACCTCGCCGGTGGCGGGATCTTTCCACGTCAGAGGGAATATCGGGAAGCCCATCTTGTCTGCGTCGCGCTTGCTGAGCTTGCCGTTGCCGTCGGGTTTCAAAAGCAAAGGCAGATGCGAAAACTTCGGCATGATGCCTTCCCAACCGAGAGCGCGATACAACAATACGTGCAGGGGAGCCGAAGGCAGCCACTCTTCGCCGCGGATCACGTGGCTGATCTTCATGAGATGATCATCCACAACGTTCGCCAGGTGGTACGTTGGCATCCCGTCCGACTTCATCAGCACCTTATCATCGACCTGAGCCGAGCTGAAGACGACCTCTCCGCGGAGAAGGTCATTTATCTTTACCTCTGTGTCTGCCGGGACCTTGAATCGTATGACGTACGGAGTACCCTTTGAAAGAATTTCCTGAACCTTGTCCGCCGGCAGCGTCAACGAGTTATTAAGCTGCGTCCGGGTATTTCCATCATACTGGAATGCATTATTGGCTTTCCTCTGCGCATCCAGCTCTTCCGATGTATCGAAAGCATAGTAGGCATCGCCGCTCTCCAGTAGCTGTTTTGCATACTGCATATAGATTGCCTTGCGTTCCGACTGGCGGTACGGCGCATACGGGCCACCGGCTCCGACACCCTCGTCGATCGTAATACCAACCCACTTCAATGACTCTATGATATATTCTTCCGCACCGGGAACGAACCTGTTCTGATCGGTATCCTCTATTCTGAGGATCATCGTGCCCTTGTGCTTCCGGGCTAACAAATAGTTATAAAGGGCGGTGCGTACGCCGCCAATGTGCAGTGCACCAGTGGGACTCGGAGCAAATCGAACGCGAACTTCCATGGCCTAAAGGTAAAGAATGCATTTCTCACGGAATGCACGGAAAACACGGAATTGGCAAAATGAAAGAACCTGCTATTTGACGGCGATGCAGGATATCTCGACGTTGGCTTCCTTCGGAAGCTTGCTGACTTCGACCGTTTCCCGTGCGGGTGGAAGCGTCTTGAAATAAGATCCGTAGACTTCATTAACCTGGGGAAAGTCGCCCATATTCTTAAGGAAAATACTGCTCTTCACGACATTGGAAAAATCCAATCCGGCCGCCTTCAGGACAAACTCGATGTTCTTCATCACCTGCGCTGCCTCGTCTTTAATATTGGCATTGACAAAATTTCCGGTGGCGCGGTCGATTGCAATCTGGCCGGAAATGAAAAGCATGTTGCCAGTCATGACGGCCTGGCTGTAAGGACCAATTGGTTCAGGAGCTTGCGGAGAATAAACGATCTGTTTCATTGGTTAATGGTGATTGCAAATTGGGTATTGGGTATTGGGTATTGGGTATTGGGTATTGGGTATTGGGTATTATCTAAGTAACCCGCCTTTCAAGCGCAACAACTCCGTCTCCGACACCTTTGCGTTGTAACGCGCCGTCGTCAGTCTGTTGTATGCTTCCACCGCGCTCTGTTGGGCCGTTCTCAGTTCGATAAATGTAGCAATCCCACGCTTGAAACTCTCCAGTAGAATAGTAACATTTTCACGGGCGAACCCGATATTCTCTTCTTCGATAACAAGAGTTTTCCGGGCGTTGTCGTAGTTGGCATAGGCGATCTTCACGTTTGCCGATGCGGCTGCCTTCGCCTGTTCGTAAAACATTTCCTGCCGCTTAAGATTGATCTCTGCCAACTGAACGTTATTCTTCACAACGAGATTATTCAATAAAGGCCAGGAGGCCGTAAACCCGTAGTTAAACCCGCCCGTTCTGTTTCCTATCGGCTGGAACTGGTTCGCAGCCTGGTTGCTTTCGTTTCGGTTAAAGTTATAGCCTGACACAAAGTTGATGACGGGCAGCCGGTCGCCACGACGCGCTTTCAAAGCGAACCGCGCAACCTCGATGTTACCGCGCGCTGCGATCAGAGTCGGGCTGGTAGATTCAATGCCATCCATGATCTCTTCCATCGTCAGCCCGAGGTTAAGCGGGATCGTGTCGGCCACCTGAAATTCATCGGGTAGCGTCATGCCTGCCGTCTGGTTGAGAAGCGCTTTGGTCTGAATGATCTGTGCTTCCTGTTGAAGCGCGAGTGTTTTGAATGCGTTCTGGTCGAGTCGCGCCTGGAGCAATTCGGTTTTCGCACCCGATCCTACCTGGAGTTTCCTTTCGGCGAGCTTGACCCGCTCCTCTCCAACCGATATCTGTTCGTTTATGGCTTTCAGTTGTTGTTCTTGCGCAACGACGCTGTAGTAATTTCCGATCACAGAAGCCATTGTGTTGGCCATTTGATTTTTCAGCTGTACTTCGTTCACACCCGCCACTTGCTGAAGACCCTTGTACGTCGCAAACATCTTCAGACCATCGAACAGTGTCCAGGTAAGCTGCGCCTGCCCGTTGAGTGCATTCTGTTTTATGTTTGGCCTTACCACCTCGGAATTGTCTGCAAAAAGTTGTGTCGAGTTACTCCGGGTCCACGACCGCCCTCCCGTAAGGCTAAAGTCCGGAATGAAAAGTCCTACCGCATTACCGGCGTCCGTCTCCGACGATTCAAGAAAGTTTTGTGAAAGTCTGATGTTGTAATCTTTCTCGAGAGCGGTCACGACAACGTCTTCAACAGCCAAACGCTGCTGAGCGGCAGCGTGACAAGTCAATAAAACCAGTACCGAAATAAATCCAATCCTAATGTTCATACGCAAGTTCCTTGGCCGGGGTCTGAACCGGTTCGTCCATCTGGTCGGCGGCATGTTTGCGTGTACGCGACAGATATGAATAAATGGCGGGTATCACGAACAGCGTGAGCACCAGTGAGAACAATACTCCACCGACAATTACAACACCCAAAGGCACACGGCTGGTCGATGCATCACCCAGCGACAACGCAAGAGGCAACGATCCAAGAGCCATAGCAAGACTGGTCATGAGGATAGGACGAAGGCGCATGCGTGCTGATGTCAGCACGGCGTCTATCTTCGACAATCCTTCCTCGCGTTTTTGATTCGCAAATTCAACGATAAGGATACCGTTCTTCGTCACCAGGCCGATGAGCATGATCATTCCTATCTGTGAGAAGATGTTGATCGTGAGACCGAACACCCACAGCGAAATAAACGCACCGCAAATTGCCAGCGGTACCGTGAACATGATCGTCAGCGGGTCGATAAAGCTCTCGAACTGGGCTGCGAGTACAAGATATATGAGCACCAGCGCAAGGATGAACGCGAATGATGTATTACCGGAGCTTTCTTCGAAGTCGCGCGAAGAGCCTGCGAGGGCCGTATTGAACGAGTCGTCCAGAACGTTGCCGGCAATTTCACGCATTCCTTTGATGCCGTCCCCGATCGTGTGTCCGGGCGCCGGCGAGGCGGAAATAGTCGCCGCCTTAAACCTGTTGAAGTGATAGATCGAGGGTGGTGTTGCCGATTCCTCCATCGTCACGACGTTGTCGATCGATACCAACTGGCCGGAGTTCGTGCGCACATAAAGTCGCTTAAGGTCATCCGGGTCATCGCGGTTGGTACGCGTCACCTGGCCGATCACCTGGTATTGCTTACCGCTTTTTGTAAAGTACCCGAAACGAAGATTACTGAAAGCCAGCTGAAGTGTCTGCGAGATGTCTTGTACACTGATACCTAGCTGCGTTGCTTTTAGCCTGTTGATCTTCACAAGCAACTCGGGCTTGTTGAACTTCAGGTCGACGTCGATGTTCTGAAGCACAGGATTCTGGCTGGCTGCCTCAAGGAACTTAGGGATAACAGCCTTCAGCTTTTCGAAGTCGTTGTTCTGGATCACAAACTGCACGGGCTGTCCGCCACGGCGGTTAACCTGGATGGTCTGCTCCTGTTGAATGAACACACGCCCATCGGGGAATGCGGGCAAAGATTTTTGAACGTCGTTCACGATCTCTTCCTGAGAACGTGTCCTGAACTTTGGATCGACGAGGTTCACACGGGCAAACCCGCTGTTAGACGAGCTTCCTCCGCGGCCGCCGGCGGTGTTAGCAATGATCGTTGTGTATTCGGGCACGGAATCCATCACCAGCTTCGTGAGTCTGTCGACGTAGGCATCCATATAGTCGAATGATGTCCCTTCCGGAGCCGTGGCCATCAGACGGAACTGGCTTCTGTCTTCAAGTGGAGCAAGCTCTTCCTGGATGTTGGTAGCGATGAGGTACGTTGCGCCGAGGGCCATGACCACGATCACGAAAGCCAGCCAGCGAAGCCGCATGAATGCGGCTAGCAATCGCGCGTATCCCGATTCCATACCAACGAAGAACGGCTCGGTAACACGATAGAACCACGAATGAGAATGGTTGGTCCTGGTGAGCTTTACACTCAACACGGGCGTCAGCGTAAGCGATACAAATGCGGAGATCAATACAGCGCCGGCCACAACGATACCGAACTCACGGAACAGCCGGCCGACAAATCCCGGAAGGAAAACTACCGGGAGGAATACAACTGCCAGCGTGATAGACGTTGAAATAACAGCAAAGAAGATCTCCCTGGATCCTTCTTTCGCCGCGCGGTATTTGTTCATACCGCCTTCCAGCTTCTTATAAATATTTTCAGTGACCACAATACCGTCGTCCACCACAAGACCTGTCGCGAGCACGATACCCAACATGGTGAGCACGTTGATCGAGAAACCGCAGAGATACATGATAAAGAACGTAGCCAGCAGCGATACCGGGATATCGATCAGCGGACGGATAGCGATCAGGAAATCCCTGAAGAAAAGATAGATGATCAACACTACGAGGGCGAACGATATCAATAGTGTTTCCTCCACCTCAGCTATTGATCGCTTGATGAATTTGGTCTGGTCAGTCGATACATCGAGTGTAATGTCCTGAGGCATTTCCGTTTTAACCTGCTCGAGGCGCTTGTAGAACTCATCCGATATCGATACATAGTTCGCTCCGGGAAGCGGAATGATACCGATGGCGATCATCGGCACACGGCTTTCGCGCAGGATCGACTCCTCATTCTCGGGTCCGAGGACGGCCAGACCCACATCTCTCACCCGGATATTGCCGGCTGCAACGTCCGACTTAACAATGACATCGTTGAATTCATCCTCGGTAAAGAGGCGGCCGAATGTCCTTACGGTGAGCTCGGTCGCATCACCGGTGATCTTACCTGAGGGCAGTTCGACGTTCTCGCGACTTAGGGCAGACTGAACATCCAGTGCTGTAAGACTATACGCGCTCAGTTTCGCGGGATCCAGCCAAATACGCATCGCGTACTTCTTTTCACCCAAAACACTCACACTGCTTACGCCTGGTATAGTTTGGAACCGCTCGACCAGTACATTGTTCGCATACTCGGTTAATTCAAGACTGTTCTTGCTATTGCTTTGAACAGTCATACTGATGATGTGATCCGAGTTTGCATCGGCTTTCGATACAACCGGAGGTGAAGTAAGATCTTGCGGAAGCTGGCGAACGGCCTGCGATACCTTGTCGCGAACGTCATTGGCAGCGGTTTCCATATCTACCCCGAGCTCGAACTCGATGTTGATGCCGGAGCTGCCCACACTGGACGAGGAAGTAATGTTCTTGATGCCGGGAATTCCGTTGATGGACTTTTCGAGTGGCTCGGTTATCTGCGACTCGATGATATCGGCATTCGCACCGGAGTAGCTGGTGCTGACATAAATATTAGGTGGATCGATCGCGGGATAATCGCGCACGCCCAGGTAGCTGAAACCGATAGCGCCGAACAACAACAAAATGATGTTCATGACAAAAGTCATTACAGGACGCCTGATGCTTAGTTCGGAAATGTTCATACGCTTCCTTGTTTTAATCTTTTGGCGTTTTATTCTTTTGGCAACCTGGCCACTTTGCCAACCTTGATCTTAACCGAAGGCCGTATGGCCATGAGACCTGTGGTTATGACCGTGTCGCCTTTTTTCAATCCTCGCGTGATCTGCACATAGGCGGAATCCCGTATGCCTGTCTCTACTACATTAAACACGGCCGTGTCTCTTCTCAAAACGATCACCTGTTTGTTACGCGCCGTCGGGATCACCGCTTGCGTCGGGATCAACAATGCTTCGTTGCTCTGACCGAGCTGGAGGTTGACCTTTGCGAAAACGCCAGGCACCAGCTCCTGGTCGTTGCCTTTCACCAGCGCCCGGATCTTGAGGGTCCTGGTCTGCGGGTTCACGTTACCTTCCGTAGCCAGCACCGTGCCGTTATGGTCTTTCCTGCCGCCGTCGACTCTGAATTTTACCACATAGCCTTTGTTGATGGTCTTCGCGTACTTTTCGGGCACAAAGAACTCGAGCTTGAGCTGTGCCACATCGCGAAGTGTGGTGATGATGTCTGTAGGACTGAGGTAAGTTCCGAGGCTGACGTTCCTCAATCCTACCTGTCCGGCGTAGGGCGCCCGGATCTCGGTCTTTGCTATCGATATCCTTACCGACTCCATGTCGGCTTTCAGGTTATCGACACTCAGTGTTGCCAGGTCATAGTCCTGCTGGCTGATGCCATTGATTGCGAGAAGCTCTTTTTGTCTTTCGGCCGTTTTATCTGAGATCTGAAGCTGCACGGTCAGCTTGCGAAGCTGCGCCTGCAGGTCTTCATCAAACAGTTTTACCAGCACCACGCCTTTGGCTACGACTCCCCCCTCGGGGATGTTCAGCTTCACCACACGGCCGGCGACCTCTGCGCGTATCGCAGTTTCTTCGGCAGGCAAAAGCGACCCTGGAACTTCCACGGTTTCGCTAACGTGGTGCTCATCCACAACAAAGCCATCAACCAGAAGTGGCCCACGCTGACCGCCGCCCCTTTGCTGCTGTCCTGTCTCCCCTTTCTTCGATTCGCACGCGACCAGGATCATTACTATGATCGACAATAAACTTGTAAAACGCATATGATGTTAAAACGCCAACTATACCTTAAAAAACTCAAAAAATCCTATCGGTCAGACTTCTGGAGTTGCCGCAAAATTGGAATATAAACGGCTTAATTCCAGTGTCTGAGTGCTAAAGTGTGCTAAACGGTTATTCAGCCAGAATTCCGGCATTTACGAACACCTTGGGAATCTGATTTAGTGTAAAATTAACACCTTCATGTATGGGAAGTTGGGGGGATGCCGTCCAATGGGTCGAGCGTATTGGAAGATTAGTCGAAAAGTTATACCGTGACCCGCAGGGGATTACCTGGCGTTACCTCCGTGACGGATGGTAAATCAACCGTTATTGTCTTGCCCATCTTCCCGACATTGATCTTTTTCACAGACAGCCTTCCCCATTTTACATCGATCACACACTCCAGGGATTTACCCTTTTTCACCTGTGAATAAGTTCCCCATCCTTCCGCCGCCGTGAATGCTGCTTTGAAATTATCGGCGCCGACTTTTGGAGCAAATCCGATCTCCTTTTTCGGGCCGTGATAAGTGAATCCGCAGGCTGTTATAAAAGTGCCATAGCTGGCCATTGCCCTTGCGTAGTGGTCGCTGCACTCCACTTCGTTGAACGGGTTGCGTTTTTTTGCATGATAACGGTCGTGGATCGTCCGGGTAAGTATCAGGGATTCCTCTACCATATCTTCGGCCATCATGTGCGAAGCCACCTGGTGCTCGAAGCCACTCATACATTCATGGAAATACGTCACCTGCCACGCATCTTTGACACCGTAAGGAGCTTCTTCATTCTTCGGATTGGTATTCATGATCATCCCCCCTTCGCCCGGTAGCGCGTACGGCCGGCCCCCGTGATGTTCGGCGAGATAAGGACCAACGTCGGTCGTGAAGTTGTATTTCCAGAGTGCCTTCAGCGCGGAAAGTGTTTTCTCGCGGTCGATCGTTCTGCCTAGCCCAACCTGGAACGCCCAGCTTTGTCCATACACCTGGTCTATATGACAGGTATTGTAGGAGCCGATCACACCATCGCGGCCTTTGATGGCATCCGGACGATGGATGAAGTATTCACCGTTGAACAAAAGCTTCTCCATGTTGCCTTTACCCTTCGCAACATAGTCGCCGCACCTGGAAGCAAACTCTGTGTCGTTCATCTCTTCTGCCATTCGCTGGGCAGCTTTGATTGCAGTAACGGAAAGCCCGACGATCCAGGCGATCTCGCCGGGCCACTTGGCATCGAGTGTGTTCTCGAGCTGCGTGTCGGTCATCCCGTCGCCGTTCGTGTCTTGCTTGAGCAGAAATTCGACAGCCTTCTTTGTCTTCGCCCAGTTCCTTCGAAGGAAAGTGTCATCGGCGCTCATCTGATGTTCACGATAGATATCGAGAATGCGGCCGGCCTGACCATCGACGGCAGGCTGTGTATCGTACTCGGCGCGAAAGCCGATATGCCCGTCGTCGTAAAATCCGACGCCGAGATCGACGCGCTCCCTGGTATCTCTTTCGAGGCCGGGAAAGATCCTTCCGACAGCCTGGGCATATTGCCACACGTGATTACATGTGCCCGGGCAGCTGCCGATGCCTTCCCACGCATAGAAACGTCCCGACTCGAACCAATGACACGTAGTGCTGGCCAGTATCGAGGTGTTGAGGAATGTTCTTTCCAGAAACCAGTATGGAAGGGTGCTTTCTTTATACCAGGTGTCGGCCCAGAGAACGGTTTGTTTTGACAATGATTCGAAGTTGTCGTGAATGTACTTGACGACTTCGACCGAATTCTTGAAACGCTTTTTGTAATGACGTCCGCCTTCGTCCTTTAATTTATCAAAAGTGAGATTGGGGAAATACCAGGAGATGACATAATTAAGTTCAGTCTTTGAACCAGGTTGAAGAACGATGTTATTGGATACGGAACCAATGTGCTGTTCCTTAATATTTTTCTTCGATGGAGTTGCCGACGCGATCACCTGCGTTTTCTCATTGAGTGATGCGATGCAAAAGTCTCCGAAATCGGGTGCGTGCCAGAATGATTCATCCGCCCAGTTGTGACTGTGTGCGCGCATGAATACGCCGGCGAAATTCTGATCCTTTACCTCCACGTTTGTCCTGAAGTACTCACCGTCGTTCGCGCTATGAATGGCCGCCTTGTTTTCCAGGAAAGCCCTAACATCTACCTCGACGTTCGCATTGGACGTGTTCTCGATCGACAAAGAAAGTATGGTAGCCGGCAATGCGGAGTCGTTCTCGTTTAGGGGAATGAATGGCGAGTATGCCTTCATTGTTATCGACACCGGAACAGTCTTCTCAGTAAACTTCACCGTTGCAACCGGGTAAGTGGCTTCGAACGAAACTTCTTCCCAGTCCGCACTTTGCAAAGTCTTATTGACAGTCTGACCATTGTGTTTGATTCCGATCATAAACCCCTGTTCGAGCGGTCTTACGTCCTTCACCGGCTCGACATAATTCGCGCCATCGAAGGGCCTCACGTAGTCGAAGTTGAACTGTATCTTTTCGTGCCACGGGATATTTTTATAAACGACACCACTCTGGTTCTTGTTGAACACATCCCATAGCCACAAGCGGCCGTCGCCGCCGAGATAAACCATGCCGCACATGATGCCACCGACGGGCATACCGATGTAGTCGAGCTCGCCTTTCGATTTCAGGTAAGTTGTTGGTGTTCCTCGCTGGTAAAGGGATTTAACCCAATCGCGATCGAGTTTCTTAATAAGAATGGGATCATTCGCAGGAGCTGCGAGCGCACTCATCTTCGATGCAAACAATCCTGCGGTGAGAAGGCTTGAGCTCTGGATGAAAGTTCTTCGTTGCATTTTTAAAAATACAACGAAAACCCTACTCCACCGTCACACTCTTCGCCAAATTCCGCGGCTGGTCCACGTTACATCCTCTCATCACCGCGATGTGATACGAAAGGAGTTGTAATGGTATCACCGAAACCATCGGCGTCAGTGCATCCGTCGTTGATGGGATCTCGACGACATAGTCCGACATCTTTGGAATGAGGGTGTCGCCCTCGGTTACGATAGAGATAACTTTTCCTTTACGCGCTTTTACCTCCTGGATGTTCGACACCACTTTGTCGTACGAGCTGTCTTTGGTTGCAATGAAAACTACCGGCATCTCTTCGTCGATCAGGGCGATAGGACCATGTTTCATTTCGGCGGCGGGATATCCTTCCGCATGGATGTAGGAGATCTCTTTAAGCTTGAGAGCGCCTTCGAGTGCCACCGGGAAATTATATCCGCGGCCCAGGTAGATGAAGTTGCGTGCATCCTTGAATTCACCCGCTATGAACTTGATCTGCTCGTTCAGCGCGAGTGCTTTTTCCACTTTCGTGGGAATATTTTCGAGCTCGACGAGCAGCTCGTGGAACTTCCGTTCAGTAATCGTTCCACGTTTCTGTGCCACGATCAGTGCGATCATATTCAATACCGTCAGCTGTGCGGTGAAGGCCTTGGTGCTGGCCACGCCGATCTCCGGGCCCGCGTGCGTATAAGCGCCTGCATGTGTCGTGCGGGGAATCGATGATCCCACGACGTTGCACACACCGATGATCACCGCGCCTTTTGATTTTGCGAGCTCAATCGCCGCAAGAGTATCCGCTGTTTCACCAGACTGGGAGATGGCGATCAGCACGTCGCCTTCGCGGATCACGGGGTTTCGATACCTGAACTCCGATGCATACTCCACCTCGACCGGTATGCGACAAAATTCTTCGAAGAAATACTCGGCTACCAATCCGGCATGCCATGAAGTACCACATGCAACTATCAATATCCTGTCGGCATTCGCCAGCTTCGTTACGTACTCTCTCAGGCCGCCGAGCACCAACCGGCCCATTTCGGAGTCGAGGCGTCCTCTCATGCAGTCTTTGATGGACCGTGGCTGCTCGAAGATCTCTTTGAGCATGAAATGTTCGTAGCCGCCTTTTTCGATTGCCTCCAGCGCCACATCGACGGTCTGGATGTAGGGTGTGAGCGGAAGGTTCGCCGTGTTCTTGATCGAGAGCTTTCCGTTGTCGACGATTGCTATCTCCTGGTCGTTGAGATACACCACTTCGTTCGTGTACTCGATGATGGGTGTCGCGTCGGACGCCATAAAGTATTCACCTTTGCCAACGCCTACTACCAAAGGGCTGCCCTTGCGTGCTGCGATTAGTTTATTCGGGCTGTCAGCCGACATGACCACGATCGCGTAAGCGCCGACTACTTTCGTCAGGGCAAGTCTCACTGCCTCTTCGAGGGTACAGTTCTCTTTTTCCTTGATGTCTTCTATAAAATGAATAAAGACCTCGGTGTCTGTTTCACTGAGAAACCGGTGCCCTTTGTTCAGCAGGTCCTGCTTCAAAGAGGCATAGTTCTCGATGATACCGTTATGGATGATTGCGAGGTTCTTGCTTGCAGAATAATGCGGGTGTGCATTCTCATCGTTAGGAGCTCCATGAGTGGCCCACCGTGTATGGCCCATACCTATATGGCTATTGAGGTTCTTGCCCTTGACGAAAGCCTCGAGCTCTGTAACTTTTCCTTTCTTCTTGAGCACATTCAGCCCACCGTTCATGACGGCAATACCCGCGCTGTCGTATCCCCTGTATTCAAGACGCTTCAATCCTTTTATGACAACATCGGATGCCTGACGGGGTCCGACATAAGCAACTATTCCGCACATGTGTAAAAAGGTAAAATCCCTGTTCTAACTATTCGTCTACGCTCGGAGTGGTATAGTAGATCCTCAACTTGATCTTGTCAGCCGGAAAGTAAAATCCGTTGACACTCTTTCCGAGTTCTGGCGTTTGAGGGATGAGGGCAAAATAACGCAGAAAATCGGCTTCATTCAGAGACGTCTCCGTCTGCAGAAAGTTAGTAAGATATCCGGTATAAACAGATTTACCTGAACCGTTCGATGATAGTCTCAGGGCGAACGGTCCTGTGCCGGTGTCGTTCATAGGCTCCAGGCGCGTCGAACCAGGGACAACGGTATGTTTCGAGGCGAGTTCGATATCAATAACTGAAATCGGATCGCCCGCTGCGTCCACGTCGCCTTTTACGGCGAAAATAGAGCGGTTATTCGGCTTCAACGCTCTGAGTATGAAGCTCACGGTGCTAATGTCCTGCTGCGCCTGTTGCTCGACGGTTTCGATTTGCAGTTGTGCCGCACTAAATGCCTTTACCGGAATATCCTTGAAGTGATCAAGCACCTCACTGAAGTCGAGCTTAACCGCGACACCTGTTCCGGATTGCATATACCGAAAGCCGTCAGAAGGTTCAAAGTCGGTGTACTTTGTGGTAAGGCCAGCCAGCGGCGTGCCGGAGCGATCCGTTTTCAACTCAGTATAGCTAACATACTCCGGAATATTTCCGGATGCACTGGGCGCATTGAACTGGTAAATAAGCCGGTAAGTGACGGTATCGATCTTATAGTCAAGCGTCATCCGGCATTTCGCGCTGTTGGGATTGAACCCGACGATCTTGTCGTTGTTTGAACCAACGATGGCGAGGCCTTTGAAGGCTCTCCGGAACCTGCTGAAGAAGCCGTAATTGTTTTCATTCGTGCCGAGGGTATCCATCGCGGCGGTGAGCAGCCTCCGGGCAAGACTCAAATCAAGCTCAACGTTGAGGCTGTCGATGATGTTATTACTGGTATCGTCGTCGTCGTTGTCTGCTCTGTTCTGTGCCAGGGCTTCGGGTGAAACAATTTTCTGTGTCTCGCCCAATAGCGGTCCATACGGAGTAGGCTGATTCGAGTAATGCGGCAGGTATGTCAGAATGCTGTCGGTGACTTCGTAGACCTGGTAGGTCTGCTGAGTGGCGGCGCTGCTTCCCTGCCAATAGTTGTCGAAAATCAGTGTAAGGTTAAGGCTCTTGGGAACGGCGTTCAGACTGATGATTCCCGGAGCGTTTATGGGCCAGTACTGTGTGTAAGCTGTAGCGGAAGTCTTTCCAAACAGGGGGCTATCCATAAAGCCGCACATCATCCTGTTCTCTGTTGTGGCCGATCCATTGCTGGTCGAAACGGAGTCCATCAGGTAGATTTTGGCAGGAATGATAAATTCCTTTTCATAAACCTGGAAATCCCGGTTGGGGTTTTTAAACCCAACCAGGCCTGTATTGTCTTCGCAGGAAAGGAGAACCAGGATTGCCAGGATACCCGGTACAGACCGGGTTGTCTGCCTAGCCCACCAACTCGTGATAGAGATTATAAAACGATTCGGTGTAGTCTTCGTCCTTCTCAATGGTCTCAACTTTCTTTTCCTTTATTTTCTTAACTAGTCCTTCCAGCTTTTTATTGTCGCCGGCCACGGAAACAACATCCGACCACTGCGCACCAAGCTTAATGAAGCCTTCGTAATCGCCGTTTTTCAGGTGTCCGAGCATGTTGTCTTCGATGTCGATCATCTTCACTTTGCCCATCAGGTCACCCTTAAACTTGTGATTGAAGGCATTATTGTAGATGGTGAACACGGTTTTGGTGTTCTTGAACAACGGGTCGTTTTTGTAAGTGGTCTTCAGATAGAGCGGAATGAAGCTGGTGATCCAGTCATTGCAATGAACTATATCGGGAGCCCATCCAAGTTTGCGGACTGTTTCGATAACGCCCTTACAGAAGAAGATCGCGCGCTCGTCGTTGTCCTCATAGAAGTTATTTTCCTTGTCGTGGAATACAGATTTACGGTGGAAGTAGTCTTCGTTATCGATGAAATAAACTTGCAGCTTGGCATTGGGAATAGAAGCCACCTTGATGATCAGGGGCTTTTCTTCGTCTCCTACAGAAATGTTGATACCCGACAACCGCACAACCTCGTGTAACCTGTTCTTCCTCTCATTGATCAACCCAAATCTGGGCACCAGTATGCGAATTTCCATCCCTCTTTCCTGCATCGCCTGAGGTAATTTCCTGACAAAATCAGATACTTCAGTAGTTTGGAGAAAAGGATTTATTTCACTGGCCACATACAGGATACGAATCTTTGACATATGCTTATTTTTTTAGGGGAAAGTGAAAACCGAGCCACAAAAGTACGCAAAATCCACCCCTTATTCAACCTATTATCAATGTAAGCCCTTATATTGCCACCCCTCAAAAAACGCTGTAAATGCAGATTTTTAAGGAAATAGACGCACTCAAGGCTTATTTACAGGATAAAAAGAAAGCGGGTTTCTCCGTGGGGCTCGTGCCAACCATGGGGGCGCTCCACGAAGGCCATCTTGCTTTGGTGAAGGCTTCAAAAGCAGCCACAGGCATAACAGTCTGCAGTCTCTTTGTCAACCCCACGCAGTTCAACAACCCCAAAGACCTCGAAAAGTATCCCCGCACGGTAGAAAAAGATATCGCCATGCTGGAGGCGGCAAACTGCGATGTCCTGTTTGCCCCCGAAACAGCCACCATGTACGAACGGCCCGGGATTATCCGGTTCGACTTCGGCAACCTCGACAAAGTGCTCGAAGGCAAATTCAGACCCGGCCATTTCAGCGGCGTGGCGACTGTCGTCGTCAAACTGTTCAACGTCGTGGAACCCGACCAGGCTTTCTTCGGTCAGAAAGACTACCAGCAATTCCAGATCATCTCCAGGCTGGTCGAAGAATTGAAGTTTAACATCAAGCTCAATAGCGTTCCTATCGTCCGCGAAGCGAGTGGACTCGCCATGTCATCGCGAAACACCAGGCTCACAGAAGATCAGAGAAAAAAGGCAATCATTCTCCACGAGAGCTTGCTGGATGCACGCACCAAGCTGCTTGCGGGCAAACCGTGGCTGGAAGTGCAGTCGGATGTTATGGAAAGGTTAAATAAAACACAGGAGCTTCAACCCGAGTACTTCGAGCTCGCACATCGCGACAACCTATCTGATCTTAACGATGTAGATCCCTCGCGGGGAATTATGTTGATCGCCTGCGTTGTAGGACCAGTAAGATTGATTGATAATATGCTAGTCTGAACTACCTTTAAGGAATAAAAAATCGCCCACGCTTTGTCAAAGAACATCAAGTCTTTCCTCCAGTACGTCGTAATGATCGCTATCACAGCCGGTCTTATCTGGCTTTCGGTTCGCGGTCTGAAGCTGGACGGCACCCATGAAGGACAAAGCACGATGGGCCTCATTTGGGGCGCATGGACAAAAGCCAACAAGGGCTACCTGATGCTGATGGCAGGTGTGTTGATACTGAGTCACCTCCTGCGCGCCGAGCGGTGGAGGATGCTTCTCGAACCTTCGGGAAACAAGGGAACGTTCGGGAACAGCTTTCTTTCGGTGATGGTAGGGTACCTCGTGAACCTTGCCATTCCACGAGGCGGCGAAGTGTCGCGTTGCTACAATCTTTTTAAGCTCGAGAACACACCGGTGGAAGTTTCATTCGGAACGGTGGTCGTCGAACGGATCGTCGATATCCTCTGCCTGTTGATATTGATCGTCATTTCTTTTGTAGTCGAGTGGGACAAACTTGAATTGTTCATCAGTGGTCTCGATTTCTCCAAGGGCACGAAGCCGAAGGTTTCTCCGGTGCTGATCATTGTCGTTGTCGGTATCGCAGGGCTGGTGCTCGCGATTTATTTGTTACGAAACAACCCGCGGCTCAAGAAGCTACTTGCCGGTTTCAAAGAAGGACTGCTCGCTGCCTTCAGGCTTAAGAATAAATGGCTCTTCCTCGGCTACTCGGTTGCGATCTGGGCATTGTACTTCGCCATGAGCTACGTGGTCATGCTTGCCTTCGGTGAAACAGCCGAGCTCGGAATGCGCGCCGTGCTCACGATATTCGCTATCGGCGCCATCGCCATGGCCGCACCGCTTCCCGGCGGCGCAGGATCATATCACCTGCTGCTGCCGGTGGGACTGGTCTCGTTATATCACATGAACCGAGCCGATGCAGTGGCGTTTGTGTTCATCTTTCACGCCTGGCAAACGCTGGTACTGATTATCGCAGGGATCATATCTTTGGTGATCAGTTATTGGATCATTCGAAAAAAGACCAAGCAAACCGCCGCAGCGTAATTCCTGATGGAAAAGACCTCGGACAAAATAAGATCGGTCGCGGAAGCGAGGAAAAAACTTGCGACGTGGAAGTCGAAGGGCGAACGCATTGTGTTCACCAACGGCTGCTTCGACATCCTTCACCTGGGTCATGTCGATTATCTCGAAAAGGCCCGAAACCTGGGCGACAGGCTCGTCATCGGCCTGAATACCGACTCCTCGGTAAGCCGGTTCAAAGGCCCTCACAGGCCGATACAGGATCAGCAGTCCAGGGCACGTGTTCTGTCATCGTTACAATTCGTGGATATGGTCGTATTTTTCGATGAAGACACCCCTAAAGAATTGATTTCTGAACTGATACCCGATGTGCTGGTGAAGGGCAGTGACTATTTGGCAGAGAACATCGTTGGCGCGGATGTTGTGAAGAAGGCCGGGGGAGTTGTAACGACTTTGGAATTCGTTCCGGGATATTCAACTTCGCAGGTGATCGAAAAGATCAGGAAAACGTAGAATAACAAAACACAAGTAAATCATATAGCAATGGCTTTTGTAATTGGTGGTTTCTTTATGCTGATAGGATGGCTCGTACAGAGTCGTCTTAAAAGCAAGTTCAAGAAGTACTCGGAGATACACTTAACACGCGATCTCACCGGCGCTGAAGTCGCAAGGCTTATGCTGGCCGACCACAGCATCAGGGATGTCCAGGTGATGAGCGTTGAAGGTCAGCTTTCAGACCACTACAACCCTGCAAACAAAACCGTCAATCTTAGTCCTGATGTTTATCATGGACGCAACGCGGCCGCAACTGCGGTAGCTGCCCACGAATGTGGTCACGCCGTGCAACACGCAAACGCTTATTCCATGTTGCAGCTTCGTTCGGCGATGGTGCCGATCCAGGGTGTCACCACACAGATCATGAATGCGATCTTCTGGCTGTCGATCCTCGGTGGAGGTTTCCTTCATATCCTTCCCTGGTCGACATTGATATTGATCGTCATTGCATGTTATGGCGTGTTCGCTTTATTCTCGCTGATAACACTTCCGGTGGAATTTGACGCAAGCCGCAGAGCCCTTGCATGGGTAAAGACAAGAAACATTGTTTCACCCAACGAATACGACATGGCGCAGGATTCATTGAAGTGGGCTGCGATGACTTACGTGGTCGCTGCAATCAGCTCGATAACATTGCTGATCTACTTCGTGTTTCAATACATGGGTGGTAGCCGTGACTAAGCACTGAAGAATATGCTTTGAGAGGCCGGGATGAAAGTCCGGGCCTTTTTTTATCTTAACCCCTATGAATTTCCAACTTACCGAAGAACAACTGGCAGTGCAGGCGGCCGCCCGCGACTTCGCGCAAAATGAGCTCCTCCCGGGTGTGATCGAAAGAGATACCGAGCAAAAATTTCCTGCCGAACAGATAAAGAAAATGGGGCAGCTGGGGTTCATGGGCATGATGGTCGACCCGAAATACAATGGTGGCGGTATGGATACCATCTCTTATACGCTTGCCATGGAAGAGATCTCGAAGGTGGATGCTTCGGCTTCGGTTTGCATGTCGGTTAACAACTCGCTGGTATGTTGGGGGCTCGAACGATTCGGTAATGAAGAACAAAAGGAGAAATACCTCAAGCGACTCTCGACCGGTGAAGTGATCGGCGCCTTTTGTCTTTCGGAACCCGAAGCGGGATCCGATGCAACCAGTCAGCGCACGACTGCTGTAGACATGGGCGATCATTATTTGGTCAATGGCACGAAGAACTGGATCACCAACGGCAACAGCGCCAGCGTCTACATCGTCATCGCACAAACAGATACAGCCAAACGGCACAAGGGCATCAACGCGTTGATCGTCGAGAAAGGAATGAAGGGCTTCGTGGTTGGAAAGAAGGAAGACAAGATGGGCATCCGCGGATCGGATACACATTCCCTGATGTTCAGCGACGTGAAGGTCCCAAAAGCCAATCGTATCGGCGAGGAAGGTTTCGGTTTCACGTTCGCCATGACCACACTGAACGGAGGACGTATCGGTATCGCCTCGCAGGCGTTGGGCATCGCCGCCGGCGCTTACGAGCTTGCACTGAAGTATTCGAAAGAAAGAAAAGCATTCGGGAAACAACTCTCCGAGCACCAGGCGATACAATTCAAGCTGGCCGACATGGCCACACAGATCGATGCTGCCCGGTTATTGGTATGGCAGGCTGCATTCCTGAAAGACCAGAAGAAAGACTTTGTAAAAGCCGCAGCGATGGCCAAGCTCTATGCTTCGAAGATCGCACAGGACGTCACGACGGAAGCGGTACAGATACACGGAGGTTATGGTTACGTGAAAGAGTTCCACGTTGAAAGACTGATGCGTGATGCGAAGATCACCCAGATCTATGAAGGAACGACAGAGATCCAAAAGATGGTAATTTCGAGGGAACTGTTAAGAGTGTAGCAAGGAAAGCTAAAAGTGAAAAATCAAAAGTTAAAAGTTTTTTTGCGGGTTGAGGGTGTCATTGAGTGCTGATTCTAACATCGGAAATTGATACTCGAAGCCCGTTGCTTTAATTTTATCGCAAGAGATCTTACTTCCATTGATCACGGACTCGAACATTTCTCCGAGCACAACTTTCAAGACAAATGCGGGAATATTGGGAAGCCATAAAGGCTTATGCAATATTTTTGCGATCGCTTGTGTAATCCTCTCATTGCTCGCAGGATCCGGTGCAGCGCCGTTGAAAGGTCCACTAAGGTCATTCTCCAAAATGTGAATGAAGATGCCGCAGAGGTCATCGATGTGGACCCAGCTGACGATCTGCTTTCCTGAACCCAATGGCGCACCTGCAAACAATCTGACCGGCCGGGCCATCTCTTCCAACGCGCCGCCTTCCCGTGCGAAGGCTATTCCTGTGCGGACGAAGGCTAATTTCACTCTTTCATTTTTCAACTTCGAAGCCTCGTGTTCCCAGCTCGCGACCAACTGGGCGAGGAAGTCGTTGCCGGGCGGGTCTGTTTCCCTGAACCATGTCTTGTCGCTACCGAAACCATAGTAGCCGATGGCCGACCCGGAGATGAAGTTCTTAACATTATTTGGCTTGTTGTCGAGGAAATCCACGAGGAGTTTTGTCGAACCCGTGCGGCTTGCGGCGAGCTCCTTTTTGTAAGCTTCGGTCCAGCGATGCCCGCTGATGTTTGCTCCTGCGAGGTTGATGACAGCGGTAACGCCTTCGAAGGCGTGCTCGTCGAGGGTCTGGCCGTGGATATCCCAGCCGAAGGTCTTCACGGCGCCGTCTTTGGGTTCACGTCCGAGGTGTCGCACCTGGTATCCCTTTTGCGTAAGCAGCTGGGTGAGCCGGCTGCCGATCAAGCCCGACCCGCCCCCGATTAAGATCGTACGATCCACTTTCACTTCTACCGAATTATTAGATTTGACACAATTTAACACCCTGAGCATGAAAAGATTTTTTGTTTTGGCGACGCTCGTCGTTTTCTCGTCGACGGTGTTTGCGCAAAAGGTAATTGTCAGCAAGCGATCGGAGCGGGTAAAAAATGAAAGCGCCGACGGCTATTCGTCAGATCTCGATGCGAAAGCCGACGATGTGCGGACCTCGCTGGGCAGGTTCATGAAGGAGGCGGGCAAAACAAAGAACGCCGGTGATATCATCACAGTAAATGAGCCTGTGGTCAATGGAACGGTCTACATGAAGGGCATTCTTTACGCGACAGTAGCCGGCTCGGACGTGAAAACCCGCGTTTGGATCGGCATCCTGCCCGGCGAATGGAATTCAAGCGAAGTAGAAGCCGTTAGCAAAGACATCGAACAGATGGTCTATCGTTTCAGCATCAAATATTATCGCGATGTGATCCAAAAGCAGATCGACGAAGCACAGCAGGCTTCCGACGCGGTCGATAAGCAGGCACAACGACTGACGAACGAAGGCAAGTCGCTGAATAATAAACTGGAGAACAACGACCAGGAAAAGGTACGCCTCGAAAAATCGCTGGAGGCAAATAAACTGGAAGACCTGGTGCTGAAACAGAAGATCATCAACAACAAGAAATCACAGGACTCCATCGCGCAGACAAGCGTGAAGATCAAACAGGTGATGGAATCTCACAAAGAGCGACAGGGGAAAGTGAATTGATCACTCTACGAGTGAAGGGCTGGTCGGATCACGCCACACGCGTTTCTCCTTGTCGTACACGAAGTGGTCGTCGGGAACCTCGATATATTGATCGCCTGTAAATTTCGGGTAATAGATTGAAAGATCCTTACCGTCGACCATTCTATCGAACAACGCTTTACCCTTAACTTCTAAATTTTCCTTGGGCATTTTCCACATGCGGAAGGTCTCTTCGTATGTGACCAGCGAATCGTCCTTCATGAGGAATGTTCCCCCGATCCCTTCATCCATCGGCGTCAGGCTCCGGGCGGGCCTCGAGATCAGAAAGTAGTATCCATTGTCTTGTTTGGCTTGCACGTGCACCCATTTATAACCGGCGGCAACGCTCTTGTAATAATAATCGTACTGCGCTTCGAATTTTGTTTCATGAGTTGCGCCGGGGGCAAGCTTTGCGGCGTAATGAACGATCTCCAGCATAGCATCATCCATTGTCTCTTTGGAGAGGTGATCGGCCGGATCGCGGCTGATGCCGTGGCAGCTCCCGAGAATGAGGAGCATCGCGCATAATTTCTTCATAAGTAAATATGAAGCCCGGATCTTACCCCGGGCTTCGATCAAATCAATTACAAACCAATATTAGTTGCCATAGTCGACGTTAATGGGGTCGAAGCTGGTCCAACCTGCCATCCAGTTCGTTGTTGCGTCAAAGGCGCCTTTGTATGTCACCTGCGTAAGACCAGCGGGCACCGTTACGGCTCCTGTGAGCAACGTAGAGCTTCCGGCCAGCAAAGGGTTAGGCGTACCGAGAGAACCCACGCCAGCAAGTCCCGCAAATGTTGCCGATAAGTCTACCTTGTTCACCGGGGACTCGACACTGTTGTCAGCTGCGAAGTTCGCATCCACATAAGGGTCGTTTACTTTCGCTGTCGGTGTAGGCTTTGCAGCGCCGGTAAAACGTCCTAAATAATTGCCTTTGAAAACTGCTGCCGAGTTGGTGTTTTCAAAGAGGATGCCATCGATGTTTGCACCTACGAACACACTGTTGTAAACCTGGAGAGCTGAGTTCCTCCGAATGTGAGCTCCGCGTTTGTAGTTGGAGCTGACGTTGCTTGCGCTGAGCGCACCACTCGCAAGGTTGGCAAAAGCATAGGGTCCGAAGAACGTTACGTTAGAAAATTTAGCGGCCGTGAGCGGAGTTTTGTCATCCCCCTGTGCGTTGTTATCCGATTCAAATCCATTAGAGCCGGACTTGTCGGCGATGTTAGGATCGCGGAACGACACGAGGAACTGGTTGTTGCCACGATAGCCGAAGTCTGTATCGAATTCATCATCCCATCCGCGATAAGCGACGAGATACTTTGTATTTACCGCCCCGCCAAACCATTCGTAAGAGTCGTCCCCTGAATACGAAACCTGGATGTGGTGAATTTCCGTTCCGCTACCCACGCTGCCGAATGTAACGCCATTCAGCTCGTTGTCCGTCGAGAGCGCGATACCCGCGAACTCGATACGTGCATAGTATAATTCGCCGCTGTTGTCGTCATCGGCTGTTCCGCCATAAAGGCCGTTGTCGCCGGATGCGGCAGAGATGCCTTCAATGGTCTGGTTAACGGACTGGTTGTTGGCAGCTTTACCGAGCAGCACTATTCCACCCCAGTCGCCGTAGTTACGGAAAGTCTTGGGAGCCGATGACGTGAAGACGATCGGCTTCTCCGCAGTTCCTTTTGCATGGATCTTGGCGCCACGGCTAACGATCAATGCTCCTTTAGTGACCTTGTCTCCGAAAATGATCGTACCAGGCTCGATTGTCAACTCAGCGCCCGACTGGACGTAGATATTTCCCTTCAACAGGTAGAACTTGGAGGCAACCCATGTTGCACTTGCAGCAATGGATGCGTCTACTACCACTGTTTCTTTAGGGGCAGCTGTCACCGTTATGTCTGCACTTGCGCCGATGGATTTAGGCTCACCCTGCTTATCAATGACAGTGAACGGTACCGCAAGCGTTCCTAATGCCTGAGAAGCGGGGATAGTGAATTCGTAAGTAAAAATATCCGTCTTGGTATCGACCGAATAAGTTTTGATCTCTGTATCGCCCTGTTTTACCGAAGCTAAACCTGCTTCGGCTGCAACTGCGATCGTAAACGTTACTTTTCCGCCAGGCATCTGCTGCGTGTTGGCGGTTGTTACTCCGATGGTAGGATCCGTGAATGTGGGCGTCTCTTCGTTATCGCAGGATGACAATAACAAGGAGATCGACAACAGTCCAAATGCGACTATGCGGAATGTCTGGGACGTAATTTTTTTCATGCGGTTCAACATTTTTTATTGGTTGTAAATCTGGACCAAAGTAACGGCGGTGGTGTTACAGGAATATTATCTGAACGTTAGCGGATGTTGAAACTAATGGCGTACTGTTACCATTCCGATAACAATTGGTCAGAACCTCCAGGTAACACCCAATGTTGAATACTGGCCGAACTTGTAGGTTTGAATAGTCTCATCCACACCCGTGATCTTCTTATCGCGGTTGGAATCCTGGACAAGGCGATAGGACTGGTTAAGAAGGTCCTGGATCCCAATCTTCACTTCAAGTTTTTCGGTGACCCGTTTTGAAATGGTAAGGTCGACCTGGTGACGCGACATTTCATACTGGTTGGGATTGGCATCCTTGTCGCCGACAGCGAAGATCCTCTTGCCAAAAACATTATACATCACGCTGGCCTGCCATCCTGCTTCGGGATGATTATAGAATAAGCTGCCGTTGATAATATATGGTGACTGGCCCTGCATGGCCCTGTTGTGGTCGAGGTTGTCGAGGCTCTCCGGCAGCGCGATAGCGCTCGCAACCAATGCGCCGTTGAAAATGAATGTCAGTCGCTTCAAAAAATTATTGTCGGTTACGTTGTCGAGCGACTTGCGAACTTCTGCCTCCACTCCATAGTTGGTTGCCTTGTCTGCATTTGTATAGGAGTAGATAAGGTTAGACCCGGGAGCGAGATATTGTTCGATCGGGTCTGAAAAAAGCTTGTAGAAAACACCGAGCGATATATTCTCTGAGCTCGAAGGATACAATTCCCATTTCACATCGATGTTGTCGATCCGCGCAGTTTTCAGGTCGGGATTGCCGAAGATGTCGGAGTTCCTGTCGAAATCATAGTAGTTGAATGGCGCCAGCTCGCGGAAAACGGGGCGGTTCACGGTGCGGCTGTATGCTACCCGCATGAGCATCTTGTCGGAGAAATTGTACGAGAGATTCATGAACGGCATCGGAACCGTCACAGGGCTATCGGTCTTATTGATCTTCTTGCCATTCTCGTCGTAGACGTCGATCAACTGACGGTTGTATTCCACACGCAGGCCGCCGGTAACTCTCCAGCGATCGGCAAACGGCGCAACGATACCCGCATAGCCGGCGCCAAGCTGATTGTGACCATCGTAACGATCGTACAAACTAGGTCCCTGGTTTGTACCCTCTTCGAGAATGAAGCGTGTTCCGAGATTGGGTTGTGAAAATACCTGGTTGAACGGCTGTGACAACAGGCTCAGGTCCACCGAAGAGCTGTTTGCCCATTTGTACGACATCCATCGTGCGTTGAATGCCCGGTCCTTCTGCTCCAGGTAATACCCGGCGATGACCTTCACCTGTTTCGATTCTTCTGCCCCGGAATTCAACTTGATGTCGAGGTTACCGGCAAACGTATATGCCTCTTCCTTAAGAGTTGAAAAAAACCTGCCGGCATCGAAAGAGCTCGCGTTCGGAGGAATGATCACATTAAAAGGATTTTCCGTGCCGATGTCACGCTGTGACCGTACGCGTTGATAGTCGGGCTGATTTGCGCTCGTGTTGTTGTAACCGAGTATCCAGTTAAAATTCACAGCATCCGAAAAACTGTGTTTGCCCGAAAGCTGCCCCGAGTAAATTCCACGCTCGTAATAATTCAGCGAGAGATTATTGACATCATATCCCCCAACGCCGCCGTCAAATCCTTTACGAATGGTTGCCTGGTTCTGACCTTGCTGGTTGTAAAAATTTCTGAACTCGATCTTGTTCGAAGGATTGATCTCGAAGGTGAAGTTACTCACCACACCGAACCGGTTGGTCTGTGTGAAACGGGTATCGTTGTAGGCATAACGAGGATCGCTCTTCTGTTGGCTTTCGTCGAACCGGTCGTAATAGTATTGCTTGAGGTTGGAGAGCTTCTGATTCGTGTGTGCGTAGCTGATCGACGTGATGTTATCCAACTTCATTTTACCAAGCCGCATCGTGCGTGAGATATCAAAGTTCACGCGAAAGTCGGGGCTCGCGTTCATCGACCGGGTTGCCCATGTGTTGGGAAGCGATTGTGTTGCATTGATAAGCTTCGCCTGATTGATGTCGTTCGGGGTTTGCGAAAAGGCCCGGAGGTTTTCGATGGGAAACGACGAAGGGAGACCGCGCTTACTGCTGAAACCCAGCCAATCGGTGCCGGACTTGTTGACTCCCAACTGGAAATCCTGGCCCGTGGTGGCGAAACGGTAGCTCCCCGACACGGAGAGGCTTGCTGAATTCTCCTCCACGACATTCTTCGTGAAAATATTGATGTCGGCGCCGGCAAACTCGCCCGGAAGCTCCGGCGATCCCGATTTAAATACCATCATCCGGTCGATCATGTTGCTAGGGATGAGATCGAACGCAAATGCTTTCGAATCGACCTCGGTACTTGGCGCGATGATGCCATTGAGCAACACGGTGCTATACCTCTCGCTCAAGCCACGAACATTCACAAACTTGTTTCCAACAATGGTTACGCCGGGCACTCTGCGAATAACCTGGGATGCATCGCGGTCCTGCGACATCTGGATCATCTGCGACGAAATACCGACTGCAATCAGATCGGCCTTCTTTATTTCCGTGATCACGGAGATGTCCGTGTCGGTTTGACGTCTTGCTGTTACAACGACATCATCCAGCTGCTGAATGTCCTCCTCGATCGATGTATTGACGACTGTCGATTGGTCTGGGTAGACTTCGACGCCGGGAATGTTCTTTGTCCGGTAGGATATGTACGTAACGACGAGATTATACTTCCCGGCTTTTATTTTGGTGATGACAAAATTCCCTTCGAGGTCGGTTGACGCTCCTTGTGTGGTGCCTTCGATAACTACGTTCGCTCCGATGATCCCTTCACCCGAGGTTGCGTCTTTAATGGTTCCTTTGATTGTTCCTATCTGCCCGAATGCGGCGGAGGTGATTAAGAGAGCAAATACCAGGGGGAGTATTCGTTGAGCCATACCTTTACAAACTTTGCTGCAAAGGTCGTGTTGCAATATTACCTCGTTGGGTCGGTTATATTACCGAATTGTTAAACCGGGTTTTCCCAAATAATCTTGCGGTAAAAGCCTCTTAAATATCTTAAACTAAGCGTAACGCAGGCGACTCGACGGTCGATTATTTGTTAATCGGCACCTTCTTCAGAATGGCGTCAATGATGTCGGTGGTCCTCACGTTGTCGGCTTCCGCTTCGTAGTTCATCAGGATACGATGATTCATGACGTCGCGTGCGATCTCCTTGATATCTTCGGGCAGCACGAAGTCCCGGCCGTCCATGTAGGCCATGGCTTTCGCAGCCAGGTTCATATTGATACTCGCGCGAGGCGACGCACCAAACTGAACATACGTCGCTTCGCGATCCAGTCCGTATACTTTGGGCTTGCGTGTTGCCGTTACCAACTCTATAATATAGCGTTCGAGAGATTCGGAGATCTTGATCTTATTGACTTCATCGCGGATTGCGAAGATGTCCTCCTTCGTCAGCAACGCGTTCACTTCGAACTTGAACGACATGTTCGATATCCTCCGCATGATCTCGAGCTCCTGGTCTTTGGTCGGATAGTCGACGAATACCTTCAGCATAAAGCGGTCGATCTGTGCTTCCGGCAGCGGGTAAGTTCCTTCCTGATCTACCGGGTTTTGGGTGGCCATGACGAGGAACGGACGATCGAGCTTGAAGGTAGTCTCACCGATGGTCACGGTCTTTTCCTGCATGGCTTCGAGCAGGGCCGACTGTACTTTTGCGGGCGACCGGTTGATCTCATCGGCCAGGATGATGTTGGCGAAGATCGGTCCTTTCTTGACCTCGAACTTGCCCTCCTTCTGGTTGTAGATCATAGTCCCAACCAGGTCGGCGGGAAGAAGGTCGGGTGTGAACTGTATCCTCTGAAAATCGAGGTGAAGCACCTGTGCGAGGGTCGAGATCGTCAGGGTTTTTGCCAGGCCGGGTACGCCTTCCAGCAGGATGTGGCCATTGGTAAAAAGACCTACCATGAGGCGGTTGACCATATAGTCCTGTCCGACGACTACTTTTCCGACCTCACTGTAAACTCTCTTGATTTTCTCCTGATGTTCCTGTTGTATGTCAGTTGCTTCTCCCAATGCCATAAAAATGTTTTTTTAAAATGTACAGGGTACAGAGTACAGGGCGCAGGACTTTCAGGTTTAGCACCTGTACTCTGTACCCTGTACTCTGAACATTCTCGCAATAATAGGAATTTCACTACTTAAAACTAACCTTAAAATAAATCAGCAGCAGGCTCAGGACACAAACTATGCCATTGGCAATGATGACCGGCAAAAGCATTAACGCGATAGCGTACGTCAGCCAAACGAAGGTGCTCAGCAAGACGATGCAGAGCATCAGTAAACTGATATCTCCGGCGCTGCGCAGCTTCCATGTCCTGTACACCTGGGGAACGAACGTTACACTGGTCAGGAAGGCACCGAAGAGTCCCATAAATTGTATCCAATCCATGTTGATTAATTTTAGGCAGCAAAGATAAAAGGGATGGGGAGAACATTTGTAGTCGGAGATATTCATGGCGCCTACCGCGCCCTGGTGCAGGTCCTCGAACGGTCTGCATTCGATAAAAACACGGACCGCCTCATCTGTTTGGGTGATGTGGCCGACGGGTGGCCCCAGACCAGGGAGGCCATCGACGAGCTACTGACCATCCCTAACCGCATCTACCTGATGGGAAATCACGACGTTTGGGCGATGCAGTGGATCGAAACGCGGGAAGCTGCCGAAATATGGCTCGACCAGGGAGGAAGGGCCACCTGTGAGTCGTATGTGAACGGCGTACCGGAAAGTCACCGGGATTTTTTCCGTCGGTCGCGCCCGTATCATATCGAGAACAACAAGCTCTTCGTGCACGCGGGAATCATTCCGGATCTTAAAGCTGAAGACTGCCCCGACGACATCCTGTACTGGGACCGATCGCTGGTGCGATTAGCTATGGACCTCGAAAGAAAAAATACTCCGAGACAGCTTACTGCTTACGACGAGGTATTCGTCGGCCACACTCCTATTGCGACACACAGGCCTACCAAATATTGCGAAGTATGGATGGTCGACACGGGCGCTGCATGGTCGGGAGAATTGTCGATCATGGATATCGACACCAAAGAGTATTTCACCAGCGACGTGGTGCAAGAACTATATCCCGGCGTGAAGGGACGATGATCAAAAGGTTAGAAGTTCACGATCTCCGCGCCCTTCGGATTCAGTAAGAACGACTTCACCAGGTTCTGAACGATCCTGTTCTCTTTTCCGATCTTAATAACAGTACGAACCGATTCGAGGTCGGCGAACACCATATTGTCGTCGCAGTAGCCGAAGCCGAGAAAGCTTCCGTTCTCGACAAGGATGATCGACCGCTCCTCGGTACTGCGGCCTTTACCAAGTATGGCAACGGTCTGACCTTTCCCGAAGAAGCTGTCGACAGCATGTTGTACACGTTTGTTGTACTTCTTCGGAGTCTCCACGCCCTGGCATGCGCCATTACATGAACCGGATTGATGAGCGAAGCATAAACCTTTTGCCAGCTGAAGACCGGACAGCTTGGGACATAGCTCGTTGGTCCGGACTTTCTCCCACATGAAATTCCATGCGTCGCCTTTGTTGCTGAAAGTTATCAGAGGTTTCGTGCCGCGGGCGACCACGTTCACAACGAAACGGAGATAACCGTTACGGTCTTCGTAGTCGTACACACCCCATTCTTCGACGCGGTACTTTTGTGCAAGATTATATTTCGGCCAAAGCCTGCGTATCTCCTGGGCTTCGAGAATGAGTGCGATGAGCTCGCTGCCGGTGAGCTCCCAGGTGATGCTGTGGATCTCGTTACGAATGTTCGAACGGTTCCACTCACGCGCTTCACCGGTAAAATGCCCGGCTATCCGCTTCTTTATGTTGATCGCTTTTCCGACATAGATCACGTTGGCCCTCGCATCATGGAAATAATAAACTCCGGGACGGGCCGGCAGTTTGTCGAAGTCTTCTTTTGGAAGATTGGGTGGAAGGATCGTTTCGCCGGAGTTCCTTCGAAGGGCTTTGGCGATAACTCCATTCTGATCCCGCTTCAAAAGAATATCGAATATGCGGGCGGTTGCCAGAGCGTCGCCGCCGGCACGGTGGCGGTCCGGAATTTTTATACCCAGGCTTTCGGCTAGCCGGCCGAGGCCGTATGAGTCCAGGCCGGGAAGGATCTTACGGCTCAGTCGTACGGTACATAGCTTCTTGCAATTCCATGCCTTCCCGTAGTCTTCGAATTCCTTTTTAAGAAAACTGTAATCGAAGTGCGCGTTGTGCGCTACGAACACGCGGTCTTTGAGCCATCCCATGACCTCATCGGCGACTTCCGCGAATGAGGGAGCCTCTTTCACCATTTCGTAATTGATACCGGTCAGTCCGGTGATGAACTGGGGTATTTTCCGCCCGGGATTGATCAGGGTTTTGTAATGATCGGTGATCTGGAGACCATCGTGATGATAAATGGCGATCTCCGTTACACGGTGGTTTTCAGCGTAGCCTCCCGTCGTCTCGATATCAACAATGGCGTACATAAGGATGCCAAAGATAAGACAAACAAGGTTCGGATCGAGAGGTTCGAGGGGAAGTGACAGTAACTGTCAATGATTTTAATGCTCTCACGAATCGCACGAAAGCCTGGATTTATTTTACAGGATCGTGCGCGCCGACCGCGGTCAGGGGCCTGAGGGCCGAGAAATACTTATCGAGGTTGGTGGGGCGCAAGATTTTCTTGTCCGGCATCACTTTGAATTCCATGGGCAGAAGGTCGTTCGCGAACTTCAGTTCAATTTCATCCTGGGGTACGAGCAAGCAGGTAACGTTGAGGACGTTCCCGTTGAGGAACTCTATTTCAGTGTGGTATTCGGAGATCGTCCGCGAGTCATTCAGGGGATGGATATACTTCAGGATGTTCCGGATGTCGCCTTTGGGGATCGACCGCGACCAGTCTCCGCGCTTGACATGCAGAAATTCGTCGCCACGGCTGAACTTGAGGGAGATGTCTTTGTTGTCGTTGTAGTAGGAACGCAATCTGATGAGTGTGGAATACATTCCGAAAGCGAAGAGGAGGCAAAATATGATGCCGACGACGAGAACGATAAAGGACGTAACGTACGACAAGATCATCGCGCCGATGAGGACGATAATAGGATACATCAGTGCGTCGAGATTTCTCCACAGCTTTCCATTCGTAATGGAGTAATTGAAATCTTTCCCGCTGAAGTCGCCACGAATAAATTCCCAGTCATCGTCTGTCTCCGTGAAGTTATGCCGGAGGTCGTGGTTCCTGTCGTTGAAAAAACTTTCGAGCACGAAGAACATGAACTGGATGTCGGTCTTCTTATGATAGTACGCCCTGCTCTTTTGTTTCTCGATGAAGTAATAATCGAATATGTCGCGTTTGAGGTGATCTATTATTAGTTGGTCGCCAGCACTGTTCTGTATAAAAACTATATCAAGGTTGTTCGGCAGAGTTTCGTTGAACCAATGTTGAAGGATGAACTGGAGAATAGTGCCCGAATCGGCATCGTGCAATTCCGAAAACTCCCCCGGTTCATTGAGATATCCCTTTATTTTGAACCGGAACTGCGGCATGTTTTTTTGCGGGTTTACCAAAAATATACAACTTCACTGCAATCTTTAAAGGCGTGAAAGGTATAATTCAATTTCTTCTGAATGGTCTTGCGGTGGTGCTTGCGGCCTACATTTTACCGGGTGTAGATGTTGAGCATTACGGCTATGCCCTTCTCGCGGCCCTTGTGCTTTCCGTCGCAAACGTGATCGTAAAACCCCTCCTGATCATTTTCACGATCCCTCTTACCATCGCCACACTCGGCCTTTTCCTGCTGGTGATCAACGCGCTGATCATACTTCTTGTCGATGCGTTTGTACCTGGCTTCAACGTCCACGGATTCTGGTGGGCGCTGGCGTTCAGTCTCATACTGAGCATTATTAATAGCTTGTTCAGCGATCTGACAAAAGAGCGCGAAGAGTGATCTCCTATTTCTTCTTCTGAAAAATGATGTCGGCATTTTCGGCCTGTATCCTCCGCGCGTAGAGCTCACGCAGGTATGGATACTCCTCGGGTGAGTACATGGGTTTCGTGATGCTCAATAAATTATTGATCACCAGTTTTGTCCCGTCGGCTTGAGCGGCATAGATGTACTTTCCGCCGGCGTTGGGAAGCGCCACCCCGATCTTGTCGGGTAACGAAGTGACCTCGATGTTGTCTGGATATTCGATTGTAACAATCAGGTTCCGGTCAATCGGCACGCCATAGTCTACCGGGAAATTCCGCGTTTCAGTCTTGAACGGATTTGATTCGAGTCTCCGGGTGAAGAACGGGTTGAATAAAAAATGCGATGTCGCCGGTGAATCGAATGCCGGTATCTCGACGGTGAATATCTCCACAACAGGCTTGGACACGTCATCGTCCATCGTCCGCGTATACGAAGCAATTCCCATATCGTGGCTGTTTGACTTCACTTCGTCCAGGTATGCTTTTTCGTCGGTAAAGCCCAGCATGGTCTTTCGCTGGTCGACGTTCGCGTAGCCATAATAGGTATATGTTATCGTGCCGTTCATCATCCCTTCTTTCGACAGCTTGAGAATGATGAGGGTGACGATGCGGTCGCGGTCGGTCGGCTTGATCTCCATCCAGTAAGATCCTTTTTCCGATATAACCCGGCCATTTCCGTTGTAACAGAATTCCGAAATGGTTCCAAAAGGGAGGTAGTCGTCCACAGCATCCAGCAGGTATACCTTGTCACCGAGAGTGAGCTTTGCGATCACATAGTTGAAGTCGTTTAACACCGGGTGTATTTCGATAGGACGTTCGATATGTCGTGTTGCCAGCATGACCGGGTCTGCATCGAAACCTGCATAGCGAAGTGCGGCGACCAACGCCAGGTTTATGTCGGCAACGTTGCCCTTCTTTTCTTCGAGAGCCTTCTTAATGCCGACATCGGTGTATGCGCCGTAGTAATCGTTCCAGACCATTGCAAACTTAACGTGGTCGTATACTTTCTTCGCCTTACTCAGGGGATCTGCATCCGATAAAATGGAGGCAACGAGACGGTCTTCGAATGTGTCGCGGTTCTTGCGAAGTTGTTGTCCGAACTTTTCGTCCTGACGGAGCTCTTCGTCGGCATCCTTCCATTCCTTGGTGATCTTATTGATACGACCGTCCCAGTGACGTACTTCGGAGAGCTCAAAGTTGATGGAGGACATATAGTTTTCCTTGGCAGTCATGTGTTCTTCCTCCTTGAAAGCCGGGATGTCCTTCATGATATATCGAGTGCTGGCACAAGCAGCGCTGGCGCCACCACCACTTGTGACACATTTTTGAATAACATCTTCTTTCGTCTCGGTAATTTTCAGGTATCCGCGTAGTGTGATATTGTACACGTAGTTGCCGGGAATGATCGTCCAGTATTCACTATGCATTTTCGGGATGTCCGTCTGAAATTCCCATTTCCTGAAATTGTAGAGGAACGGTGATTCTATTTCGTACTTGTATTCGATGATGGTCCCGGCGCGGACGTTAGGGATAACGAATTTGGCTTCGTCATGTCTCTTCTTGCCGTTGCGTTCGACGAAGACGGCGCTGTATTCCATTTTCGTCTCCTCGATCTTGTTGTTGACCAGGTTGAATGCCGAAGCCTGAACGGCTCGTATCTCCTCCTTTGCGGAGCCGGCACCCTTCCTCAGAAGAACCAGGATGTCGCCGAGGCGTGCCCCCGCTTGTTTCAGCACCTTCACCTTCACGTGATAGGTAAAGATGAGTTTGTTGTTTGTCTCGTAATCTACGTGAGCCTCCGCCAATTCTTTTATCACGTACGCCTCCGCGGAAGTATCGGCGGGATAAGTCTTTTTATCGATTTCGGCATAGGTGACCTTTCCGAAAGTAAAATAAGTGTCATCCTGCGCCAGGGCCAAGACCGGGGAAAGCAGAACCACTAGGGTGAGGGTGATCCTAGTCATAAAAGCAATTTACAAAATATCCCCCAGACAGGACTCCGAGGCTTAACCCCGAAAATTTCCTTCACCTTTTTGGTTACTGCCATTTATAAAAATCCTTTCGGTGGCCTCTCATTTTCGTTTAATATTGGGATTGCCTAAACCTGTCCCTATGAAGAAATCATTGTTCCTCGTGCTGATCAGCTTTTCAGCATACGCACAACAGCTTGCGCCACTCACCGTAGAAAAGATCATGCGCGATCCGAAGTGGATCGGCGTCAGTCCGGGCAATGTGTTCTGGTCGGAAGACAGCAAACAGGTTTACTTCAACTGGAATCCCGAAAAGAATGAGGGGGATTCATTGTATACAGCCACCATCGCATCAAAGACTCCTCAAAAGATCAATCCCGCATCGCGACGCGCTCTGCCGTCGGTAAACGGTGAATACAATAAAACCAGGACACGAAAGCTCTATGAAAAGAACGGAGACATCTTCCTGCTCGACGTCACCTCTGGGAAACTCACGGCACTGACCAACACCATTGTCCGTGAGTTCGGTCCGCATTATTCAACAGATGAAAAGAAGGTCTTCTATATGGCCGATCAGAATCTCTACAGCTTCGAACTGGCGACAGGATCGGTACATCAATGGAGTGACTTCAAACGCGGAACAAAGAAGGGCGATCCCAAGCAGCCGGAACAGGAGAAGTGGCTGAGCGCAGATCAGCTGGCCTACATGGAAATTGTGAATGAAAGAGCCGGGAATAAAAAGGCTACCGAAAAGCAGAGGAAGGCCGATCATCCCAAGCGTCCAAAAGAGATATTTATCGAGGACAAGAATGTAGATAATGTCCGGGTAAGTCCCGACGAAAAATTTATCACCTATCGTCTCGCAAAATTAGGCACCAGCACCAAGAATACTCTGGTTCCGAGCTATGTCACCGAGTCGGGCTTTACAACGGACATACCAGCACGTTTGAAAGTCGGCGCTACGCAAAATTCTTACGAGATGTTCGTGTACGATATTTCGCGCGACACGGTATTGGCGGTCAAAACCAACGACATCACCGGGATCCTCGATGAACCTGACTATAAGAAAGACTACGCTTCGAATAAACCGAAGGACGACAAAGCGAAGGATGCAAAGCCGACACCACGTGCAACAATCATTCATGGGCCGGTATGGTCGCCCGACGGAAAGAATGCGGCAGTTGTCGTCCGCTCGCAGGACAACAAGGATCGTTGGATCATGCTGCTCGACTGTGCTACGCAAAAACTGACACTTGTCGACAGGCAGCGGGATGAGGCATGGATCGGGGGACCGAATACCGGCGGCTTCGGATCGCTTGCCACAGGAGCTCTCGGTTGGCTGGCCGACAGCAAGGCCTTGTGGTTTGCTTCAGAAGAATCGGGGTATTCCCATCTCTATTCTTACGACGTGACGACATCCAAAAAAACCACTCTTACTTCCGGCAAGTATGAGGTGCAGTCTGCTGACCTGTCGAACGATAAAAAGTCTTTTTACATCATCACCAATGAGATTCATCCCGGCGAAAAGCATTTTTACAAGCTGCCGGTTACCGGCGGTAAAGCAGAAAAGCTGACATCACTTACAGGCAACAACGAAGTCACCGTGTCCCCCGACGAGAAGTGGCTTGCGATACGTTATTCTTATAGCAATAAACCCTGGGAGCTGTTTCTGCAGGAGAACAAAGCGGGTGCGAAAGCAATACAGATCACCAATTCTATTTCAGACGAGTTCAAATCCTACAACTGGCGTGACCCCGAGCTGACGACGATCAAAGCCAGAGACGGCGCCGATATATACGCCCGGCTATATCGCCCTGCGAACCCCAACGGAGCCGCAGTGGTATTCGTACACGGCGCAGGTTATTTACAGAATGCCCATAAATGGTGGAGCAGCTATTTCCGTGAGTACATGTTCCACAACCTGCTCGCGGACAAGGGCTACACCGTGCTCGATATGGACTATCGTGCTAGCGCCGGCTACGGCCGCGACTGGCGTACAGGGATCTATCGTTTCATGGGTGGAAAAGACCTTACCGACAACGTGGACGGCGCGAAGTGGCTTGTGGACAACGCCCAGGTCGACCCGAAGCGCATCGGAGTTTACGGTGGCTCTTACGGCGGCTTCATCACATTGATGGCCTTGTTCACGACGCCGGATGTTTTTGCATCGGGCGCTGCATTGAGGCCCGTGACGGATTGGGCGCATTACAATCATCCTTACACTTCAAGTATTCTCAACGAACCGTATACCGATAGCCTGGCGTATGCCCGGAGCTCACCGTTGTATCATGCAAAGGGCTTGAAAGGAAAACTTTTGATCTGTCACGGCATGGTTGACGTGAACGTACATTTCCAGGATGCGGTGAGGTTGTCCCAAAGGCTGATCGAATTGGGCAAGGACAATTGGGAGCTGGCGGTATATCCGATGGAAGATCACGGGTTTGTGGAGGCGAGCAGCTGGACGGATGAGTATAAGAGGATATTGAAATTGTTTGATGAGAGTTTGCTGACGAAAAAGGCGGCGAATTAAAAGTGGAGGGTTTTGTTGAGAATGCGGATGTGGACCTTTGAGTTGAGGAAAAGCGGTTCGCCAAATTGCCCTTTGTGCCATAAGTATCCTTGAGAGGCTTTGGTTTCAGGATGCACAAGCCAATATTCTTTGACGCCGACTCTTTCATAGAGATTTTTCTTTATTGTTGAGTCGTAGATTTGAGTAGACGGCGAAAGAATTTCGATTAGCAAGTCCGGGGCACCGTGCAGCCCGCGCCTGTCTCTTAACTAAGTTGTTGTCGTGGGCGACAAAAATAATGTCCGGCCCCACCACTGTTTTGTCATTATCAAGAAAAACGCCGGTAGAGCATGTAAGTACTTCCCCAAGGTCGTTCTCACGAACGTAATTCGCCAGGTCCACCATTAAGTTGGTCGAAACACGCTGGTGATATAACGTTGGGAAGGGTAACACGTACAGTACATCATCGATAATCTCTGCCTGCACCGTTTCCGGAAGGCTTTCAAAAAGCTCCATCATGGTTGGCCGATAGATCTGATAATCTGCACTCATCATATCACAAATGTACGTTAGCAAAAAAGCGTTGTCCAAAAAAAACGAAACCAGAAAACCTTACAATTTTGTGGTCGTGTGGCGTGGGAGGCGAGAAGCTGGACGATGAATATAGACGATTGAAGCTGTTCGATGAGAGTTTCCTGATGAAGAGGGGCGAATTAGAAGTGAAGGGTTTTGTTGAGGATACGGATGTGGATTTTGGAATTCAATTTAAGGGTATTGCCATACAGGCCTTTGTTAAGAAGATATCCGAACGCGTCTTTTGTGTCCGGATTCACTATCCAATATTCCCTTACACCGATCCGTTCATAAAGATTTTTCTTTAATGTGAAATCCCGCTTCCTGGTAGAGGGTGACTGGACCTCTATTAGCAGGTCCGGTGGACCATGTATTCCTTTTCTATCCTTGATCAGCTTGTTGTCGCGGGAAATGAAAATTATATCAGGAATTACGACCGCGTGTTCGCCTTCAACATATACATCGGTTGGACACGGTAGCACTTCCCCAAGCTGATTTTTGCGAACATAAAGCCCCAAGTCCAGCATTAAACTGAAGGATACACGTTGATGATATAGCGTTGGAGAAGGAGACACGTACAGCACTTCATCGATCACTTCCGCTAGTACCCCTTCCGGAAGGCGTTTGAAAGCCTCAATTGCGGTAATTGGATGCGTGATATTTTGATATGCACTCGTCATATCACAAATGTACGTTGATATAAAAGCGTTGTCCAAAAAAAACGAAACCAGAAAACCTTACAATTTTCTGGTCGTTGATATTGAAATTGTTTGATGAAAGTTTGCTGACGAAGAAGGCGGCGAATTAGAAGTGGAGGGTTTTGTTGAGAATGCGGATGTGGATCTTTGAATTTAGTTGAAGGGCTTCGCCATATTGGCTGTTTTCAAGGAGATAGCCATAGGATTCACTCGTGTCCGGGTCTACCAGCCAGTATTCTCTTACACCTGCTTTCATAGATATCTCTCTTAATGGTAAGGTCTCTGCGTTTGGTGGAAGGAGAAAGGATCTCAATCAAGAGGTCGGGTGTTCCGTGTAATCCCTCCTAGTCTATAACAACATCGTTGTCCCGGGAAACAAAGATGATGTCAGGAATCAAAGTGGCTTCGTCCTCATAAAATATACGGCAGTGGGACAAGGGTATATCATTCCCAGTTGATCTTCAACGTAATTACCTAAGCCAAGCATTAGCTTAAAAGCTATCCTCTGATGATCTGGTGTTGGAGCAACGCGCAAGTACAGTGTATCGCCGATCACTTCCGCTAACACTTCTTCGGGCAGCAGATCGCAAACATCGATTAGGGTTTACGGAAATGATGGATAATAAAAATGTTGATGTGCACGTCTCATGTCACAAATGTAGGTTGAGAGAAAAAGCGATATCCAAAAAAAACGAAACCAGAAAACCTTACAATTTTGTGGTCGTGTGGCGTGGAAATAAAGTAAAAAGAGATTGTCAGCGAAGCTTTAGCATGTAAAACTGGTCGCATGCGAAATGCCCTGTGTTGCCGAGCGGAGCCGGGATCTTCTCGAAGCCTCGCTTCTCATACAAAGCCATCGCTTCATTCATCGTGCTGAAGGTTTCAAGATAACATACATCGAAGCCGATACCCGTCGCCGCTTCGATGCACTTGTCGAGGACCTTGCGGCCAAGCCCCTTCCCGCGGCCTTCGGGTAAAAAATACATCTTTCGAAGCTCGCAGATGTTCTCATTGCTTCCCTGCAACGGAGCAACACCGCCGCCGCCTACAACTTTCCCATCGATCTCACAGACGAAGTATGCCGTTCGCGGCTGCGTATAAGCATCATGGATGGAATCCACCTCCGCGTCGTTGATCGCCGTGCCCTGGCGGCCGGCGCCGAACTCCGGCATGACCGTACGGATGATAGCGGCTATCGCGCTATTGTCGGAAGGCTGAACTGCTCTGACGATCGCATTCATGTGATCTCTTTCATTGCTTTTACAAATGTCCCGCGGATGGATTCAAACCGGATGTGTTTTTGATTTTTAACAACCCACTTACCGCTTACGATGGTGCCCATCGCCATCGACGAATTTCCGTGATACAGCAACACCGACAAAAGATTCGCTTCTGACGCCGTACTCAATCTCGGTGACCGTGCATTGTAAACTATCGCATCGAACGGTTCACCGGGGGAAAAGTACTCCGGCACATTTCTTCCCATCGCGAGTCTGCCCTGCGTTTGGGCCGTGCCAAACAGGTAGTGTGCAGCCTCACCTTCGAATGTACTCCTCAGATTGGTGAGAAGGCGCTGACGATAGTCGATCATCCGGAACTCTTCAAGCGGATCGAGACCGATGTGACTGTCGGTACCGATGCACCATCGTCCACCCGCCTTTACATATTCTTTCATACGGAAGATGCCATCGCCGAGGTTGCCCTCGGTCGAAGGACAGAGCACGACATTTGCCTTCGAAGCAGCGAGGTCTTTCAGCTCAGTATCGTCGAGATGCGTGGAATGCACAAGATGGAAATTCCCGTTCACCGGAAGACTCGACAACAGCCATTGCATAGGTCGCATCCCGGTGTATGCCAGGCAGTCCGTCACCTCTTTTTTCTGCTCTGAAACATGCAGGTGAAACGGAAGATGTTTCGGGCCTTCATTATAAGTTCGCTTAACGTCGTCTCCATCCACAGCACGTAATGAATGCACGCTAAAACCGGCATTGGCCAGGGCGTAATAACCACATGAACGGATGCTTGCGTCGAGGAGCTTGAGATACTCGTCGGTCTTTGCCGATATGAAACGACGCTGGCGGTCGGCGGGCGGTTGCCCGAAGCCGGCCTTCTGGTAAAACACCGGAATGAGTGTTATGCGTATGCCGGCCGTCTTTGCGGCGGAAAGCATCTTCTCCCCCATCTCGGCGATGTTTGAATACGGCTTACCGGTTTTATCGTGGTGGAGGTAATGAAACTCGGCCACGTGTGTGTAGCCATTCCTGAGCATTTCGGCATACACCATTGCCGCTATCGCTTCAGCCTGTGAGGGATTTACCGACAGCGCACAACGGTACATGGCCTCCCGCCACGTCCAGAAATCATCTTCAATGCCTGGCGGATGCATTTCTGCGTCGCCGGTCATCGCATACTGGAAAGCATGGGAATGCGCATTCTGGAACCCAGGCAATGCATATCCCTGGACTGTCTCTGCCGCAATAGCATGATCGGGTGAATCGGAAGAGATCGATCTTATGATCCCGTTTTCATCGACAGCAACGTAAGCCGGCATCAGCCAGCCCTTGTTCGTGTACAAACCGGTAAAACGGAAATAGCGAAAGGAATCGTTGTTCAAACCAGCCATTTTCGGATGAGTTCGGTAAAGACCTTCGTCAACACACCCCGAATGCGCTCTGCCCTTTTTGGATCATAGGCTTTTTCCGCATCATCCATGTAATTCACTTTTGTCATTTCGAGCTGCATTGCGTGCTGTTGCTCCGACGGAATACCGAATTGCCTTGTGATGTAACCGCCTTTGAATGGATGATTGAGACTCACCGAATACTTGTCTTTCTTTAATTGGCCAAGGACAGCATCGATCATCCCATGATCCGCCGATTTGCCATCGTTAGTTCCGAGAATAAGATCTGGAAATTTCTCGGGGTGAATCGTTGGAACAAACTGACGGATGGAATGACACTCCCACAATAAGACCTTCCCGAACCTGCTCTTCAGCTCGAACAACTTCTTGGCGAGGTGGTCGTGGTATGGTTTGTAATAGATCGCTACGCGCCGCTTCACTTCAGCCTGATCCACTTCTTCCCGCCGATCGTTGTAAATCGGCTCCCCCACAAATGTCGTGGCGGGACAGAGCGGCGTGATTATCCTTCCGTCGGTGTACAGTGGTTTACTCTCAGGGTCGCGGTTCAGGTCGATCACCCAGCGGCTGATGCTCGCTTGGATGACCGATATACCCAATGACGCCGCGAAATCATAAAGCTGATTCACGAACCAATCGGTATCGTCGGGTGCGTCAATAAGCTCGGCCCTGTACTGTGATTTGAGCTCCTGTGGAAACTGGGTACCACAATGTGGGATGCTTAGTAATATCGGGACGTGCGGCCCGGTTGGTTGAATGAATCGGAAAGAGCTCACTTGTCTTTTCTCTTCTTCTTCTTTAAGGTGGTGTCTTGCGGTGCCGTTGTGTTCGATTGGTCGGGCTTCATTGCCGATCGTGCAGCGATCAATTTCGACTTCAGCTTCATGACCCGGCGAAATGACTGATCGATACGTTCGGGCTTGATCTCGCCGTTCAGCACCATTTTACGAATGATTCCGTGAACAATATCGACATTCCGCTGCTCGGTGTTCTGAATGTTGTTTGAAAAGCACAGGATGTCGATACCTGCGTTGATCGCCAGCTTGACGGACTCTTCGAGACCGTATTGTTTGCTGATCGCGTGCATTTGCATGTCGTCGGAGAAGATAACGCCGTTGTAACCGAGGGTTTTTCTCAGGAGGCTGTCGAGTATCCGTTTTGAAAGCGTTCCCGGATAACCTTTCGGGTCGAGGTTCTTGTTCACGATGTGGGCGCTCATGATAGCGTCGACATAACCTGCCTGAAGAAGATCTTTGTAGGGTTTCAGCTCATCGGTCGTCCACGTGCGCGTAACATCGGCAATGCCAAAGTGTGTGTCATCTTGCGAGCTTCCGTGGCCGGGAAAATGTTTGAGGACTGTGATCACTCCGTATTTGCGATGGGGCACGATGTATTCTTTCGCCAGCATCGTCACTGAATCGGCGTTCGCGGAGAATGAACGCCCACTCTTTACAATCACGGGATTGGTAGGATTGACTGCCACGTCGACAACGGGCGCGAAGTTTACGTTGAATCCGAGGCCTGCCAGGTTTGAGGCGATCGACTCCGCGTTGAAACAAACGGAGTCCAGTGACTTCGCTTTACCGGATGCCTGTGCTGTGATGGATTTCGGGAAACCGTATTTGTCTTTCAGCCGGTTCACCCGTCCTCCCTCCTGGTCGATGGTGATCAGTAAAGGTATCGGCGCTGCTTTTTGATAAGTCCACAATACTTTCTTCAACGGATAGAATGCGGTAGCTGTCTTCGGAACATTTTTTTCGAAGAGAATGATCGAACCGACCTTGCCGGCGCGGACTTCTTGTAAGACGGTGCTGTCGAGCTCGGGGCCCGGGTATCCGATCAGCAACATCTGCCCGATCTTGATATCGAGGCTGTCGCGCTGTTGTGCGAACCCAACTGATGTTATAACAAATAAAATGATGGCACTGATGAGCTTCATCCGTTTTACTTTACGAGGTATCTATCGTTAAGGACTTTCCTGTGATGGGCTTCGTGACCTGCGATCACAAAACCGAGTGCGAGCACGCTGATCTCATTATTATTCGCGGTACCGCGCCTGTGAAGCATTTCTTCGGTGAATCCGTCGAACATATCCACCGTCGAGGCGCGCAGATGCGTGAATTCATCAGCGATCTTTTTCAGACTTCTTCCGGCGGCGTTTGCCTCGGGAGCGTAAGTGTTTTCGTCGAAGGGGTGCAGGTTTGCTTTATCATTCCGTGCGAAGCGGAGTGCGCGGTATGCGAAGATCCGCTCGGCATCCAGAATATGACATAAGACCTCCCGAATGGTCCATTTACCCTCGGCGTAGCGATAGTCGCCCTTCTCGACAGGGATCGAATGGATGAGGACCTGTGAGCGGAAACCCGAAAGCCTCAACGCCTGAAGGACATCGGTTTCATCGACTTGCTTTACGTAGTTTTTATAAAACTGGGGGACAGATTCGAGGTTCAATAGCATGACCGAATATTAGAAGAAAAGGGGGAATAACCAATAACCAATTCCCAATGGCCAATGACCATTACAGAATAGGCCCACTACCCTTTTTCTTGCGGCCAAACAGCTTGCTGAGATCGTACTTTCCTTCCGAAGCCTGCTCCATGAATTTGCGGAGACGCAGCTCCAGTGGCAACACCAGGAGCGCTATCGAAACCTGTATCAGGAATTCTATAACCGGCGAGCTTTCCATCTTGATGAATGAATATGCCGTGGTCTGCACGAGCTGTATGAACAGGATCACCGTGAGCAGCGAAAGCACCCTGCTGATCGGACGATACCTTGTATTGGAAACGCTCAATCGTACCGACAGCAACACCAGCATACTGAAAAAGGCTACCTCCAACGCATAGAACCACGGCTGGCGCCAGTATGGCGGAAGAACACTGATCGAAATCTTATCGACTTCGCTCACTTTACCGAAGATGTTCATCGATTGAACCGAGATCTCATACTCGCCGGAAGGAAGGAACGGGAAGGTGATCTCGTTGTTCTTCGGCGACCACACGGACCAAATGTCTGTCAGTCCGCTGAGAAGATACCGGTACTCGATGGTCTCGAAGCCGTTATAATCCGGTTGAACGAATTCGAATGTAAGCGCGCCCTTCTCTTCCTCCATGCGCAAATGGCGGGTTTCAATGAGGCCGGCATCGGGACCACGAACACCCCTGAGGAAGAGTGGAAATACCGAGGGCCTTTCTTTGGCAGTCGGCGTGAACCGATACAGCTCGTTGTCGGCGGTGATCACCCACATGCCGTCGCTTTCGCTGGTCATGGTGAGGAAACGGATATCCGAAAACAGTCCGAGCCATTCGAGCTGCATGGCTTTCGTCACTCTTTCGTCGATGGTCCTCCACCGATGGCCGTCATGGAACCAGAAAGATCCCGCGGTAGCGAAGTACTTCCTCGTGCCCGGCAGCGAATCGTATTTCGCGAATTTATCGTTGGCGTGATCATACAGCTGGAACTCGCCTGCGTTCACAACATACACGTCCGATCCTTTTGCGAGGCCGACGGTTTCGTCGATCGACGGTTTGAGATAAGGGATGTGTATGGTGTTAGTGATCTCGTTGTCGATCAGCTCGATCTTTATCACACCCGATCTTCCGCACAACCAAAGGTTCTCCAGCTTGTCTTCGAACATGTAGCTCACGTACTCCTGAAGACTGTCGAGCATGTGCGTCTCGCGCCAGTTGTTACCGTCGTTATTGTAAGACTTGATCTCTTCGTTGTACGTACTGATGAACAGTTGTTTCAGTGACGGTGATAGGAAAATAGATCTTACCGGCTCCGAAGTCAGTACGCTTGCATTGGTGTCATTAATAATGAATACACCGCCTAGTCCCGCAGCCATGACTTGTCCCTGTATGTTCACCAGGTGCGTAACCTTGCCGTTGATGCCCTGTACTTTTACATACTTGTACTGAAGCGACTTGAGCACTTTACGTGTTCGTCGCTCGCGGGTATTGACGGTTGTGATTTTTGTCTTTGCGTCCTTGGGATTCTTTTTTGCCGTAACAGGCTCTGGCTTTTCTTCAGCGACGTCCTGTTTTTTCTTGTCCCTCTTCTTTCCGAATCCAAACAAACCACGGCGCGTTTTCTCGACCTGGTTTGTAACTATTTCTTCCTTGTCGTCATCCGGTTCATTGTTGACCACCTTCTTTTTTTTCATTACGAAGTATTCCTCCTCTTCATACACTTCGTCTTTCACAAGCTTGAACAAACCGAGCGACGTACCGACATACACGCCGTCGCCGGCTGTGGAGTACGCACAGAGAAGGTTGCCTTCGAGTCCGGGATAATGATTGAATGTACGGAACGGCTGGAACGGAGCTATACGGGTGAATCCATAATCATGGGCGACCCATATGCTTTCCCTGTTGTCGCCCAGGAGGGCGTAGACTTCGTTGTCGGGAAGGCCTGTGTAATAATTGGTGATCTCTTGAGTTTCGCCTGTGGTTGGATTGATGAAGATCACGCCTCCGCGTAACGTGGCGAGGGCTATCAACGACTCGTTGACCCAGGCGCCGCTTACCAGCACGTTGCTCTGGATGTATTCGATGTCTTTAATAGTGACTTCGGTGAAGAATCCGCTCTCATAAACAAAAACGCGATCGGCAGACGTGCCTATCAGTGTCTTCCGTGTTCCGGTAAGGGCATGACTGAAGAGCACCTCGCCTGCCGAAGGGTTGAATTGCGAGCGAACAAGTTTGTCGTCTTTCCACGCAAGGATCTCGTCGCCTTCGGTGTTCACGAACACGTCCCCGTCGACTTCAAAGAGATTCTTGAACATTCCCTGTTCCCCGGATGGAGGAATAGTTTTTTCGATGCTGCCTGTCGGGCCATCGACCACGTAAAGAGCATTTCCCGATAAAAAGAAAACGCGGTCTTTAATCGCGATGCTGGTAAAGATGTTTGTTGCGTTGGGTTGAGAAGCCGTGAGCGATTCGTATTCATGCCCAGCGGCGCCTATGCGCACACGTCCGAAGCCTGAAAGTCCCCCACCGTAAACATCGCCATCGGAGGTAACGGAGACCGTGTAGATCGGTGCGGGAGTTTTGATCATATTCCAGCTACGCCCGTCGAATTCGAGCACACCGGCTTTGTTGGCAAAGTATAGCACACCACGGCTGTCCTGCGCGATGTCGAAGCTCACATGATCGATCTCCTCGTTCTTGGGAGAGTAGTGAGTCATTAAGTAATTACCCGTTTGCGCCTCCGATAGGAGGGAGATCCCAGTAAAGAACAAGCAAAGGATAAAACGTGGCATAGCTAAATATATAGTACGCGAAAGTTCTTTCGCCAATGTTGCTAAACGCTTAAAGGCGCCTAAAGTCAACGTGCAACAAAAATGAAGTCGCTACCTGGGGCGTTATCGCCGAATTCACCCGAACGAGGGGTGATCTTCAGCTTTTCCACGAACGGTGTGATCTCGCTAAGAGTCAGGATACCGTCGCGGCCGCCTTTGGACCGAAGTGCTTCTATCAAAGCACGGGCAAATGGGGAGTGTTTGCCAGGGATACCGTCAGATACATATTGTTTTCCGCCCGAGGTAAGGAACTTACGTGTTTTGTAAGTCAGCTTTTGAGTGATGAACTCCGCCGCGCTTTTCTCTTTATACTCTTCTCCTTCCATTCCGCGTGATGAAGCAAGAGCCTGATCGAATGTTCCTCCGAAACACACGTCCATGGTGAGGAACACGTGCTGGCAGGGGACATTGTTAACAACGGAACGAAGGCGGTTATAAGAGAGGTAGGATGTTTTCGCTTCATCCTTGGTGAGAGCTTCTCTGGGAACGAGATATCCTTCACCGAAAGTAGCGTCGTAGTTACCGTGACCAGCAAAGAAGATGAACAATTGGTCGAGGGGCTTATATTTCTTCTCGATATAATCGCGCAGTTTTTTCAATATCTCGTTCTGTGTTGCATTTTCTATGATCTCAACTTTGAAACCATAGGTCTTACGAAGCTCTTCAGCAACAGTGCGTGCATCGAACACCGGGTTCACGAGATCAGGCCAGTTGTCGTACTGGTCGGTGGCGAATATCAACGCGTAATCGGTACGGTCGAGCTTCGAAGCGTCGGCGATGTCCGTCGAACCGACATGCACGGTTTTATAGCTGATCGTTTTCACACCATCCTGATTTTCGGCGATGATCTCGAGAACGTTTTCGCCGGGCAGAAGTGTGACGCTGCGTTCTATTTCGGGATTAAGGTTCTGCGCCAGGTCGGGTTGGAACGTTTGTGTTCCTCTCGAAGCTGCATTTACTCCTTCCTTGATGGATATGGTAATGTTCTTGATCGGGGTGCCTGATTCGATCTCGAATTTGATCTTGTATTTGTTATCCTGCGCATAGGTTGTCTCGGCAACAGGCGTGATCCAGTTGATCACAGGAATGGTAGACGTTACCAGTTTTTTCGGATCGCTAAAGTCGACCTCGAATTCATTTGTGCGGGTACTTACGTTTTGTGCAAAACCCGTGGCAGAGGTGACGGCACAAAATACCGCAACAATAAGATTTCGGTAGTTTTTCATAATTGTATGGCGTTGATACTACCCGTACGGGGAAAGTAATCTTATCCGACAAAAAGGAATTTCCGCCACGCCCACACTACCGATCCCTTCAAATCTAAAAAATCAGCGGAGAGCAAATTTAGCAGATTTTTCTGCAATCAGAGGCCTATTTTGACCGCCCGACGAACACAAAATCGCTACCTGGGGCATTGTCGCCGAACTCCCCCGCTCGCGGAGTTATTTTCAGTTTCTCTACAAAAGGTGTGATCTCACTCAAAGTGAGTATGCCATCACGGCCGCCTTTGGAACGGAGGGCTTCGATAAACGCCCGTGCAAAAGGGGAATGTTGACCCGGTATGCCGTCGGAGACGTATTGCTTGCCGCCCGATGTAAGGAACTTACGCGTCTTGTAGGTCAGCTTTTGCGTCACGAATTCGGCAGCGCTTTTTTCAGTGTAGACTCCTTCTTCCATGCCGCGCGATGAGGCAAGCTTCTGATCGAAGGTTCCGCCGAAGCAAACATCCATGGTTAGAAAGATATGCTCGCAAGGAATGTTATTGACAACCGAACGAAGGCGGTTGTATGAAAGATATGATGTCTTCGCGTCGTCTTTCGTAAGCGCTTCACGTGGCACGAGGTATCCTTCGCTGAATGTTGCATCGTAGTTGCCATGACCGGCGAAGAAAATAAACAGCTGGTCGAGCGGCTTATATTTTTTCTCGATGTATTCACGAAGCTTTTTAAGGATCTGGTCCTGTGTGGCATTCTCTATTATCTCCACTTTAAATCCATAGGTTTTCCGAAGCTCGTCGGCAATCGTCCTGGTGTCGAATACAGGGTTCACGAGATCGGGCCAGTTGTCGTATTGATCCGTGGCAAACACAAGCGCATAATCGGTACGATCGAGCTTGGAGATATCCGACAGGCCGGTATTACCCACATGAACCGTTTTGTAGCTCACGGATTTAATGCCATCGACGTTCTCCGCAACGATCTCCAGGACATTCTCTCCTTCCATCAGCGTCAGACTTCGCTCGATGGTGGGATTGAGATTCGAAGCGGCGTCGGGCTCTACGGTCTGTGTACCCCTTGCTCCCGCAGCCATATTTTCCTTGATCGATATGGTCACGTTTTTGATCGGCGTAGACGACTCGATCTCGAACTTGATCTTGTATTTATTTTCCTGCTGATAAGAAGTCTCAGCTTCCGGTGTGATCCAGTTGATTACAGGAATAGTCGAGTGGACTTTCTTGTTCGGGTCGGCGAAGTCTACTTCGAATTCATTGGTGCGTGTGGCTACATTCTGTGCAAATGCCGGTACGCAAAGCATCAGCAGCGCCAGGGTCTGGTAAGTTTTCATAGTTATAATCGTTGCGCCAACAACAGACTTATACTGATTTACTTTCTTAATACCACCTTTCCTGTGAGCACTTCATCACCGGCGAGCAGTCTGTAGAAGTAGAGACCGTTGCTCAATCCTTCGTGGGGTTCCCATTGACCGTTATAAAAACCAGGGCCAAACTCGCCATTCGCGAGCGTACTTACCTTTCGGCCGGTCGCGTCGAACACCTCCAGGCGTACGCTGAGCTTACCGTTCTTTTCCGGAATGCTGAACGGCACTGTCGTTACGTTGGAAGTGGGATTCGGATATGCGGCGCCAAGTGTCACACGCTTGGGTGTGATCTTCGCGCGGGCGTTCTCACCAAAGTATATTCCGAAGTCTGCAGAGCTCCTTGGATCAAACGAATAGCGGTTTACTTCCTTCATGTTCACAATAGCCTGCGTGGTTTCGTCGAAAAGGAAAAGGTCGGCGGAACCGATGTTGATCATACCTGCATCCCAGGTGAACGTTGCGATTTCCTCGAGACTCGAGGCTACGGTGAACTTCCAGGTGAATTCGCTTGCAACGGGAACGACGTCACGGGCGAGGCTTCCACCGAGCACTTCCGGGTGAGCGAAATTCATTTCGTTGAAATCCAGGAAGCGCGGAGCATTGATGTCATCCAGTCTGTCGACCGACAGCTGTGCCTCTTTGTGCATTCCGACGCCACCGAATGTGTTGACGGTGGTGTTCTGTTGTAACGTGATCGGCAATACCCATTCGCCTTCATCGAATTTGGTATCTGTGGTCCTGCCGGGCGAAGCATTCTGACCGAGGAAGGGAATAGAAACCTGCACGTCGGCAGGCACCTGTACAAACCCTCCTTCGTAAGCCGCCAGCGCTGTCACATTGGTGTATTGACCGTTGACGTATTTCTTAAAGAACACAGCGGTGGCCGATAGCGAGTTCAGCGTTACGGCATTGGCCCAATCGATAGCTTCGAGGTAGGGATTACCGATCATGTTCCATCCTTTCTTCAGACTTATCTTGAAGAGGTTGTCGCGCGTGTTGCCCGGAGCAACGAGCTCGTTGCCGACGATGATGGCAGGCGGAGTTATGATGTTAATAAAATAACCTTTTCCTCTATCGATAGTGCCAAAGCCATCCGGGTAATCGAGCCACTTCGTTGGGTCCGGCTGTAGTGAAAGAAATCTCCAGGCAACTTTAACCTCCGATGTTGCGAGCTCGTCCAGTATCGAGAGAACACCATTGTTTGCTCCGAGCTCAAACGGGATCGATATGACCTTCCAACCGGCCTTTGTTCCGCCCGCGCCGATCAGCGCTGCGGGGACTTGCGCCTCATTGCCTTTATACTTGATCAGCGTCTGGTAAGTTCCTACCGCAGGGCTACGCGTAATGTTACCGGCAGCATCTGAAGCTCTGAAGAAATATTGAACACCGGTCGCGTCGAATGCTGACGCGGCAATCGCGAACTGCCAGGCATTGCCCGTAGAAACCGTGCCTTCTGTCAGGGTGAAGTCGACCGCCGATGCAGCTTTCGAGAATATTCTTGCCGTTGTTACTCCTTTGTTGTCTGTGATGGTGATGCTGAACGACTGTGCGAGGTTTGCCTTTCCCACACTTGTCGGAAGTCCGCTCATGTCACCGAATACCGGTCCGGTTGCATCCGGCGCCTCCATTACTGTAAAGGACCATTGCGAACCGCTGATGGGATCCGTATCATGTGAATTCACATCGATAAATGCGCCGCCATCAAGTGTGACAGTAAGAACGGCCGAATAAGGCCACCCTGCCGAAGGGGCCGGGAGGGTATATTTTGAACCGGTGACGGATCCTGAGAGCGACACCGCTACATCGAGCACTGTTGCAGCGCCGTTCATGACCTTTATCTTTTTACCGGCAACAGCCGTGATGGGCATGTCTGTAGTTATTTCAAGCGCTGCATTACCTGCTACAGTCGTGGCTCCATTCGCCGGACTTAGCGTTGAGAAGACAGGGCCTTGCGCGGTAGTGAATCCCCAACCGGAAGTGATAGCAAGCGATGGATTGGCGAACTGATCGACCACGGCGCCCTGCTCGAGGCCAATGTCGTAATGCTTGTTACTCAAAAGCCTGGATGGCAGAGTAAACGTAAACTTCGTACCTCCTGTGACAGTCGCGGCATTGACATCGATCGAATATGTCGGCGATGCATCGCCTGTACCCGTGAGCGTCAATTTCTTTCCTGCTACGGCGGTCGCCGGCTCATTGAAAGTGATCTCGACGATGGTGTTTGTATTCACGCCTGTGGCGGCGTTGAGCGGAGCGTATAGCGCAGGACCAGGGCCGCCACCATCTTCGGTAATGGTCAGCAGTTGATTTATTGTCGGGTTTGTCAACGTCTGATCTATCCCGGACGGCCACTCCACTTTTAGTGTTGTAATGGACGCCGCGCCTCCGATGCCGAAATGCTGGATGAAACTTGGTTTCGAGGCAAACGACGACATAGAGGTCACTTCACGGACATAGGTTTTTCCACCCGCCGTTACAGTAACCCGCGCGCCGATCGCCGAGCGATTGCTGGCAATACCCACGAGCTTTACTTCGATCCAGTTGCCCGTAGAGTTGTTGTTTGAGAATAGTGTTTGATTGGTTTTGCCGAACCCGGAGGTAGCCGAATACCCGATTGAGGACATCGCAAGATCCAGGAAGCCGTTGCCGTCGATATCCCCCGTAGCGACACCATAGTGTGAAATATTTGCATCGTTTACTTTCTCCGTCGTGATCGCCTGGAATGATGTGGTTCCTCCGGAGCTGGTATTGATGAATAATTTAGCTGGTACCGTTCCGATCGAAGTTCCGATAAGATCGAGCAGGCCGTCGTTGTTGAAGTCCCCGAACGCGTCCGCATACAACTGGGTGGCTGTGGAAATGGCTGTGGTGGCTTCCTTCGTGAATGTACCGTCGCCGTTGTTTTTGAAAAGTGCATTCTCGGTGGTGTTCCCTACGAAAAGATCCAGGGTGCCATCCGTGTTATAATCACCCCATACGCCCGAGAAGCCTGACGTGGCGGTCAGGCCGGCAGCCGATGTCTTGTTTGTAAATGTCTCGTCCTTGTTGTTCTGAAACAGTCGCCACGCGCCGCTGGCATAGGTGATTACAAAGTCCGAGTAACCGTCATTGTTGTAATCGGCCCACAAGCCGGTGTTGCAAGTGCAGACATCTGCTAAGACGTCCGGGCCACCGGTGATCTGTGAAAAAGAACCGCCGGCAGTTTGCTTAAACAAAAGCGGATTCCCCGACGAACTGTTCGGCAGGATGAGCACATCGAGTCGCCCGTCGTTGTTTACATCAGCCCACGAGCTGCTGAGGACTTCAATTGCGATATTGGCAATGTCACCCATCTGAGCGGATGTTGCCTTGGTAAAAGTAAAGTCGCCGTTACCGAAATAAATATCGAACTGGTTTTTCTCAGAAACGCCGAGCCCGATGTCGAGATTGCCATCATTATTGATGTCGACCACCGACGCAACCAGGTATTGATCCGGTACAATTGCCGGAGTTATCTGTGAGAAGGTGCCGGAGCCTTGATTCGAAAATATCACCAGCTGACTCGTGGAGCTACTGGTGAGCGCATTCTGCAGGGACATAAGGTCCTCTCTGCCATCGTTATTGAAATCACCAATGTACATTCCTAAGGTGATCGATGACAGGTTTGCTATGGCGTTTCCTGTTGTCAGAATGAAATTGGGCTTCCGGTAAACGATCGATATCACCGATGAGTTTATCGATGAAACATTGTTGGCATTTCTCGCCCGCATGCGATAATAGTAAGTCGTGCCGTCGACAAACGGTCCGATGTCATTCAGCTTCGAAATCGGGTGAGCTACGTTTGTCCCTACTTGCACGAAGCTTGTCGTTCCGTTCGGTGACCGTTCTACGATATAGTCTTTTTCGAAGAAGGTTGTCGCCCATGAAATGTCGATGCTATTCGTGCCCGCTACCAACGCTTGTACACCCGTGGGGGCTGCGGGCGTTGGATCCGAAGCAAGTGCGTTGGGTGTGAGTGTGATCGTCTCGAACTTGTCTTCGGAGCATTTCTTCCACTTTAGCGTGAGGATAGTGGTGCCGTTCCAGGTACCCATGCCGTTATTCCTAATGGTCGTGCTGGTGGTTGGCGCTGCGAGCATGGTCTGACCGCCGGATTCATAAAAGGTTTCTTTATAGTCGGAGGAAGTAAACGTTCCGAGTGCCACATCACTGATCTCATAGAAGCCGCCGCCGAGATGCCGGATCCCGATAGGTGTTTTCGGTATGGCGACAGCCGTGTAGCCATTTCCTCCCGTGCTTGTTGCACTCCAGCTGCGGCTATCCGGAATGCTCTGCGTGGTGGCAGCCAGGGTTGTGGTCGACGCGGTGGCTGTGGAGACGGAGTTTCCCGCACCGTTGACTGCGGTAACTTTGTATTGGTAGGCGGTTCCGGGAGACAGACCGGTGTCGATAAAAAATCCGCGCGACAAGGGCAGGCTACAGATACGCGAAGACGCGATATCGCCGGCTTGTGTGTAGTTCACCCCATTTGTCGAGCGTTCTATGCGATAGTAGTCCTCGTTGTTGGCGTTGTCGTCCCAGCGAAGGGAAACGGCCGTCGCTGTGCGTCCCAGCACAGCCCCGTTGGTGGGCGCCACAGGCAGCACGATTTCATTGGTTGTCGAATACAGGTAATCGCGATAAACGAGCATGTGTGCGAAATCCAGTGCATCGATATAAATATCGTTGATGTTGAAAGTGCTCACTGTGCTCCCCGAAGGCAGTGTAGCCTCTATATACGATACGCCGTCGTCGCGGGTGACGTAGACCTTGCTTGGTGATTCGGAAGTAAGAAAGACATAACCATTGTCCGCGACGAACATTTCACCTTCGACCGCCGGGGAGTTTCTTGTGGTCCATGTCGATCCGGCGTTAATTGAATAAGCATACTTATCCGGGTTCGTATTGTCGGAGAACACATAAAATTTTCCAGCTGCAGCTTTCATTTTATCCATGTCCGCAAAAGGAAGCGTGACCTTCGACGCGACTCCGCTGATCGTTGTTGTTGCCCCGATCGTGAACACGACCTTCCATTGTTCGTAGCCCGGCGTATTGTTGTTGTACAGCTCGAAGAACATCGTAGACGAGGTAACGGAGGTCGAGTACACACTCATGCGCTCGGGGCTGTAGATCGCAAATGATGCCGGCAGGTTGGTGATCGTGATATTGCTCGCGGTCCATGTGCCGGTGGCTCCATTACTATAAGAGTAGTACCAGGTAGTTCCAGGTGAATACGACAGGGCAAATACGTGGTCGAAATCAGTTCCCTGTATCCATTGAAAATCCACGGGCGTAGTCTGCTTCGCGAAGGTGATACCGCTGTTTGTAGAGCGATAGAGGTCGTAGTCGGGATAGTTGTTGAGAACAAGCACATCGTGGTTGCGGGTGCTGGTACTTGAAGTCGTGGTCATTAGCAAAGCTCCCAAAGGGATCGAAGTGTTTCGGGCCCACGTGGCGCCGCGGTCTTCCGATATCTGCAGGCCGGCATTATAGGTGTCCACGAGAATATTGCCATCGTATGTTGAAATGACCTGTGTCGGATCGACTTCTGAAAGTCCGGTGTTGGCGTTACTGACAAAGCTCGAGGTGCCTGTTGTTGTTTTGATGACACCTGACGTATTTCCAAAAATGGCGATGGATGTGCCGGGTGATGCTGCAACCAACGTCTTCGCACTTGCCGTTGCTATCGGCGTGCCGGTTCCTCCGGGGAAATTCGCCGACGCAGCCCAGCTACTTGCGGCGCCGGTCGCTGTTTTATAATACATCTTCGAATTCAGGTTGTCGATGAAGTACATGCCGAGTCCGTCCGCAGAGAATTCGATAAAGCTCGGGTATGCAGATGCGCTCGCGATAGTCGCATCGACTATCAAACCGCCTTTGATCGAAGTCCAAGTGTCGCCGTTTGACGACGTCCATATCCCTGTGGCATTTACACAGAAGATGGCGCCCCTGTCATTCCTGTTAGCGACGTTAAAAACCGTTCCACCGGCCGAAATGTTTGTGTTAGTCAATGCAGCAACGGATACTCCGCCATCGATTGAACGTACCGGCAACCCTGTCGTGTTGCTGATCACAAAAATGTTGTCGCTGGAATTTATAGCAATGAACGCGGTGCGGAAGCTTCCCGATGCTCCGCCTACCCAGGTCTTACCGTCATCATTGGAAAAATAAAGGCGTGAAGATGAAAGCGCTACGAGCGAACCCGTCGACAGGCGCCGGATCTTGTATGCCGCCGACATTACGTTGTCTTCCGTTTTCTCCGTAAAGTTGATGCCGTCGGTTGACGTGTAAACCGAGTAACCATCCGTCACATATACCGTTCCGTTCGACGCTACTTCAACGTCATAAAGATAGTTGTCGGCTATCGATGCCCTGTTCCATGTCGTACCATCGTCGGACGAATAGTACAGTTTGTTTTCAACAATGGCATAGGCTTTCGACTTGGCCACATCAAACTCCAGGTCGGAAATACTTCCACCGTAAGGTCCCGACTTTTTAGCCCAGGAAGTGATCTGGGAAAATGCAGGCGCGGCAGCCAGACTGACGCACAACGTCAATAGTAGGGTGTAAAAATATCTCATGGCTCAGTTCAGAATCTATCTATACAATGTGGTTCTCAGGGCAGATCGGGAATTTCAATTTCATTGCCACCTCCACCGGGTGGAGTCTTTCCACCCCCGCCACTCTTGCTCAGCACCACAACCAACACACCCACCACCACCGCAGCCGGTACTATCTTCAACAACAAGGGAATCTTCGGACCAACTTTGAAATTTTCAGTATAAACAACCTCGTCTGTATTCTTCGTGTCTGTGAACTTCAACCTGTAGTCCTTGCCGTTCTTGGCGTGCTTGGGAACAAACAACGAGTGACTTCCATTGTTTGGCTGATTGGTCTCGCCGCTGATACGTTCACCGCCCTTATATAATTCGATGTTGATCGGATTGGAGTTGCCCACCTTCCATTTAAGGTTGTATGTAGTCCCTCTCTTGAGAGGTTTTTTTGTATCGAAATCCTGAAGCCTTACGAAAGGCACATATACTTTACCGCGGATCTCAAGTGCCAGCTTTCCCTTGTAAGCGCCATACTCATCTCTGATCTTCCAGTATATCTTTTTGTCGGCTCCGGGTTTGATATCCATACCGACATCTCCCGTTACTTTGGTAACGGGAGCGAAATAATTATCCTTCGAAGTATAAAGATTGATGAGGTACTCATTATTCGGATTCGAATCCTCCAGCTCGTAGTGAACAATAACCTGTTCGCCCGCGAGCTCTACCTTTTTAATAACGACAGATTGTGCAAACGCCGCAGAGGAGAAAAGAGCGGCTATGACGAGTAAAATTACGCGCATAGAAAGCAGTTTAAGGGGTGTCATTGCCCGACTTGATCGGGTAATAAAAGTAACTGATTTTCAGGGGAAACGAGTGGCTTTCTCATCTTCACAGACACTTAATGCGTTTCACCGTGAAAATGTAAGTATAGGAGTTAAAATTCCGTCAGGTTACGAGATCCGACTCCAGTTCACAACCGTTTTTTTTATCGAATCAATCTGCTGACGTATCACTGAATTTTGGGATTTCTTAAGCTCCGGATCGTCTTCCAGCAAACTGATCGCAGACAGTCTTGCCTGTTGAAGAATTGCCTGGTCTTTGCCCAGGTCCGCAATCAACAGATCGAGCGCACCGCTCTGCTGGGTTCCCATCAGGTCGCCGGGCCCGCGTAGCTTCAGGTCGGTCTCTGCTATCTCGAATCCGTCGTTGGTGCGTACCAGTGTATCGAGTCGTATCCGTGAGTCATTCGAAAGCTTATAGTCGCTCATGAGTATGCAATACGATTGCTCGGCACCCCGCCCTACGCGACCTCTCAGCTGATGAAGCTGCGACAGCCCGAAACGCTCGGCGCTTTCGATCACCATCACCGAAGCGTTGGGAACATCGACACCGACTTCGATCACCGTAGTCGCCACCATGATCTTCGTTTCACCTTTCACGAACCTCGCCATCTCGAACTCTTTCGCTTCCGGCTTCATCTTGCCATGCACGATGCTGATTGCCACGTCGGGAAACGCGCGGGATATACTCTCGTAACCATCCATGAGATGTTTGAGATCGAGCTTCTCGGACTCTTCGATCAACGGGTATACAATATATACTTGTCGCCCCAGGTCGATCTGCTTCTTCAAAAATCCATTTACTTCGAGACGATGCGAGTCGAACTTGTGCGTTGTCTTGATCGGCTTCCTTCCCTTCGGCAGCTCGTTGATTGTCGATATCTCCAGGTCGCCATACAACGTCATGGCCAGCGTACGGGGGATCGGTGTTGCCGTCATGACCAGCACATGAGGGTAAACGTTATCGTTCTTTTGCCATAGCCGCGACCGTTGTGCCACGCCGAAGCGGTGTTGTTCATCTATGATCGCCAACCCGAGCTTGTTGAACTTCACTTCTTCTTCGAGGAGTGCGTGTGTGCCGATCAGTATCTTCAACACGCCTTCCGCGAGAGCGATATGAAGCGGCCTTCTTTCGGATTTTTTTGTGGATCCTGTGAGAAGCGCGATCGGAAGCTTCATCTTGTCCGCGTACTTCTTCAGGTTCTTGTAATGTTGCTGTGCAAGGATCTCTGTCGGAGCCATGAGTGCCACCTGGCCTCCGTTGCTGATCACCAGCAGCGTACAGATGAATGCCACGATGGTCTTTCCGCTGCCGACGTCTCCCTGCAACAGGCGGTTCATTTGTTTACCCGACCGCATGTCGGCGTAGATCTCTTTGATCACACGCTTCTGTGCGTCTGTAAGCGTGAAGGGTAAATGATTATTGTAGAACTCCGTCACGAGCGATGCCCCGCTGAAAACGATCCCTTTGTATTTCTCCTGCCGGACGAGCTTCAGCTTCAGCAACCGCAGCTGGATGTAAAACAACTCTTCGAACTTCAGCCGGTGCTGAGCCGCAGCAAGCTGCGAAACATCTTTCGGGAAATGTATCTGTTGTATGGCCTTCTTCTTGTCGATCAGCCGCTCTGCTTCGAGCAACGGACGGGGCAGTGTTTCACGAATGTACGGTTCGGCCATTCGAAGGAGCTCTTCCACCAGCTTCAGCAGGAATCTGCTGTCCATGCGACGGCTCCGGAGCTTCTCGCTGAGTGAATACACCGGTATCAGCGATCCGCCTTGTTCAGTCTTGCCCGTAACCGGCTCTATCTCCGGGTGAGCTATCGATATCGTGCGGCCGAAGCGGTTGGGCTTGCCGAAAACCACATACTCGACGCCGGTCTTGATCTTCTCCTTTACCCAGTTGATACCCTGAAACCATACCAGCTCGATTTCCCCGGTGCCGTCCGTAAAATGTCCAACAAGTCGCTTTCGTCTGGCCATTCCAGGCATTTCGAAGCCGGTGATGCGGCCCTTCAGCTGGATATTTGGAAGGGCTTCGTTTACCTCGCTTACGCTGTAAAGTTTGGTGCGGTCTTCGTGCCGGAAAGGATAGTGTTGGAGGAGATCTCCGTAAGTAAAGATTGATAGTTCTTTTTTAAGAAGCTCGGACCGTTGAGGTCCAACGCCTTTGAGGAATTCGATCGGTGTTTCGAAGAAAGACACTACCTATTTTTTCCACTCCAAGGTATTCACAATATGCATCATCTCCTTCTTCATGAAGTCGATGGCGGGCTTTAGTGAATCGTTCTGCACCTGGGTGTTGAAGTACAAAGCCCCGCGAAGGAAATTCTTCGTCGAATCGGTCATCGTGAACTGGAACTGGCTGGGAACCTCCCCCTCGATCTCGGCAATCACGGCCACTTTACCTCGTTCGGTAGTGACGATCGTTTCGTTGATCGCATTCGCTTTGATCTGGTGTTTGGCCGTGAGCACGTAGGAGTCGTTGAGAAACTCCTTTAAAAGCTGCTCGCTATTCATCAGCTTCTTGTACGTGATGTGAATGTTGGCCTTTAATGTCGGGTAATAGATCTCGACCCAATGTTTTTCCCGGATCCATGAAGTATCCTTCATGAGCTTTGCATAACGGGAGTATTCAAAACGGTACGGCAGTGAATCGGGAAGGGCGATACGCCCGGTGTCCGGGAGGGGGATACGGTTGTAGCCCTTTGGTTTTGGCTGGTAGTCGCCGCGCGAACAAGATGTTGCTATCGCGGTTGATATCACCAAAAACAAGAATGCTACGAACCTCACCCCGCCCTAACTTTTGACTGTTAACTATTCACTTTTAACTTAAAAAGGCAGATCATCTGTTGCAGAGCTGTCGCCCGAAGCCTTGTATTCTTCGGCCGGGCTGCCGCTGCCGCCACCGCTGTTGGTGTTGCTGTACTGTGGAGCGCCGCCGCCGCTGTTACCGGAACGCTGGGTGCTGAGCATGGTCATATTATCGCCGATGATCTCAGTGGTGTAACGGGTGACACCTTCCTTCTCCCATGAGCGTGTGCGCAGCTTGCCCTCCACGTAGATCATGTCGCCTTTGTGAAGATACTTCGCAGCAATATCTGCAAGACCTCTCCACAAAACGATGTTGTGCCATTCGGTCACTTCTTTCCGGTCGCCGGTGGTCTTGTCTTTATACGTTTCAGACGTGGCCATCGTGAAGTTGGCGACTGAGGCGCCGTTTTCAAGATTTCTGACCTCGGGATCTTTGCCGAGCCGGCCTACGAGAATTACCTTATTAACTCCTGACATATAGTTTGTTTTTTATTTTTTCGATCTCAATAATTTCCAAAAATAGAGACTGATTTTGTCAACGAGTGACACACCAAAAGTAAACAAAACCTAATAGCCTGCCTTCTCCAGGTACCGTGTGATGGCGATCGGCTTTGGCACTTCTCCGGCCTGGCTGGCTGAAATGAAGGAAAGCCCCTCGAGCAGGTTTTTGTTTTTCGTCAGGTTTTCTTTGTTGACGCCTGTCTCGAAAAAACGGATATGCAACACCTGGTGGGTGAGTATGTGTCTCAAGGAGCCCGTCTCTTTCACTCCCTGGGCGCGAATACCGGATAGTAATGGATCTCTTTTTAAAATATCATCGATCTTTTTTTCCGAATCTGATTCCACCAGGTGAAACTCGTAGAGCCCGTTCCAGATATCGCGTCCGGTCCTTTTCTTCATGGCAATCTTGCCGCCGTTGCGAAGAATGAAATAATAGAAGTAACGAGTCCTCTTGCCGGTCTTTCGCTCTTTGACGGGAAGCTGATGAACGATGCCCTGATTGTATGCTATACATTTCTTCACGAACGGACATGTTGAACATTTTGGCTGCAATGGAGTACAGTGCGTGGCGCCGAATTCCATGACGGCCTGATTGTGATCGCCGGGATGAATGGATGAGATGAGCTTGTTGGCGAGTTCGGAGAAGTACTTTTTGCCTTCGGTGGAAGAGATATCCAGCGTTACTCCGAATATTCTTGCGAGCACTCTATAAACGTTACCATCGACGACGGCAACTTTCCGGTTGAAAGCGATGGATGCGATTGCGGCGGCGGTATATGTTCCGATACCCGGAAGGTGAATGAGTTCGTCGAAAGATGAAGGAAAGGTTCCGTCATACTTTTCGGCTACCATTTTCGCACAACGGTGGAGATTTCTGGCACGTGAATAATATCCGAGACCCTGCCAGAGACGGAGTACAGTGTCTTCGGGCGCTTGGGCGAGATCTTTAACCGCAGGAAACGTGTCGACGAACTGCAGATAGTACGGTAATCCCTGGTTTACCCTCGTTTGCTGGAGTATAACCTCCGACAGCCATATCCGGTACGGGTCTTTTGTATCGCGCCAGGGTAAACTGCGACGGTTTTCGTGGTACCATTCAATTATATCGTTTGAAAAGTCTTTCATTCAAAATAGTGCAGCGTACAGAGGACAGGGTACAGTGTTGTCTGGCCAATCGCGCGTACGCCGCCCCTGTACCTGAACACTGTACCCTGTACTCCGTACAAATTAAGTCCGTCTGTCGAATTTCTTTACTCATCGTGGTGATAATCAAGAAATTCATTTTGCGTTTGATCATTCTGCTTTTAACTTTGCCGACCTAGAAATTTCCTCTTCCCCTTAACCACTTCACCCCGTGACGAAGGCAGATATCATTAACCAGATTGCAGAAAAGACTGGAATAGACAAAGCAGACGTGTCGGCATCTGTGGAGGCATTCTTTTCTGTCGTGAAACAAAATATGTCCGGCGGCCAGAATATTTACATCCGGGGCTTCGGCAGTTTCATCAATAAGAAGAGGAAGAAGAAGATCGCACGCAACATTTCGCGCAACACGGCAATCGTTATCGACGAGCACTACATCCCTAGCTTCAAGCCGGCGAAGATCTTTATTAATAAGATCAAGAATAGTGATAAGGTGAAGCAACTCGCCGAAAAGAGTTAATCGTTATTCGTTATTCGTTATCCGCGGCTACGACGATGATCATAAGCTTTGTCGCGATTAACGAATAACGACTAACGAATAACGAACAGTTATGGTAAAGACCCGCCTTATTCTCATCCTCATCACCGCCTCGATAGTCGCCCTGATCTTCCTCCTTCCCAAAGTCGTCGTTCAATCCGAAAACGAGCTCGCCTCATCTTCAAGCTCCGCCGACTCAACAGCCGTTGCAGCCAACCCTTCCGCCCACAACGAAGTGTCGGAATCCGATCAGTCTGCCATCAATACCATCCGCCGCCGGTTCAATACCTCATCAGGAAATGAAAAAAGTTCTATCTTTGCCGACTCGTTATGGGGCCTGTACAGTAAAACGGGCCGATATGACAGTGCAGCGTGGTTCGCAGAGAGCTCCGCATCGTTCTTAAAAACTACGGACAGTTATTTGCGCGCCGGCAACAGCTACTACGAAGCTTATTCGTATGCGCTGGAGCAGGACAAGCAAAACCAGATGGGTGCCAAAGCCCGTGAGTACCTGGGAAAAGCCCTCGAAGCCAACCCCAAACTCTACGAAGCAAAAGCCAAAATGGCGATGACGTACATGACCAGCGGAGCCCCGCCCATGCAGGGTATCCGAATGCTTCGTGAAGTCGCCGAAGAAGATCCCAAAAACGAATTTGCCCTCTTTAGCCTCGGAATGCTATCGATACAATCACAGCAACACGACAAGGCTGTGGAATGGCTCACAAAACTGGTAAATGTAAACCCGCAGCACCTCCAGGGACAGGTTTTCCTTGGATTGGCGCTAGCGAACGCAGGGGAGAAGGAAAAGGCGCGGGAACAGTTTGAAAAGGCCAGAAAGATGACCACGGACCAATCGGTGATCGCAACTATTGATTCGTATCTGAAAGACCTTAAATAATTTTCAATATTTTATGCCAAGCGGTAAGAAAAGAAAAGCACACAAGATGGCTACCCACAAACGCAAAAAGCGTCTGAGGAAGAACCGTCACAAGAAGAAGTAGTTTTTAACCTTTTGATGGCGGCATAGCTGCCATCAAAAAAAACCAATTTTCAGTTTTGAGTAACGAACTAATTATTTCCGCTACTCAGAACGGAAGTCGTATAGCCCTTCTTAAGGATAAACAACTTGTCGAATTCCATGAAGAACTGGAAGGAAGCAAGTTCGTTGTTGGTGACATTTACCTGGGATCTGTAAAAAAGGTCGTTCAGGGTCTAAACGCAGCGTTCATCGATATCGGGTATGAAAAGGATGCATTCCTTCATTACCTCGATCTCGGACATCAGTTCGCCTCGTTGATGAAGTTCACCAAACTGGTCCGTGGGAAGAAAATCACCGGTGGCCGGCTTGACAAGTTCAAAGCCGAAAAGGACATAGATAAGCATGGGAAAATCACCCAACAATTATCAAAGGGCCTGCTGTTACCGGTACAGGTTGTAAAGGAACCGATCTCTACCAAGGGTCCCAGGCTTTCGTCTGAGTTATCAATTGCAGGAAGGTACCTCGTACTGGTACCGTTCTCCAATACCGTCAGCGTTTCCAAGAAGATCTCCAGCAGCGAGGAACGGAAACGCCTTCAACGTATCATCCAATCCATCAAACCGGAAGGCTTCGGAGTCATCATTCGAACGGTGGCCGAAAGCAAGGAAACGGCCGAGCTCGACCGCGATCTCCGCAACCTGGTGAAAATGTGGGACGACGGCATGGCCCGGATGACCGCCGCCAACGGACGCGACAAGCTGATCGGCGAGATCAACAAAACCTCCTCCCTCCTCCGCGACCTCCTCAACGAATCGTTCGACAACGTCCACGTCGACGACAAAAAGATCTTCGAAGAAGTAAAAGCATACATCCACACGATCGCTCCCGAAAAGGATAAGATCGTCAAGCTGTATACCGGCAAAGCCAAGATCTTCGAGCACTACGGCATCGAAAAGCAGATCAAGTCGGCTTTTGGACAAACCGTGAGCCTGAGAGGCGGCGGCTACCTGATCATCGAACACACCGAAGCGCTTCACGTGATCGACGTGAACAGCGGCAACAAGTCTACGCGCGAAGAAAGCCAGGAGACCACTGCTTCATCGGTGAACCTCGAGGCTGCAAAAGAGATTGCCCGCCAGCTCCGTCTGCGCGATATGGGTGGTATCATCGTGGTCGACTTCATCGACATGCGAAGCCAGGAAGGGCGCAAGCTCATCTACAAGACCATGAAGGACGAGATGGGCGAAAACGACCGTGCCAAGCACACCGTTCTGCCCCTTTCGAAGTTCGGCCTGATGCAGATCACCCGCGAGCGCGTTCGCCCGCAGATGAATATCATCACCAAGGAGGTTTGCCCTGCCTGCAACGGAACCGGAAGCATCACCGCGAGCATCCTGATCACCGATCAGATAGAACAACATATCGAGCACCTGTTTGTAAAACAGAACGAGAAAGAGCTCGTCCTCGCACTACATCCTTTCCTGTTTGCTTATTATACCAAGGGCATCATCTCGAAGAGAGTGAAAATGTTCTTCAAGTATAAGAGATGGGTGAAGATCGTTAAGGACAGCTCACTCGGAATAACAGAGTTCCATTTCCTCAACAGGGACGGCGAAGAGATCGATGTAGCCCACAAAGGCGAAAAGATCACACCCGAAACCCTCGCCGACATCAAATCCGAAGGCGATGGCAAGCACAAACACAAGCATAAGATCGAAGTCTCTGGCGATGAAGACGAAGAGGAGGAAATCGACGATGAGACAGAAGAGCCTCGCCAGTCAAATCGCCGGAAGAACAATAACCGGAGTGATCATCGGCAGCAGAGAGGAAGAGGTGACCAAAGAGGAAGAGGCGATCAGAAAGCGAAAGGTGAGCCCAAAGAGAAAGACGAGAAGACCGATAAGGGCGATAAGGATGAACAGGGCGACAAAGGCGAGAAAAACGAAAAGGGCGAGCTTCGTAGCGACCAGCCGCAGGGCGAGCGCAACGACCAGAACCGTCGTCGGGACCAGGGCCGCAACCAGCGCCACGGCGACCGTCGTCAGCAACATGGTGATCGCAAGCAGGGCGACAATCAGAACCAGCAAAGGGGAGATCGGCGCCAGCATAACCAGAGAAATCAGCAACCTAAAACCAACCAGGATCCGCAAAACACCCCGCCGGTTGAGAACGTCATCCCTCCACAACCACCACCCCCGGTAGTAGAACATAAACCTATTGTCCCTGAACAGCCCTTCAACGATGTACGGCCTCCGGACAATTTGACAGAATAGACGTCTTAAAACCTCATTTGGAACAGTCCTTGCGAACCGCACGGACTGTTCTTGTTTTCTCTAAAACATAAAAACCATGGCTGAAGTAGCAGAAAAAGGTACCATCTCGATCCACACCGAGAATATATTCCCAATCATCAAGAAGTTCCTCTATTCCGATCACGAGATATTCCTTCGTGAGCTGGTGTCGAACGCTGTAGATGCCACCCAGAAGCTGAAGAAGTTATCGTCGTTGGGTGAGTTCAATGGCGACTTGGGACAATTGCGGGTGGACGTAAGCTTCGACAAGGCCAACAAGACCATCACCGTCAGCGATCGCGGCCTCGGGATGACCGGTGAAGAGATCAAAAAATACATAAATCAGATTGCGTTCTCCGGCGCAACAGAGTTCGTGGAGAAATTCAAGGATAAGGGCGATGTAAAAGATATCATCGGAAAGTTCGGACTCGGATTTTATTCGTCGTTCATGGTTGCCGACAACGTGGAGATCATCTCCCGGTCTTACAAGGTCGAAGAGTCGGACGCAGTACGTTGGGAATGCGATGGCTCGACAGAATTTGAGCTGACGCCCGCCACCAGGGCGGACCGCGGCACCGACGTCATCCTTCATATCAACGCCGACTCTGAAGAGTTCCTGGACGAGTACAGGCTAAAGGGCATCTTGGAAAAGTATTGCAAGTTTTTGCCTGTAGAGATCAAGTTCGGCACGAAGGAGGAAAGTGAGGAAGATGGTATCGACGAAAAAGGCGAGAAGAAATACAAGACCATCACCAAAGACAGGATCATCAACAATCCTTTCCCGCTGTGGGCGAAAAATCCTACTGAGCTGAAGGATGAAGACTATAAGAATTTCTACAAGGAGCTCTACCCGTTCGCAGAAGAGCCGCTGTTCTGGATACACCTGAACGTGGACTATCCTTTCAACCTGACGGGTATACTCTATTTTCCGAAGGTGAAGAACGACTTCGAAGTTCATAAGAACAAAATACAGCTCTATTCACGCCAGGTCTTCATCACCGACGAGGTGAAGGATGTTGTTCCCGACTTCATGATGTTGCTTCATGGCGTTCTGGATTCGCCCGACATCCCGTTGAACGTATCGCGTAGTTACTTACAGAGCGATTCCAACGTCAAAAAGATCAGTCAGCATATCACTAAAAAGGTTGCCGATAAGCTGCAGGAGATGTTCCGTAAAGACCGTCCCGACTTTGAAAAGAAATGGGACGACATCAACATCTTCGTGAAGTATGGAATGATCAGCGACGATAAGTTCTACGATCGCTCTAAAGAATTCGCGCTGCTGAAGAGCACGGAGATCAAGTACTACACGCAAGACGAGTACAAAGAGCGTGTAAAAGAAGTTCAGACCGACAAAGACGGTACTATTGTCTACCTGTACACGACAGATCAGGGCAAACAGCATTCATTCATAGAAGCTGCCAACAAAAAGGCATACGACGTGTTGATATTGGACAGTGTGATCGACAGTCATTTCGTGAACGCCGTCGAGCCCAAGCTTGAAAAGGTTCAGTTCAAGCGTGTCGACAGTGAAACAGTTGATAAGCTGGTGTCCAAGGAAGAAAAGCTCGACAGCGTGCTTTCGAAGGAAGAGGAGGAAAAGCTTAAGTCACTTTTCGAAAAGGCGATCAACAACAAGGCCATGATGCTTTCGATCGAATCGCTTGCGCCCGACCAGATGCCCGTCGCCGTTACCATGAGCGAATGGATGCGTCGCATGAAGGACATGGCAAAGGCCGGCGGTGGCGGTGGTTTCGGGTTCATGGGCAATATGCCTGATAACTACAACGTGAGCGTGAACGGCAATCACGGTGTCATCCAAAGGATACTGAAGGCGGAAGGTGAAGAGAAACAGGTGACGCTCGCGAAGCAGGCTTATGACCTGGCGCTGTTATCGCAGGGCATGCTGACGGGCGCGGACCTCACGAATTTTGTGAGGAGAAGTGTCGACCTGATCAGCTGACCTTTTCAGAAGGCGCGATTTCCCGCCAATAAGAAACCATTCCTCGTCATCCGCCATCTCTTCACAGGCTGATGGAAGTTGAACTGACCTGGAGTGGTTTCGTATTCCTTCACCAGCTCGAATCCCAGGCCCTCTAATGTTTTATTCGGCGCCATGTTGAGTGAGTTCGGCTCGCAGAACAGCTCATTGAGCTTGAAATTCCGGAAGTAGTACGGCAGGGAGAGTCTTAAAAGTGATGTTCCAATTCCCTGATGGCGTTTCTCGGCGCTCCAGAGATGGAGGTGCATGTGTGCTTCCTGGCCATACACGATCTTGTTGATGTTCGAGTGGCCGATGGGTTTGTTTTCGAACATCCACATGACGTAGAAAAATTCTTTTTCTTCGACAGGTCTTTCGAGGTCGGTTTGGATCATCTTCATCCAATCGTCGAATGCCGGGAGCCTGGCCGGGTCGACGCCCATGGTTTTCAGGAAATCGGGCGTGGCATCCAGGAAATACCGGACTATTAGCTCGGCATCTTTGCTCCTCATTTCCCGGACAGCAATCATTGGATTTCGCGGTTATTTCAAATATAACCCAGAAGAGGTATTTATGCAGAAATTATTTTCCGTCATACTATCTTTGCATTCGACATCGTTAGACCAGATCATGCTTCGGGCCGTCATCATACTCGCCTTTGTTGCCGCCGCTTCGGCCGCCCTTGCCCAGCAGGACGAGAAACTACCCTTCGGTACAGAGGGCCAATTCACCTTCGAAACCGACAAGCCGTATAAGCTGCTTGAGCTCGACGAAAATACCTCCGAGCCGATCGTCACCAAGAAAAAGAAACCCAAGCGTAAGACCTGGTATGGCACCAAGACCAAAAAGGGATTTACCCGCCGCGGCTTCGGTGACAAAACCGTGATCGAAACCTTCTACTATCTGAAACGTCACGAAAAACCGACTCCGTTTGTCCGCGACATCTACTGGTACGACTTCACCCGCCGCGAAATCCGCAAAGCCGGCTTCGATCCGAAAAAGGGTGTGCTCGTACACGGTCCCTACAAGAAAATGCAAGGCGACATCCTCCTCGAAGAGGGCATCTATTTCAAAGGAACAAAACACGGCCGCTGGATGAAGTACGACCGCAACGACCTGGTCGAAGACAAAGAGAAATATTTCAAAGGCTGGCCAAAGGAATCACTGGTGACCTACTACGATCCTGCCGAACGCACGAAGGTGAAGGAGATGATCCCGGTTGAATACAACGAGCGCGAAGGATTTTATGTGATGTACCACGAGAACGGAACGGTAGCAGTGCAAGGCGAATACAAATGGGACAGGAAGGTTGGAGAATGGCTGGAGAATTATCCGAATGGAAAAAGGAAGAAACTGATTGCGTATCCGGGAGATCCGTTTGATAGAGGGATGAGGCCGTTTGTGAAGAAGGAGTGGGATTTGAAGGGGAGGGAGATTTATTGGAATAATAAGTAGGGTCGGTAGCCGAGTGCCGGTTGTGCTTCGTTCGGTCCGCGAGATTTCGTTAATCGTTATTCGTTATTCGTTACTCGCGGCTGACGATTGGCGAGTACACTTACTTTGATCTAAGACTTCGATTCGAAATACCGGATAAGGCCGTTTACTAATTGCTTGCACCGCGTAATCTCAGCGAGAAGTTCCTTAACATGCGTGTCGTGCGCATAGCCAAGGTCGCACGCTATAAGTAGCTGGGTCTCCATCTCGTAAAGTGAGCCCCTCGCAATAAAGAAGAAACTGACACCTCCTTTGTAGGTACCTCTGCCGCATCCTTCCGCAATATTCGACACTACGGACACTGCACACCTTCGTAACTGGCTCGTAATTCCATACAACTCCTCCTTTGGAAATTTCGCAGTCACAGTATAAACCAGCTTAGCCAACATCCTTCCATGTCGCCACACAGCCAAATCTTGATAACTCTGTATTTCCTCCATAACCGCGACTAACGATTAACGAATAACGAATAACGATTAACGACCTAGTAAAAAGCATCCTCAAAATGAGTGACCTCCCTATCCCACCCAACCCCGAGTACCGCCACAATATCATACCTCACATTCCCCTGCCAATTCACCCTTTCGATATACCACTCCGCTGCGAATAGTACATTCCTCTCCTTCTCCCTGTCAACAAACTCCTCGGGAAACCCGAAAGCACTTCCACTCCGGGTCTTCACTTCCACAAAGATCAACCAGTTGCCCTTGCGCACTATGAGGTCGATCTCGGCACGGCCAACCCTGTAGTTGCGCTCCAGGACTTCGTAGCCCTTACCGGTGAGGTACTCCGCCGCCAGGTTCTCTCCGTCTGATCCAGTTTGCATTTTACTCGTCACCACGCCTACATTTGATCCAAAACTACAGGGCGGGATAGCACGATGGTCAAATCGATAGAACAGTTTACCAGACAATTATTGGAAGCTTTACGCCTCGGTCAGGCCGTAGATCTCGTGAGGCCGGGCAGCGATATCCGCAATATTCTCATCGCGGGCATGGGTGCGTCGGGGATCGGGGCCAATCTCGTCGAGTCACTCACTTTCGCGCGGGTTCCTATACCGATCACGGTAAGTAAAGGGTACAACATACCGCAGTTCGTCAGCCCGCATACTTTATTCATCGCATGTTCTTATTCGGGTGATACCGAGGAAACACTTGCTGCCGTCCATAAGGCTATGCTCAAGAGAGCGCACATCATCTGTATTACGTCGGGCGGAAAACTTCTCGAGCTGGCCAAAGAATACAACCTGTTCTACATCCAGATACCGGGTGGATCGAAAGCTCCGCGGGCGATGATAGGCTATATGCTTATCTCGTTGTTGTATGCGCTCTATCATACCAACCTGATCGGTGCGGCATTCATTAAAGAAACCGAGAACGCCATCGAATCGCTCGACCGGAGCGAGAAAGCGATTAAGACCGAAGCAGAGATCATCGCGAAAAAACTGAAAGGAAAGCTCCCGGTCATCTATTGCGACGGACGTCTTCACGCTATGGCCATCCGGTTCCAGAACCAGCTGAATGAAAACGCCAAACAGCTCGCTCACGTCAATACATTCCCGGAATTGAATCACAACGAGCTCGAGGGATGGAAATACCCGGAGCACCTACTTCCCCTCATCCAGGTGGTGTACTTGTATTCCGACCACGATCACGAACGTGTCGAAAAACGAATGGAGCTGTGCCGCCCCATCTTCGAAAAGAAATCCAACGCCATCATCGACATCGTCGCCGAGGGAGCCTCCCTGCTGGAACAATACTTTTATCTCATTCACCTGACCGACTGGATCTCCTATTTTCTCGCGAAAGAGAACCAGGCCGACCCCGACGCTGTTGAATCCATAGATTTCGTAAAGGAGGAACTGGATAAACAGAAATGAACGCCGTTATTCACCGTGGAACATCGGTTATCGACCTGGGGCTTGTCGACTACAAGGAAGGGTGGGACTATCAAACACGGCTTTTCAATGACATCCTCGCCATAAAGGCTGCCAACCGCGATCTTCCCGCAGTAAGTCAGCGACAAACGCCAAACTACCTCGTGCTTTGCGAACATCCCAACGTCTATACGCTGGGGAAAAGTGGCAATGAAAAAAACCTGTTGATGCCATTGGAGCAACTTACTGACATCAACGCCACTTACTATCCGATCAACCGCGGTGGCGATATCACCTATCACGGACCGGGTCAGCTGGTTGTGTACCCGGTTATCGACCTTGAGAATTTCTTTACGGATATCCACAAGTACATGCGTGCCCTCGAAGAGGCCGTGATCCGCACGTTGAACGAGTTTGGCATCGAAGGCACACGCATCAGCGGCCTCACCGGCGTATGGCTCGACCCGGGAAATTCGCCCAGAAAAATATGTGCATTCGGAGTAAAGACCAGCCGTTGGGTAACCATGCATGGACTGGCGCTGAATGTGAATACCGATCTCGATTATTTCAAGAATATCGTCGCGTGCGGGATCGATGACAAGGATAAGGGCGTGACGTCCATGGAAAAAGAGCTGTGTCGTACGGTAGATATGAGCTCCGTGAAATCTATTATTAAAAACAAGATCGTTTCATTGTTCGAGATGAAGCTGGAAGAACCGGTTGCGTAAATGAAGAAAGATATCGAAATCCCTGAAGTCAGGAACGTCACGGTTGCAGTCGTTCGTGAAAAGACCCTCTTCGAAACATACGACTGGAAAGTATACCTGATCAACAACAACAACGTTCAGATCGAAAACACACTTGTGAGCAGTACCGGCTACGGAGAAAAAGATGGTAAACAACAAAGGACATCTACGCTCCGCCATTTCCTGGAAACAGTCCCCGCAAAGAGCTCAGCCCTGGTCGAACCCATCGATGAGAATGTCTTTCACCTCAACAATGAATATTGGGTGAGCTACTACATCGGCAGCGACATCTACGATAAAAAGTTTGTGTTCGTCCCGGAGACGATCACCGAAGAAAATCTGACTTATATCAAAGAGTTGGAAATGGAGGGAATAATGCATTCCTGATTTACGATTTACAATGTACGAGGTACGATTGCACCTCTGGATGATCGTTAGCCCAAATCGTACATTGTAAATCGTACACTTAAATATACTTATAGCCCGAACCTGTATTGAGTAATAATATTTTCTCGTTCGTCCTGATCTCCTCTGCTCCGATCATTTTTTTCAAGGCTACGAACAATGCCGCCCCTTCCGGTGCAATAAACAACCCCTCCGTTTTCCCGACTTCCTTTTGTGAAGCGATAATATCTTGCTCCGAAACAGCCAGCGGTCTTCCGCCCGACTCTCTCAGCACTCTTAATATCATTTTCTCCGCAAATGGATTCGGCACGGCAAGTCCATTGGCCACGGTCGGCTTTCCCTGGTACGATGAAGCGTCGGGCTGATTGCCGTTCCACGTCTCGACAATAGGCTGACAGTTCTCGGCTTGCACGGCGATCATCCTCGGCCTGCGGCCTGTGATCCACCCAAGATCCAACATCTCCTCGAATGCTTTCCACATGCCGATCAGTCCGGTTCCTCCGCCTGTCGGGTACATGATCACATCGGGTAACGACCAGTTGAGCTGCTCGGCGATCTCATATCCCATTGTCTTCTTGCCTTCCAGCCGGTACGGTTCTTTCATGGTCGACATGTCGAAGTATTCACCGCTGGCATTGATCTCTCTGACTTTCTTCGCGCAATCGCTGATCAGTCCGTCGACCAGCACCACTTCCGCGCCGAACATCTCGCACTCGTGCTTGAAAGCATTCGGAGTGTGAGTGGGCATGACCACCACAGCTTTTATTCCTGCCTTCGCGCAGTATGCAGCCATCGCACCGCCGGCATTTCCAGCTGTGGGTACGATGCATTTACGAATGCCGAGCTCTTTTGCTTTCGATATCGCCATGCTCATGCCGCGTGCCTTGAAGGAACCGGTTGGATTGAACGACTCGTCCTTCATCAGAAGGCCGTTCAGTCCCAAAGCATTGGCCGTGGATTTCAGATTAAATATTGGCGTAAAGCCTTCACCCAACGAAACGATGTTGCGCCTGTCGAACACCGGAAGCATTGGAAGATATCGCCACATCGAATGCTCGGACTGGTCTATCGCTGACTTTCTGAGTCCTTCCGTTGAATAAGAAACGACCAGCGGCGCCTTCCCGCATTTTTCGCAAGTGGCGAACGTATTGATCTGCTCGACCGGGTATAACCTGCCGCAATTGCTGCACTCTAAGTGCTCACAACGGGAAATTCCTTCATTTACTGCAATCATAACAACCCAAAACTACTATTCAGTAACGGTATTGGTCATTCCGTGGATTATAGTATTTCCTTATTGGTCATAACTTAAAGTTATGACACGCCGTGTTTTGTATGAGCGGTTTTATTTGAGGTTGAAGTGCGCCCTGGCAAAGCGGATAAACGCATTGCTGAGTCCATCGCGCTCGTCTCCGTGGCGTTGGATGAAATAGAACTGGCGGGTTATCGTAAGACCTTCGATAAACAGCCGCACCAGCGATCCCGACTCGATCTCTTTAGCTACGGACCGCATGGGGAGAAACCCGATACATTCATCCACGAGAATAAAATTCTTCAGCGCTTCGGTCCCTCCCAGGCGAACACTTACCTGGAGGTCTGAAAGCTTGATACCATGTGTGTTCAATGCATACTTCAGCGCAGCGAGCGTTCCCGACCCGCGTTCGCGTAAAGCGACGGGCAGGGTTTTGAGATCATTGACGTGATACGTTGGCCGTTTCACCAGCGGGCTTCGCGAAGAGCATACCGGTATCACTTCGTCGGTAAGAAAATGCTGACTTTTCACCTGCGACAGCTTGTGCTTTCCTTCCAGGATACCCAGGTCTATATCGTGATCCAGGAGCGCATTCAGCACACTTTCAGAGTTCCTGTTGAACAGGCTGATGGACACATTCGGATGCTTGAGATGGAAGCCCGAAAGGACCTGCGGTATGATGTAGAGTGCGACTGTCGTGCTGGCTCCGAGCTTCAGCTCGCCCTTGGCCATGTACTGGTCGCCATGCGTGCTGATGTCGTACTGCAGCTGTTTCTCGATCTCTTTTGCCTTCATTACCGCTCCGAAGAGAACTTCTCCCACGGGTGTTAGTGTTATAGTATTGCCTCTTCTTTCGAAAAGACTGGATTTATACTCCTGCTCCAGCTGTTTTATGTTCTTACTGATCGCAGGCTGGGTGATGAAAAGCGCCTGGCTGGCTTTGGTAAAACTCTTCAAACGAGCTACTTCGAAGAACACCTCGTGTTTGAAAGAAAGCATAAAATCATTCTCTTTGAGGCTTTAAAGAATTGACTTCAGCCGTCACATCCAAATCATTTTTAACGGGCATCGAATGACTTCAGAGCTCCGCGACATCCTTTTTCTCGACATAGAAACCGTTGGCGCTGCGGAAGATTTTGCCAGTCTCGACGAGCGTTTCAAGACCCTTTGGGCAAGAAAGGCGGCGTTCTTCAAAAGGGATGAGGGACAAACCGCCGAAGACATGTTCGGATTGCGTGCGGGTATTTACGCCGAATTCGGTCGGATAATTGTTATAGCCGTCGGCAAGTATTTTGACACGGAAAACGGCGAGCTTGGCCTCAAGACCAGGTACTTCGCGGGTGACGACGAGAAAGAGATCCTGACAAATTTCAGGATAATGCTGGAAAAGCAGGACCCGGTAAATACCCGGCTTTGTGCGCACAACGGGAAGGAATTCGATTTCCCCTACCTCTGTCGCCGGATGCTGGTGAATGAAATGCTGCCGCCGGCGCTCCTGAACCAGACCGGCCGGAAGCCGTGGGAGGTCACCCATCTCGATACCATGGATATGTGGAAGTTCGGTGACTACAAGAACTATACTTCCCTCGACCTGCTGGCGGCGTTGTTCAATGTCGAAACCAGCAAGGGCGTTATGGACGGAAGCATGGTGAACGACGTTTTCTACAAAGACAAAGACCTGAAAAAGATCGCCGAGTATTGCGTGGGGGACGTTGTAGCGATAGGGCACATCTACTTAAAATTAAAAGGCCTCGGATCACTGAAGGCCGAAAACATTATACATACTTAAAACAGACATCATGTCTAAAAAGAAATTCAAAGAAAAAAAGGATCGTAAAGACAAAGTTGAAAAGGAAGGCTTACATGAGATCATTCTCCAGATACTAGAAGAAACCAGCGGTAAATCATACGACTTCGGACAGATCGCGCGAAAGGCCGGTAAGAAAAAGAAAGCACTCAATAAAGAGATCCTTAACGTACTCGATACACTCGCAGCAAAGGGAAAGATCCGTCAGCTGCCGGATGGCAATTATGTCTCCAATAAAAAGAAGGCGTCTATCGAGGGAACGGTTGACCACGTTAACCCGCGGTTTGCTTACATCGTCACGGGTATCCCCAACCAGAAGGACATCTACGTGAAAACTTCCGACCTCCACACCGCCCTTCACGGCGACCGCGTGGAAGTCGAGTTGCGGAAAGGCCGCAGCGGTGAAAGTCCCGAAGGACAAGTGAAAAATATCCTCAAGAGAGCCCGAAGCCGTTTCGTGGGCCGTGTCGAAATCACAAAGAACTACGCCTTCGTGGTACCCGACTTCAAAAAGATCTACCAGGATTTTTTCATCTACACTGAAAACATCAATGGCGCTCAGACCAACGACAAGGTCGTGATCGAGGTGACACGGTGGGGCGACGGCGACAAGAGTCCCGAAGCGAAAGTGGCAGAGATACTGGGCAAGACCGGTGAGAACGAAGCGGAGATCCATTCGATCATGGCGGAGTTCGATCTGCCTTTCCGGTTCCCGGAAAATGTCCTCCACGAATCGGAAAAGATCAACGAAGGGTTTACCCCGGAAGAGATCGCAAGGCGAAGAGATTTCCGGGACATCCTCACGTTCACCATCGACCCCGAGGATGCGAAAGATTTCGACGACGCGTTGTCGTTCCGCAAGCTGCCGAACGGCACTTACGAAGTCGGCGTGCACATCGCCGATGTAACGCACTACGTTCGCCCGGGGACGGCGCTGGATACCGATGCGTTCGACCGTGCTACGTCGGTCTATCTCGTCGATCGCACCGTGCCGATGTTGCCCGAAAGGCTATCGAACGGGCTTTGCTCCTTGCGGCCTAATGAAGATAAATTCACGTTCGCCGCAGTGTTTGAGATGAACGATAAAGGTAAAGTGCTCAAAGAATGGTATGGCCGCACGATCATTCATTCCGATCATCGTTTCAGTTATGAAAGTGCACAGGAAGTGATCGAAGCGGGCAAAGGACAATTTGCCAGTGAGCTCAAGATCCTCAACACCATTGCTCTTGCTCTGAGAAAAGAAAGATTCGGCAAAGGCGCCGTCAACTTCGAGACTACGGAAGTGAAATTCCAGCTGGACCCGAAGGGCAAACCGCTTGCGGTCATACCCAAGATCCGTAAAGATGCCCACAAGCTCATCGAAGAGTTCATGCTGTTGGCAAACAAGGGTGTGGCAACTTTTGTCTATAACATCAAAAAGGGCGGAGATAAAAACACTTTCGTCTATCGCTCACACGACTTCCCCGATCCCGAAAAGGTGGCAACTTTTGCAAAGTTTGCGCAGCAGTTCGGCCATAAGCTGCAGGTCGACGAGAAGGCCATCTCGCGCTCACTCAATTCGTTGATGGACGAAATCGAAGGAAAGCCCGAACAGAATGTTTTGCAGCAATTGGCTGTGCGTGCGATGGCGAAAGCCAAGTACACGACCGATCCGAAAGGCCACTTCGGGTTGGCGTTCCAGCACTATACTCATTTTACTTCACCTATTCGCCGCTACCCCGACATGATGGTGCACCGGATGTTGCAGCATTACCTGGATGAAGGAAAGCCCTTTGGTAAGAAGGAGTATGAAGACAAATGCATCCACTCATCCGAAAGGGAGAAACGCGCTGCAGATGCCGAACGCGCATCGATCAAATACAAGCAGGTGGAGTTCATGAGCATGGCCGAGAACAAGCGCTATGAAGGCATCATTACCGGAGTTACCGATTTCGGTGTATTTATCGAGATCATCGAGACCAAATGCGAAGGCATGGCGCGACTGGCCGACATGAAAGATGATTTCTATGAATTCGATGAGAAGAATTACAGGATCATCGGACGACGCAGGAAGAAAGTCTATCGTCTGGGCGACAAGGTTGACGTGTGGATCAAGAAGACAGACGTAGACCGCAGAACGATGGATCTTACATTCGAAGATCCCAGGTTCCCGTTGGAGGACGAAGAATTTTTCAACAACAAGAAGCGCTAACACATGCTCGACACCTATCATTCGCTGATCGAAAAAGAGATCGCGCAACTCCCGCTCGGAACACATCCGAAGTCGTTGTACGAGCCGATCAGGTACATTATGAAACTGGGTGGCAAGAGGCTTCGCCCTCTGTTAACATGCCTGTCGTACTCCCTGTATCATGACGATGCCGCTCCGGTCGTTCCTTACGCCGCTGCGATCGAGGCATTTCACAATTTCACGCTCATGCACGACGATATCATGGATAAAGCCCCGCTGAGACGAGGCAAACCCACGGTGCATGAAAAGTATAACGCGAACACTGCCATCCTTTCCGGGGATGTGATGCTGGTGAAGGTTTACGATATGCTGTTGCCGCTTCCGGCTGTGCAACTTCAAGAAGTCCTGAAGCATTTCAACAGAACAGCTTCACAAGTATGCGAAGGCCAGCAACTCGATATGGATTTCGAGTCCGTTCAGAAAGTTTCGGAGAAACAATACCTTGAAATGATCCGGCTGAAGACTGCCGTATTGCTTGGGTTTAGCCTCGAGATCGGAGCCATGCTGGCCATCGCCTCCGAAGACGACCGCAGAGCGTTGTATGATTTCGGGGTGAACATCGGTATCGGGTTCCAGCTGATGGACGATCTCCTCGACGTTTATGCAGATCAATCCAAGTTCGGAAAACAGGTCGGCGGCGATATCGTATCGAACAAGAAAACATTCCTTCTTGTGAAAGCGCTAGAGCTCGCCAAAGGCAAAGACAAAGCGGAGCTGAAGAAATGGCTGTCGATGAAAAAATTCGACAAGAGAAAGAAAGTCGCGGCCGTTACGAAGATCTACAACGCCGCCGGCATTCGCGAGATCACAGAGAAAAAAGCTTCGGGATACTTCGAAGAAGGCTACCGGTGCCTGGACCGTATCGATAATCCGAAGAAAGGAATCCTGATCTCTTTCGCGAAATCACTCTCAGCAAGAAACAAGTAAGAAACAAGTAGTTATCTTCTCCTGTAGAACCGGAGGTATGCCTTCTTGTTGATGTTCGTTTCACTGAGCGTGTAATATCCCGATCCGTCTTGTTTCCAGGTGATGGCCTCACCTTGAGCTTCGCGTTCATACGGCAGGTGTTCTGGCTTTCGCAAAAGGGCTTGTTCCAGTGATTCATCCTTTGAACGCTTCCAATAATAAACGTGATCGTAATCTTTCAGAAGGATCTCCAGTCCATCGGGCGAGAACGACCCGGCTACGATCTTGAAATACGGAATGGTGGCAACTTTCTCCGCCGTCATCGGCTCTCTGGTGAACGGTTGGCGGACGCGGTATACACCCACCGAATCTTCACGCTTCGAGATCAAATACAGATCGCTGGACAGAGGATCTATCATCATCGTTTCGGTGTCGCGCTTGCCGTCTGACATCAGGATGGTCAGAGTGTCGGTCAGCACAATATCTTTCTCTGCAACGTCAGCAGTCGGTTCTTCAAAACGATAGATGATCTTGGTGTCGTGAATGGCTTTGTTGTCTCCGATCTCACCGACATACACATAGGTTTTTCCAGGCGTGGATCCCGGTCCTACCGCAATATCTTCCCAGTCGCGGTTGTCGACCGGCAGGCGGCAGATCATTTTAACGTGAGCTGTTGTATCGATCAGGAAAACTTCAGCGGGATTTTGGCCGTCATTATGTGCCCAGATGTAACCTGGGTTCACGACGCTGCTTGCGATGCCCGAAGCTTCCGGAAGGCGCTCATCGATAATGCCGAGCTTCGTCGGTTCGCTGAAAGTTTTAGCATTGTCTGACGATGAACAAGACAGCAACAGCAGTACGGGAACAAGAAATCTACCTTTCATGACTTCAGAAAAATGAGCGCCAAAGATTAAAATGTCCGATTCATTTTCCAAGCTAATTTTGTTAGGTTTAATAACGATTATCGAAAGACGAATCGATGAAAAGCCCCCTTATCCTTTTACTCATCCTAGCTGTTTCAGTCTTCGCGACTGCCCAGAAAATGGGCAAATTCTTTTATAACAATCAGTGGGAACTCACGACCCGCGACTCTGCAGCCTACGTCCGGATGTGTGTTTACGACACAGTGAATCACTACTTCGCAGGGCCTATAACTGACATGTATCTGAGCGGCAAGCCTCAGATGAAAGGCACTTATAAGGCAGCGAAAAAGGAAGGCGAGTTCACCTTCTTTTATGAAAGCGGTGTACTTGAAGCTGTGGGGAGTTTTAAAGAAGATCACAGGACGGGCCCCTGGACGTTCAATCATCCCGACGGCAAACCCAAAATGGAGGTGGATTTTGCCGGTAACAATGCAAGAATCATTTCACTATATGATGAAGATGGCACTTCAATCGTCAAAGACGGAAACGGCGAGTGGTATGAGGAGTATGAAGAGTACGGCGTCCCGGGGAAGATCATTGTAACAGGAGAACTTAAAAAATACGGGAAGCACGGGACGTGGACCTGTAAGCTTTCGAATGGTGACCTGATTTACACTGAAGACTATAAGAATGGTGAATTTGTCCGGGGGTTTATCTATCCTGCCGGTATAAAGACAAAGAACGAGAGGCCTCATGGTAACCAGGTTATTATTCCATTTAAGTTTATTGTTACGGAAGCCTTCGGCGCAACACCCGGAACTGATTTCAATTCATATCCATTCCTTGATGTAATGAGACGGGGTGATAAGTCATTTTACAATCCGAAAAATCCTGCGCCTCCCAAGGACGAAGTCTACACCGTCGACGTGTATCCTGCGCCGATTGGCGGCATAGCAAAAATGTATAAGTTTCTCGGCGACAATATGAGGTATCCTCCGAACTCCCGTCGTATGCGAATTGAAGGTAAAGTATGGATTGCGTTCGTAGTTGATAAGGATGGAAGCCTGATTGATTTCGAAATCAGTAAAGGTATCGCAGAAGATCTGGACCGGGAAGCTCTCAGGGTGTTCAAAAAATATGGCGAAACGTACAAGTGGAATCCGGGTGAGCAGCGCGGTAAGCCGGTAAGAGTAAAAATGGTGATTCCCTTGACTTTCAAACTCGGTTAGACCCTAGTTTCGCATAATTCTTAAATTTGCGACCTCGTAGGAGGCGTTATGATCGAAAAACTGGAAGAAATCAAGAGCAGGTTTGAGGAAGTGGGACAGCTGATCGTGCAACCCGATGCTATCAGCGACATGAAGAGATTCTCCCGGCTCAACAAGGAATATAGAGATCTGGAGAAGGTCGTGGACAAGTATAATGAGTTCGCCCGGGTGCTTCAGGGCATCAGGGGGTCGAAAGAGATCCTCGAGCAGGAGAAAGACCAGGGCATGCGTGAGCTTGCAAAGATGGAGCTCGACGAGCTTGCACCCCTCCGCGATCAGCTGGAGAACGAGCTCAAGGAGATGCTGATGCCAAAGGACCCTAATGACAATCGTAACTGCATCCTGGAGATCCGCGCGGGCACCGGTGGCGACGAAGCCGCGATCTTCGCCGGCGACCTCTTTCGCATGTACCAGCGGTACTGCGATCGCAAAGGGTTCAAGCTGGCGGTGATGGACGTTACCGAAGGCGCTGCCGGCGGCTACAAGGAAGTTATCAGTGAAGTCGAAGGCGACGGAGCTTTCGGAATATTTAAATATGAGTCGGGCGTTCATCGCGTTCAACGCGTTCCTGAGACCGAACAACAGGGCCGTGTGCACACATCGGCAGCTTCCGTAATCGTATTGCCCGAAGCCGAAGAAGTCGACATCGAAATAAACCCAGCCGATCTCGAATTTCAGACTGCCCGCTCCAGCGGCGCCGGTGGACAGAACGTGAACAAGGTTGAAACGAAAGTGCAGCTTACACACAAACCGAGTGGTATCGTCGTGGTGTGCCAGATCGAACGGTCGCAGCACGGCAACAGGGAACGAGCCCTGGCAATGCTTCGCACGAAACTCTATGAACGTGAAGTAGCGAAAAAACAGGCGGAAACGAGCGCCTCACGAAGGAGCCAGGTTCGCAGCGGCGATCGCTCTGAAAAAATACGGACCTATAACTATCCGCAGAGTCGCGTGACCGATCATCGTATCAGCTATACACAACACAATCTCCCCGCCATTATGAACGGGGAGATCGATAACTTCATTGAACAATTGAAGATTGCTGAGACTGCCGAGAAGATGGCAGAAGGAAGTTAAAACCTAAAAGTTAATACTGAAAAGTTAATTATCTCCTTCTTTATCTGCGGCGTCTGCCGCGGCTATCTGTTCGTCCAGGATTTTTTCGATTGCTTCTCGTTGTTTGTCGTTGATCTTGGTGTCGACTTTCGCTTGCTTCTTCATGAAGCGGAACATCGCGTTCTTTTTGATCTCATAAGCCATGAACACGGTGTACTTCTTTTCTTTTTCGTTGTAGTATTTCTCTTCACCGATCTTGCGAACGTCGGCGAGCTGTGTGTTCATTACTTCGCGTACCAGGCTTTGGAATTTATCAGCTACGTCGGCGGCAGCTTCATTGGAAGTCTGACCCAGATATTGATCTGTCACTTCTTTGACATTGGTTTGGACCTGGCTGGCGAGCTGAGCTTTGGCCTCGATATCGGCCTTGCCACGTGCGATGTTGTCTTGCGAGCTCTCGCCTTTACCGGTTCCGCGGAAGAATCTGTTGTTCGATTCGTAAGCGCGGCCGGTGAATGGTTCTTTTACTTTTTTTCCTAAGATCCCTGAGGTGCAGGCGGCGGCGAGCATTAGTATCGCAACAGGGAGGAGAAGGGTTGATTTCATGTTTTTATGGGTGTGGAATGGGAATGAAAATACGAAAATTGTGCCAGTTCTAATTTAGTAAGTAGCCAGTAGTAAGTAGTGAGGAGGCGGGACTTGAAAGGGTGATACAAATTGAAAGGATGGGACTACTAAAAGGGTGAGGCTTAATGGATAATGAGCTGCCAGCGAAAGGCCCAGCGCCAGCGGAGGGAGTAATTCGTTAGACCCGCGGCCGTGAGGAGGTTGATTAGCTCGTGCTTCTTAAAGGCGCGACGGACGGAGAGAGGGGCATCGAACCTGACCATGGAGGATTTGGAGAAGAGGGACGTGAGCCACTTGATGGAGTGGTAGGAAAGGGTGTGGCGATGGATGTCGTTGATGACGACGCCGAGGCGTGATTGGCGTTTCATTGACTTGAAGAGGTCTATTAATTGTTCGTTGGTGAAGTGATGAACAAAAAGTGTCGCCGTCGTGATGTCGTATTTTTTTGATTGGAATTCACTGGAGAAAACATCCAGGACTTCGAATGTGATCTCGGTAAAATCTTTACAATTCCTGCGGGCAAATTTTATGATGTGGGGATTGGCATCGATGCCTTCCACTCTAACCTTCAGGCCGCGCTTGCGTGCCCACCTTACTATCTTCATCGCGAGATCTCCCCCGCCGCACCCGTAGTCCGCAATTGATATTGAGCCTGTCGTTGCCTTATCCAGCAACCGTTTTACTCCATCAATCGTCACATTGTCTCCGCCCAACAGCCTGTTGATCACCTCGAGCTCGCGAAGGGTCTGATCTACGACTTCACCATGACAATCAAGATCATCCATGATCTCGAGCTCTGCGGTTCGTGTTCGCAAGGAGATCATGCGTTCACAACAGACAACAACATGCTTTCCATTGTAAGGCCCGGACCAAACGCAAAGCACAATATCTTTTTGTTGTGGTCGACTCCATTCAGGTTGCCGCACAGCTCTTTCAGCACAAACACCACTGTCGGAGACGACATATTCCCGTACTTCTTCAAAACATTGTAAGCATAAACATTCTGAGCACGCGTGAGCCCAAGCTCTTTCTCGATCACCTCGAGAATTCTTTTGCCGCCGGGATGAATCGCGAAGTAGGTTACATCCGACATGTTCTTCGAGATGCCGTCCAACAATCTTGAAGTGAGGTCCCTGATCCCGGTCTGAATGATATCGGGCACGTATGCCGACAATTTCATTTCGAAGCCGACGTCACCTACGGTCCACGCCATGTCATCCTCACCGTTCATGGCAATGTCGCAGCGAAAGATCTCGGGTTTCAGATTCAGTCCCTTGCGGGGCCGCCCCTCCACCAGGATGGTCGCCGATCCGTCGCCGAACAAAGCGTTCGCAAGCATGTTGTCCTGCGTATTCTCTTTCTGAAAATGAAGACTGCAGAGCTCCGTACAAACAATCAGCACCTTCGCATCGGCGCTGTTACCACAAAAGGAGTCGGCAAGCTTCAGCGCGTTGAACGCCGCATAGCATCCCATGAAGTTCACGCACGTGCGCTGAACGTCGGGCCGGAGACCGAGGTCCTTGATAAGATCGATGTCGAGTCCGGGAGCATACAAGCCCGTGCAACTCACAACAATCAAATGAGTGATGTCTTTCCGGTCGATGTCTGTAATCCCATTCAGTGCATCGAGCACCGAAGCTCTGCTGAGCTCGACCGCATGTTTTCTGAAAAGCTCCAGCCTCTTTTTTGTTGAAGGCATTGGAGTCAAATCCGCCGAGTTGGCATAGAATTCGTAATCTCCGCTTTTACCGTAGTCGGGCAACACCGAATAGCGCGACTCGATGCCGGTGGCCCGATAAAGCGCCCGCAGTTTATTGGCCGCGGATTCATCCAGCTGCATGGCTCGTACCATGAAGTCCGCGATAACCGACTGGCTGAACCGATGGGATGGTGTTGCGGTGCCTATTGCGGTTATAAAGCTCATCGGTCAATTATAGTTTAAAAACCCAAATTTTAATTAGATTGTTCAAGTCTGAAATAGTTACGAATTAAAATGCTCTCCTGGTCGACTATACTTCACCTTCGCATACCGTTCTCATTTTTCCTGATGCCGGTATTCCTGTTTGCGCTTTGCATCAGTCCCAACATTGACGGTGATAGTATACTGTGGTCTTTTGTCATCATTCATCTTCTGCTTTACCCAGCCAGTAACGGCTATAACAGCTACTTCGACAAGGATGAAAAAAGCATCGGTGGGCTGAAGAACCCGCCACCGGTAAAAAAAGACCTCTATTATGTTTCAGTTTTCTTCGATGTGGCTGCGATCGTACTCGGCCTTTTGATGGTGAGCAAAGAATTTGCCGTTATGCTTTTCATCTATGGACTGGCGTCGAAGGCATATAGTCATCCTTCCGTCCGCTTGAAGAAATATCCTATTGCCGGCTGGCTTACGGTGGTGTTCTTCCAGGGTATTTTCGCCTTCGCCATGTGCTATGCAGGTATTAATAAATTCGGCTTCGAAAATCTTCTTCAGTCAAAGGTGCTTGTTCCTGGCTTTCTTTGCAGTCTGATGCTTTTCGCGACCTATCCTATGACCCAGGTGTATCAGCATGAGGAAGACGTGCAACGGGGAGATATTACAATGAGCGTCCGGTTGGGGATCAGGGGAACATTCTACTTCGCAATGACATTCTTTGCTATTGCAGCTACGGGATTCATCTACTACTTCGGAACTGCTTTCACTGCGTTTTATACAGTGGTATTTATCATCACCCAGTCGCCGGTCGTCTTGTATTTTTTCTTTTGGTTTGCGGCCGTGATCCAAGACAGAAGCAATGCGGATCACAAGTCTACCATGAGGCTGAACCTGATCTCAAGCTTGTGCATGAATGCCTTTTTCGTGTTCCTGTTTTTGCACGCGGGGCATTTGATTTGATCTGTTTGAAATGCATTCTTAACACATAGGGCACATAGGAGAAAGCAGAGCGCCCGTTCAGAAAGAGTACGCATTCAAGATTTAGCATCTTGATTACAGTGCCCCTACGAGGGGACATAGAAAGTAACGAGGTTGTGCTCTATTCGCAAACTTTCTATGTGCCCTCCTAGGGGCATTCGGATCGGGCTTTCCCGTTAGGAAGACGCAGTGGGTTGTCGCAATGCGCTTTGTGCCCGTCTATGTGCCCTATGTGTTAAAAAATGCATCAAAAAATCCCTCCATGCGTCTGCCTCACTAAGAAATTCGCCACAGGTTTTACGTGCTTCGCCAGGTTCACCGCAAAGTTCGACGTACCCTCACCACCAAATAACCTCTGCACCTGCCTACCCGTCCAAAGTCTTCCCGCAAACTCCCGTGTCCATTCTTTTTCATAGCTGCGCTCGAGTGCTTCTCTTGTGATCTCTTTGCGCATAAACTTATCACTCCACTCCGCAACGATCTTCGCCGAGCGTATGGCCATCGCCATCCCGTTTCCACAAAGCGGCGTGATCATTCCTGCTGCATCTCCCGTCATCAGCACATGATGCTCCACGGGTTTCTTCGTCTCGAACGATATTTCATTGATCACTTCCGGCGTGTCGTTCAGGAACATGGCGTTTCGAAAGATCGAATGGAGAAATGGATTCTTCGAGAGCAGTCCTTGTTCCATGTCGCGGATGCTGCCGTACTTCTTCATGTTGTCGCGATGGCTTAGGTAGCAGAGATTCGTCTTCCCATCTTCGACATTGCTGATGCCGCAATAGCCATCTTTGAAATTGTGCAATGCAATTAAACCCGGCTGATGGTCGATACGAACATGATACTTCACACCGAGATAGGGCGATCGTCTCCGAATGAATTCACGGTTGAATGTGTGATCCAGCTTCGAACGTTTTCCGTAAGCGCCGATGACCAACTTTGCATGATTTTCTCCACCGGATGTTTTTAGTATAAAATCGTCATCCCTGAACTCGATGTTTTCAACAGAAGTATTACAATGGATCGTCACCCCCGCATCGAGGGCCTTGCGATAAAGAAAATGATCGAACGTATATCTGCTGATGCCAAAACCCCCCATGTCGAGTGATATTTCCGCAGACTTGCCATTCACCGATGTGAGTTGCAGTGTTGTTATATTCTCCGGGCTGAATTCTTCCGGGAAAAGACCGTTTTTCTTTAAGAATGGAAGTGTTTCATTCGAAATGTACTCGCCGCAAACTCTTTGAAAGGGATATTGCTTTCTTTCAAAAAGCGTAACGGAGTACCCTTTCCTCGAAAGTAACGTCGCAGATATCAGTCCCGCGAGTCCACCGCCGACAACCGAAACGCTATCTTGTGGATACAATGTTGAACAATAAGTTTTGACGAAAAAGAACCATAAACCATGTCAATTTCGTTAATAGCCTACAGGTTTTGTAACCACCCGGCCCGAATTGTGCGTATAACACCTTTGACACAGGATTTATAGGGTTACCTTTCTGCATCCTTGTTCATCAAATTTCGTCTTTAGTATTTACTGTTGGCTATGGAAACCGAAAAAAGGGAAGGCTCCGCAGGGGAGATACTCAAGCTTCTTGTGGTAGGAAACAATCCTATCGAGCTGGGTCGAGTACTCGAGCAGATCGAAAAGATCAATCACAAGAAAGAAGTCAAGATCGCATTCGATCTCCAATCGATATTCGACAGGCTTTCGAATTTCAAACCGGATTTTATTCTCATCGACGACAACATCGGCAAAGCCGAGCTTCGTCACGCCGTTGATCAGCTGCGCGCCGGCCGGCAGACGAGGAACATTCCTATCACGGTCCTCAAGAATTCAAATTACCGCGAAGCCATCAGCACAGGCGTGATGGATTTTATATTAAAAGAAAATCTTTCGGGAGAATCGATCTACAAAGCTCTTTCGAATTCTTTTAAGATCAGGAAGACGCAATTGTATCTCTATAAGTCTTACAAGAAACGTAAAGGTCAGCTGATGCGGATATTCCGGCCTTCGGAGCCGGCGTTTCAGATCTGACTTGCCAGCTTGAATTCTTTCTTCATTCGCGCGCCATCCCGGTCAATGTCCAGTATGATCCGTTTACCCGGACGCAGATTAAAAAATGCGTTTAGCTGATTAAGGCTCAAATCCGAAGCCAGCAGCCCGTTGATCGTCAACACCAGATCTCCGGGTTTGATACCCGCTTCTTCTGCCGGCGATTTTTCTCTTACATCAGTGATCTCGAAATGCTGCAGCCGTGAACCTTTTGCTTTCAGGGTCAGGCCGCTCATGTTATAATAGAATTTCTTTTTGTACTGAGAGTTCTTCTTCAGGTACAGGTACTCGCGCGGAAAGTCAAAAGTTACTTTGAACCTGCTGAGGATCTCGCCGCCAATGGCTCCGTTGCGCTTCACGCTGCGGCTCGTCTTCAACGTGTCCATGTAACTGTTGGGATCCGGAAAGTTGGCGATCACATCTCTTACATCGTATTTGCCGAGATCTACCGCGCCGATGCGTCCGATTTTCCCGGTGATGACTCCACCTAGTCCCCGACCGATAATACTATTCACGTGCTTTGCCGGCACTTTCAGTGTGTCGTTCGAATCGGGCTCGAGGATCAGTCCGTGACTTGCCCCGCTATCGATCAGCAGCTTTACTTTTACCGTGGTTGTGTCGGTCATGTTGATCTGTGTCACGAAATACGGCTTGGTATCCTCCACCGATATCTTCAGTTGCTGCATGTTTTTCTTTGGCCGGAATTTTTCAGGCCGGATGAGGATCAGTTCCTTTTTTTCATAGTCGATGGTAACGATAAACCGGCTGAACAATTCGTAGCCGAGTATCCCTTGTACGTCGGTGCCGAGGTAGTTTCTCAGCTCGAGATAGTCTTCCTCGAGAACGAGCAACGCATGGCCTTCGCCGTGAACTCCTGGCGGAAGATCCAGCGATACGTTGTTGGTGACATACGCCTGCACGGATTTCTGACCACCCGGCCCGCTCACGACATACTTGCGGGTGTAGGTGAGATTGAGGATGTCGCTGAAGACTTTCTCGGTAAGAATGGCAGTCCGGACACCGGTATCGAGAATGAATCTGAGCGGTAGCTGACCGTTGACGACAACAGGGATCACGATCAGGTTGTTGTTGATCTCGATCGGTATCCTGACCTTATTTCTTCCCTCCTCTAATGCAAACCCCAGTACTTGCTGTGCTTGTAAAAAGTGGGGGAAAAACCCAATAAAAATGAGCGATAACAGCTTTCTGATCATCGAACACTTAGCCTCGGTTAAAACTAAAACATTTTTCTCGAAAGGCTAAATGTTTAAACGGCAACTACCCCCAACATGGTGAGCAATTCAAAAGGTTCTTTTCCGACTATTAAAGTCTTGCTGTTGGCGACATGGACAAATCCGTTAGCTGTCATTTGATCGAGCTGGTTCAACAGGGGATCGAAAAATGATTTCGTGTTAAGCAATCCTACGGGACTTGAAACAAGATTAAGCTGCCGCCACGTAAGTATCTCGGCGAGCTCGTCCAGCGTTCCCCAACCTCCTGGCATCGCAATAAAGTAATCGGTGAGGTCGGCCATTCGTTTCTTGCGTTCGTGCATCGACTGAACGATCTCGAGTTGGGTGAGACCGTCGTGCCCAACCTCACGCTGGTAGAGAAAATGAGGAATGATACCTGTCACCTTGCCGGAGTTCCGGAGCACTTCATCGGCAAGAATGCCCATGAGACCGACCTTGCCGCCGCCGTATATCAGCGTGCAGTCATATTTAGCGATGAGGCGTCCGAGCTCTTTCGCCGCGTGAGAAAATACCGGGTCGTTGCCAACAGAGGAGCCGCAAAACACACAGATTGAGGGCATTTAATTGTGCGGGGTGCTATGTGCGAGGTGCGAGGTGATCCGAGGTACACTTAATGCGACTAAACTTCGCACATCGCACCCGGCACGCCGCACATCGTTAGTGTTTGATATCGTGCTCGTTCTTACTCACATTCTTGTTGGGAATTATCCAGGGACAGATAATCGCAAGAACAAACAACGCAACGATGGTCAACATTACTGACATAAACGCGGGGTTTAAAGTCTACCTTGCCAGCCAGGCCGGCAGCAGGGTTCAAAAATACACTCGATAGGCGTAATTTTTCAACTATCAGTAGTTAAAAAGTTAAAATTGAACAATTTTACACAGGGTTAGGTTATTTCAACCTGCATCTCAATGAAAAAAGGACTCATCATTATCGCAATTCTGGCTGTTATCCTCGTAGCAGCCTTTCTCGTCCTGCGCAACAACGCCAAGTCGAAAAGCCCCGAAGCCGGGGTGGAATTTGTCGAGGGCGACCTGAAGATCACGGTGTTTTACAATGCGCCTTCAAAGAAAGGCCGGGTGATCTTCGCCGATGATGGCCTGGTTCCATTCGGAAAAGTGTGGCGCACCGGGGCTAACGAAGCCACTTACATCGAGACCAATAAGACCCTTATTTTCCAGGGCAAGGAATTGAAACCAGGCAAGTACAGTCTCTGGACAATACCCACTGCTCAAAGCTGGACGGTGATCTTTAACACAGACTATCCGGGATGGGGCATCAATTTCAACGGAGAAGCCAATCACGATCCCAACTTTGATGTGGTGACCGTCGAAGTTCCGGCGGTTATCCAGGACACGGAATTTGAAATGTTCACCATCTCGGTGGAACGGATCAACGACGAAGAGCTGGAATTGGATTTTCTGTGGGATAAGACTCTGGTTGCGGTTCCCTTTACTGTTGCCGCGCAATAAGCCTCACTTTCGTTTTACGCTCTTCAGGAATAGCATCGAATAATCTGCTGGCGGGCATTACCCTGTTTGCAGGCGCCCCCTCTTCGATCAGGTAGTTCACGACTTCCAACGCCTGGTGTTGAGTACGATCGTTGTGATACGTTCTTTTCACACCAAGCGAATCCGTGGTTTCTGTTGTCACCGCCCCCGTGCTGTCGGCCGAAGTTTTTGTTACGGTGAAATGCACGGTATCGACAATAACCTCCGTGAGATCAGGATTGGATTGAAGCGAGTCTCTTTGATAGCCGTAAAGACTGACCTCTACATTGAATTTCAGCGACGGAGCTCCGTTCATCAAACGTACTATTTTACGGAGCTCGGCCTTCGATGATTCGGTCATCTCGGCGGTATGTTCCTTGAATTGTACGCCTTCAAGATCCATGGCATCGCCTGCTGCAATTGGCTTCAGAACAGCATCAAGGTTTTCGAGCGTAGAGATCTTTTCGCCGGTCAGATCGAATTCATGGGAGAAGAAAGTGTAATTATCCTGCTCGGGATCGACGACAACATTGTATATGTTTCCCTCAGTGAGATACAATGTGAACGCTCCGTCTTTCGTCGGGCGTGTTGTCAATAATTTTGCCTGCGTTCTTTTATCAATAAGATTTACATAAGGCGACGCAGGATTTGCCGGGCCCTGGACACGGCCTTCTACTTTCATCACAGCCTTCGGCTTCATCTCCGCCGGGAACAATACTTCAATGATCTGGGTGGCGGTCTTTGTTGGTGCGTCCATCACCAGGTATCTGCCCAATGAATTGGCCGACGCGAATTGCTCGTCATTGGGTGTGTTCACAAAATCGAGCGGCACGGGTTTGCTCCAGTTCGTTCCCTGGCGTTTGGTGATGAACAGGTCCATACCGCCTTTACCGCCCATCTGGTCGGATGAAAAAATAAGGGACTCGCCATCGCCCATGATGCGGGGTGTTTGAGAATTGCCGGTATTGATGGTGGCCGGAAGCTCCGCAGGGGTCTGCCAGCGATCACTGACGGTTTTGCGGGTTGCAAACAGGATCTTACATCCGCTGGCCTTGCTGGCATCCATGCGCGTACAGCGCATGAAGTACATCGTGGTGCCCTCGGTGGTGATGGAAGCGCATGCTTCATTCTCTTTGGAATTCACGGGCTGCCCTACGTTGGTGGGTTCGCCCCAATAGGTGCCCTTCAGGTCGCTCACATAGAGGTCGTACCCGCCGAGGCCGCCTCCTTTTGTCGTGGAAATGAAGGTTTGCCGGCCGTCGGGCGACAAGCTGAAACCCTTCAGGAAGTTCAGGCGGCCATTGAGTGTTTTCGGCAGTGCGACCGGTTCCTTCCAATTCACGCCATCCGGCCTGGTAGACCAGAATGCCGTGGGCACGTTGTCCTCCGCGTTGTCGGAGACAAACAGCATCGAGCGGCCTTCGAGGCTTACGAAAGGTGCCGATACATTGATGCTCGGGTGGTTTATCGGTGCGGTGTAATGGTTGATTTTAGACTGGGACGAGCCTGAAAATCCCGCAAGCGCAAACAATGAAGACAACAAAAGATGTTTGGACGCTGTCATAATCAAAAGTATGCAAATTTGATATTAACTTTAACGGCTCAAGAGTTCGAACATGATCCAGGTTATTCCCTCCATAGCAATCAGGAAAGGCAAAGTTGTAAAGATGCGCAAAGGGGACCCCTTGAGCGAAAAGGCTTACGACGAAAACCCGCTCGATCTCGCCAAACGGTTTGAAGGTCACGGTATCGAGGTCGTTCATCTCGTCGATCTCGACGGCGCCGAAACAGGAAGCCCCAAGAACTATCACGTCGTTGAAACGATTGCAGGGCATACGGACCTTAAGATCGATTTCACGGGCGGCATCAGCACCGACGGGGATATCAGCAAGGCGTACGAATACGGAGCCGACTACATCACGGCATCCAGTATAGCGATTATCGATCCCAACCTCTTCGCTTCGTGGATAGTATCGTACGGCCGCGAGAAGATCACGCTTGGCTCCGATGTTGTCGATATTCAATCGAAATTGATCGCTTTCCGCGGATGGCAGAAAAATTCCGAGATCAATCTTTTTGATCACGTTCAATTCTTCTACGAACGCGGACTGAAATACCTGAAAGCAACCGACATCTCGCGCGACGGTGTGCTTGAGGGCCCGGCGTTTTCATTCTACCAGGAGATCATCGACAGGTTCCCCGAGCTGAAAGTGCTTGCAAGCGGCGGCGTCCGTGGTGTGGACGATATCAAACGCCTGAATGATATGGGAGTGTTTGCCGTAATTTTTGGCAAAGCGTATTATGAAGGGGTTTTGAAACTAGAAGACCTGGAGACTTTCTTAGTGAAGAGCTCATAAAAAAAGCGCCTCAGCGCTGCATCGTCACGATCGAATCTTGAACTTCTGTATTGCCTTTCAAAAACCGGCGCGCCAACGCCCGCCTACTCCATCATTAGTTCGGAGGCCTTGAACTTCTGTATGATGTAGTACAAGAAATTAAAATTCAACGGATCTCCTTCCGCCTGTGGTTTCTTAGGATCATTTCCCTTCGGCTTGGCGGCGGGAGCTGTACCAGACCTGTGTTGCAGCGAATCCAACGGTGACGATCGTAGCCGCTGATCCTGTTCCATCATCAAAGGCTTTTCGTCGTAGATGGCCGGGTCTTGGGTGAAGATATTCTGAGTACTTGGTCCGGGTACCGGCACATCATCCTGCGCGGAGGCCGTATAAGCCACCAATAGCATCAGGCCTAAAATGCCTGGTAGTAGATGCGAAAATTTAACTTTCATTGAAAATCCGGACTTGACAGGGAACCTGCTACTTTCAGTATATGCAATTTAAAGAAATTTCGGCATGATAAAATGGGAGGATTTCGAGAAAGTTGACCTGCGTGCAGGAACCGTCGTCAGGGCCGAACCCTTCCCAGAGGCCAAAAAACCCGCTTTTAAGCTTTGGATCGACTTGGGTGCCGAATTGGGAGTCCGGCAGTCCAGCGCACAGATCACTGCTTATTATCGACCGGTCGACCTTATTGGCCGACAAGTAGTGTGCGTGGTAAACTTCCCACCGCGCCAAATTTCCAATTTTATGTCGGAAGTTCTGGTGACGGGATTCCCGGACGATGAGAAGAACGTGGTACTTTGCTCCATCGAGCGAAGCGTTCCGAATGGAGCGCGATTGTTTTAATGATGATCTCCTTTTCAAAATTACCATCCGTTACAACTGGTGCCATTGCTCAGTCAAAAGAGGACAGGGCGATCAACTCCTTTCTCACCGACAGCCGCAAGTCGACGAATACCGATTCATGCTTCGTCGCTATTAAGGGTGAACGACACGATGGACATGCTTACATCAAGGAGCTGTATGCGTCGGGGGTGAGAATGTTCATCGTGGAAAAAGAGCTCGACTGGACGTCATTTCCAGAAGCAAGCTTCTTTCGCGTATCATCGGGACTTCATGCCTTGCAAGATATCGCGGTGCATCATCGTTCGCTGTTCAAATATCCGGTGATCGGCATCACGGGCAGCAACGGAAAGACCATTGTAAAAGAGTGGATCTATCAATTGCTTGCTCCGCAATATCGCATCGTGAAAAATCCGGGCAGTTACAACTCGCAGCTCGGCGTTCCACTGTCTGTTCTCAAGATGCAGCCGCACCACGAGTTGGGTGTATTCGAGGCAGGTATATCCATGCCCGGCGAAATGTCGCGTCTTCAACGGATCATACAGCCCACGATCGGCATTTTCACAAACATCGGATCAGCGCACGATGCCGGGTTTAGGGACAGGGAGCAGAAGGTCCGTGAGAAGCTCGAGTTGTTCCGTGACTCGAAGGTGCTCATCTATTGTCACGATCATGAAGATGTCCGGAAGGAGATCGAACAGCTTTCGGCTACCGCGAAGATCCTCGACTGGGGTGAGAACCCTTCGGCAACGATACGGGTTGTTGACAACGAGGACGGCTCGATCAAAGTGACCTTCGAGAGGGCCAATCATTTCTTCACAGCTCCGTTTATCGACACGGCTTCACGCGAGAACCTGGTGCATTGCATCATATTGATGCTTCATCTGAAGATCTCCGACGGTGTGATACAGGAAGGCATCAACAGCCTGAAGTCGGTTCCGATGCGACTTGAATTGAAACAGGGTGTCAACCAAAGCCTGATCATAGACGACACTTACAATAATGATCTTGCGGGTCTGCAGATCAGCCTTGACTTCCTGGCCGGCCAGCAGAAACAGAAAAAGGCCCTTATACTTTCCGATATCCTCCAGTCCGGGCTTTCAGACGCAGACCTTGTGAAGGAGATCGCGGGAGCGGTCCTACGCGCGGGCGTGAACATATTCGTGGGCATCGGGCCGGTGCTTCTTACCCACGAGCCATACTTCCGTGGCATCCACGAAACATCGTTCTATCCGAACACCGACGCATTCCTGGCCGATCTCGACACAGATGCGTTCCAGTCGTCGGTGATCCTGGTGAAGGGCGCGAGACCGTTCCGGTTCGAATCCATCGTGCAGCGTGTGCAAAGAAAGGTTCATGGAACCGTGATGGAAGTCGACCTGAGCTGTGTCATTCATAATCTGAATTATTTCAAATCGCTGTTGAAGCCGGGTGTGAAGATGATGGTGATGGTGAAAGCATTTGCATACGGGAGCGGCAGCGAAGAAGTAGCGAACCTTCTCCAGTATCATCGTGTGGATTACCTGGGTGTGGCTTACGCCGATGAAGGGATCGAGCTGAGAAAGAACAGGATCTCATTGCCGATCATGGTGATGAATCCTTCGGAAGAGAGTTTTCCATCGCTGCTCGAATACCAGCTGGAACCCGAGATCTACAGCCTCAAGATCCTTCGTGCTTTCGTTCGCTTCCTGGGACGGCGTTCATGCAAAGTGCATATCAAGATCGATAGCGGCATGCACCGTCTTGGATTCGAAGAGAACGATATGGAAGAGCTGATATCCATACTCAAATCACACCGGGGACTTACGATCGCGTCCGTGTTCAGTCATCTCGTCGGCTCCGATGACGCGGAGCACGACGCATTCAGTAAAGAACAGGTGGATATATTCTCGAAGCGCTGCGAACAATTGTCGACGGCTATACAACAGCGTCCGTTGCGCCACGTGTTGAATTCACCGGGAATACTTCGGTTCCCCCAGTATCAGTTCGAGATGGTGCGGCTGGGTATCGGGTTATATGGTGTCGATCCCACCACCGAAAACAAGAAAACCGATCTGCAGCCCGTGGCGACGCTTAAGACGATGATCTCACAGATCAGAACTGTTCCTGCCGGTCAATCGATCGGTTATGGAAGAAAAGGGAAAGCATCGAGCAATATGAGCGTGGCAACGATAGCCATCGGCTACGCAGATGGATTCAGCAGGGCATTCAGTAGTGGCGTTGGCGAAGTGCTTGTAAACGGAAAACGTGCACCCGTCGTCGGCAATGTTTGTATGGATATGACGATGATCGACGTAACAGATATCGATGCCCGCGAAGGAGATGAGGTGATCATATTTGGCAAAGAGCTGCCGATAGCAGAAGTGGCACAAAAGATCGGTACTATACCTTATGAGATTCTAACAAGTACGAGTGAGAGGGTGAAGCGTGTGTTCCATGCGGAAAGCATTTAAATGTGCGGGGCGCGATGTGCTGGGTGCGAGGAATGTCGAAATCAGAATGCTTCGCCGCACATCGCACCCCCCACATCGCACAACCCCTAGCCACACCCCAGGTTCTTCTTCAGATCGCGATCAGGTATCCCGCCGAAATCAAATGGCTTCTCATCATCCCCGACGGGAGGCATATCCTTTGGTTTCTGGGGTATAACCTTCGCGGATTTTTTTGTTTTCCCCTTCTTTTTCATTCAAATCCAATTTCAGGAATTTCCCTTATTATCTTGCAATGTTTAATTGATCTAAATAAACTTGAAGAGCGTTGCCGACATGTTACCAGGCGAGGTGGCTGTGATCTCGGGGTTCATAAACGATGATTTTTCGACCAAACTGCTTGAAATGGGGTTCCTTCCCGGCAGCTCGGTGACCTTCAATTTTTCCGCTCCGCTGGGGGACCCTATTTGTGTAAGCGTGTCGGGCCTCGATCTGTCGTTGCGCATTGCAGAGGCTTCAACGATCTCAATTCTGAAATAAATGGCCGGGCCAAAAAAGATAAGGATAGCGCTCGCCGGAAAGCCAAACTCCGGGAAGTCATCTTTGTTCAATCAGCTCACCGGCCTCAATCAGAAAACAGGAAATTTTCCCGGCGTTACCGTCGAAAAACGGACGGGTGTTTTTAACGTCAACGGCACTACCGCAGACCTGATGGATCTGCCCGGCATCTACAGCCTGTATGCCCGCACACTCGACGAGAAGATCGTGGCTCGTGTGTTCGCCGACCACAAGGGTGAATTCTATCCTGACGAAGTTGTACTGATCGCCGACGCAACGAATCTCAAGAACAGCTTTCTGTTGCTTACTCAGCTGATCGACCTTGGTTTGCCGGTTGTGCTGGTGCTGAACATGATGGATCTCGCCGCGAAATCAGGTCAGAGTATCGACATCAAAAAGCTTTCATTCGCATTCGACATTCCTGTCGTGATGCTAAACGCCCGGAGCGGACAAGGTATCGATGAGCTGAAACAAACAATTGCGAAGCACGCCAAGCCATCTTCAAGAAAAATATTCACGATCGATAACGAGATCCTCCCGGTCGTTCATAAGATCAAATTTCATTTCGGGTTGCGATCCGATTACGAAGCTTATCAGTTCCTTCAGCAGACCGACAGTCTAACACACCTTAGCGCCGATCAGAAGCAGTTCATCCACGGACTTGCGAAGGAGGCCGGTTTCTTTCCCGGAAAGTTCCAGGGCGCCGAAACCATTCGCCGTTACGAGTTTATTCAGGATCTGCTCAACCAGGTGATCATTCGTGCATCGAACCCCGAATGGAAAAAGACATCACACAGGATCGACAGGATCATCACACATAAAGTTTGGGGCTACCTGATCTTCTTTACACTGTTGTTCCTCATCTTCCAATCCATCTTCGCGTGGGCGCAGATACCGATGGACTTCATCGACGGGCAGTTTGCTGCGCTCAGTAACTGGCTCGATAAATCGTTTCCCGCCGGACCGTTATTCGACCTGGTATCACAAGGGATCATTCCCGGTATCGGCGGTATCATCATTTTCGTTCCGCAGATCGCTGTGCTGTTTGCTTTTATCGCCATACTCGAAGAAACCGGTTATATGGCGAGAGTCGTCTTCATGATGGACAAGATCATGCGGCGGTTCGGGCTGAATGGCAAGAGCGTTGTACCGCTGATGTCGGGCTGGGCTTGTGCCATACCGGCGATCATGGCCACCAGGACCATCGAGAACTGGAAGGACCGGCTGATCACCATCTTCGTGACTCCATTCATGAGCTGTTCGGCACGCCTGCCCGTGTTCACCATTCTCGTTGCTTTAACAATCCCCGATAAATTGATCTTGGGTTTCATTAATCTCCAGGGTATTGTAATGATGGGGCTTTACCTGTTGGGATTCCTTGCGGCGATACTATCGGCTCTCGCAATGAAGTTCATTATCAATGTAAAGGAGCGCAGCTATCTTATCATGGAACTGCCGACATACCGGTGGCCGATGTGGAAAAATGTCGGTATCACGATCGTCGATAAAACGAAGACGTTCGTGTTCGAAGCGGGAAAAGTGATCCTGGCGATCTCCATTGTGTTATGGGTGCTGGCAAGCTTCGGACCCGGCGATCAGATGGACAAAGCCGAAGAAGTAGTGCTGCAACAGTCGCAAAACATGCGGCTTACCGAACAGGGGCTTGCCGACCGGGTGGCATCGTATAAACTGGAGCATTCATACGCAGGTGTTATCGGGAAGGCCATAGAGCCTGCTATCCGTCCGTTGGGATTCGATTGGAAGATCGGCATCGCGCTCATCACATCATTCGCGGCCCGTGAAGTTTTTGTGGGCACTATCGCAACCATCTACAGTCTTGGAAGCACGGAGGATCAGCTCACGATACGCGAGCGGCTCGCAAACGAAGTGAACCCTGAAACCGGCGGACCCCGGTTTACCATGGCGGTCGGTCTTTCGCTGTTGATATTCTACACCTTTGCGATGCAGTGCATGAGCACGATAGCTATTGTGAAACGCGAGACCGGCGGCTGGAAGTGGCCGCTCATTCAACTGGGATACATGACAGGCCTCGCATACATCAGCGCGCTTGCCGCGTACCAATTTTTATCTTGATTTTTCCCTTTTCTCTCTATATTTAGGTATCGGCCTCATTTCAGCCCCGATGACGAAGAACAAGAACTACCAGCTCGGACTTCTTTACATGGTCCATCTCCTTGTAAGCTCCGATGGTGAAATCACCGATCTTGAGAGGAATGCGCTGGATATCATCAGAAAAAACGAAAATATTCCCGACGACTTGTTCGAAACGTTTCGTAAGCACGTCGCATCAAAAAAAGAAAAAGAGATATACCAGGCCGGGATCGATTATCTAAATCAATGCAGCGATGGGGACAAGCTGGAAGCGTTCGCACACCTGTATCGTATCTCGGAAGCTGACGGTAATGTTCATGTGAAAGAAGTAAGGCTGCTTTTATACTCTATCAGGTTGATCGGCATCGACTTCAATGATGTCGTGGACTACGCGAAGAAGCACAAAAGTTAAACAATGAGATGGATCGTCTTTATTCTTATCGTTTTCATTTCCTGCAGTAGCCCTAAAAATAGATTCGAGGATAAGACCTTAATAAAAATTGCAGACCTGCAGGACAGGAGGTCAGCGGACAGTCTTGTCGCGTTTCTGTATTCTGATAAGGATGAATATCGAAGAGCGGCAGCGCTTGCGATGGGATCTGTGCAAGATACAACTGCCATAGACACGCTCGGGAAGCCCGCAACCCGCGACCTCGAAACACGCATCAATACAGCATGGGCGCTGGGTCAGATGAATAACCCGGGAGCTGTGAAGGCTCTTATTTACGGAGAACCCGGCGATGAGCCCAAAGTTCAACGCGAGATCCTCGAAGCGATCGGCAAGGTTGCCAAAAAAGAAGACCTTGCTGTTTTTTTCGCCGAGGACAGCGATCCCATGAGACTCGAAGGTGCGGCATGGGGAAATTATCGCGCGGGTGTTCGCGGTGTCGTCGACACCACAACTATCAACCTTGCACTTTCATTGCTTGATGCACCTGGACCGGTGGCCCTTGGAGGTGCGCATTTCTTTGCGCGAACGCCGTTCAAGTCTACTCCTGAAATTGCGAAGGGTCTGAGCTCCGCATCAACCTATCCGGATCCGGAAATTCGAATGGCGGTAGTGAGTGCGTTAGCCAAGGTGAATCCCCAGGAAGCGCTCGACGCCCTTACCAAAGCTGCTACAGACACCGACTACCGCGTCCGTGCTAACGCCGCCCGCGGCCTTCGTACACAACCATGGGATGTTTCGAAGAGATTCTATGAGCTACTCCTCGCCGATTCCAATGTCCATGTCTCCGTGGCCGCCGCGGAAGTGATCAATCCCCTGGTCCCGGCGTCCGATACGACATTGCTGCTCGACTGGGCGCGCAAGGCTAAAAACTGGCGGACACAAGCGACGCTTTATGAGTGTTTGCTGAAATTGTCTTTAACCGCTGCGGCCAACAATGAAGTCCGGGATCTTTATAAAAACTCTAACAACACTTATCAGCAGGCTGCTTTACTTACAGCGCTCTCAAACAATGTTCATAATGGCCTATTCATTTTTGAACAATTCAAAGGCAGCAATGTCAAGCTCATCAAGTCGACGATAGCGAATGCCCTTGTCCGGATCAACTATGCTAAAAACTTTCCTGAGGATTTTACCTTCGTAAAAATATATCAGCAAATTATTGAAGATGGCGATCAGGGCGCTATCCTCTACGTGTGTAACGCTCTTTCCGATTCCACATTGAAGTATAAGAAGCTCATAAAAGATTATTCTTTCCTTGAACGGGCGAAAGCAAAGCTCTCCCTTCCCAAAGACTACGAAACCTATGTCCCTCTCGAAAGGGCACTCAATTACTTCAAAGGCCTGCCTCCTCCACCACCCCTGAAGAACGAATACAATCACCCGATAGACTGGACACTGGCTGCTACGATCGGTAAAGATCAGAAGGTTGTTCTCGAAACCACCAAAGGAAAGATCGTCATGCAGTTGTTCATCGAAGAAGCGCCTGGCTCGGTTGTGAACTTCGTGAAACTGATCAACGACAAGTACTACGACGGGAAGTACTTCCACCGTGTCGTTCCCAACTTTGTCATCCAGACCGGATGCGACCGTGGCGACGGCTTCGGCGGCCTTGATTATTCTATACGCTCCGAATTCACTACGCGGAAATACAAAACAGGCAGTGTCGGTATGGCATCAGCGGGCAAAGACACCGAAGGAACGCAATGGTTCATCACGCACTCGCCTACGCCACATCTCGATGGCAAGTACACGATCTTTGCAGAGGTGATAGAAGGGATGGATGTCGTTCACAAGATCGAAGTGGGAGACCAGATCATCTCGGCACGCCTCGCGAATAGCAATTAAACACAGATCACATAGAATCACCTGGTTAGTGACGCCACCTATTGCTATGTGATCTTATGTGTTTAAAAAGTATTTTTGCCCCCAATGGCAAACAAATTCTACCAGGACTTCAGGCTTGGCGTGCTTGGCGGTGGTCAGCTGGGAAGAATGCTCATCCAGTCGGGCATTGACCTGAACATCGAGTTCAACGTCCTCGATCCCGACCCTCAGGCTCCTTGCAGCCAGATCTCCAGGTTCACATGCGGAAAACTTACCGACTTCGATACCGTCATGGCGTTCGGCGAGAAATGCGACCTGATCACCATCGAGATCGAGAACGTGAACACATCGGCCCTGAAAGAGCTCGTGAAGAAGGGAAAGAAAGTCTTCCCGCAGCCGGAAGTCATCGAGCTGATACAGGACAAACGGGTTCAGAAACAATTCTATAAAGACAACGACATACCGACCGCCGACTTTATTCTGACCGATAACCGCGCGGACGTGTCGAAGCATGCCGCCTTCCTGCCTGCCGTACACAAACTGGGTAAAGAAGGATACGACGGGCGTGGCGTGCAGATGCTTCGAAGCGCAGCAGACCTCCCGAAAGCATTCGACGCGCCGGGTGTTCTCGAAAAACTTATCGACTTCGAAAAAGAAATTGCAGTGATCGTATCGCGCAACGAGCGCGGCGAGATCATGGCCTTCCCTTCCGTTGAGATGGTGTTCCATCCCGAAGCCAACCTCGTCGAGTATCTGATCTCTCCAGCGCGGATCTCTTCGGCCACCGACGACGTTGCGTGGCAACTGGCCACAAAGGTGATCAATAAGCTCGGCATGGTGGGTTTGCTTGCCGTCGAGATGTTCGTAACGAGGGACCGCCAGGTGCTGGTCAACGAGATTGCACCCCGGCCGCACAACAGCGGTCATCACACGATCGAAGCAAACGTGACTTCCCAATACGAACAACATCTTCGCGCCATCACCGGACTTGCTCCAGGCCGGACCGACCCGTTATCGCCTGCCGCCATGGTCAACCTGCTGGGGGAAGAAGGACATTCGGGTTTGGCCAACTACAGCGGCCTCGAAGAAGTGCTTGCTGTCGAAGGCACGCACGTGCATCTGTATGGCAAGAAGATGACCAAGCCCTTCCGCAAGATGGGACACGTGACGATCGTCGACAACGACATTGAAAGTCTGGAGAAGAAGATCAAATTTGTGAAGCAAACTCTAAAGGTCACTACATGAAGCCAATAGTCGGGATCATTATGGGCAGCCAGTCGGATCTCAGGATCATGAAACAGGCAGCCGAATTCCTGGAGGAGATGAAGATCCCTTTCGAAGTCACGATCGTGTCGGCACACCGTACGCCAACCCGTATGGTGACCTATGCCACCGCGGCGCGGAAACGAGGCCTGAAGGTGATCGTGGCCGGTGCCGGAGGAGCAGCGCATCTTCCGGGGATGGTTGCCTCTCTTACCACGTTGCCCGTGATCGGCGTTCCGGTCAAGTCCTCCAATTCAATAGATGGGTGGGACTCCGTGCTGTCGATCTTACAGATGCCGTCGGGAGTGCCGGTAGCCACCGTAGCCCTGGACGGCGCCCGGAATGCCGGAATCCTCGCCGCCCAGATAATTGGAGCCACCGATGCACGTGTAGCCGGACGTTTGGAACGCTTCAAGGAACAACTTCAGACCAAAGTGGAAGATGCTGTTAGGGAAATCGGGAGAAAAGGATGGAAAACTTTCCAATAATCAAATACCGAAATCCCTCATGTCTAAAAAAAACGTATCTTCTCCGCCGGTTTTAATCTTCCGTCAATCCTAAATGAAGCCTGCAGAAAAGGGCTGGTTAAAGGAGTATCTCGAGTTCCGACAGGACCTCTTGAAAAATCTTGCCGCCGAAAGCCGGAAGGCCTCGCATCCCGAGCATTCCCTGTACCGGGTAATTCAGCCAATGGGCCTCATGTATGGGCAGTCCATAAGCCTTCTTGACCATCCTCAGTCAGAACAATGGGACGAACGGGACCGGATGAAGATCCTCCTCGCCGAAAGCCTTATCAGCAGCTCCCTCCTCTTCCACGACAAGCAGATCAAGAACCCGGATGAGCTGTCGGCCGTCATCCTGAAGACCGTGGAGAGCATCGGAAATTTCTATAACAACGTTTTCCCGGAGCTGGCCACGCCCACCAAGACACTTTTCGGCCGTAAGAAGTCGTCGCTTGAGCTCGCCGAGCGAATTCTGGATAAACGAATCGAGCATACTTCGGACTACAGCGCCAATTTCTGGGTGCAATTCTTCCATAACAGCCTGTTGTTCCTCGACATCTTCATCTTCGGACAATGGATACACACCAATGCCGATCGTATCGTTGCCGATTTCTTCAAATATGAAAGAGAAGAGCTGCGATTCTCGGTGGTGAAGATCATCGCGGCAGCAGCGCACGCCAATACTACGATCGAAGAAGAGGAGCGCAAGCTGCTCGAATTCTTCCTTCAAAGCACCGGCCTCAGCGCCGAGAGAAAAAAAGAAGCATTCAAGATATTCGAAGACGGCGTTGCGATCGATGGCATCAACCTGCCTACGAACAACTCATGGATACTCAAGAAGTATTTCCTGGAAATGGCGATACTGACGATCTGGGCCGACAAGCGTGTAGAAGAAAAAGAAGAGCAATTCCTCAGGGACCTTTGTGTTTACCTCGGCTTCAATGAAGACGATCTGGACAACAGTGTCATGGCGATCGAAGGGTTCGTACTGGAGCATTGGGATCAGATCAATCTCCTTCAGAGCAAGAAAGATTTCGCAGAGGTAAGCGAGCGCTTCATCAACAGGCTTTCGAAAGTAGTCACCAACAACAGCAAACGGCTGATCAAGGAAGCGCAGGACAGCACGGACCTCATGAGTTTGCTACAGCGCGCGAAAGCCAATGAGTTGAGTGACGAGGAGAAGAAGAAACTGCAGAATTTGCTGATCAGCGTATTGAAGACCATACCGACCTTCGTCATCATATCACTTCCGCAGAAGTTTCTGACACTGCCGATATTGATGCAGATCCTTCCGAAGAACTTCTTCGCGGAGGCGTTGACAGAAGCAACTAGTTAACGGCTAACAGCTAACAGCTAACAATCAGAGAGCTTTCTCTTTCTTCCTACAATTCGGAATCTATGGGCATCTCGCCCGCCTTCGGATCCTCTTTCTTGGGGATCAGCACAGAGAAGATAATACTCAGCGCCAGCGTTACGACGATCACCGTGAACGATAGCTCGATGGCGATGTGGATGTCGAATATACCCAGCAACATTTTCGTGCCGATGAAGAACAGGATGATCGAAAGGCCTTTTTGCAACAGGTAGAATTTGTCGATGATACCTGCCAGCATGAAGAACATAGCCCTTAGCCCGAGTACGGCAAAAATGTTAGAAGTGTATATCAGGAACGGGTTGGTAGTAATCGCGAAAGCTGCCGGTATGGAGTCGACTGCGAAAAGCAAGTCGGTTGTTTCGATGAGGACGACGACGAGGAACAGGCTGCTGAACATCAGCCGCGGTTTTGTAACCAGGAACTGTCCGCCGAGGTCGTCGGATGTCATGGGCAGGTATTTTTTACACAACCTCATGATCGGATTCTTCTCGGGATCGATCTTTTCGTCGCTGTCTTCGAAGTAGATCTTGATACCTGAGTAAATCAACAGCACGCCGAGAATGTAGAGGATCCATTTGAATTTTGCGATCAGCAGGGCACCGACGAAAATGAAAATACCGCGGAACACGACGGCTCCGAGGATACCCCAGAACAGGATTTTGTGATAGTATTCTTCCTTTACTTTGAAATACTTCAGGATAAGGAGAATGACAAAAATGTTGTCGACCGAAAGCGCGTACTCGGTAAGATAGGCTGAGAAATATTCGAAGGCTGCGTCGACGCCGGTGGGTTCATAGAAGTAAATGAACACTCCGAACAGGGTGCTTATGACCACCCAGAATATCGATTGAATGAGCGCCGACTTTGTTGTGGTTTTCCGGTTGACTTTATGGAAAACGCCAAGGTCGAGAAGCAAAAAAACGACGATTATCAGGGCAAAAACGGCAAAGAGAACCCTTTCCGCATTACTGGAATCCAATAGAGAGGTTAATAACATGCCCTTATTTCCGCGTTTTTTGGTTATAAAAAAGGTGATTACCTGATCGTTTTCCCACAGCTAATCACCTCTTGAATCGTCAAAGCTACAAATATTAACTAAACCCCGAAATTTCCCTTGGGACGTTTATCCGCGCGTGGGATGGAAGGTAACACACAACAAAAAGCTCTCACGGAATGCACGGAAAGCACGGAAAATTTTCAAAAATCGTGCGTGCTGTTTCCGTGTTTTCCGTGCATTCCGTGAGAAACATTTCTGCACTTGTCACAAAGTCCCTGTATCAACAAATTCAATTCGGTGGCCTCATACCCTTTAGGTAACTGAATCGAGGGAATGGCAACGGTGTCGAGGCAGCTGGTTTGTCCGCAGGATGTACACTTAAAATGTACGTGCTCGTGATGATGTTCGCTGGTAGAACAAGAGATGTCGCATAATGCATACTTGAGTGATCCGCCGTCGTCGAGCACTTTGTGGATCATACCACTATCGAGAAATGTCTTGAGTGTCCGGTAAACCGTAACACGATCATAGGAAGTGGCGATCTTCTTCTCGATGTCTGAATAGCTAAGCGCTTTTTCATGCTGAAGGAACAATGAGAGTATGGCCGCTCTGCTCGACGTTGACCGGAGCCGGTGGTCTTTCAATAGCTGAGTCTGCGTGCGCTTCATTCCATTACTTCCAATTGCATCCTCAGCAGATTACTATAGATGCCGTGATCGAGTGCATTCAGCTCGGAGTGCGTGCCGGCTTCGGCAATCTCGCCGCCTTTGATCACCAGGATACGATCTACTTTCCTGATGGTGCTTAACCGGTGTGCAATTACAATTGTTGTCCGGTTTTCCATGAGTTTTTCTAAAGCCTCTTGTACAAGTCTCTCAGATCCTGCGTCGAGTGAGCTCGTCGCTTCGTCCAGGATGAGTATCGACGGATCCTTCAGGATCGCCCGCGCGATGGCCACCCTTTGACGCTGACCACCTGAAAGCTTCACGCCCCGATCACCCACCACTGTATTCAACCCTTCCGGAAACGTATCAATAAACTCCCACGCATTTGCCTTTCGCGCAGCATCCTCGATCTCACTATCGCCGGCGCCCGGTTTCCCGTAAGCGATGTTTTCCCGGATCGTTCCTCCGAACAACATCACCTCTTGCGGCACGATCCCTATATTCTTTCTGTATGCCGACAACGGATAGCTGTTTGCATTCTGCCCATCTACCGTAATCGCACCATCGGTTGGTTCGTAGAATCTCATCAACAGACTGATGATCGTCGACTTCCCGGAACCGCTCGGCCCGACCAACGCAATCTTTTCTCCTGCGGCGATATCGAACGACATGCTCTTGAGCACGGTGACATCGGAACGCGTCGGATATACAAATGAAATTTTATTGAAACTGATGTCGCCCTTCAACTTGAGCGCCGTGACGGACTCTTCTCTCTCGTCGTCGAGGTCGAGTATTTCGAGAATACGTTCCGACGCACCGATGGTCTTCTGTAACTGTCCGTATTGATCTCCGAGGCCTCCGATCGACACGCCGATAAAACCTGTGTAGATAACGAATGAGAAAAGACTGCCGGTTGTCATTTCGTTGCTCTGAACCAGGTACGCTCCGTACCACGCCACAGCTATGATGCCTCCGAACACAGCGACGATCGTGAAAGAAATGAACAAGCCTCTGTATGTCGCGGAGCTCAAAGCCGTGGTGACCACCTCTTGAAGCGACTTACGGTACCGTCCCGTTTCGAATATTTCATTCGTAAATGATTTCACCACGGAGATCGAATGAAGCGTTTCTTCGACGACAACATTTGCATTGGCCAACTGGTCTTGTGTCTTTCTCGATAACTTCCGGATGTATTTTCCGAAGAACAATGCCGCCAGCACCAACAACGGAAATGTCATCAATGTGAACAACGTAAGCTTGGGTGTGAGTATGGCTATAAATACGATACCGCCGATCAATACGATCACCTGCCTGAGCAGCTCCGCCAGCATGAACGTAAATGCATCCGTCAGTGTGGCGACATCCGACGTGATGCGGCTCATCAACTCGCCTACTCTCCGGCTATCGAAGAACGACTGCGGTAAGAAGATCATTTTCTGGTAAACAGCCAGTCGAAGGTCCGCCAGCGATCGCTCGGTAAAGCGTGAGAAAAAATGAACACGCAAATACGAGAAGATCGCCTGCAACAGGATGATGGCCATGAAGCCTAATGCCACCGAATTGATCGTGGAAAGAAAGAAGGTCGATTTGCCGGCAGCCGCATCGAGCAGCTTGCCTCCCATGAATGGAAATGAAAGCGCCGTAAGACTTGAAAACGTAATGGCAACAAGCCCCATGGTGAACATGAAGCGATACGGCAAAACAAACCGGAAAATGCCCAGGAATTTTCTTATGCCTGCTTTCGTCACAGGAGCTTTTGCTCCTTCTTCATATTTTTGTCTCGCCATTACCGTCTCAGACGAATTTCTTCATCTTTTATTTTTTTCAGATCCCTATCTCGCCGGCAATCACAAAATGAACGCTGTCGTCCATCACCATTTTCTGAACACCTTCGATTCTGTATCGCTGGACGAGATGAATGCTATTGGCGGGCTCGAACTCCATCGTCAGGCGGCGGGTATTTACATACAGTGCATTATCATCCTGTAGCGTTGCCTCGATCTTCCGCAGGTCTGAAATATCTCTGAGATAAAAAAATCTTACCATCGACACCGGCGCTTTTCCCTGAGCCTTGATCTCCCGCACGGTGAGATTGCTGTTGGTGTCCCGTATCTCATTGACGACATACGCATCCCTGAAGGCGGCCTTATTCACTTGTTCTATCTGTCTGAAAATATCGAGCTCGTTCGCCCATTGGGTACTGTCGGGCACAAAGCGGGTTGCTTCTTTTTTGCCGTCGATCTCTACCAACTTATTGAGCTCATATCTGCCCTTCAGATGATCGACCTGGAATGCGACGAGGCTGTCGAGATTGTAAAATGCCTTACGTTGTTCGGATTTCCTGTCGGAGCAGCTCATCAGAACCTGTACCGTCATCAACGCTAAGAATTGTGCGAGGTGCAGGGTGCGAGAGGCGAGGAAAGCTCTCATCGCACATCGCACATAGTACATCGCACACTTAGTCAATAAGTACATTGCCTGTCATCTCTTTGGGGATATCTACGCCCATGATCTTAAGGATGGTCGGCGCGAGGTCTCCCAATTTTCCATCCTTGAGCTTTCCTTTGTACAGGTCGTCAACGAGAATGCACGGTACCAGGCTCGTGGTGTGCGCTGTGTTCGGACTGCCGTCTCCATTGACCATGATCTCGGCATTGCCGTGGTCGGCGATGATGATCGTAGCATATCCGTTCCTTCTCGCAGCTTCGGTAACGATCTGGTTGCATTGGTCGACGGTTTCGACCGCTATTACGGCTGCCTCGAAAACGCCCGTATGGCCGACCATGTCGGGGTTCGCGAAGTTGAGACAAATGAAATCCGCAGACTTCTTATCCAGCTCGGGTACGATCTTGTCGCGGATCTCCGCGGCGCTCATTTCCGGCTTCAGGTCGTATGTAGCTACTTTCGGCGACGGGGCGAGTATTCTGGATTCGCCGGGGAATGCCTCCTCACGGCCACCGGAAAAGAAGAAGGTCACGTGCGGATACTTCTCCGTCTCGGCGATGCGGATCTGTTTCAATGCCACCTTCGCCAATACTTCACCCAATGTGTTCTCGAGATTGTCCTTATCGAAGATCACTTTCACTCCCTTGAATGAATCATCGTAGTTCGACATCGTAACATAGTACAGCGACAACTTCTTCATTCCTTGTTCGGGGAAATCCTGTTGCGTGAGCGCCTGTGTTATCTGGCGTCCGCGGTCGGTGCGGAAGTTAAAGCAGAGAACGACGTCGCCATCCGCGATGGTAGCGACGGGCTTACCGCTGTTGTCGACACGCACGATGGGTTTAACAAACTCGTCGGTAACGCCGGCTGCATATGATTTTTCCACGGCCGCGATTACATCGGTAGCTTTCTCGCCAACACCATTCACAAGCAGGTCGTATGCGAGCTTCACGCGCTCCCACCTCTTGTCACGGTCCATGGAGTAGTAACGTCCTATCACACTGGCGATCGTGCCCGTGGTTGCATCGAGATGTTGTTGCAGTGATTCAAGATAAGCGACTCCTCCTTTGGGGTCGGTATCGCGGCCATCGGTAAATGCGTGGATGAAGACATCTTTTGCTCCGCGGCTTTTAGCGATGGAACAAAGACCTTTCAGGTGATCGATGTGCGAGTGAACGCCGCCGTCGGAAAGAAGTCCCATCAAATGAATTTTCTTTCCGTTCGTCTTTGCGTAGTCAAACATTTCGATGACCAGTGGAATCTTGTCGAGCTCGTGTTCGGCGACAGCCTTGTTGATCCGCACCAGGTCCTGGTAAACTACGCGGCCTGCGCCGATGTTCATGTGACCAACTTCGGAGTTGCCCATTTGTCCTGCCGGAAGACCGACGGCAAGACCGGAAGCCTCAAGCTTACTATGAGGATACTTCTGGTATAAAGAATTAATGTACGGTGTTTTCGCGCTGGCGATGGCCGAGATTTTGGGATCTTTCCCGAGTCCCCATCCATCGAGGATCATCAGGAGTACTTTCTTATTCATAGGACGGCAAATATAGCCTATGAGGGAAGGAGTTGCGGGGTTTCAGACTTAAAAGGTGCTTAATCGATTGCGATGGCAGGGTTAGCAAAATTTCTTCGCCAACTGATTATGGCATACTTTTGGACAAGCATACAGGTCGCTATGGGCAGAACACTCTATTTGACGGTTTTTTTGACGTGCGTAAGCATTCTGGCTTCGGCCCAGGACATTTTCGCTCCGATGAAAGACGCCATCAAGACCGGCAACGCCAAAGAAGTCATCAAGTTCTTCAATGCTTCGGTAGACATGAATCTCGACGGCGAAGTAGCGATGTATAGCAAGGCCCAGGCAGAATTCGTCCTCCGCGACTTTTTCAAGAAACATCCTTCGAGCGATTTTTCCATCGTACACACCGGTTCGTCCAAGGGCGGTCTCCAGTTTGCCATCGGTCGCTATGTGAGCAACGCCGACACATTCGATGTGGTCATCCGCGTCAAGGAAGTCAGCGGAACCTACCTGATCCACGAGATCAACTTCGTAAAGGATTAAACGTCCATGCTTAATCCTTTAAGCAAAAACTATCCACCATATCTGACAGAAGAAGCTCTGGTCTCTTTCATCGGTTCCGCTTTCCGCGAAGACGTAGGTGAAGGAGATCATTCCAGTCTCGGATCGATACCCGCAGATGCCAGGTCGACCGCACGGCTTCTTGTAAAAGACAACGGCATACTTGCCGGCGTCGACCTCGCCGAGATGATATTCCGGTTTTACGATCCCGACCTGACGATGACCCCGTTGTTGAAAGACGGCGCTGAAATAAAAAAAGGTGATGTTGCATTTACCGTTACGGGGCCATCCAGATCCATATTATCGTGCGAGCGGCTGGCGCTCAACTGCATGCAGCGCATGAGCGGCATCGCAACCTACACCAACAGGCTGTCGCAATTGATCGCCGGTACCAAGGCCCGGCTGATGGACACCCGCAAGACAACGCCGAACTTCAGGCTGCCGGAGAAATGGGCGGTGCTGATCGGCGGAGGGCTGAACCACCGTTTCGCCCTGTACGATATGGTGATGCTGAAAGACAATCACACCGACATGGCTGGCGGCATCCGTAACGCTATTGAAAACACGCAACGATCTCTGAAAGAGAAAAATAAAGACCTCCGGATCGAAGTGGAGACCCGCACCCTGGCCGAAGTAAAAGAAGCGATCGCCGTCGGCGGCATCAATGTGATCATGCTCGACAATATGAGCCTGGCCGACATGCGCGAAGCCGTGAAACTGGTCGCCGGAAAATTCCAGACTGAGGCCAGCGGGGGGATCACCGAACAGACCATTGCCCAGGTGGCGGCTTGTGGGGTGGATTTTATCTCCGTTGGGGCATTAACTCATTCCGTCCGGAGTTTGGATCTCAGCCTGAAATTCATAGCGTGACGTTCCCTTTGCTGCTCCTTTTGCCTTATTTTTGCCCTCCCAGTAGTCAGTTTTAGGGGAATTCTTATGCTAGTGAAGACCAGAAATTACCGGATGGAAAAGAAAGACTACATCCGTCTTGCTTTCAAGAACGTGCTGCGCCAACAATGGTGGGTGGGGTTGATCGCGGTGGCGATCTGTCTCGGGTTCATATGGGTGCAAAGCATCTGGTGGTTCATCGCGGCGGCTGTCGCCCTGGGAATTTATCTTTTGTTCTGGTGGCTGCAGTTTTACGGAGTTACCCAACTCGACCAGGGCAAGATGTTGTTTGAAAGATACTCGTACGAGATCACCAGCCAGCAGATCCTTATGAAGCTCAACGCCCGCGAGGGAATGCCCATCAAGTGGGATCAGATCAAGAAAGCACAGATCGGTAAAGATCATTTTTTGCTTTTCATCAATAAGGCGCAGTTGATATACCTGCCGTTCAAGATCTTCAACACAGAGAACGAGAAGAAGTTTGTTCAGAGTGTTCTGAAGACAAAGGGACTTACGAAATAGGATGACTCCTGATGGGAAAAAACGTTTAACGCCAACCGAAGCATTAGCAAAGATCTACAGCTATTGCGCCTATCAGGAGCGCTCTCACCTCGAAGTAAAAAAACGCCTGTTCAATTATGGCCTTAATTCGGATGAGGTCGAGCAAATACTTTCCAAGCTGATCACCGACGGTTTCGTGAATGAAGAGCGTTTCGCCAAAGCATTTGCCGGCGGAAAATTCAGGATCAAGAAGTGGGGAAGGCTCAAGATCGAAAATGAACTGAACTTGATCGGGTTGAGCAGCCGGAATATCACCCGCGGCCTGCAAGAGATCGAAACTGAGGACTACGAAAAAGCGTTACGACACGTATTGGAAAAGAAAGCCTCTCTGCTAAATGAATCCGATGCTTTCAAAAAACGGGACAAGCTTGCAAAGTTTGCTATCGGGCGTGGGTACGAACCCGACCTGGTGTGGCGGATGCTCAAGGAGATAGTGCCCTTGTAAGAACCTGCGGCGTCACTCAAACGGTCTAAAAACCGCTCCATAGATTGTCCTCGTATATTCAGTGATTTTTACGTTATTTCGATCCCCTTATGCAACTTATCCTCGCTTGCGCGTCTATTCTCGACCAGCTGGAAGACATGATCGGACAGATCAGAGCAGACGACTTTTCGAAGCCCTCTTCGGCTCTCAGCAACTCTACGGTAGGTCAGCATTTACGCCATACGATCGAGTTCTTTTTATGCCTGGAAAGCGGTTTTCGCGAAGGAGTGATCAATTATGACAAACGCGCACACGATAAGCTTATCGAGAGCGATAAATTCATTGCCATCAACGCTATCCGCCGTATCCGGGAATTTGTTGCCGGTGTGTCGACCGACTTGTCACTGAGACTGGACGTCGGCTACGACCGGCATACCGAAGACTGCGTGACGATCCAGACCAATTACTTCAGAGAGCTGACATATAATATAGAGCACGCCGTACATCACATGGCGCTGATCAAGATCGGCATACGTGAAGTGGCGACCTACGTAAAGCTCGCCCCTGATTTCGGTATCGCTGTTTCGACCTTACGCCATACCGACGCTGTAGCTCATTCATGAGTCTTTGGCAGAGATTCCGGCGAAGTAATTTCATCATCAAGCTCACATCGTGGGAATACTGGCCCTTCGGCATTCTGCAAGGCCCGGTGTTTTTGTACTGGCTTTTCCTTGCGGCAAGGGCGAGGTCACTTTTCTTCTTCTCGGCTTCCAATCCTGGTATCCTAAGCGGTGGGATGATGGGCGAATCGAAATCAGAAGTTCTCCGGATGGTTCCGGAAGACGTTAAACCAAAAACCGTTCTCATCAACGTGCCGGCGACGACCGCATCCGTGTTGAAACAACTTTCGGAGGAGCATCTATCTTTCCCGCTCATCTTCAAGCCCGACCTGGGCGAACGCGGATGGATGGTCCGAAAAATCAACGATGAAAGAGATATTGAAAAATATCTCGGAGAAATCCGGATCGACTTCATCGCACAGACGTTGGTCGATCTCCCGCTTGAGTTCGGTGTGTTCTATATCCGTTATCCCGACAAACCGGATGGAAGAGTAACATCGGTAACCATGAAGCAGTTTCTAAGTGTGACCGGCGATGGAAAGAGTACGCTTCGCGACCTGATCCTGTCTCTCGACAGGGCGAAACTGCAATGGGATCTCCTGGAAGTAAAGTACAGCGATGAGCTCGATCATGTATTGAGATCCGGTGAGGTCAAAGAGCTGGTTTCGATCGGAAATCACTGCCTGGGCACCACCTTCATCAATGCAAATCATTTGATCACGCCGAAGCTCCATGCGTCGTTCGACCGTATCAGCAACCAGGTGAAAGGATTTAACTTCGGCAGGTATGATCTTCGCTGCGCTTCATTCGAAGACCTTGAAGCAGGGAGGGTAATGATCGTGGAGCTCAACGGATGTGGCGCGGAGCCTGCGCACATCTATCACCCGGGGGCATCATTCTGGACGGCATTGGGGACGCTGTTTGTTCATGTGCACAACATGTATCGCGTGAGCGCCATCAATCATTCGATGGGTGTTCCTTATCTTTCATTCCAGGAGGGGCGTGCGATCTATCGCAAGTTTAAAGCCCTGAAATCGGGCACATGATCTACGTCCAGGTATTTCTCGTTGGCGCGCTCTTCAGTTTTCTTGGATCGATCCCGCCTGGAACACTCAACCTTTGTGTGCTGCAGCTGGGACTGGAAAGAAAGATCGGAGCAGCCTTGAGGTTTGCGCTGGCGGTGTCGATCGTGGAGTACCCATACACGTGGATCGCAGTGCAGTTCGAGTACTGGATCACATCGTCGCCTGCCGTTATCGAGAACTTCGAGTTACTTACGGCCGTGGTGATGACGGTGATCGGAATCCTTAATATATGGTCCGCACAGAAGCCAACGGAGTTCGCCACCCGCTTCAACGAAAGCGGTTTCCGCCGGGGGATCGTCCTGAGCATACTCAATCCAATGGCGATACCATTCTGGATCGGTATTACTGCGTACTTGAAAGCACAGGAATGGATCGATCTCTCTTCTACCGGGAAACTTCACATGTACATCCTCGGCACGGCGGTGGGTGCGATGGTATTGCTTACGCTGTTCACATACATGGCGCGAAGACTTTCAGGTTATATCACCAACAGCAAAGTAGTTAAGCTGATACCGGGCGTTACACTGCTGGCGCTTGGTGTGTATGCTTTCGCGCGGTACCTTTTTTAATTTCTCACGGAAAACACGGAAAACACGGAAAAATGCAGGAGCCTTTTAAACAGCGCTTTCGTGCTTTCCGTGTTTTCCGTGAGAAACCAATTCACTGTATCTAAAACAGCTCACCTGGTGATCGTTCACCAGTCCGCATGCCTGCATGTGCGCGTAGATTACCGTGCTGCCTACAAACTTAAAACCCCTTTTGATCAGGTCCTTGCTCAACACATCCGACTCGCTGGTCGTAGGCGGGATGTCCCCTTTCCCTTGTCGCTTGTTCACGATGGGCTTGTTGCCGACGAAGCCCCAGATGTATTTATCGAAGCTGCCGAACTCTTTCTGGACTTCGAGAAACTTCCTGGCGTTGTTCACGGCGGCGTATACTTTCAGCCTGTTGCGAACGATGGCCGGGTCGGTGAGCATTTTCTCCAGCTTCTTCTCGTTGAACTTCGAAACCTTCAGAGGATCGAAGTCGGCAAAGGCCTTTCGATAGCCTTCGCGTTTTTTGAGAATGGTCGACCAGCTCAGCCCTGCTTGTGCTCCTTCGAGTATGAGGAATTCAAAATGCTTACGGTCGTCATGAACCGGAACGCCCCACTCCTCATCATGGTATCGCGTGTATTGCTCGAAGCCGGTACACCAGGGACAACGGATTTGTTCTTTTACTTTTTTCATATTCAAAAAATACGGATTTTGATGTGAAGTAAGCCGCCCGACTGACAGCAGTATGTCAGGAAAACCAGACACCTTGAAATTTTCTATATGAAAAACATAATCATTTCGTTTGCCATCCTCCTCATTTCAGCATCGGCTGTCGCCCAAAAGGTTGACTACGACAAGAAGCTGAAGGATCTCGGAGTTACACTCATGGAGCCTTCGAAGCCCGTAGCCAACTACGTGAAGGCTGTCCGCACCGGCAACCTCATCTTTCTCGCGGGTCACGGCCCTGTGAAGGCGGACGGGTCGTACGTGACCGGAAAGGTTGGACGCGAGCTGACGATCGAACAGGGATACGATGCCGCAAAACTAACGGCCATTGGATTGTTGTCGACCTTGAAAGCCGAGATTGGCGATTTCAATAAAGTAAAGAGGGTGGTAAAAGTGCTGGGTATGGTCAATTGCCATTCCGACTTCGCCGATCATCCTAAAGTGATCAATGGGTGTTCCGACCTGCTCGTAGCTGTGTTTGGAGATAAGGGCAAGCATGCGAGGTCGTCGGTGGGAATGAACTCGCTACCGATGAATACGTCAGTGGAGATTGAGATTATCGTCGAAGTTGAGTAATGTACGATTTAAGATGTACGATTTGGTCTGCCGATCATTCGTAGTCTAAATCGTAATTCGTAAATCGTACATTCACAACGCCTGCTTAATATCATTGATCAAGTCATTCGCGTCCTCGATCCCTACCGACAGCCTAATCAACCTATCTGAGATACCGCCGGCTTTCTTCTCCTGGGCAGTGAGTCCTTTGTGAGAGGTGAATCTCGGCTCCGACATGGTCGACTCGACTCCGCCCAGGCTTACGGCGCGTTTGATGTACTTCAGCTTTCGGATGAACCTGGTCGTATCCGTTTTGATCTCGAACGACAGCATCCCTCCGAAGCCTCCCTTCATTTGCTTTTTGGCGAGCGCGTGACCCGGGTGTTTTTTCAGACCGGGGTAATACACGTTGGTGATCTTCGGCTCGCTCTCCATAAACTCGGCTACGGCCTGTGCATTCCGGTTCTGCTGTTGCACGCGGAGGACGATTGTCTTCAGGCTCCGCTCGATGAGCCAGGCGGTCTGTGCATCGAGGCTGCCGCCAAAGATCAGCGCGCTCTGGCGGATCTGTTCGGTGAGTTTCTTATTGGCGACGGCCACTCCCGCACAAAGGTCGCTGTGACCTCCGATGTATTTCGTAGCGCTGTGTGTCACGATATCGATGCCCATGTCGATAGGGTTCTGGTTGACGGGCGAAGCGAAGGTGTTGTCGATAATAGTAAGAACGCCGTGCTTCCTGGCGATAGCAGCCACGCCGGCGATGTCGGTTATTTTCAGGAGAGGATTCGAGGGCGTCTCTATATAAATGAGCTTGGTATTCTTCCGGATACCTTTTTCGAAAGCTTTCAGGTCGGAAGCGTCGACCATGCTATGTTCGATGCCGTACTTACCGAGGTGGTTGAGGGCGGCAACGTGTGTTCCGCCGTACAAATCGGTTTGAAACAATATATGGTCGCCTGCATTAACGACGGCGAGCATGGAAGTGAGGATGGCGGCCATGCCTGAGCTGAAGACGAGTCCGGCTTCGGCGTTCTCGAGGGCGGCGATCTTTTCGGCGACGGCGTTATGGTTAGGCGTGTTGAAGTATCGGGGGTATACGACGGCAGAATCATAATCGATTGCTGCAGAGGGGTATATGGGACTGACGATACCTCCGTAAACGGTGTCGGGCCGCGAGCCGGCATGGACGCTTTGTGTAAGTTTTGAGTTTGATTTCATGAGCTGAACAGTAACGTTTCTCTTGATGCTCAAATTGCATGAAAAAAATTACATGGTCACAACCTATCGTATTTTTTGCTCACGAAAGAAGTTTAAAAATCAATACTTTAAGGCATGTTAAACCAAAACCAATTATAGTATGGCTTTTACTGGAGATGAAGGGGAAATGATAGACCCCGCTGTTGCACAGCAATGGATCGATAACTATCAAAAAAGTGCTGGACCTAATGCCATTAAGGCTGAGTTCTTTGGGTTCCGGCGCTTCTCTGAGCTACTTGGGCAAGGGGAAGCAATCGGTGTACGAATCTATTATGCAAAGGACGACGCAGGTGTGAGCAAGCTTGTGTTAGTCGCTGTAACTCCAGGCGAAAAGAACATAGCAAAAATCGATGGCACTCAAACTTCGGGCTTAGTTTTGGATTCGGGCTATCCTTGTCCCCCGTATTGCAACAAAGACTAACTTTCTGAAGTGGACACTACCTGGCTAACAGTAATAGGCCTTGCTCAAACAACCTGTATTTTGATTGGTGTGGTGTTATTTTTAATAACTCCTTCACTGGGCAAAAAGGAGGTTCTTGAGCTCGGCCTATTACTTATCTTTTCGTTGATCGCAGACATTTCCGGCCTTGTCGGAGGTGTTCTTTATAGAATTAATATGAACCTCGCGTTTAACTTCCTAGGGCTTTTGTTACTCCCGTTGTTCATCCTTTTTTATAGAAGAAAAATACAATGGAAAAATATTCGTATTCTACTGAACGTGACCTTCGCCGTATTCATATTATTTGCACTTATTAATATCATTTTTATTCAAGGCTTATTTAGTTACAATTCCTACAGCAGGACATTCATATCAGTCGCCATGACGATTGTTTCTCTCATCTATTTTTATGTATTGATTCGTGAATTGCCGACAGAAACGATTACTAAAATGCCAATGTTTTGGATCAACACGGCGGTTCTCATATATTCCGCAGGAACTTTTTTTGTTAATCTATCAACAGACTACCTTATTAATGTGGTTAAGGACAACCTCATTAAACCTTGGACAATCCACAATTTCCTTGGCATCATCTTTTACTCTATTGTCTCCGTTGGCTTTTGGCTAAACCGTTCAGCCTTCCTGCACAAATCATCTGTATCTTCAACTCTTCGTGGACCAAACGCATGAAACTCAAGTATTCCTCCTGATTGCCATCGGCACAGGTGGAATGCTCATCCTTGCTGGCGCTATCGTTCTGTTTATTACTTTCTACCAGAAGAGAATGGTTGAAGCCCGTCTCAAACAACAGCTCCTGGAAAGTCAATTCCAGCAAAAAGTCCTCGAAGCTACGCTCGACTCGCAGGAAAGCGAACGCAGTCGTGTCGCAGGTGACTTGCACGACAGTATTGGCGGAATGCTGTCGGCCATACGCATGGGCCTCTCTGCCATCGGAAGGCAATTGCCCAACCCGCACGTGATGGACGCGCAGAAACAAATGCTCGACGATACCATCGAGTCCGTGCGAAAGATCAGCCGCGAGCTTATGCCCGCCACTCTCGAAAAATTCGGACTCATACCGGCCGTGCGAGAGCTTTGCGAAAAAATGCAGGCCACCACACAGATCCAGATCGGACTCATGGAGCTCGGGGAAACACGACCCATCGAGAACCGCCGTCAACTCATGGTATACCGCATCACGCAGGAATTACTCAATAACGCGTTCAAACACTCAAAAGCTACCTACATCGAGGTGGTCTTCGAGTTTAAAGAAAAGCTCTACCTTTTCGTTGAAGACAATGGCATCGGGATCGATCCAAAACACATGCAAGAAAGCGGACGAAAAAGTCTCGGCCTGTTCAACATACAAAGCCGCGTCCAGCTCTTATCTGCGACCGTGACAATCGACCCCGATAAAAAAGTTGGAAGCAAGATCAGCGTCTCCGTACCCTATGAATAGAAAACTTAAGGTTTACCTGGCCGATGATCACACTTTGTTCAGAAAGGCAATGGTAAATCTGTTGCAGACCTTTCAGAAAGTCGGAGAAGTGAAAGACGCCGAAAACGGAAAAGAGCTTCTCACAATGATGAAGTACGGCGACCCCGATGTAGTCATCGTCGACCTGCAGATGCCCGTCATGGATGGCGTGGAGACAAGCGAAAACGTGCTCAAGAAATACCCTGCTGCAAAGATCATCATACTCACTATGCACGACAGCGACAAGTACATCCTCCACATGCTCGAAATGGGTGTACATGCTTTTCTGCTGAAGAACACCGAACCGGACGAGCTCGAAAAAGCAATCTATAACGTGGTCGAAAAAGATTTCTATCACAATGATCTCGTCGCCAACGTCCTTCGAAAGAACGTACTCGATAAGAAAGCCGGCCAGCGTCCGCAGTTCCGGCAGGCTCATCTCACCGATCGCGAGAAAGAGATCCTGTTGCTCATCTGCCAGGAACTTACCATCCGCGATATCGGCCAGCGACTATCCCTCAGCGAGAACACCGTCCGCAATCACCGCGTCCACCTCATGGAAAAGATCGGTGTAAACAACATGGTGGGACTTGTAAAATTCGCCTACGATTCCGGGCTCGTCAGCTAACAATCGTGACTTGTTGACATGGTAAAAAACTACCATTTTCATGGTAGTTTTTTACCATAGCGTTCCGAGAGGTCTATACCATGCCTCAAACGTAACATGCTGATTTTTAGATAATTGAGCCAGCAGCCGCCCATTTGTGATGGCTGACCACTCCTTTCGGCTTTATTATACCGGATGTCGATAAGCGGAATTGCGACCTTCCAATCGCTTCCAACTGTGACCCCTTTTTTCAGACCGAGTAATGGTAGCACCCCTATCTCCAGAACAATGAAAATACTTGTGGTCCACAGGCAGAAAGAAGTCGTTGAACAAATCGCAAAAACACTTGAAGGCAAGGACTTTGCGATCATGCATCTCGAATCGGGATTGGATGGGCTCTTCACGTCCCGCATAGAGAAGTTTGATCTCGTGATTTGTGGCACCGACCTGCCTGTGGTCACAGGTTTTGAACTGGTGAGATCACTCCGCACCTACTCGGTGAACAGGAGCACGCCGGTGATCTTCCTCGCTGACATCGTCGACAATAAAACTGAAAGACTCGGCCTGGCTCTCGGCGCTGCGGCGCTTCTTTTATACAGTGATGCAAAAGCTGAACTGCCGGGAAGGATCTCAGAGCAGGTCGTCAACTGGCAGGCTGCCTCTTCGAACTAGTCAGTTCTTCAAAAAACAGCCCTTTTTCTGCAAGGGTTAAGCTTTCATTAAATGCACTCTTTCGCCTTGAAACTCAGGTACTTGTTTTGCGTTATTTGCATTGTCAACCACTACGACAATGCAACATTCACCGAAACTGGCTATTCTTCAAAGCCTGGACAAGATGGATGCGGTTCAAATGGGAGAAGTTCTCGACTACATCAAGAGCATTCTCAACAAAGCAGACCGCACTGTCAGCTACCAGGTTTTTAAGCGTGAGGCGATGAAACAGATCGCACAAGCGCTAAAGAATAACAAAACAGGCATGCAGGCAAAAGCTGCCTAACGATCCGGAAACATTTGGATCACACAGACCTTTCTTACAGGGTTTGATAGAGAATTCTTCCCCAAAAAATCTTCATTTTACTTATAGGTTATCGGAGTGTTAATGTACCGGGTACAGGGTACAATGTACAGGGCGCTGAACTTGAAAGTTCCATACACTGTACCCTGTACACTGTACCCTGTACATATCAATTGTACTTAACGTAGTTATCCCACTTGTCCAGCACTTCTTTGAAGTCATCGGGCAACTCCGACTCGAAGTGCAACCTTTTCCCCGAAACGGGGTGGACAAACCCCAATGAGCGGGCATGAAGTGCCTGTCGGGGTAGGATGCGGAAACAGTTCTCCACAAATTGTTTATACTTTGTGAATACAGTGCCCTTCATCACCGCACTTCCCCCATACGTCTCATCATTAAAAATCGGGTGCCCGAGGTGTTTCATGTGAGCGCGTATCTGGTGCGTCCGGCCTGTCTCCAGCCTGCATTCAATCAACGAAACGTACCGGTAATCTTTTAGTAATTTATAATGCGTGATCGCTGTCCGCCCAAAGTCAGCTTTCGGAAAAGCCGCCGTTATCCTTCGGTCCTTAAGGCTTCTTCCGACGTTCACGTTGATTGTTCCCGCTTCCGGTGAAGGCACACCCCACACGATGGCCTGGTATGTCCGTTCGATACTGTGATCGAAGAATTGCTTTGCCAGATGAGTGATGGCAGCTTCGGTCTTTGCGATCACGAGCAACCCTGAAGTGTCCTTATCGATCCGGTGTACAAGCCCCGGCCGGCCTTCATTGCCTGGCATGTGCGGCAGCTCTTTGAAATGCCATGTGAGCGCGTTTACCAATGTGCCACTCCAGTTCTGATACGCGGGGTGTACGACCATTCCTGCAACCTTGTTCACAACCAAAATGAACTCGTCTTCGAACACGATATTGAGCGGAATGTTCTCGGGCTTTACGTCGGTATCGCGTGGAGGCTCGGGAAAAGAAACGGTCACCACATCACCGGGATGTATCTTATAGTTCGGCTTGATGTCTTTTTCGTTCACCTTCACAAATCCCAACTTGATGCCATCCTGGATCTTTGTACGGGTGACGTTCGGGAGACGGGCTAGCAGGAATTTATCAATGCGCAGGAGAGATTGACCGCCGTCGGCGATAATGCGGTGGTGTTCGAATAGCTCGTCGTCGTCTTCTTCTTCAGGCTGTCGGTCGTTGTTCATAAGATCCATAGGTTCAAAGTTCAAAGTTCAGAGATCATTCGGAGCGGTTGGATCTACGTCTATGGAGATATCAGTTGGTTGCGATCCTTCACATCATGATGTCTCCATGGCCCGGACCTTCCACTAAGCTTTCTGACTATCAGAACCTTGAACCTTGAACAAAAATGTGCTTAAAGGTACAATTCATTTACCTTTGCTCTATGAGATTGTGGTTACTCACCCTATTAATATTAGCAACCTCCTGTGGTGGCAATCTATCCGACGACCAGCGAAAAAAATTACGGGATAGGATGAAGTCCGACGAGATCAAACACGTAAGCGAAGGCGAGCTGATGTCCGCCGCATTTGCCTACGGACGCTCGATAGCGGCGGTGATCGAAAAACGGGATCCGGGCATGGTCAACCGTCCCCTGATCGACTCGCTCCAGGCCGCCCTCAACGTTAGGATCTCATCCATCCAGCCCGGCGACTCAGTGCTGCTGGACATCGAACAGAAGTTGATCGAAGCGTACACCTCCGGCGCAGGCCAGGTGGACATCGCCGACGATGTTCAGAACATAAGCCCGGATTCGATCCTCTACACCAAGCCCATCATGCACGAACGCCCCGACGGAAGTGTGGAGTTCACAAGGGCCCTGAGCATACACATGCCTACAAGATCGGTCGTGCTCTCTATCGAAGACTAAATGAGCTCGTGGAAGATCTGGGTCGATACCGGCGGTACCTTCACCGACTGCCTCGCCACCGATCTTTCGGGTAATCTCACCCGCCTCAAAGTACTAAGCAACGGAACACTTCGTGGAAGAATACTGACCCGGCTTTCATCCGACACGCTGGCCGTAGAGCTCAACTGGCCAACAACAGAAGACATTTACGCAGGATACACGATCACCCTGGCTTCGGATCGAAGTGTTAAAGCCATCGTCAGCTCTGTCGATACCGGAAAAGGTTTCATTACCCTGCAGGAGCCTTCGAAAGTCCGCTGGACCGGCGAAACGATCGAGCTCACGACCGGAGAAGAGGTACCCGTGTTTGCCGCACGGCTGCTCACGGATACCAGGCTTTCCGATCCTTTCCCTCCCATCGAGATGAAGCTCGGCTCCACTCGCGGCACCAACGCGATCCTTGAAAAGAAAGGAGCCCGTACCGCCTTGCTGACCACCAAAGGTTTCAGGGATATTCTCGCCATCGGCAATCAGCAACGGCCCGACTTGTTTGCCCTTCATGTGATAAAGGAAGAACCGCTTTACACGGATGTGATCGAAGTGGAGGAGCGTATGGCATCCAACGGATCGATTATCGTTCCATGTAGCAATAAACAGTTCAAGGCCATCATAGAACGGTTAAAAAAAAAGAAGATAGACTCGGTTGCGATCTCATTTCTCAATAGCTACAAGAACCCGCTTCACGAACAGCTTGCGGCGAAGCAGCTTGAAGATGCCGGCATCCGTTTTATCAGCACGTCGCACACATTGTCGCGGCAAATGAGGATACTTCAGCGCACGGAGACCACGGTGGTCAATGCATACCTCGCGCCTATCATTCACAATTACGTCGGCAGGATATTGAACGGGCTGCCTGGCGTCGAACTGAAGATCATGACCAGCGCGGGCAGCCTCGCGAAAGCAACCGAGTTCCACCCGAAAGACAGCTTGCTCAGCGGGCCGGCGGGTGGTGTCGTGGGCGCTGCGGTTACAGCACAACTATCGGGTATCGATAAGCTCATCACCTTCGACATGGGCGGCACCAGCACCGATGTTTCTCTTTACCACGGACGATTCGATTACCGGTACGAGTCGCGTGTCGGGGTGCTGAAGATCCTTTCGCCCTCACTGGCTATCGAGACTATCGCGGCCGGCGGTGGCTCTGTTTGTTCTTTCGATGGCTACAAGCTCGGCGTAGGTCCTGGGAGCGCCGGAGCATCTCCGGGACCGGCATGCTACGGGGCGGGCGGGCCACTCACGATCACCGATGTCAACCTGCTGCTCGGTCGCATCGACCCCAAAACATTTACGATACCGTTATCGGTCGCGAAAGCAGAAGAAGCGCTTGAACAGCTGATCAGGAAAGTGAAAAGAAAATATTCGAAGACTGAAGTTCTTCTTTCACTCGCACAGATCGCGAACGAAAAAATGGCGGGCGCAATAAGAAAAGTTTCCACGCAATCGGGTCACAACCCCGCCGAGTATACTTTGTTGTGCTTCGGCGGCGCCGGCGGCCAGCATGCCTGTGCATTGGCGTCGATGCTTAACATGAAGCGCATCCTCGTTCCGTATGATGCGGGACTGCTGAGCGCTTACGGCATTGGGCACGCAAAGACCGAAAAGTTTAAAGAGAAGCTGTTGTTGATGCCGCTCGATGCAGCGGTGAAACAGTCGCCGTCGTTAGCCGATCAACTCTTCGAAGAGGGAAAAAAGGAACTCGTTGCGGATGGGATCGCCGAAAAATTGGTTTACGTCGAAAAGCGCGCGGCCTTTTTGAGATTCAAGGGGCAGGAAAATACGATCGAAGTCGATCTTACCCAGACCGGATTCACCGGCACGTCGATCTTGCAATCATTCAGAATTCATTACGAACGGATCTTCTCTCACTGGCTCGATCACCCGGTTGAAGTCGAATCTCTTCGCGTTACAACAGCTGTGAAAGACGGCAGTTTAAAAAAGAGAGAAGTTGATGTAAAGAATTACAAACCCAATTCGAAAAGGGATAACATTTTCATTTGGGAAGACTTGAATGCAGGTGCAAGCATCGACGGGCCGGCGTTGATCGTGAGTAAGAATTCGACTACGGTGGTGGATGCGGGTTGGAGGTTTTATTTAGATGGAAATAATAATGGAATTATAACAGAAATGCATCTCTCACGGATCACACAGATCAAAGTTCCTATCCGTGCGATCCGTGAGAGACAAAACATAGAAGCTAATCTGGAGCTCTTCACCAATCGCTTTACCTCCGTTGCCTATGAAATGGGCGCCATGCTTCAGCGCACATCTTTCTCGATCAACGTAAAGGAACGTCTCGACTTCTCATGCGCTGTGCTCGATCGCGACGGATATCTCGTAGTGAACGCTCCGCACATTCCCGTTCACCTCGGCAGTCTCGGAGTTTGTGTGCGAGAGGTCGCCCAGGCGATCGATATTCGCAAGGGAGATGTTGTGATCACCAACCATCCCGCCTACGGAGGATCGCACCTCCCCGACGTAACATTGATCAAAGGAGTCTTTGTCGATAACAAGCTGGTTGCCTACGTAGCCAACCGCGCACACCATGCGGAGATCGGGGGAAGGAAACCCGGTTCCATGCCTGCGGACGCTACCACGCTCGAAGAAGAAGGCGTTGTGATCAGTCCCACGTACCTGGTCAGGAACAACGTCGCCATGTGGGATAACATCGCGCACTTGTTTCAGACGTCAGCCTGGCCCACGCGACTGTGGGACGAGAACCGCGCCGACCTTAACGGAGCCCTCGCCTCGGTGAACTACGGCGAACAGGCATTGATAAGTTTGTGTGAGCGCTTCGGAACCGGGAAAGTCCATGAGTACACGTTGAATATCCGCAGACATGCTGCCGGATTATTCGCGGAAAAACTTAAAACACTCGCCCTCACGAAAGCAAAGGCTGTCGAATATCTCGACGACGGATCGCCGTTACGTGTCGCCATTTCGAAACAGAAGGGCAGGCTGGTCATCGACTTCACCGGGTCTTCGTCCGTTCATCCCGGCAATCTCAATGCAACGAAAGCGATCGTCCAAAGCGTGGTGTTGTATGTCATTCGTCTCCTGGTAAACCGCGACATCCCGATGAACGAAGGACTGATGGATTTCGTGAAGATCATTCTGCCGCAAGGCCTTTTGAATCCCGACTTCAGTGTGAAACATCCGCCGGCTGTCGTTGGCGGCAACACGGAAGTAAGTCAGCGTTTGACCGACACGCTTCTGAAAGCGTTGAACATGGCCGCCTGCAGCCAGGGAACCATGAACAACTTCCTGTTTGGCAATGAGCACTTCGGATATTATGAAACGATCTGTGGCGGCACCGGAGCCGGCAAGGGCTTCGAAGGAACCAGCGCGGTACATCAGCACATGACGAACACCAGGATCTCGGATCCGGAACTATTGGAGTGGCGGTTTCCCATACGCCTCGCAAGGTTTGAGGTGAGAAAAAATTCGGGTGGAAAAGGAAAATGGAAAGGTGGCGATGGGGTGATCCGCGAGTTCGTTTTCACGGAGCCGCTGGAGATCAATATTCTCTCTCAACATCGTACTGAAGCGCCATACGGGTTGAACGGCGGCCAACCGGGAAAAACCGGCAGGCAGTTCATCATAAAAACAAACGGTAAAAAGATCGTTCTTGGCGGAATGGATAGCGCCTCAGTGGAGATGAATGACAGGTTGATAATCGAAACGCCTGGCGGCGGAGGCTTTGGATAATGTGCGAAGTCCTATGTGCGAAGTGCGATGATCGAGGCACACAGCACCCACGTCGCACCCCGCACATTTAATTATTCTTTTTCTTCTTCAACAAATTATTCACCTTGTTCTTAAGCTGCTCGACTTCCTTAGTGCCTGTACTATCCTTCTTCGTTGAGTCACCCTTGAGCACTTTGTTGAGTATGTCCTTAGGATCTGTTCCTTTCACAGCTTCTTGTACGGCCTCCTGGGCCTTTTGCTGAGCGGCCTCTTTCACTTCTTCTTTCACCGCTTCGGTGGTCTGCTTCACTTCTTCTTTGATCGCATCCTTTACCTGCTGTTTTTGTTCCGTCATCACAAGTTGGGGTTTGGGATCAGCATACGTTCCACCGACGCCGATCGTGACGGGGATGTCTTTCGATACGTTTGTTCCACCCGTGATCTGGTTGGCATAACCCTGCAGCGCCGTTCCGATTTTCCCGGCAGGCACGTTCATCTTCAATGTATAATCGATCGTTCCGTCCAGGCCCGTACTTCCGGCAACATTGGTCGCGTAGCTTCCGAATTTTACAGCGAAGGGCTTCACGGTCAGGCGGCCGTTGTCGATCGACGCCGACATGAGTACGTCTTTCAAAGTAACATTGTCCGTATCGCTGAGCTTCGTAAGAGACGTTACACCCGAGATGAGCTTTGATTGCGTCAGCGATGCCTGCGCGATCTTCACCAACCCCGCTCCGTTCACGGTGCCCATTTTAGGCAACATGTCCTTACCCAGCTCACCGTTGATCTTGAAGTCAGTGCTGAAGTTTCCGGTCATGAGTCCGGCCACGGGAGCATAGGTTTTAACCACAGAGAACGAATGTGCCGCTTCTTTGATCGACAGGTCTTCGATCTTCAGTGCCAGATCATATCCAGGATGGTCGATGTCTTTCGTGTTATATGTTCCGTTCACCACAAAAGCGCCGCCGAGCAGATTGAACTTTAGTCCGCTCAGGTTGGCGATACCGCCTTTCAGAATGATGTCGCCGGAAGCGTTGGTCATGGTGTAATCCATCATCTTCACGGTTTTTACATTCGAACGCAAAACGAAATCGATGTTCTGGGGTATCGGGATGACGCCATACGTCGAATCCTCCGGTGTTGCTGCCTCTTCGCTGCCGGACATGAATTCATTGAGGTCGAGAAGCGTCGAGCGGAAGTCGACGTTACCTTTTATTGTTTCGTTGTTGCCAAACAAATAACCGATATAGTTGCTGATGGCGCCTGTGACAGAGAAATCACTTTTGCCTATCGTACCGGAGGTATTCTTCAACTCGATCTTCTTCGGGTCGAATGCCATCTCGGCCTGTGCAACGCCCACATCGGGCATGTCTTTCATCGTAAGCTTAAAGGCGGTCATCGAAGCCGACCCGCTTGTGGGAAGGCGGTCATATCGCTCTGCATTGAGATCCGACATCTTGCCCTTTGTGTGGATATCGGCTTTCACTTTCCCTGCTACCGTCATTCCTTCGAGCGGGAATATCTTCGTCATCTTTTCGAGATCAACGCCGCCTTTCGCATTGACATCCCAGGTATAGTCGTCGAGGTTAACGACCCTCATGTTTGCGTCGAATCGCTCGCCTTCCAGCATCATTGAGAAGGTGGGCACGTCGATCACCGTTTCAGCCATCTTGCCAGTCGTGTTCTTTACCGTGGCCGACATCTTCAGGTCCTCGAGCGGCGCCGGGAACTCTGCCGATTTAACAAAGCCATCGGCAAGGCCCATCGTAACATCTATCGCGGGTACCAGTTTCCTGATACTGTCGTACACGCCGTTGGCCTTTGCATCTACCGAGAATGTTCCACGCATCTCCAAGCCTTCCATGGGGAACATCTTGCTGAGCTCGGCAAGGTTTAGTTTGGCTGCAACCTGCGCATCCATCTTGTAATCCTTTAGATTCTCGATGCGCATTTTTGCGTCGACAGGGTTCGTTCCTAAATCGAGATGCAGTTTCTTAAGATCAACTACGGTGTTCTCGATCACGCCGGTGGTGTTGTCGACGTGCAGATCCATATTGATATTGTTGACTGCTGTCGGCAGGTCGGGATATTTGAACATGGCATCGGTCACCAGCAATGCCAGGTTGAACGCCGGCATCTGTGTGTCGCTGTACGTTCCTTTCACGGCTCCGCTGAATGCGAGCTCGCCGTCGGTCTTTATGTTGGAAAAATCTTTCGTGTACATCCCCGGTACGACCGAAAGCAGGCTCTTGAAGGAGTTCTCGGGACTCTTGAACGTGATGTCCATGCCGTAATCCTTCTCGTTCATCTTGAACCATCCGTCGAAGTTCATGCCGAAATCATTGACCTTCGCTGAGTTCTCTTTGAACGTGTACTTGGTGAAATCCTCGCTGATAGAAACAACTGCGTCGATCTCCACATGCTTGTTGCTGAGATATTCCACGCCGTCGTATGATGTCGTTACGCTGTCGGCGACTGTCTGTGTCCTGAGGTCGAATACATCCTGAGTGAAATCACCATTGCCGCTGTGGTTCAAGCCACGGATATCGAGAAGATAAGGCAGCGACTTGTCGTCATAAACAACGTGACCGTTCACGATCTCCCAGTGGTCGATGCCAAAGGAGAACTTGCTGGTATCGGGAGCCGTCTGCACGGTATCGGCTGAGGGATACGTGATATCATAATTAGCCCGGCCGTCTTTCAGCACCTTGATGGTGATCTGCGGATCGACGAGCGAGATACCTTTCACCCGCAGCTGATCGCCGAACAGGATGTCTTTCAGGTTCACCTCAACATCGAGCTCCTGCATGACAAAAAGGGGCACTTGTTCGAACGGCGCACGGTTGAACACACCAAGCTCTTTGATCTGTACAGTTACATTCGGGAAATTCTTGAATATGCTAAGGCTGAAATTGTCGACGTCGAACACCACGTCGGCGTTCACGGTCTCGGCAATCTTTTTATCGAGCGCAGCCTTGATGTCGTCCTTAAATACGATGGGTATAATGATTCCTGCCGCAACCAGCAGCAACAGTACCACACCAAACACGATCAGGATCCTCTTTACGATCTTCATACAGGTCAATTAGAGCTTAAAATTACGAATTCCCAGCCGAAGGCAGGCCAGTTAACAAAACGGTCGCCCTTCGGATATTGTGCGGGCCGATCCAGAAAAAACGCGTTTTCCTAAAGAAACCAGCGTAATATGAACCCCAACACTTTCCGCTTGAACGAAGTATAAGGTGGATAAAACAGGTAAGCGTTCGAATATCCCGATTTCTGTCGTACGATGGGTTTTTCGTTTGTAAACGCCAGGAACCCGGCATGTCCGTGCGCTTTCCCGATACCGCTGTTGTTAACCCCGCCGAACGGCAAATTCGGGTGAATAAACTGAAGCACGCAGTCATTGATACAAACACCGCCCGCCGACGTTTCCTTCAACACCTTTTCCCGGAATTTCCGGTCGTGGGAGAAGATGTATAGCGACAATGGTTTCGGCTTCGAATTGATCAATGGTATCGCGGCGGTCTTTGTGTCCATACCGATAACAGGCAGCACAGGACCAAAGATCTCCTCCTCCATGACCAGCATGTCATCGGTGACATTGGTAAGTATCGTTGGCGGAAAGAATTTTTCTGACTCCCTGAATTCACCCGTCAGTGCCGGCGTAGCTCCTTTGTTGATCGCGTCCTTCACCATGTTGCTTAACCTGGCGAAATGCCGGAGGTTGATGATCCTCCCGTAGTCTTCTGCCCTGCCGAACAGCTCCGAAACACTTTCTTTCAGTAAGGCCATAAACTTCTCTTTCACGGAATTGTCGACCAGGATGTAATCGGGCGCTATGCAGGTTTGTCCGTTGTTCAGGAATTTTCCGAAAGCTATACGTTTCGCTGCGTCTTTCAGATCGGCCGAAGCATCGACGATCGCCGGAGACTTGCCGCCAAGCTCCAACGTTACTGAAGCCAGTCGATCTGCGGCAGCGTGCATGATGATCTTGCCAACGGCCGGACTTCCGGTAAAGAAGATGTGATCGAACGGAAGCTCGAGCAATGCGGAAGCGGTGGTGGCATCGCCTTCAACCACCGTTACAATATCTTCCTCGAAAACTTCGCTTACGAGTTTTTTTATAAATGCAGATGTGTTGGGTGTGAGCTCCGATGGCTTGACGAGAGCCGTGTTCCCCGCCGCAATACATGATACCAACGGCCCGATACAGAGATTGAATGGATAGTTCCACGGGGCAATGATCAAACAGGCGCCTTTCGGTTCATAGCGAACCTCGGAACGCGTACCAATGAACGTCAGTGGCGCGTCGATCTTTGTGGGACGCGTCCATCGCTGCAGGTTCTCGATCGCATGATTGATCTCCGCAAGCACGGGGAAGAGCTCGGAAGTCGACACTTCCATCGCTGGTTTACCGAGATCGGCAAAGACAGCCTGCTCGAGCGCGGACTGGTTACTTCGAAGCCATTCATCAAGCTTCTCCAGGCGGCTCGCACGCACGGCGATCTCTTCGGAGCGAAGCAGCTGACTGCGGTCCTTCAGCTTCCTGAATGCCGGTCCGAAGTCGGTGGTGGTTTGCTTTTCGAGTGTGTTCGCCATAGGCCCTGCTACGAAAGATACCAAATTGGCCTCAATTCAGGCGTATTACAGAATGCTATGCCCATTTGCCCTAATGTTACCTGTATGTTATCTTTATATTACCAATGTTAACAGGGATGAAGCGAGTGATACTCATGGTGGTTTGTTTGTCAGCGGCGCTGGTGTGCCGGGCGCAAACAACCGTACTTAAGAAGGTGTGGGCAACGTCAACGTCGGGCGAAGGACTTCAGCGTGTCGAAACCAGAGTGGGTAAGTTGGTAAGCCAACTCGAGAAACGTCATTACCGGAATGATGTCAGGAAGCTGCACGCTTTGTTCACGAAGACCCATAACAGATTCCTCCACAGCTATGTTCAGTACACCGGCATCGATCAACTGGCGAAGGGCCGTTACGACTGCCTGACAGCTACTTCTCTTTTTGCCGATATCCTGACGAGGTCCGGCTTCTCTTACAACATCATTGAAACAAACTATCACATCTTCATCGTGGTGAATACCAAAGATGGCGACGTTGTTCTCGAGACAACGGATCGCCTGGGTGGATTCGTTAATGATGAAAAGAAAAAGGATGGAATGATAGCCGAATACAAGAAGAACATATTAGCCTCCGCCACTCCTTCACATCATCAATACAGCTTCAGTTTATACCAACCGGTGAGTACCGATCAGCTTGCAGGCCTGCTTTATTTCAACCAGGCGGTGAATGCTTTCAATGCCGGTAAATGGGAGGAGTGCTCCGAAAAACTTTCAGCGGCGACGCTGACTACTAACTCTCCGCGTATCGCCGACCTTACTGCGATGCTTCGTCAGCAAGCTGATAATAAGTAAAAGTTAATTCTCGAGGATCCTGACCTGAACCCTGCGATTCATCTTGTGGGCTTCTTCTGTGTCGGCGCGCGATAGCGGCTGTGTACCGCCGAAAGCTTTCGTCTTCACTTTATTTTTCGTGACACCTTTCGATACGAGATACTCTTTCACAGCATCGACGCGTTCCTGGGACAGTCTCATGTTCTGCTTAGCGTCACCTTTGACATCGGTGTGGCCTTCGAGCTGTATGATCATCTTAGGATAGGTCTGGAGCATCTTTACGACCTGGTCGAGCTCTTCGAACGAAGCGGATTCGATCTTGGCCTTACCAAGCTGGAAGATCAGGTTATCGAGGTTCAATACTTTACCAACCGTGTGCGTGGTCTCCGCAGCCTTCGAAGCAGTGGTAGGGAGTCCGAGCTCGACATCTTTTACTACCAGTCGTTCCTTCGCTTCGGCGGGGTCGAGCATATACTTGGCGGGAGCAAATCCCGGGGCCTCTACCATGATCTCGTAACGCTCGTTATCGAATAACGGGAACCTGTACGACGATCCCGTGAGCAATCCCACTTTGTTGCCGTATGGAAGGCTCTGGTACGAAATAGTTGCCGATACGGCTTCCTTCGTTGTGCCGTTGAGGATCTTTCCTTCGGCATAGATCAATGTGTCGGCCGAGTTCTGGGCGAATGAACAGCTAACTATCAGGCAGAAAAAAAATACGGTCGCGATGCTTTTCATCTCGATTACATGGTGAGGATAGTGAATTCAACACGCCTGTTCTTCTGGCGTCCTTCTTTGGTGTCGTTGGTAGCGGCGGGGCGGCTTTCACCGTAGGAGGTAGTAGTGATGCGTTCCTTCGCGATACCTTTTTGCACCAGGTAGTCGGTGACTTTCTGTGCCCGGTTCTTAGACAATATAATGTTATGCGCGTCTGTACCTGTATTGTCGGCATGGCCTGAAATCTCGACTTTGATGGAAGTCTGTTCTTCGAGCAATTCTACAACACGGTTAAGCTCGGGGAATGATTCAGATTTCAGAACGAATTTATCGATGTCGAAGAAGATGTTGTTGAGCGGGATGGTGACCTTAGGTTCGATCCTCGCCACTTCGATCGGTGCGATGCTCATGTCCTGGTGGGCGACCTGTCCGTCTGACTTGAAGTTTCTCAGGTCGAGATTCTGATTGACCGAGATATGTCCATCTGCTTCGGCACGAACACCATATAGCTCGCCACCGGGAAGCCTGATCTCATACTCGCCGGTCACAGGGTTGGATTGGGCGATACCCATTTCCTTTCCGTCGGAGAGGCGTTCATAAATGATCTTAGCGCCAATGGGCTGACCGGTCTTAGCATCGATCAGTTTTCCTTTCACGATCACGTAAGGCAGCGGGCTGTTGTAGAACGGCAGCCTGGCGCGATAGATATCTGTGTTGTCGGCAACGCCACGTGAGTAATAAGCATATTCACTGGTCGAGGGAATGTTGAAGAACAGGTCTTCGCCTTTCGAGTTAATATCGGAACCCATGTTCTTTGGCTCGCTCCAGTTGGTGTAAGTATCGTCGAGACGCTTGGTCATGTACACGTCGCTGCCGCCGTAACCGCTGTACCCGTTCGACGAGAAGTACATTGTTTGATCGTCGGATGCGAGGAACGGCGCTGTCTCATCGCCGGCTGTGTTCAACATGTCGCCCAGGTTCTTCGGTTCGGTCCACACACTGTCGTCGGCCATGAAGCTCACGTACAGGTCGCGGCCGCCGCGGGAATCTTCGCGTTCCACCGACATGATGAGCGCCTTCCTGTTGTTCGTCAGGAAGTAGTTGGCTTTCTCGTTGAAGTTGTAATCGTTGGTGATGTTGAGGGCTTTGGGCTTCGTCCAGTTGCCGTTCACATTGTTACTGACCGACACACCGGCAAGCATCTTACCGTTGTCGAGATACTTGTTACCCAAAATAAGTATCACGGTTTTGCCATCGGGCGTAGGTGAAGTGATGGCGTTGATGAAATTGGGATGTTCGTTGTTGAACTGCGGGCCCATGTTCTTGGCAAGCGACCATTTTCCGTCGGCGCCGAGTTCCGAATACCAAATGTCCTCCTTATCGTTCACACCACCGACGTTCTCGGGATGGTTCTGACGGCTGAAGTAAAGGGTCTTTCCGTCGGGCGAAAGCATGGGGTTCATTTCGCTTACATCGCTGTTCACGCTGGCGTCGAGCTTTTCGACAACAATACCGCTCGCGAGGAGCTCAGGCCTGATGATATCTGCAATGATCGGGTAATGAGAGTCGGTGATTGCCACCGCGTCGATAGAAAAGTACTCGGGAAGGGCTCCGCCGTCGAATTCGAGCTTCACGGCTGCCACTTTGTAGGTGGTTTTCTCAACGAAAACGTTCAGCATCCGGCCCTGCAACGGCACTGCTACGGGATTGAGTGTACGGGCAACGTGCTCGGTGCCGGCTTCGTCGTACAATAGCACGCGGTAAAGACCGCTGGGGTTATAAGATTCGGCTATCGCTATCTGCTGGACCTGTATGGGATGATCGTAGCCAAGTTTGATGAATTCCTTCTGTTTGGGGCGGTCGGGTGTCCATGCATTGGGGTTCTGGCCTCCCGCGGGAAGCACATTGGGCTTGCCCAGTATTTGCTCTGCCGAATATTGAACCGGTGTCAGTTCGCTTGAAAACTCTAACACTTTTGAGGCCCATTGAACCTCCTGTGCGAAGGCTGTTGATTCAAGAAGTAAAGCGAAGAGAGTTAGGAGTAGGTATCGCCTCATGCACAACTATACTTTAGGGGTTAAACATAGCTAAAATTTTTAAAAATGCGGAACAATAGTACATCTGGATGGGGGACGTCCAGGGCCCTGTTTGGCCAGGAACTCGTTCTTTGTCAGTTAACTTTAGTTAAGCGATGTACGCTGGAAGAGGAGGAAACCTACATGTAGCAGAGCGCCAAACTGGTTCCCGCGGTCATTGTAGTAGTTCGCACTGAGGCTTATCGGACCAACCGATGAATGCAGGACCAGGCCGGCCGTGGCGGCCAGGTAGAACCTCTCGATATCCTGGCTCAGGGTAGGTCGTTGGTCATCCTGCTGAATAATGCGCTCGAAGGGCTTGAACACGTACCCCTCCAATCTGAAATCGAGATTCTTCTTGATTGAAAAAATGTTTCGCCATCCACCCGCCACGTAGTTGAAGGCCCTGAAGTTTTCGAGCAATAAAGTCGGGCTGTCCTGCATTGGATTGAATGCCGACGCATTGATGATCGTACCCTGGTAATTACTGAAGAACGGTTGGTTGGAGATCACTCCTTCCACGAAATAACCCGAGCTGTAAAAACCTTTCTTGAAATATTGTTCCATCGACACCTTACCGCGAACCCACGCCCGGTGTTCCGACTCTTCGGTTTCGATAGCCGATGTGTTGCCGGGGGTAAAAGTCTCCCGCACAGTAAACCAGTCGAACGAAAACTGGTATTTGCGCCCTTGCGAAGCATACTGCTTCCGGTTCAAATTGTTAGTTGACAAAGAGAACCCATTGCGATATCCGGCGATACGAAGCTCATCAAGTGTGTCGGAGGAGACTAACACATCGGAGTCTATGTATCGATCGAGGTTGTTTACGTAATAAGTATAGGCCGATAATTTGAACCCGGTACCGATCGGAATTCCCACAGCCAAACCGACTTTACGGTCGATCCTGTTAAGAACCGTAGGCGGAAAGTTATCGAGCACGACGTCTTTGCCTTCGAGGAAATCCCAGTTATTGAATGTTGCTTCGGGTTCGAGATGAAATCTTCCAAAGCCCGGTAAATCCATGCGCGCCTTTATCTGTGCCGATTTATAGAAATTACCGGCATAGAAGTTCGTCATGATGTGCGTCAATGCGCGGTCGAAGTAGTAATAATTGACACCGAGGTACATCGTGCTGATGTTCCTTGTCGATATCACTCCGCCGAAGTCGATCTGGAAATCGTTCTGTGGACGTTTGCTCAGCTTGAAACTAAACTTATCGGTGGTCGGATCGAACAGAAAGCTCGGATAGACATTCTGAAAATAATCGTCGGATACCAGTTTGAAGTATCCCTGCTTGACATCGCGGAAATACAAAGGACGACGCCCGTTCCTGAAGAACTTGTTGATGTAGATCTGCTGTCGCGAGTTGAATCCCTCGTATGTGATCTGTTCAACCTGTATTGCAGTGGTCTTGTTGTTGAACTTGTTGCGTGCATCGGCAACCTTTTCGCAAGTGCGAAGGGCGGCAGGATCGATCTTCCTTTTGATCTCATCCATTTGTCTCATGGTTTGAGCATAACCGCTGTCAATCATGCTCCTCACCCTTGCAAAATCAAAAGAAGACAATCCTTTGAGATTGGGCTGAATGTATACGCCTGTCGCCGGTATCTTCGAAGGATCGGACTTGTCGAGCAACATATACAACAACGACTTCGATATCAGTTGTTCATCTTCGCCATACGGATACTCATCATATACTTTCGACGACACGTTGCTTCCGATGATCACATCGGGATTGAAATCTTTCTGTACCACGTCGACCGGAAAGTTGTTGTAGACACCTCCGTCGAACAAGTACTTGTTGTCGACCTTGATCGGTTTGTAAAAGAACGGAACGGTTTGCGTTGCCCGGAGCGCATCGCTCAAGCTTCCGGATTTAAGAACAACTTCCGTCTGCGTAAAGATGTCGGCAGCGACAACGCGCAACGGGATGAACAAGCTGTCGAAGTTGCCTCGTGCTATCGCCGAAGGCTGGGCCATGACTTCCGCAAGAGCAAAGTTGAGGGACAAGTCGTTGGCTATACTTGAGTTGAGATTGAAATTGAATGTTGAATCGAGAGAGAGGTTGATCTTGAGCACCGAGGGGTTATCGTCGGGGCGGTTGTAGTAGTAATTGTATCCCTGCTCGAGCCGACCGGTCACCCAACCGATGAATTCTTTCGACAGCATGATCTCTTCGATCTGCTGAGGACTCATCCCTGCGGCATAACATCCTGCTACGATCCCGCCCATGGAAGTGCCCGCGATGTAGTCGATCGGGATCTCGTTTTCCTCCAGGGCTTTCAGAACTCCGACGTGGGCGATCCCCTTGGCCGCACCTCCGCTGAGCACCAACCCGACTTTTTGGGCAAATGCAGAAAATGCCGTTAGGAGGCAAACCATAAAGAGGACCGTCTTGACCATTTCTCACGGAACGAATATTTCTCACGGAAAACACGGACAGCACGGAAAATGCAAGAGCCTTTTTAAAGTCTTGCGGAACCATGCAGAAAGCCTTGTCGAGCCTTCCGTGTTTTCCGTGAGAGATTAACGTTGATCCTTTGAGGTCTTAATTCGTCACCGCTGCAATTTCAGCAGGTTCCACGGGAAAAGGAATAGCGTCCAGGCGCTTTATTAGGGTTTCCTTGACGATATCGAATGCGGGACGGTCAGCATCCCCGATTGGCTGAGCAGCGGGCAGTTGCACTTTAAGGGCATCTACCTGGACACCATTCTTCCAAAAACGGTAGCAAAGGTGAGGTCCGTTGGCAAGACCGGTGCTACCTACATAGCCGATGGTCTGACCCTGGTGTACCCGGGCACCCGCCCTGACGCCGTTGCCGATCTTTGACATGTGAAGGTACTGGGTGGTGTAGGTGGCGTTGTGACGGATCTTGACATAGTTGCCGTTGCCTCCTCTATACTGTGCTTCGAGCACGATACCGTCGCCTGCAGAGCGGATGGGCGTGCCGGTCGGCGCAGCGAAGTCCGTACCCTTGTGTGCCCTGAAGACTTTCGCAACGGGGTGGAAACGATTGGGATTGAAGCGCGAGCTGATCCGTGTGAACTCGATAGGATACTTCAACAGCGCCTTTCTCAGGCTGTTGCCTTTCTCGTCGAAGTAGTCCGTGCTTTCGTTCTGCTCGAAAGGGAAAGCATAATACGGGCTGCCGAAATGTTCGAAGTAAACTCCCTTGATCTCTTCAATGCCAACGGGCTTTCCTTCAACCTGACGTTCTGTATAAATGAGCTTGAACTTGTCGCCTTTCTGGAGACGTTGAAAGTCGACCTGCCATGCAAAAATATCGACGAATCCGTTCGTGAGCTCGTGAGAGATATTCATCGACTCGATGGTCTCCGAGAGATTGGATTTGATCTCTGCAGCGATAGATCTTTCAACGGTAGCTGTTTCGCGGCTGCACGTTTCTACAATAAGAGTATCCGAGAAGTGAAACACGACATAGTCAACCGGGTTGGCTTCGTAGACGAGGGCGCGTGCGGTTTTGACGGAGTCGGTATCAGTGATGAGTGTATATTTCCTGTGGGCAGCTACTTTTCTGAAATCGAATACATTCCGTGGGATCATGGCGAGAAGGCGCAAGGCTTTTCCGTCAACATGATATCCGTCGAGGAGGTCGGAGAAGCGCTGGTTGCGTTTTACTTCGGCGCTGACGATTTCAAGTCCGTCCACAACCATCCCGAATAGTCTTGTAGGCTGGGGCACGAATTGAGGGACCGACGTTGTGTCGACAGCTATGTCGTCATCAAACGATGTGTACTGCGAGACATTGTCGAAAACGATGAGCACACCGAAGATTACAAGCAATGAACCAAGGATGATGAGAGACCTCCGAAAAAATTTCATAGTATACGAGGAGCGTTAAAAAATGCAGTCTCTCACGGAACACACGGAAAAAATGCAGACGTTATGAAAGTTGTGCCGAACCTTCCAGAAGGCTTACGGTAGAGCCTTCCGTGTTTCCCGTGCATTCCGTGAGAGAAAAAAACAGGCTACAATATAGCAACAAACTCGTTAACAACTGATTAGAATTTCATGAAAGCGGCTGATTGCAAGCCAGTTGGGTATCCGAATACCTAACCCTAGTTAAACAACTCTTTGTACTTCTTTTTTCCGGAATCCAAAAACCCGACAAACCCGTTGATGTCCCTGTCGTAAGCTCGCGGCCAGGCCAGCACACGCTCGTCGTCACCCAGGAGGATATAGAAAGGTTGCGCGTTGTTGTCGAGATTGGCGATCTGCAGGTCGGCGTTTTGTTTACCTATGGTCTTTTTCACCTTACCATCAACTTTGGAAGTATACCAGTCGGCTTCCGGAAGCTCCGTCTTGTCGTCGACATACAGGGCGACCACTATGAAATCGTTGTTGAAGCGCTGCAGCACTTGCGGGTCGCTCCATACTACGGCTTCCATCTCACGACAATTGGTACAACCGTGGCCGGTGAAGTCTATGAACAAGGGTTTGTGCTGTTCGCGCGCACAGGCAAGGGCTTGTTCATAGTCGAAATACCCGTTGATGCCGTGGGGCAGGTGAAGAAAGTCTGCATACTTCGCGGGGCCACAGGGAGAGTCTTCACCTTTCAGTGCAGCCAGGTTGAAATCGTGCGTATACATGGGCGGCAGATATCCTGCAAGAGCCTTGAGGGGTGCGCCCCAAAGGCCTGGTGTCAAATAAACGACGAACGTGAACGTCGCGAGGGCAAGCATTAGCCGGGGTACGGTAATTATTGTCGCAGCGGTGTCGCCTTTCAACGGAAGTTTACCGAGGAAGTAGATACCGAGCAGCGAGAAGGTCACGATCCACAATGCGATGTTGAGATCGCGATCGAGCAGTCCCCAGTGATAAGCCTGGTCGGCGATGCTGAAGAATTTCAAACAAAGGGCAAGCTCGAGAAATCCCAACGTGACTTTTACTGAGTTCAGCCATCCACCTGATTTCGGAAGTGCTTTGATGAGCTCGGGAAAGAATGCGAACAGGGTGAATGGTATTGCAAAAGCCAGCGAGTAAGAGAACATCGCGAGGATGGGTTTCATTACTTGTCCGCTCGCTGCCAGCACCAGCACGTTGCCGACGATCGGTATGGTACACGAAAACGAGACGAGCACCAGTGTTGCCGCCATGAAGAAGATACCGGTGAGTCCGCCTTTGTCGGCCTGCTGATCGGCTTTGTTCACAAGTTTATACGGAGCATTGATCTCGAACAGTCCGAAGAACGACAGTGCGAACACGATAAAGATCGCGAACACGAAAAGATTCGGAGCCCAGTGTGTCGACAGGGCATTGAGTCCATCGCTGCCTAACGAAAACGCGACGAGTGTTCCGGCCAGCGTGTAAATGACGATGATCGATAGTCCGAAGATGATCGCCTTCCTGATCCCTGCGCGACGCGACTGGCCCTCACGAAGAAAGAACGTGACGGTCATGGGTATCATCGGGAACACGCACGGTGTGATGAGTGAAGTGAGTCCGAGCACGAATGCCAGTACGAGGAAGCCTATAAACGATTCGTTGTCGATCATGGGAGTTCCATCGAGGATTGTTTTGTCGAGACGCGGACCTTCGAAACCTTTGAACACACTTTTCGGCTCCTCGACAACCGGATCGGTTTGCTGTGTGTCCGGGTTTGTAACAATGGCATCGCCGCCGACTTTAAAACCCGTTATGGCGAAGTCACCGTCAAACAAAACACAACTGCCTTCAGAACACACCTGTCCTTTGTATTCGCCGCCGAGCTTAACGGAAGGTGAAAGTATTTTTATCGTTTGTCTGAACTCACCTGTCTTCTCAAAGATGTTGACGTCACAATCAAAAAAGACGTCGTGTTTTTTGTGGTGGTCGATTGCTTTCAGAGTGCCGACCAGTTCGAAGCCGGAGTTTTTTGATACTGTAATGGAGATAGGGATAGGTCCGCAATCTTCGTCGAATTCATTCGTGTACATATACCACCCTTCATCAATAGTAGCCTTGAAGATCACGTCGACCTCGTCGCCCACTTTCAGATCTTTCTTCGATATGGATGCGGTTATCTTAGCGGGCTCCAGGACTTGCCCAGCCGACACGAATGTTGTTAGCGAAAGCAGGACGGCTACGAGGGATCTGAACATGGGCGCTAAGGTAGGGTATAGGGGCTTATGGTGCTTCGCACACATAGTGAGTTAGGATTTTTTTAACATTTTCAAATTGTTCAAGGTTCAAATATCACTGGGTTTATTCATCCCCGGAACCTGGAGATATCTCCCAGTGCGAGGATCGGTAAACTGAATGGTGACGGAACCTTGAACCTTGAACAATAACCGCAGGGTTACGAAGAGTAATGCTTATAAAACGCCACAATCGTCTCTATCCCTATAAAAAAGTTCTTAAGCCCATAACTCTCATTCGGAGAATGCAGCGCATCGCTATCTAGTCCAAACCCCATCAACACCGAATCAAGCCCAAGCTCTTTCTTGAACAACGAAACGATCGGAATACTTCCGCCGTCGCGGGTCGGGATGGGTCTCTTTCCCCACACTTCTTCGAAGGCCTTTTCCGCAGCCGCGTATGCTTTCGAATCTGTTGGCGTTACGGCAGGGTGACCACCGTGATGTGCCGTCACTTTTACTTTAACCGACTTAGGGGCATGCGAGAGAATATGTTTAGTGAACAACTCAGTGATCGCTTGATGATCCTGGTTTGGAACGAGTCGCATTGAAATTTTGGCGCTGGCCTTCGAAGGAAGAACCGTCTTGGCGCCTTCGCCGGCGTAGCCTCCCCAGATGCCATTGCAGTCGAGGGTCGGTCTTACACCGGTGCGCTCTAGTGTGGTGTAGCCTTTCTCTCCGGTGACTTCTTCGATGCCGAGCTCTTTTTTATATTCTTCGACATCGAACGGCGCGGAGTTCAATGCCTTACGTTCTGCGGTGGAGAGATCGACGACCTGGTCATAAAACCCTGGGATTGCTACATGTCCATTCTCATCGATCAGCTTGGCGATCATCTTCGCCAACTCGTTGATAGGATTAGCTACGGCGCCACCGTACACACCTGAGTGAAGGTCGCGGTTCGCGCCGGTCACTTCGACTTCCATGTAACTCAATCCACGAAGCCCGACGGTGATCGACGGCTGGTCGAGCGAGATCAGTGCGGTGTCGGAGATCAGTATTACATCGGCCTGTAGCTTATCGCGGTACTCTTTTACGAAGACGGGCAGGTTATCGGAACCGACTTCCTCTTCACCTTCGATCATGAACTTAACATTACACGTCAGCAGGTTATGCTTCGTCAGTATTTCGAAAGCCTTGATGTGCATGTACACCTGTCCTTTATCGTCGCAGGATCCACGCGCGTAGATCTTCCCATCACGTACCGTCGGTTCGAACGGAGGCGATACCCACAGGTCGAGCGGGTCGGGTGGTTGTACATCGTAGTGACCATAGACAAGGACCGTCGGCTTTTTCGGATCCACTTTCTTCTCACCGAAGACGATCGGATGACCTTTGGTTTCAACGAGGGACACGTCGGCGCCGAGTTCTTTCAGACGGTTGCGAACATATTCGGCAGCTTTACGAACGTCGCCCTTATGACGACTGTCGGCGCTTACGGAAGGTATCCTCAAAAGTGCGTATAGCTCTTCGAGAAATCTATCCTTATTGGTTTCGATGTATTGCTTGACCATGGCTTATCTGCTTTTTATTTTCAAATGCTATTTACTTACTATTTATTTCGAAATTACACCTATGAAGTACGGCAGGGTAAAAAATTTCATCGGCGGCGCATTTACCGAGATCAACAGCAGCCGGATCTTGACCATCATTTCGCCTGTCGACGGCGCTCCTTTGGCCGAGCTCCCGTGTTCTGGCGCAGATGAGGTCGCCAGGGCGACATCTGTCGCACAAACCGCTTTCTCTACGTGGTCTAAAACGCCTATCAAGGAACGTGTCCAGGTCTTCTTCAGGTATAAATTCCTTCTGGAGAAAAACATAGACGAGCTCGCCGCACTCGGCACGGAAGAAAACGGCAAGACCATCGGCGAATCGAAAGCCGAGATCGAAAAGTGTATCGAGCTCACGGAATTTGCGTGCTCGCTGCCTCAATTGGTTCAAGGGGAAACACTGGAAGTGAGCAAAGGTGTCGAGTGCAGATCGGAGCATGTTCCACTTGGGGTCGTCGCCAGCATCGTGCCGTTCAACTTCCCGACCATGGTGCCCAACTGGACAATCCCGAACGCACTCGCCCTCGGGAATTGCATGATTATCAAGCCTTCGGAGAAGGTGCCTTTGAGTCTCGGTCGCATCGCGATGTTGCTAAAGGAAGCAGGACTGCCGGATGGTGTCTTCAACATCGTCCATGGTGATCGCGAGGTGGTTGAAGCCATTTGCGATCAATCCGGTATCCAGGCTGTCTCTTTCGTTGGGTCGACACCCGTCGCGAAAGAAGTATACAAACGCGCTACGTCACAGCTGAAGAGATGTCTCGCACTGGGTGGCGCCAAAAATCATTTGTTGGTTTTACCCGACGCAAAGCCGGACATGACTGCGCAGAATATCACCGCCTCCATGAGCGGTTGTGCCGGACAGCGATGTATGGCCGCCTCGGCGATGGTCGCAGTCGGCAACGTCGATCATATCATCGAAAAGATATGTGAAGAGGCAAGGAAAATAGTACCCGGACAAAATCTCGGAGCTGTCATCAATAAAGCTTCGCAGCAACGTATCGAAAAATATGTAACAGAAGCTGAACAGAAAGGAGCGCGGATTCTCGTCGACGGCCGGAAAGTCGTTGTTAAAGGAAAAGAGAACGGCACATACGTAGGTCCTACCGTAATCGACTACGTCACGCCCGATATGGCTATCGCACAGGAGGAGATCTTCGGTCCGGTGATCAGCATCATGCGAACAAACACGCTCGACGAAGCATTGGCTATCGAGAACCGGAACATCTACGGCAATGCCGCTGCGGTGTTCACACAAAATGGAAGCCTTGCGAGACACGTCATCGACAAAGCCAGCGCAGGAATGATCGGCGTCAACGTAGGTGTGCCCGTTCCACGAGAGCCCTTCTCTTTCGGCGGATGGAATGAGAGTAAGTTCGGTGTGGGAGATATTACAGGAAAGAGCTCGATTGAGTTTTGGACGAAATTGAAAAAGACTACGGTGAAGTGGAATCCGGAGGCGGGAGTAAACTGGATGTCGTGAACCGTTCAAGGCCCAAGGTTCAAGGTTCAAAGTCACAGCTGGTTTCGATAGTCTGCGTGGCATGGAGACGTCCGAAATTGGAATAATCCTGGTATATAAACCTCATGATTTCTCCATGGTCAACGAGTGTCGAATCATCACGCTCTTTGAACTTTGAACCTTGAACCTTGAACAATTTCACAAAGACCTATGAGCACCGAATCTCAATCCATCCTCGAAGACAACTTAAATTACACCCTCTTCTCCTGGAGCGCCCAGAAAGGAATCAATCCCCTTGCGATTCAACGCGCCGAAGGCGTCTACATGTGGGATTACGATGGCAAACGATATCTCGATTTCTCATCAGGCCTCATGAATGTCAACATCGGTCACGGCAATCAGCGTGTTACGAATGCCGTTGTGAAGCAGATGCAGGAAGTCAGCTACGTAACTCCTTCGTGTGTGACAAAGGTGCGCGGCGAGCTCGGAAAAAAACTTGCAGCGATCTCGCCAGGTAATCTCAATAAAACACTCTTCACTGTTTGTGGCGCCAGCGCTATCGACAATGCAATTAAACTTGCGCGACTTTATACAGGCCGTCACAAGATCATCGCCCGATACCGTGCATTCCACGGAGCATCGTATGGCGCCATGACCGCCGGCGGCGACCCCCGTAAGCTTCCGCACGACAGTCAGCAGGTCCCCAACGTCATTCACGTCGAAGATCCGTACTGTTACCGTTGCCCTTGGGGACAACAGAAAGAAAGCTGTTCGAAACTTTGTGTCGATCACGTTCAACGCGTGATTGAATTCGAAGGGCCGGAAAACGTAGCTGCAATATTGATGGAAGGTGAAAGCGGATCGTCCGGCTGCATTAAATATCCCGAAGGTTATCTCAAAAGCATCCGGGCTCTATGCGACAAACACGGAATACTTCTCATTATGGACGAAGTCATGAGTGGCTTCGGAAGAACCGGTCAGTGGTTCGCCTGCCAGGTGCACGACGTGGTACCCGACATGATCGCCACCGCGAAAGGGATCACAGCCGGATATCTTCCCTTCGGTGCGCTGATCGTCAGCGACAACATCGCCAATCATTTCAACGACAAGGTGCTTTGGCTGGGACTGACCTATTCCGCGCATCCTGTGTCATGTGCCGCGGCTCTCGAAGTATTGAAGATCTACGAAGACGAACACCTCATCGAAAACGCCTCTGCCATGGGCAAGTATGTGGAGGAGCAAGTGGAGAAACTGAAAGACATCCACCCGAGTATTGGCGACTTCCGCAATACCGGTTTGCTCGGTTGTATTGAACTGGTAAAAGATCGCAAGACAAAAGAACCAATGGCGCCGTTCAATGCGAAAGCTTCGGAGATGATGGTGATGAATAAAGTGGCAGCGAAGCTTAAAGAGCTCGGAATGTATACGTTCGTAAGGTGGAACTATATTTTCATTGCACCTCCACTTTCAGTTACGAAAGCACAGATAGATGAAGGACTCAGGATGATCAGTGATGCACTGAAGATCGCCGACGAAGCCATACTTACATAAGTGCGGAGTGCGAGGTGCGATGTGCGGGGAGATCCTTCGAAGGTCTTTCGTCGCACATCGCACCCCGCACATTCCGAGTGAAAACGATTGCGGAAATCTAACATTCCGTGCTTGCCCGCTTCCACAAACGTTTCCGGTGGCAGATTCCGAGTAAACCAAAAGTTTTTTTGAAAAATCCCGTTTTCACAGAATAAGTTTCTGCGTGCTGTAGGTTAACTTTATAGTGATTTTCCCTCATAAAATTCAAAAAATTGGAAGACCAGCAGCAGAACGGACTATATCACCCCTCATTTGAGAAAGACTCTTGCGGAGTCGGTTTCATTGCCAACATAAAAGGACGGAAGTCGCACCAGATCGTTTCCAACGGACTGACGATGCTGGAACGTATGAGCCACCGCGGTGCATGCGGATGCGAACCTAACACCGGCGACGGCGCCGGCATCCTGATCCAGATCCCGCACGAATTCTTTTTCACGGAATGTCTTAAACAAAACTTCACACTTCCCGAGATCGGTCAGTACGGCGTGGGCCTCATCTTCTTTCCTGCCGACGTCAAGCTTCGCGAGGAATGCCGGACCGTGCTGAACCGCCAGATCAAGCGGATGAAGATGATACTACTCGGGTACCGGGTGGTTCCTACCATGAACAAAGACCTCGGCGAAACAGCGATGAAAGCCGAACCCGTCATGGAACAGGTGTTCATCAAACGCCCCGACACCATCGACGACCCGGACGAGTTCGAAAGAAAGCTTTTCGTGCTCCGCATGTTCAGCACACGACTTATTAAAGAGTCGGTGAACGGAGTCAACAACCAGTTCTATTTCTCTTCTCTTTCTTATAAGACGATCGCCTACAAGGGCATGCTTACTTCCCACCAGCTCCGTTGGTATTTCCCCGACCTGGAACATGAAGAAGTCGTGTCGGCCTTCGCTGTTATTCATTCGAGGTTTTCGACCAACACGTTCCCCTCGTGGAGGCTGGCGCAGCCGTTCCGGTATATCGCTCACAACGGCGAGATCAATACTGTTCAGGGCAACATCAACTGGCTAAAATCAAAGGAAGCATTCTTCGAATCGCCTTACTTCACACGCGAAGAGCTCAACATGGTGTTGCCGATATGCAACCCGATCCAGTCCGACTCGTCTAATCTCGACAACGTCATCGAGCTTCTTGTTCACTCAGGCCGTTCGCTTCCTCATGTAATGATGATGCTGATCCCCGAAGCCTGGGACGGCAACGAGAACATGAGTCGCGAAAAGAAAGATTTCTACGAATACCATGCAAACCTGATGGAGCCGTGGGACGGGCCCGCATCCATCACTTTTACCGACGGTAAGATCATCGGCGCCACGCTCGATCGCAATGGCCTCAGGCCTTCGCGCTTCGTTGTCACCAACGACGATCACGTGATCATGGCTTCCGAAGTCGGCGTCCTCGACATCGATCAGTCTAAAGTGATCTCCAAAGGCCGTCTTCAACCTGGCAAGATGTTCATTGTCGACATGGAGGCCGGTAAGATCATCAGCGACGATGACCTCAAGAAAAAGATCTGTTCTCAGAAGCCCTACGGCGACTGGCTTCGCGCCAATAAAGTAAGGCTGTCGGATCTTCCCGAGCCCGGCGGAAGTTTCCACAAGTACGACTCAAACACATTCCTGAAACGACAGGTGTCGTTTGGATATACCTCCGAAGACCTCCGTATCATCATCACGCAGATGTGCGAAACGGGTAAGGAAGCCCTGGGATCCATGGGCAGCGATACCCCTATTGCCGTCCTCTCGAAGCAAGCCCAGCATCTTTCAAGCTATTTCAAACAACTCTTCGCCCAGGTCACCAATCCTCCGATCGATTCGATCCGTGAACGATTGATCATGTCGCTCGCATCGCACGTCGGTGGTTCATTGAACCTTCTCGAAGAATCGCCGGAGCACTGTATCACACTCGAACTACCGACACCGATCGTCACCAACTCCGAGCTCGAGCGGATCAGGTACATAGACCACAGGCATCTTCAGACAAAGACCATCTACACTTATTTCAAGGCCGACGGGAAACCCGGCTCACTCGAAAACGGCTTGAACCGCGTATGCCAGTACGTCACCGACGCTGTCGAAGACGGGTTTACGATCATCATCCTGTCCGACCGCAGCTTCGACAGCGGGCACGCACAGATACCTTCGCTGCTCGCCGTCTCAGCTGTTCACCATCATTTGATCCGCACCGGCAGCCGCGGCAGAGTCGGTTTGCTTGTGGAGGCCGGCGACGTTTGGGAAACACATCACTTCGCAACGCTTCTCGGTTACGGGGCTTCGGGTGTCAATCCCTACCTCGTGTATCAGACCATACACGATATGAAGAAACGCAATCTCTTCAGCGAAGAGCTGACAGAAGAGAGAGCGGCGTATAATTATAAGAAAGCCGTTGGCGGCGAGCTGCTCAAGATCATGAGCAAAATGGGTATCAGTACCTTGCAGTCGTACCACGGCGCACAGATCTTCGAAGCGCTTGGTATCAGCAAGGAAGTTATCGACCTGTATTTCACGGGAACGGTATCCCGCATCGGAGGTCTGACCCTCGACGACATCGCGCGGGAGTCGCTTGCGAAGCACAGCCTGGCATTCCCGAAAACTTCCAACGCTTCGATCCGTCTCGAAGTGGGTGGCGTCTACCAATGGAAACAGAGAGGTGAAGCTCACCTCTTCAATCCACAGACCATACACCTCCTCCAGCAGTCGACCAAAGCGAACGACTACCAGCTTTTCAAAAAATATACAAGCCTCATCAACGAACAGAGCGAGAAGGCGATCACGCTGAGAAGTCTTCTTGACTTCAAGAAAGGCAACCCGATCCCGATCGATGAAGTGGAATCGAAGGAGAGCATCTTCAAACGATTTGCAACCGGCGCCATGTCGTTCGGTTCGATCTCCTACGAAGCGCACAAGACACTCGCTATCGCGATGAATCGCATCGGCGGCAAGAGCAACTGCGGCGAAGGCGGCGAAGACGAAATGCGTTTTGCACGCCTGCCGAACGGCGACTGGGAAAACTCAGCCATCAAACAAGTGGCGTCGGGACGCTTCGGAGTAACGAGCTACTACCTGACCAACGCGCAAGAGCTTCAGATCAAGATGGCCCAGGGTGCAAAGCCCGGCGAAGGCGGACAGTTGCCGGGCTACAAGGTCGACGACTGGATCGGGCGCGTTCGTCACTCGACACCCGGCGTTGGCTTGATCTCTCCCCCACCGCACCACGATATCTATTCCATTGAAGACCTCGCACAGCTCATATTCGATCTTAAGAATGCGAACCGCGACGCACGTATCAGCGTGAAGCTCGTTTCGGAAGCGGGTGTGGGTACGATCGCTTCCGGTGTAGCGAAAGCACACGCGGACGTGATCCTGATCTCGGGCCACGACGGCGGCACCGGCGCATCGCCGCTCAGCTCGATCCGACATGCCGGCTTACCATGGGAGCTCGGCCTCGCCGAAACTCACCAGACATTGGTACGCAACAAGCTTCGCGGACGGGTGGTGGTTCAAACAGATGGACAGATCCGCACGGGTCGCGACCTCGCCATCGCCGCATTGCTTGGCGCTGAAGAATGGGGCGTGGCTACGGCAGCCCTCGTTACTGCGGGATGTATCATGATGCGGAAGTGTCATTTGAATACTTGTCCTGTTGGTGTAGCTACACAGAATAAAGAACTCAGGGCGCTCTTCACGGGCAAGCCGGAATATGTTGTAAACCTGTTCACATTCCTTGCGGAAGAGCTCCGTGAGATCATGGCAGAGCTCGGCTTTCGTACCGTCAATGAAATGGTAGGTCAGGTCGACTTCCTTGAAGTGAAGGAGATGGAGGATCATTGGAAGTACAAGAATCTCGACCTGGGTCGTATCCTTTTCAAAGAACCCATGAGTCTCGATACGCCTTTGTACAAACAGGAAGAGCAGGATCACGGTATCGAAGCCGTGCTCGACAGGAAACTTATTAAAGTAGCGGAGACTGCATTGAGATCGGGGAAGGCCGTTCAATCGGAGTTCACGATCTCCAACCAGGACCGCGGGGTAGGCGCCATGCTCTCCAACGAAGTCTCGAAGATCTACAAAGGCGAAGGACTTCCTGCCGATACGATCCACTTCAAGTTTCAGGGAACAGCGGGTCAAAGCTTCGGAGCCTTTGCCGCGAAAGGTCTCACCTTCGAGCTGGAAGGCGACGCCAACGACTACTTCGGTAAAGGACTGTCGGGCGGAAAGCTCGTTCTCTATCCTGACCGGTCCATCACATACAATCCTTCGAAGAACATCATTGCAGGGAACGTAGCATTCTTCGGCGGCACTTCGGGCGAAGCATACATCCGCGGCATGGCAGGCGAACGTTTCGCAGTCCGCAACTCCGGCGTGACCGTGGTGGTGGAAGGCATCGGCGATCACGGCTGCGAATACATGACGGGTGGAAAGGTGATCATCCTCGGCGAGACCGGAAGGAACTTCGCGGCCGGAATGAGCGGCGGCGTTGCTTATGTTTGGGATGTGAACAAGACATTCGTCCGCAATTGCAATATGGAAATGGTATTGCTCGACACGATCGATGAAGAGGAACAGCGTATGCTCAAGCAGCTGATTAAAAATCACAAAGAGCTTACGAACAGCGACGTGGCCGCCCATGTCCTGAGCTATTGGGCAACAGCCTTCAAGCAATTCATCAAAGTGATGCCGGTCGACTACAAAGCAGTGCTCGACAAGACGAAAAAAGAAAAGAACGTACTATTAAACTGATTCCAGGTGGGAAAGCCAACAGGATTTTTAGAAGAGAACAGGGATCTTCCGAAGAAACGCGACGTCAACCAACGCGTGAAGGACTATTACGAAGTGGAAGGTGAGGTGAACGACGCGCTCACGAACAAGCAGGCGGCCCGCTGCATGGACTGCGGTACTCCTTTCTGCCATCACGGATGCCCGCTGGGTAACAACATCCCCGAGTTCAACGACGCTGTTTATCAGAACAACTGGAAACTTGCATACGAGATACTGATCTCCACCAACAACTTCCCCGAATTCACCGGACGTATCTGCCCGGCTCCTTGTGAAGCCTCGTGCGTGCTCGGCATTAACAAGCCGCCCGTTACCATCGAGTACATCGAGAAGTCGATCATAGAAAAAGCATTCAGCGACGGGTTTGTAACACCCCGGATACCTTTGGTCCGCACTGGAAAGAAAGTTGCCGTAGTTGGCTCGGGCCCGGCTGGCCTCGCGGCTGCTGCACAATTGAACTACGCCGGCCATTCGGTCACCGTCTTCGAACGCGCCGACGCCATCGGCGGTCTGCTTCGTTACGGCATTCCCGATTTCAAGCTCGACAAACGAGTACTCGACCGCAGACTTGAAGTGATGAAAGCCGAAGGTGTGAAGTTCGTCGTGAACACCAACGTCGGTGTGAGCTACAAAATGAAGAAGCTGAAAGATGAGTTCGATGCGATCGTCCTCACCGGCGGTTCCACCATTCCCCGCGATCTTCCCATACCCGGTCGCAATCTGAAAGGCGTTCATTTCGCGATGGATTTCCTGACCCAGCAAAATCAACGCGTCAGCGACAAAAAAATAACAGGCGGTGATATCTGGGCAACGGATAAACATGTCCTCGTGATCGGCGGCGGCGATACCGGCTCCGACTGCGTTGGAACATCCAATCGTCACATGGCGAAGTCTGTCACGCAGATCGAGATCATGCCCAAGCCTCCGAAAGACAGAACAGAGTCGATGCCCTGGCCCAACTGGCCGATGATCCTCCGCACGTCTTCGTCACACGAAGAAGGCTGCGAAAGGCAGTGGAGTATCGTAACGAAGGAATTCGTGAGCGACGACAAAGGAAATGTGAAGGGACTGAAGATCGTTGAAGTGGAATGGAAAGCAGTGAACGGCAAGATGCAGTTCTTTGAAGTTCCCGGAACGGAAAGAGATATCCCGTGCGACCTTGCATTACTCGCGATGGGCTTCGTTCATCCCCAGCACGAAGGAATTCTCAAGCAACTTGGTGTCGATCTCGACGATCGTGGCAACGTAAAAGCCAATAGCTACCAGACGTCTGTCGAAGGAGTCTTCGCAGCAGGCGACATGCGCCGCGGACAATCACTCGTGGTGTGGGCGATCAGCGAAGGCCGCGAGGCAGCACGTGCTGTCGACGAATACCTTTGCGGAGTGACTGCGCTGGAAGCGAAAGAAAAGGGGACGTTGCATTTAGTTTAGCAACTTCCACGAGATTGCCCGGACAAGCCGTGCAATGACATTTTCATAGAAGGGCTTGCCTGTCCGGACGTGCGCATGGCGTTCCACAGACGCCCTTACCCGACCCCATTTCGTCTACGCACGCTCAGTTTGATTCACCATGCTACAACGCTGTCATTACCCGCTTCATGCGGGTAACCCCGTGGAGAGCCAGGAGCACTATTCGTAGGCTACCTTCCTAAGCTCACGTCCCACACACGGACAAGTTTGTTCATTATCATTTCTTTCAGAACCAAGAAATCACCTAATCTGCTGATTTTCGTTTGGCCGACTATTTGACCCACCCCCTCAATGCCCAGCCTCCATACCCGCTCCTTTTTAAGACGAATCACAAAGGATTGGGAGATCTACCTCCTCCAATTCATCACCCTATCCGTCGCATTTGCCACCGCCATCATCATCGTCTCTTTTGTTGTGACTGAATTCAGTGTCAATGATCATTTCGACAAGAACATTGTCCGTGTTCTCAAAAAAAACGAGACCAAAGAATACGAAGGACGAAACAGGTTGAGTGATCGAATTAGTCCGGATTTTTATGCCACGCTTCGGGCTGATAAAAATTTCACTTCAGTCGGTCGTGTAAAATCACTAAACGGCACCCACGCGGTAGATCCCGGGTTTAAAAAATATTTCGATCAATCGATCACATTCAACGACGATACGATCCGGTCCCTGGGATACGACCCGCTTGACTTTGGCGTGTATGCTGTGCTTGCTGATCCGGGAAAACAAATAGAGCTTCCTGCCGATTCATCCTTCTCCTACATCCTCCAACCCGCAAATGAAATTCATTTCGGTCCGCGCGTTATTGGCGAAAGCACAGGCCACGGCGACATCTACTGTGTCCTTATTCTCACCTGTATCATGTCGCTGATCGTAGCGCTTGCAACGACCAACTTTGTCAACCTCTCATCACTCACACTCCCGGGTCGTTCCAAAGAGCTCGCGATCCGTAAAGTTGCCGGAGCACAACGGTCGCCATTGCTCGGCCTCCTTGCGAAAGAAAGTCTTTCCATCGCCTTCATCTCGCTCGTCATCGGTATTGTTATTCTAATGATCGGCGCCGGCCCCGCGAATAAATACCTGTCTGTCGATTTCGCCGAATGGATCGGCAACAACTCTCTGGCTGCATACATACTTCTCACAATATTGTTCCTCCTGGTGGCCGTATCGCCATTACTTCCCGCGTGGGCTTTCGTAAAGGCCAGTCCCGGCCGGCTGCTCGGCACCGATACGATCACATTTCCGCGGATGAAGAAAGTCATTACGGTGATCCAGCTCGGTGTCAGTATTTCACTCATCGTGGCAAGCATGGTAATCGACCGTCAGATCTCGCGGTCATTGATCAAGGAGCCGGGAAAGAATCATGACCAGGTGGTTTACATGGCCTATCCTCCGGGGCTTACCAAACAATATCTCAACAGACTGAAGAACGACTGGCCACGCGATAACCCCAATATCCTCGAGTTGACCGCCGTCTCACATACTCCTGATAATCTCACGAGCAGGCCTATTGGTGAAGATTACTACCGCCTTAACGTCGATTACGATTTCAAAAAGTTCTTCAGACTGGAAATGGCGCGCGGCCGTTGGTTCGGCGCCAACGACGAAAACTCGACGATCGTCAACGAGGCATTCGGAGGCACAGACAAAACTTCCATTGGAGTCATCAAGAACTTCGCGGGCACGTACAATCTTCCCGACAAGCCCGTTCGTATCACGGTCGACAAAGATGAATTCAACTTCGTGATGATACGCGTGCTCGAAGTCAACGTGAGGAATACGCTTAACGTCATCTCGCGCCACTTCGAAGAAATTGCCGGCCGGCCCGTGTCTATCTTTTTTCTCGACCAGAACTACGCGGCAACGCTTGCTTACGAAGACAGGCTGAACAATCTCTCGTCGGTACTCGCGATGGTGTCCGTAGTGATGGCCTGCTGTGCGATATACGCTTTGAGCTTGAGCAGGATGAGGGACAATCTCAAACAGATCGCTATCCGTAAGACCTTCGGCGCTTCGGACCGGCAGATCGTTCAGCGTCTATCATTCCAGTTCCTCGAGCTCATGCTGGGCTCCTTGTTCTTCTTCGGGCCGGTCACTTACCTGTTACTTCGCGAATGGCTGCGCAACTTCGCCTACTCTGCAAAGTTCGATTGGTCCGACCCGGTGATCTCAATAGGCATCTGCCTTGTGATCGTTGGCATCACCAACCTGTTCCTGTTAGGCCGTATCAACGGCAACAGTCTGAAAGATCTCCTGAGACGCTAGCCTCCTCACCTCCTCACCTCCTCACCTCTTCATCTCGTTATCTCGTCACCTCGTCACCTCGTCATCCCTCACTTCAGCTTCACAAACTCATAAGGAGTAAACTCCACAAAATCCAACGCCAGGCAGAACAATGGGGTAAGGACATTTTTCATATCAATAAGTTACTCGTTTTCATACAACTCCAGCGGCAGTCCGTCGGGGTCTTCGAAGAACGTGAATCTCTTCCCGGTGTATTCATCCACGCGTACAGGCTCTGTAACAACACCCTTCGAAGTCAGGTCTTTGATCGCCACTTCAATGTCATCGACAACAAAAGCCAGATGCCTGAGCCCACGTGCCTCCGGTCTCGATACACGCATCGGTGGATCGGGAAATGAGAACAGCTCGATGACATACTGATCTCCAATGGCCAGGTCGAGTTTGTATGAATCGCGTTCTTTTCTGTGATGCTCGCCGATTACCCGTAAGCCAAGTGTCTCCGTATAGAACTTCTTCGATCTGGTATAGTCGCTGCAGATGACCGCGACGTGATGAATGGCCTTTACAATAGTCATAAAATAAGCTAGGGGGTGCTGTTGGGCGAACGAATTAAGTTGCCGATCATGATCGTAAGTTTTCTTGCGCCATTTTCATTCAAATGATCGGGATCCCAAAAGTCGTCCCGGGTGAACGCGGGGTTCTCAAGAAAATTTACATATTGAACGTGTTCGTTAACGGAGTCCATCTCATGTAATACGGATGAGTTTCGGGTCTGCTGCCTCCTTTCAAGGTTCCGGTAGTAGGTTGGATCTGCCGGAGATGTGTAAAGCAACACTTTCGCATCGTTCGCCTTAGCAAAATCTATGATCTCTTCCAGTACCGCGACGTTTTCGTCAAAGTGCTCTAAATTATATGTGTGTCGTTTCGCCGCCGCCGCGCCGGCGGTCAGGAATGCTTCATTGCTAAGAGAACTTCTCTTTGGGCCCCGTCCCAGTTCTGAGGTGGTGATAGCGGATTTATGACCGGAATAGTAACCTGTCAGCCTATCTACTGATACCGAGGGTTTGTTAGCGAATAACTCAAGGTGATCTGCAATTCTGTAGCTGTCGTTTATACCCCAGTAAATATTATAGTTCTTGACCCTCCAGCTTTCGACACTCTCATGGAGATTATTGTACAATGAAAAGTAATCTACCGCTAGTACAACATAGCGAAAGCGGTCCCAACGGCCTTCATATTTCTTTAGTATCTCAAAATCGTAGTGAAGTGTCTGAGATACATACGCGGCATTAAAGGCTCTTGTTTCTAAAAACAAAGGATCTATACCATAGAAAGCGTGGGAGCTTCCCAAAAACAGTACTTCTATCTGCCGTGAATTCTTATCCAGGTAATTTCTCTTGTGAGAATAGTCGTTAGGAATTCTTCTCAACATTAACTCTAGCGCAACACACGCTAAAGCAATTGGTAGAAGAAAAAAACAGACGCGCCTGAGATAAAGTTTCATACGTTAAAACTGGAAGTATATGAATTGTTGCTCTTCCTGGATAAACCAAAAAATTATTATGACGATCGAGTAGTACAGCCCGTACCGTAGTACGCGGGCCTTAACAATTGATCCTAGCGATGCAATGGCATACTCGTTCTTTCTTCCAAGCCATTCGATCATAATAAATGAGAACAGTATTAAAGGGAAGCCATATCCGATTGTGCCAACAATAAAAATTATCGTTTGAATATACGAGGCCCTCATTGACAGGCCGTAAAACATACTCCCGATGTAATTAAACGCATGAGTCAGGCTTTCCGACCGAAAGAAGATCCACGCAAATACCGTAAGCGCAAATGTAAATATCATCGACACAAGCTCTCGTACCCGCGGGGCATGATGTTGTCCGATTATATCCAGGTTATCGCGATTTTTATTTGTAAGGAGAAGGGGTAAGAAATATATCGCGTTGAGAAGACCCCACATAACGAACGTCCAATTGGCTCCGTGCCAAAGACCACTCAGAATAAAAACAATAAACGTGTTCCGGATCTTCACGCCGGTCGTGCCTTTGCTGCCCCCTAACGGTATATAAACATAGTCTCTAAACCACGTGGAAAGAGAGATGTGCCACCTTCGCCAGAATTCGGCAATGTCGCGCGAGAAATAGGGAAACGCGAAGTTCCTCATTAATTCAAACCCAAATACCGTGCGACTCCAATTGCTATGTCCGAGTATCCCGAAAAATCGCCGTATATCTGAATCGCGAAAAAAAATGCTCCCATCACCAGCGTAGTTCCGGAGTAATCCGCCGAATTGTTGAAAATCAAATTGGCATATTCAGCACAACTATCTGCTATTACTATTTTCTTGAACAGACCCCATAGAATTTGACGCATGCCGTCTATCGCATTGCCATAATTAAATACCCGTTGTTCGAAAAATTGCGGAAGCAGATTGGTCGCCCTTTCTATCGGGCCGGCAACCAACTGAGGAAAAAAGCTGACGAACGCCAAAAAAGCAATGAAGTCCCTTGTCGGAACCAACTTCCGCCTATACACATCGATGGAGTAACTTAAAGTCTGAAATGAATAAAAACTAATGCCTACGGGAAGAACGACGTTCAAAGTTCTTGCCGACATCTCCATTCCAAAAAACGAGAACGCAGCAACGAAACTGTCGACAAAAAAATTGTAGTATTTAAAGAAACCCAGCAACCCCAGATTTACAGCAATGCTGATCCACAACAGGACAAGTCTTCTTCTGGAATTACTTTCCTTTAACAGGCCAAGTCCAACCAGATAGTCGACCAAAGAACTGACGAACAGTAAACTTAAAAATCTATAGTCCCACCATCCATAAAATAAGAAACTGGCGGCAACTATTAAAAAATTCTGCGCCCGGAGAGACCTGTTTGTTACAAACCAATACAGGAAGAAGACGATCGGCAGGAACACCGCAAAATCGATGGAGTTAAAAAGCATACCCGCAACAAATAAGTAAGAGCGTGGCGATCAAATTAAGAAAAAAACGTCATGCAACCTTCTCAATTGCCAGTGTATCTACGAGCTACTTTTATTTACTTTTGTACATATATAAACATACTATCTCAATGAGTTTCCGAATCGAGAAAGATACCATGGGCGAAGTTCAGGTGCCCGCCGATAAGTACTGGGGTGCACAAACCGAACGCTCCCGCAACAACTTTAAGATAGGCCCCGAAGCCAGTATGCCAAAGGAGATCATCTATGCCTTTGCTTACTTGAAAAAAGCCGCCGCTCAGGCCAACCACGAGCTCGGTGTACTCTCCGCCGAAAAGAGGGACCTCATTGCACAAACCTGCGACGAGATCCTCACAAAGAAACTCGACGACCAGTTCCCGCTTGTCATCTGGCAAACAGGCTCGGGTACACAAAGCAATATGAACGTGAACGAAGTGATCGCGTACCGTGCTCATGTCATTCATGGCGGCAAGCTCACCGACGAGAAAAAAATCCTCCACCCAAACGATGATGTCAACAAATCGCAATCTTCGAACGATACTTTTCCTACGGCGATGCACATTGCTGCTTACAAGCAAACCGTGGAGATCACGGTGTCGGGCCTCCAGAAGCTCAGAGGCACATTGAATAAAAAAGCTGTCGACTTCAAGTCTATCGTAAAGACCGGCCGCACCCATTTCATGGACGCCACTCCGCTCACTCTTGGACAGGAGTTCTCAGGTTACGTGCAGCAGATCGACAACGGCATCCGTTGCATCAACAATGCACTCGAGGTAGTCAAGGAGCTTGCGCTGGGAGGAACTGCTGTTGGAACAGGCCTCAACACGCCCAAAGGATACGATGTATTGGTAGCGAAGAAGATCGCCGACCTCACCGGCCTTCCGTTCATAACGGCTCCGAATAAATTCGAAGCATTGGCTGCGCACGATGCCATGGTGGAGCTATCGGGCGCGCTGAAACGCGTCGCGGTGTCTTTGATGAAGATCGCCAACGACATACGCATGCTGAGCTCGGGCCCTCGCTCGGGTATAGGCGAGATCGTCATCCCCGACAACGAGCCTGGCTCTTCGATCATGCCTGGCAAGGTCAACCCTACACAACCCGAAGCTCTTACGATGGTATGTGCGCAGGTGATCGGAAACGATGTGGCGGTATCCATCGGCGGCTCGAATGGCCATTTCGAGCTCAATGTTTTTAAGCCGGTAATTGCAGCCAACGTCCTCCAGTCGGCCCGGCTGATCGGGGACGCCTGCGTGTCGTTCAACGACAAATGCGCAGAAGGTATCGAGCCTAACCTGGCTATTATCAAGCGTCACATGGAGAACTCATTAATGCTGGTGACCTCCCTCAATACGCACATCGGCTATGAAAATGCGGCCAAGATTGCCAAGAAGGCTCATAAGGAGAATAAGACTTTAAGGGAGGCCGCCGTGGAGCTCGGATTGGTCACCCCCGAGCAGTTCGATGAATGGGTTCGTCCTGAAAAGATGGTTTAGACCTCGTTTAAGCACTTATAATAAATTTTTAATTATCTTTACTTATCAAAATTAAACACAACTCAATGAAAACTAGAGTTTTACTTTTCTGCCTGGTTTTGATTTTTTCCGGCACGACAGTTTTCGCGCAACTCTCCAAAAAGGAGAAGAAGGAATGGAAAAAGAAAGCTAAGCAATACGCCAAGAACCCGGCCACGCTGAAGCAGATGACCGAGGACAAGCAAGTCGCAGACAACAACGTTACCGACCTCGGAGGTCAGGTAAAGACACTGCAATCCACAGTTAGCGACAAGAATGCAAAGATCGCGGAACTGGAAGACCAGATCTCCCGCATGCGCAGTGAGCTCAATTCCACCAAGGCGGAGCTCGCGCAGCTGAAATCCAACCCGGTCGTCAACCCTATGGACTTCTCCAAAGGGGTTGTCTTCAAAGTGCAGGTTGGAGCTTTCAAGAACAAAGACCTCAGTAAGTACTTCGAGAACAACCCGAATTTTGGGGGAGAAGCTGCCGACAAGGACTCAAATGAGCCCCAGAAGATCACCATCGGTATCTTCCGCGACTACTGGGAAGCTGATACCTTTAAGAAATACATGCGTGAAATGGGGGTGAAAGATGCCTGGATCGTCCCCTACCGCGATGGAGTACGTGTGGAAATTAAAGATGTCCTCGAAGGCGTTACCCAGGAAAAACCTGCCGAAGGCACAAAATAAAACACTCAAACGCCGTTTGAAAAGCAGCACATCTTTTGTGCTGCTTTTTTTATTAAATACATCCTTTACTTTGCGAAATGATCAGGTTTATAGTTGTGCTGTTTTTTGCTCCCCTTGCTGCCTTTGCTCAAATTCGGATGAGCAAAATTGTCGTCCCGGAGAATCAGACCTACAAGATCCAGGGGACAGATATCATTGTAGTGGACACCCTGATCATGAACGACTCCTCTGTCATCGAGCTTAACCGCAGTAAGAAAGATAACTTCATTCACGCTAAGCATTTCATCGCCAAGAAAGGCGCCAGAATCATGGGCGTCGGCGAGAAAGGACAGCACGGTAAGGACGGCGCTAAAGGTTCCAGTATGGACGGGCCCTGTATTGACGGAACGCCCGGCCACAACGGCACCGGGGGAAGTCACGGCGACGGCGGGGTCAACCTCTTTCTCTACTTCAATCAGCTTACGATAACGGGGAGCCTGACGATCGACCTTCGCGGCAGCGACGGCGGTGACGGAGGCAACGGAGGCAATGGCGGAGGCGGCAGCCTGGGCACCCGCGTCTGTGTCGGTGGTACCGGCGGCAACGGAGGAAATGGAGGCAGCGGAGGAAATGGAGGGAGTGGCGGAGCGCTCACGATCTCTTGCAAGGAATGTATGGACCTTAGAGCCTTGCTCGGCGAACAGCTTCTCGTACGCAACTATCCGGGCTTTGGAGGAGTCGGCGGCGACGGCGGCAGCGGCGGCCTTGCGGGCCTCGGCGCGCAGGGCATGACCTCCAAAGACGGCAAGATCGGACCGCGTGGAAAGCGTGGCCCCGACGGCCTTGCCGGTAAAGAGGGCGCCATCAACTTCGAACGCAATTAATCATGATAAAACGATGGCGATACCGGCCGGTGCCTCCCTCGCCGGAGGTGAGCGCTTTAAGTAAAGCCATCAACGTCAACGAATACCTTTGCGCCATTCTCATTCAAAGAGGAATTACCGACTTCGACCTCGCAAAGAAATTCTTCCGCCCCTCACTCGATAACCTCCACGATCCCTTCCTGATGCAGGACATGGACCGCGCCGTTACCCGGATCAAACAGGCAATCGACAACAAAGAAAGTATCCTCATCTATGGCGACTACGATGTCGATGGCACTACGGCGGTGTCACTCGTCTATCGCTTCCTGAAAAGTTTTTACGAGCCGTGTGAGTTCTACATACCCGATCGCTATTCCGAAGGATATGGAGTATCGGAGAAAGGCATTCAATGGGCCGAAGACAATGGCTTTACATTGATCATCGCGCTCGACCTGGGCATCAAGTCATCGGATATGGTAAAGATCGCCAGCCATAAAGGCATCGAATTTATAATTTGCGATCACCACTTGCCAGGCAAAGACATGCCCGGCGCCGTCGCTGTCCTGGATCCCAAACGTGAAGACTGCAACTATCCATTCCAGGAATTGAGCGGCTGCGGTATCGGCTTCAAGCTCATACAGGCATACGCAAGACGTTATGACAAAGAAGAAGAGCTGTATGCTAACCTCGACCTCGTAGCCGTCAGCATCGCATCCGACATCGTTCCTATCGACGGTGAGAACAGGATCCTCGCGCACTTCGGTCTGAAGAAGCTCAATGAAGATCCGTCGCCCGGGTTAAGGGCTCTCAAAGAAATTGCGGCCATCAAGAACTCGCTCGACATCTCCGGTGTGGTGTTCACGCTTGGGCCGCGTATCAACGCTGCGGGCCGCGTCGATCACGCCGACGGTGCCGTAGAGTTGCTCATCGCCAACTCGCGCGAAGAAGCCAATGCGCTCGCCGAAAAGGTAAATGTAAACAACGATCTTCGCCGTGAATTCGACTCGAACATTACCGAAGAAGCAATCTTCATGATCGAGAACGACGAACTGATGCGGGACTCGAGATCTACCGTGCTGTTCAAGAACACGTGGCACAAAGGAGTTATCGGTATTGTCGCAGCGCGTTGCGTGGAAAAATTTTACAGACCGACTGTTATCCTCACCGAATCGAATAACCTGATTACAGGATCGGCCCGGAGCGTGAATGGATTCAACCTGTACGAGGCGATCATGCAGTGCGGTGACCTGTTGGAAAAATACGGCGGTCACAAATACGCCGCCGGTCTCACGATGAAAAAGGAGAACCTCGAACTCTTCCGGAAGAAGTTCGAAGATGTCGTGGCGTCGTCCATCACCGAAGAAATGCGCACACCTGTTGTCGACATCGACCTTGTGGTACCTTTCGACGCGGTCACTAAGAAATTCATCCACGTCCTTCGTCAGCTTGCTCCCTTCGGCCCGGAAAATCATAACCCGGTTTTTGAGGCACGAAATGTGTACGTCCTCAATTCCCTTTCAACATTTAAAGACAAACATCTCCGGTTCCTGGCTGGACAGAAGGGTCAGGAAAATATCTTTAATACGGTGGGGTTCGATATGATCGATCATTATCCCAGGCTTGTTGCAGGCGACCATTTTCGAATGACCTTTACAATTGAAGAAAATACCTACAACGGAATGACGTCTATGCAATTGAGAATTAAAGACATCAAGTTCGACTAAATCGTACCTCGTAAATCATAAATCGTAAATTTCATAATGATCCTCCGGGCCGAGCAGCTTGTAAAAAGATATAAGAAACGCACTGTGGTCAACCACGTATCGGTGGAAGTACAGCAAGGCGAGATTGTCGGACTGCTGGGACCCAACGGCGCCGGAAAGACCACCAGCTTTTATATGATGGTGGGGCTCATCAAACCCAACGAAGGCCAGATATTCCTGGAGAACAACAACATCACCAGCCTGCCCATGTATCGTCGGGCAAAGCTTGGTATTGGCTACCTGGCGCAGGAACCGTCCATCTTCCGAAGGCTGACGGTTGAAGAAAATCTGATGGCTCCGCTCGAAATGATGGACATGCCGAAAAAGGACCGTAAGGAAAAAGTCGATCGCCTCCTCGAGGAGTTCAAGCTCTCACACGTACGTAAGAACCTGGGTATGGTTCTATCGGGCGGAGAGCGCCGCCGCACCGAAATTGCCCGCGCCCTGGCCGTAGACCCTAAGTTTGTGTTGCTCGACGAGCCGTTCGCGGGTGTCGATCCCATCGCCGTAGAAGAAATACAGTCGATTGTTTCCAAGCTCAAGAAGCAGAATATCGGCATCCTGATCACCGACCACAACGTGGAAGAGACTCTCTCGATCACCGACAGGGCCTACCTCATGGTCGACGGCAAACTGTTCAGACAGGGGACTGCCGACGATCTTGCCTCCGATGCAATGGTAAGAAAGGTTTATCTCGGCCAGAACTTCCAGCTTCGGAGACCAAGAGTGGATACCGAGCTCGCTTCCCTGAATGCCGTTAGCGCTACAGGCGAACCCGACGAGCCTGATCTGTTCTCGGAAACCCCGCTCGATTCAACTCCCGACCAGCCGCCACCGGCACTCTAAATCCACTATTAGATGTCATTGCCCGACTTTGTTCGGGTAACCGTGGAACCCTCGGAACTTTGGTTACTTTTGGGGTTCGCGGACATGACTTTCTTTAATTCAATCCTCACCTGGGTTATGAAGAAGCGCATCCATCAAATGGAGCTCTTCATGAAATATCCCCACGAAGTTCAAGACGAGCTTATCAAAAGGCTGATCGCCACCGCAAGGGACACCGACTTCGGTCGCCTTTATTCCTTCGACGATCTTACCAGCTACGAAGACTTCAAACGCAGAGTACCGGTTCACACGTACGAACAACTATTCCCTTTTATCGAACGGCTGCTGCAAGGAGAACAGAATGTTCTTTGGCCGTCGGAGATCAAATGGTTTGCAAAATCATCCGGTACCACCAATGCACGAAGCAAGTTCATCCCCGTGTCGGTTGAAGCCATGGAGGAATGTCACTTCAAAGGCGGCAAGGATTTGCTTTCGATCTATGTAAACAATTTCCCCGATACAGGAATATTTTCAGGCAAAGGTCTCGCCGTCGGTGGAAGTGTCTACAACAATGAATACGATCCCACCGAGTCATCGAGATACGGTGACGTGTCGGCGGTGCTCATGCAGAATCTTCCGCCCTGGGCGCAGTTTATCCGCACGCCCAGCCTCGAAGTGGCTCTGATGAGCAATTGGGAAGAGAAGATCGAAAAGCTCGCTGCCGAAACATCGAAGGTGAATGTAACGCACATCGCCGGCGTGCCTACGTGGACCGTGCTGCTGCTTCAGCGCATCGCAGAGCTCGAAAACAAAGGCAACATCTGCGATGTTTGGCCGAATCTTGAAGTGTTCTTTCATGGCGCCGTAGCTTTCGCTCCTTACCGGAATTTGTTCAAGTCGCTGATACCGAAAGACTCCATGCGGTATTGGGAAACGTATAATGCAAGCGAGGGCTTTTTCGGCATACAGGATCGATCCAATTCCGAAGAGATGCTTCTGATGCTCGACTACGGAATTTTCTACGAATTCATTCCCCCGGATGAGCTTGATAAAGAATACCCGGATACGCTCACGCTTACTGAGGTCGAAGTGGGAAAAAACTACGCCATGGTGATCACGACGAATGCCGGATTGTGGCGGTACAATATTGGAGACACCGTGAAGTTCACCAGCATTGCTCCCTATCGCATCAAGATATCGGGACGGACCAAGCATTTCATTAATGCTTTCGGCGAAGAGATCATTATCGAAAACGCAGAGGCGGCCATCACGAAAGCGTGCGAGATGACGAGTGCCGTGATCGACAACTTTACAGCAGCTCCCATCTACCTGGAACGTTCTAAAAGGGGCGGACACGAGTGGATCATCGAATTCAAGGTGAAGCCGACCAGCATGGAACGATTTACGGAGATCCTCGACGACACGCTTCGCAAGATCAACTCCGACTACGACGCCAAACGTGCACACGACCTGGCGCTGGTCGCTCCGCGCATTCACAGCGTAGCGGAGGGTACGTTCTACAGGTGGATGAAGAAGAAGGGGAAGCTTGGAGGGCAGAATAAGGTGCCGAGGCTGTCGAATTCGAGGGAGTATGTGGATGATATTTTGTCAATGATCTAGCTTATTCGTTGTTCGTTGTTCGAGGTTTCGATATGTTATGGTGAAGCCGCGAGAAATAGCTCGTTCTCTGATACCACACATCGCGACTCAGAAAGAACCTCAGCTTCGCCCCGAACAACGAACAACGACCTACCACCTACGTCCTACGAATTCTTTAGTTTAACTCCACAACCCACCGCCTTGGTCTTACTTTTCTCGACAGCCTTCCCCGCCAGTAAAGCCTCCACAGCATCTTCCACATACCGTGTCTTCACACCATTCTCGCTACGCGAATTGTCGTCGATCGCGCCGATGTAAGCAACTTTATAGTCATTCCCGTCTTTGGTGAGGATGAAGATGTGGGGGGTGTTCGTTGCGCCAAATGCCCTTACGGTAGCCTGGCTTTCATCGTACAGGTACGGAAAAGCGTAGCCCTTCTTTTTGGAATACCGAACCATTTCATCAAAAGAATCGCCGGAAGAAAGATCGGGCGAATTGGGATTGATCGCGATGAGAGGAAATCCTTTCGAAGAATATTTTTCATTCAGCGCCTGTATCCTTTCATTGTACGCCTTTGAAACCGGACACGTGTTGCAGTCAAAAGCTATTATGAATCCTTTAGCCGACTTGTAATCAGCCAGGGAAACCATCTTACCATCTACGTTCTTCAATTTGAAGTCCGCTGCCGTGTCGCCAACGTCGTAGCCATTCTTTGCCGGGCTAAATGCCAGCAAGGCCACGCTAACAAGAAACAGAACCATTGTTTTCATTTTGAAATCGAATTTTAGTGACAATATCTTCAATTAATGTAAATCAACTATAACGGGTAGTGTAGCTTTTACAGCACTTCGTCAATTAGTTTTTCCAACTCTCCTTCGTGCAATTCCCTTTCTACGAATTTTCTCTTCCCGGTCTTACTGTTGATCACGATCGTGGCCGGCAGCGCGCCCGACCATTCCTTTTCAATCGCATCGATGTAGGCGTTCTGGTCGGTTTCATCCAGTATGAGTACAGACGACGCCAGCTTCCTTCTTGTTACGAACTTGTGAACCTTCGCCGGGTTCGGGTCCAGGACCATGTCCATGCTCACCAGCGTCACCTTGACGTCTTTCCGGCCGCTATTCAGCTTCTCGAAGAGGGGAAGCTCCTTGATGCACGGAGCGCACCATGTTGCCCAGAAGTTGATCACGCGTATGTCCTCGCCGGGCCCCTCGATCACCTTCTTCAGCTCTGGAAGCTTGACCACCCTCGCCTGCGCCATAGCGGACGAGGCGCCCGACAAGCACCCGACGAACAGAAGGGCGGCAATTGAAAGCGTTTTCATTTTTCCGTTAATGAACTCTAAATTTATCTGCAAGGAAACTGCCATGTAAGATTGATGAAAGGTTTTTACTAAGCGGGTCGGTTTCAAGCAGTTAGACGCTGTTAAAAACTTCATAAAATAGAATTCCACAATTTCATCGACTTATCCACATTGCAGTATTTTTACAATTTAACAGTCAGATTATCAGACGATTACACTGCCAAATATCAATCACTTCTTTGTGGAAAACTCTGGAGGGTCCTCTGGACCGGGTCTGGAATTGGCGGAAAGCGCAATTAATTAATTTTCAGCGAAATAGCCCGACACCATGAAGATCCGCCAGATAAAAGAGACCTGTATTTACACGACCGACCTGGAGTCTGCCCGCACATTTTACCACGACCGGCTGGGGCTGGAGGTCATCAGCTACGTCAGGGGGAAGCACATATTCTTCCAGGCCGGGTCGTCAGTCCTACTCTGCTTCAATCCCGAAGATTCCAGGGAGAAAAAGAGTCCGCCGCCACATTACTCTACGGGGCGATATCATTTCGCCTTCGAGGTAGCCCTGGAAGACTACGAACAACACAAAGCCGAAATAATATCGAAAGGTATCCCGATCGTGGATACTGTTGTCTGGGATAGCGGTCAGGAATCGTTTTACTTCGAGGACGGGCTCGATAATATACTGGAGATCGTTCCGGTAGGTATCTGGTGATCAGTCGTTAAGCTGATTCTCTTATTGAAATTTTCTTTCATCCACATCGCATAGTCGTTTACCTGCACGCAATCGTGAAGTAATTCTTTTCCCCGAAGGATCTTTATGATCTTCGAGTCCCCAATGGTTTGTCGGATGTTGTTCTTTTGATCGTCGGGAAGGTTTGAAATACGAACGAATTCAATCCCCTTGTAGGTTTCGGCACTCATGGATATAGGTCTTTGCCTCCAGCCAACATTTATACTGCCAGACTGCTTTAGTAACCGGGGTTAAGGCGGTTAGTGGTGTAAAAATGCGACGAAATTTGGCCATTACGCGAACCGGCCAGCATCTCAATGTTACCTCGTGTGGAATTCATTTAACTTCCCGCCCAATTTGTTCCACACAAAATTCTACAGCTAACGTTTGCGAAATGTTACAGAATCAACGATCGGCATTCAGCATACCCAAAGACACGACCTTCCTTAATTGCGCCAACTTGTCGCCGCTTGCGAAGAGTGTCGAAGAGATTGGCATCAAGGCATTACTTCGCAAAAGAAATCCGGGACTAATTACAGCGGACGACTTCTTTACCGACGCCGACAAGCTTCGCAAAGAATACGCGAAGCTCATCAACACCACCGAAGACAAACGTATCGTCGTCATTCCTTCCGTATCGTACGGCATGGCGAACGTGGTGAAGAACATTCCTCTTAAGAAAGGCGATGAAGTGATCGTCGCTGCCGAACAATTTCCCAGCAACTACTATCCGTGGGCAAAGCGATGCGAAGAAACCGGAGCGAACATTAAAACCATCGCTCCACCCGATGCCATTCAACGTCGTGGCGAAAAGTGGAATGAAAAAATCCTGGAAGCTATTACACCTTCGGTTAAAGTTGTCGCCCTCGGTAATGTTCATTGGGCCGACGGTACCCGGTTCAATCTTATTGCGATCAGGAAAAGAACAAGAGAAGTAGGCGCTGCCCTCATCATCGATGGCACGCAGTCAGTCGGCGCGCTTCCGTTCGATATCCAGGAGATCCAACCCGATGCGCTAATATGCGGCGGTTACAAATGGCTCCTCGGCCCCTACGCTATCGGGCTTGCATACTACGGCGCGATGTTCGACAACGGCCGGCCTGTCGAAGAGAGCTGGATGAACCGGATGGGCAGTGAAGACTTCCGGGCGCTGGTCAATTATCAGAGTCCGTACAAGTCCGGCTCGCTCCGGTATGAAGTCGGCGAGCACTCTAATTTCGTGTACGTTCCAATGCTGATGGAAGCAATCCGGTTGCTCAACAAATGGAAGCCATCCAACATTCAGAAATACTGCAAGAGCATCACCAGCGAGTCGATCAGTCAATTGCGCGAGAACGGCTATTGGATCGAAGACGAAGACTCACGCGGCTATCATCTTTTCGGGATCAGGCTTCCACAACACGTCGATCTCGATAAAGTCGCCGCCAGACTCAGGAAGAACAAAGTATATGTATCGTTCCGGGGAAATGCGATACGGGTTGCTCCTAATGTCTACAATACCGAACGCGACCTGGAGAAATTGACTAGTCTGCTTCTTTCAAAAAAATGAACGGGCCGCGATCATCCGGTTACATTCTTGCTGGGGTTCTTATCAGCATCCTTGGAGCCGTCTGTTTTTCCACCAAAGCCGTCGTTGTAAAGCTCGCCTATCTCGCATACCCGGTCGATGCAATCACATTACTGGCGATCCGGATGCTGTTCTCGTTGCCTTTCTTTCTCGTTTCGGCCATGCTTACATCGAACAAGAAAGACAATGTGAAATTTACCTCGAAGCAATGGCTGCAGATCGCCGTGCTGGGTTCGTTCGGTTATTACATCAGCAGCTTGCTCGATTTCGAAGGATTGAAACATGTTTCGGCTGGCATCGAACGGTTGATACTGTTCATATATCCGACATTCGTTTTGCTGATATCGTCGGTGTGGCTGAAGCGCAAGGTCAGGAAGATCGAATGGATCGCTGTCACGATCACCTATGCCGGCCTCGTTGTCGCCTTTGCGGGAGAGGCAACTGTCCTGGGTGGGCCCGACTTTTATCTCGGGTCGGCGCTGGTCCTGATCTGCGCCGTTACCTACGCGATCTATGTCGCCGGCAGCGGCTCCTTGATACCCGTCGTCGGTGCGGTGAAATTCAATAGCTATGCGATGTCGTTCGCGGCGATTTCGGTGTTGATCCACTTCATGCTGAAAGGCACGCAGTCGGTCCTCGGGCTTCCGTTCAGCATTTACGCATACGGTTTCTTTATGGCCATCGTAAGCACGGTTATCCCATCGTACCTCGTGTCGATCAGCATCAAGCGGCTGGGCGCCAATACCACTGCGATCATATCCAGCATCGGCCCCGTGTCGACCATCCTGCAGGCTTATTGGCTCCTGGGCGACTCCGTTTCAGTCATGGAAATTGCCGGTACAGGATTTATTCTCCTGGGTATTTTGGTTATCAGTTGGAAAAGGGCGGAACTTGACACAGACAAATTTCCGGATTCAAAAATCACCGGGATAAACCCATGAGATCACTAATAGTCCTTGTGCTCATCCTTACGACAGCCTTCGAATTGCGCGCACAAGAGAAATACACATTCGTATTTCTGCACACACGCCCTGATGCTCCCAAGCTTGAGAAAGAAGAGTCGGACAAGATCATGGCCGGACACATGGACAACATCAACAAGATGGCGAAAGAAGGAAAGCTCCTTGCTGCCGGCCCGTTCGAAGGCGGTGGGGGTCTCTTCGTTTTCAAATCTTCGTCGACCGCGGAGGTCACGGAGTGGATGAGTTCCGATCCCGGTGTGAAGGCCAATCGGTGGAACATAGAAATGCTTCCCTACGAGCCAAAGATCGGCGGTATCTGCACGGTGTCGGAGCCATACGAAATGACCATGTACACCTTCGTTCACTTTAAGCCGAAGGTCTTCAAGTTCAACGTGCAGGAAGCCGGTCAGACCGTGGAGGAGCACAACAAGTTTGTGAGGGAGCTTGCGAAAGGCGGCAACGTTGTAACCCATGCGCTCTTCGGCGGCATCGACGGCGCCATACTTGTGATGAAGGGTGACCTGCAACAGGAAGTGATACTGGCGGACCCGGCGGTGAAGGGGGCGTTGTTCGAACCGGAATTTAAAAAACTGTATATCGCGAAGGGATCGTTTTGCGAGAAGTGATCTTTTTAATGCAAACCGCAGAATATTGAACGCCGAATATCGAACCGTAGAAGGTTAAGTTAAGGGGATCTCACGACCACTGAAATTTATTCGAGGTTGATTATGCACTATCGCAGAGTGTGGATGTCTTGCGGAGCACCACTGGCACTTCTGCGGTTCGACATTCAATATTCGATATTCTGCGGTTTGCATTAAGCGATTGTCCGGAGTACCCAATCTTTCATTCCAGTCATTCCCTTATACGTCAGCGTCTCATCCGTCATACTATTTATTGCAGTCGCAAGTGATCTCCGTTCCGATTCCTCAAGCTCCGAAACTTTATAAAAATACGTCCGTATCGTAAATATGAATGCATTTGCCGATGACAGCCCGATAAGATTCTGCCGTTCGGTCCTGACGTATAGCTCACTGGCTTCATCATCCATCCTTCGTCCGCTCCACTCACCGGCATTCTTCCCCGGAGGGACTTCCGGATGATGATTCAGCTGCGTATCGGTAGCGATGCCCCATGCAAATCTCGTGAAGGGCTCTTTGTCGATGATCATTTTCAACATCACCTGGTAGTTCTTCACGGTCCGTTCGATGCCGGGTACCGGCGTATGAATTTCATTGAATGGCTTTCCGATCTTCGTCCTTGGATCCCAGTGATTTGGAGAACAAAGGTGAATAGCCGTGAGCCAGTCTTTCTCACCGTTTAGCTGCACGACGGCAACGTCTTCCTGGAGCTGGCTGCACAGCGCGTCGAAAACAGAAATGTATTTGAGGTCGGGAGTTCTTGTGTCGTCGAGTGAGATCGACTCGCCTGTCTTCAGGTTCGTCAGGAAGTCGCCACGACGCTGGAACACTTCCGGGTATTCGGAGGTCATATGTTCGGTGAGACACCGGATTACGGCGCTCCGGGTTTTTTCGCCGAACTCATAAACACAATGATACTTGGTGATATCTTCCCTCCTGCAGTCTTCTTTGTTCTCCAGGTAAGAAAAATAATTCTCGTCGATGTCGAGTGCCTTTGGCGTATCTGCACTGCGTGAAAGGGCTGTCAACCCCGGCGCAGTGGAATAAGCGCCGCTCATGAATGGTAAGAATTTTTTCACTAGCGACAGTTAAACGACGATCTCTCTATTCGGCAACGACGACGGCGATCTTATCGCCTTTCGGACTTACTGCAATACGTGTAACCGACTTGAGGAGGTCGGAACCTTGCAATATTTCGACGGGCTGCCAGCCTCTCGGATATTTTCTGGGCACGAGGAAGAATAATTTCGTTCCATCGCTGGTGATCACATGTCCTTTTTGCGTCAGGGCAATGTCTTCCCCTTTCTTGATCGTAGATGCCACCTCCGACACCTTCGAAGTCTCCGTATTAAACTTCATGATCTTATTGAGAGAATCTCCTTTCTGAATGAACATGAATGCACGCTCACCTGCGACCTTCTGCAGAGAGCGGCCGATGTTGGTTGCAAGCACGGTGTCCTCTTTCGTCGGAAGGCGCATGAAATGAAGTGTGATAGGATTTCCCTGCGCGCCGAGAATGAACATAGCCAGGTGACTATTGTCTACCCAAAGATGATATCCGACCGTAAGGTTGTCGATGATGAGCGATGGCTCGCCTCCATCAACAGGGTATTTGCCAAGGTCCTGTGCGCCGTTGTCCCGTTGTATGATACATGACAGGAACTGTTTGTCGGGCGTGAGAGTGGGAGAATATTCGCGTTCGTTGGTTATGGTGATGTTCACCGTGGTATCCTGTGCGAAATCGTAGCGTTTGATATCGGAACGGCCTTCGCTATTGAATGAAGAATAGTAAATGTAAGGCTGGTCGGTGTGGAACGACGGCTGGTTGTCGTAGCCGGCGTGATTGGTGATGTTCTTCGGGTTGGAGAGCGTGACCTTGCCTTTTTTCAGCTTCAGATCGAAAAGGATTATTTCGGAGCCGGCCTGACCGAACGCGACGGCGGAACCGCACAGGAAAGCGAAAATCAGCAGTTTTTTCATTGCGGAAGTTAGGAAAATTCCCGCCACGATCTCCCGTCGTGCTTCAGCAGGGACAACCGCCTGCATTCGAAGACGGCATGATACGATTTGTCTTTGAACTCCTCCCAGGCGTCCGCGAATCGGTCTTTTTTCAGGTCGCGAAAGGCCAGGGTCACGTGAGGGTGGAACGGTTCGTCGCGATAGAGGGCGTTGAAGAGATCGAGTCTTGTTTTGCAGAACTGCAGGAGTCGTTTCTGCCAATCTTCGAGTGCGGGGTTCTTTGTAACTGCGGCGAAGATCACGCGCGGCGGAAAGCTGCCGAAGTTCTTAAGCTCGATGGAAAATGGATTCTCTTTCGAAGCAAACTCCGTAAAGGTTTCGACAAGCTTTGTCTCCCGGTCCGCCCTCCATTCGAAGGGCATGTGCATGGTGATGTGGGCCGGGGAGTTTAGTGAGGCTTTGGAATTGTATTGGTCGCGAAAATATTCTTTGAGCGTTAAGATCTCGCCTGCGATCGGTTCGGGAGGAAGGATGGCGATGAGGTAACGGTTGGGCTGCATCACGATTCAATTGTGTGTGCTGGAATCAGAGATAAACTCCTTCCATTGATCGGTTTCAAGAGCGGTTTCGATGTGTTGACTTCGTGCTTCGATCAATCCTTTCATGTACTTATTCAGAAAAAGAAAGTTAGCAAACCGGCCGAGAATGCCGAATGGCACTTCGTAACGGAAATCGTCGATCATGAGAACTTCGCCGGGCTTGCGTTTAAGTATCTCGTGCCTGTGCCTGAATGATTTAAACGTCCCGTTCACCATGACGTCAACGAAATAATGTGGCGCGACCATCTCAGTGATCTTGCTGGAAAGACGTTGGCGAATAAACAGGTGCGTGGCTTCCCATTCCACAAATTCTCCGAGTTCGATGAGTCCGCTCAGGCGCCCACCCACCGGCACCTCATTAGTTTTGCTCATCGATATCTTGTGAAAGTCGATGCTCCTCGAAAGATCGAAGCATCTCTCGCAGCTGGTTTTGATAACAGTTTCGCAATAGATCCTATACGTCACTTATAAGGTCCTTTAAGGCCGATTCAATCGAGGCAAACTTAAACCGGTATCCTTCCTGGAGCAATTTCTTTGGTATTACCCACCGGTTTTTAAACACCAATTCTGTTTCGGTACCAATCAATGCAGCGCCTAACGTGAGGAGCCATGCCGGTGAGGGTAAACCTATCCATGCCCCATAAGCATTCCTGAGGTGCTTCATGAACAGGCGATTTTCAATAGGCTGTGGCGTTCGCATGATGATTCTGCGAATACCACCCAACTCCAGGTCATTGAACGTTTCTTTACACCAATATTATCCATAAAACAAGAATACGATATGCTATCCAACTAGCCGTCGCTCCCCACCCTATTCCCAGCATCTTCACTCTCCTCCAATGAACGACGACCATAAAAGCCACAACCAATCCGAACCACGCGAGAAAAAACCACGGCTGAGTGATCCCGAACACACGGCCAACGATCAGCGCAGGCAGCAGCAACAGCGCCCCGATGAGCGACACGGTCATCATATTTCCAATGTAGTGCAGCAGCCTGTCGCGTGTCATAAATCGCACAAATACCACCTGGAAAAAGATCTGACCGGCGCATATCATGAACTCCCGGGCAAAGCTGCTGCGCGGGATCAGCGGATAGACCAGCGACGCGTAGGCTGTCAGTACCAGTGAAGCGATCAACCACGCGAAGGCGATGTAGGCGAGGCGATAACCGACATGGTATGCCGGCGTGCAGCTCCCACGCGGTTCGAACTCAGACGGGGGTGCAATGACCTTCCGGTTGTATGAGATGAACGAATAAAGTTTCGAGAACAGATAGTGAACGGGAGGAAACCCGAACACGGGCTTGAAAAAAGGAATCGAATAGCCGATTACTTTAAAAAGACTGTCGATACCATATGTCACCGTTCCATTTTCATAATCTACCAGAGCGATCTCGTTGCGGGCACGCTGGTTGTTGAACGATGCAGGCACTCTTGCGCACCCGTATTCGATACGTCCATCGTTGTCGAGCATTCCCGCCGCGATGAACCCTTTGGTGTACAGATCGCACATAGGACATTCACTGTCGTAAACCAGAGTATGGTTGCGTAGCGTTTCCATAACGTTAGAAGCTGGTGTGTGGAAGAAAGCTTCCTTTGTGATTAGGCCGGTTTTTTCTGAATAATCTCCGGAGCCATTTAATATTTCTCATACATTTCATATTTTCAGAAAGTTTTGAAACATGTAGACAAATTTTTTTATGCCGGCTTCATACGCGCCAGTTGAAACGACTTCAATGTGATGTAGTAATAGAGGATCGCGAGCGCCAGCGGGATCGAGAAACCCAGAACCACCGCGATCGTGGCGACTATGTCAGGGGGTGCCGACGGACCGAAGCCGGCAGCGATCGAAAAACCAGCGATGTAGGCAATCGACGAAACCAGGTGAATAACCCTCAGCTTGAAATACACGCCTCTCGCGATCGTCGTTACTACTGAGCTTACCATCTGCCATGGACCCAGGAATATCGCTCCATACAAAGCAATCATACCAATGGCTTCGAAATGCCCAACGAAGGCAATGCCGATCGAAGACAACACAACCGCTCCCAGTATGAATGTTTGAAAACCCAGATCGATAATATTCAAAAACTTCATATCGTTACTTGATAAGTTTTAAGACCGAACCCCAGAACCAGCTCTCTTCCGACTTCACAAACGTCTCCAGCAGGTTATCCGACTTCTCCGCAAAGCTCCTCAGCTCCTTGGTCACCTTCTTCAGCTCCTTCGTCTCGTCGGAGCCATCCACCTGCACGTCTGCCACCTTCTTCAGCACCTTCAGGATCGGCTCGAGTTCCCGCTTCCTCCGCTCCCGCGCCACAGTCCTGGCCAACGTCCATACATCCTTCTCCGACTTGAAATATTCTTTCCGCTCTCCCGGCACCAGCACCCGGTCCACAATCCCCCACTCCAGCAAGGCACGAATGTTCATGTTCGCATTTCCCCTCGAGATGTTCAGCTCCTTCATGATATCCTCTGTCGTCAGCGGCTTTGTCGACAAAATCAGCACCGCATGGATCTGCGCCATCGTCTTATTCAGACCCCAGCTGTGCCCCAATGTGCCCCACGCCTGTATCAGCTCTTCTTTTGCTTCCTGGTATTTCATACGGATAAAGATAACGAATGTTTCGAAACTTTCAATAATTATTGAAAGTTTAATTCTGACACTTCCCTTTGCTTTTGGACTTGGCGCGCGACTCCGTCGCGTGCCTGAGCGTGCCTGACCTGGCCCTTCCTGACCTACCCTCAACGCATCCCAATCCTAATTCCCCGAATGCCTGTCCGCCAGCTTCAGGTACTGCTCCTTATTCAACGGCTCCAACTCCGCCAGCCTCTTATAACTTTCTGTATAAGTGCTGTCGAGATTCACCGACTCCTTGTAAAGCATGATGGCCTCCGCGGTTTCACCCCGCTTGTCGTGCATATCTGCCAGCACCCACGACAGCCAGACAAAACGGTAGCCTCCTTCATAGGAACGCCGGAATAAAGTCATCGCCTCGTCTTCTTTTCCTTGTTGATAACGCACAATGCCCTTACCATACACTGCTTCCATGTTATCCGGGGCCAATGCTAAAGCGCGGTCGTAGTATACCCCGGCTGAGTCGTATTGCTGGTCGTTAAAATAATTATTGCCTGTCGATATGAGCGCTTCCGGAGATCGCAATACAGTTTCGTCGAAAACCTGTTCTTGTTCTTCAACATTCTGCGGTTCGGGAATTTCAGGATTCACTATTCCGATAATAAAGAAGAATACAAACAGCGCGAAGAAACCACCAACGATCATGAACGTGATGCGCTTGACTTTGCTTTCGATGGAGCGTGGATCGGATTGCGTACCTGTAGTGGATTGGGTCGGTCCGGTCCATGTCTGTCGTTTCCTTCCCTGGAATATACCGGGCTGCACAGGCAGCAGATAGTACGACATGAAAAATGAATAGGCTGACGCCCAGAAAAATATCCAGTTGAAAAATGAATTGAGGCTGTATGTGAGCCCGTATAACAATGCAAAGGCTATCGCCGCGCGAAACCAGCGGTTGGCCTTGTGTGGGGTTTTCTGGAATTGTTCTTCTGCCACGGGGTGTTACCTTAAAGATAACACTAGTGATCTTAATTACAGATTTTCCAAAAGAAACTCTGTCATCAACGCAAACCTGTGGGCGTTAACACCGGCGCCCCTGAAACCGTGGGCCTGGTCGGGATAATAGAAAGAACGGAATTGCTTCCCGGCACTGATGAGTGCATCTTCGAGAGCGACCGAATTCTGAAAATGAACATTGTCGTCGCCGGTTCCATGTATCAGCAGGAATTTACCCTGCAATTTTGAAGCATACGTCATCGGTGAGTTATCGTCGTAACCGGAAGGATTATCCGACGGACGCTGAAGGAATCTTTCGGTGTAGATATTATCGTAGTACCTCCATGTTGTGACTGGTGCACCGCATATTCCAAGCTTGTATGTCCCTGCGCCCTTCGTCATGACCAGCGCCGTGGTGTACCCACCGTAGCTCCATCCCCAAATGCCCATCCTCGACTTATCGATATACGGAAGAGCGCCGAGATAATTCCCGGCAGCGACAAGATCCTCCATCTCGATCTTGCCCATCTGCTTATAGGTCTGCTTGGTAAACTTCTCTCCACGACTGCCGGTGCCGCGTGTGTCGACAACCGCCACAGCGATACCTTTCTGCAATAGCATCTGATGCCAGAAGAAATTAGCGCCTCCGCCAAAACTGTTCGACACGCTGTTCGAACGGGGACCGCTGTATTGAAAAACAAGCACCGGATATTTCTTACCATCGTTTGCCGTGGCCGGCTTCATGATATATCCATCCACTTTCGTCGATCCGTCGGCTGCTGTGTACTGGAAGAATTCCTTCGGCGCTATTTTATAATCGACAGCCTTCTTCCGAAGATCATCGTTGCTCTCGATAACCTTCACGAGTGAATTGCCCTTTGTTTTGTAAAGGCTTACCGTGAGAGGATCGGTGGCGTTGCTTACCTGGTCGATGTAGAACTGGGCATCGTCGCTCATATTCACTGAACGCGAACCATCCTTTTGCGACAACTTTGTCTTCTTCTTCCCGTCGAGGGTTATGGAGTAAAATGTGCGATTGAGGTAATTGCCTTCGGTCGACAGGTAATACAGTGTCTTGCTCTTCTCGTCGAGACCGACTAGCTGCGTTGCCTCCCACGAACCCGAAGTAACCGGCGTGAGCGCGGTGCCATCCATGTTACACAAATAGAAATGCTTATAGCCGCTCCGCTCGCTCGCCATCATGAATTGTTTCCCGTTCTTAAGGTACTTCAGCTCGTCGGTGTAATCGATGTCGTAGTACGTATCACTCTTCTCGGTAAGAATAACTTTCGACTGACCCGTGGTCGCGTCTACGTGCAGGATCTCGAGTGTGTTCTGGAGCCGGTTCATGCGGCGGACCGACAGAAGGTTTGCATCGTTGGTCCACATGACCCTGGGTATATAGATGTCTTTCTCCGTTCCCGTGTCGGCTTTGACTTTCTTAGCCGTGGCCAGATCGTAGATCCATATCTCGACAACAGAATTGTCTTCGCCGGCCTTCGGGTATTTGTATCGATAGTCGGTTGGATACAGCGCGCCTTTATTCCATTTCTGAAGGTTGTATTCCTTCACACCGCTTTCGTCGAAGCGATACCATGCGATCTTTTTACCATCGGGCGACCACGAGAACGCCTGGGCGAAAGTCAATTCTTCCTCGTATACCCAGTCGGTACTTCCATTGATGATATGATTGAACTTCCCGTCGGTTGTAATCTGCTGTTCTGCAAGATCACCGGCGTTTACAATAAACAGGTTGTTATCGCGGACGAAGGCGACCTTGCTGCCGTCGGATGAAAACGTAGCGTACGACTGCTTACCTCCATTCGAAAGCTTCCGGGTGGCCTTTGTGGCGATGTCGTACAGGTAATAATCTCCTTTCCACGATCTGCGGTAAATACTTTCTTTTTCCGTTGCAACCAGGAGCTTTGTTTCGTCGTCGCTGGTTGAGTAGTCGTCTACTTTAAAAGATCCATCAAACACGGTTGCCACTGCCTGGCCTGTCGAAACATCATATTTCACGATCTTATTGCCTTCGATAGAAGTATAGAACTTTCCGTCGTTTGCCCAGCGGATGCCGGTGACCGTACGTTGCCTGAACGTGTCTTTCGTCGCGGTGAGGTCGTCGATCGTGATCGGGACTTGTGCGATCGCGTTCAACGAGATCAAAATGAACGAGAGCAGTATACCTGTTGTTTTCGTGATGGCCATGGGCTTTAATTTAGGCTGGGTCCTAATATACTCATGGCAATATTTCTTTTTACTGTATTTTACAGACATGGAAGTTGACGTGCTGATAATCGGAGGTGGGCCGATCGGTTTGGCCTGTGGGATCGAAGCGAAGAATGCCGGTCTTACATACGTCATTATTGAAAAGGGAGCACTTGTGAATTCTCTTTACCACTACCCATTGAACATGACTTTCTTTTCCACGAGCGACCGGCTCGAGATTGGAAACGTGCCGTTCATCTCCCATGGTCCGAAACCCAATCGCGCGGAAGCGCTCGAATACTTCCGGCGTGTGTGTATGGCGCACGATCTCGATATCCGCTTGTATGAAACGGTCGACGCAGTCCATCAAGAAGGCAAGAGGTTTATTGTATCGACATCGAAAGACACCTACAGTGCTGCGAACGTCGTCCTGGCTCTCGGCTTTTACGACCGGCCTTACTTGCTCAACGTGCCCGGCGAGGATCTGCCGAAGGTGAGACACTACTACGACGAGCCGCATCCATACTTCGCCCAGAAGATAGTCGTGGTGGGCGCCGCAAACTCGGCCGTCGACGTGGCATTGGAGACTTACCGTAAAGGCGCCGAGGTAACAATGGTTATCCGCGAAAGCGAGCTCAGCAAGAGCGTGAAGTACTGGGTGAAACCCGATATGGAGAATCGCATCCAGGAGGGATCTGTCAAAGCCTACTTTGGATCTACTGTCTCGGAGATACGCCCCGACGATGTGGTGATCTCAACCCCAAACGGACCTGTGACGATCAAAAACGATTTTGTATTGGCCATGACCGGCTACCAGCCTCCGTTCGAATTCATGGAGTCGATGGGCCTTCAGTTTCGCGACGATGAAGATCACACGCCGGTCTACAACGAAGAGACGATGGAATCGAACGTGAGTGGAATTTACCTGGCCGGTGTGGTGTGCGGTGGACTGAGAACGAATAAGTGGTTTATAGAGAACTCGAGAGTTCATGCCACACAAATAGTAAAGGCTATAAAAAGCAAAAGGGCCTGACGGCCCTTTTTATTGTTACAGTGCGTCCGCCGTCATTGCACATTTTAGCTTGACCTTCACGTCGAACTTCACCGGAGTTTCAGAGAACGTTCCAATCAGGTAAAGCCCTACTGTCTTATCGTTTTTCAGTAGGTTTCCGATCTCGTCTAGACCAGCTTGTTGGAAGGGAAGATTCAATACCTGTCCTTCGGCAGCCTTTATGTTAGCTACGCTTAAAGCGGCAACCACGCTTACAGAAGTAGCGTTGGCTGGACTGTACCCGATCTTACCGTTAGTGAAAATGGTCCCCGTTCCGACGGTGTGATTTTGAACTTCGTAAGTAACCGAGCTGACACTGATCGATTTAATTTTGTCTTTATACTTGGCGAAGTCAGAGTTCACATCTGCCGCATCGAGTATCTCAAAATCGAGATAGGCGACGTTGTCGGCATCCAATTTTTCATCGACATGGAATGTGTGTTCCAATGTGACGTCAATGGTAACGTCATCTACCTTATCGAAAAGGTCGCACGAAGCGGACGACATAACGAAGGCGAAGCAGACGGCCGCGGCCGATCTGAGGATCAGAGATACTGTTTTCATGCTTAAAGGGGGTCTGGTTACGAAATTAGGCACTTTTGGCCTGACTTCCCTAATTATTCAGTTTTCGGCACTCCGGTAACCAGCGGAATGGTGATCCCGGCATAGAAATTTCGCGCCGGGGCCAAATTATAATATCTGCCTCCAGCCGCATTCAGATCATTTCCCAGGCTATATCGCTCATTTAAGGCATTATCGATCCCCCCAAATAACTCCACATTCTTGAATCTCCAGATATTTTGGCGCTTACCCAGTCGTACGGAAAGGACCTTATACTCTTTCGCAAACTCGCTGTTTGCATCGTTCACCGGAATGTGATCCGTATAATTGAGGACGATGTTTGTATACCACCCCTTCTTCAACATGACATCCATCCCTGTCATGAAGACTGTCGGCGGAACGCCGGTGATCCTGTTGCCTGAAAAATCATTCGTGTTGTTCACGTAATTCAAAAAGTGATAATCGTTGTAAGTGTAGCTCGCCCACAACCGGAAGTTTTCCAACGTCTGTCTACCCCACGCCGGCTCCCACGATAATGTCGACTCAATTCCTTTTTGTGATGTCGTACCGGCGTTGATAAAATAATCGGCTCCGTTCTGAGCCGCCTGCACAACGATGGTTTCTTTTAATCTGAAATCATACACAGCAACATTCAACTTTAATTGTCGCTGGAAGAATTCGTTGCGAACACCGATCTCGATGCTCCGGCCGGACTCAGCATTCAGATCATTATTAAAATTCCCGGTGGACGGCCGTACCTCGGCAAGCGTCGGCGCAGAGAATCCCTGACTGATGGAAGAGTAAATCGAAAAATCATTAGTCAGTTTTTTAATGAGCGCCAATCTCGGATAAAACTTACCGTCGAACTTGCGCTCCTGGTTGACTACCGGCGCTGTCGAGAATCGCTCGAAGTCGTACTTCAAATAATTCATGCTTCCGCCCGCCGTAAAAAGAAACCGGTATGGTAATTCGAACTCTGCCTGTGCAAATGCGAAGAGTGATTTGGAATCAAGATGATCCTGTGTCCGGTCGGCGCCGGGATCTCCCTGGTTGTTGTCGAAAACTTTAACAGTTGATTGCAGTGACTGGTACTCGGCTCCGAACGTGATTTTTCCTTTCTGTTGATCTCCTCCAAATATGTACTGTGTCTCTGTTCTTCCCCCCCAATTGGCTTCGAACCTGTCTTCATAATTTAGAATTGCAGGATTTTTGAATTGGGTGATCATCGTATTCAAACCGAACGTCGACGACCAGTGTTCATTCCAGTCATGCTCGTATGAGAGCGCCATGTAATTCGTGTTGTTGCCGATGGCGGCCTTTTGTTCCACGGCGCCAGGGATGGGCGGGTTGGTCGGCGCAGCGGGCCGTGCTTGCCTTGCATCGGCTTCAAATTGCGTGGCATTAAGACCGCCGGGAGTTTGATAAGCCAGCCACGCACCCAGAAATGCAAATGTGAGCTTGCCCTTTTTCTGAATAGGCGCCTCAATGTTCATCCTGATATTGCTTCGTTTCATGGCCGTCTGCTCACGATAACCGTCGTTGGATTGATTGGAGATCCCGAGCTCTACGCTGGTCCGTCCTATCTTGACGTTAAACCCTCCCGCAAGCCTGAACAGTCCATAGCTTCCGCCGGTATAAGTCAGTCTTCCTTCTTCCTTTGTAGCATTCGGTGATTCCAGTAAGACCACGCCGCCGGTTCCTGCTCCGTACAAGCTTGCACCCGGACCTTTGATGATCTCCATCTTACCCACTGTAGACATATCGAGAAGATTCAGGTACGTGTTTCCTCCGGCATCGGTAAAAGGCAATCCTTTCCAGTAGAACTTAACATTCCTGATGCCAAACGGCGACCTTAATACACTTCCCCGGATCGAAAACCGGTAGCTGCCCGGCGACCGTTCCTCCATCCTCACACCGGGAATGGTATTCACGGGCGTTACAATCGAAAGCGGGCCGAATCTATTCAGATCTTTTGTGTCGATCACATTCACGGTCACGGGAACATCGCGCAAGGGCCGGTCGCTGCGATAGGCTTTCACCACCACCTCATCGAGAACGCGCGTGGTGTCGGAGGTTTCTTCCTGTGCTAAAAGTGGTAAGGATGAACACAATAAAAGGGCAATGACGACAAGTCGCATAGGGGTAGTCAGGGAAAGTCCTAAAGTTTAGGAAAAATCAGCTAAAAGCCGACATCACTTCTTCTAACGGTCGGGCATCCTTAAAATATCCTGCCACTTTAAGCATCACACCGTCGACGAGGGTATCCGGACAGCTTGCTCCGCTTGTCAGAACGATTTTCACCGGCTGTTTGTCCGGAAGGAACCCGTGGGTTATCACTTTCTCTTTCGTGTGATAATTAAAGTGGTGGATCTCATCGCGGCTTTTTATTTCCCGGTCTGAATTGATAAAGTAGGTGGCAAACTTGCGTTCACATAGCTCCACGATGTGCGATGTATTGGAGCTGTTGTATCCACCGGCTACGATAGCCAGGTCGGCATCGGTATGGAGAAGCTCGTACGTAGCGTCCTGGTTGTCGTTCGTTGCGTAGCAGAGTGTATCCCGGGTGTCGGCAAAATGCTCACGGATATTCTCTTCGCCATACTTCTGGATCATGAGCTGCCGGAAGAAGTCGGCGATGGCCTGTGTTTCGGTAGCAAGCATCGTTGTCTGGTTCACCACACCGATGCGCAACAGGTCTTTCGATGGATCGAAGCCTTGTGAGAACCGTCCCTGAAATTCGCGATAAAACTCATCTCTCGTTTTCCTTCCGATGATATAGTTTCCGAGTGACTGTGCCTCCGCCATATCGCTCACAATAATTGAAGGAGCGTTGCTGGAGCTGTGCGAGAATGTAGCACGGGTTTCCTCGTGACGTGGCTTACCGTGAATGACGATCGTGTGTTGTTCTTTGCCGAGCTTCTCGGCGCGGTTCCATACTTTTTCTACAAACGGACAGGTGGTGTTGTATTTCTGAACCTCCACTCCCTTGTCGAGCAAGAGATGTTCGATTTCGAGTGTGGTCCCGAAAGCGGGAACGATCACAACATCATCTTTACCGATAGTATCCCATGGAATGAATTGATTACCGTCGGTATCCATGATGAAGCGAACGCCTCGTTGTTGAAGGTCACGGTTTACCTCCTGGTTATGGATCATCTGGCTGAGAAGAAAAACATTGCGTGACGAGTTTTCTTCAACGGCTTTATAGCTGATCTCGATTGCATTTTCGACACCATAGCAAAAACCAAAATGCCGGGCGAGGTAAAATTTAACGGGACCGAAGTCTATCACCGAAGGAGAAAAGTCCTGCTTGCGAAGATCTTTTTGTCTTCGTAGGTCTTTGATCTTGCCTGTGAGAGAAGATCTATAGTAAGGGGGGATTTCGAATTTTTTGATAACAAAAAGGTTATTGAGTCGAGCGGCAGAACCACTCGACTCAAAGAACACAAAGATAACCGCCTGCTTTTAGGCAGCCCCGGAAATTTTATCTTCTTTAATGCGGTTCGTCCTCACTTCTTTCGACTGCAGATCAAACCACTTCACTTCAACCATGTTGGCTTTGATGTACTTCAGCACTTCCATCACTTTACCATCGATCTTGCTGCGTACACGCTGCCCCTTCTTAAACAGCCTCCTCATAACTAATACTGCATAAAGTTACCTTCGCAGAGCATAAATATACTCACGGGGATAGTCTTGATAAACACCTGCGAAAAGAATTGTTTCCCCCTCTTTCTTTCGTTTTAAAAGCTCATTGGCAGCTTTTGCTGATTTCACCGGTGTATTGTCGATACTGGTGATAATGAAGCCCTCTTTCATATCGGTTAACCGGGCAACCTTGCCATTAGCAAGATCTTTCACTCTTACACCATGTTCGATGTCGAGCGCCTTCAGCTCCTTTGCTTCGATGTCTTCAAGGTCGATCCCCAATGACGCTGTGTTGCCAGCAGTGTCAATGCGACGAACAGCTTCCGAACCACCTTCCCTGTTCATAAGTGTGATCGGGAATACCATCTTCTTTCCACTGCGGTCGACCGTTACACTGATCTTATCACCGGGACGTTTGCGACCGATATATTCTATTAACGCTGTGCTTGTCCTGATGTCATGATCATCCAGTTTCGTGATGACGTCGCCTTCTTTGATACCGGCTTGTTCGGCAGCACTCTTGCCGCCTTCAGCAAAACCGGATACATAAGCGCCATCTTCAACCTTAAGATCCCTGTCTTTTACGAGATCGTAATCAACAGTACCTACCTGGATTCCTAACCAGCCGCGCTGAACAGAACCTGTACCGATAATGTCTTCAACGATCTTGCTTACAATATTGGCAGGAACTGCGAAGCCATATCCGGAATAAGTACCTGTTTGACTTGCGATAGCAGTATTGATACCAACCAGTCCGCCTTCGATGTTCACCAAGGCGCCTCCGCTGTTACCAGGGTTGATAGCTGCGTCGGTCTGGATGAACGATTCGATAGCTGTACGTTGCGCCATCTGATCTTGTGAATTGCTATTGATGATACCGATGTTGCGGCCTTTAGCGCTAATGATACCTGCTGTAACTGTCGAATTCAGGTTGAAAGGATTTCCTACTGCGAGTACCCACTCGCCAACCTTTGCCTGGTCTGAATCTACGAAAGCCAGCGCCGGCAGATTCTTCTGGTTGATCTTTATCACAGCCAGATCTGTATCGGGGTCTGTACCCAATACTTCCGCCGGATATGTTCTGTTGTTCGACAAAGTAACATCTACCTTATCGGCTCCTTCAACCACGTGATTGTTTGTTACGATATATCCATCGGCATTAATGATAACACCGGAACCGGCGCTCATGCTCGGTCCGCGTTGTTGAGGTCCCTGGGGACCAAAAAAATATTGCCAGGGATCCGTTTGCTCTCTGCTTTTCGAGGTGACGCGGCCGCTTGAAGTTGAACGGATGTGAACAACTGCTGCCGTTACTTTTTCTGCGGTGCCTGTGAAATCCAGGGGTATGATTTCGCCTTTCTCATTTTTCTTGTACGCTACTTGCGAAATGGGTGTGCCAGAAACGTGTTCGATACGCACTCCGTCATTCCCATCCCTCCACGCACCTGTAATGGCAACAGTAATAGCACTTCCCATTACTGCGGCCAGGATTAGTGATCCGAACTTTCTCATTTCTCTTGTTCTCTTTTAGTTTCAGTTGATTTTATATGCAAAACGTAAACCACACGCCTTTAGAATGAAATTTTGTCTGCTTTTCGTCAGGAGAAAACTGACAAGTATGTCACTCTGCGAAGGGTGACTGTAAGTACGAAGGTTTTCGGAGTTGGGTTGCGAAAAAGGCGTATTTTTGCGGTCCCAGATGGAAATTAAGGCTAAAATCACCCTGAAAAAGGGAAAGGAAACTTCGGTTCAAAGGCGACATCCCTGGTTGTTCTCGGGAGCAATAGAGCATATCGACGGCACTCCAGTCGATGGTGACTGGGTAACCGTGAGCCAGGCCGGCGGCCAGGTGCTCGGATATGGCCATTACCAGAAGGGAAGCATCACCGTGCGGTTGCTTTCATTTGACAAAGAACTACCGGGACTGGGATTTTATGCAGAAAGGATTTCCACAGCTTCCCAGCAACGGTCGAACATCAACATTCAGTCATCGGTCACGAACGCATACCGTCTCATTCACGGCGAAGGCGACGGACTTCCGGGTCTCATAACCGATATGTACAATGGTGTAGCGGTGGTGCAGGCACATTCACACGGAATGCATCACGACCGTACGAAGATCGCCGCGGCGGTCAAAGAAGTCTTTGGTAATAACGTATCTGCCGTCTACTACAAAAACCAAACAGGCGCCAATACCAAGGGTGAGTATCTGTTAGGCATGGCCGCCGTTCCTCACACCATCCTGGAACATAATCACAAGTTCTTCGTCGACTGGGAAGAAGGACAGAAGACCGGTTTCTTCTTGGACCAGCGCCAGAACCGGCTATTGCTTGCGGGTTACGCGATGAACAGATCGGTGCTCAATACATTCTGTTACACCGGAGGCTTCTCTGTGTACGCGGCTCAAGCCGGCGCCGCGCTGGTTCACTCGGTGGATGCCTCCGAGCGCGCAGTCGATATGACCAGGAAGAATCTTCAGCTGAATGGATTTGATCCTTCGCAGCACCAATGTTTTACCGAAGACACATTCGATTACCTGAAGGGTAAAGAAGGACAGTATGACCTGATCATTCTCGATCCCCCTGCTTTTGCGAAGCATAAAGATTCCAAGCACCAGGCGATGAAAGGATATCAACGCCTGAACCTTGAGGCGATCAAGAAGATTCGCCCCGGTGGGATCATCTTTACTTTCTCATGCTCCCAGGTTGTGGATAGGCAGTTGTTTTACGATACAGTTGTCTCCTCAGCTATACAATCCGGAAGAGAGATAAAAGTTCTCGAGCATCTCGGTCAACCTGCCGATCATCCTGTCTCTATCTATCACAGAGAAGGAGAGTACTTAAAAGGATTGGTTTTGTATGTCAGTTAATGGGCATTGGTCATTGGTATTGGGCGTCGGTTATTCTATTAAAATCGAAAATCACCAATCTCCAATACCAATGACCAGTATCCAATTTTGGTGCATTCGTAACAACCGCCAATTAGTTTGATTCTGTCGTAACAGCCGGGTGCTTCGCATACCTCTCGAAAAATTCTATCACCCTCAGCATATGATCCATCATACGTCCGGGATTGCCGCTTCGCGTGAGCTCGTGCCCTTCTCTCGGATAGCGGATATATTCGACTGGCTTGTTGAGTATCTTCAGACTCTTATATAAAGTCTCCGATTGAATAACACCTGTGCGCAGATCCTGGTCGCCGTGAATAATGAGCAACGGTGTATTGATCTTATCGACGTAGGTCAAAGGTGATTGAGCGTCGAGTATCTGCTTGGTGGCTTTGTCCCATGGATAACCGCCGAAGTGCTCGGGCACCAGGCGCCACGCATTTCCTTCTCCCATGAAAGTTGAGAGCTCGTAAACGCCACGTTGTGCGTTGGCGGCCTTGAAGCGGTTGTCATGTCCGACGATCCAGGCAACCATATAGCCGGCGTAGCTCCCGCCCTCAACGAAGAGCTGATCTTTGTCGATCCACGAATGATTCTTGACGGCTTCATCGAGCGAGCTGAGAATGTCGTCGGCGGGACCAGTGCCCCAATCCTGATAATTCGCGCGCTTGAACTTGTCGCCATAGCCGCCGCTTCCGCGTGGATTGCTGTAGACCAGGCCGTAGCCCCAACTGTTCTCGAGCTGGTATTCGTGCCACATAGAAAATATACCCGGTCCCCACATCGCCGACGGACCTCCGTGAATGTTAAGAATAGTCGGATACTTCACGCCTTCCTTCCTGCCAGCAGGTTCCATCACCCAATACTGTACTTTGGCTCCATCGAGGCGAGTGAGCCAGAATTCTTTCGGGGACACGACGGTTCTTTCTTTCAGCCATCCTTCGTTAAGCTGTGTGATCTGCTTCGCTGCCTTGGAATCTTTCGCGCTCAACAGATATACCTCCCAGGGATTTTTCGTTTCAGTGACCGCGCACACAATGCGGTCGCCGGCGATGTCGAAATCATTGACACCGGAGTCGTTACCATAAATTTTTGTGATCGTACCGCCTTTCGCGGGAATGCTGAACAACGGAATGTCGCCTTCGGTCTGTGCAGCGAAATAGATCGTTTTGCTGTCGGCCGACCAGACGCTGTTGCCGGCATCGCGATCGAGTGACTGCGTGATGATCGTTGGTTTCTCGCCGGAAGCTGTTGCCGTAGCGATCATATTCTGCGAATAGAACCTTCCTTTGGTCGTGTTGGCCGTGAAGGTGATCATCGTACCATCGGGAGAATAGATTGCGCCGCTGAGACTGTAGTCAGGCCACTTGATGAGTTGCTTCGCGGCCTTTGTCGCTACGTCGATCGTCCAGATGTCGGAGTCGGTCTCGCGGTCGGGATGGATCTCATACACACGAGAGTCGCAGATGATGGTCTTGCCATCGGGTGACCATTCGGGGCTGTTGAAATCCTGCATGCCGTTCGTGAGCTGAACTGCTTTTTCATCATCGAGTGTTTTTATAAACAAATGAGTGAAAGATTCGTCGGGCTGAAGGTTTTGTTCGCCCTGGATATCCTGCCTGTAAAGAACACGCGGATTGTTGTCCGAAGCATTCTTTGCAAGCCACGCACGTACTTCAGCGAGGCTGCCGTCGGGGCTGTTGGTAACTTTCTTCTTTTCATCGGACTTCATTCCTTTGAAATTCGGTTCGTCACCGACGGCTCTTCCGGGGCGTTCATAGTTCCACGAAGTTTTTCCTTCGATAGAGGAAGCGGGTATCGAAGAGGTGTAGAGTATCATTTTGCCATCGGGTGACCAGCGGGCATTCCCGGCCCCGAATTCGGCTTTCGTGAGCACATGCGCTTCGCCTCCGCCGATAGGCAGCAACCATATTTGTGATTTGTCTCCGTCCGTCCTTACGAAGGCGATCTGTTTTCCGTCGGGCGACCATTGGGGAGAAAGGTCGGTGCGGTCTCCGAAGGTGAGCTGCCGTGGTTCTTCTTTCCCCGTAAGGTCGAGCACATAAAGGTGCCGCGTGTAATAATATTCGTTTTCGTTCTTGACGGCTTTACGATTCACCACCAACGCTGCCTTCGTCCCGTCGGGGGAGATCTGTATGTTGTTTGTCGTCGCGATCTTCATGAGATCGGAAGCAACGATACCTTTCTTGGTTTGTGCAAAGCATATTGTGACAAGAAAGAAGAGGACTACAGTTAATATTCTCATAATTAAATTATTTGTCGCCGAAAACATATTTATTAAACCAATCCCAGTTATTGCTGCGTCGCAGCAAGTCGTTCTTTCGGTTTGGTAATACCGTGACCGAAACCTTTGTACACGATGAGCTCACTGGGTACATGATTGTCTCTCAAGCCCTGCACGAGCTCATAAGCATTCGATATGGGCACGCGCCTGTCGAATTCACCGTGCTGTATGAGCGTAGGGGTCTTCGCGTTGTTGATGTTGGTCATAGGCGACGTCTTCTTGTAGATCTCTTCGTCGCTCCACGGAGTTGCTTTCAGATACTGACGGGTAAAAGGATGGATGTCGGTGCTCACGTAGTAAGTGGTCCAGTTGGAGATCCCCGCTCCTACCGAGATGGCTTTGAAGATGTCGGTATTCGTCGTAAGGAAGGCCGAGATGTATCCACCCTGGCTCCATCCCATACATCCCATCTTCGACCTGTCTATCATTCCTTTTGAATCGAGATAATCGACACCAGAAATAACATCCCACGCATCGCCGACACCGAGGTTCTTCACATTGAGCGATCGGAATGCTTCGCCATAGCCGGCCGAACCGCGATAGTTCACTCTCAACACCAGGCTTCCTTTATCAAGCCATTGAAGGATCGGATAAACATATCCAGGCACGGGCTGCGGCGTATCGATACCCGTCGGACCGCCGTGGATGACAACGAATAACGGATACTTCTTCGAAGCGTCGTAGTTCGCAGGCTTGTGAAGGACGCCTTCGATCGTCGCGCCGTCTTTGCTCTTCCAGCTAACGACCTCGCTCTGCGCTACTTTCCAACCCGAGACCTGTACGGTCATGTCCGTGATCTTTTCCGGCTTCGGACTGGCCACGGGTGTCACAAAGACCTCATTCAACTGGTTGCCGTTCCTGCCGACGAATGCCAGCCTGTCGCCTGCTTTTGAAAATGAAATGCCATATACCTGCTCGGGCGTATTCAACAGCACTGAATGATTTCCGGTTTTCGGATCGATCTTGTACAGGGGACGTTTGGTCTTGTTCCATACCGAAGCGTAGATGCCTGTCGGTTTCCATGTAAGTCCGCCCAGGTCCTCGTCGAAGTCTTTCGCGATCTGTCTAGACGCTTTGGAGTCAAGGTTCAGTACAAACACTTTGGAGTTCATGTAAAAGTTGGAGATCGTGTCGCCGACGTTCGAAGTGTACAGAAGCTCTTTCGAATCGGGTGACCAGTCTTCAAAGTTGTCCGAGCTGGCATTGCCCACACGTAACGTGATTTTTTTATCTGCAAGATCGACGGTTGAAACGTCTGACCTCACGGATGACGTGATCAGAGGATCGGGTTGATGGTTGAAGCCAACCATTTTGCCATCGGGAGAAACCGAGAAGCTTGTAACGGTAAACTTGCCTTCGGTGAGCCGCTGGAGTTTCGGTAGCACGATACAACCCGCTTTTGCCTTCAGCGAGTCGGCGGTTTCGTAGCACGGGAGTTCCCACGCTTCGGGCATGTCGGGTTTGAAGTCCAGTGTCCACAGGTGCGACACCGTGAATTCCTTATCGTCCGTTTCGTATCCGCCGTATTTCTTTTCACGGTCCTTTTTCAATTTGTCCGTTTCAGGTTTCAGAACAACGAGCCTGGTACCTGATGGGTGCCATTCGAAGCCCGAGATGCCGTCCTCCTCTTTGGTGATTACGCGGGCTTCGCCGCCGTCGACACGCATGATGTGTATTTGGTTCTTGTTGCCACGGTCGGCGAGGAACGCGATCCATTGTCCGTCGGGCGAAAAGATGGCGCCGTTACTGTTGGCCTTGGAGGTGTTCGTGAGCTGGAATGATTTCTTGCCTTCCTTCGCTAACCAAATTTCAGTATCGAAGCGGTTGTCGTTCCAGTCGGTTGTCTGTACGGTGTACGCCACGGTTTTACCATCCGGCGAAACGACGACTCCGTTTATCGCGCGAAGGGAGATCACCTCCTCGAAGGTGGGAACACGTTGTGCGTAGGCCGCGCAGTTTATTACAAAAACGAGGGTCAGAAGTCTTTTCATGGGACGTTTTTAGAGAAAATCCGATAGACAATATCTGATTTTAGAATTAATTAACAGCTACCACGTATCAAACCGGTATTTTTGCAACCGTCGAAATGCCCTCATGCCGTTCATGAAACCCCTCCGCCTGATATTGCTGCCTCTGATCATCCTGGCAGCGGCCATTCCTTCTCATGCACAGAACAAACCCGGCACCCAGCTTCATATCAAAAAAGCGAAAGGGGAGATAAAGGTCGACGGTGTGCTCGATGAAGCCGACTGGACTACAGCGGACGTTGCGAAAGACTGGTACCTCAACTACCCGGTCGACACTGCCCTGGCTCCGAAACAAACCGAAGCGCGGCTTACATTCGACGAACACTTCATATACTTCTCTTTTGTCGCCTACGACGACGAATCACGCGACATGATCAACTCGCTACGTCGCGATTTCGATTATGAAAGAAACGACAACGTGGGTATCAATATCGGTCCCTACAACGATCGTCTCAATGGATTCTTCTTTACGCTAACGCCAGCCGGCGTTCAGATGGAAGGTACGATGTCGGCAGGCGGAGCAACGCTGGATGCCTGGAACATTTTTTGGGACAACAAATGGTACTCGAAAGTTGTGCGCTACAAAGATTACTGGATCGCAGAAGCGGCTCTACCATTCAAAAGCTTTCGTTACAAGAGCGGCATCAAGGAATGGAACATTGCCTTCGACAGGCTCGACAAAAAAAGAAATCACAAGTCATCGTGGGTACATACACCCATACAATTTGCCACAGGTGCATTCGCGTATGGCGGACAATTGATATGGGATGATCCGATCCCTCCGGCGCGAACCAACATCTCTTTGATCCCCTTCGTGGCCGGGCGCCTGTCGGACGACAAGGAAGTGACACCCCAGAAATCTTCCGAGCTGCAGGTTGGGTTCGACGCGAAGGTCGCCATAACGCCTTCCATGAATCTCGACCTCACGGTGAATCCCGATTTCTCGCAGATCGAAGTAGACCAGCAGGTGATCAACCTGACGCGCTTCGAATTTCAGTTTCCTGAACGAAGAACGTTCTTCCTCGAAAACAGCGACCTGTTTGCAAACGCAGGCTTTCCACCGGCCAGGACTTTCTTCTCACGAAGGATCGGTCTGGTGAAAGGCAATGATGGGCTTTACACCCGGGTTCCTATCGCTTTCGGAGCACGTCTCAGCGGATCGATCAACAGAAAATGGAGGACGAGCCTGATGAACATGCAGACAAGCGAGAAGCTTTCGTTGGGATTGCCCGCTCAGAATTATTCAGTGGCAACCGTTCAACGCAATTTCTGGAAACAATCGAACATATCGCTTACCTACGCAGACAAGGAATCGCTGCATGTAGGCGAATCTGATTCAGTGAAATATTTTCATGAAAGCATTTTTATGAAAGGCGGCGCTACGTCCGTCAGGAATAATTATAACCGCGTGCTTACTGCCGACCTGGAGCTTTTGAGCGTAGACAATAAATGGAGCGCCAGCGCTTATGCATCGCGCTCGTTCGATCCGATGAAGGCTGATAAGACAATGTCGGGTGGTCTTTTCTTTTCACACTCGTCGCGGAAGCTGAGCGCGTCGATCGGGGGTTATTCGATCGACAAAAACTATAATGCCGAAATGGGTTTCGTGCCGAGCTACCGGGTATATCCCGGTCAGTTTTCATACCTGGCAAGTGCCGCGTTTAAAACCTATCCCACGAATAGCAGGGTGGTGTTTATGGGCCCTGTGCTCGATATGCAAAACACGCATACGCCCGATGGCACACTGACCGACCGTTTTTATTCGCTTGGTTACGATTTCCGGCTGCTGAACACCGCCACGGTGAAGGTCACGTATAACTACGTTTATCAAAAGCTTACCAGTACTTTCAGCCCGATAAATCCGGAAGAATACGCAACATTCAACGTCGGGGAACAATATTCGTGGCAGAATGTGATGATCACTGCGATGACGAACCAGCGCACGCTGATCAACTTCACCGGTCAAAGCTCGTACGGTGGATTTTACAATGGAACAAACTTCAACGTGACCGGTCAGCTGAATTATCGTTATCAACCTTATGGAAATATCTCGATGAGAGTTGACTACAATGACGTCAGATTGAAAGAAAGCTACGGCAAGGAGAAGCTTTTTCTCGTGGGTCCGCGGATCGACCTCACTTTTACAGATAAGCTGTTCCTTACAACATACGTTCAGTACAACAATCTGTTGGAAAACGTAAACCTGAATGCCCGTTTTCAGTGGAGATATAAACCGGCTTCTGATTTCTTTATCGTTTACACGGAGAATTATCTTTCCAATACATTCGGAAGTAAAAACCGTGCGCTTGTGTTCAAGTTTACGTACTGGTTTAACTTGTAAAGAGGGAATTTATTCTTTGTATCTTTAATCTATGCTGAACTTTCGCCCTGACTGGAGAGTTTGTGTTGGCTTTCTGATTTTCCTTTCAATTTTCAGTGATCTTTCGGCGCAGACCACGCCGAAGAAAATCCCCCAGAAAAAGACCTCCGTCAAAAAAACAGTCAAGCCTTCTCCTCCCATTCCTGTTGACGGTTTTTGGCTGGTAACGAAAGTGACCGTCGGCGGAAAAGAGCTCACGCCCGTTGCACGATGGTTCAGGCTTACGACAGGCAAGCAGGTTTCGGGTAACGGTTGGGTGCAGCATTCTTTCGGCACTTATAAATTCGATCTAAAGAAATCCGAAGTCACATTCATAACAGCGAACGAACCTGATGACGAGTTCGGAGCTTTCAAGGTAGAGCTCAAGGGCCCGCTGATGACGTGGACGCGTACCGAAGAAAATGAGGTGGTGATCGTCGAGCTGAAGCCCATCACTGAGTTGCCGATGAGTCCGTCGGATGCCGCGAAAGGATTATGGATACTGGAGTCGGCTATCGAAAAGGACGTCAATATTACAAAGCATTACGATCCGGATCACAAGCACTTCCTGTTCATTCGCTGGGACCGTCAATATGTGCGACAGCTCAACGTACACGAACGGATCTCAGGTTACTGGTTTTTCGATGCACACCGGCCGGAGATCACATTCATCAGCGAGAACCGCGAACAGGAAGATGAAAAGTGGACGATAACGATCGAAGGACAAAAGATGACGATGAAGGGAAACTCGGAGAATGTTCTGAGCATGATGCTCACTTACGTCAGAGCGATGGACTTCCCTAAGTGATCTTGATGGCTTCAACGATGCCATAGATCCCTACGATAAAAACAGAAATTATACTGATCCAGAATGCTATCGTATAGCCCTGTCCCGACGGAAGTAATTGTGTGCGTCCGTACTTGAAATGTATGGCGCCGATTATCACAATGAATAACATGAACGAGCCGATGAGTCCGCCGAACAGCACCATCAGCACGGGCAGCTCGATGAACAGGTAAGCGATCGTCCACAGACCCGGGAATATCCATGCGAGCCATGTGATCACTCTCTTTCTTTTTTTAAGGTCGTTGAACTCAAGCCAGCCGAGCTCGCCGAAAATATCGGGGAATATTCTCGTCCAGGCGCCGAGTGTTGCGAAAAGACTGGAGAACAAGACGAAAAATCCACCTACGAGGTACGCAGTCTTGATGCCCGGGCCGAGAGACTGCGTGTAGATCAGCGCCAGTGTCTCGATGACTTCGTTGCCATGAGGAACTTCACCTCTTTCGTGAAGAACGGCAGCGCCAAGCAGGTAGAATGCCACGGTGACGACTGTGTAAATGATCATGGCGACAGTTGCGTCGAGGAACATGACTTGTATCCAACCTTTCGCCCTTCGTCTCCAATCGGGTGTATCGCTGCGAGGGCCCGTGTATTTCGCGTAGCCTTTCTCGAGGCACCAATAGTTGTATGCGATGATCTCGTCGCTCGCTACGCCTGTGATGCCGAACGCACCGATGGCGTATGGAAGGATCCCGGGCGGCAAGCTGAATTGCTGTTGCTCGAGTACCGACAACCACGAAAATCCGAACGACGTGAATTGCAATGAAAACAATGACGCGAGCGTGAGCAATGTGAACGCCGCGATCATCACCAACGACAGTTTTTCGATGATGCCGTATCGTCCGTTGAAGATGAGCAGCCCTACCGAAAACGCGGTGATGATCGCCCACGCGGTGATGGGTATTCCCGGAAATAGCATATTGAGAATGACCACGGTTCCACCGAGCATCCCGCCCAGCTGAATGACTTTCAGGGCTATAAGTATAAACAAGGTCCAGACTGCCCACCGGCGAGGGCCGGAGACTTTCGAGAAAGCCTGCATGCAGCGTTCGCCCGTGAGCACCGCATGTTTACCAAACTCGAGCTGAACGGCGACTTTCGCAAGGCAACTTATGATGATGATCCATAGGGCGACGAAACCTGCTTTTGCACCCAATATCGTTGTGGCTATCAGTTCTCCTGAACCAACGATGGAAGCGGAGAGGATAAATCCAGGCCCGAGGAATTTGAATCGCCTCAAGAGCGTTGTTGGTGGTTCTTTTATTGTCGCTTCAGAAATGACGTAAGGGTCGTGGATCATTCAAAGACAAGGTATTATATTTATCAAATACTCTCTCACGGATCGCACAGATCGCACGGAAAAGAAATTCAATATGATACATCGCAGACACTTCATTAAGCAGCTTGGATTCAGCGCCGCAGGCATAGGCCTAATAACTTCCTTGCCAGCGTCGGTCGATGCCTTTCCATATTACGCCAAGTCCTTACCGCGAAGCATTCCCGAAACGGAAGGCGTCTCTTCTGCCGGACTGATATCCTTCCTCGATGCGATCGAAAAAAGCAACATAGAATTCCACAGCCTCATGGTGCTTCGTCACGGCAAGGTGATCGCCGAAGGATGGTGGGCTCCATATGCGGCCCCGCTCAAACACACACTATATTCTCTCAGCAAGAGCTTCACGTCGACGGCGGTCGGGCTTGCGATCCACGAAGGCAAGTTCACCCTCGACAGCAAGGTGATCTCATTCTTCCCCGACGAGCTGCCGGCAGAGGTGAGTGACAATCTCTCCGCGATGACGGTGAAAGATCTGCTCACTATGTCGACGGGCCATGGTAAAGACACGATACAACCCATGCGGGGCAACACGACAGGCGAAAGCTGGGCGAAGGTCTTTCTTTCACTGCCGGTCGAATACAAACCTGGAACTCATTTCCTGTACAACACCGGTTCGACTTACATGCAGTCGGCCATCGTACAAAAAACAACGGGTAAGTCTGTTCTCGAATATTTGAAGCCCCGCCTTTTCGAGCCGCTCGGCATCGAAGGCATGGACTGGGAAGCTGACCCTAAAGGAATTTCGACAGGTGGTTACGGGCTTCGCGTTCGCACCGAAGACATTGCGAAGTTCGGCCAGTTGTTTTTGCAGAAAGGCTTGTGGAACGGAAAGCAACTTGTTCCTGCGAAATGGATCGAACAGGCTACATCGGCACAAGTTGATAACGCACCGGCTAATCCTTCCAGGTCGAATGCGGAAAATGACTGGGCACAAGGCTACGGTTTCCAGTTTTGGAGATGTACACACAACGCCGTTCGTGGCGACGGGGCATTCGGTCAGTTCTGCATGATGATGCCCGACCAGGATGTGGTGGTGGCCATCACCGGCGAAAGCTTCGACCTCCAGGGTTCGATGAAGCTCGTGTGGGATCATGTGATCCCTGCGGTGACGACCAGCGCTCCGAAAGATCAACAGGCACAGACCAATCTCCTGGCAAAATTGAAATCACTTGCGCTTCCGGTACCCAACGATAAGCCAAGCTCACCAATAGCATCGACGGTGTCGGGGAAAAAATTCACGCTGTCGGAAAACGCGTTGAACGTGAAAACCATCTCTTTCAATTTCAAAGGAAGTGATTGCATTGTTGATCTCACCGGCGATACAAACAACGACTCATTCACCTGTGGCATGAACCGTTGGGTTGTCGCCAAACAAATCAAGACCCAGGGAATATTCGCGATACAAGGAAGGCAACCGGTCACAACGCCTCTTGCTGCTGCTGCAACGTGGTCCGATGAGAACACGCTCGTCATCACGCTCCGGTATGTCGAGGTAGCTCACAGTGACAAGTTTGTGGTCAACTTCAACAAAAATGAGATCACGATGAGCTTCCTCAATAGCGTTTCAAAGGGAAACCCCTCTGTTGCTGAACAGCGTCCCACGCTTACCGGTAAGCTTACGGCGTAGAATTTACCTTATTCTTTGGCAGGGATTGGAGGCGGACCTTCGGGGATATAGGCTTGGTAAACATGTCCCGATCTTCTTTGTTCGAATTCCGCGCGGACATCTTTTCTCAATTGTTCGTTCTCAAAAAGATCGACCATCGTCATGCTTAATGATTTGGCCGCGAGAGCCATTCCCTTATGACCTATAGACATTCCCCCGCAGGCTACGACCGACCAGCCGTGCCATGCTGTGTTGGCGGGCGCCGTTGTTGCAACGAGAGAGATCTCCGGAACGATCCAGCTGATGTCACCAACATCGGTTGATCCTCCGGCGGGATGTTCGGCGGTTTCTTTCAAAGCATGTATTGTTCCGTCGAGCCCCGTCTGCTTGGCACCCTGAACTTCCTGGATCTTTTTAGCGAAGGCGATCTCGTCAGGCGTGTAAACGATCGGTCCAAGAAATTCGAGATTCTTCTGCAGCGCTTCAGCTCCTTTTCTGTTTACGAGTAATTCATAGTCGCCTGTCTGAATGGTGATCTTACTTTCGACGCCGGCTATTATCGCGGCGCCTTGCGCGATGTCTTTCACACGCGCAAACACCTCCTCCACGCCGGACCTCTTGCTGTCGCGGACCCACATCCAGATCTTGGCATACTCGGGAACGACATTCGGTACATCACCGCCAGCCTTGATAGCATAATGCATCCGCACTGAGGGACGAACGTGCTCACGAAGCATGTTCACTCCATCGGTGAATGCTTCCAGTCCATCGACTGCACTTCTTCCGTTCCAGGGGTCGGCAGCAGCATGTGCGGCTTTGCCTTTGAACTCGACCAGGAAGTCGATCATTGCTTGTGAGCTTTGTGTGCTCGCGGCGATCTCGGTATCGGGATGCCAGTCGAGACAAACATCGACATCCTTATAGAGGCCTTCGCGGGCCATGTATATTTTCCCGCCTACCGATTCTTCGGCCGGCGTTCCATAAAAACGAATCGTTCCTTTGAGCTTACCTGCCTGCATCAGTTCCTTGATTGCAACTGCTGCACCCAGGCTTCCTGCTCCGAACAGGTTATGACCGCAGCCATGGCCGCCACCACCTTCAAGCAGCGGATCGCGCGTAGGTTGCGCTTTTTGTGAAATCCCGGGCAGCGCGTCGTATTCGCCCATAATACCGATGACCGGTTTACCTGAACCATATTCTGCAATAAAGGCGGTGGGCATACCCGCGACGCCGCGGGTTACTTTGAAACCCTGCGCTTCTGCGTAATCAGCGAGCAATTTTGCCGATTGATGTTCTTTAAGGGCGGTTTCGGCGAAAGCCCAGACCTGGTCGCTTAGGTTGACCAGTTCGGCCTGGTGTTTGTCGACCGATTGGATGGCGGAAAGCTTATTGGGGTTTGTTTTCTGTTTTTGTGCAATTGCAGAAATCGACAGCGCAAGGCAAACTGCGAGGGTAAGGGGCTTCATCAGGAGTAGGTTTTGAAATTGAAGATATGGATTTCCAACCAAAGGGACGTATTCCGGGTCTAACAGGAGGAGAGAAAAAAGGATAGGCTCAAATGAAGACAATTATTATCGCTACCGTGCTGTTGACAAGCTTATTCAAGTGTGGAGGATCGGAAAGGGTCGGCGAGAACGTCACTGTTAGTTGTAATGAGACAGCTACTGTTACTGATTTTACGGGATTGGACGGGTGCGGGGTGATGTTAGTGCTGGAAGATGGCACCCGTCTGAATCCTGAACGGAGACAATATTTTCAAGCTCCGAAAATAGAAGAAGATCCACTATACTATTTCACCCTGACGGCCGGCGATAAAGTAAAAATTTCATACAAAGACGTTGATGGTGTCGACATCTGTATGGCCGGTAAAACTGTTTTTGTCACGTGTATCACGAAAATCGACTGAGTTATGAAAAGATTTGCGTTCTGGATATTTCTCGGAGTGGTGACGTTGGGTGTAATCATTTTCAACGTCGCTACGAAGTTTATTGCTTAAAGGGCTTGCACCCTATTTCGCATACATGTAATCGAAGGTCAGATTAAGCATCGCCTTCACGCCCAATTTAAAAGCTCTTTCATCGATCATGAAATCCGGCGTGTGATGCACAGGCTGTGTTTCAAACTTTCCTTCGGGATTATATGCTCCGAGGAAAAAGAAAAGCCCCGGTACGTTTTGCTGATAGATCGAGAAATCTTCACCCATCGTTACGGGGTTAACAAGAAAAACATTCTTTTCACCGGCTGCTTTCCGGAGGCTCGGTACCATCTTCTCAGTCAAGGCAGGGTCGTTGATTGTCGGCGGATACGATGCCCCAAGCGTCACCTCTGCTGTTGCCCCTGCACTCTCCGCAATTTGCGTTGCCGTGAGTTTGATTTTCTCGTGAAGTACCTTTTGCATCTCCAGGTCGAATGTCCTGGTCGTTCCCGTCATGATTGCTTCTTCCGGGATGATGTTGTTGCGAATGCCGGCGTGCAATGTACCGATGGTAAGTACCACGGGAAGTTTCGTCAACTCGGTCTGCCTGCTCACAATAGTCTGAAGACCCAGAACGATCTGGCTCGCAACAACAATCGGATCAATTCCATCCCACGGTGTCGCGCCGTGAGCTTGTTTGCCCTTCACCTTGATCGTGAAACCAGCCGGGCTTGCCATAAATGCGCCCGGTCTATAGTTGATGGTACCAAGCGGAACCAGTGACTGGATGTGCAATCCGAATGCAACGTCCACTTTCGGATTCTCGAAAGCGCCTTCCTTGAGCATCAACCGTGCGCCGCCTTCTTCACCTGCAGGCGGGCCCTCTTCGGCAGGTTGAAACAGGAACTTCACTGTTCCTTTTATATCCGACTTGTTCCTGGCCAGTATTTGCGCAACGCCGAGCAGCATCGCAATGTGAGAGTCATGACCACAAGCATGCATCACGCCCGTTTCCTGGCCACCGAACATCGCCCGTTCTTTGGATGCAAATGGAAGTCCGTTTCTCTCCGTAACCGGGAGGCCGTCGATGTCGGCACGTAATGCGATCACCGGCCCGGGCTGACCGCCTTTGAGAATTCCGAGAACTCCCGTTTTTGCGAAGGGATGTTTTACTTCAATACCGAAAGACCGGAGCAGCTCTGCGATCTTCTCGCCTGTTTTCACTTCCCGGTTCGATAATTCCGGGTGCTCATGAAAGTACCGTCTCCATTCGATCACTTGCGCTTCTACATCGGCTGCCTGCTGGTCGAGCTTTGCCTGCAGTTTGGAGCTCACCTGCCCGAAAGACACCGACGTAAAAAATAAAAAGAAGAATAGCGCGGAAGATCTCTTCATGCCTAAATGTTTTCGGTGAGAAGGTAAGGCTATACCTTTGTTTGAAGATCATGGATTGGATAAAAATTTGTGGTGAGGTAATCTGCCCGTGGCACGGGTATCGTTTCAACCTTAAGACAGGCCGTGAATCCGCAGAGCGCTCGCGCGACTTGACGACATACCCGGTAAAGGAAGACGAAGAGGGAGTTTTTATCGGTGTGTGAAATACCGCGGGGGGTCATTCGTTTTAGACCCGCGATCCAATTATTATTGCAGCTGAAATGCTCCGTTTTTTACCCGGAATACTCGTTTTACTGATATCCGTGTCTGCCCACGGCCAGGCACAGGACCGCCTCGTCAGCCAGCTGAAAATATCAGAAACTGCACCGGCTGGACTGCTCTCGACACGAGCGCTTGTCTTGTTTAGCAACTCGTTTACGATCGACGAGCTCAACAGGATCCAAAGATCATTTCAACAGATCGGTATCGACGCCGACTTCTACCTGGATGTAGACAAAGTGCTGGCTGGAATTGATACCGAGCGAGCCTATTCGGCCTACTTCACTACACGCGAGATCCGGTTCTTACTGTTGCTCACGAAATCAAACGAAGGATACAATTTCTACGCTACCGAATTCAATAACACGATGCAGTTCGTGACACCGGAGCAAATCGCTTGGAAGGTTACCGACAGGAAACTGGATGACGTGCTCATTAAAATATACCGTGACTCGTGGCTTCGTGAAAAGAAACAGAATTTCCTGATCAACGACATTCCCGAGATGGACGTCAACGTGCCGATCATCATCGGTCGCCGTTCGGAGCTGTTCCCGATAGATCTCAGGATTGATCAGCTGGCTGTTCCAAAATTTCCTGACGCTTCCGTGCAAGCCGACGTCGATACGTTATTCAAAAAGATTTATCCCTATCCCGAGAAGTTCAAGGTCGTGCAGATGCCTGCCGACGAAAAAGACCTTGTGAAGCAAGGCTTCCAGTATGTTTTGCTTTACGTGAAGTTGAATGGAAAATCGACGAGAGAGATCTTAGGTTACGATATGACGAAAAACGTTGCAACTGCATACGGATCCGTAACGTATCCCAGCGGAACACCGCAGGTAAAAACGATCTCCGCCGATGCACCGATCTATAAGTTTTATATCAAGCACATCCGGTCAGGAAATGTCTTCCTCGGAACAAAATGGGACGCCGACGAGACTTTCGTCCAGGCGCTGAGGAATCATATCATGGGATTCAGAAATGAATTGAAGCTTAATTAACTCACGAGCTTCAACCCGATGATCGATCCGATCAAAAGGGCAATAAAGAATATTCTAAAAAAGAACGAGGGTTCGTTAAATAACAGTATCCCGATCAGTGCCGTCCCCACCGCTCCTATTCCCGTCCAGACGGCATACGCCGTTCCAAGTGGAATGGTCTTGATCGCCATGTTGAGGAATTGAAAGCTCAGCGTGATACAAATGAAAAAGGCGATCGTCCACTTGGCAACCGTAAAGTTGTTCGACATTTTGAGACTTGTCGTGAAGCCGACCTCGAAAAGACCCGCGATCACCAGGTACATCCATGCCATGATTTTTTTGTGCAAAGATAACCCGCCCGTAATACTCTTGAGTACTTTCCTTACCTGGTTTTCTGCTTCGAACGTGAACGCAAAGCCAGGGCGAATGCGATGATGATGATCACCAACCAAAAACCGCCGTGTGAATGATGATGCCAGTGGTCTCCGCCCCAACCGTTCCAATGGTCATGCCAGCCAAAAATGCCTCCGAAGATTGAACCGATAATGCCGAATATCCCTCCGATGATGGCACCGATGAGTCCGAACAAACCACCAATTAATCCGAAGATCAACCCGAACAATCCTCCTGCAATTCCAATCCAAATCGGAAATGTAAATACGATGACTACGATCAAAAGGAGTGATGAAGTTTTCACGGCGGTTAGGATTTTTGCCTTACCTAACAAAAATTGTTCACTTTCGAAATTCCCCGGATTTCGAAGGTTTTACAGTCCGGACTGTCGAAAAATGAACAGTTTGAGTGAACACAAGTGAACAATCAGATGCGCTTCCGGTAATTCCAGACTGCGAAAGAATTCAGAACAATGCCAAACAGCAACACGATCCCGAGGTGGTAACGGATATCGTACAGGCTGCTTCCCTTCAGCACTACCATTCTCATTACCTCAATGAAATAGGCAACGGGATTGAACTTCGTGAAGGTTTGCGCCCATCCCGGCATGCTATCGATCGATGTATAGAGTCCACCGAGAAGGATAAAGATCATCATCATGAAGAACGAGAGCAACATCGCTTGCTGTTGAGTATTGGCAAAGGTCGAAACGAGTAAGCCGAGACCAAGAACCGCCAGCAGATAGACCGCTGAGAAGATGTAAATGGTGAGAATGCTTCCTACCGGGACGATGCTATAAAACGCCCAGGAGATAATGAGCCCGATGGTGAGTATGATCTGACCCAGCACCCAGAAAGGCAACAGCTTTCCGAGTATAAACTGATACTTGCGGATGGGTGTAACGTTGATCTGTTCGATCGTACCGACCTCTTTCTCCTTCACGATATTCAGCGCCGAAAGGAATGCGCCGGCCATCGTCACCAGGATGACGAGGATACCCGGCACCATAAAGTACTTGTAGTTCATTAGGGGATTGAACCAGTTAACCGACGTAATCTCGATCACCGGTATCGGGTTGAAGCGCGGCATCTGAACCCAGTCGAGGCGAACCTCCCGGTTAAAGTCGCCGATAATACTTCGTAGATAGGCACCGCCGAGGTTAGCCTTTACTCCGTTGATCGCATTCAGTGCAAGGAACAGCGTCGACTCATCTTCTTTCACCAGTTGCCGTTCGAAAGAGTTCGGTATTTGCAGCACGAGATCCGCCTCATCGTTCTCGACACGTTTCAATGCCTTGGCGTACGAGTCGGTATAGTCGACGAGCTGAAAGTAATTGCTTGCTACGATCTTGTTGGTAAGCTTCTGTGAATAGGTCGAATGATCGTAGTCGACGATACAGATCTTGACATTCCGTACTTCGTAGTCGGCTGCCAACGGCATGATGAGCAGCTGCACGGCCGGCATGATGAAGATCATACGAAGTATCGCGGGATTTCTGAATACCTGTCTGAATTCTTTTTCGAGTAATATCCTGAGCACTCTCATTCCAGCCTGGTTTTAAAGTTCTTGATACTGACGATCATGAAGAAAGCCGTCATGCCAACGAGTATCAGCGTCTCCTTCCAGATATAGCTGAAACCGAGTCCCTTGATCATCACATTCTTCACGATGTAGTAGAACCACTTCGCAGGCACGATATTCGAAATAACCTGCAGAGGGATCGGCATGTTCTCAACAGGAAACATGAACCCGCTGAGCATCACCGTCGGCAGGAACAATCCCATCAGCGAGATCAGCATGGCGGTCTGCTGCGAACCGGCTACAGACGAGATCAGTAATCCCAGCGCAAGCACCGTGATCGTAAACAACAGGCACTCGCCGACCAGTAAAAACAGGCTGCCTTGTATCGGCACGTCCAGCACAAATACACTCAGCACTAAAATACTGGCGATGTTGATGGTCGAAAGCAAGAAGTAAGGGACCATCTTGGCGATCACAACCCGGATCGGGACAATGGGCGACACAAGTATTACTTCCATTGTTCCGAGCTCCTTTTCTCTCACGATCGAGATAGAGGTCATCATCGCACAAACCAGCATGAGTACCATTGCCATCACACCCGGCACAAAATTGTACGATCCTTTCATCTGGGGATTGTACAACATCCGTATCTCCGCTTTGATCGTGTACGGATATCGCTCGCGTCCTTTGAGATTGTCCTGGTAATCGAGTATGATCGCCGACGCGTAATTGATCAATGTGTTGGCAACGTTCGGATCTGTGGCGTCGCCGATCAGTTGTATCGGCGCCTTGTTGGCATGCAGGAGCTCATCCTGGAACCGGTCGGGAAATACAATGGCCATCTTTATTTTACCGGCCTGGAAGGCAGGCTCGAGGTCGGCATTGGAACGGATATATTCCTGGACGTCGAAATACCTGCTGGCTTCGAGCTCGTTGATAATCGCCCGCGATGCCTCGTCCTTCGAATTGTCGAGGATGGCGATGCGGGTATTCTTCACTTCGTTGGTCAGGGCAAATCCGAAGATCAGGATCTGCATGAGTGGCATGCCGAAAAGAATGAGCATGGTCCGCTTGTCCCGCCATAAGTGGAAGAATTCTTTCTTTATGAAAAACAGGAATTGCTTCATGTGCCTTTAGTCTGCTGTTCTGACTGCCTTCCGCGCCAACTGAACGAATACGTTACCCATGTCCTCCGCATTGAACTTCTTTTTCAGCTCATCGGGGGTGCCGAGCGCATCGATGCGTCCGTCAACCATGATGCTAACCCGGTTGCAATACTCTGCTTCATCCATATAGTGAGTTGTTACAAACACCGTGGTTCCGCCGGCGGCTGCCTGGTATATCAAATTCCAGAATTCCCGGCGCGTGATAGGGTCTACACCGCCGGTCGGTTCATCCAGAAAAACGATCTGCGGTTCGTGCAACATCGCCACAGAGAACGACAGCTTTTGTTTCCATCCCAACGGTAACGACTTCACAAGAGTACCCGCTTTGTCTTCGAGCTTCAGCTGATGAAGCAGGAATTCCATTTTGGTTTTGATCTGTTGATCGCTGAGTCCGTAAATGCCGCCGTAGAAACGAATGTTCTCTTTCACGGCCAGGTCTTCGTATAGCGAAAACTTCTGGCTCATGTAGCCAATGTTTTTCTTGATCTCTTCGGCGTCTTTAAAGAGATCGTAACCCGCCACCGTAGCCGTCCCGCTGGTGGGAAACGACAGCCCGCACAGCATCCGCATTGCCGTCGTTTTTCCAGCTCCGTTCGCTCCGAGAAATCCGAATATTTCTCCTTTGCTCACATCGAACGTGATGTGGTCGACGGCCACGAAGCTGCCGAACTGCTTGGTGAGATCCTTTACCGATATGACCTTGTCGTCGTTCATTTTGATCGCATGAGATCCATAAAACAGTCTTCTATTGTCGGCTCGATCCTGTGTACACCGAGGTTTGCATATCCCTTATCGGCGAGACGCTTCCAGATGTCGTCAGTCGATTGATCGGAGTCGCGAAACACGACATGATGCTCCGAGCCGAACGGGTAACACGATATCACTTCGGGCATTGCCGAAAGCTCGAGCATAAGATGATACATGTCGTCGGCTCTGAAGGCCCACAGCGGTTTACCAAATTTCTTTGTGATACCCGTAGGCGAATCGATGTCCAGTATCCGTCCCTCCTGTATCAATGCCACGCGATCGCAGAGACCTGCTTCGTCCATGTATGGTGTGGACACAATAATGGTGATTTTCTGTTTCTGAAGCTCTCGCAGTAATTCCCAGAATTCTTTTCTCGAAACGGCGTCCACCCCGGTGGTTGGTTCATCCAGGAACAAAACCGACGGCCGGTGAATCAGTGCACAGCTTAACGCAAGCTTCTGTTTCATCCCACCCGATAATGCTCCGGCCTTGCGGTCCTTGAACTTCTCGATCTGCGAATAGATCCCCTTCACCAGGTCATAGTTCTCTTCGATCGATGTGTTGAACAGCGTCGCGAAGAACGAAAGGTTTTCGCTTACGGTGAGATCCTGGTACAGCGAAAACTTCCCGGGCATGTAGCCCACTCTTTTTCTTATTTCCTTGAAGTCCTTCACCACATCGAACCCGTCGACCGAAGCTGTGCCCTTGTCGGCGATCATCAGTGTCGTTAGTATCCGGAACAATGTAGTCTTCCCCGCTCCGTCCGGACCGATGACGCCGAAAAGCTCTCCCTGCCCGGCTTCGAACGAGACGTCATGCAAAGCAGTGACAATTGCTTTGTCAGCTTTGAATGTTTTAGCTACGCTATTTACAATAACTGCATTCATATCCGTGCGATGTGTGATCCCCCGCATCAAGTGCGGGGCAAGCTGTGAGAGATGTATTTATTCTTTCGTCGTATCAAACCTTACCTCTCCATACATCCCCAATTTCAAATACCCATCATTCTTCACCTTTATCTTCATGGCGTATACAAGATTTGCCCGCTCGTCTTTCGTTTGAATAGTCTTCGGTGTGAACTCGGCTTTTTCCGAAACCCACATGATCTCCCCTTCATAAGTTTTGTATTCGCCTTCCGGGGCATCGACCAGCACCTGGACTTTCTCTCCAAGTTTTATTTGCGTCAGCTGGCTGCCTGAAATGTAGGCGCGTAATACCAATGAAGACAAGTCAGCGACTTTGTACAGAGCTTTCCCTTGTGAGGCCATCTCATCCTTGAGCGCATATTTTGTAAGCACGGTTCCTTTAAATGGGTTTTTGATCACCGACTTGTCCAGCTGGTCTTCTATCTGGTCGAGCTGTGCTTTCAGCGGCAGCGTTTCACTCTGGATCGACTGCGTAGTGATCGAAAGGCTCGACTGCGAAGCATCATACTGACGTTGCAGCAGCTGTAGTTGTGCGTTGATGTCGTCGAGCTGTTTCTGTGTGGCTGCGTCGTCTTTCAGGAGATTCTGCACACGTTTCTTTTCGCGTTGAGTGGTCTCGATCTGTTCCTTGATCGCTGCGAGTTGCACGGACGCGTTGGGTGACTTGGCGACCACGGCTTTGATCGAGTACTCCAGCTGCTTTTTTCTCAAATACAATTGCGTGGTGTCGACCAATCCGACAACGGCATTGGCTTCGAGCTCTTTGCCCTCCTCGATGTCGAGCTTCAGGATCTTTCCTGCAGCCTCGGAAGAGATAATCACTTCGTCAGCTTCAAAATTGCCGGTTGCATCGAATTCGTCAGATGAGTCCTTGCATCCGACAAGGATCATTAATAGAATGAATATTGTATTCTTGTTCATAGGTCTTATTTGCTTTCGCCTGTTGTTGCCAGGTAATTATATTCCGTCATCAGTAATTGTATTTTGTGCACCGACAGGTTCTGCCGTGCCTGATCTTCTGCATTCAACTCTCTCAGGTAGTCGTTTGCCGTCATCACTCCGTTGTCAAGCTGTGCTTTGGCTGTCGTCTTGATCTTTGTGCGCAACTCGATGATCTGCTGGTCGACCGCTATCAGGTCGTTCAACTTAGTGATGTCAGTGTGTTGCTGCTTCAACGTAAGCTTGGTATTGAACATAAATATCTCTTTCTGAACATTGATACCCTGGAGGTTGACGTTCAGCTGCTGCTTGTCGCGTGTCGTGTTGTAAAATCCTGCAAGGTTCCAGCTCAACCTCAGTCCGCCGATATAGTAAGTCGCGAAGTCGCTGTTGAGCATATTCAGACCCGGCCGGCCATACCCGCCCTGCACGAATAAACCGAAGCGGGGAAGGACCTTCGTGTTGTTGAGCTGTTGTTGTGCGGTGAACAGCTGCGATTGATAGTTGTACAGGCTGATCTCAGGCCGCGTGATGTTTGGCTCGGCCGCAGCCTGGATGTCTTCAGGACGTTGAAGAGTTGTGCTCTCACCAAGCTCCTGGCCGATAAAGATACCGAGCATGGCCATGTATGCTTGTTTGCCGGCTTTCAATTCGATCGCACGTTGTTGTGTTTTGAGCGACTCGGCCTGCAGGATGTCAGCGTTCGTTTTGAAAGCCGTCCCGTTTCGGATCGACGACTCCACTTTTTGAAGACTTGTGTTGATATCTTTCCGGATCAGTTCTACCTGTGCAAGCTGTTCGTCGATCAGTAGTGTGCCGAAAAATATCTGGTTGATCCGCTCTTTGATCTTGTACAGCTCTATCTCAAGTCTTTGGTCTTCGACCAACGCGTTGGTTTCAGCGATCGCATTCTGCCTTTTAATCGCCCCGCCATCGTAAAGCGACTGATTCAATTCGGCATACAACTTATACTGATCCTTCGGGAGGGTCTTGATCGCGAAACCCGGCACTTCGATCGGCACCTTAGTTACGTCCGATTGGTACGTAGCCTGTCCGTTGATCGACAGCTGCGGCAGATATCCGCTGCGGGCATTCGCCACGGTAAACTCCTTCGTCGATACAAGAAGTTCTTTCTGCCTAATCAGCGGGAAGTTCTGACGAGCCTTCTCATAGCATTCCGCCAGAGTTAATTGTTGTGCGTTAGCGCCCGCACCTATAAGCAGCAGCGCCGCAGTAAGAAGTCTTTTCATTTTTCCGTGTTTTCCGTGCTTTCCGTGAGAAACAAACGAAAATTACCCCTTTCGGCTGACCCAATGCACCCATTTGCACGCGAAGGGTCAGGATTGACTATTGAAGTGTCGTTTTGGAAGTCCGACTCAGTAAGACCATTTCCCGATTCAGCACGACGATTTTTGCCGATAGCGGTATTGTTTGTCAACTTTGGGTTCAACCCCGTATCAGAGGTAAAATTGTTTTGTAAAATGAGATCAGGTAATCGTTTAGTGTGGATCATAGCCGGCATCGCAGTAGCATTTCTGGCATTCGTCATGGAGACACACGCCCAGTCGCACGAAGGTTTTATTTACGGGAAGGTTTATACGAACCGCAATACGTACACAGGTCCCATTCGCTGGGGTAAAGAAGAAGTCCTCTGGACCGACCTGTTCAACGCCGCCAAAACCGATAAGTCATTCGACAAGTTGGTGCCCAAGGAAAAGAGCGCTGAATCATGGGGCGATTACAACTGGAGCTTCGGCAGCATCTGGGAAGACAATACCCAACATCAGTTCACCTCCCAGTTCGGCAACTTCAAGGAGATGGTTATCCTCAACGACGAAGACGTCCTCATTAGACTTAAGAACGGAGGCGAGATCAAGGTCGAGGACGACGGCAACGATATCGGGGAGAAAATACAGGTCATGGACCCCGAGCTGGGTGTCATCAGCATCGACTGGGACAACATCGACCGCGTCGAATTCCTTCCAACACCAACCAAGCTCAACCAGGTTTTCGGAATGCCTCTCTACGGCACGGTAGAGGGCGTTCGCAAAGAAAAATACACAGGCTTTATTGTGTGGGACAACGACGAACGTCTTACCACCGATAAGCTCGACGGCGACTCCGAGGATGGAGACGTTTCGATACCATTCAGTGAAATAATCTCGATAGAGAGGCGCGGAGGCGGTAGCTACGTGATTACAAAGTCGGGAAGAGAACTTCGTTTAACCGGCTCGAATGACGTTGATGACGACAATCGCGGGATCTTTGTGGTTAGTCCCGAAGTCGGAGTGATCAAGTTCTCATGGGAGTCATTCCGCAAGCTCACCCTTGCGGCTCCCAAAAATACAGGACCCTCGTTCAACGATTTCAGTATGCCGAGGATCATGACAGGAACCATCTCTCGCCTCGATGGCAAGGACGTCACAGGACAAATCGTATTCGACATCGATGAAACCATGGACTTCGAGATCATCGAAGGCGTCGAGAACGACATCGAATACTTCGTACCGCTGAAGAACATCAAGTCCATCACACCCAAGAACTACGATTATTCACAGGTGGATCTTGTGTCGGGACAATCGCTCCTTCTCGGTGAGGGCCGTGATGTATCGGCAAGGAACGCGGGTTTACTCGTCTTCGAAAAAGGCAAAAAAGATCCCGTCTACATTTCGTGGAGAAAGGTTAATCAGATTACCTTCAACTGAACATTACCGTAAAACATCTGGCTGCCATCAACACCAAAGGTCTCATCTACCTGGGCGCAGGGCTTATTGGCGCTGCGCTCATCGGTTGGCTTGCAATAACGATGCAGCCGGGTCCGGTGCTGTATTTCACGTTCGGGTGGGTGGCCCTGATCTCATTCCTGCTTTGGATCGGCAACAGGTTTCTTACCCGGCGGCTCGACAAAAGCCTGCCATGGGCTCGCTGGGGCAACATCCGGTTCTTTACACAACTGCTTTTCGGACTTGCATATCTGCTGGTTCTGATCAATGCCACGTATTACGCGATCAAGACGCCGATCACCGGAGACCCGCCGAGTTCAGAACAGCTTATTGTCGCGAACGCTTGGGGAAGCGTCATTTTTGTGCCTGTGTTCTCGATATACTTTAGTCTGCATTTCCTCCGGCATTGGAGAAAGTCGGAGCTCGAGATGGAACGCTTTCACAAGGCGAACATCCGCTCGCAGCTCGACTCATTAAAACGTCATCTCGATCCTCATTTTCTTTTCAATAACCTCAACATCCTGGCTTCGCTGATCGACAAGAATAAAGAAGCGTCGAAGGAATTCGTTCACAAGTTCGCTGAAGTATACCGGTCCATTCTCAAAAGCAAAGCCGATGACCTCATTCTTGTTTCGGAGGAGATTGACTTTATTCAGTCCTATATTTATCTGATCAAGACCCGGTTCGAAGAAAACATACAATTCGAGATCGCGGTCTCCAATGATTCGAGAAGCAAGATGCTACCTCCACTGACGATACAGATGTTGCTGGAGAATGCTATCAAACACAATGTGATCACGGAAACACTACCTCTTGTGATCGCGGTGAAGAACGAGGGCGATTATCTTGTTGTCACCAACTCGCTTAATAAATCCCGGGAAACAACTTCGCCGGGAACGGGTTTAGAAAACATCCGCCAACGTTACGCGCACTTCACCGACAAGCCGGTGAATGTTCGCGAGGCCGACGGGAAGTTCGAAGTGCGGATACCACTTTTGGAAATAGAGCATTCATGAAAGTATTGATACTGGAAGACGAGACCCTGGCTGCCGACAAGCTCGAAAGCGCTCTTCTAGAACTTCAACCCGGCTGGCAGGTCGTGAGCCGCATTAAGTCCATATCGTCGGCTGTAGAATGGCTGCAGAGTAATCCCCATCCGGACCTTATCATCAGCGACATCCGTCTTCTCGACGGGCTGTGTTTCGAAATATTCTCGCAGGTGAAGGTCGAGAAGCCTGTCATTTTTACCACCGCTTACGACCAATATGCCATTCGCGCCTTCGAGGTCAATAGTATCGACTACCTACTGAAACCCGTTCAAAAAGAAAAACTCCAGGCAGCCCTCGCCAAGATCCAGATACCGAAAGAGCCCCCGTTCCCCGATTATAACGACGTCCTGAGCTTCATCAAGTCAAACAAGACATCGTATAAGTCCCGGTTCATGGTGCGGCTAGGCCAG